>WBZS01000150.1_pt1 | contig 129283 bp, 107 predicted proteins | sample 5204201 | NCBI WGS metagenome assembly WBZS01 (sample SAMN12344357, study PRJNA552823) | activated sludge metagenome | biome: Activated sludge suspended growth; feature: Nitrification reactor; material: Wastewater; isolation source: activated sludge from nitrification reactor of wastewater... | reverse complement strand
GGCGCTCGCCGCGCTCACCGACGGAATGCAACTGCAGTGGCTGCTGCTGCCCGACTCTGGCGGCATGGGCGACTCGGTGCGCCGTTTTCTGAACGCCGTCACGACGCTCACCTTCTGAACCCCCCCCGAACCGTCGAGGTGATCGGCGACGGGTGATCGAACGAAGCATTCACGCCCGGTTCCCGTCGGACCTCCTCGACCCATTCATGGCATGCGAAAACGGCCCATCCAATTCTGGAAGAAAAGAATGGGCCGTCCCGCGCCGAAACAATGTCAGGCCGCCCCGGCACACTCCTCGGCGCGGCTGGCCCGCAACGCCTGCAACTCGGCGCGGCGATGCTCCTGACGCACCGGGTCAGGGATGGGCGCGGACAGGAACAGTCGCTGCGTGTACGGGTGCACGGGACGCGCGGTGACCTGGTCGCCGTCGCCCCACTCGACGATCTCGCCGCGGTACATCACGGCCACGCGGTGGCTGAGGTGCCGCACCACCGCGAGGTCGTGCGACACGAACAGGTAGGCCACGCCGGTGCGCTCCTGGATCTCGCGGAACAGGTCCAGCACGCGGGCCTGCGTCGACAGGTCGAGGGCCGAGACCGGTTCGTCGCAGACGATCAGCCGCGGCTCCAGGGCCAGCGCCCGCGCGATGGCGATCCGCTGCCGCTGGCCGCCGGAGAACTCCCGCGGCAACCGGTCCGCCGCGTTCGCGGGCAGCCCCACCTGGTCCAGCAGGTTGCGGACCCGGCGGGCGGCGTCCGGACCCGGCACCCGCTGCGCCGTGAGTGGCTCCACGAGGATCTGCTCGATGGTCAGCGACGGGTTGAGCGAGGTGTACGGGTCCTGGAACACGACCTGGATGTCGCGGGCGAGCCCCCGGCGTTCGCGGCGGGCGTAGTGGGCGATGTCGGCGCCGTCGAAGAGGACCTGGCCGCCGGTCACGGGGGCCAGCCCCAGGACGGCGCGGCCCAGCGTCGTCTTGCCCGAACCGGACTCGCCCACCAGGCCGACGGTCTCGCCGGGCCGGATGTCGAGGCTGACGCCCTTGAGCGCCTTGAACGGCGGCTTGCGGAACCCCTTGACGGGATACTCCACGACCACGTCGCGGCAGTCGAGCAGCACGTCGGTCATCGGCCGGCTCCCTTCTGGGTGGCGACCAGCGGGCCCCGCGGCGGGGTGTCCTCGAGGATCGCGTCGAACAGTTGCTGCGTGTACTCGTGCTCCGGGTGCGCGAAGAGCGGCCGGACGGGGCCCGTTTCGACGATGCGTCCGTGGCGCATCACGGAGACGCGGTCGCACAGGTCGGCGACGACGCCGAAGTTGTGCGTGACCAGGATTACGCCCATGTTCAGCTCCTTCTGCAGTTCGCGCAGCAGCTCGAGCACCTCGGCCTGGACGGTCACGTCGAGGGCCGTGGTGGGTTCGTCTGCGATCAGCAGGTCGGGCCGGCACGAGATGGCGCCCGCGATCAGCACGCGCTGGGCCATGCCGCCGGACACCTCGTGCGGGTAGGCCTTGAACGTCCGCTCCGGCTGGGGGATGCCGACGCGGTCGAGCAGCTCCAGTGCCCGCGCGCGAGCGGCTGCGGCGGAGAGCCCGAGCCGCAGCCGCATCGGCTCCACCAGCTGGCTGCCGATGGTGAACGACGGGTCGAGGTTGGACATCGGCTCCTGGGGGATGTACGCGATCTTGGCCCCCCGGACCCGCGTCATCTTGGCCTCGCTGAGGCCGGCGAGGTCGGTGCCCTCGAACACGACGGTGCCGCCGACGATCCGGCCGCCCTCGGGCAGCAGGCGCATGATCGCGAACGCGGTCTGGGTCTTGCCCGACCCCGACTCGCCGATCAGGCCGTGCACCTCCCCGCGGCGGACCGTGAGCGAGACCTCGTTGACGACCTGTTTGACGGTGCCGTCGGGCTGGTCGTAGCCGACCCGCAGGTCGGTGACGTTGAGCAGCTCCTCACCGGCGGACGCCGCGGCGTCCGAGGCGTGCACCACGACCGGTTCGCGCACGATGGCCGCGGCCGTGCCTTGCCGCTTGACCCGGCCGCCGCTGCGCTCGAGCTCGTCACGCATCGCGTTGCCGAGCACGGCCAGGGCCACGCAGGTGACGCCGATGACGAGGCTGGGCCACAGCATCAGGCGGGAAGCGGTGTAGATCTGCAGGAACCCGTCGTTGAGCATGGAGCCCCACGTCGGGACGGTCATGTCGCCTAGCCCGAGGAACTCCAGGCCCGCCTGGATGGCGATCGCGATGCCGAGCACCATCGAGGCCTGGATGATCACGGGCGCGCGCACGACGGTGAGGATGTGGCGTCCGATGATGCGGGGGTCGCTGAGCCCCGAGACGCGGGCGGCGTCCACGTACTGCTCGTTGCGGACCGCCGTGACCGCTGCGTACACCAGCCGGAAGAAGGCCGGCGAGATCAGCAACCCGAAGATCGCCATCGACAGCCACATGGACGGCCCCAGCGCGGCCTTGGCCGCGAGCAGCACGATGATGCCCGGCATGGCCATGAGGATGCCGGCGAACCAGGACGACACGGCGTCGAACCAGCCGCCGAAGTAGCCGGCGATCAGGCCGAACGTCACGCCGAGCACGAGCGCGATCACCAGGGTGACCACCGCGCCCGCGAGGCTGAACTGGCCGGCGTGCACGAGGCGCACCCAGACGTCACGTCCGGCGCTGTCGGCGCCCAGCGGTAGGCCCGGGCCGGGCTCGGCGAGGACGCGCTGGACGGAGCCGGCGCTGGGGTCCCCGGGCGCGATGACGCCGGCGAAGACCGCGCTCAGCACCAGGACCGCGAGCCAGACGATGGCGACCAGGGCCATCGGGTTGCGCAGGAGGCGCCGGAAGATGTGGGCGCGCGCGGCCCGCTCGAGCACCGCCGGCGCGATCGCAGCGGCGGGACCAGTGGTGTCGCTCACGACAGCCTCACCTTCGGGTTGAGCCAGCCCTGCAAGAGGTCGATGGCCAGGTTGACGATCACCACGAGCGCCGCGGTCACGAGCACCAGGCCCATGACCAGCGGGACGTCGCCGTTGGTGGTCGCCTGGACGCCGACCTGGCCGAGGCCGGGGATGGCGAAGATCTGCTCGACGATGACGGCGCCGCCGAACATGCCGATGAACTGGACGGCCAGGACGGCCAGCGCCGGCCCGCCCGCGTTGCGGAGGATGTGCTTGAAGACGATGCGGCGGCGCGACAGGCCACGGGACGCCAGGGTGCGGACGTAGTCCTGCCGGAGGGCGTCGATCACCGAGCCGCGCACCTGCTGGGTGACACTGGCGATGCCTCCGATGGCCAGGGCGATCACCGGCAAGGTGATGCTGGAGACCCACCCGAGGACGTCCTCGTCGGGGACGATGTAGCCGGTCGGCTTGAACCAGCCGAGGTTGATGGCGAAGACGATGACGAGCCCCAGGGCGATCAGGAAGCTAGGGATCGCGAAGCCGAGCAGGGTCAGCACCTGGACGACGCGGTCGGCGATGCCGTCCCGACGCAGGGCAGCCCACACGCCCAGCAGGATCGCGAAGACGGCACTGAGCACCGTCGCGCCGACGACGAGCGACAACGTGACCTGGAAGCGTGAGCCCATGGCGTCCGCCACGCTCTGGCCGTTGAACCAGGACGTGCCGAGGTCGCCAGACAACGCGCTGGTCAGCCAGTCGAGGTACTGGGTCACGACGGGCCGGTTGAGGCCCAGCTCCTGGGCCTTGGCGGCGACTGCCTCCTGGGAGGCCTGTTGGCCGAGGATGCGGCGGGCGATGTCGCCCGAGCCGGCGTACAGCATGAAGAAGGCGAGCGTCGTGATCACGACCAGCATGGTGATGCCGGAGATCAGGCGCCGCACGACGAAGGCAAACAACGTGGCTCCTCTTCTCGGGGGACGGGCGGACGGCCCGAGGCCGCCCGCCCGCTGGCCGTCACGACTTGGGGACGAAGTTCCACAAGTAGGGGTAGGCGTTGCCCACCTGGACCTTCACCGAGGTCTTCGCGTCGGTCGCGAAGCTCGACTGGACGCGGTACCACGGGACGAACCACGCCTGCTCAACGATGAACTTGTTCAGTTCCTTGGCCGCGGCCGCGGACTCGGCGTCCGTGCCCGTCTGGATGGTCTTGGTCCAGGCGTCGATCTTGGGATCGGCGGTCTTGAAGGGGTTGAACACCGCGTTCGGGGTGATCGAGAAGGTCGCGATCTGCCAGGCCGTCGGGTCCTGCTGCAGGCGCATCCAGGTGGCCGGGTACTTCGAGGCCAGCATGTCGCTGATGAAGTTGTTGCCGGCGTCGGTGTACTTCACCGTGACGCCGATCTCCTTCAGCTGCGACGCGATGATCGACCACGTCGAGGACGGCACCATCGTGCTGCTCGGCATGCTCAGCTCGAAGCCGTTCGGGTAGCCGGCCTCGGTGAGCAACTGCTTCGCCTTCGCCACGTCGTACGTGTAGAAGTTGTCCAGGGCGGCGTCGTAGGCCGGGGAGCTCTTCGGGAAGATCTGCGTGGTCTTCGTGCCGAAGGACTTGTCGATCGCCTTGAGCATGGCGTCGCGGTCGAACGCGTAGGACAGCGCCTGGCGCACCTTCACGTCCGCGAGCGGCTTGGCGAGCTTGCCCTCGCGGTCGAACAGGATCAGGCCGGTCCAGTCGAGTTCCTGGGGGTTGATGGTGTAGCCGGCGGCCTTGACCTGGTCGACCGTGCTGTTGTCGAGCAGGTTCGCGGCGTTCAGCTGGTTGCCCTTGATGGCGTTCAGCATCGAGTTCACGTCGTTGAACACCTTCATGACCACCTTGTCGTAATGAACGCTGCTCGGCGCCCAGTACGACGGGTTCTTGGTGAAGGTGTACGACGAGCCGGGGACCGTGGCCTTCGTGTCGAGCACGTACGGCCCCGACCCGATCGGGTTGGTCTTGATGTCGGCCGCGGTGAACGCCTTCGGGCTCGACACCAGGCCCGCGTTCTGCGACAGCGCGGTCAGCAAGGCCGGGTCGGGCGCCTTGAGGTCGATCTGGAGCGTGCCGGCGTCGACGGCCTTGGCGTCCGCCACCTGGGCCAGCAGGCTCTTGTTCGGCGAGGCGCCGTCACGGAACCGCTTGAGGTTCTCGGCGGCCGCGGTCGCGTCGAAGGCGGTGCCGTCGGTGAACTTCACGTCGGTGCGCAGCTTCATGGTGAGCGACGTCTTGGCGTCGTTGTACTTCCACTCGGTTGCCAGCCACGGGACCAGCGTGCCGTCCGGGTTGGCCCGCAACAGGCCGTCGAAGACCGCCTGGCCGTAGGGTGCCTCGTTGGCCCAGTTGATGTCGGCGGCCGAGAACGTCGTGGCCTGCGCGATCAGGCCGAGCGTCAGCGTGCCACCCGTCGCGGCCGTGCCGGATCCGCCGGCCGTGCTCGTGCTCTTGGCCCCGCTGCTGCAACCCGTGAGGGCCAGCGCCGCCGCCACCACTGCGACGGCCACCTAATTCCAGAGCTTCATCCCCACCGCGCCTCCCTGCGCTCAAGTGGCCCACGATGGCCACGCGTGTGAACGCTAACATGAATCCCGACCGGGCGCTAGGTTTTTGCGCAGGCTATTTGCGCCCGGGCCGGCGTCCGATTGGCGGGGCCCGTTGGGGCCAAGCTATGCTTCCCGGCGGTGGCGTGTCCGAGCGGCCGAAGGAGCGCGCCTCGAAAGCGCGTGAAGGGTCTCCCTTCCGTGGGTTCAAATCCCACCGCCACCGCCGTGCGAGCCCCGTCGAGTCACTCAGGCGGGGCTCGTGGCGCGTCCGGGTCGGCACGGGCCGGACGCCGGCCGTCCGGCCTGGTCATCGCGCCGCCGGGTGTTACACCCCGGCAACGCCCCCTCGCTAGGATCGCAGGGAGGGAAGGTGCCCGCGATGAGCCTGGATCAGATGCTGCTCGTGGGCACGATCGTGCTCATCGCCGCCGTGCTCTCGGCGCGGCTGGGGTCGCGCCTCGGGCTGCCGTCGCTGCTGCTGTTCTTGGCGCTGGGGCTCTCGCTGGAGCTGTTCGGCATCCGCATGACGGACCCCGCCCTGGCCCATTCGCTGGGTTTCGCCGCCTTGGTGTTCATCCTGGGGGAGGGCGGCTTCACCACTCGCTGGGCCGACCTCAAGGCGTCCCTGTCGCTGGCCGGGCTCTTGGCCACGGTCGGGGTGGCGGTGTCGGTGGGGCTGGTGGCGGCGTTCTGCCACCTCGCGCTGGGGTTGCCCCTGGCCTCTGCCGTGCTCATGGGCGCGATCACGGCCCCAACGGACTCCGCGGCGGTGTTCTCGGTGCTGCGCGGGTTGCCCCTGCCGGCGCGGGTGCGGTCGGTGCTGGAGGGGGAGTCGGGGCTCAACGACGCGCCCATCGTGCTGCTCGTGAGCGCGGCCACGGCCTGGTCGCTCGGAGACCTGCCCGAGGGCGGGCCTCCCGTGGTGGTGGCGATGATCGTGGTGGAGCTGGTCGGCGGCGTCCTGATCGGGGCGATCGTCGGGCTGGCAGGGGGGCGGCTGATGCGCTCGGTGGCGCTTCCGGCGTCCGGGCTCTACCCCCTCGCCGCGATGAGCGTGGCCGTCTTCGCGTACGGGTTCGGCGTCTGGCTGCACGTCTCGGGATTCGCGGCGGTGTATGTCGCGGCGGTGATCCTCGGCAACACGCAACTGCTGCACCGCAACGCGACCCGCTCGTTCGCCGAGGGCATCGGTTGGGTCGCGCAGATCGGGCTGTTCGTGATGCTCGGCATGCTCGCCAATCCGGAGAAACTGACGGGGTTCATGGTGGTGCAGGGGCTGGTGATCGGGGCGTTCCTGACGTTCGTCGCCCGGCCGCTGTCGGTGTTCGTGTGCTCGGTCTGGTTCCGCGTGCCCTGGCGGGAGCAGGCCTTCATCTCCTGGGCGGGGCTGCGTGGCGCGGTGCCGATCATCATGGCGACGGTGCCGCTGGCAGCCGGCGCGCCGGACGCCGCCGTCACCTTCGAGGAGGTGACGGTCTTCGTCGTGGTCTTCACCCTGGTTCAGGCGCCGTCGCTGCCCTGGGTGGCCCGCAAGCTGGGCATCGCCGACGAGGTCAACCCGGTCGACATCGAGGTGGAGGTTGCCCCGCTCGACCGCATCCAGGCCGACTTCATGCAGATCAGGGTGCCGGCGGGCTCGCGGCTGCACGGCGTGACGATCAAGGAGCTGCGGCTGCCGCGGCTGACGGTGATCGCGCTCATCGTCCGCGACGGGCAACCCATCGTGCCGGGCGTCCTCGACCGGATCAATGAGGGAGACGAGTTGATGGTGGTCGTACCGTCGGCCCGGCGCCAAGAGGTCGAGGACCTGTTCGCGGCCATCGGTCGCGGCGGACGGCTTGCGGGCTGGTTCGACGGCTGACGCGCACGGCGTCCGCGCGGCTACTCGGTGACGGTGATCTCAATCTGCGGCAGGCAGGCCTTGCCGGTGGGCAGCGGCACCCCGGTGGGCGGTGGCTCGGCCAGCACGGGCTGCACCTTTCCGATGATGATGTCGACGGTGTGGTCGACGCGGCCGTCGGCTTGGAACGCGATGTCCTTGAACGCCAGGCGCACCAGCACGACCTCGGGACTGTCCTCGGAGTGACCCACCACCAGGGACTTCTCGTAGTCGGTGCGATCGGCGTTGACCCGGCGCTGCACCTTGAACCCGTCGGCACTCAGGACGGCCCCGAGCCGCTTGGCCAGCCCGCCGGTCTCGGTGCCGTTCAGCACCCGCACGTAGACGTGCTCCGGCTTGAGCGTCGGGCCGATCTCCTTGACCACGCACGGTTCGGCGGGACGCTTCGGGATGGGGGCGGTGACGGCGTCGTAGGCCCAGCGGGCGGCGAAGAGGACCATCAGCACCAGCAGCACGAGGGTGACCGGGGTCTTGAGCACGGAGATCACGCGGCGGACGTCCATCGCTACCTCCCCTGTTCGCTGGTGGCCCCGTGGACCCGGGTTGCTGGTCGAACCGCCCAATCTGGCGGATCTGGCAGGTACGGCCGGTCCGGCCGAACCGCGGCCAAGCTTACTTGAGTTCCAGGACGCGGGCGTGCACCGAGGGCCGCTGTTGCAGCGCCGCCCGCAGCGTGCGATGGAGGCCGTCCTCCAGGTACAGCTCGCCCTGCCAGGCGACCACGTGGGGGAACAGGTCGCCGTAGAACGTCGAGTCGTCCTCCAGCAGCGCCTCGAGGTCGAGCCAGCGCTTGGTGGTGATCAACTGGTCGAGCCGCACCTGCTGCGGTGCGATCTGCGCCCACTGCCGTTGCGTGGACTCGTGCTCGGGGTACGGGCGGTCCTCGCCGACTCGCTTGAAGATCACCGCCTCAGTGTAGTGCCCACGCCTGCGCTCCTCGGCGGGGGCCTGTGGCCCCTGAGCCGGCCGGGGGGCAGGTTCGGGCGGCTCGATCGGCTGAGGGCGTCACCGGGGAGCACACGAATCCAGCACTCGACGCACGCGCTCGCGCCACCTGAGCGGGCGAGTTCAGACCGGCCGTCGTCGAGTGCTGGATTCGTGTGTGCTTGCCCGGATGACCCCGCCCGGCCCGGCTAACCTGACCCCATGACCGACTCCCTCGAAGCCATCCGGGCCGGGTACACGTTCGCCACCGACTCGGTGGAACTGGGCGTGCTTGTCGCCGACGGCGCGCCCGTCCCCGACGTGAAGATCCGCATCTCGCTGTCCATGCTCAACCGGCACGGCCTCGTCGCGGGCGCCACCGGCACGGGCAAGACCAAGACGCTGCAGCTCATGGCCGAGCAGATCAGCAAGGCGGGCATCCCGGTGTTCGCGGCCGACATCAAGGGTGACCTGTCCGGCATCGCGCTGCCGGGCACCACGTCGGAGAAGTTGCTCGCCCGCACTCAGGCCATCGGGCAGCAGTTCACCCCGTCCGGCAACCCCGTCGAGTTCTACGCCCTCGGCGGGCAAGGCACCGGGGTGCCGCTGCGGGCCAGCGTGAGCTCGTTCGGGCCGTTGTTGCTGTCCAAGGTTCTGGGGCTGAACGACACCCAGGAGTCATCGCTGTCGCTGGTCTTCGCCTACGCCGACTCCCACAACCTGCTGCTGCTCGACCTCAAGGATCTCACCGCCCTGCTCAAGTTCCTCACCTCAGATGAGGGCAAGGCCGAGCTGGCCGACATCGGCGGGCTCAGCCGGCAGACCGCGGGCGTGATCCTGCGCGAGATCTCCGCGCTGGCCGGACAGGGCGCCGACGACTTCTTCGGCGAGCCCGAGTTCGACACCGCGGACCTGCTCAAGGTCACCGGCGACGGACTCGGCGTCATCTCCCTGCTCGAACTGCCCAACCTGCAGGATCGCCCCGGCCTGTTCTCCACCTTCCTCATGTGGATGCTCGCCGACCTCTACCACGACCTCCCCGAAGCCGGCGACCTCGACAAGCCCAAGCTGGTCTTCTTCTTCGACGAGGCGCACCTGCTCTTCGACGGCGCCTCGAAGGCGTTCAACGACGCCATCGAGCACACGGTCCGGCTGATCCGCTCCAAGGGCGTCGGGGTGTTCTTCGTCACCCAGACACCCAAGGACGTCCCCGAGGACGTCCTCGCCCAGCTCGGCTCCCGCGTCCAGCACCAGCTGCGCGCCCACACCCCCAACGACGCCAAGGCGCTCAAGGCGACCGTGGCGACCTACCCTAAGACCGATTACGACCTCGCCGAACGCCTCCAGCAGCTCGGCATCGGCGAGGCGATCGTGACGGTGCTCAACCCCAGCGGCGCGCCCACCCCCGTCGCGTGGACGCGCATGCGTGCCCCCCAGGCCTCCATGAACCCCCTGGACGCCGCCGCCATGGCCGCCGGCGTGGCCCGCTCGCAGATGATGGCCCGCTACGGCGCCGAGCTCGACCGAGAGTCGGCGTACGAGATCCTGAACGCCAAACTGCAGGCCGGCGCCGCTGCGGCCGCCGCCGAGGCCGAGGCCGCCGCCCGCGCCAAAGAGGACGCCGCCCGCGCCAAGGAGGACGCCGCCGCCCAGGCCGCCGCCGAACGCGCGGCGCGGGCGTCCGAGCCCCGCACCAGCGCCCGGAGGGAGAAGTCGTTCTTCGAGGAGCTCACCTCAAACACGATGGTCCGGCAGATGGCCCGCTCGGCGGCCCGCGAGATCTCGCGCTCGATCTTCGGCACCGGACGCCGCGCGTGACGCGCCGCACCGTGCTGGTCACGGGCGCCACGCGCGGCATCGGCCGCGAGCTCGCCGCGCTGCTGGCCGACGACTGGCGCGTGCTCGTCGGAGGGCGGGACGCCGGCCGCGTCGCCCAGGTCGTCGCCGCCTTCCCGGACGCCGCCGGCTTCGTCTGCGACCTTGCCGACGAGCGCGCCACAGCCGACGCCGCCGCAGGCGTCGGACCGCTTGACGCGCTGGTCCACAGCGCCGGCGTCGTGGCCTACGGCGCCTCGGAGCAACAGCCGCGGGCCGAGTGGCGCCGCGTCCTCGAACTGAACGTGATCGCCGTCTCCCACCTCACCGCGCTGCTGCTGCCCGGGCTGCGCGCCGCGGGGGGTCAGGTGGTCGTGGTCAACTCCGGCTCCGGGTTCGTCGCCTCGCCCCACAGCGGGGTGTACGCGGCGTCCAAGTTCGCCGTCCGGGCGTGGGCCGACGCGCTACGCGAGGAGGAGCGCGGGCGCGTGCGGGTCACGTCGATCCACCCCGGGCGGGTCGACACCGACATGCAGCACGAACTGCTGGCCGCCGAACACCGCCCCTACGAGCCGGGCAAGCTGCTCACCGCGCGCTCGGTGGCCGAATCGGTGCGGTACGCCCTGGACGCCGCCCCGGACGCCTGCGTCGAGTCGCTCAGCATCAGGCCGTCGCGGGCGCTGTAGCCGTCCGGCTTGACCCCTTGGCAGGCGCTGCCTAATGTGGGTCGGCTATGCGTGATTTCCCGCCTGACGTGTCGGCGTCAGTCATCCCGGACACGCGCAGCCCGTCCCGGTTCCTCGGGTGGATGCTGCGCGTGCAGTTCGACGTGTTCGTGGGCATGACGCTGCTGATCGTGGCGTGGCAGCTGCCGAACGTGCTGTCGCCGTGGCTGCTGGGCCGCGCGATCGACTCGGGCATCATCGGGCGCGACCCGCTGGCGACGGTCGGCTGGGCGGCCCTGCTCCTGGCGGCGATCGTGTTCGGCGCGGCGGGGGGCATCTGGCAGCACACGCTGGTGGTCCGCAGCTGGCTGATCGCCTTGTACGGCACCCAGAAGCTGGTGGGCCACACCTCGGGACGACTGGGTCACGTGCTGGGACGCCGCGTCCCGACGGGCGAGGTGCTGGCGGTGGCCTCGTCCGACTCGGACATGTTCGGCGCCGTGCTGGAGGTGACCGCCCGCGCGCTGGGGTCGCTGATCGCGTTCGCGTTGGTGTGCGGGCTGATGTTCTCCACGTCGCCGCTGATGGGCGGGGTGGTGCTGGCGGTGTCGCCGCTGATGCTGGCGGCGTCCACGCCGGTGCTGCGCCCGCTCAGCGTCGCGCAGCAGGCCGAGCGCACGCAGAACTCCGAGCTGACCGGGCTGGCCACCGACATCGTGGCCGGGCTGCGCATCCTGCGGGGCGTCGGCGGCGAGCAGACGTTCGGCGACAACTACGCCCGCCAGTCGCAGAAGGTGCGCCACCTGGGCGTGTCGGTCGGCACGTGGCAGGGGGTCGTCGAGGCCGTGTCGGTGCTGCTGTCGGGGTCGCTGCTGGTGCTGCTGGTGTGGCTCGGCACGCACGAACTGGCCGCCGGACGCCTCACCGTCGGCCAGCTGATCAGCTTCGTCGGCTACGCCATCTACATGCTCTGGCCGCTTCAGACGTTCTTCGACTTCGCGCAGAAGTGGATCTCCGGGCTGGTGTCGGCGGGCAAGACCTCGGCGTTGCTGTCCTCGCCGACGCCGTGGCGTCCGGCGTCCGGCGAGCCGGGCCGCGACCCGCGGCTGTACGACGCGGCGTCCGGGCTGGAGGTCGTCCCGGGGGAGTTCCTGGCCGTGGTCAGCGCCGACCCGGACGACTCGGCGGCGCTCGTCGACCGCCTCGGCCGCTACCTGCCCGCGTCGACGGCCTCCGAGGACTCCGACGACGAGGAGGGCCTCAAGGGCCGGGCCCTGCGCCAGCACCGCCGCGAGCGGCAGGCGCGTCGGGCCGAGATCGCGCGGGCGGACGCCGAGCGGGCGGCGTCCGCGTGGGGGGTGACCGCCGACGGGGTCGATCTGGCCGACATCGCGCCGGCCGCACTGCGCCGCCGCGTCCTGGTGTCGGACACGGCGTCCATGCTGTTCGCGGGCACGTTGCAGGAGGCCGTCGACCCGTGGGGCACCCACACCCGCGCGCAGGCCGAGGCGGCGCTGGTCGCCGCGTGCGCCGAGGACGTCTTCGATGCGCTCCCCGGGGGCTGGCAGGGGCGGGTCGACGAGAAGGGCCGCGGGCTGTCCGGGGGGCAGCGGCAGCGGGTGATCCTGGCGCGGGCGCTGCTGGCCGACCCGGACGTCCTGGCGCTCGTCGAGCCCACCTCCGCCGTCGACGCCCACACCGAGGCCCGCATCGCCGGACGCCTCGCCGACCATCGCCGCGGCCGCACCACCGTGATCACCACGGCCTCGCCGCTGTTGCTGCACACCGCGGACGCCGTGGTGCTGCTGGACGCCGGACGCGTCGTCGCCCGCGGGCCGCACGCGCGGCTGATGGAGCGCGCCGACTACCGCGCCGTCGTCGCGCGCGGGATGGAGGGCGACGATGACTGAACTGCTGACCGGCTCGGCGTCCACGTGGCGCGACGAGCCCCTCAGCCCGCGCGTGGGCCTGGAGTTCGCCGTCGACAAAACGGCGGGGTGGCGCCAGCGGCTGGCGGCGTGGCGCGAGCGTCACCGCCTGCGCGGGGAGCACGCGCGGGCGGTGTTCGCCGAGTCCCGGCACCCGGACCAGGGGCTGCCCGTCGCGGGCACCCGCTCTGCGTTCGCGTTCGTCGGCGACCTGCTCTCCACGCGGCGCGGCAAGCTCGCCGCCATGCTGGGGTTCAACGCGCTCGCGGCGGCGGCCGGGCTGGTCGTCCCCCGCCTGCTGGGCGACCTGGTGGACGCCGCGGCCGCCGGCACGGCGTCCCTGGCCGAACTGGACGGGGTGCTGCTGGGCATCCTGGCGGTCGTGGTGGCGCAGGCGCTGGCCACGTTCGTGGGTAAGCGTGCCAGCGCCGTGCTCGGCTACGACCTGCTGGCGGCCGCGCGCGAGTCGGTCGTCCGGACGGTGCTGCGGCTGCCGCTGGGGCGGGTCGAGGCGGCGTCCAGCGGCGATCTGATCACGCGCATCACGTCGGACGTGTCGAAGATGAGCACCTCGGTGCGCTGGGGGCTGCCGCACCTGGTCACGTCGACGAGCATCGTGGTGCTGACCGTGGTGGCGCTGGTCCTGAACTCGTGGCTGCTGGCGCTGCCGCTACTGCTGACCGCGGGCATCCTGTTCGCCGCGGTGCGCCGTTACCTGCGGCGCGCGGCGCCCGGGTATATCACCGAGTCGCGCACGTACAGCGTGATCAACTCGACGCTCACCGAGACCGTCGAGGGCGCCCGGACGGTCGAGGCGCTGGGGCTGGTCGACGTGCGGCAAGACCGGCTGAACGACGACATCGCCGAGTCGGCCCAGGCCGAGCGGTACACGATGAGCCTGCGCAACCTGCTGTTCGTGTGGATCGACATCGCATTCCAGACGCCGCTGGTGTTGGTCGTGCTGCTGGGCACGTGGGGGTTCGACGCGGGGCTGGTCACGATCGGGCAGGTGACCACGGCCGCGATCTACCTGCAGCAACTGGTCGGGCCGCTGGACCGGCTGATCCAGGTGCTCGACCACCTGCAGGTCGGGGTCGCGGCGACCACCCGTTTGCTGGGGGTGGCGCAGGTCCCCGAGGACCGCACCCCCGGCGAGGCCGTGCCCGCGGCGTCCGACGTGGTGGGGCGCGACCTGCGGTTCGCCTACCGCGAGGGCCACGACGTGCTGCACGGCGTCGACGTGACCCTGCGTCCGGGGGAGCGGCTGGCGATCGTGGGGCCGTCCGGGTCGGGCAAGTCGACGCTGGGGCGGCTCGTCGCGGGCATCAACCGCCCGCGCACCGGCGAGGTGACCGTCGGCGGCGTCGACGTCATGGACCTGCCGCTCGACCTGCTGCGCACCGAGGTTTGCCTGGTCACCCAGGAGCACCACGTCTTCGTCGGCACGCTGCGCGACAACATCGCGCTGGCGAGGGAGGGGTCCGCGACGGACGCCGAGGTGCGGGCCGCGCTGCGCGCCGTCGAGGCGGACGACTGGGTGGCCAAGCTGCCCGCCGGCCTCGACACGGTGCTCGGCCACGGCCGCACCGAGCTGACCCCGGCGCAGGCCCAGCAGGTGGCGCTGGCGCGGCTGGTCGTGGCCGACCCGCACACCCTCGTGCTGGACGAGGCGACCTCGCTCATCGACCCGCGCACCGCCCGGCACCTGGAGGGGTCGATGGCGGCGCTGCTGTCCGACCGCACCGTCGTGGCCATCGCGCACCGCCTGCACACCGCCCACGACGCCGACCGCATCGCCGTCGTCATCGACGGCCGCATCGCCGAGCTAGGCAGTCACCACGATCTCATCAGCGCCGACGGCGAGTACGCGCGCCTGTGGCGGACATGGCGTAGCTGAGTTCGGGGCACCAAGTCGGCGCTGGGGAAGCTGAGTTCCCGGTCACCGGGAGGGCCGACACTCCATCAATTCGCTCGAACTCAACATCATTCGCGGAGGTCGAGCGAATTGATGGAGTGTCGGCGGGGTGGGCGCCGACAGGCAGCGAGGCTCAGCGGAGGCGGACGCCGTAGATCTGTTTGTCGTAGGACGCCACGACCAGCATGTTGCCGAACACCGCGGGCGTGGCCTCCACGTTCTTGCCCAGGCTGACGGTGGCCAGGTCGCGCCCGGTCTCGGGATCGAAGAGGCGCAGCACGCCTTCGCTGTCGGCCAGCACGCCGTAGAGCGTGCCATCGTCGGCGGTGATCAGCGTGGGCGACGACCACGAGTAGTTGCCGAGGTGCCGGCGCCAGACGACCGCGCCGGACAGCTTGTCCAGCGCGATCAGGTCGCCCTCGCGCGGGGCGGTCGTCCGCGAGACGTTCACGATCACCAGGTCGGCGATCGCGCCGGTGCCCAGCACGGGCGTCGACAGGACCCCGCCGTTGATGCCCGTGTAGTAGCTCGGGATGTCGAACTGCCACACCTGGCGTCCGGTCAGGGCGTCGATCTTGCGGATGTTCGCGATGCGCTCACCGCCAGTCTGGCCGCGGTTGTCCACCTCGTTGCCGGTGTACAGGAACACCCCGGACGGTGTCTCCTCCAGCACCAGCGACGCGTCGGTGTCGTCGCCGACCTGGCGCATCCAGACGATCTCCAGCGTGGTGGCGTCCCAGCAGAAGAGGTGTCCGTCGTTGTCGGCGGCGTACATGAGGTTGCGGTAGGCGACCGCGGAGTTCTCGATGCCGTACTTCTTGCTGCCCGGCGCCTGGTACCGCAGCCGGGTCACCCGCGGGTCGAGGGTGACGCGCTTGGCGGCAGCGTCGAAGGAGCTGTTCAGTTTGACCTTGTAGATCAGCCCGTTCTCGGCGGGCTCGATGAGGGTGTCGGTCTGGCGGTTCACCAGGGCAGAGCTGTCGAACGCGCCCCAGTCTGTGCGCGGGGCCAGGGGGTCGAGGCCCTGCAGGTGCCAGACCTCGCGGTTGGAGATGAGGTCGAAGACGCGGTAGCGCCAGGGCCCGATGGTGCCGTTGGTGTCGTTGAGCCCCTGGCCGGCGTAGAGCAGCGGGTAGCCGCGCGGGTCGACCGACGCCGTGCCCTTGAACCCCCAGCCGACCTCGATGGCCGGCTTGGTGGGCCGGCCAGAGCGCAGGTCCAGGCGGTGGATCTTGCCCTCGAATACCGGGTAGATCACCTCGACAAACGCGTCGTCGTCGACGAACTCCGTAGCCAGGCCCATGGCGACCTTCGTCGCGCGCGGCCACTGGACCAGCAGCGGCTGGCCGGTCCAGCCGGCGCCCGGCCAGTAGGACCCCTCGCCGCGGATCTCGCCGATGGGCTTGGTCCAGGCGATCTCGAGCTTGCGTTCGGTGATGGCCGCGGTGCCGTATGCGCCCCCGGTGCGGTGGTGTTGCCCGCGGAACGTCAGCACCCCGGGGACGGTCGCGAACGTGACCGGATGGCCGAACGCGACCACCTCGGCGGGGCGGTAGTTAGGCACCACGGCGCCGCGCTCGTCGAGCACCTCCCACGTCACGGACCCTTCGGACTCCACCAACGGCCGCGAGAACCGCCCGCCCCCCAGGCTGACGGGAGGGGTATAGCCCGGCAGATCGGTGAGCGCGATCGCGAGCTTGCGCGGATCGGTCTCGAGGCTGGGGGCGGTGGGGGTCGTGCCCGTGGGCCGGTTGGGGCGGGTGCCGGCCCGGACCGTTTCCACCGAGCACCCCGGGAGCGCGGCCAGCGCCGCCAGCGACGCGGCCGCAGCGAGAGCGCCGCGGCGCCCGAAGCGGGGCTGGGTCATGGGGCTCTCCTCCTGGGCCGGGGCGGGTCCGGTGCGCCGCCAGCCTACCGGGCGGGCTTGGTGTGTCCGGGCGGGCTCGGGTGAACCAAAAGGGGACGGTTCTCTTTCGGTTCAGCTGAACAGCTGAACCGAAAGAGAACCGTCCCCTTTTGGTTCACCCGCGGGGCGGGACGCGCGACCACCCCCGCGCACGGGCTAGCCTTCCCGGGTGCTCTCCCTGCCGAAGCTGCGCGAGCGGCTCACCCCGGCCGTGCGGATGGGAATCTCGATCGCGCTGGCCGTCGGCGTCTACGGCGTCTCGTTCGGCGCGCTCGCCGTGGCGGCCGGACTGAGCGTCTGGCAGGCGTGCGCGCTCAGCGCGCTGATGTTCACCGGCGGATCGCAGTTCGCCTTCATCGGGGTGGTGGCCGGCGGCGGCACGTTGCCGGCGGCGACGGCGGCGGCGTCGCTGCTGGGGGTGCGCAACGCCGTGTACGGGGTGCAGCTGAACGCGATGCTGCGCCCGCGCGGGCCGATCAGGGCGGTGCACGCCCACCTCACCATCGACGAGTCGACCGCCACGGCCGTGGCGCAGGAGGATCCCGACGAGGAGCGCCGCGGCTTCTGGACCGCCGGCGTCGGCGTCTGGTTGCTCTGGAACCTGTTCACCCTCGTCGGCGCGCTGCTCGGCGAACGCATCGGCGACCCGGCCGTCTGGGGCCTGGACGGTGCGGCGGTCGCCGCCTTCCTCGGCCTGCTTTGGCCCCGGCTGCACGGACGCGACCCCATCGCGATCGCCGTCGCCGCCGCGGCGGTGACCATCGTGGCCGTGCCGCTCGTGCCGCCGGGCATCCCCATCATCGTCGCCGCCGCGGCCGCCGCGGCGATGGCCGCGGTCCAGCATCGGAGGGGCGCATGAGCGAGCTGTGGCTCTGGGTCCTCGCCGCGTGCGCGATCGCCTACCTGACGAAGCTGTCGGGGTACCTGCTCCCGGACGCCTGGCTGGACCGGCCCTGGGTCAAGACCCTCAGCGCCGGCGTCACCGTCGGACTCCTCACCTCGCTCGTCGTCGTCAACACCGTCGTGACCGGCACCGCCATCGTCATCGACGCACGCGTCGCCGCGCTCGCGGTCGCCGCCGTCGCGCTGTGGCTGCGCGCGCCCTACCTCATCGTCGTGCTCGCCGGCGCGGTCGCTGCCGCGCTGGCGCGGATGGCCGGCCTGTAGTCGGCCCCCCGCGCCCACCGACACTCAGTCGCCCAGCGCCGACCACCGACTCACAAGGGCTGACGCCCGATCGTCCCGACCAGGGACGCTCGGTAATCCTCCGACGCGTACCGCTCGGACGCCGCCTCGGCCTCCGCCAGCCGCTCGGCCAGCCCGACCCGCTCGGACGCCTCGGCGTTGGCCTCCCCCTCCAGGAAGGTCCGCAGCCCCGCGACGCCGGCCCGGGCGCCGCGCACGTCCTCGGCCAGCTTCGCGTCGAGCCGCGCGGCGTACCAGTCGCTGGCCAGGATCGCCTCGCGGGTGAACTGCACGCGGAACGCCTCGTCGTCCAGGGTGAGCCCGTCCGCGGTGCGCCCGTCGGCCATGATCTCCAGCAGCGCCCGCAGCGGCGGGACGGCGAACTCGATCGTCCCGTCGTCGAAGTACGCCCGCGCCACCCGCCCGTGCGTGGTGACGATCGTGGCCATCGACTCGGCGAACGTGGCCAGGTCCTGCGACTCGGGCTTGAGCATCTCCGGGGTGAACACGACGTCCGGGTGCAGGAAGATGCGCCCGAAGTACGTCGTCGCGAACCGCTCGTTCATGCGATAGCCGAGCCGGCTCGCCAGCACCGGACGCCCGTCGTGCTCGAAGTCGCGCAGCCGCTCCAGGTAGCCGCCCTCGATCAGCGCGGACGCCGACCGCTCGTCGGCCGTCATCCGGCTGAACAGCTCCGGCACCAGCATCGAGAAATCGTGGTCGATGCGCATCCGCGGCCCGATGTGGCCGGCCGAGCTCAGCCACCCGTCGTAGCCGGTCAAGGCGAACGACACCAGCGCCGCGTTCAGGTCGTAGATCGCCGGCAACGCGTTGAACGGGCCCTTCGTCATCGCGCCCTCCGACCCGGCGCCCGTCGTGGACGGCGACTTGCCGGTCATCGAGCTGATGAACTCCATGAACAATTCGGGCAGTTCCATGTAGTGCAGCGGGTTGTACGTGCACAGCGGCGGGACGCCCGGCTCCGCGGGGTTGTTGCGGCGTCCGGCGGCGACGACGTCGACCGGCGGCGGGCAGTCCTGATCCACGGGCAGGCCCCAGTACAGGTGCCGGGCCAGCTCGGCGGACGCCGTGGCGTCCGGGTTGGACAGGTCCGGGCGCACCTGCAGGTAGCGGGGGTTCTTGGTGCGGACGCCGTCCACCAGCCGCGGGTTGGCCGAGCACACGAAGAACTCGGGGCCCTGGCCGTCCGGACGCGCCGCCGCGTGCGCGATCAGCTCGGCCATCGGCTCGGTGAACTGGCTGTAGGCCTGGACGTCGTCGATCATGGCGCGGGCGTCGTCCCTGGTCAGGGGCTGGAAGTTGGAGATGAAGGTGTCCTCGCGGGCCATGTCCTTCTCGGTTTGCTTGTCGTAGCCGCGGTGGATGGCGTCGTCCGGACGCTGGAACAGCAGCCGCTCGCAGTTGTTGACGACCTTGCGCGACCAGCCCGGCGCGCCGGGCAGCACGCCCGGACCGACCACGACGGACGCCGTGATGTCGTCCTCGGATTGCACCTTGAACGCCGCCGAGAAGTCGGGCCGGAGGCTGAACAGGCGCCAGCTGCCGTCCGCCTCGAAGCCCACCCGGAGGTAGTTGGCGACGATCTGATCGCCGTCGAGGCGCAGCGCGTTGCCCTCGCGGCCGTTCAGCATGCGGACGCTGAAGTGGCTGCGCCAGTCGCCGCCCCACTCGGACCGGTAGTAGCGCTTGACCGTGAACAGCAGCTCAGTGACATGCGCCGGGATGCCGCGCAGCATCTCGTTGTGCTCGTCGCTGAACCGGCTGGACGGCGTCATCAGCTTGATCACCGATCCCAGGCTGCGTTCGGGGCTGAGGACGCCGCGGTGGTCCTTGCCGTTCTCGCTCGCGTCGCGATAGCGGTCGGCGTAGTCGCCGTCGATCAGTTCCTGCACGCGGTTCATGTCGGCCTCGAAGTCGGCGATGAAGGTGGTGCCGAAGACGAAGGCGTCCAGGATCGACTTGCTGATCTCGCTCTTGCCGCCGCCCGACACGGTGGCCGGCTTGTGGCAGTGCGTGGCCAGCGGGTCGGTGCCGACGAGGTGCCATTGCGTCTTGTCGGTCTCGCGGTGCTTGGCGTGGACGCGGTAACCGTTGGGCAGCAGGTAGTGGTGCCCGGCGAGCAGGCGGATCGTGCCGGCGCCCTCGGCGGTGTCCCAGGAGATGGACTGGGTGCGCATCGAGAACGTGGCCCCGGCCGGGATGAGCGTGATGTGCGGCCAGACGCGATCGTCGGCGTGCCCGTCCGGGTAGCTCTCGAAGCGCTCAGGATCGCGGGCGACGGCGTCCGCGACGGTGGGGCCGGCGGGCGTCCGGTCGTCGCGCCACTCGGTGCCGAGGTTGTAAGCGGGGAAGACGACGGCGCCGCCGGCGTGCTCCTCCTCGGCGTTGCCGAGCAGGTTGGCCGAGTAGGAGATCTGCGTCTTCACCTCCTTCTTGCAGTAACCGAAGTAGTTGTCGGCGATGACCGTGGCGATGACGCCACGGGCGTCCCGGATGCACAGCTTGAACGCCTGGCCGCCGTTGTAGCGCTCGTCGGCGTCCGTCCAGCACTGACCGTCGCGGCGCTGGCGCTCGGTGGCGTCGTCGGCGTGGGGGAGTCCCAGCTCCTTCTTGGTCAGGGCCGTCAGGTGGGGGGCGAGGACGACGAGGCCGGTGTGCCCCGTCCAGCCGACGGGGTCGAGCGAGGCGTCGTTCTCGGGCAGGTACGGGTCGCCGGCGTTGCCGAAGATGGACTCGACGAAGTCGAGGTTCGCCACCATCCCGCCCGGGACGATGAACCGCACCTCCAGGCGCTTCTCGGGGCAGACCCCCTCGATGCCGGGCGCGACGAGCGGGCGCAGCAGCAGCGAGACGAAGCACTCGGCGGGCCGGTCGGCGTTCGAGCTCCACGGCAGGCGCAGCGACTCGGTGGGCGGCTGCAGGGCGGCCGCGAAGATGCGCGAGGCGACATCGCGGTCGACGGCGATCTTGTCGTCCGGGATGGGGAGCCCACCGGTGGCGATGTGGAACACGCCGGCGGTCGTCCGGCGGTCGTTGGCCGGGTTGTGCAGGACGCCGTTGAGCAGCCGGTAGCTGCTCAACAGGTCGGAGCTGAACGAGTCGGAGTCGACCGGCAACGACAGCGCGCGCGCGAGGCCGGGCTGGTCGAGAACCAGGGTCTTGCGCGGCAGCTCGACGGACGCCGGGGCGTCGGCCAGGTAGTCGTCGAGGAAATCCTGAATGCGCTGGTCGGTGGGACACAGGCGATCCGAGAGGCGGCGCGACAGTTCGCGCTGGCGGGCCAGCAGGGGGGCGACGACCTTGTCGTCGGTGAAATCCCCCGCATCCACCTGGGGTTGGCCCAGCAGGGCGAGTCGGAGGTTGATGGCGGCGGTCGACGGAGCATCCATGAGGCTAATGCTGGACCCGTTGGGGGTCGATGGGCCACGGATTCCACGGCATTGCCGCGGGCCGGGGATCTGAGAGGATGGGCGGGCCTGGAGAGGAGACCCATGGACGAGTCGCGGAGCATCGTCGTGCTGCATCCCACGTCGTACGCCGAATCGCGCGAGATCGGCGAGCGGCTGCGGGACGGCGACGTGGTGGTCCTCGACCTGACGCTCATGGACCCCCCCGACATGCACCGGCTGGTCGACTTCGTGTCGGGGCTGGTGTTCGGCCTGGACGGCAACATCGACCGCGTCACGGCGTACGTGCTGCTCCTCGCCCCGCCCGGCGTGACGGCCATCGACGATGTCGACCACCTGACCGGGTCGTTCTTCAACCAGTTCTGACCCGGTACACCCCTCAAAGCCTCAACGACATCCTGAGAGTTGAGGGTCTACTTCTTGTCGAGATCTCAGGAAGCGCTTAGCGTCGTTTCAGCCTCACAGCGGCGTGAAAGGACTCGACATGCGGATCGGCGGACTGGTGGGCCGCGCGGCGGCGACCGTGGCCACGACGGCCATCGTGCTCACGACCGGAATGTTGGCCGGCGGCAGCGCCCAGGCCTGGGAGGTCGAGGTGTGGGACAAGGTCGCCGCGTGCGAGTCCAGCGGCAACTGGGCGATCAACACCGGCAACGGCTACTACGGCGGACTCCAGTTCTCCTCTTCCACCTGGAAGGCCTTCGGCGGGCAGGAGTACGCCGCCAACGCGCACCTCGCGTCGAAGCCCCAGCAGATCGCGGTCGCCCGCCGCACGCTCTACGCCCAAGGTCCCGGCGCCTGGCCGACGTGCTCGGTACGCGCCGGACTGACCAAGACCAACGGCGGGGCCGACCCGAACGCGCAGCCGACCGACTCGGGCACGCCTGCGCCCGTGACGCCCGTCGTCTCCGGCCGGCTGGTCGAGGACGGCGTCCTCGGCCGCAACACCATCAAGGCGATGCAGACGTGGGTGGGCGCGTCGGCCGACGGCGTGTGGGGTCCAGCGACGACGCGGGCGCTGCAGGCCAAGGTGGGCGCGAAGGTCGACGGCGTCAAGGGCCCCGAGACCACCCGCAAGACCCAGGTCGTGGTCGGGCACGCTCAGACCGGGACGTGGGGTTCGAGCACCACCCTCGCGCTGCAGAAGTACCTGAACAACCGCCCCGTGTGAACCGAAAGGGGACGGTTCCCGAACGGTTCAGTGTGAACCGAAAGGGGACGGTTCCCAAACGGTTCAGGAACCGTGTGAACCGAGGGGGACGGTTCTTGAACGGTTCAGGAACCGTCCCCTGGGACGCTGTGAGCGCGGCCCGTCCCGCCCAGCCAGCTCGGCCCTCCGCCATCGTTCGATCGTCGAACGACCCCGGTTGCCGGGGGCGGTATGGTTCGGTACTGCGGAGAATTCCTTGCGCTGTCGATGAGTCGCGGCATGCGGGTTCTCCTCAGCGCCGCCGGGCTCGGATACGGTCCGCCGGCGCGCAGGTCGGTGCCCGCGCAGGCGTGCCGGCGGCACATACGGGGGGAGTAGCTGTGGTGGTGGCACCGACTCGGGCAGACACCCGTCGAAGCGGGATCGTCCCGGCATGGCCCGACCCTCGACCGCGCCGCCCTCACGACGACTGGACCTACCTGGAGGCCATTCCACGCCCAAGGCGGTTGCACGAGTTCGTGGAGCGCTCAGCTGACACGTCCCCGCACGCCATCGCTCTCGTCGTCGGGGATGAGACGCTCACGTATGCGAAGTTCGACGAACTCGGCAACCGCCTCGCGAACCAACTCAGCGGGCTCGGCGTGCACCCGGGTTCGACGGTCGGCATCCTGATCGAGCGCTCGACCCCCATGTATGTGGCGATCCTCGGCGCCCTCAAGGCCGGAGCGCGCTACGTGCCGATCGATGCCAGCGCGCCCCGCGACCGTATCGCGTTCATCACGGAAGACGCCGGGGTCGACGTCCTGCTGACGTCCCGGGACAAGGCGCAGGAGAGCGGTAGCCTCCCGCTCCGGCAGGTTTTCGTGGATGACCTCGATGCCTTGCTGCACGCCTCCGACCCCTCCAGGCCAGCCCTGCCGGACGCCGACGATCCCGTCGCGTACGTCATCTACACCTCCGGATCCACCGGACGGCCCAAGGGTGTAGCCGTCGCTCACTCCAGCATCTGCAACTTCGTTGTCGTGGCGTCTGAGGTGTACGCCGTGGCGCCCGATGACCGCGTCTACCAAGGGTTGTCGATCTCCTTCGACTTCTCGCTTGAGGAGCTGTGGACGACCTGGGCCGCGGGGGCCACGCTGGTGGCCGGCCCCACGGACGGACGCCAGGTCGGTGCGGGTCTCGCCGACTTCCTCCAAGAATCCCGGGTCACGTTCCTCCACACCGTCCCCACCGTCCTCACTACGCTGGACCGCACCCCGCCTTTGATCCGGACTATCAACCTTGGGGGAGAGGCCTGCCCGCAGGAGTTGGTGGAGCGGTGGGGACCAGGGCGCCGACTGTTGAACACATACGGCCCAACCGAGTGCACGGCGAGCTGCACGTTCTCAGAGATGCGACCCGGCGTCCCCGTCACGATCGGCGCAGCCTTGCCGACGTACCGAGTGACCCTGCGCGACGAGGAATTCCGCATCGTCAAGGATGGTGAGATTGGCGAGCTCTGCGTGAGCGGCGTCGGCGTGGCGGTCGGGTACGTCGGCCGCGATGACCTCACCGCTCAGAAGTTCGTGGTCGACGAGCAGGGACGCCGCACCTATCTCACCGGCGACCTCGGCCGGTTCAACGCCGACGGTGAGATCGAGTACCTGGGACGCAAGGACGCCGAGGTGAAGGTTCGCGGGCACCGGGTGGATCTCGGCGAGATTGAGTCAGTGATCATGGAGGCGCCGGACGTGTCCTCGTGCGTCGTGCGCAAGCTGGCCAGGGAGGGCACGGGCGGCGAGCTTGTGGCGTACGTCCTTCCGTCCGCCGGTTCCGAGGGCTCGCGCGAACTGGCGTCCGCCCTGCACGACCACTGCCGTCGCCGCCTTCCTCCGTACATGGTCGTCGACTACCTCGAGTTCATCGAAGCAGTGCCGCTGATGCCCTCAGGTAAAGCGGACCGGAACGCGTTGCCCGACCCTGTGCACCCGCGGCTCATCGGCGGCCTGAATCAGTACGCGCCTCCGGCCGGCCCCACCGAGGAATTCATGACGCGACTGTGGGGCGGCGTTCTCAGGATCGAGACCGATTCGCTGTCGGCGACGGCCGATCTCTTCACCGACCTCGGCGGCCACTCGCTCATCGCGGCGACGCTCGTGTCCCGTCTGCGGGCCTCGGGAATGCCCGGGACAGAGGATCTGTCGATCCCCGACCTCTACGACAACCCTACGGTCCGGGGTATCGCGTCGTTCCTGGACCTGGCCGCGAGGGAGGAGACAGGCGAGGTCAAGGCCTCGGCCGTCAGGCGCCGCTACCCGGCGCCGAAGATCTGGCTGTTCGGGTTGTTCCAGTTCCTCTTCATCTACCTCATCGTCGTGTTCTCCATGTTCCCGCTGGCGGTCATCTACTGGCTGGCTGAGGGTGACCCAAGCACGTCGATGCTGCTTCAGATCATGTTGGCCCTCCCGGTCGCTTATTTGGCGACCCGGTGGCTGCTGCCGATCGTTACCTGCCGCGTCGCCGGACGCGGACTGGCAGCGGGCGACTTCCCTTTGTACTCCCTCACGCACTTCCGGGTGTGGACGATTCAACGCGCCCTTTCCCTGTCGCCCCTGCCTCATCTCACCGGCTCGCACGCGATCGCCCGGTACCTGCGCCTGCTCGGTACGAAGGTTGGCTCCGGTTGCCACATCGGGACGGCGCAGATCCCCCTCCCCGGGCTCGTCAACCTGGGCGACAAGGTCACCATTGGCTACGAGACGCACCTGCGAACTTTCGAGATCGAGGGCGGTTTGCTCCGGCTGGCCTCGATCTCGGTGGGCGACAACGTAATCGTCGGAGCCAACTGCGTCCTGGCCGGGGATTGCTCGCTCGGCGTCAGCAGCGTGCTCCAGGCGCAGTCCCTGCTCAGGCGCGGCGAGCATGTCCCGTCCGGTGAGGAGTGGGCCGGGTCGCCCGCAACGCCGCTGCCCAGGGCGCGGACCGACCTGGCCCTCGCGACCATGCGCGAGTGCGATGACGCCCCCCGCGAGTGGGACGCCGAACTGGCCGGCAAGCTACGGGCGGGCATCGCGTTCCTGGAACTGATGCCGATCCTGGCGACCGTGCCCATCCTCGCGCTTGTCTGGTGGTCGCTTCTGACGTTCGACCACATCGCCGCGTTGTGGGTCACTTTGGCGTCCGGTCCCTTGTTCGTCGTGGGTACCTGCGTGTTGATTTTGTGGTTCCGCCGGTTCGCCATGCGGTCGACCCCCGTCGGGATTCACCACATGCGGTCACAGCTTGGTGTCGAGAAGTGGTACAGCGACAAGCTGCTTGAGGCGAGCTTGGAGTACACCAACGCCTTGTACGGCACGCTCTACACGCCCCACTGGCTACGCATGTTGGGTGCCCACGTCGGCAAGGACGCCGAGATAGCTACCATCGCCAACATCGACCCCGATCTGCTCACGCTGCAGGACGGTACCTTCGTCGCGGACATGGCCTCAATTGGCTCCGCCACCTATGGCAACGGCCACATCGCCTTCCGCCGCACCGTCGTGGAGGAGCGCGCCTTCGTCGGGAACGCCTCGTTCATCCCGTCCGGTACACGGCTTGGGTCCAGCTCGTTGATCGGCGTCTTGTCCAGCCCGCCGTTCGGCGGGGTGGCTCCGGGGACGTCCTGGCTGGGCAGTCCGCCCATCTTCCTGCCGCAGCGCGAGGTGGTCGACACGTTCGCCGAGAGCGCCACGTTCCGGCCTCCGCGGTGGAAGGTCATCGTGCGCTATGTGGTGGAGTTTTTCCGTGTGTGCTTGTCGCCGACCCTGCTGGGGCTGTCGACGTTCTTCACGCTGATGCTCATCTCGATGCTGGCCGATAACGGCTGGGATCTGCCGGTCCTCGTCCTGGCGCTCGGCGCGATCGCCCTCGCCGGTAGCCTCCTCGTCTGCCTCATGGTCGCCCTGCTGAAGTGGATCCTGGTGGGTCGCTACAAGCCACGCGTCGAACCGCTGTGGGGCAACTTCGTGCGCCGCACCGAGTTCCTCACGGGGATCTACGAGACCAGCGCGGTGCCGGTGGCCATGGCTCTCCTGCAGGGGACGCCCATGCTCAATCCGCTGCTGCGCCTCTTCGGAGCGCGCATCGGCAAGCGCTGCCTCATCGACACCACGTACCTCACCGAGTTCGACCTGGTCCGGATCGGCGACGACGTGACGATCGGGACCGACGTTTCCCTCCAGACGCACCTGTTCGAAGACCGCGTCATGAAGATGGGTTATGTCACCGTCGAGTCCGGCGCGAGCGTGACGGCACGCGATGTCGTGCTGTACGGGGCCACGGTCGGCGCGGACGCGCGCGTCGCCCCCCTGACCCTGGTGATGAAGGGCGAGACCCTGCCCGCCAACACCCGCTGGGCGGGGGTGCCTGCCCGGCGGGACCGTGGCTCGGCGGCAGTCGCCCCGGACGACCGCACCGTCACCGTGGAGTTGGTTCGGCCCGAGGACGCCGAGCGGATCGACCTCTCGCCGCTGCAGAACCCCACCGAGGCGGAGGACGATGATCTGGCGATCGTCCCCCACGAGATCGACGACCCGACCGAGCAGGCAGGCGGCGGCCTCGAACGCCGCGTCACCGGTATCGACATGGCCCGCGGCCTTGCCATCCTGGGCATGATGGTCGTCCACCTGGTGAACCCCGAGAACGATCAGGGAGACATGGCGTGGTCGTGGCGCCTCAGTTCCGGAAATGCGGCCGCCCTGTTCGCAGTGCTGGCCGGCCTGGGGATCGCTCTCTCCACTGGTGGTGCCACGGCTCCGCGGCGAGGGCGTCTCGTGAGAAGCGTGGTCGGCGTCAGCACGCGCGCGGCGCTCATTGGGCTCATCGGTCTGACGCTCGGAGTGATCGTCCCAACCGAGGACGCGAATGTGATCCTGCCCTACTACGCGGTGCTGTTCGTGCTGGCAATCCCGTTCCTGAGTCTCCCGCCGCGAGTCTTGGCGGTGCTGGCCGCGTTGGGGGCCGTTGGTCTTCCGATCGCGAGCCACGCGGTCCGCGCGAGCCTGCCGGTGCCGGCCCCGTCCAACATCACGTTCGCCATGCTCGTCGCGGACCCGGGTCAGGTGATGATGCATCTGCTCCTCACTGGCGTGTACCCGGCGCTGCCCTGGCTGGTCTACGTCCTGGCGGGCTTGGCAATCGGCAGGCTTCGGATCCGTCGGGGAACCTCCATTCCGCTGATCCTCGGTGGCGTGGGGCTGGCGGTGGCGGCGTCACTCGCCTCCTGGTACGCCATGAATCAGCTGGGTGGTCTGCAGGCTATCGCCGACGTCGCTCAGGAGTCGATGTCGCTGGACGAGTTCACGTCCCTGCTCGTGTGGGGCGCAGCAGGCACACTGCCGACCACCTCTTGGTGGTGGCTCGGTGTGCTGGCGCCGCACACCACCACGCCTTTCGACCTGACCTTCACCCTGGGGATCGCACTGGCCGTCTTGGGCCTGTCCTTGATGGTGGGGTATGTGGCGCCGCAGGCGGTAAGGCCCCTGGCCGCTCTGGGATCGATGCCCTTGTCGGTCTACACCTTGCACCTGCTGATGGTTGCCTGGCCGGTGTTCCCCGGTGGATCGCTGGGCTACTGGCTCCAGGCCGCCATCCTGATCGTGTTTGCCCTGGTTTGGAGTCGCTTCGCCACTCGGGGACCCCTGGAGGCGATCATCAGAGCCGCAGCCATGGCGGTCTCCGACCTCGTGGCCGGGAATCAGCCCCGGCGCAGCCTCGAGTGACCCGGCCCGTGGCGGTCGTGTACCGGGGCCCGGCTTCGCTGCCGGGCTGCCCCGAGGCGGCCGCCTCCGCGCTGGCGTGGGATCCCTTCGGCTTCCAGGTCGAGTTCTCCGACGGCTGCCCCCGGTCGCTGAGCGGCGTCGCCCTCTACTGCCAGCCGGGCGGCGGCGAACTGGCGCCCGCCTGGCGCAGGCTGCGGCGCCGGGCGGACGTGGTCCGCGACTACGTCGCCGGGGGAGGCCGCTACCTGGGGTGGTGCCTCGGCGGGTACCTGGTCGGGGACGACCCTGGTTTTGGGCTGCTGGAGGGCTCGATCGACAGCTACGCCGGGACGCCTGGTGCCGAAGTCCCGGACGAGGCGCCGCGCGTGGTTGAGGTCGACTGGGCCGGGGTACGCCGCGCGGTGTACTTCCAGGACGGTTGCTTCTTCACGCCCGGGTCCTCCACCGAGGTCGTCGCCCGCTATCGCAACGGGCTCCCCGCCGCCGTGGTGGCCCCCTTCGGCGGGGGACGGGTCGCCGTCTGCGGTCCGCATCCGGAGGCGACGGACGACTGGTTCGTCGAGGACGGCCTCGTGGTGCCCCGCGAACGGACCGCCGACCTGGCGCACGACCTCATTCGCAGGTTGCTGGAGGCCTGACAGAACCTCGCCCTCCGGCTCGGTCTGGCGGGGCGATGCGAGCGTCCACCTGGCTGACGTTGCCATCGATTCACAGGTTGACCCCGTAGTGTCCGTGGCGAGGTCTTGGGGCAGGGGAGGCAAGTCCACCGGCAACCGGACGCTTGGGGACGAGACGAGAGGAGACTCACCGTGAGAGGACGTGCCGCGCTCGTGGCGGTGCTGGTGTTGGCGCTCGTCGGCTGCACTCAGGGCGGTCGGCGAGCCCCGAGCCCTTCCTCCGCCACGACGACCGCGGCGCCCGCATCTTCGCGCCCAGTCGTGTCGCTGTCCTACGAGGTCGCGGACGACCTGCGCTCCGTCAGGGGCTCGGAGTCGATCAGGTTCACCCCCGACCTCGAGGTGTGCGAAGTCGTCCTACGGGCGTGGCCCAACAAACCCGTGCTCACCAGGGCGGGCAACAAGATGACGGTGGGCCAGGTGTCGGTGGACGGGGTGGCCCTGTCTGCTCGCGTCCAGGCGGCAGGCGCGCTGGCGGGGGCGCCGGGCACGTTGGTCGAGGTCACGCTGCCCGACTGCCGGCCGGCCGGGTCCGTCCTGAACATCCGAGCCGAGTTCGCGGTCACGCTCGGCGCCGATACCGACGAGCGGATGGGGTACGCCACGACCGGAAGCTTGGCGTGGTTCCAGACCGCCTACCCGCTGCTTGCCTGGCAGGCCGGGGTCGGTTGGGTTCGTGACTCCGCGGTGGACCTGTACGGCGAGACCGCGACGAGCGAGTCCTTCATGTTGACCGATCTCGCGGTCACCGCCCCGTCCCACTACTCCGTGGCTGGGCTCGGGGTCAAGGGCGCGGCCGTGGCGCAGGGCGCCCGCACCACGCACCATTTCGCAGCGGAGGCGACCCGCGACGTCTCCGTCATGGTCGGCGCCGTCACGGTCGCCGAGCACCAGGTGGCGAGCACGACCGTGCACCTGGCGGTGCCCGCCTTCGCCCGATTGAACGACGCGGCTGCTTGGCGCGCACAGGTGACCGCATCGCTGACCAACCTCGAGGCGTATCTCGGCCCACTGCCCATGCGGGACCTCTGGGTAACCGTCGTGCCCGGCGCAAGCGAGGGAATCGAGTCGTCCGGATCCGTTCAGCTGGGCGGCGCCGCGCGGCGGATCGAGGCGTGGCTGGTCACGCACGAACTGGCCCACCAGTGGACCTACGCCCTCGTGGGCAACAATCAGGCCCTCCACCCCTGGATGGACGAGTCGGTGACGTCCATGATCCAGGCGGTGGTGGACGATGAGAACCTATCCGCGGACACCTCCGACGACACCTCGGACGACGCGCTAGAGAACGCGGGGCGTCCCATGTCTTTCTTCGCCTCACTGAGGCGTCCCGGAGAGGCGTACAACGACGCTGTCTACGGGGCGGGCGCCGACATCCTCATCGAGGCACGCGACGAAGCGGGGCATGAGGCCTTCGACGCCGCGCTGCGCGGGTACATTCGCGCGAACGCGTACCGGGTGGCGACGCCGGAGGACTTCGCGGCGTCCTTCGCGCATATGCCCAGTGTCACGCAGCTGTTACGCGAGCACGACATGGCAGGCTGAGAGCAGGCCTGCGTAGTCAGACCGGTGAACTACAGCGGTGAAGTTCGCGCCCGGGGGTGTCGTTGACGTTAAGGAATCTCTTAGGATTGTCTTGCCGCACCCCTGACGCCCCGACGCCGCGGCTGAAAGGACCCATCCCATGAAAGCCATCCGGGCTTGCGCCATCGCGCTCATCGCCTCCCTCCTCGTCCTGCTACCGCTCAACTTGAGGAGCGCCTCGGCCGCGACGTACACAGACCAGACAAACGTGTCGTTCACTTCGTCTGGGGGTCTGACGTCGAAGTATCACGTGTACGCGGCGGGCGTTACCGCCCCGGCCGGACTGCTCCTGCAGTTCCACGGCGACGGGGCCTACGAGTTCAAGAACCCCACGTCCAGTTACTCGCTGGGCGGCACCAACGGCATCGTGGCCAAGGCCCGGGCCCGCAACCTCATCACCGTGCCGGTGCTCGCACCGGATGCCAGTGGGTCCGTCACTTGGTGGGAGTCGGGCTCCGCCAACGCCGACTATGTCCGCGATCTCATCGCCGATCTGCAGTCGCGCTACAGCGTCCGGACTGACCGTATTTGGCTCGTCGGGTACTCGGGGGGCGCCCAGTTCATCACGCAGTTCTTCCTGCCCAAGTACTCGTCGCTCGTGTCGGGTGGCGGCGGCGCCGTCATCTTCGGGGGCGGCGGCAAGCCGCGTGTAGCCGTCTCACCCTTGTCCGCAGCCGTGCGCGCCAATTTCGCGCTGCACTGGTACACGGGGTCGAACGACACGAGGGACAGCGACGGCTGGAATGCGCTGGCCGACGCCAAGGCCGGGCAGGCGTGGTACGCCGCTAACGGGTTCAGCACTTCCTACCAGTGGCCCGCCGGCGTGGATCACGATCTCGACGGCACCTTCGGCCCCATCGTCGCGCAGCAACTGGACGCCCACCCGGCGCCCGGCACCGGGCCCACCTCTTCCCCGACTCCTCCTGCACCGACTCCTCCTGCCCCGACCCCTCCTGCCCCGACCCCGCCCTCCCCGACCCCGAGCAACTGGGTCACCGCGGTCACGCCGAGCAGAACGGGCGTCACGGTCCGGCTCAACATCCCGTCCACCGCGTCGGGACGCACGACGCTGAACGTCTACTCGTCGCGCGGAAGCTCCTGGAACCAGTACACCAGCCGCACGGGTTCGGTCGACCTCACGCTGTCCAACTCGCTGCGATCGGGGCGTAGCTACACGTTCACCGTGGTCAACGGCGGCAAGCAGGTCGGCGCTGGGACGTTCACCACTTTGCAGTGACGGCCTCCCGGCGCGTGCACGGCGGTCAGCCGGTGCGCCAGGTCGGGGTTACCCGCTTGCCGGCCGCGTCGGCGTAGCTCATGGTGTCGAACAGCTCACCGGATTGTCTGGCGGTCGTCGCCGCGGCGAGGAAGAACACCTCTCCGGACGCCGCCGTCACGGTCTGCAGCGAGGGGTTTGCCGCGCCGGACAGGAAGCGCATCCGCACGTCCGTGCTGCCGGCGGGCACTACTCCGGCGAAGAAGGTGCGCCACCGGCCGTCCGGCTGCTGAGAGGTCGAAAACAGCAGACACCCGAACGGGTCCTTCGACTTGGAGGGGTGGTACGACGCCTCGTACCCGGACGCGGTGATGATCCCGAAGACGTCGAGTTCGGGGTCGCGGTACACCGATACCTGCTCCTCGTTGGCAGACAGGTCCATGGACAAGACCGTCTCGCCCGTGTCCTTGACGAACGTGGAGCTGCCGACGACCCGCCAGATCAGTCCCCGCACCAGCGCAGCGTCGGCGGCCGCGTCGTACCGGATGGCCAGACAGGTCGAGTCGATCGCGTCCAGGTACCCGGCGGCGACCGCGTAGTCGTGACCGGTCTCGTTGGGGACGTCGGTGACCACGTCCAGGTCTCTGACGTCCCCGGGAACGACGGCCATTACCCACCCGTGGCCGAACTCGACTCGCTGCCAGACTGCCTGCCTGAGCTCAGAAGCTGGGATGGTCACGCCCACAGTGGCTTTGGTGCCGTCGAGGAACGTGGCGGTCCACCTACCAGCCCGGGTCCCGTCCACGGCGCAGTTGATCGCACTTGGCTCGGTCTCGGGCAACGCCGAGCCGTCCGCGGTGGTGAGGTTGAGCAGGTCGGCGCTGGAGACCACCGCCGTCGTGAGCCGCGACGATGTCGCACTCGGCTCGGGGGTCGCCTCGGGGGTGGTCGTCGCGCAGGCGCTCAAGCAGAGCACCATGAGGAGAGAGATGAGGCCGCGGGGTGTCATCAGGCCACGGCCCTAACGAGGAAGCTCGACGGTGTCGACCTCGTAGGCGCCGAAGTAGACCGCGATCTGCCACATGCGGCTGGTCGTCGGGCTCACAGACGGGGTCATTGAGGGGATGGCCGACTGGTCGAGTGCGACGTCCACCTCCAAGGGGAACAGGAACGCGTTCACCGCGCGCGCGGGCGCATCGGTGGGGGCTTGGGTGGCGGGCGGTTCGGTGGCGGGCGGTTCGGTGGCGGGCGGTTCGGTGGCGGGCGGGGGCTCCGTGGTGGGCGGGGCCGTGGTGGGCGGGGCCGTGGTCGGCGGTTGCGTGGTCGGAGGAGCAGTGGTCGGGGGCGCCGTGGTTGCGGTCTTCGTCGGGGACGCGCTTGCCTTAGTCGGGGAGGCACTCGCCTTAGTCGGGGAGGCACTCGCCTTGGTGGTCGACGCGCTGGGCTTGGCTGTGGTCGTCGGCGAGACGTCCGGGGGTACAGTCACGACCGGCTTGGCGCCCGAGGACGAGGTCGGTTGAGAAACGGGGGCGCGGCTCGACGTGTCCGTGGCGGGGCGCGGCTTGGCCGGGATGGCGGGCGTGGCGGTCACCACGGTGATCTTGTTCGGAACCGTGCGTCCGGCCACCGAGTTAGCCGGTACCAGGTGGTACTCGACCGCTCGGGTGAACACGACCTCGAAGGGGTGCTTGTCCTCGGTATACCTGAGCCGCGCCTCGTGCGTGAAGGAGACCTTGAGCATCTCGGTCGCCTCGGGGGCGGGGGCGGCGTCGGCGGTGAGGACGTCCACCACCACGTTGGAGATCGCCTGCGAGTGCACGATCTTGCCATCCGGGTTTACCTGCCACGTCGGCTGGCGCAGCGCGAACATCTCCAGCCCTCGGACCTCTTCCTGCGCGTCGCTGTTGCCTTCTGCCGCCTGGACGACGAGCTGCTTCCACAACGACAGGGTTCCCGGGGCAAGGGCGTCCTGAATGCTCGCGGAATTGAGCTCCTCCGCGGTGAAGGCATCCTGTGCCGGATCGAGCAGCCGTGGCTGGAAGCTGGTGGCGAGCGCGAACGTCGTCGCCTCGTCAGCTGCCTGACTTGCTCTGGCTTCGCCAACAAGCGCGATGGCCGCCTGTGTGATGGTCGACCGCTCGACGTAGCCCGCCGGCACCGCGCGATCTGGGCTAGAGATGAGCCCGCAACCGCTCAGTAGAACGGTCATGATAGTCACGATGGCAGCGCTTCGGCTCCGCATCATTGGTTCCCCCCGAGATGTGGCTTCGCTGATCATCTCATCGATTGAACGCTTTCTGCACCGACGACTGCCCCGTCCAAGTGCTGGACGGCCTCAGCCCGCCGAAGACCACCGGTCTTCCGACAGGCGCGCGGAGGGGTGCGTGGAGAATCTCGGCAGGACTCGGGCGGCTGGGGTGATGAATTGGCCGCCGTCGGTAGTCTCGCTGCGGCTCCCGGGAACGTCCCTGATTCGACCCGGGGTTGAGAGGTCATCGGGGTGCGCCGGGTCGACAATGGACGCCATGACCACCACGCCGTCCCCCAACCCCTCCGACCCGCAGCGTCCGCAGCCCTGGGCCAACCCCGCCGACGCCCCGCCGCCGTTCCCCCAGACCCCGCCCGCGTACGACACCCCGCCGACCTATGGGACGCCGACCGGCCAGACCCCTCCGCCCTTCCCGTCAGCCCAGGCCTACCAGGCGCCCTGGACCCCGGCGTCGCACGGCCAGGCGCCCAGGACTTATGCCTCGGCCGACGAGCGCATGTGGTCGATGATGGCCCACCTGTCGGCGGTGATCGCCTGGGTCGTCTCGGCCGGCTGGCTCAACATCGCCGGGCCGCTGATCGTCTGGCTGCTGCAGAAGGACCGCTCCCCGTTCGTCCGCAACGCCGCCGCCGGCGCGTTCAACTTCACGCTCACGATGTGGCTGGTCGGCGTGCTGGGCTGGGTGTTCACGATCACGATCGTGGGCGCCATCATCGGCATCCCGATGATCATCATCAGCGGTATCGGCTCGATCGTGCTCGGCGTGATCGGCGCCCTGAAGGCCTGGAACGGCGAGGCTTACACCTACCCGTGGCAGCTGAAGGTGCTCAGCTGACCTTCTCTATGACGCGACCACAAGGGGTCGGACGCCGCGGCGTCCGGCCCCTTCTTGCGTGCCTCGGGGGTTCGCACGCTCCGGACTCCGGCGGGCCGACCGGGCCAGATCCGGCGAGCTCACCCGGGCAGGTGCGTGCGCGGAGGCATGCGTGGGCCGTGCCGGGGGTGGCGCGCCCCGGCCAGCTCCAGCAGCCGCTGCACGCGGTACCGGTGCCCGCGGTAGGGCTCGAGCAGCTCGGCGAGGGCGTCGTCGTCGAGTTGCTCACCCACCAGCGCCCAGCCGATCGACCGGGCGACGTGGTAGTCGCCGAAGCTGACGGCGTCCGGGTCGCCGTGGGCGCGCTGGCGCACCTCCGCGGACGTCCACACGCCCACCCCCGGCACGCTGCGCATCCGCCGATCGGCCAGCTCGTGGTCGACGTCGAGGGTGCGTTCGAGCCCGGACGCCGCCCCCGCGGCCCGCAGGACGGTGCTGCTGCGCGCGTGGTCGATGCGCAGGCGCAACCACTCCCAGGACGGGATGCGGCGCAGCTGCTCCGGGGTCGGGGGCAGCCACAGGTCGGCGTCCGCGCCGGGGCCGGGCGCCGGCGTCCCGAAGCGCCGCACCAGGCGGCGGAACCCGCCGAAGGCCTCCTGGCCGGTGACCTTCTGCTCGATGATCGCCGGCACCAGCGCCGCCAGCACCACCCCGCCCCGGCCCACGCGCCAGTGCGGGTGAGCGTGCCACGCCCGGGCCAGCGCGTCGTGGCGCGGGACGAACCCCGCCGGGTCGTCGTCGGCGCCGAGCATGGCGGGGAGGTGGTCCAGCGTCCAGGACGCGCCGTCTCCCCAGGCGGACGCCGAGATGCTGCCGTCAGTGAGGCGAGGCGCCACGCGCAGCGTCGCCGGACCGGCCGGCGTCAGCAGCCCGCGCCAGTGGCGACCCGCGGCGTCCACCCGGTATGTCGGATCGCCGGCCCCCCGGCGCCACGTCGACCACACCTGGGCGACCGGGCACGGCCACCCCGGCGTCCAGGTGCGGGTGAGTTCGGGCGTCACGGTCCCCATTGTGGGCGAGGGCGCCGACACTACGATGCCCCCATGCCCCGGCTGGAACAGGTGTGCGTCGTCCATGCGCTGCGTCCGGACGCCGGACGTTTCGGCGTCACGGCGATCGACAAGCGCCCGGTGGCGGGTCCGGTGCAGGTGAACGCGCTGGCCGTGCGGGGCGACGTGCAGTGCGACCGCAAACACCACGGGGGCCGGTTCCGGGCGGTGTACGTGGTCTCCGACGAGGACGCGGCGGTGATCGAGGCCGAGCTCGGCCGGGCGATGCCGGTGGGGTGGATGGGGGAGAACCTGCGCGTGAGCGGGGTGAGCTTGTCCGACGTCGTGGTGGGCGAGGTGTGGCGCGTGGGCACGTGCGAGATCGCGTTCACCGAGCCGCGCGTGCCGTGCGCGACGTTCGCGCGGTACGTCGGCGAGAGCGGGTACGTGAAGCGGTTCACGGCGCTGGGGCGTCCGGGCGGGATGTGCGAGGTCGTGCGTCCGGGGGTGGTGCGGGCGGGCGACGCAGTGGAGGCGCTGCACCGTCCCGACCACGGGCTCACCATTGGCCTCGCGTTCCAGCCCCACTACCCCCCGGACGTCGCGGCGGCGTTCCTGGCCTCCACCTCCCCGGCCGATATCCACCCCGACGTGCTCGCCAAGGCCCGAGCGTCGCTGCGTTAACGGACGCGCACCCGGGGGCGTCTGAGACGATGGCGGGGTGGACGCTGTCGGCTGGGCGGTGGCGGTCGCGGCGATGGTCGCGACGCTGGTGCCTACGTTCGCGTGGAGGTCCGCGCGGCGTGCGCTGGCCGCATCGCACGCCGAGGCCGAGCAGCTCCGCGCGCTGGTGAAGAAGCGCGTCGAGCGCCCGAACGTGTTCTCCCACGAGGTCCGGACGCCGCTCGCCCTGATCAAGGGCGCCGCCGAACTGCTCGCCGACGAGTCGCCCGGACCGCTCAACCCACGGCAGCGCGAGTTCGTCACCACGATCGCCACCAACGCCGAGCAGGTGATCGCCCTGGCCGAGGACCTCCTCGCCGAGGCACGCATCGACGCCCAGCTGTTCGAGCTGCGCACCGAGCGGCTGGACGTCCGCGCCCTGGTCCGCGGGACGGTCCGCGACGCGCGCCGCATCCACCCCAACCCGATCCGCCTTGAGAACCAGGGACCGCCGCTGCACCTGATGGGCGACCGGGCGCTGCTGGGCCAGGTGCTGTGGAACCTCGTCAACAACGCCTGTCGCCACTCGGACGCCGCCGTGCCGGTCACCGTGTCGGTCACCCAAGGGGACGCCGAGGCGATCGTGGCCGTCACCGACGAGGGCGAGGGCATGAGCGACGACGAGCGTGCTCGCCTCTTCGAGCCGTTCTCGACCGGCTCGCAGCGACCCGGCACCGGGCTGGGGATGATGATCACCGAGCGGATCGTCACCCAGCACGGCGGGCGGCTGCTGGTCGACACCACCCCCGGCCGCGGCACGACGGTGTTCTTCGTGCTGCCGATCGGCCCGCCGGACGACCGCGAGGCGGGCCCATGAACGCCGCCGCCCCCGCGCCCCGGAACCCGCGAGGTGCGTCATGACCGACCCCCGCCCCCGCGTCCTCGTCGTGGACGACGAGTCGCAGATGGTCAGCATCGTCGCGTTCGCGCTGGAGACCCAGGGCTTCGAGCCCGTGACCGCCCGCAGCGCCGAGGCGGCGTGGCGGCTGATCGAGTCCGAGCACTTCGACCTGCTGGTCCTGGACGTGATGCTGCCCGGGGCGTCCGGCGTCCAGCTGTGCGAGCGGGTGCGGGCGGTCTCCGACGTCCCGGTGATCCTGCTCACCGCCCGCGGCGAGGAGAACGATCGCGTCGCCGGCCTGCTCGCCGGCGCGGACGACTACCTGACCAAGCCGTTCTCGCCGCGCGAGCTGTCGCTGCGCGCGCTGGCGATCGTGCGGCGGGCGTCCGGGGTGCGCTCCGCGGACGAGGTGATCGTCAACGGCCCGCTGACCCTCAACCGCGGACGCCGCACCGCCACCCTGGACGGCCGTGCGCTGCGGCTCAGCGACGTCGAGTGGCGCCTGCTGGCCAGCCTGGCCCGGCACCGCGGCAGCGTCGTCGCGTGGCGCGACCTCCTCAACGAGGTGTGGGCCACCGGCGAGCCGGTCGGCGGGCGCGACATGATCAAGACCACCGTCTACCGCCTGCGCCAGCACCTGGGCCCGGACGCCGAGGCGCTCGTCGTCGCCGTCCGGGGGGTGGGGTACCTCATGCCGTCGCTCGACGACGGCGACCGGCCGTGACGACTCCGGGCGGCCGGCCGAGGAGCCGCCACCGGCGCCGGATCGTTGCCGCAACGGTCGCCTTGGTCGTCCCCGCCGTCCTGCTCGCGTGGAGCGGCGCGGTCGTGGTCGGGGCCGGCAGCCAGCGGTCGATCGCGGTGCTGTGCTCCTCCATCGAGGACCTCTGCCGCGAGTGGGCGGCTGCCTTCACCGCAGCCTCGGGCGTCGAGGTCGCCATGGTGCGGCTGTCCACCGGCGAGGCGCTGGCTCGGCTGGCGCGCGAAGACGTCCGCTTCGACGTGTGGCACGGCGGCACGGCCGAGTCGTTCGCGCTCGCCGCCGACCGCGGACTGCTCGCCCCCTATGCTTCGCCCGAGGCGGACGCCGTCCCGGCCGAGTTCCGCGACCCGGCGGGCGCGTGGACGGGCGTCTACCTCGGCGTCCTGGGGTTCTGCTCGAACACCGCGGAGCTGTCGCGGCTGGGCGTCGGCGTCCCCGCCTCGTGGGCCGACCTGGCGGCCCCGGGGCTGGCCGGGCAGGTGTCCGCGCCGAACCCCTTGACGTCCGGGACGGGGTACACGATGGTCTGGACGCAGCGCGTCCGGCTCGGGTCGGACGACGCCGCGTTCGAGTTCTTGGCCCGCCTGGACACCAACGTTGTGCAGTACACGACGTCCGGAATGGCGCCGGCGCGCGTCGCCGGCCGCGGGGAGGCGGCCGTCGGCGTCACGTTCAGCCAGCACTGCCTCAAGGCGCACGACGAGGGGATGGGCGACCTCGTGGTCACCTACCCGTCTGAGGGCACCGGGTTCGAGGTGGGCGCGGTGGCGTTGACCCGCTCCGGCGCCGCCGACCCCGCGGCCCGAGCGTACGTCGACTTCGCCATCTCCGGCGAGGGCCAGTCCCTCGGCACCGCCACGCGCTCGCTGCAGCTGCCCACGCGCCCCGACGTGACCGCCGACCCCCGCCTCGGGGCCGGTTCGCTTCGGCTCGAGTACACCCCCGCCCAGGCCGCCGCGGCGCGCGAGCAGCTGACCGGCCGGTTCGTCGACGAGGTGCTCCGGTGAGCCGGTCCGCGACCTGGGCGCTGCTGTGGGGGCTGCCGCTGGCGGCGGTGCTGGCCCCGGTGGGCTGGCTCGCGGTGCAGCCCTCGGGGCTCGCGGCCCTCGGCCACGTGCTGACCGCGCAGCCGCGGCTGCTGGCCAACTCGCTGGTCGTCGGGGTGGCGACGGCCGCGGGCGCGCTGCTGCTGGGCTGGCTGTGGGCGCACGTCCAGGCGTCGTACCGCGTACCCGGACGCCGCGCGCTGCACCTGCTCGGCCTCGTGCCGCTGTTCCTGCCGTCGTTCACGTTCGCCATGGCGCTGCTGCTGGTATTCGGCCAGGGCGGCCTGCTGGCGCGCCGGGCGGGGCTGTACCTGCCCGACCTGCACGGCCCGGTCGGCCTCGTCGCCGCCGGCACGCTCGCCCGCTTCCCGTACGCCTACCTGGCGCTGCTGGTCGCCTACCGCCGCATCGACTCGCGCGCCCTGGACGCCGCCGTGCTGCTGGGCGCGTCGCCGCTGCGGATCCTGCGCCGGGTGCTGTTCCCCCGCCTCGCGCCGGCCCTGGCGTCCACCCTCCTGGTGCTGTTCGCGGACACGCTCGCCGACCTGGCCAACCCGCTGGTGATCGGCGGCGGCTTCGGCCAGCTGGCCACCCGCCTGCACGAGGCCGTCAACGCCGAGGGCGACCCGGCGCTGGCCGCGGCGTACGCGGTGCTGCTGGTCGTCCCGGCGCTGGCTGCCGCGGCGGCGAGCTGGCGCATCGGCCTTCCCCGCCCGAGCGCCGTGGACGCCACCCCGCCCGAGCGCCGGCTGCGCCGCCCGTCCGGCCCCGGGCGGCTGCTCGTCGCGGTGGCCTGGACGGTGGGTGCGCTCGTCGCGTTGCTGCTGGGCGTGGTCGTGGCCGGGTCCGTGCTGGGCGAGGGCGGCGGGCCGACCCTGCAGCACTACGCCGCGGTCTGGGCCGGGCCGCACACCCGCGCCCTCGCGACCACCCTGCTGCTGGCGGTGCTGGCCGCCCCGCTCACCGTGGCCGTCGCGCTGCTGCTGACCCGGACCGCCGGCTCGTCCCGGACGTGGCTGCGGCGGGCCCAGCGCGCCGCCAACGCGGCGGCGTCCGTCCCGGGAATCGTGCTCGGACTAGGGGCGTTCCTGCTCCACGCCGCGCTCGCACCGCTGCTGGGCGTCCAGGGCAGCGTCGCGGCGATGCTGGCGGCGGAGCTGGCCGCGCTGCTGGTGGTGCACGTCGTGCGGGGCACGTCCGGCTTGACGCTGACCACCCTGCGGACGGCCGAGGGGCTCGTCCCGCAGGTGCGCGACACCGCGGCGACGCTCGGCGTCCGCGGGTGGCGGGAGACGTGGCTGGTGGACGTCCCGCACCTGCGCCCCGCCCTGCTCGCCGGCGGGCTCGCCGCGTTCGCGCGCAGCCTCACCGCGGTGTCGTCGGTGGTGCTGCTCACGGGCGTCTCGGCCCCGCTGCTGAGCGTCCGCATCGTGGTGGAGGTGGACGCCGGACGCCTCGCCGGGGCGTCCGCGATGATGGTGACGCTCGGGCTGCTGGTGGGGCTGGCGGCCGCGGTCGCCGCCCTGGTGGAAGCGGCGTGGGCCCGTCCCGGACGACAGGAGCACCGATGAGCGCGCGGCTCGACCTCGGCGGGGTCACGAAGGCCTTCCCCGGCGCCCCGGACGTGCTGCGCAGCGTCGACCTGGCCATCGAGCCCGGCGAGTTCGTGTGCCTCGTGGGGCCGTCGGGGTCGGGCAAGACGACCCTGCTGCGCACCATCGCCGGGCTGCTGGACCCGGACGCCGGCGACATCCGGCTGAACGGCCGCTCCCTGCTCGGCGTGCCCGCCGCGCGGCGCGGGATCGCGGTGGTGTTCCAGGCGGACACCCTGTTCGCGGACCTCACCGTCGCCGAGAACGTGGCGTTCGGGCTGGCCGGACGCCGCGGGCGCCGGCCCGGCGACGCCGAGTCCGTCCAGGTGGCGCTGTTGCGGCTAGGGCTGACGGGCCTGGAGGAGCGGTACCCCGACGAGCTGTCCGGCGGCCAGCAGCGGCGGGTGGCGCTGGCCCGGGCGCTCGTGCTGGCGCCGGCGGTCATGCTGCTCGACGAGCCGGTGGCCGGGTTGGACGAGGAGCTGCGGGCGCAGATCGTCCGGCAGATCCGCGCCAACCATCGCCGGCTCGGGCTGACGACGGTGATGGTGACTCACGACCAGTCCGAGGCGCTGGCGCTGGCGGACCGGCTCGTGCTGATGGAACGCGGCGCTATCGCGCAGGCGGGGCGTCCGCGGGAGGTCTACGAGCGACCCGACAGCACGAGCGTTGCCCGGTTCCTCGGCCGCTCCAACTTCGCCGACGCGGAGGTGCTGCGATTGGCGTCCGGGCCGGACCACGCCGTGGTGGTGTCGCTGTTCGGCGGGCTCGTGAGGGTGCCGGCGCACGCGGGGGTGACGCGGGTGGGCCAAGCGGTGTCGGTGATGGTGCGCCCGCACGCGCTGGCGCTAGAGCCGGCGCCCGCGCAGCCCGGGTGGACGGAGGTCGCGGGCGAGTTGGGGATGGTCGCGGAGGTGTCCTACCTGGGCGATCGTACCGAGTACGTCGTCGAGAGCGAGCACGGCAGCCTGGTGGCGGTGGGCGATCCGGGGGCGGGGCCGGCCGAGGGGGACGCCGTCCGGCTGCGCGTCGAGGCGTCCCGGCTGTGGGCACTGCCGGCCGGTCGGTGACAGGGCTGTTACCGACTGTCACCGCCAGCGGGGGCGCGGCGGCGTCCGGTCGTCGTTTCATTGAAGCAACCGGCGCGTCCCACGAGGGGCGCCCCTGCGACCCAGGAGTGAGTACATGTCCACCACCCATCTCGAGCCGACCAAGCGGTCCTGGCTCTCCTCCCCGCCGCCCGCGCCCCGGCTGCCGGACGCCGAGGTGCACAAGCGGTACCCCACGCTGCGCCTGCAGGTCTTCATGGGGATCTTCATCGGCTACGCCGGGTTCTACCTGATCCGCAACAACATCCCGCTGATCGCGAAGGTGATCCTGGACGAGGGCTGGATCGACAAGGTCGGCGTCGGCCTCATCGCCAACGCCGTGCTGATCAGCTACGGCTTCAGCAAGTTCCTCATGGCCACCATCTCGGACCGCTCCAACGCCCGCTACTTCATGCCGCTGGGCCTGGCGCTGTCGGCGGTCACCAACCTGATCGTGGCGTTCGTGCCCGCGGTCACGGCGTCGCTGGCGTTCTTCGCGATCGTGATGTTCGTCAACGGCTGGTTCCAGGGCATGGGCTGGCCTCCCAGCGGACGCGTGCTCGTCCACTGGTTCTCCACCAACGAGCGCGGCTGGAAGACCGCCATCTGGAACACCGCCCACAACGTCGGCGGTATGGGCGTCGGCGCCGCGGCGGCCTGGGGCCTCGCGCTGACCGGCGGCCAGTGGCAGGCAGCGTTCTGGCTGCCCGCGCTCATGGCGTTCGTGGTGGCGGCGTTCGCGTTCTTCACCATCCGCGACACCCCCGAGTCGATGGGACTGCCCCGCATCGAGGAGCACCGCAACGACCCGGCCAAGGTCGAGGCCGACGACTCCGAGCACGAGAAGATGGGGTACTGGCAGATCATCGCCAAGCACGTCTTCCTCAACCGCACGATGGTGCTGCTGGCCCTGGCCAACGTGTTCGTATACGCGCTGCGCTACGGCGTCCTGTCCTGGACGCCGACGTACCTGTCCGAGGTGCACAAGGTTTCTGTCACCGCCGGCATCGCCGGGTTCTCGCTGTTCGAGCTGGCCGGCATCTTCGGCACGCTGGCCTGCGGCTGGATCTCCGACAGGATTTTCAAGGGCAACCGCACGTGGACGGGCATCACGTTCATGGTCGGCGTGGGGGTGTTCCTCGTGCTGTACTGGCTCGCCCCGGTCGGCACCCCGTACTGGCTGCTCATGGTGTACCTGTTCTTCATCGGCGCCTTCATCTACGGCCCGGTCATGCTGATCGGCCTGCAGGCCCTGGACATGTCCGCGCGGCACGTCGCCGGCACCTCGGCCGGGTTCACCGGGCTGTTCGGGTACGTGCTCGGCGCGACGATGGCCTCGACGGGCGTCGGGTTCCTCGTGCAGCACTACGGGTGGGGCGTCACGTTCGCCGCGCTGACCGGGTGCGTGGTGGCGGCGATCGTGCTGCTCGCGCTCATCGGTCCCGAAGAGAAGCGGCTCATCGAGCACCACCGCTCGCTGACCGCCGACTCGGAGTCCTGACGGTGTGAGTCGGCGGGTCCGTGGTGTCCGCCGACTCAACCCAGGCCCGCCCGGTGGGCGATGACGACCAGCTGGGCCCGGTCCCGGGCGCCGAGTTTGGCCAGGATGTGGCCGACGTGCGTCCGGGCCGTGGCCTTGCTGATGAACAGCCGCGCGGCCAGGTCGTCGTTGTTGAGGCCCTCGGCGACGAGCTCCAGCACCTCCCGCTCGCGCTCGGTCAGCTCGCCGAGCCGCGGGTGCGGCGCGTGGGACGCGAGCGTCCGGCGTCCGGCGAAGCGGGCGATTACGGCCTTGGTGACCGCGGGGGACAGCAAACCCTCCCCCGATGCCGCGGCCCGCACCGCCCGGACGATGTCGTCGGGGTCGGCGTCCTTGACCACGAACCCGGCCGCCCCCGCCTCGAGGGCGGCGAACACGTACTCTTCCAGGGCGAACGTTGTGAGCATGACGACGTGGACGCCCGTCAGGGCGGGGTCCTCGACGATGGCGCGCAGGGCGCCGAGGCCGTCCAGCCCGGGCATGCGGATGTCCATCAGCACGACGTCCGGACGCAGCGCCCGCGCCTGCGCCACCGCCTCGTCGCCGTCGCCGGCCTCGCCGACCAGCGCCAGCCCGGGCTCGGAGGCCACCAACGCCCGCAGCCCCATGCGGACCAGGGGCTGGTCATCGGCGACCAACACGCGGACGTCTTGGGGTGTCCCGCCGCGTGTCGCAGCCGCGGCGTGCGTCATGCCCGGACCTCGTCGTCCGGGCCGGGGTCGTTTGCGGACGCCGGCAGCACGGCCTCGACCGTGACGCCGCCGGCCCCCGCCGTAACGGACAGGGTGCCCCCGAGGGCCGCGACGCGCTCGCGCATGCCCCGCAGCCCCGACCCCTCGACCACCGTCGCTCCCGGAGGCCCGGCGTCCGCGACCCGCACCACCAGGGTGTCGCTGTCCCGCCGGACGCCGACCCGCACGGGTGCCCCCGGCGCGTGCCGCATCGCGTTCGTCAGCGCCTCCTGGATCACCCGGTACGCCACCGCCTGCGTCGCCGCCGGGACGCCGTCCGTCCCCGGCAGGTCGGCGTCCACCCGGATGCCGCCGGCGCGGGTGCGCTCGACGAGTCCGGGGATCGCCGCGAGTCCGGGCGTGGGGGCGAGCGGCGCGCCGTCCCGGAACACGCCGAGGGTGTGGCGCAGCTCGGCGAGCGCGTCCTTGGACGACCCGCGGATCGCCTCCAGGGACGCCCGCGCCTGCCCGGGGTCGGCGTCCAGCACCCGTAGCGCCACGCCCGACTGCAGCGAGATCATCGACAACGAATGCCCCACTACGTCGTGGATGTCGCGCGCCACCCGAAGCCGCTCGTCGGCCGCGGCCTGGCGCAACTCCTCGGCGCGCAGCCTCGCGGACGCCGCCCGGCGCGTCAGCACCAGCTGGGCGACGAGGGCGGGGACGAGGGTCCACATCAGCGCCGACGCTAGGGACTCCCAGGTGGCCGGGTCGACGAGCCCCAGCCAGGGGGTGTCCCAGTGGGCCGCCAGGTACACCGGCACGAGCGCCGCCACCCACGGCCACGCGCGCGCCACTCCGAGCTGGGCCACCACGCCCACCAACACGATCGCCAGCGCCGGCACCACCGCGACCGCCCGGCCGCCCATCGCCAGGTAGACCGCGGACGCCGCCAGCGCCACCACCGCCGCTGCCCGCGGCCAGCGGCCGGCCACCAGCACGGACAGCGCGATCGCCGCGATCACCACGACCACACTGGGCGACAGCGGCTGCGTCGCGAAGCCGTCCGGGAGGCCGTCCCGCCACGGCGGCGACGACGCCGGCACCAGCGCGAACCGCCAGCCGACCACGAGCACCACGCCGTTCAGCCAGGCCAGCAGCGCGCGCTGCGCCCAGCGCGCCCAGCCGGGCGGGCGGGGGGTGTTCGGCGCGGCGGGCGTGGGCGGTGTTGGCGGTGTGGGCGGTGTGGCCGGTGTCGCGGGCAGAGAGCTCACGTCGCGAGCCTACGCAGGGCGGGCGGCGTCCACATCGGCCTGGATACGTAGGCCGCCGTACGTCGCGGCGCTCAGGCGGGCAGTGGGCCGAGTCGTCGCGGGGGCCGATGTGCGCGAGCCGGGCGCGGCGGAGGCTAAAGGCATGGACAACACACTGATTCCCCTGATGGGGAGGGGCTTCGGCCCCGGCATGTTCTTCACCTTCCTGGGCCTGCTCTTCGTCGCGTTTCTGGCGGCGAAGCTGATGCGGTCCGGGCGCTTGGGGCCGATCCGCTACGACGGACCCTCCGCCCGGGGCGCGGCCAGCGCCCGCGTGGGGACGTCCGCACCCTCCGGACGGCGTCCGGGGAGCACGCCCGAGGACGACGCACTGGCGTCGCTGAAGGCCAAGCTCGCCGCCGGCGACATCACGCCTGAGGAGTACCTGGCCCGCAGCTCGGTGCTCCGCCGTCCGTCCACCGACCTCTGATCCGGGAGTATCGCCATGATGATCATCTTCGCCCTCGTCGTTTTCGTCTTCGCCCTGATCGTGAGGGGACGCATCGGTCCCTTCGCGTGGGATCCCGTGGGCCCTTCTGGCCCGGGGCACCCCGGCTTCGCCCGACCGCAGCACCCGGGGGGCTTCCACCGCGGTCCCGACCCCGAGGCCGTTCTCGCCGAGCGGCTCGCCAACGGCGACATCGCGCCGGAGGAGTATCTGGAGCGCCTACACCTCCTGCGGGAGGGGTGACCCATCGACGCCTGAGCTCACGGAGTACTCACCGCGCCTGGTCCCCCTCGGGGGCCGGGCGCGGTCTGCGTGGTCTTGGCGCTCGTGGCGCAGTTCCCCTCGAAGCTGCGTTGCCCCTGGCGTCGATCTGGCGCTTAGGGAACTACCTGGCGCATGTGCGTCGCGGACCCCAGGGCGGGCGGCGGGCGGCGTCCGATCAGCGCCGGGTCACGAGCGACGGTCGCGACGCACCGACAACGACACCCCGATCGGCCCTCCGCCCGTCGAGGGGTACTCGCCCCCGGTAGTGGACTTTGCGCTCGCGTGGGCCTGGCGCAAGCGTCACCAGCGCGGGCATCGGTGGTCGCGGTCGTGGCGCGCGGGATTCGGCGGGGTAAGGCTATGGGGCCGCCGGGGGACGTGGGCCGGCGGGCAGGGCTTCCACGCGGGTGGTTCCGGCCCCGGGCCGCAGGAATCCAGCGCTCGCGGTGAAGCGCTCGGCCGTGCTGAGCAGTCCGACTGCACTTCTCCGCCGACCCCGCGCAGTCGAGTGCTGGAATCGTGTGTGTGGCGCCAGCACATCGCTCGCGCCTGACCCGAGAAAGGGGCCGGGCGCGAGCGTGTTGGGGGTGATGGCGCGGGGGTGGAGGGCGCGGAGGGCCAGGGAGTCTCTGACCTGGTGGTCAGGACCCTGAACCGGTCAGGCCTGCGGGTCCAGGGGCAGGTCCGGGACCACCGGGACATCCGGGACCACGGGCACGACCGGCACCGCAGACGCGGGCCCATCGGCCAGCAGCCGGTAGATCGAGCGCCTGGTCTCGGACAGCAGTTCGGCGATGGCCGTCTGCTGCTGGGCCGAGGCGGAGTGCGCCGCGTGCCGGACGGCGTCCACGAGCTCACGGATGGCGAGCGGCAGGTCGGGACCGTCGGCGTCCTGGGCGAACGCCGCGAACGGGTCGACCCCGCTCGCCCGGGCGGCCTCGACGAACGCGCTCCCCGCCTCGGTCAGCGTGGCCAGCTTGCGGCCGTCGGCCTCGGCGAGGGCAATCAGGCCCTCGTCGGCGAGCTGGGCCAGGGTGGGGTAGATGGCGCCGGGGCTGGGGGTCCAGCGGCCGGCGGAGCGCTCGGCGATCTCCTGCATGAGCTGGTAGCCGTGCATTCCCCGCTCGGCGAGCAGCGTCAGGACGGCGGCGCGCACGTCGCCGCGGGGGGCTCGGCCGAAGCCGCGTCGTGCGCCGCGTCCACGCTCGCCACGGGGGCCGCGCTCGTGCGGCGGCGCGTCGTTGCCCGGCTCGGGGCGCGGGCCGCGACCGTGATGGCCGGGGCCGAACGGGTGTTCGGGGTGTTGGCCGCGGCGCGGGCCACGGCGATCGTCGTTGTTGTTGATTCGGGGATTCATGGCGGTTCCTTTCGTGTGATGTTCACCATGACGCTAACGATATATCGTGACCGTTCCATCGTCAAGCGGCGAGACGGGTTGTGTTCGACTGGCACGATGGATGCCGGTAGTCCCACTGAGCTGAGAGGGGTGTCGTGGACTTGCGCAGGCTGCGTTCGTTCGTCGCCGTCGCCGAGGAACGCGACATCGCCCGCGCCGCTGACCGCGTGCGCCTCACCGAGCCCGCGCTGACCGGGCACCTGCGCTCGCTCGAGTCCGACCTCGGCGTCCCGCTGTTCAGCGACGCATCGCCCCTTGTGGCGCTGACTCCGGCCGGGGCGCGGCTCTTCGGGCGCGCCACAGAGATCCTGTCGGCGGTGGACTCGGCGACCGACGAGGTCCGGCGCGTGCACGCGGGCGAGGAGGTCCGCTTCCGCCTCGGATTCGTCGGCTCCGCCACCTACTCGCTGATGCCTGGCCTGGCTCGGGGGATGCAGTCCGACCAGCCAGAACTGCGCCTGGAGTTGACGGGCGAACTGCTGAGCGCCGACGTCGCGGCCGGTCTGGCCGCCGGACGCCTCGACCTCGGCGTGCTGCGTCCCGTCCGCCTCGCCGAAGGCCTCCTCAGCCGCACGCTGCGCTCCGAACCGCTCGTGGCCGCGCTGCCCGTCGGTCACCCGGCGGCGTCCGGCGAGTCGGTGGCGCTGGCCGCCCTCGCGTCCGACCCCTTCGTCTGCCACCCCCGCAAGCCCAGCGCGACCGCGGACGCCGTGGCACTGGCCTGCGCCGCGGCCGGGTTCGAGCCCGACGTCCGCACCACGGTCCGCAAGACCGCCACCCTCGTCTCGCTCGTGGCGTCGGGGGTCGGCGTGGCGCTGGTCCCCGAGAGCCTGCGTGCCCTGCGCGTGCCCGGCATCGTCTATCTGCCCTTGTCGGACGCCTCCCCGCGCGTCGACCTGCTGGCCGCCTGGCGGGCCTCGGCGCCGCCTTCGCTGGTGGCGAACACCCTCCGCCGCCTTGAAGGGCAGCTGCGCGGCGGCAGCTGACCGACCCCGGCCGGGCGGCGCGACGAACGACAGGAGCACGCGGTGACGACCAGCATCTCCCTCCCCGGCGGGAAGCCCATCCCGCGAGTGGGCTTCGGCACGTACAAGATCGCCCCGGCTGACACGCGCGGGGCTGTCGAAACGGCGCTCGCGTTGGGCTGCCGTCACATCGACACCGCCGCGATGTACGGCAACGAGCACGAGGTGGGCGAGGCGCTGGCGTCCAGCGGGTTGCCCCGCGGCGACGTGTTCGTGACCACCAAGCTCGACAACCCCTTCCACGCCCCGGACGCCGCCCGCGCCGCGTTCGACCGTTCGCTCGACGACCTCGGCCTCGACCACGTGGACCTCTATCTCATCCACTGGCCGCTGGCCGCGACGACCGACTACGTGGCCACGTGGGAGGTGCTGCTCGAGCTGCGGGCGTCCGGACGCGCGCGCGAGGTCGGCGTCTCCAACTTCCAGCCCGCGCACCTGCAGGCGATCATCGGCGCCACCGGCGTGGTGCCCTCAGTGAATCAGATCGAGGTGAACCCCTACCTCACCCAAGAGCCCCTGCGCGCCCTCCACGCCCGCCTCGGCATCGTCACCGAGGCGTGGTCGCCGCTTGCGCGCGGGCGGGCACTGGCCGATCCGGTGGTGACGCGCATCGCGGACGACGTGGGACGCACGGCGTCCCAGGTGGTGCTGCGGTGGCACCTCCAGCGCGGCGACGTGGTGTTCCCGAAGTCGACGCACCCGGGGCGCATCGCCGAGAACCTCGCCGTGTTCGACTTCGACCTGGACGCCGCCGCGATGGCCGCCATCACCGCCCTGAACCGCGACGAGCGCAGCGGCAGCCACCCCGACCGCGTCGAACTGGGCGCCCGCTAGGGCCATGGCCGGCCGGCGCGGGTGGGGACGTGCGGCGGGGGTGGCCGCCGCGTCCGTGGTGGTGGCGGTGCTGGCCGTGGGCGGGCTGGCCGGCCTGCCACCCGGCGTCTGGGACTCCTGGACGCCGGCGTCCTGCCTGCCGGACGCCTGCTTCTGCGAGGCGGTGGGTGCAGGGCCGGTTCGGCAGCCGATCAACGCGTGGTCGTCGCTGGCGTTCGTCCCCGTGGGGTTGTGGGCCGCGTTCGGCGCGGGGCGGGGGAGCGGCGGCTACGGCCCGGCACGCCGGACCGCGTGGGGGGTGGGGCTCGTCCTGGTGGGTCTCGGCAGTGCGTTCTACCACGCGTCACTCACGTATCTCGGGCAGTTCTTCGACGTGCTGGGCATGCACATCGTCGCGCTGGCGATGCTCGGGTTCGCGGTCGAGCGCTGGCGACGCACGTGGCTCGTGGGCACCTGGCGGGTGGCCGCGCCCGCGCTGCTGGCGACCTCGGCCCTGCTGTGGTGGCTGCCCGCCACGCGGCGGTGGTTGTTCGCCGCGCTGCTGGTGGTGGCGTTGGGGGTCGAGGCGCTCGTGGCGCGCCGCGACCGAAGCAGCACAGGCTGGCTCATGGCGGGCACGGCCGGGTTCGCCGTCGCCTTCGCGGTCTGGGTGGCCGACCACGAGGGTGTTTGGTGCTCGCCGTCGTCGCCGCTGCAGGGGCATGCGGTCTGGCATGTGTTGGGGGCGGCGTCCGCGGTGGCGCTGGTGCGTCACGACGTCAGGCTGGCTTCACCGCGGTCAGGGTAAAGGTGGCGGGCAGGCGCTCGGGCCGGTCGCGCAGGCGGTACTCACCCGTGGCCTCGTCCAGCACCATGAGCCCGGGCAGAGCCTCCCAAGGGACGGTCGCGTGCTCGAGCAGCGCGGTGAGCCGCAGGCCGGCGTCCAGGACGGCGGTGACGATCTCGCCCAGGCCGTGGTTCCACTCCACCGAGGTCGGCGAGGCGACGGGGGCGTCGCCGGCGTAGGTGTGCTCGTCGGTCCAGGTCAGGGGTTCGGCCTGCTCGAAGTACGGCAGCTCCAGCGCGGCGGTGGACGCGCCCGGCCCGGTGATCCAGCTCTGCTGGGTGCGATCGACGGGTTCGGCACCCACCTCGACCACGGCGAGGGAGTTGAGGACGGGGTGACCGTCCCGGACGAACAGCCGTCCCCCCGGACGCAGCAGCGCCGCCGCCGTCCGCGCCCAGCGCTGGATGCTCGGCAGCCAGCACAGCGCGCCGATGCCCGTGTAGACGAGATCGAACCGGCGGTCGCCGAGCGCCGCCGGGGCCGCGTAGACCTCCGACTCCACGTACTCGATCGTCGCCCCCGCGCGCGCGGCGATCAGCCGCGCCTGCGCCAACGAGGCCGGCGACAGGTCCAGCCCGACGACGCGCCCGCCGAGCCGCGCGAGGCTGAGGGTGTCGGTGCCGAGGTGGCACTGCAGGTGGACCACGTCCAACCCGGTCAGGTCACCCAGCCGCCCACGGTCGAACGCCACCACGTCCGACAGCGCTGTGGGGTCGGTCACGAGCCGCTCGATGCCGTACCCCTGCACGTGCACGGGGACGCGGCTGTCCCAGTTGGCACGGTTGATACGCAGGTACTCGTCCACGGACCCAGCCTAGGCCGGACGCCTCCCCGCCGACCCGTCCCTGCCGTCAAGCCCGGCAGCCGCCGCAGATCTTCCGGCGAAGCACTCGCACCACCACTAGATCTAGCGCATCCGGCCAGCTACTATCGCGGAATGGTTGCCACAATCTCCCCCACCCGTGTGCTCGACACGCTGCGCGAGCACATGCTCGTGGACGGCCTGCCGCTGGTCCTCGACCTCGTTCGCTCCCGCGGCACGACCCTCGTGGACGCGGAGACCGGCACCGAGTTCCTCGACATGTTCACGTTCTTCGCGTCCAACGCGCTGGGCATGAACCACCCCGCGCTCACCGACGACGACGACTTCCGCGCCGAGCTGCTGGAGGCCGCGCTCAACAAGCCGAGCAACTCCGACATCGCCACGACCGCGATGGCGCGCTTCGTCTCCACGTTCGCGCGCGTCATGGGCGACCCCCTCCTGCCGAACTACTTCTTCATCGAGGGCGGCTCGCTGGCGGTCGAGAACGCGCTGAAGGCGGCGTTCGACTGGAAGTCCCGCCACAACGAGGCCCACGGCCGCTCCCCCGAGCTGGGCACGCAGATCCTGCACCTGCGCGAGGCGTTCCACGGCCGCTCGGGCTACACGATGAGCCTCACCAACACCGACCCCAACAAGGTGGCCCGCTACCCCAAGTTCGACTGGCCGCGCATCTCCACCCCCTACTGGGCCGAGGACCGCGACATGGACGCCGTGGAGGCGGCCACGCTCGCCGAGGCGTCCGCGGCGTTCGAGGCCCACCCGCACGACATCGCCGCGTTCATCATGGAGCCGATCCAGGGCGAGGGCGGCGACCACCGGTTCCGGCCCGAGTTCCTGGTGGCGATGAAGGCCCTGTGCCACCACCACGACGCGCTGTTCATCCTCGACGAGGTGCAGACCGGCGGCGGCATGACCGGCACGCCGTGGGCGTACCAGCAGCTCGGCGTCACGCCTGACCTGATGTCCTTCGGCAAGAAGCTGCAGGTGTGCGGCATCACCGCCGGCGGACGCCTCGACGAGGTTCCCGACAACGTGTTCCACGTGCCCAGCCGCATCAACTCCACGTGGGGCGGCAACCTCACCGACATGGTGCGCTCGCGGCGCATCCTCGAGGTGATCGAGTCCGAGCGCCTCCTGGACCGGGCCCGCACCGAGGGCGTCCACCTGCTCGGACGCCTTCGCGACCTGCAGTCCCGCCACCCGGCCACGCTCGGCAACGCGCGCGGCCTGGGCCTGATGTGCGCGCTCAGCCTGCCCGATACGGCGACCCGCAACGAGGTGCTGCGCCGCCTGCAGGACGACGAGCGCGTGATCATGCTGGGCTGCGGCGTCCGATCGCTGCGGGTCCGGCCGCCGCTGACGGTGGAGCGCGCGGCGCTCGACCACGCCGTGGACGCGATCGAGCGCGTCCTCATCTCGATGGGGAAGTGAGTAGACCATGTACGACACCCACCAACTGCGCGCCGCGTTCGCCCGCTCGCTGTCGGCCATGTACGGCCACGAGGTGCCCGCGTACCACACGCTGGTCGACACCTCCACCGCCGTGAACGCCGACTTCGTGGCCGCCCACCCCGACACAGCCGAGCGGCTCGGCCGCATCGACCGGGTCACCGCGGAACGCCACGGCGCCATCCGGGTCGGCACGGCCCGCGAGCTCGCGCGCGTCGCGCAGCTGTTCGCGGCCCTCGGCATGGAGCCGGTCGGCTTCTACGACCTGCGCGGGGACGCCGCCACGTCGCTCCCGATCGTGTCGACGGCCTTCCGTCCGACCACCAAGGAGGCGTTGGCGATCAACCCGTTCCGGGTCTTCACGTCCGTGCTGGTCACCGACGACCGGCGCTACTTCGACGCGAACCTCCAAGAAGAGCTGGACGCCTTCCTCGCCGGCCGCGAGCTGTTCGGCGACGACGTGGTCGCGCTCGCCGCGAAGGCCGAGGCCGACGGGGGGCTGGAGGACGCCGAGGCCGAGCGGTTCCTCCGCCTGGCCACGGCCTGCTTCGAGCTCTCGAGTGAGCCCGTCGACCGCGCCTGGTACACCCGCCTGGCGCGCATCTCCGGCGTGGCGGCCGACATCGGCGGCGTCCGGGCCACGCACATCAACCACCTGACGCCGCGCGTCCTCGACATCGACGACCTCTACGCCCGCATGACCGACCAAGGCATCGCCATGATCGACGAGATCCAGGGCCCGCCGCGCTGGGAGGGCCCCGACGTCCTGCTGCGTCAGACGTCGTTCAAGGCCCTGGCCGAGCGGCGCCGGTTCCGCGAGCCGGACGGCTCGATCGTGGACGGGACGCTGTCCGTGCGGTTCGGCGAGGTCGAGCAGCGCGGCATCGCGCTGACCCAGGCGGGCCGCGACCTGTACGACCGCATGATCGTCGAGGTGGACGCGCTCGCCCCCGCGGCGGCGTCCGTCGAGCGCGAGGAGGCCAAGCTGGCCGTGTGGCGCGCCCACCTGCCCACCGACGAGCAGGGGCTCGCCGACGCCGGGTTGGCGTTCTTCGAGTACGAGGCGGTGGGCGGCGAGCTGGTGCGGACGCCGATCGTGTACGAGGACTTCCTGCCGCGCTCCGCCGCGGGCATCTTCGCGTCCAACCTCGACCATGCAGGCAGCCGCGATGTCACCCGCGAGGGGTCACATCGCGACGAGGCCTGGCTGGCCGAGGCGATGGGCCGCACGGTGCACGATCCGATGGCGCTGTACGCCGCCCAGCAGCAGGCCTCGCTGGACGCCGCCGCCGCGGCCCTCGGCGTCCGGGCGGGGGTCGTCGGATGAGGACCACGGTCGAGTTGCGGGACGTGGCGCGCGCGTCGCTGGACGCCCTGGGCGTGGACGCCGGGTGTTACGACGACACGGGCGGCGTCCGGGCGCGGACCCCCTTGACCGGTGAGGAGCTGTTCGGGGTCAGGACCTTCTCGGCGTCGGACGTCGGCGCGGCCATCGGTCGGGCGTCGGCGGCGTTCGCGGCGTGGCGGGTCGTCCCGGCGCCGGTGCGCGGGGCGCTGGTCAAGCGGCTGGGGCAGCTGATCGGCGAGCACGCCGACGACCTGGCCGCGCTGGTGACGATCGAGGCGGGGAAGATCCATACCGAGGCGCTCGGCGAGGTGCAGGAGATGATCGACATCTGCGACTTCGCCGTAGGCCTGAGCCGGCAGCTGTACGGGCGCACGATGCCGTCCGAGCGCGCGGGACACCGGCTGCAGGAGACGTGGCAGCCGCTCGGCGTGGTCGGGGTGATCTCGGCGTTCAACTTCCCGGTGGCGGTGTGGTCGTGGAACACCGCGCTCGCGCTCGTGTGCGGCGACGCCGTGGTGTGGAAGCCCTCGGAGTTGACGCCGCTGTGCGCCCTGGGCTGCGACGCGCTGCTGCGCCGGGCGATGGCCGACGTGGGCGCGCCCGACGGGCTGCACTCCGTGGTGATCGGGGGGCGCGATGCCGGCGAGGCGCTGGTGGACGACGCGCGGGTCGCGCTCGTGTCGGCGACCGGGTCGACGCGGATGGGCCGCGAGGTCGGGCCGCGGGTGGCGTCCCGGTTCGGGCGGTCCCTGCTGGAGCTGGGCGGCAACAACGCGGTGATCGTCGCGCCGAGCGCCGACCTCGACCTGGCGGTGAGCTCGATCGTGTTCGGCGCGGCCGGCACCGCCGGGCAGCGGTGCACCTCGACGCGGCGGCTGATCGTGCACGAATCGGTGGCGGACGAGGTCGTCGCGCGCGTGGCGCGGGCATTCGAGTCGCTGGTCGCCGGCGACCCGTTCGCCGACGGGGTGCTGCTGGGCCCGCTCATCAACGAGCGGGCGTTCGCCGGTGTGGAGTCGGCGCTGGCCCTGGCCCTCGAGCAGGGCGGCGAGATCGTGACGGGCGGCGTCCGTGATGACGTGGATGCCGGCGGGGTGTGGGTGCGTCCGGCGCTGGTGCGGATGCCGTCGCAGGCGGGGGTGGTGGTGACCGAGACGTTCGCGCCGATCCTGTACGTGCTGACCTACGCGACGTTCGACGAGGCGCTGGCGCTACACAATGGGGTCCCACAAGGGCTTTCGGCGGGCATCTTCACCAACGACGCGCGGGAGGCCGAGCGGTTCCTCGGACCCGACGGCGCCGACACCGGCATCGCCAACGTCAACGCCGGCACCTCGGGGGCCGAGATCGGCGGCGCGTTCGGCGGGGAAAAGGAGACCGGGGGCGGGCGCGAGTCCGGGTCGGACGCGTGGAAGGCCTACATGCGCCGCGCCACGAACACGATCAACTACTCCGGCACCGTGCAATTGGCCCAGGGCGTCGACTTCGGCTGAGCGGCTCAGATTGCTGCAAGGAAACACCACCGTCCTGCGTGGTGTTTCCTTGCAGTAGTTCGTCGGATTCGCTCAGGAGGAATCATGCAGTCACTCGCCGACCAGGTGATCGTCGTCACCGGCGCCGGATCCGGCATGGGCGCCGCCACCGCGCGCCTGCTCGCCGCCGAGGGGGCGCGGGTGGTGCTCGTCGGACGCCACGCCGACGCCCTCGAGGCGGTCGCCGCCGAGATCGCCGCGTCCGGGGGGCGGGCGTACGCGCGGGCGTCCGACATCACGGACGCCGACGCCATGGCCGCACTCGTGGATTGGGTGCACGCCGAACTCGGTGGGGTCGACGTGCTGGTGAACAACGCCGGCGCCTCGAGCCTGGTGCGGAATCCGCTCTATCTGCCCGAGGACCAGCTGGCGGCCGTCCTGGACGTGAACCTCGTGGCCGTGTTTCGGCTGGTCCGGCTGGTGCTGCCGGACATGCTGGCGCGCGGGTCGGGGACGATCCTCACCGTGTCGTCGGTCGCCGCGCTCAACCCCGGGATCCTGGGCGGGGCGGCGTATGGGGCGGCGAAGGCGGGTGTGCGCAACTTCATGACGTTCCTGCACAACACGTTCCGCGCCGAGGGACTGCGGGCCATCACCGTGCTGCCCGGGGAGGCGGACACGCCGATCCTCGACAAGCGCCCGCGTCCGCCGGAGCCGGCCGAGCGCGTCGACATGCTGCAGCCCGAAGATGTCGCCGAGGCCATCTCCATGGCCCTGCGCCTGCCGGCGCGGGCCTGCGCGCAGGAGATCGTGCTCTACCCGACCCGCCCCCGCGACACGTCCGTTGACGTCGCCATGGGGTTGTTGGTGGGCGCCCCCGAATCCCAGCCCGAAGGGGACACGCGGGCCGGCCTGGCCGACTCGCCGGCGGCGGGCGCCTAGGCTCGGGGGGACGCAACCGAACCGACCCGAAAGCGACGTGCGCCAGGTGCCTTCCTCCGCCTGTTCCACGGACCGCCGACGCGCAAGCCTCGCCCGAGGCCTCGCCGCCGGGGCCCTCAGCCTCGCCCTCGTCGTGGGGGCCGCACTCGGCGCCTCCGCGGACGAGCTGTCCGACCGGCACGCCGAGCTGCAGGCGAAGATCGCCGCGGCGCGCGGCCAGGTGGACACCCACACGGCCGAGCTCACCGCGGCCGGCGACGCGCTCGAGGCGTCCCAGCAGCAGCTGGCCGAGGCCCGCACCGCGCTGGAGGCCACGCGCGCCGACCTCGCCGCCGCGCAGGCGATGGACGCCGAGCTGGCCGTCCGGCTCGCCACCGAACAGGAGCTGCTGGACGCCGCCCGCGCCGCCCTGCAGCGGGCCCGCGACGACGTGGCCGCCCAGAAGGCCCTGATCGTGGCGGCGGCGCGGGAGGAGTATCAGGGCCGGTCCGAGCTGGCGGGCATCGCGGTCGTCCTGGGGTCGAAGACCACGCAGGAGATGCAGCAGCGGCTGCAGTGGTCCACGACCATCTTCGACACCACCGCGACTCGGATGGCCGAACTGCGCGAGCTGGAGGCGCGCGTGGCCGACGCCGAGCGCCGGCAGGCGGCCATCGAGGCGGAGGTAGCCGCCGACAAAGCCCGATCTGCGGAGAACGTCGTCCGGATCACCAAGCTCGAGGCGTCCGCCGTCAAGCAGGAACGGAACGTGGCCGCACTGGTGACCCAGCACGAGGCGTACGTCGCGGCGGCGCAGGCTGTCCTGGACGCCGACACCCGCGCCTACGAGGAGCTGTTGGCCACCGAGGCGCAGGTCCAGGGCCAGATCGCGGCGCGGGTGGCGCACCAGCTCGCCAACGGCGCGCCGCGCGAGGACATCGCCCGGCTCGTCGCGATGGGGGTGGTGTCGACCGACCCGGCGACCTATCCCTTGGCCGACTCGGGGGCGCAGATGATCCTGAGCACGCGGGGGTTCATCCGGCCCGTGAAGGCCCGTCCGGGGTCGGCTTTCGGGCTGCGGTTCCACCCGATCCTGAAGTACTGGCGCATGCACAACGGCACCGACTTCGGCGCGGCCTGCGGGGTGCCGCTGTACGCCGCGCAGTCCGGGACCGTGCTGCAGGCGTCCGCGCAGGGCGGGTTCGGCAACTACACCATCATCGACCACGGGATCATCGACGGGCGGTCGATCATGACGGGGTACGCGCATCAGTCGAGGATGGTCGTGGGGGCGGGGCAGACCGTGGCCATGGGGCAGCTGATCGGTTACGTCGGCACGACCGGGTTGTCCACGGGCTGCCACCTGCACCTGCAGGTCTACCGCAACGGCACGCCGGTGAACCCGCTGGAGTACATCCCCTAACCCGAGCGAACCGAAAGGGGACGGTTCTGTTTCGGTTCACGGGGCCGGAGGCCCGTGAACCGAAACAGAACCGTCCCCTTTCGGTTCGCGGCCAGGAGGCGGCGAGCAACACCTACAAGTCCGCCGCCAGCGCGTGAATGGCCCGCTTGGCCTCGGCGGTGTCGGCGCGGCTGAGGCTGCGGAACGCGACGGACACCTCCGCGGCCAGGTCGAACGTGGGGTCGGCGAGCCACTGGGTCTGCAACCCGTCCCAGACGGCGACCATCTGGCGCGCGAACTGCGCCGGCTCGACGTCGGCGTGGGCTTGCCCGCGCTGCTGAAGCGCCACCAGCAGCTCCGCCATGCCCGTGCGGGCGCGCTGGTGGTGGGCGCGCAACCACGGCCGGGCCGGGTGGTCCGGATCCGCCGCCGCGGCCGCCATGAGCCCGAACAGGACCAGATAGTGCGGGTTCGACTCGCGCGTCTCGGCGAACTCACCGAGCGACCGCGCCACGTCGATGTGCGCGTCGTGGGCCAGCCTGGCGTCCAAGGAAACGTCGCGCAGCGCCCGCTCCCGCGCCTCCAGGGCCGCGACCAGCAACCCGTCGCGCGTGGGGAAGTGGTACGTCACCGTCGCCGTGGTCAGGCCCGCCCGCCGGGCGACCTCGGCCGCGGACACGTCCTGATACCCGCGTTCCAGCACGATCTCCAGCGCCGCGTCGCCGATGCGCGCGCGGCGCTGCGCGGTGCTGGCGTACGGTCCGCGGCGGCGTCCGGTGGAGGTGGACATGGCCGCACCCTAGCCGAAAACTAAGATCCATGCCCGTATTCGGACGCAGGAAGTCCGGCCACGCCCCCTGGGTGCACCCTTGACACGAACCAAAACCGGGTATTGAATAAGTGTTCGGGACCAATCCCCCGCCGCGAACTCGATGAGGAGTGCCATGCCCGAGGCCGTCGAACCCCCGAACGATCCCCTGTCGCACGCCGCCGAGCAGGCGCAGCCCGTCGCAGCCACCCCGTCCATGCGGGGCGCCGCCGCCGAGCCGGAGGCGGTGCTGTTGACCGAGGAACCGCCGGCCCTCGGCACCTCCACCAAGCTCACCGGACGCGCGTTCTCGCGCTACATGCTCCTGTACTCCTTCGCCGCGCTCGGCATCTTCGCGATCTGGGGTGCGATCGGCGGCATCCTGCTGCCGAACCAGGTCCAGGGCATCGAGTTCACCCGCTTCTTCATCGGACCGGACGCCGCCGTCAACCTCGCCGACCTCCAGAACCTCAAGACCCAGGTCGAGACCGGGGCCGTCCAGGCGACCGGCGAGCAGCAGCGGCTGTTGGGCCTGCTGGCCCAGTTCGACGCCGCGCGCGCCCAGGGCCTGGCCACGGTCACGGCGTTCGGCGTGTTCGTCACCATGTTCGTGCAGCCGATCGCCGGCGTGCTGTCCGACCGCACTCGCAGCCCGTGGGGACGCCGCGCCCCCTGGATCGCCGGCGGCGCCGTCCTCGGCGCCCTGCTGCTGATCGCGCTGCGCTACTCCAACACGATCGTGTTCATGGCCATCTTCTGGGCGCTGGCGCAGTTGATCATCAACGTCGCCCAGGGCCCGCTCACCACCACCGTCGCCGACCGCGTCCCCCAGGAGAAGATCGGGACGGCCTCGGCCATCTCCGGGCTGGGGCTGATGCTGGGCGCCATCCTCGGCTCGGTCGCCGCGGGCATCCTGTTCGGGCAGTTGGGCCTGGACGCCTACTACCCGTTCGCCGTGTCCCTGGCCGTGCTCCCGGTGCTGTTCGTCCTGATCGCGCGCGACCAGTCGTCCCAGGACCTGGCCGTCGAGCCACTTCATTGGGGCAAGTTCTTCGGCTCGTTCCTGATCCCCCTGCGGGACGCCGACTACCGCTGGGTCTGGATCGCCAAGATCGTCATGATGTTCGGCTACACGGTGTCCACGGCGTTCAGCTTCTACATGCTGCAGGGCTATGTGCGCCCGGCCCTGAGCCCGGCCGAGGCCACGGCGACCGCGCCGCTGCTGGGTCTGGTGGGCTTGCCCGGCATGCTCGTCGCGATGGTGGTGGCGGGCCGCTGGTCCGACCGCATCAAGCGCCGCAAGCCGTTCGTGTTCTGGACGTCGATCCTCATGGCGGCCTCGTTCGTCATCCCGCTGGTCTCCCCGACGCTGCCCGCCCTGTTCGCTCAGGCGATCCTCGGCAGCCTGGCCATGGGTGCCTACATGGTCGTCGACCAGGCGCTGTTCATCGACGTGATCGAGGACAAGCGCACCGCCGGGCGTGATCTCGGCATGTCGTCCCTGGGCGGCAACTTCGGCCAGGCCATCGGCCCGATCGTCGCCGGCCAGGTCGTGGCGCTCACCGGCGGCTACCTCGCCGTCTGGATCGTCGCCGCCGTCATCGTCCTGGTCGCGGCCTTCGCCATCATCCCGGTCAAGCGCGTCGCCTGACCTCTGCGCACCCACCCGACCACCCCAACTCCCAATCCACTCCACCCGATCCGAACCGAAGCCCCGACCGAGAGAAGAGTCACGATGAACGTCCCCGTCACCAGCAAGATCGCCCTCACGGGCGGGCTCGATTTCTGGCACACGCAACCCGTGGCCGAGACCGGGCTGCCGTCCGTGATGCTCACCGACGGGCCCCACGGCGTCCGCATGCAGCCCGAGGGCGGCGACCACGTCGGGCTGGGGGAGTCGGTGCCGGCGACGTGCTTCCCGCCGGCGGTGGGGCTGGCTTCCACGTGGAGCCGCGACATCGTGCAGCGCGTCGGCGTCGCGCTGGGCGAGGAGACGAAGGGCCTCGGCGTCGGCGTCCTGCTCGGCCCGGGCGCGAACATCAAGCGCGACCCGCGCTGCGGGCGCAACTTCGAGTACTTCTCCGAGGACCCGTATGTCACCGGCGAGCTGGCCACCGCGTTCGTGAACGGCGTGCAGAGCCAAGGCGTCGGCACGTCGCTGAAGCACTTCGCCGCGAACAACCAGGAGACCGATCGCCTGCGGCGCGACTCCCAGATCGACGAGCGCACGCTGCGCGAGATCTACCTGAGCCCGTTCGCGAAGGTGGTCAGGTCGGCGCAGCCGTGGACGATCATGTGCTCCTACAACAAGCTGAACGGCGTGCAGGTCTCGGAGCACCGCTGGCTGCTCACGGACGTCCTGCGCGGGGAGTGGGGCTTCGAGGGCCTCGTCGTATCCGACTGGGGCGCCGTGTGGGATCGCGTCGCCGCCCTCCAGGCGGGGCTCGACCTGGAGATGCCCGCCCACCCCTTCCACGAGCGCGCCGTGGTGGCGGCGTACGAGGCCGGCCGCATCGACGAGCAGACCATCGACACGGCCTACACCCGGGTCGAGCGGGTCCTGCGCCGCGCCGCCGACACGCTCGCCGACGCCCCGAAGGGCTTCGACGTCGACGGCCACCACGCCCTCGCGCGGCAGGCGGCCGAGCAGGCGATCGTGCTGCTGAGCAACGATGGTCTCCTGCCCCTGGACGCCTCGGCGCGGGTCGCCGTCATCGGCGAGTTCGCCCGGACGCCGCGCTACCAGGGCGCCGGCTCGTCCCGGGTCAACCCGACGCGCCTCGACAACGCCCTCGACGCCATCAACGCCCTCACCGAGCAGGAGGTGGCGTTCGCGCCCGGCTTCACCACGCGGCCCGGGCAGACGCTCGACGGCGACCCCGTCGCGGACGCCCTGGCCATCGCCCGGGATGCCGACGTGGTGCTGATGTTCCTGGGGCTGGGCGAGAACCACGAGTCGGAGGGCTACGACCGCGACACCCTCGACCTGCCGGCCGAGCAGGTGGCGCTGCTGGACGCCGTCTGCGAGGTCAATTCCGACGTCGTCGTGGTGCTGAGCAACGGATCTTCGGTGCTGCTGCCGTTCGCCGGCCGGGTCCGCGCGATCGTCGAGGGCTGGCTGCTGGGCCAGGCGGGCGGGCCGGCGCTCGCCGACGTCCTGTTCGGGGTCGTCAACCCGTCCGGCAAGCTGACCGAGACGATCCCGCACCGGCTCGAAGACGTCCCGAGCTACGTCAACTTCCCCGGCGACGCGACCGGCGTCCGGTACGGCGAGGGCCTGTTCGTCGGCTACCGCGGCTACGACGCCACCCGGCGCGACGTCGCGTACCCGTTCGGCCACGGGCTGAGCTACACGACCTTCGGCTACGCCGGCGTGTCCGCGACGGCCCACGGCGACGACGTCACGGTGAGCGTGACGGTCACCAACACCGGCGAGCGGGCCGGACGCGAGGTCGTCCAGGTCTACGTGGGCAAGCCCGAGTCCGAGTTCGTCCGCGTGCCGCGCGAGCTCAAGGGGTTCGCCGACGTGGTGCTCGAGCCGGGGGCGTCCGAGACGCTCACGATCGAGGTGCCGGCGTCCGAGCTGGCGGTCTGGTCGGTCCGGGACGGCGCGTGGGTGGTCGAGGGTGGCGACTACGTGGTCGAGGTGGGGGCGTCCAGCCGCGATCTGCGCGGCGTGGCGTCCGTGACGCTGGCGGGCGACGTGCCGGCCCGGCCGCTGACGCTGGCGTCCACGATGGGCGAGGCGATGGCCGTCCCGGCGTTCGCGGCGCACCTGAGGACGCTGCTCGCGGGTAGCCCTCTGGGCAGCATGGCCGGCGACGACAGCCTGGGCACCGACATGGAGCGCATGATGGCCGACTTCCCGCTGGCGGGGCTGGCCGGGTTCAGCGGGCAGGATCCCGCGGCGTTCCAGCAGCTGCTGGACGCCGTGAACGCCGAGCGCGGGCTCGGGGGTCGCTGACGTGGCCGGCCTTCCCGTGGGGTTCCTGTGGGGCGCGGCCACCGCCGCGCACCAGATCGAGGGCAACAACACGCACTGCGACTTCTGGGCCGCCGAGCACGCCGGGCTGCCGCATCTCAAGGAGCCCAGCGGGGATGCGTGTGACTCCTATCACCGTTACCGCGAGGACATCCGCCTGCTCGCGGAGGCCGGGCTGAAGGCGTACCGGTTCTCGATCGAGTGGGCGCGCATCGAGCCCGAGCGCGACCTGATCAGCCGGGCCCAACTGCTGCACTACCGCGACATGATCGACGCCTGCCACGAGCACGGGGTCGAGCCGATCGTGACCCTGCACCACTTCACCAGCCCGCGCTGGTTCAGCCAGGCCGGCGGGTTCATGGGCCCCGAGGGCGTCGACCGCTTCACCCGGTACGTCGAGGCGGTGTGCGACATCCTGCACGACGTGAACTGGGTCGTCACGGTCAACGAGCCGAACATCCTCGCCCTGTTCTCCCGGATGACGGCTCCGACCGCGCAGGCGCCGGCGTCGGACGACACGGCGACCGTCGCGATGGCGCAGATGCCCACCCCGGGCCTCGACTTCGCGGCGCGGATCGGGCAGGTGCACCGGGCCGCGGTGTCGGTGCTGCGGCGGCGCACGCACGCCAAGGTCGGCTGGGCGATCGCGGCGCAGGCCTTCACGGCGACCGAGGGCAACGAGGCGATCTTCGACGAGGTGTTCCATGCTTGGGAGGGCGCCTACTACGAGGCGTCCGCGGGCGACGACTTCGTGGGCATCCAGAGCTACACGAGCCAGCCGGTCGACGCGGACGGTCCCGTCCCACACCCGGCGCATCCGGACAACACCCTCACCGGTTGGGCCTACCGGCCGGACGCGCTGGGCATCAACGTGGCGCGGGTGTGGCAGCGGTACGGCATCCCGATCTTCGTGACCGAGAACGGGATCGCGACCGCCGACGACGCCCGGCGGATCGCGTACACGCGCGCCGCGCTCCAGGGCCTGAAGGACGCTGTCGCCGCCGGCGCCGAGGTGCTCGGCTACACGCACTGGTCGCTACTCGACAACTACGAGTGGGGGAGCTACGCGCCCACGTTTGGGCTCATCGCTGTCGACCGGGCGGGTGAGTTCGAGCGCACGCCCAAGCCCAGCCTCGCCTGGCTGGGACGCGTGGCCGCGTCCAACGGGGCCGATCTGGGTTGACTGGTTGGGGCTCAGGCTCGTCACCGAGTGACGGGCCTGAGTCGGGACGCGTGGCTGAGTGGCGGGTCTGCTGTCTTGTCCCCGACCGCGCTGCCGCGCAAGCGCACACGAATCCAGCGCTCGACGAGCGCACCCTTGTGTGGAATTGCAGTGGGACTGACATCGCCGAACCGCGAGCGCTGGATTCGTGTGTGCCGCCCGCCGCGCTCGGGCGTCGGGAGTACCCGGGGAACCCCGGGACAAGCCTCTGCCCCCCGTCGCGGCCTGACCTGCGAATCGAGACCTGCCGAATCGGTGCCATGGCGATGAAACCGCAGGTCTGCATCCGCAGGTCAGCCACGGCGGTGGCCGGCCCGCTCCACCATGACGTGTCCCCGACCGCGCTGCCGCTCTCGCGCACAGGAATCCAGCGGTCGATGAGCACACCCGCCTGTGGAACCGCAGTGGGACTGATATCGCCGCAACTCGAGCGCTGGATTCGTGTGCGCAGCGCGTCGGGAACTCGCATTTACGTTTCAGCGCATCGACAGGACGCCCACAGCGCTTGCACAAGCTCTCGCACGACGCTGGACCCAACGAGGCACCCGAGAGGAGCACCATCGATGAGGAGCAGGGCCAAGTTGGCGGCGGCACTGGCGTCGGTGGGAGTGGTCGGGTTGGGCTGGGCGGCGACCGCGGCGACCGCGGCGACCGCGGCGACCCCGACGACCGCGACCGTGACGGCGTCGGTGAAGCCCGGGGCCAGGCTCAACGCCCGGGCGCTGCCGGCCCTCAGGGGCGACGTGGTCGCCGCGAATGCCGTTGTCGCGACGGTCTCCGCCGCCACCTATACGGCCGAGGAGTACTCCACGTCGGTGCAGTCGACGCTCGACCGGGCTGCCTGATGGCCGGTTCGTTCGTGTTCGAGATGATGGGCACGGTCGTCAGCCTGGCCACGTCGCGTCCGCTGCGGGGGGAGGCGTTCGATGCGTTGGTTACGGCGTTCGCGGCGGCCGACGGCCGGGGCAGCCGCGGGCGCGCCGACGCCGAGGCAGCCTGGTTCGCGGCCCAGGGCATCGCGGTCGACCCGGGCGGCATCGTCAGGGCCCTCGCCCTCGCGGACGCCGCCGCCGCGCTCGCCGTGCACGGTGTCACCGATTGGTGCCTGAACGCGGGCGGCGACGTCGTTACGGACGGCGTCCAGCCCGACGGCATGCCCTGGGTCGTCGGCATCGCCGACCCGGACGACCGCGCCGCGCTGCTGTCGCAAGCAGTCTCCGCGGCCGGACGCCGCGCCATCGCCACCTCCGGGATGCCCGAGCGCCTTGAACACCCGGACGCCGACACCACCTTCACCCAGGTGACGGTCTGCGCCGCAGACATCGTCACCGCGGATGCGCTGGCCACGGCGATCCTGGCGGGCGGTCCCGAGGCGCTTGGGCGCGCGCACGAGGTCGCCGACATCGACGTGTTGGCCTGCGCCGCCGACGGGCGGCTGTGGGCGAGTCCGGCGTTCCTGGTCGACGCCCGCGCTCGTACTTAAGAAGGAAAAAACGTTCCATCGGGCCCGACGGAAGACTGCTCTTCCCGCACACGCCGTCGCGTCGTTTGGGAAAGATCACAGGAGATTCTTAGAATCACCGCATGCGACTACCCCACGCGCGTGACGCACTAGCCAAGTGGCTGGTGGTGTGCCTCGCGGGGGTCGGCCTGGCGGCGCTGTTGCCGCAGGGGCTCGGCGCCCGTGTCGTGGCGCGACTCGCCGGCGTCCCTTCGGGGCTGACGGTGGCCCACCTGATCGGCCTGGGCGTGATCGCCCTTGGCTGGTGCCTCTTCGTCGTGCACGTGCTGGCGCTGCGCAGCGTGTGGTCGCACGACCCGGCCAGCCTCGCTTTGGGCATCGCCTGCTTCGTCTCGCTGGTGGCCGCGGCCATGGCGCTCGTGCTGGGCACGGTCGCGATCCTGGCCTGGACCATCGCCGCGTCGATGGGGCTGCACGTCGGGCTGTGTCTGCGCATCGACCACATCGGCCCGAGACGCGACCGGCTCACCCTCACCCCCCGGCCGACCTCGCCAATCGCCGCGTCACCGGCCCCGGGGACGACGTCCGCCCAAAATCACAGGTAGGGCTCGAGTGCCCGGATCAGGGCCGACTTCGTCTTGCCGCCGGTCAGCGAGGCGACCACCTCGCCGCCCACGAACACCTGCAGGGTCGGCAGGCCCATGATGCCCTGGCGCGCCGGGACGTCGGGGTTGTCGTTCGTGTCGAGCTTGAGGAACGTGATGCGATCGCCGTAGTCGCGGGCCAGTTCTTCGATGATCGGGGCGATCTGCTTGCAGGGCGAGCACCAGTCGGCCCAGTAGTCGACCAACACCGGTTTGGGTGACGCAAGCACCAGCTGGGCGAATGTGGCGTCGGTGACCTCGGCGACCGAACCCATGAGCTCCTCCTTCGGCAACGGAACGCGGACCACTCTAGCCGCGGCGTCCGACACTTCTGGTCGGGGCCACCCGCTAGCCTGCCCGGCATGGACGGCTGGCTGCAGATCGGCGAGCTCGCGCGGCGCACGGGGCTCACGCACCGCACGCTGCGGCACTACGACGACCTGGGATTGGTCGTGCCCAGCGGGCGCACCGGCGGCGACTACCGCCAGTACTCCCCGGACGACGTGCGGCGCCTCCTTGCCGTCCAGCAGCTGAAGTCGCTGGGGTTGTCGCTCGGCGAGATCCGCGCCGCGCTGGACGATCCCGCCTTCGACGCCGCCGACGCCCTGGCCCGCCACATCGCCCTGGTCGAGGCCCGCGTCGCCGCCGAGCGCGACCTACTTGCCAGGCTGACCCGGCTGACGGACGCCGCCGGCGCGGGCTGGGAGGAGGTCGTCGAGGTCATCGCGCTCACGGCCCGACTGCGGCACCCGGAGCCGCACATCCGATTCCGCGCGGCGCTCGAGGCGCCGGCGTCCGCGCCTGTCGCCGAGCTGCTCGACCGGCTGCGCCACGACCCGGAGCCCGGCGTCCGCGAGGCGATCTCCTGGGCCGTCGCGCAGCAGGGGCCGGACGCCGTCCCCGCAGTCCTGGCGCGCCTGGACGACCCGGACGCCGGCGTCCGGCTGCAGTTGGCGCACGTGCTGGGCAAACTCGGCGACCCGGCGGCGGCGCCCGCGCTGGCCGGGCTCCTCGACGACCCCGACGAGGCGGTGGCCGCGAAGGCGGCGTTCGCCCTGGGGCAGGTGGGCGGCGCGGAGGCGCTGGGCGCGCTCGTGGCCCACCTCGGACGCCGCGGGCCGTTGTTCGCCGACGCAGTAACCACCGCCCTGGGGCGGTTCGGTCCAGAGGCGGCGCCGGCGCTGGTCGAGGCCCTGGGTGCGGGTGGCGCGCCGGTCCGGGCGCACGCGGCCGAGGCGCTCGGGTATCGCGGCGACGCTCAGGCGGCGGCCCCGCTGGCGGGGGCGTTGTCCGACCCGGACGCCGCCGTGCGGTTCGCGGCGCTGGTGGCCCTTGGGCAAGTGGAAGGCGACGAAGCCGGGCGCGCCATCGAGGGAGCTTTGAACTCACACGACGAACGCGCCCGGCTTCTGGCCCGGCGGCTCATGGCCGACCGTCAGCGGCGCTGAGCGGCGAAGCCGCGTGCGACCGCGGCGACCTTCGGGTCCGGGTCGGTCGTGGCGAGACGCTCCAGGGCGGCGTCGGCCACGGGGCCGAGCTGGCCCAAGGCCGCGGCGGCGGCCAGACGCACGCGCGCGGCCGGGTCGCCGGCGAGCGCGGCGAGCGCGTCGGCGGACGCCTCGGCGTCCGGGCCGAGGTGGCCCAGGGCGTCGGCGGCGTGCTCGCGCACGTCGGCGTCCGGGTCGGACAGCGCCGCCACCAGCGCGGGCACCGCCTTCTCGCCGAAGCGGTGGAAGGCGCCGGTGAGGGCGTCGCGCTGGAGGGCGTCGCCGGCGCCGAGGCGTCCGGACAGGGCGGCGAGGGCCTCGGGGTGGCCGGTGTTGGCCACGGCCCGGTAGGCCTTCACCGCCACGTCGGCGTGCTCGTCGGCGACGAGCGGCGCAAGGTGCTCGAAGTGCGCCGGGTCGCCGACCTTGCTCAGCACGTGCGCCGCCTGCCGGCGGGCCCGCGCGTCGGGCGAGCGCAGCAGGGCGAGGACGTCGTCGAGCACCGCGTCGAGGTGCTGGACGGTGGCCCAGGTGAGGTCCTCGCGGACGCCCGGGTCGGTCTCGGCGACGAGCCGCTCGACCAGCGCGGCCGCTGCGGCCGGGTCGCTGCCCGCGCCGAGCGCGAGCGCGGCGTGGCGGCGCTGCGTGCCGTCCGGGTGGGTGAGCTGGGCGATCAGGGTGGTGGTGTCGTTGGTCATGGTGATCCTCCTCGTGGACACGACGCTAAAGGCTGACGTCGCGTGAGGGTCAAGTGCGGAGGTCGGGCTTCGACGGACTCAGCCGCCGCTCACTCGACGCGGGCGAACGCCTTCTCGGTGTGCACGGCGTCTGCGAGGCCTTGGAGGTACCGCTCGGCGTCCAGTGCGGCCTGGCAACCGGTGCCGGCGGCGGTGATCGCCTGGCGGTAGGTGTGGTCGACGAGGTCGCCGGCGGCGAACACCCCGGGCAGGTTGGTCTCGGTGCTGCCGGGCTTGACCAGCACGTAGCCGCTGGCGTCCAGGTCGACCTGCCCCGCCACCAGTTGGCTGCGCGGGTCGTGGCCGACCGCGATGAAGACGCCCTGCACCTCGAGCTCGCGGGTCTCGCCGGTGATCGTGTCGCGCAGCGTGATCGACTCCACGCCGCGGTCGCCGTTGATGGACTCGACCACCGAGTTCCAGGCGAAGTCCACCTTCGGGTCGGACTCCGCCCGCGCGCGCATGATCTTCGACGCTCGCAACTCGTCGCGCCGGTGCACCATCGTGACCCGCGTGCCGAACCGCGACAGGAACGTCGCCTCCTCGACCGCCGAGTCGCCCCCGCCGATGACTGCGATCGGCTTGTTGCGGAAGAAGAAGCCGTCGCACGTTGCGCACCACGAAACCCCCTTGCCCGACAGCTCGTCCTCGCCCGGCACCCCGAGCCTGCGGTACCCCGACCCCATCGCCAGGATGACCGCCTTCGCCGCGTGCTCCGCGCCCGAGGCGTCGGTGACGCGCTTGATCGGGCCGGTGAGGTCGACCGCCACCACGTCGTCGGTGACCAGTTCGGCCCCGAACCGCTCGGCCTGCTGCTGGAGGTTCATCATCAGGTCGGGGCCCATGATGCCTTCGGGGAACCCCGGGAAGTTCTCGACCTCGGTGGTGTTCATCAGCGCCCCGCCCGCCTCGACGGCGCCGGTGAACACCAGCGGCCGCAGGTCGGCGCGCGCCGCATAGATGGCCGCCGTGTACCCGGACGGCCCCGAGCCGATGATGATGACTTCCCGGACGTCGCTCATGAAGATCCCCTCGCTGCGTGTGCTCCCGGGCAGCCTAACTCCCCGCCCGTCCCCCGCCCCAACCGAGCGAACCGAAAGGGGACGGTTCTCTTTTCGTTCAGACCTGAACGAAAAGAGAACCGTCCCCTTTCGGTTCGCTCGGTCCGGACGGGGCCCGCCGCCGCACGCAGTCGCCCCCGATCAGCCCGTGACGGCGATCTCGTGGATGGCGCCGACGTAGTTGAGCCCGTCCTTGGGCAACTCGGTCAGGTACACGAGCACGAACCGCGCCTGGACGCCGCCACTCACCTGCACACGCACCTCGCCCGCGGCGGGAGCGAAGCTTCCCACCTTCGTCCACGCCGTCACCGAGGCGACGGGCGGCGTCGTCGCCGCCGCGTCGGCCGGCACGCGGATCTCCCCGCCGGAAGCCCGCGCCCCCAGGTTCACGATCACGGTCCCGATCGGCCGCGCCTCGCCAAGGTCGACGACGACGCCCGCCCCCGGCTTGCGGGCGTTGAAATTCGATGAGCGGCCGTAGCGTTCGGTGGTCCAGGCCGTCGCGAGGTCGCCGTCGATGGCGAGGCGGGCCTGGTCGGGGTTCTCGCGGTCGTCACCGCCGTCCGACTTCGGGTCGAAGTCGCGCGCGCCGACCAGTACGTGCGCGGCGGCCGGCGTCGGCGTCACCACCCCCGGACGCGCGAACTGGTTCACCAACACCACCGCCAGCGCGACCACCAGCACCACCGCGGACGCGCCGATCGCCGCGCCCCGCCAGGGCCGCCGCGACTCCGCCTCGGCAGGGACGCCGCCCTCGTCGGCCGGGACGGGTGGCGGGACCGGTGGCGGGATCGGGGTGTACGGGTCAGACTCCGCCTCGGCCAGCCAGAACGCCTGGGTCGAGTCTTCGTCGTGGTCGTCGAACGGCTCGGGGGGTTCGCCCGCCGAGGAGCGCGTGCCCGGCAGCACTGGTGACGCGTCCGGACGCCCGCGCAGCGACGGGGGAACGTCGTCCACCCCGTCACCGGCGCCGTCTCCCGCAGGGACGCGCGCCGTCACCGGCCCGCCGAACCCGGACGCCCGCGCCGCAGCCGCGTCCGCACCCAGCCCGGCACCCACGCCCGGCCCGGCCACGTCCGGCCCGGCCACGTCCGGCGCCGCGAAGTCCGCCGGGCCGACGAAACCTCCAGGCCCGCCCCCCCGCAACCGGATCGCCAGGGCGGGCGAGGCGTCCGCGCCCCCCACGACGACGGACAGCGCGGCGGCGATGTCGGCCGCCGAGGTCAGCCGCGATGCCCGCCCGGCCGGGACGGCGGACAGAATGCGATCCACAAGGTCAGACAGCTCCGGACGCACGCGCGTCGTCACCTCGCGCGGCAGCAGCGGCCGCCCCTGCGCGTCGGTCGGCGCGGACGGCAGGCCGTAGCGCGCCGCCCCCGGCCAGCGCCCGAGCAGGCAGGCGTACAGCAACTCGCCCAGCGCTCGGCCGTCGGCGGCTTCGCCGTCCCCGAAGAACGACCCGGGGTGCCGCAGCGCGTGCTCGACGAGGAACCCGATGATCTTGACGTTGCCGGTCGCGGTCACGACCACCGTGTCGGGGGTGAGCTCGCGGTGGTGCAGCCCCTGGGCGTGCATCGCCGCCAGCCCGGACGCCAGCTCGCGCACCACCCACGCGGCTTCGGTGTCCGACAGGACGCCGCGGCGAAGCACGAGCTCCAGCGACTCCCCGGGCGCGTACTCGCAGACGATGTAGCTGCCGTGGGGCTGGTCCTCGACCAGGGCGGCGTCCCAGACGCGCAGGAAGCGCGAGTCCACGGCCGGGGCGGCGCGGCGCGCCTGGTCGAGGATCTCCAGCGCCCGTCGGTCGCCCGGGTGCAGCACATGCAGGAGAACCGGACGGCTCAGCTTGAGGTCCCAAGCGCGCCAGGTCAACGTGCTGCCGCGGCGGCTCAGCACCTCGTCGAGGCGGTACCGGCCGTCGAGCACCTGCCCGGCGACCACGTGCCCCACCGGCGCGTCGCCCTGCGGGATCGTGGTGGACGGCGTGCGGGACGCGTCCGCCGGGTCCGGGTAGGCCAGCAGCGGGGTCTCGTCGAAGACGTCGGAAGTCGGCAGGCTCGCGTTGGCGGGCTGCTCGGCGGCCGTGGTGGCGGCGTCCAGGGACTCCAGCGTCGGGTCCTCGGGCCCGGTGGTGCCGGGCGCGCGCCGCCGCAGCACTGACAGCAGCTGCGTGGTCTCGGCCACCCCCAGCCGCTTGGCGACGAAGAAGAAGCCGATCACGGCCACCGCCGCGGACGCCACGAACCCGCCCAGCACGACCGGCAGCGACGCGTCGCTGCCCGACCCCAGCGTCCACCACGTCACCCCACCCGCGATCGCCGCGCCGGGCAGCACCGCCACGAGCAGCTGCCCCAGGTGCTGCACGAGCCCCACGCCGGGCAAACCGGGCAGCCGGCGCCGCAGCGCCGCGTGGGTCAAGAACGCCCCCAGCACGTACGACAGCGAGTACGCCAGGGCCAGCCGCGGCGCCACGGTGAACGGGTTGGCGTCCACGGCCGTCAAGGCCAGCGCGAACACGACGTTCGCCCCCGAGATGGCGATCTGGATCAGGAAGGGAGTCCGGGTGTCCTCGAGGGCGTAGAAGCCGCGCAGGTACACGTACTGGACGGTGTAGGGCACGAGCCCGACCGCGAACGCCATGAGCGTCCAGCCGATGTAGACCCAGCCGTCCGCTCCGGCGCCGTGCCCGAAGGCCAGGCGTGTGAAGGGCAGCCCGAGCACGAGGAAAGCCACCGAGCTGGGCAGCAGGAACGTGGCGGCCAGGCGCATGGTCCGGGTGGTCTCGGCGGCGACGCCCGCCAGGTCGTGGGCGGCGGCCAGCCGGGACGCCGACGGCAGCATCGCCGTCGCCAGCGACACGGTCAGCAGCGAGTGAGGCAGGATCCACACCAGGTAGGCGGTGCTGTACGCGGCCACCCCGGCCCCCTCGGACCCCGACACCGCGACCGTCGCGTCCGAGGCCAGCCGGCTCACGACCGCCTGCACGACGGTGGTCAGCAGCACGTAGCCGAGCATCCACTTGGCCAGGTGGAAGGTCTCGCCGAGGCCCTGGCCCTTGAGGTCCCAGCGCGGGCGGTAGCCGAACTTGATCGACCTCAGGGAGGGCACCAGCGCGATGGTCTGCGCCACGATGCCGAGCGTCGAGCCCACCCCGAGCAGGTACACCTGGGCGTCCGTGAACGGGACGCCGCGGCCCGCGTTGGTGCCCCACACCGCCACGTACAGGCCCAGGACGGCGATGCCGACCACGTTGTTCACGATCGGCGCCCACATCATCGGGCCGAAGCGGTCGCGGGCGTTCAACACCTGCCCGACCAGGAAGAACGCCCCGTAGAAGAACAGCTGCGGCATGGTGAGCGTCGCGAGCAGCACGAGCTGGGTCCAGTGCTCGGCCATGTCGGGGGTCCGCCACGAGGCCGAGGTCCACAGCGACATCACCTGCGGCGCGAACGCGGTCGCCAGCGCCGTGACCCCCAGCAGGGCCACGCCGAACGCCGTGATCACCCGGTTGATGAACGCCACGCCGCCGTCGGCGTCGTTCTTGGTGTGCCGGACGATCTGCGGCACCAGCACGGTGTTGAGCGCGCCCCCGGCGAAGATCATGTACAGCGAGTTGGGCACCAGCGTGGCCAGCGAGTAGGCGTCCGCCAGCGGCGACGTGGCGCCGAGCACGATCACGAGCAGGGTGGCCTTGACGAAGCCGAGGATGCGGCTCACCAGCGTGCCGGACGCCATGATCGCGGTGGCGTTGAGCAGGCGGCGTCCGGCGGCGGAACCGGCGGCGTCCGGCTCAGGCATCCGCACCCCCTCGTTGCTCGGCCCGCACCTGGCGGACGCGGAGCACCGTCGTCACCAGCAGCACCACCGCCGACGACACGACCAGCACCCAGCCGATCACGCCCACGTTGGTGGTCTCCACGACGATCGCCGCGTCCGGGGTCAGCCTACGGCCGTCGAGCGTTTCGACGTGGACCAGCGCGTTCACCACGCCGCCGCCGGACGCCTCGGCGCGCAGCACCAGCGCCTCGCTCGCTCCCGGGTCGATGCTCGCCTGCGGGGGGTCGGCGAAGCGGATGCGCTGCGGGTTGTCGGTGGTGGCCACCAGCCGCACGGTGATGGCGTCGGCGAGGCTGTTGGTCACCGTGACCGGGAAGTCGCCGGTCTGCCCTGCCATCGAGAACCGAGGCAGCGCGCTCAGCGTGATGCCCTGGGCCATCGCCGCCCAGCCGACGCGCGAGTCGACGGCCGAGAGCCAGCGGTCCTGGCCCACCGGGTTGCCCGCCCACCACGCGGACGCCCCCCGCGCCGTCTGCGCGTCGGCCAGCGTGTCGACGCCCGCCCCGGGGGCGGCGGCGGCGTAGGCGTCCAGGCCGGCGGCCAACGCCCGGACCCGGGGCAGCGTGGCGGCGTCGAGCCCGCGGGGGACGTCGACGTCGCCGTCGGCCCTGGGGGTCCAGCGGGTGGCGTCGGTCTGCAGCAGGGCGGCCAGCGTGCCGCGTTGGGCCCAGGCGGGCAATGGGGCGGCGTCCGCCTCCAGGTCGCCGACGGTGCGCAGCAGCCGCACCTGGGTGCCGTTCGCTCGGGCGCGGGCGGTGAGCACGGCCGCGCGGTTGAGGGCCGTGTCGGCGAGGCTGGGGCTGTCGGGCGCCACGCCCGGACGCCGCGCCGCGACCACCGCGGTGGCGCCCACGCGCAGCCACGAGCCGGGGGCGTCCAGGCCGGTGGCGAGGACGATGCGTCCGGTGTCGGCGAGGGCGGCGAGCGTGGCGGCGTCCGGGGCGTCCAGGACGGCGACCTTGGCCAGCGCGTTCTCGGGGGCGGGCTCGCCGGCTCGTGCGGACGTCGTGGCCAGGGTCGTCTCGCCCAGGCCCAGCGCCGCGGTGAGGTCGGGGCGGCCGAAGAGCTCGACGCTGCCGGAGGCGTCCGGGAGGGCGTCGAAGGCCGCCAGCCAGGCCTGCGCGGCGGCCTGCCCCGCGCCGGGCTGCGTGCCGTTCTCGGTGGCGACGCGGTAGCCGTCCGCCATGTCGCGCACCTCGTCCAGCAGGGCGGGGTCGACGACCCAGGCGCGGGTGCGGGCGGCGTCCAGCAGCTGGGCGAGGCGGCCGTTCAGCTCCTCGGTGAGGCCGTCGTCGACGAACAATCCGGGCTTGATGACGCGCGGCGTCGCGGACAGCTCGACCACCGTGACCACCGTCGCGGCGGCGTCCGCGCCGGGGAGGGTGATCAGCGTGCGGTCGCCGCCGAGAGTGGACGCCGAGGTGCCGGGCCCGCGACGGCCGCGGACGTCCGCGCCGACCCAATAGGAGGCGTCGCGGGAGGTGATGCCGAGGTCGGACAGCCGTCCGGACACGGTGAAGGGGCGGGTGTCGCCGGGGGCGAGGGTTTGGGTGCCGGACGCGAGCACCGCGGTGTTCTCGGTCTTGACCGGCTGCCAGCGGCCAGCGGGGGGCTCGGTGGCGGCCAGCGCGGCGGCGAGCGCGTCGCCCGACCGCAGCACGGCGGTGGAGCGCCAGAGGTGCACGGCGACGTCGGTGAGGGCGTCCGCGGACCCATTAGTCACGGTGCCGGACACCGTCACGGTCTCGGCGGGTGCGGTGCCCGCGACCTCGGCGGCGGTGACCTCGACCCGGACGACGGGCGTCTCGCGAGCCGCCGCGCGGGGGGCGCCGGGGCCGAGGAGGCCCGCCGCGAGCGCCACCAGACCGGCCAGGACCACCCACCGGCCCGGGCGTCCGGAGCCGGCTCGGGTCGCGATCACCCGCCCATCGTAGGCCGCTAAGCTGGCACACCGTGTCGTCCCTGTCGCCTGAGCAGCGCCGCGCCGTCGAGGCGGCGGTGCTCGCGTCCCCGGCCACGGGACGCCTCGCCCGGGCCTTCGCGGACGCCGGGTACGACCTGCATCTCGTCGGCGGCCCGGTGCGCGACGCCCTGATGGGACGCACCGGCAACGACCTCGACTTCACCACCGACGCGCGTCCGGACGCCATCGAGGCCCTCCTGCGCGGGCTCACCCGCACCACCTGGGACATCGGCCGGGCCTTCGGGACGATCGGGGCGTCGCTGGCGGACGCCGGCGGCGAGGCCGTCGTCGAGGTCACCACCTACCGCGCCGACAGCTACGACCCGGCCTCACGTAAGCCCACCGTGGAGTTCGGGTCGCGCATCGCCGACGACCTGGCCCGGCGCGACTTCACCGTGAACGCGATGGCGCTGTCCGTGGTCACCGGGGCGTTCGACGACCCGCGCGGGGGCCTGGACGACCTGGCGTCCGGCGTCCTACGCACGCCGTCGCCGCCCGAGGTGTCGTTCGGCGACGACCCGCTGCGCATGATGCGGGCGGCCCGGTTCGCGTCCCAGTTGGGGTTCGTGCCGGCGTCCGAGGTGGTCGAGGCGATGGCCGCGATGGCCGAGCGCATCGAGATCGTGTCGGCCGAGCGCGTGCGCGACGAGCTGACCAAGCTGCTGCTGACGGAGGCGCCGCGTCCCGGGCTGGACCTCTTGGTGCGGACGGGGATCGCCGAGCGCGTGATCCCTGAGGTGGCCGCGCTCGTGCGCGAGGTCGACGAACACGGACGCCACAAGGACATCTACGAGCACACGCTCACCGTGCTGGAACAGGCGATCGACCTGGAGCGCGCCCGGGGGCACGCCCCCGACCTCGTCAACCGGCTCGCCGCGCTCTTCCACGACGTCGGCAAGCCGCGCACGAAGCGGTTCGAGGCGGGCGGCAAGGTGTCGTTCCACCACCACGACGTGGTGGGCGCCAAGCTGACCCGCACGCGGCTCGCGGCGCTGAAGTTCGGCGCCGAGGACGTCAAGGCCGTCGCCGCGCTGGTCGAGCTGCACCTGCGCTTCCACGGCTACGCGGACGCCGACTGGACCGACTCCGCCGTCCGGCGGTATGTCCGCGACGCGGGCGACCAACTCGAGCGCCTGCACATCCTCACGCGCGCCGACTGCACCACCCGCAACGCCCGCAAGGCCCACCGGCTGCGCACGGCGTACGAGCAGCTCGAATGGCGCATCGACGCGCTCGCCGAGGCCGAGGAGCTGGACGCGATGCGTCCCGACCTGGACGGCACGCAGATCATGGAGGTCTTGGGCGTCGGGCCGGGGCCGGTGGTCGGCGCGGCGTACCGGTTCCTGCTCGAGCGGCGCCTGGACGCCGGCCCGCTCGGGCAGGACCGGGCGCGCGCCGAGTTGCTGGCGTGGTGGGACGCGCGCGGGCGCTCCTGATGGTGGCGCCGGGTGCGGCTGCGGGGTCCGGCGCCGGATCGGGGGCGGTCGCCCCGCGCGGGGTGTCGCCGGTGCTGCTCGTGGTGGTGGCCATCGTGTCGGTGCAGGTCGGGTCGTCCGTGGCCAAGGACCTGTTCGAGCACGCCGCCCCCGTGGCCGTGTCGTGGCTGCGGCTGGTGTCGGCGGCGGTGATCCTGGGGGTGGTGGCGCGGCCGCGCGTCCGGGGGCGGGCGGCGTCCGAGTGGGTCTGGGTGATCGCGTACGGGCTGGCCATGGCGCTGATGAACGTGTCGTTCTACCTGGCCATCGAGCGGATCCCCATCGGCATGGCCGTCACCCTGGAGTTCCTCGGGCCGCTCGGCGTCGCCGTGGCCGGGTCGCGCCGCGCGCGCGACCTGTTGTGGGTCGCGCTGGCCGCCGCCGGCGTCGCGCTGCTGGGCTTCACTCCCGGCGACCTGGACCCGATCGGCGTCGCGCTCGCCTTGACGGCGGGGGCGCTGTGGGCGGGCTACATCCTGCTGGCGGGGCCGACCGGACGCCGCTGGTCCGGCGTGACCGGCGTGACCGTCGCGTGCTGGACCGGCGCGCTGGCGTTGACGCCCGCTGTGCTGTGGCTGGGCGTGCTCCCGGGGGCCGAGCCCGTCGTGTGGGCGCAGGGGTTCGCGATCGGGCTGCTGGCCTCAGTCGTGCCCTACGGGCTGGAGATGGTCGCGCTGCGGCGCATCCTCCCCAGCGTCTTCGGCATCCTGATGAGCCTCGAACCCGCGGCGGCCGCGCTCGCCGCGCTGGTCATGCTCGGGGAGGAACTCCGCGTCGTGGAGGTCGCCGCCATGGCGTGCGTCATCGTGGCGTCCATCGGCGTCGTCCGCAGCCGCCCGCCCGTCCCGGACGCCGGCAACCTCGGCGAGTAGCCCTCACCTCCGGCTTCGACAGGCTCAGCCGACGTGCTGCGTCGCGTCACAGCCGGCTTCGACAGGCTCAGCCAGCGTGGGCGTCACAGCACGGGGTGGGTGTGCCAGATGCGCGTGAGGTAGTCCCGCATCGACCGGTCGGAGCTGAAGTATCCCGCCCGCGCGACGTTGAGCACCGCGGAGTGCGTCCATGCGTCGACGTCGGCGTACCTGGTCTCCACGGCCTCCTGCGCCTCGATGTACGCGTCGAAGTCGGCCAGCGCCATGAACCGGTCGTGGTGGACCAACGCGCCGGTGACGGAGTCGAACAGGTGCGCGTCGCCGCGGGAGAACACCCCCGAGTTGATCAGGTCGATGGTCGCGCGCAACTGCTCGTTGGCCACGTAGATCGCGCCGGGGTCGTACCCCTTCGCCTGCAACTCCGAGACCTGCGGCTCGTTCATGCCGAACAGGAAGAAGTGCTCGTCGCCCACCAGCCGCCGGATCTCGACGTTGGCGCCGTCGTCCGTGCCGATGGTGATCGCCCCGTTGAGCGCGAACTTCATGTTGCCCGTCCCGGACGCCTCCATCCCGGCCAGCGAGATCTGCTCCGACAGGTCGGCCGCCGGCACGAGCTTCTCGGCCAGGGTCACGTTGTAGTTCGCCGGGAACGCAACCTTGAGGCGTCCCTCCAGCCGCGGGTCGTCGTTGACGACGGCCGCGACCGAGTTGATCAGGTGGATCGTGTCCTTGGCCATGCGGTACCCGGGGGCGGCCTTCGCGCCGAACACCACCGTCCGCGGGGTGATGGCGGAGGCGTCCAGCTTCCCCGAGATCACCTGCTCGTACAGCGAGACGATGTGGAGCAGCTTGAGCGACTGCCGCTTGTACTCGTGCAGCCGCTTGACCATCACGTCGAGCATGTGCCCGTCGGGCAGCACGATGCCGTCACGGGCACGCAGCAGGTTGCGCAGCCGGGTCTTGTTCCACTGCTTGGCGTCGCGGAACGCGGAGCGGAAGTCCTCGTCCTCGGCGTACGGCTCCAGCTCCTGCAGGCGCTCCAGGTCGGTCACCCACCCGGACCCGATCGCGTCCGTGATCAGCTCCGACAGCTTGGGGTTGGCCATCCGGACGAACCGCCGCGGCGTGACGCCGTTGGTGACGTTGGTGAACTTGTCGGGCCACAGCTCGGAGAAGTCCGGCAGCACCTTCTCGCGCAGCAGCTGGCTGTGGAGTTCGGCGACGCCGTTGACCTTGGTGCCGGCCACCGTGGCCAGGTACGCCATCCGGACGCCCCGCTCCGGGTACTCGGCGATGATCGACATGCGCCGCGCGCGCAGCTCGTCGCCGGGGAACGCCACGCGCACCTCCTCGAGGAACTCCTCGTTGATGCGGTAGATGATCTCGAGGTGCCGGGGCAGCAGCCGTCCGAGCAGTTCGGTCGACCAGACCTCCAGCGCCTCGGGCAGCAGCGTGTGACAGGTGTAGGCGAAGCACTGTCGCGTGACGCCCCAGGCGTCGTCCCAGGGCATCCCCTTCTCGTCGACCAGGATGCGCATCAGCTCGGGCACCGCGATCACCGGGTGGGTGTCGTTGAGCTGGAAGATGATGCGGCCGGGCAGCTTGTGCAGGTCGAACCCGTCCTCCAACTCGTTGTTGAGGAAGTCGCGCAGCGAACACGCCACGAAGAAGTACTGCTGCTGCAGCCGCAGCTCCTTGCCCTGGGGCGTGGAGTCCTCCGGGTAGAGCACCTTGGAGATGTTCTCGGCGAACGTCTGCGCCCGGACGGCGGAGGCGTAGTCGCCGGCGTTGAAGATGGCCAGGTCGAACGCCTTGGTCGCCTGCGCGCTCCACAGCCGCAGCGTGTTCACGCGGCCGTTCAGATAGCCCGGCACCATGTAGTTGTACGGGACGCCGAGGACGTTCCACTCCGGCACCCACGTGGAGTGCTCGACGCCGTCGGCGTCCGTCTCCTTCTCGGTGCGCCCGCCGAAGTTGACCTGCACCGCCGACTCGGGGTGCGGGAACTCCCACGGCGAACCGAGCGCCAACCACGTGTCGGGCTGCTCGACCTGGCGGCCGTCCACGAACGTCTGCCGGAAGATGCCGTACTCGTACCGGATGCCGTACCCGATGCAGGGCACGTTCATCGTCGCGAGCGAGTCGATGAAGCACGCCGCCAGCCGGCCGAGGCCGCCGTTGCCGAGGCCGGGCTCGACCTCCTGGGAGCGCAGCGTCGGCAGGTCGATGCCGCACTGGGTGAGCCCCTCCAGCGCGATCGCGTTCAGGTCGGACGCCAGCAGCGCATTGCCCAGCTGCCGGCCCAGCAAGTACTCCGCCGACAGGTAGCCGACCGTCTTGCCCTTCGCCTCGCGCATCTTGCGTGACGTCTCCAGCCACCGGGCCATCAGGTAGTTGCGCACCGTGGACGCCAGCGCCAGGTACTGGTCGTTGATGCTCGAACGCGACAGCGTCACGCCCTGATTGGTGTTCAACTCGTGCAGGAACTCCTTCACGAACCCGTCCACCGAATGCGGCGGTGAGCCCACCGGCGCCAGCGCGATGGGGTGCTTGGGCGGCGAGGAGGGACCAAAAACCCGATGGTCCGTGGTGGGAGATTCGTCGGCGGGCAGGTTGATCCCATTCCGCAGCGCAGTGACCGGCATGGGGGACACCCTAGTTGCGGGGGAAACGGTGTGGCGCGGCGCCTACGGGTTGGACGCCGCGGCTCGCGGTGCGGTCAAACGTCCCCGCTATGGGTTCCGCTGGAGGCGTCCCACCACGTCGTCCAGCATCGCCATGGTCAGGCGTCCGGTGAAGGTGTTCTGCTGGCTGACGTGGTAGCTGCCGACCAGGGCCACGTCCCGGCCGCCGACGGCCAGCGTCGCCTCAGCGCCGTGGCCGAACCGAGGCCTGGGCGCGGGAACCCCCCAGCCGAGCCGGCGGGCGGCGGCCAGCACTGCGTCCCAGGCGATGCCGCCCAGCGCCAGGACGGCGCGCAGGGTGGGCTCGGCCAGCGTGAGGTCGCGGTCGAGCCAGGGGGCGCAGGCGGCTCGCTCGCCCGGGGTGGGGCGGTTGGCGGGCGGCGCGCAGTGCACGGGGGCGACGATGCGCAGGCCGGTCAGCGCCTGGCCGTCGCCGGCCGCGGTCGCCACGGGGGAGCGGGCGTAGCCGGCGCGGTGGAGCGCGGCGTACAGCCAGTCGCCGGAGCGGTCGCCGGTGAACATGCGTCCGGTGCGGTTGGCGCCATGCGCGGCGGGGGCCAGGCCGACGACCAGGACGGCGGCGTCCGGATCGCCGAACGAGGGCACGGGACGCCCCCAGTACGGCTGGTCGGCGAACGCGGCGCGGCGCTGCTCGGCGACCTCCTCGCGCCAGGCGACGAGGCGGGGGCACGCGCGGCAGACGGAGACGCGGGCGTCCAGGTCGCTGCGGGTGGCGTGCGCGGCGAGCGCGGCGACGGCGTCCGAGGTGCTGGCGACCGGGGTCGAGGCGGTGGCGTGGTCGCCCGGCCAGCCCGTGCCGGGCGGCACCGGGGACGCGAACAGCCCGCCCGTGACGGGATGGGGGAGCCGGGCCTTCAGGGGGTGGCGGCGTTGAGCGGTGCCGTCCGGCATCACGTCGGCGGAGCGACGGGCGGCAGGACCGTCGGTGCGCTGATGCCCGCCTCGCGCAGCGCGGCCACGGCCCGCTCGAGGAGGTCGCGCTGCACGCCGCCGGCCTGCCCCGGGGCGCACTTGGCGACGATGCGCAGCGTGGCGGCGCCGCCGTAGACCTCGTTGACGCCGGCCACGTTGGGCCGCTCCAGCAGCACGTCCTTCCACTTCTCAGAGGCGTGCACCTCGTCCACGACCCGGTCGAGCACCCCGATCGCCGCGGCGGCGTCCTCGTTCCAGGCGATCGGGACGTCGACGGTGGCGGTGGACCAACCCTGGCTCTGGTTGCCGACGCGCAGGATCTCGCCGTTGCGGATGTACCACACCTGACCGCCGGCGTCCCGCAGCCGGGTGATGCGCAGGCCGACCTCCTCCACGGTGCCCGACGTCTGCCCGGTGTCGATGAAGTCGCCGACGCCGAACTGGTCCTCCATGATCATGAAGATGCCCGAGAGGTAATCGCGCACCAGGGATTGCGCGCCGAACGCCAGCGCGACGCCGCCGATGCCGGCGGACGCGAGGAGGGGCTCCAGCGGCATCCCCAGAACGCGCATCATGGTGAGGGTCGTCACGACGATGAGGATGACGTCCACGGCGTTCTTGAGCACCGACCCCAGCGTGCGGATCCGCGCCTCGTGGCGCTCGGAGGCGGCCCCGCCCAGATGCGCGAGGATCACCTCGGCGCGCGCGGCTCCCCCGACGCGGTGCTTCGCGCCCGCCCGCAGCGACGCTCCGATGACGGAGTTGATCACGCGCCTCAGCGCGATGCGCAGCACGATCGCCAGCGCGAGCACCACCCCCAGCTCGATGAGGGTATTGGGCCAGACGAAGGACAACAGCGGCGTCATGGGCCCATTCTCGGGCATGTGGCGCGTCGCTGGCCGGACCTCAGGTCGCGGACGCCACCGCGTCGGCGAACCAGCGCGTCAGCGTAGTGGGGTGAGTGATCGCGGTGCCGACGACCACGGACCACGCGCCGCGGCGCAGCGCCTCGGACGCCTGAGCCGGCGTGTGGATGCGACCCTCCGCGATCACCGGGACGTCGGCCAGGGCCAGCACCTCGTCCAGGCAGTCCCAGTCGGGCCCGTCGGTGCGGGGCCGCTCGCCGGTGTAGCCGGCCAGCGTCGTGCCGAGCAGGTCGGCCCCGGACGCCTGAGCTGCGGCCGCGTCGGCCGCCGACCCGCAGTCGGCCATGACGACCACGTCGGGGTACTCGGCCCGCAGCCCCGCGATCGTCTCGGCCAGGGTGAGCCCGTCCGGACGCGGACGCCGCGTGCCGTCCAGCGCCACGATCTCGGCGCCGGTGGCCGCGACGGCCAGGCAGTCGGCCAGCGTGGGCGTGATGTAGACGCCGGAGTCGCCCACCTTGACCAGCCCGATCAGCGGGACGTCGAGCACCGCGCGCATGGCGCGCAGGTCGTCGAGGCCCTTGCCGCGGATCGCGACCGCCCCGCCGGCCACGGCCGCCTGGGCGACCTGCGCCATCGTCCGCGGGTCGAGCATCGGCTCGCCGGGATAGGCCTGGCAGGACACCACCAGGCCCCCCTCGAGCCGGCCGATGATGCTCACGCCACGGCCGCTTCCAGCAGCCCGACGCCCGCGAGGATGCCCGCGATGGCGTCCAGGTCGGCGCCGGCAAGGGCCTCCAGCGGGGCGGGCATCGTGGCCGAGTCGATCACGCCGAGGCGGGCCAGGGCTGCCTTGAAGGCGCCGATGCCGCCGGCGTCGCCGGAGCGTCCCTGCGGCACGAACGCGATGCCGAACAGGCGCGTGATGCGGTCCTGCTCCGCGCGTGCGCGGGCCCAGTCGCCGGCCTGAGCGGCGTCCCACAAGCGGCGATACCCGCGCGGGTCGACGTTGGCCAGGCCGGGGACGCAGCCGTCCGCGCCCAGCAGGGCCATGCCGTCGACCATGACCTCGTGCCCGGTCGAGAGCTCCAGCGGACGGCCGGCGTCCGCGTTGGCCAGCACGAGGCGGCGGAAGGCCACGTCGTCGCCGGAGGAGTCCTTCACCCCGACGATGACGCCGTCGGAGCCGAGCTCGACGAGCATGAACGGGTCGAGCTTGGCGCGCACCCGCACGGGCACGTCGTAGGCCACGACGGGCAGCGTGACCCCGGCGGCGACCATCCGGAAGTGCTGCGCCAGCTCCGCGGTGTCGTTGATGCAGTACAGCGGGGCGGTGACGACGACGGCGTCCACGCCGCAGTCCTGGGCGCGGCGCGCCGACTCGACGACACGGCGAGCGCTGAGCTCGGGCGTGCCGGCGAGCACCGGGACCCGCCCGGCGACCCGCGACACCACGCGGCGCGTGACGAGGTCGCGCTCGGCGTCGGTCAGGTAGGCGACCTGCCCGGACGACCCCATGACGAACACGCCGTCGGCCCCGCCGTTCAGCAGGTGGTCGACGAGGCGGTCGAGGCTGTCGAGGTCGAGGGTGCCGTCCGGGTGCAGGGGGGTCAGGAGGGGCGGGACGATGCCGCGCAGCAGGCTCATGGTGTCTTCCTTCGATTCGATGGGTGGGCGGTTGCTGTGAGTGAGGCGTGGGGAGTGCGAGGGGAGTGCAAGGACGTGCGGTGGTGCCGTCAGAGCAGGGACGGTACGGCGCCGAGCAGGGTGCGCGTGTAGTCGTGTTCGGGGGCGGTGAAGAGCCGCTCGGCGGGCCCGGTCTCGACGACCTTGCCGGCGAGCATGACGGCCATGCGGTCGGAGACGTACCGCACGGTCGAGATGTCGTGGCTGATGAACACCATGCCGAGGCCGAGGGCGTCCTTGAGGTCGGTGAGCAGGTTCAGCACCTGCGCGCGCACCGACACGTCGAGCGCCGAGGTGGGCTCGTCGGCCACGATCACGTCGGGCTCGAGGGCCAGCGCGCGGGCGATGGCCACGCGCTGCCGCTGGCCGCCGGAGATCTGCCGCGGCAGGACGTCCAGCGCCGACATCGGCAGGCCGACCAGCGAGAGCAGCTCCTGCACGCGCCGGTTACGCTCCGACTCGGTGCCGATCCCGTGCACGCGCAGCGGGTCCAGCAGCTGGTCGCGCACCGACATGCGGGGGTTGAGGGCGGTGGCCGGGTCCTGGAACACGACCGACACCGCACGGCCCAGCTCGCGCCGGGACGCGGCGTCCCAGGCCAGCGGGCGGCCTCGGAAGAACACCTCCCCGGCCGTCGGCCGCTGCAGGCCCACGAGCACGCGGGCCAACGTCGACTTGCCGCACCCGGACTCGCCCACGATGCCCACGGTCTCCCCGCGGCTCACCGTGAAGTCGACGCCGTCCACGGCGTGCACCGTGCCCGGACGGAACAGTCCGCCCGTGCGCGTCTTGTGGATCACGTGCACCCCGCGCAGCTCCAGCACCGGGCCGGACGCCGCCAGCTCGGACGCCGTGGATGCCGACGTCTTCGGCTCGTGGGAACTCATCGGGAGACCTCCTGCAGGTCGGCGTGGGCGGCGAACGAGTGCTCGGTGCCGGGGACGAACACCATGTCAGGACGCACATCCCGCCCGACCTCGGGGTGGGCCGAACGCGGGGCGAACCGGTCGCCCTTGACGAACTCCCGCGGGCTCGGGACGACGCCCGGCACCTGGTGCAGCCGGCCCTGCCCCGACTCGATGGACAGCACCGCCCCCAGCAGGCCGCGGGTGTACTCGTGGCGCGGGTCGGTGAGCAGGTCCGTGGTGGGGCCGCTCTCGACGACCTGGCCCGCGTACATGACCGTGATCTTGTGCGCCACCTGCGCCACCAGGGCGAGGTCGTGGCTGACGAACACCATCGCGAACCCGAGCTTGGCGCGCAGGTCGTTCAGGAGGTCGATGACCTGCTTCTGCACGGTGACGTCCAGGGCGGTGGTCGGCTCGTCGGCGATGACCAGGCGGGGGTTGCGGGTCAGGGCCATGGCGATCAGCACGCGCTGGCGCTGGCCGCCGGAGAGCTCGTGCGGGTAGGACGCCAGGGTGCGGGCCGGGTCGAGGCCGACGAGCTCCAGCAGTTCCTCGGCGGTGCGGCGTCCGCCCCGACGGGTGAGCTGCGCGAGCTGCGACTTGATCAACATCGACGGGTTGAGCGAGCTGAGGGCGTCCTGGTAGATCATCGCGATCTCGTGGCCGCGCAGCGCGTTGTGCTGCTGCGGCGAGAGCGACAGCATGTCGACCCCGTCGAACAGGATCTGCCCCGACAGGACGGCGGACGAGGGCAGCAGCCCCATGATCGCCATGGACGTGATCGACTTGCCGCAGCCCGACTCGCCGACCAGCCCCATCGTCTCGCCGGGGCGGACGGTGAAGGACACGTTGTCGACGACCGCCACGTCGCCGTGGGCGTTCGGGAACCGGATGCTCAGGTTCTTGACCTCCAGCAGGGGGGCGGCGTCGCCGGAGTAGACCAGGCGGTCGTCGCGGGCGCGCTCGGCCGTGACCAGCGACGCGAGGCGGCGCTCCAGCGGCACCGGCGGGTGGGTCGTGGGGGCCTCGGCAAGGGCGGGGGCCACGGCGTCCGTCGACTTCTCGACCGGGTCGTCCAGGCGGACGCGGCGCACCTTGGGTGACACCATGGCGTCCGTCATGCCCTCGGACAGGATGTTCAGGCACAGCGTGGTGATCAGGATCGCCAGGCCGGGAAAGAACGTCGCCCACCAGCCGCCGATGAGCAGCAGTTGCTTGCCGTCCGCGAGCACGTTGCCCCAGGACGGGTTCGGCGGTTTCACGCCGGCGTTGATGAAGCTGAGCGACGCCTCGAACACGATCGCGTCGGCCACCAGCACGGTGGCGAACACCAGGATCGGCGCCAGGCAGTTGCGGGCGACGTGCCGGGTGAGGATCCACCAGGTGCGGGCGCCCATGACCTTGGACGCCGCGACGTAGTCCTCACCGAACTGGGCCAGGACGTTCGCCCGGACCACACGCGTCAACTGCGGGGTATAGAGGAACGCGATGGCCAGCACCAGCACCGGCACCGAGCTGCCCCACACGGCGACGAACACGGCCGCGAGCGCGATGCCCGGGAAGCTCATCACGATGTCGAGGACGCGCATGAGGATCTCGGAGACCCAGGTGCGGGCGGTTGCGGCGATCGAGCCGAGGACGGCCGCGGCGGCCAGCGCCACGCCGGTGGCGGCCAGGCCGATCACCAGCGAGCTGCGGGCGCCGTGGACGACGCGGGCCCAGATGTCGCGGCCGATGGCGTCCGTGCCGAACCAGTGCGTGGCGTCCGGCGGGGTGGCGGGGTCGCCGGTCAGCAGCGGGTCGAAGCGGCCCACCAGCGGGGCGGCCACGGCGAGCAGCACGACGAGCACCACGACGACGAGGGCGACGCGTGAGCCGAGCGGCAGGGCCCGAAGGCGCAGGCCGGGCTCGGAGAGCCTTTCGGTGAGGGTTCGGCGCATGTCAGACGCTCCTGATCCGCGGGTTGACGAGGACGTAGAGCACGTCGACCACGATGTTGACGAGGATGAAGGCGATCGCCACGGTGAGCGTGACGCCCTGGACGAGGTAGACGTCGTTGCGGGTGACGCCGTCCAAGATGAGCTGGCCCATCGCCTGGATGTTGAAGATGATCTCGATGATGACCGCGCCGCCCATGAGGTAGCCGACGCGCAGGCCGAGCACGGTGATCGGGGTGATCAACGCGTTGCGCAGCACGTTGCGGCCGATGACCACCGGGCGCGGGATGCCGGCGCCGATCGCGGTGCGCACGTAGTCGCGGTCGAGTTCCTCGACCATCGAGGTACGCACGACGCGGGTCAGCGACCCCGACACCGGGACGGCCAGGGCCAGCGCGGGCAGGGAGATGTTGTTGAGCCAGACGCCGGGGTCCTCGCTGAAGGGCACCCATTGGCTCACCACCGCCGGGTACAGGCCGGCGCCGCCCGGCACCGTGGACAGCCACTGGATCAGCAGGATCGCCAGCCAGAAGGATGGCGTCGCCAGCGAGGCGATGGACAGGATGCGGATCACCTGGTCGGGCCACCGGTCGCGGAACAGGGCGGCGGTCACGCCGAGGGCGAGCGAGATCACCACCGCGATGGCCAGGCCCACGAACGTGAGCTGCAGGGTGATGGGGAACGCCTTGGCGATGAACTCGGTGACCTCGACGTTGCCGGCCGACGTGCCGAGGTTGCCGCGCACCAGCCCGCCGAGGAACAGTGCGTAGCGGACGAGCAGCGGCTGGTCGAGCCCGTTCTCGCGGCGATACTCCGCGAGGGCCGCCTCGGACGCCGACTCGCCCAGGGCGAGGCGGGCCGGGTCCGCGGGGGAGAAGGACATCACGACGAACACCAGCAGCGTCACCCCCAAGACCATGATCGGGAACGCGACGAGGCGGCGTCCGATCAGACGCAGCAGGGTGGTCATGTGGGGACTCCTCAGTGAGCGGGCGTGATCCGGGTGGGGCAGTGTGCGCGAGGGCGAGGGCGAGGGCGAGGGCGAGGGCGAGGGCGAGGGTGTGGGGGCTGGCGTGGGCCTTGGGCCTGCGCCGACACTCCATTAATGCCTCCGAACTCGCCGGATTTCGTGGAGTTCGAGAGAATCTATGGAGTGTCGCCGCCGTCCTGGGGGCCCGCGGACGGACCCCCAGGACGCCGGGTGGCGGGTGTTACTTGGTGGTGCCGGTGCCGATGAAGGACAGGCCCGTCAGCGAGATCGGCGTGAAATCGACCAGCGTGGTCTTGTCGAACGCGGTGGTCGCCTTGCGGTGGAACAGCGGGTACAGCGGCACCTCGGTGGACAGCAGGTCGAACAGCTTGCCCCAGGTGGTCGCCTGGTCGGCGCCGCTCTGCTTGGCGCCCTGCTCCAGCAGCGCCTGGACGGCGGTGTAGCCCTCCGAGCCCTTCCAGAACATCCGGTCCTTGGTCCACACGTCGTTGCCGTACCACCAGCGCATGAGCAGGTCGGGGTCGGCGCCGAACACCGAGGGATCTCCGGGGGCGATGACGGCGTCGAACGACTCCGGCTTGCCCGTGATCGTGTTGTACACGTCCGCGGACTTCTTCTCGGTGAAGTCGACGCTCAGGCCGGCGGCCTCCAGGGACTCCTTGATGATCGGCGTGGCCTTCTTCACCCAGCCGTGGTCGGTGCAGAGCAGCCGGATCTTCGTCAGCCCGGTCTCGGCGAACAGCGCCTTGGCCTTCGCCGCGTCCAGCGTGTAGACGTTGGCGGCCTTCTTGAAGTTCGGGTGGGTCTCCTGCAGGAAGCTGGACGCCGGCGTCGCGTTGCCCAGGTAGGCGGTCTTGACGACCTTGGCCATGTCGATGGCCCACAGGAAGCCCTGGCGGTTCTTGACGTTGTTGAACGGCGCCGAGCCGCAGTTGAACATCGCGAACAGCAGCGAGAAGCCCTGGACGGCCTCGACGGCGGCGGACGCCTTGAGGGTCTCCACGGACAGGTCGGGGACGAGGTCCATCGCCTGCACGCTCTTGGACGTCAGCGCGTTGCTGCGCGTGGCGTCGTCCGGCATGACCTTCCAGATCATCGTCTTGGCGCGGGCCTTGCGGGGGCCGGTGTAGGCGTCGTTGCGCTCGAAGCGGATCTCCTTGGAGGTGGCCGAGTTGTCGGTCATCTTCCAGGGGCCGGTGCCGACGGGGTTGGCGTCGAAGGCCTTCGCGTCCGCGCTGGCCACGGCCTTGGGGACGATCTTCACGACCGCGACGCGCTCGGCGACCAGGGAGAACGGGTACTTGAGCTTGATGGTGACGGTGGTGTCGTCCTTCTTGGCGACGCTGTCGATGAAGGAGATGAACTGCAGGTACAGGGACTTGTTGGCCGGGTCCATCACGCGGGTGAAGCTGTACACCACGTCGTCGACGGTCACCGGGGAGCCGTTGTGGAAGACGGCCTTGTCGCGCAGTGTGACTTCGTACGTGGTGTCGTCGATCTTCTTCGGCAGATCCTTGCCGAGGGCGGCGTACACGTCGCGCTTGCCGCTGGGGAGGATCTCGGTGAGGCCCTCCATGGTGTGCCAGTTGGCGGCCACGGTGAGCGCGGCGCTCGTGGTCATCGGGTCGAACCCGTTGGTGCCGAGTTCGTAGCTGATGCCGGCGGTGATGGTGCCGTCCGCCTTCGCGCTGCCGGCCGCACCGGCCGTGTCGCGGTTCGCGGGGGTGGTGCCGCACGCCGAGAGGCTGCCGGCGAGCGTGGCGGCGGCGCCCATCGCGCCGATCAGCTGCAGGAAGCCGCGGCGCGAGGTGCCGGTGGATTCGAACTCCATTGATCTCTCCTAGATGTCTGACGTCTGATGTCTGACGTTGTGCAATGATAAGCACACGAAACATGAAGGAGCAACCCATGCCCGAAGATCGCTGGCAGGAACGGTCGCACCAGACCACATCCGCCATCAAGGAGCTCATCCTGGCGCGCGGGCTCCACCCCGGCGACCCTATGCCCACCGAGGCCGAGCTGGTGGAGACCCTGGGCGTGTCCCGGTCCAACGTCCGCGAGGCCGTCCGGACTCTGGTGGCCCTCGACATCCTGCAGGTCCGGCACGGAACCGGCACGTTCGTCGGCCAGCTGTCACTGCGCCCGCTGGTGGAGGGGATGGTGTTCCGGGGCGTGCTCGTCCCCGGCGACGACAACGCCATGCTGCGCGAGGTCGTCGAAGTGCGCACCGCGCTCGACCTCAGCCTCGCCCCGCAACTCGTCGCCCTGCTGGCCGGTCAGTCGGCGCCCGAGCTGCAGGCCTGCGTGGACGGCATGACGCAGGAGGCGCGCCGCAACCAGAACGCGCCGGCGCACGACCGCGCCTTCCACCTGCACCTGGCTCAACGGCTCGGCAACGGCCTGTACGCCCAACTGGTGGCCGCCTTCTGGGACATCCACATGGCCGTGGCCCCCCGCCTCGGCGTGGCCGGTGCCCGCGATCTGTTGGACACGGCGGCGGCGCACCAGCGTCTGCTGGAAACGGCCCTCGCCGGCGACCTGGACGGCTACCGTGAGGCCGTCGTGGCGCATTACGACCCGATTCTGAGGGTGCTGGCGGCCTCCGACAGCGCTCGTGCATCCTGAAAGGAACCCCATGGAGATCGTCATCTGTCCAGACCCGGACGAGGTCGCCCGGCTGGCTGCGTCCAAGGTGGCCCGCGTCGTCCACGACGTCGGCCCGAACGCCGTGCTCGGCGTCGCGACGGGGTCGTCGCCGCTGGCCCTGTACGCCGCGCTGGCCGAGCAGGTGGCCGCCGGCACGCTCGACCTGTCGCGCGCGTCCGCGTTCGCCCTCGACGAGTACGTCGGCCTGCCCGCCGGGCACCCCGAGTCCTACGCCGAGGTGATCCGCCAGACCGTCACCGAGCCGCTGCGCCTCGACCCCGCCCGCGTCCACACCCCGAACGGCTTCGCCGACGACATCGAGGCGGCGGCGTCCGCGTACGAGAAGGCCATGGCCGATGCGGGCGGCGTCGACGTGCAGATCCTCGGCGTGGGCAGCAACGGGCACATCGGCTTCAACGAGCCGACCAGCTCGCTGGCGTCCCGCACGCGCATCAAGACCCTCACCCCGCAGACCCGCGCCGACAACGCGCGCTTCTTCGACTCGATCGACGACGTGCCGACGCACTGCCTGACCATGGGGCTCGGCACGATCATGGACGCCCGCCAGGTGGTGCTGGTGGCCCAGGGCGCGTCGAAGGCCGACGCCATCGCCGCCGTCGTCGAAGGGCCCGTGACGGCCATGGTGCCCGGGTCGGTGCTGCAGCTGCACCGCTTCGCCACGGTGATCGTGGACGAGGCGGCGGCGTCCAAGCTGACCCACGACGAGTACTACCGCTGGACCTTCGACCGCAAGCCCGAATGGCAGCGGTACCGGAAGGGCTTGTGATGCTGGTCCGCGCGGCACGGGTGTTCACCGGGCACGAGACGTTCGCCCCCGGGGTGCTGGAGGTGGACGGCGCACGCGTCGTTGGGGTGCGGACGCCGGACGCCGACGCGTCCGTGGACGCCGACCTGGGCGATGTGACGCTGGTCCCGGGGTACGTCGACGCGCACTGCCACGGGGGCGGGGGCTCCTCCTTCGTGGAGGACTGGGACGTCGCGGCGTCCCTGCACCGCTCGCACGGCACGACGACGGTCGTGGCGTCGCTGGTGACGCAGTCGCTGGACGAGCTCGCCCGGCAGGTGCGGGCGCTGGCCCCGCTGGTCGAATCCGGCGACCTGGCCGGCATCCACCTCGAAGGACCCTGGCTGGCCGAGCGCTACAAGGGTGCGCATCCGATCGACAAGCTGCGCGACCCGCTGGTGGGCGAGGTGGCCGAGCTGCTGGACGCGGGCGGCGGGGCGGTCAAGATGGTGACGATCGCGGTCGAGCGTGAGGGCGCCCTGGACGCCGTCCGGCTGATGGCCGAGCGCGGTGTCGTGGCGGCGCTGGGGCATTCGGCGTGCACGTACGCCGAGGCGCGCGCGGCGATCGACGCCGGCGTGACCGGGGCCACGCACCTGTTCAACGCGATGCCGCCGCTGCTGCACCGCGCGCCCGGCCCGGTGCTGGCGCTGCTGGACGACGAGCGCGTGTGGTGCGAGCTCGTCGCCGACGGCGTCCACGTGCACCCGGACCTCGTCGCCTGGGTCGCCACCCAGATCTTCGAGCGGGTCGTGCTGGTCACGGACGCCATGGCCGCGGCCGGGCACGCCGATGGCGATTACATCCTCGGCGACCTGCCGGTGGAGGTCCGCGGCGGGATTGCCCGCATCGCCGGCACCGACACCATCGCCGGGTCGACGCTCACCCTGGACGCGGCCGTCCGCAACGTCGTCGAGGCCGGGGTGCCGTGGGAGCTGGCCGTCCGCGCGGCGACCGTGAACCCCGCGCGCTACCTGAGCCTGGAGGACGTCGGCGAGCTCGTCCCGGGGGCGTGGGCGGACGCCGTGGCCCTGGGTCCGGACTGGGCGCCCGAGCGCGTCCTCAGGCACGGGGAGTGGGTGTAGCGGGGCTCTTGCCGCCCGCTCTGAACCGAAAGGGGACGGTTCTCTTTCGGTTCACGCGTGAACCGAAAGAGAACCGTCCCCTTTCGGTTCAGCTCAGCCGGACGCCGCGAGGCGCGGGAGGACCTCCTCGATCGGGTCGCGCAAAACGGCGTCCGCGAGGTGGTCGTAGGGAGTCTCCTGCGCGTTGACGATGACCACGCGCGCGCTGTGCCCGAACGCGTACGGCACCAGCCCCGCGACCGGGTGCACGGTGAGCGAGGTGCCGATGGCCAGCACGAGGTCCGCGGACTCCGCGAGCCGGACGCCGGCGTCCAGTACCTCGCGGTCGAGCGGCTCCTCGAACAGGATCACCGTCGCCCGCGTGATGCCGCCGCAGTCGGGGCAGCGGGGGTCGTCGTCGCCGGCGCGCACGCGCTCGACCATCTCGAGCATGGGACCGGTGTGGCGGCAGTCCTCGCAGCGCCAGGTGCGGGCGTTGCCGTGCGCCTCATGGACCAGCTCGGGCGACGACCCGGCCAGCAGGTGCAGCCCGTCAGTGTTCTGGGTGACGATGCCGGCGAGGCGTCCGGCGCGTTCGAGGTCGACGAGCGCGAGGTGTCCGGCGTTGGGGGAGGAGGCCCAGTGCGGCGAGTCGGCGCGGGCGCGCCATGCGCGGCGGCGGACGTCCGGGTCGTCGAGGTAGTAGGACAGCGTGGAGATGCGTTCGGCGTCCGGGTCGAGGGTCCAGCGTCCCTGGGGGCCGCGGAAGTCGGGGATGCCCGACGCGGTCGACAGCCCCGCCCCGGTCAGGGCGAGGATGCGTCGGGACGCGGTGATGAGTGCGGCCGCGCGGTCGAAGTCGTCCATGGGGCCTCCTGATCGCCGAGGGCTCGATTCTGGCACGGGGGAATGTGCGCGGCGGGGTCGGCGTTGAGATGATTGAAACGCAAATCACGTGGTGCGACGTCCGAGCGGCCCGACTGGAGAACCGATGAACCACCTGATCGTCATCACCGCGGGGATGGGGTCCCCGTCCACGAGCCGCATGCTCGGTGATCGCCTCGCCGCAGCCACCGTCGCGGGGTTTGGCGGTGGCGTGACCCCTCGCGTCGAGGTGGTGGAGCTGCGTGACCTGGCCGTGGACCTGGCCCACCTCTACACGAGCCGCGTGCCGTCGCCGCGGCTGCAGGAGGCGTTCGACCTGGTCAAGTCGGCGTCCGGGGTGATCGCGGTGTCGCCTGTGCTGAACGGGTCGATGAACGGGCTGTTCAAGCTGTTCTTCGACTTGCTGGAGGAGGGCGCGATGGCCGGGCGTCCGGTGCTGCTGGCTGCGACCGGCGGGACCGCCCGGCACTCGCTGGCCATCGAGCAGTCCATGCTGCCCATGTTCTTCTACCTCAAGGCCGTCGTCGAGCCGACGGCCGTCTTCGCCGCCACCGCCGACTGGGGAGCGGGGTCCTTCGAGGGCCCCGCGCGCGGTGTGGACGGAGCGCGGGACTCCGGGTTGGTGGCCCGCATCGACCGCGCCGGGTCGGACTTCGCCGCGCTCGTCACCGCCCGTCCCGGGTCGACGTTCGACGGCTTCGCCGACGTGCCGGACTTCGAGTCCCTCCTGGGCTTGAGCTGACGCTCGAACAGCCGGAATCAACGAGTGCTGACTGAGCGTGTCGGAGCCGGGCTCTCGTGACCCGCGCACTCGAATCCAGCGCTCGACGTTGAGGGCAGCGCCGACTTTCTCAGTGCGACTGCGAATCCAGCATCGCCCGCTGACATCGAGTGCTGGATTCGTGCGCGCTCACCGCCGCGAGGGATGACGAGCGTGCCCGAGGTGTCGAGCTACGAACGCTCCCGATAGTTGACTGCGCCCGCGACTCATTGCGGGCGCAGTCAACTATCGGGAGCGAACCGAGCTAACTAAGACCATCACGCGCGCGGCGCGATGGGCTATGCGGGCCTGCTGCGCCCGGAGCCCGGCCAGGCCGGGCCCCTCAGGCCCGTCGACCCGCACGATGGCGGTCGGGATTCGCGACCCCCAACAGAGTTGGCGTCTGAACGCACGATTCCAGCGCTCGATTTGCGAGCCCGCGGGTTTTCCCCCAGTGGGACTGCGAATCCAGCGCCCCGAGCTGACCATGAGCGCTGGCAACCTGTGCGCTCGCCACTGCGCCTTGATCGGCCCGCCGCTGCATCGGGGCTTGAGGACGTCGTTCAGCAGCGGACATATGGCGGACACTCCTCCCATTCCCATGTCGAAGTGGCGCCGCACGCTCGACGCGTGCTTGAATCTGGCTGTTGTCTTCCTTGGCCATTCGGCAGGGCGCTGGGTGCAGACAGCTGGCCGCGTTCCTCTGCGTGAGTCGCGCAAGGGCAACGTGGCGTCCGGTTGTCTGCGCATCAAGCTGGCGGCGGAGAAGCGGTAGGCGATCGGCCACCGCGAATGAGTGAGTGGGAAGTGGGTCCAATCGATGCGCAGGACAAGATCGATCCTGGCGCTCGTCATGGCGGGCGCAGCCGTGACGCTCAGCTCAGTGCTTGCACGGCCGGCGCGCCGGCCGCCACGACGACCCCAACGCCTGTGGTGCGCACCGCAACGGTCTCCGCCAAGCCAACGACATCCTCCGCTTCGCCGACAGCCAAGGTGGGTATCTACACCTGGACGGTCGGGAAGTCGGGCTGTCAGTACTTCGGCGGCGGCGAGAACTGCCACGAGGTCAACCTCACCCTCAGCGGCTGGAATGCCCGCGCCACGGTGGTCTGCACCGCCAAGGGAGTTGGCGCTCCAGACTGGGTAGCGATCTTCACGGTGGATGACACGGGGGCTTGGGGCCCTGCTCCCGCTAAGGGCGAGAGCGGTCAAGCAATCATCGGCAATGTGCCGGTGGCGGACTTCGGCACCTGCGCCACGCGCTAAGACCGGCCGACCCCGCTCTACTCCCGCGCGATTCTAGAAGACCACCCGAGCGGCGCGATGGGCGACCCGAGCCCGGTGCGCCCACTGCCCGGCGAGCAGGACGCCCACCCCGGACGCGGCCAGCAGCGTCACCCCCAGCCCGCGCAGCGCCCACGACCACAGGTGCATGGGCTCGCGCAGCGCGTACTCCGACGCCGAGCGCAGCCCTGACGGGCTGGGCAGCGGCATCAACGCCGCCGATGCGAGCGCCACTCCCGCCACGACCATGGCAGCGCCCAGGGCCAGCGCGATCGTTGAGGCGCACAGGACCCCCACAAACGTCCCCACGTGATAGCGCACAGCCGCCGCCACCGCCGGCTCGCCTGAGCCGAACGTTCCGTCCGGCTGGCGCAGTCTCACCACGACCCCCGTGAGCAGCGCCGCCGCCACCAGCCCACCGACCAGCACCGGACCACCCCACGCCCACCCAGGCCACGGCGCGGTGACGCCGCCCGGCGCATACACGATGTCGATGACCTGCCCACCCGCACCGATGGACCAGTCCAGGATCGTCGGCTGGTTCAGCGCCAGCAACCGACCGCTCGATGGGTCGCGGGTGGACGCCGCCCCGGCCAGCAGCAGGCCACCCACCAGCACCCCTGTCCCTCCGCCGATGGACGCCAACAGCCACCGCGGCGCCAACTCCGACAGCGGTGGGCTGTCCGCACTCAACGATCCCCGGACGGCAGCTGAGTCGATCGGCCAGAACAGCAGCACTGCCAACGCGCCCACCAGCGCCGCGGGTGCACCCAAAGCGAGGAGAGCGTAGTCCACGGGGATGGGTGCGCTGCCCGCGACGGCCGCGAACACCAAAACGACGACGAACACGGCCAACGACGCGTTCTCCGCGAACCACAACCCCAGCACCCGCGGACGCTCCGCCTCCGGATCGCCGGCGTCGTGCAGCACGTACGGCAGGTCCTGCCCGCGGCGTCCGAGCAGCCGGGACGCCCACGCGGCAACCGCGAACCCGGCCAGGCACAACGGCACGGCCACCACCAGCACGATGACGGCCCCCACCACGAAACCCAAGGGATCCTCGCCCATCACCCAAGAGTGACCCCGACGCGGCGAGCAGGCAACCCTCGGGCCGGACGTCCGGCGTCCACGAGTCCCGACGCGCACCGTGTCGCCGTCCGTCGGGAGGTTCTAGGGTGGGCCCATGACAGACGCGTCCGGCCCCGACCGCCGTGAGGCCGCGCGCCGGCTGGCCGAACTGGCGGCGTCCGCGCGCCGGGGTGAGGCTCAGGCGGCCCAGGTGGTGATCGACGACTTCGTGGTCCGGGCTCGCCAGCAGGGGCTGGAGCCGGTCAAGCTCGAGGCCATGCTGCTGGACGGCCGCACCGTGCGCACAGACAAGACCGGCTGGTACGTGAACAAGCGGCACTCGCTGGCGATCGGCGAGCAGGGCGAATGGTTCGTGCTGACCGTCACCGCCGGCGCGATGTCGCGGTTCACGGGCGTGAAGCTGACCGCCTCGCCGCCGGAGCTCGTGGTCGGACGCGGCGGCCGCGACGGTGAGAGCGGCGACCTCGTCGAGTTCCTCGATCGGGTTCTGGCTGAGGGCTGAGGCGCGCGGAGGGCGTTAAACGGCTCCGAGGGACTGCGGCACCCCAACCTGCAGCCCCCCGGGCACTCTGAATGTACGACGCCGGACCCTTAAGATGCAACGTTCCATCGAGATTGCCGTTCACCGAAAGTTAAGCTCCGCACATGCCGTGGGACTCCCGATGAAATCCGGCTTCCTCCACTGACACGGACAACACCTCAAGGCATCCGGACAACACCTCGTGCCGTTCGGACAACACCTCGGACAACACCCGTTCGGCAGAGTCGCGTCATGACCCACGACGGACTCACCCGCGCACTCCGCGACCTCAATGACGACTGGTCCCAGACGGCCGCGGATGGTGTCCCCCTGCCGCCGCAATGGCGGCGCATCTGCCCCGCTTTGCACGGCGTCGAGCAGCTGTCCGGCCTACTGGACGCCGTGCGTGCCGACCCGGACGCCGTGCTGTTGGCCCTGCTGCGCCTGCACCGGCAAGGCGACGTGCTGGCGGGGCGGGCCGTGCTGCAGGCGATGCTCGGCAAGGTGGTCCGCATGGCCGTGCGCGACGCCGACCACGACTTCGCCGACTACCTCGCGGCGCTGTGGGAGCGCATCGCCACGTACCCCGTCGACCGCAGGCCGAACAGCGTCGCGGCGAACCTGGCACTCGACTCCCTGAAGGCGGTGAAATCTGCCTCGCGGGGGCCGGTGGCGGTGCTGCTCGCCGACCCGGTCCCACCTCCCGTCGAGCGCGACCTGCGCGGCGAGGCGGTGCTGGACGCCGGCGTCCAGCTGGGCCTCATCGACGCCACCACTCGGCGCACGCTGGAGACCGTCTACTTGGGCGGGCGCACCAGCGCGGCCGCGGCGTCCGAGCTGGGCACGAGCGCGGACGCCGTCCGCTGGCGATGCAGCCGGGGCGTGCGGGCCCTGCGCAGTCACGCCCGGCAGCTGGCGGCGGAGCTGGCCGGGTGAGAAGGCGATTGCAGACCGGGAGGATGGCACGGGCGCCGTCAGCGACCCGCGAGCCCGTTCTCGTAGGCGAACAGCACCAGACCGACGCGGTCGCGGGCCTGCAGCTTGGTCAGCAGGCGGCCGATGTGGGTCTTGACCGTACCTTCGGCCATGTAGAGGTGCTGCGCGATCTCGGAGTTGGTCGACCCGGCGGCGACCTCCCGAAGCACCTCGCGCTCGCGCTCGGTGAGCAGCGCCAGGCGGGGGTCGGCGGCGCCGGGGGCGGTGGCGAGGGTGGGGACGACGTGGTCCAGCAGGCGGCGGGTGGTGGACGGCGCCACGACGGCGTCGCCGGCCGCGACGTTGCGGATCGCGTTCAGCAGCTCGCCCGGGCGGGCGTCCTTGAGCATGAAGCCGCTCGCCCCGGCCTTGAGGGCTGCGAACGCGTACTCGTCGAGGTCGAACGTGGTCAGCACCAGCACCTTGGTGTCGATGCCGGCCTCCGCGATGCGACGCGTGGCCTCGACGCCGTCCATGACGGGCATGCGGATGTCCATGAGCACGACGTCGGCGGGCCGCGACGTGAGCGCGGCGACCGCCTCGGCGCCGTCGGCGGCCTCGCCGACCACCGTCAGGTCGTCGGACGAGTCGATCAGCATGCGGAACCCGCTGCGGACCAGCGCCTGATCGTCGACGAGGAAGACACGGATCGGGGCCATGCGTCAGCTCCTGACTGCTGGGGTGGGTTGTGGGGAGGGTTCGCGGACGGGAAGCGTCGCGGTGACGCGGAACCCCCGGCCGTCCGCGCGCGGGGCCGCCCGCAGGGTGCCGCCCATGGACGTCACGCGCTCGTACATGCCCCGCAGGCCGTTGCCGCCGCCGTCCGTGGGGTCCTCCAGGCCGAGGCCGTCGTCGGCGATGTCCACGCTGATGCGAGCGGGCGCGTAGGTGAGCGTGACCCAGGCGCGGGCGTCCGGGCCGGCGTGTTTGAGCACGTTGGTGAGGGCTTCCTGCGTGATGCGGTACACGGTCAACGCGAGGGCGGGGGAGACGGTGTAGGGCGTGCCCTCGATCTGCAAGGTGGCTCGGTCGGTGGTGCGGGAGACCAGCTCGGGGATGTCGCGCAGCGACGGCATGGGCGAGTAGTCGGGGCGGTCGCCGGCGTCGGGCCCGCCGCGCAGCACGCCGACGATCCGGCGCATCTCGTGCAGGGCTTCGCGTCCGGTTTCGGCGATGGTGTCGAGCGCCTCGACGGCGATCTCCGGCTTGCGGACGGCCGCCGCCCGGCCCCCCTCGGCCTGCACGATCATGACCGACAAGGAGTGGGCGACGATGTCGTGCAGTTCGCGCGCGATCATCGCCCGCGTGGACGCCTCCGCCAGCTTGGCCTGCTGCTCGCGCTCGGCCAGCAGCAGGTGGTAGCGCTCCTCCGCCGAGCGCACCTGGTTCTGGCGCGACTCGGCCACCTCGCGCGTGCGGCGTCCGATCGCGTACGGGGTCAGCACCGCGCCCATGCAGGCGCCCCAGAACAGGATGTCGGCGCTCGGGTTGCCCGAATAGGGGCCGAACCACCGCATGGGCCCGAGCACCGACCCGAAAGCACCGACCACGACCACGCTGCGCGACAACGGGCCGGGCACCCAGCGCGCGACGCTGTACGACACGATCGGCACGGCCAACAGGGAGGGGGTGTACACCGGGATGAACAACAGCTGGAACACGGCGGCCAGCGTGCAGAGAGCCAGCATGGCGAGCGGCGCGTGCCGGCGCAGCGCCAACGGCAGCGTCATCGCGGCAGACAACACGACGAACACCTTGTACGAGGTGTCGTAGGCCGCCCAGCCCAGGTACGGCACGATCGAGACGAGCGTCATGGTGACGGCGAGGATGGCGTCCGCCATCCAATCACGTTGGGTGGCGCCCGCAGGGAACAGGACGTCCATGGTGCTCATCAGCACCAGACTACGAGTCTTCGGCAACCTCAGTGGGAGCGATGGCATGCGCGGGCCCCGCCTACACTGGCCGCGTGAAGTACGCCGTGACGCTCGTGTTCAGCCTGGCCGTTGCCTATGTCGCCCTGCGCGCGCGCACCGAGCGGGTCAAGCGCGAGGCCGAGGCGTGGGCGTCGTCCACCGAGACGCTCTGAGCAGGCGGTGACGACATGAGCGCGCCGACCCGGGCCGTGGTGGAGCCGCGCAAGCGCTCCGCCGGACGCCGCGTGCTTGGCGTCCTGTTCGCCCTGATCGGCGTCGTTGTCGTGCTGGCCCTCGTCCTCGGCGGGTTCTATGTGTGGCGGGTGTGGAACACGGCCAACGACATCCAGCGCACCGACACCCTGCTGCCCACCGACGACCCGAGCCGGCCGGCGCCGACCGCGGCCGCGGAGGGCTCGTTCAACTACGTGCTGATGGGCAGCGACTCGCGTGGGGACGGCGACCAGGGGCGCAGCGACGTGCTGATGCTCGCCCACGTCCCGCCGACGCGCGACAAGGTCTACATCGTGTCCTTCCCGCGCGACATGTGGGTGCAGATCCCGGGACGGGGGTACGCCAAGATCAACGCGGCCTACGCGTACGGCGGCGAGAAGCTCGCGACTCGCACGCTGGAGTCGCTCGTCGGCGTCCGGATGGACCACGCCGCCAAGATCGACTTCGAGGGGTTCACCGGCCTGACCACCCAGCTGGGCGGCGTCACCGTGCAGAACCGCGTGGCTTCCAAGGTCGGCGAATGGACGTGGGCCAAGGGTGCCGTCACCGTGCAGGGCGAGGAGGCGCTGGCCTACGTGCGCCAGCGCTACGGCCTGCCCAACGGCGACCTGGACCGCGCCGAACGCCAGCGCGCGGTGGTGAAGGCCGTGCTGTTGAAGCTGATGAGCCGCGAGGTGCTGACCAACCCGGCAACGTTCAACGACGTGATGGGGCAGCTCGGTCGGCACTTCACGGTCGACCAGGGCCTCACCAACGAGGTGCTGTTCACGACCGCCACGAGCATGCGGGTCAACTCCGGCGACGACATCGCCATCCTGCAGGCGCCGCTCACCGGCTTCGCGACGTCCCCCGACGGTCAGTCGATCGACGTGGTCAACACCGCTCAGCTGGCCGAGCTGGCCAACGCGGTGCGCCAAGGCACGATGGCCGACTACTACGCCCGCTACAAGGACCAGCCCTTCGTTCCGCGCTAACCAGCGCCGTGTCGGCACGACTCCCCCCGGTCAGCCCACACCCGGGGCTGACCGGGGGGAGTCGGCCCAAAGTCAGCCCAGACCCGGCTGCCGCACCACCTTGCACCCGTCGCGCTTGTCGCGGAACATCGCGTAGGCCTCGGCGGCGTCCGCCAACGGCAGCCGGTGCGTGGCGAGGTCTTCGCAGGCGAGCACGTCGTCTTCGGCCGCCACCAGGGACAGCAGCTCGTCGGTCCACCGGCGCACATGGCACTGGCCCATGCGCAGCGTGACGCCCTTGTCGAAGAGGGTCATCATCGACATCGGGTCGGTGGCTCCGCCGTAGACGCCGCTGATCGACACCGTCCCGCCGCGCTGCACCGCCTCGATCGCCGAGTGCAGCGCGTCGACCTCGCGGAGGTCGACGACCTCGTCCCCGTGTCGCGCGGCGACCGCGAGCCGCTCGTCGACCAGGTCCACCCCGAGGACGCGCTCGACGCCCTGCCGACGGGCGCAGCGCACGGCGAGTTGTCCGACGGGACCCAGCCCGATGACGGCCAGCGTGCCGCCCGGCGGGACGTCGGCGTAACACACCCCCTGCCAGGCGGTCGGCAGGATGTCCGACAGGTAGCTGAACCGCTCGTCCTTGACCGTCGGCCGGCAGTTTGACCGGGCCGAAGTCCGCGTGAGGAACGCCGACGAGCTCGGCCTGACCGCCGGGGATCGACCGGTAGAGGCTGGTGTACCCGAAGAGCTCGCGCAGGCTCCCTGGTCGCGGTTCTGCGTCGTCTCGCACTGGGCGAACAGGCCCCGCTTGCAGTAGTAGCAGTGTCCGCACGAGATGTTGAACGGCACCACGACGCCGTCGCCGGACCTCAGGTCGCCGACTGCCGAACCCACCTCCTCGACGATCCCCATGAACTCGTGCCCAAGCACGTCGCCGCGACGCAGATACGCGCCGAGTACGCCGTAGAGGTGCAGGTCGGAGCCGCAGATGGCGGCGGAGGTCACGCGCACGATCGCGTCCCTCGGGCGCTGGGTCGAGGGATCGGGAACGGAGACGACCTCGACGCGTTCGACGCCCTGCCAGGTGAGTGCTCTCCTACGACGTCCCTATCCAACGGTCCGGTTGCTTAACCGGCGCACACACGAATCCAGCGCTCGACGTGAGCGATCGCCGGACGATGCCAGTGGCACAGCGGTTCTCAGGCACCGCCCGAACTCGAGTGCTGGAAACGTGCGTGCGCCACCTCGTAGAGTCGGCCCATGGCTATCGGAGCATTTCCCAACGTCGTCATCGACTGCCCGGACGCGGCTGCGCTGGCCGCCTTCTACGGCGAGGTCCTCGGCTGGGAGGTCGAGGCGTCCGACGACTGGGCGGACGTCCGCGGCGAGGGCCAGTGCCTGTCGTTCCAGCAGGTCGAGGGCTACCGTCCGCCGCAGTGGCCGGGCCAGGAGGTGCCGCAGCAGTTCCACCTCGACGTGATGGTCCGCGACCTGGACGCCGCCGAAGCTGCCGTCCTGCACCTGGGCGCCACCAAGGCCGCGCACCAGCCCGGCGAGACGTTCCGGGTGTTTCTCGACCCCGCCGGCCACCCGTTCTGCCTCTGCGTCTCCTGACTGGACGCCGCCAGTCCCACAGCCCGGTGGCGTACGCTGCCGCCAGCGACGAAGGAGTCAAGCATGGGTAAGCGCATCGGCGTCCTCACCGCGGGCGGGGACAGCCCCGGCCTGAACGCGGCGATCCGTGGGCTCGGCAAGGCGGCGATCGGCCGCCACGGGATGTCGATGATCGGCTTCCGCGACGGCGTCCGCGGGCTGGCGGAGAACCGGTTCCATGAGCTCACGACGGCGTCGCTCTCGGGCATCCTCACCCTCGGCGGCACGATGCTGGGCACCAGCCGCGACAAGGTGCACCGCATGGTGGTCGACGGCGAGGAACGCGACATGATCCCCGCCATCGCCGAGGTCTACGAGCGCAACCAGCTCGACTGCCTCGTGATGCTCGGCGGCGGCGGCACGGCCAAGAACGCGTTGCGCCTGGTCAAGGCGGGGTTGAACGTCGTGCACTTGCCGAAGACCATCGACAAAGACATCGCGATGACCGACACAACGTTCGGCTTCGCGACCGCCCTCGAGATCGCCACGGACGCCGTCGACCGCCTCCACAGCACCGCCCACAGCCACCACCGGGTGATCCTGGCCGAGATCATGGGACACCGCGCCGGCTGGCTCACCCTCGGGGCGGGCATCGCCGGCGGGGCCGACATCGTGCTGCTGCCCGAGATCCCGTATACCGTCGAGAGCGTCGCCGAGACGATCACCCAGCGCCAGGCGCGCGGCACCAACTTCAGCGTCGTCGCCGTCGCCGAGGGCGCCCGCGACCTGAACGACACCGCCGAACTGCGGGCGGCACAGTCGCTGGTTGCCGGCGCTGGGACGCCGGAGTCCAAGTCGGCCGCCCGCAAGCACCTCGCCAGCGTGATCGACGCTCAGCGCGAGCACACGTTCCGCCTGGCCCGCGAGCTTGAGCACGCCACCGGGCTGGAGTCGCGCGTCACGATCCTCGGCTACGTGCAGCGCGGCGGCATCCCCTGCGCCCAGGACCGCCTGCTGGCCAGCCGCATCGGGACGGCCGCGGCGCAACTGATCGCCGATGGCCAGTTCGGGGTCATGGTCGCCGCCCGCGGCGAGGGCACCGAGCCCGTTCCGCTCGAGGACGTGGCCGGCCGGCTCAACCTGGTGCCCCTCGACCACGGCTGGATCGAGACCGCCCGTGCCGTCGGCACCGGACTGGGCGACTGACACCCCCGGCCGGCCCGCCCAGGCGTCGACACTCCATAGATTCTCTGTCACTCCACAGAATCAGCGGAGTTCGAGCGAATCCATGGAGTGTCGGCGCTTCCCCGCGTTCCCGAGCCTCGGGGATCAACACGGGACGCAGCTCAGGACGCCGCCCGCCTCAGCGCCGACAACGTGGCCGCGACGTCGGCGTCCGAGGTCTGCCAGTTGCACAGGGCGATGCGCAGGACGGCGCGCCCGCGCCAGCGCGAGCCGGTGGTCCAGGCCGTCCCGTCGGCAAGCATGCGTGACACCACCTCGCGCGTGCGCTCGTCGCTGCCGAAACTCACGCAGACCTGGGTGAACACGACGTCGTTCAGCACCTCTGCTCCGGGGATGGCGGCGATGCCGTCGGCGAACATCCGCGCGTGGTGGCAGTACCGCTCCACGAGGTCGGCGACGCCGCGGCGTCCGAGCGACGCCAGCACCGCCCAGACCGGCACGGCTCGCGCACGCCGCGACATCTCCGGGACGCGGTCGAAGGGGTCGCCGCCCGTGTCGTCCTGGATGAGGTAGTCGCCGCGCATGCCCATCGACGCGCGCATCGCCGCGGCGTCAGCCACGATCGCGATGCCGCAGTCGTACGGCACGTTCAGCGTCTTGTGGGCGTCGGTCGTCCAGGAGTCCGCCCGCTCGACGCCGGCCACCAGGTGCCTCAGCCGCTCGGACGCCGCCGCGAACAGCCCGAACGCCCCGTCCACGTGCGCCCACGCGCCGGCGTCGTGGGCGACCCGGATCGCGGCGGCGAAGTCGTCGAACGCCCCCGAGTGCACGTTGCCCGCCTGCAGCGACACGATCGTCGGACGGCCGTCACCGTCCGCCAACGCGTCCGCGAGGGCGTCGACGCTGAGGCGTCCCTGCTCGTCGGACGCCACCGGCGTGGGCCGGCCGAGCCCGAGGTAGTGCAGCGCGGAATCCACGGAGTCGTGCCGCTCGGCGCCGACCAGCACCCGGACGCCGGGCGACCCAGCCAACCCCTGAGACGCGACGTCCCACCCCGCGGCGCGCAGCTGGGCGTCCCGGGCGGTGGCGAGGCAGGTCCAGTTGGCCATCGTGGCGCCGGTCACCAGCCCGACGCCCGCGGTGGGCGGGAGCCGCAGCAGGTCGAGCAGCCACCGGTCGACAACGTCCTCGACGGCGACGGTGGCCGGCGTGACGGCGCGCAGGGCGCTGTTCTGGTCCCAGGCGCTGGTGAGCCAGTCGGCCGCCAGTGCGGCGGGATGGGTGCCGCCCATGACCATGCCGAACCAGCGTCCGGACCCGATCGCGGTCAGGCCCGGCTCCACGATGTCAGCCAGGAACTCGACGACTTCGGCGGGCGGACGCGGCCCCTCGGGCAGCGCGCCGAGCGCCTCGGCCACGGACTCAACGCTCGCCCGGCCAGGGATCGGCCGTTCGGCCAGCGAGTCGAGCCACTCCAGCGTGAGCCGGTGGGCGGCGTCCAGGGCGGTGCGGTAGTCGTTCATGCGGCCTCCCCAACAGGAAGGGGCCAGTATCCACCCGGCGCAGCGAGACGGCCAGGGTTGCCGAGGGCGCTGCGGGGGCCCGAAGATCGGGACCATGAAGGACGACGCTCCCCGCTCCCTGTTGCTCGTACGCACCGGTGCCACCGGGGTGCTGTCGATGGCGGTCTGCCAGGCCGGGTTGGCGGCCGGCACGTTCTTCGGCGGGGTGGACCTGCTGCGCTGGCACGGCCTGTTCGGCCTCGTCACGATGGGGGTAACGATCGTCACCGCGATCCTGGCGGGGCTGTACGTCCGGGACGGCGGGCCGCGCTGGGTGCTGTGGTTCAGCCTCGTGGTAGTGGCGTGGGCCACCGTCCAGGTGACGCTGGGCAGGCTGGAGATCGCCGCACCGCACGCGTTCAGCGGCACGCTGTTCGCGATGCTGGCGACCGCTTTCACCTCATGGGTGTTCCGGCATCGTCACGACAGGGTCGCCGGGTCGGCGGCCGCCGGGCGCGCCGACACTCCATAGATGCACTCGAACTCCGCAATTACCGTGGAGCGTCAGCGCATCGATGGAGTGTCGGCGCCGGAGGCATCGCTCAGCCGTTGACCTTGACCCGCCCGCGGCTGGTGTCGCTGGACGTCTGGCCGCCGGTGGTGACGCTCAGCTGGCTGTTACCCGACACGCTCGTCGCGTTCAGCGCCGTGGACACCGGCGGGCGGTAGCCCGACTGCTGTCCGGTGGCGTTGGGGTGGAACGACTCGTGCTGGCTGAACAACTGGACGTTGCGGATCCAGGCGGAGGAGTCGCAGACGGCGTGCTTCACGAACGGCGTCCGAACGTCCGCGAACCGGATGCCGGCCCTGGACGCCGCCGCGGAGATAGCCGTCGAGAGCTTGTCGGCGTCCGCGTTCAGGCGGGTCATCTCCGCGGAGGTGAAGCTGGTCAGCAGGCTGCAGTCCTTGCCGTTGAACAGGCGCGGGTAGTTCGTGGCGACGATGCGCGCGGCGGGGGCCTTGGCCTTGACGGCCGCGAACACCGAATCCAGCTTGGCGGGCAGCTCGTTGGCGATCTTGGCCTCGGCCGCCGCGAGGGCGTTGTTGCACGAGCTCGTCGACGTGCCCAGGCAGGCCGTCAGGACGCTCGCGAAGCCGATGTCGTTGCCACCGACCGTGATGGTGACATAGGCGGTGGACGCCGACAGCGTGCCCAGCTGGCGGCTGAGGACGTCCGCGGTGTTGGCCCCGGAGCAGGCCTGAAGGTTGAGAGCGAAGCCGGACGCCGTCGCGATCAGGGCGGGGTAGGCCTTGGACGAGCGGTAGCACGACGTGCCGTCGGACAGGTAGCTGCCGGCCCCGTCGCCGGACGCGTAGCTGTCGCCGATCGCGACGTATTGAGGCGGGGTTGCCGCCTGGGCGGTGCCGGCGAATGCGACGCTCAGCACCAGCGCGGAGAAGGCCGCGACGCTGCGGCCGAGGATTCTCTTGCTCATGCGGTCATGGTCCTCCCGCAGGCAGCCGTCCGACAGGGGGGAAAGGTCCCCCCTGTCTGCCGATCGGTACAGCTCAGCGGGCGCAGTCGACCGCCACGGCGAGGGCGTCGCACACCTGGCGCATCCGGGAGTCGCTCAGCCGGCCCAGTCGATCGACGAGCACGCCGAGGGAGACGCTCTCGACCGAGTCGAGGTTGATCGCGCAACGGCGCGGGACCGGATCCTCGGCCGGCTCGACCACGACCTCGCTCACCAGCCCGCGGATGGTGGTCGTGCACGGCGCGACGAGCGTGCGGCGGTGTCGCGGGATGGCGGCGTCTCGCGACAACACCACCACCGGACGCCGCCCGGCCTCGGGGAGTTCGCACCACCAGACCTCCCCGCGGCGCGGCAAGTCGGTCACGACGCCGCCGCGGCTCGGCGGAAGGACGCGAGGTCACCCCAATCGTCCGGCTCGTCCAGGGGGTGCTCGTCGTAGGCGGAGTAGCTCGCGTCGACCTCGGCGGCCCGGTGCCGGGCGAGCAGGGCGGCGAGCGCCTCGTCGACGAGGGCCGCGTCTGTGACGCCGGACCGCGTGCGCCGAGCGGCGCGCAGCAGTTCGGAGTCCACGGTGGTGCTGAGACGTATGCGAGCCATGCCACGATCATGCCACGGTGCCGCCTCGCGGGGGGACGGGGAAGTGGAGCCAGGGGGACTCGAACCCCCAACCCCCTGCTTGCAAAGCGGCAGCGGTAGGCTCGCTGAGCACCATCGGGCGTAGTCAGACGGTAGCGTGTGTTGCATGGTGCTGCGTGGTTGCCTGCTTGCTGGCTGCCATGGTTCGTCCCAAAGTAGGTGTTGACGACTCACGCCGTCAACGAACCGGTCGAAACCGTTGGAAGTTGCGATCCACGTTCCAAGTCCAGTCCACAGCAGCAGCACCAACTCCAACGAACCGGTCGAAACCGTTGGAAGTTGCGATCCACGCTCCAAGTCCAGTCCACAGCAGCAGCACCAACTCCAACGAACCGGTCGAAACCGTTGGAAGTTGAAGTTGGACTCGACGACGGCGGGCCTCAGCCGACAGGCGGGTCCTGTTCGGCGTGATCATCCGCCAGCTGTCCGCCTAGAGCGACTCGCCGCCGGTCGACGATCCAACCTAGCCCCACACTAGCTTGGGATATGCGCCATACTTCCAACAAACTGCCCTAGTTTGTTGGTAACATCCTGGCATGGACCCTGCGAAGTTCACCTCCGAGCGGTTCGGGACTGTGCGGCGCGAACCAGGCAAGAAGTGGGCGTTCAACTATTTCAGCCCCGCGCCGGTGCCTCGAGAGCTTGAGTTGGATGCGCGAACAGTGTCCGAGCTGTCGAGCGCTGACGCGGCGATCGGGCAACTGCAGGGCCTCTGCCAGTTGATCCGCGACCCAGAACTCCTTGTTGGCCCTTACCTGCGCCGAGAGGCTGTCGCCAGTTCACGGATTGAAGGGACTCAGGCCTCGCTCTCCGATGTTCTTCAGGCAGAGGCCGTCGACGGCGACAACCGCTCGGAAGATGTTGCTGAGGTCGAACGATACTTGGCGGCCACAAGACACGCCTACCGCGCGATCACGACGCTCCCCATCTCCCAGCGACTCATCAAAGAGGTGCACGCCATCCTGCTTAAAGGTGTGCGGGGCGAAGAGAAGCTCCCAGGCGAACTCAGGCGGTCGCCGGTCTGGATCGGGGCGAGCCATGACAAACCAGAAATGGCCTTGTTCGTCCCCCCCCTCCCAGAGGAGGTCCCCGCTGCGTTAGCCGACTGGGAGCAGTTCGTCAATACGCCTGGGACTATGCCGACACTAGTTCGGTGCGGCTTGATGCACTACCAGTTCGAGACAATCCATCCGTTCCTAGACGGGAATGGGCGAATCGGCCGCCTACTCATTAATCTCTTGCTCACAGAGGAAGGCAGACTCGACCGACCGCTTCTTTATGTCTCTGGCTACTTCGAGTCACACCGGGACGAGTACTATTACCGCCTGCAGAAGGTCAGGGAAGAGGCTCAGATTCAGGAGTGGCTGCAGTTCTTCCTCCATGCTGTACGTGAACAAGCGCTCGACGCGACCAGACGATCCATCCAGCTGGTACAGATCCGCGAGCGCTATCTAGCCGAGGCAGCTGAGACTCGTTCCAATCTGGTTGCCCTGGCTAACCTGCTGTTCGAGAACCCGTATGTCACCGTCAAGCTCTTTGAGCGCCGGAGCAATCTCACCAATCAGGGCGCGCGAAACCTCATCTACCGCGCCGTCGATAAGGGTTGGCTTGAGGAGGCCGGCGTGGTAGGCAGAGGAGGAAGAACAATTTGGGTCGCAAAGGAGATCTTTGATGTGATCGACGCGCCCCTGCGCTACTCCGACGCCGCGGATGATTCGTCGGCGATGGCCTTCGTGCAGAACACTCGCCACTGAAGGACCTCCGCTCGGGCCGCGCGAGGAGCGCATCGCAGCCGGCGCCTTGATCCAGTAGAGCCAGATTCGCCAAGTGCGCCCAACCGAGCTGCGCGGCTCGTCCCGCGCCTGGTAACAAATCGCCTGGACGGCAAGGGCGCGAAGCGCTTGAGTCCGCTACGGTCATGGGGATCTAGATTCCGGTCTGAGTGGGCTTTGCGGCGTGGAAGGTGGTGCGGGAGGATTTGAGCGGGAGATCCCAATTACAGGTGGGGTGAGGGTGGAGCTTGGGACTCCCTTGCGCATCGCTCTGTCAACAAGACGAATCTGGGCGATGGTCTGCCTGTTGGGCTCTCTCATCTTCTGCGCCGTCATTGTGTGGAAGGGCGAAGATACTGGAGTTGCGGAGGCCTCTTGGTTGGTTCCACTTGGTAATGTGGGGTTGACCCTTGCAGGGGTTGGGCTTGGATTGGTCCTGGCTCCATCGCCTCGACCGGTCATCATGACGAACTAGCCGCCATTGCCGTCGATGAAATGGCTGAACTCACCCGCGTGCCACTGGTGGTAGCGCGGGAACAGGGTCCCACCGGCGTGGGCGTGCACCAATGCCCGACATCTGCGTCAGGGCACTCAAGGGACGGGAATCGGAGCAAGAGGCAGTTCGCAGCCAAGCACACGCGTGGCACGACTCGGGACTGGTGTTCACAACCGGTTTGGGGAGCGCCGTCGAGCCGAGGAACTTCATCGGGCGTTCGTGGCTCGATGCCGGTTGGCTGGCGTGCCCGTGACGACGGTTCACGCCACGAGGAAGGCGTGCGCATCGCTGTTGGTCGCCTTGGATGTCCATCCGAGGGTGGTGATGCAGATCCGTCGCCACAGCAAGATCGATGTGACGATGGACATCTACAGCCAGGTCACCACCGAGGCGACGACGTCGGCGCTGCGCAAGCTGGGGAGCCAGTTCGATGGCGCCTAGGGGAGCTGTTGCAGTACTTCTGTGCAGTACGGCCGGTATTTGGGCCGGTTTGGAGGCCTTCAATGTGCCGCGGACTACGGTGGAGCCAGGGGGACTCGAACCCCCAACCCCCTGCTTGCAAAGCAGGTGCGCTGCCAATTGCGCCATGGCCCCGGACGTCGAACGAGTGTAGGTCACCGCGCGTGGCAACCGCACTTCGTGCCTGTCGGGGCGGACAACTACCCTGGAGGGGATGTGGAGGACAGGCGAGCGACGCCGGGCCAGCAACCCGCGGCGTCCACCGCACACCACGAGTAGACGAAAGACGAGTTGAGGATCTTGATGGCAGACCCGAAGCGCCCGAACGGCGCCCGTACCGCCGGCACGCGCGCCAAGCCGAAGAAGACCCCCGGCCAGCGCGTGCTGGCCGTCTTCAAGTGGATCGGCATCGTGGCGGTCGTGCTGGCCGTGATCGGTGCCGGCGTGCTGGGCGCGGTGTACGCGACGACGACGATCCCCGACCCGAACAAGGACTTCCAGACCAACGTCTCGACCGTCTACTACCGCGACGGCAAGGAGCAGATGGGCACGTTCATCGTGCAGAACCGGGTGTCGATCTCGTACGAGGACATGCCGCAGTACGTCAAGGACGCCCTGGTCGCCGCCGAGAACGAGACGTTCTGGACCGACCCGGGCATCTCGGTCCCGGGCCTGATCCGGGCGGTGATGAGCGCGGTCGGCCCCGGCGACACGATCGGCGGCTCGACGATCACCCAGCAGTACGTCAAGGTGCTCTACCTGACCCAGGAGAAGACCCTCACCCGCAAGCTGACCGAGATCATCATCGCGCTGAAGGTGGGCCAGGACGAGAGCAAGCAGCGCATCCTCGAGGGCTACCTGAACACGGTCTACTTCGGACGCGGTGCGTACGGTATCCAGGCCGCGGCGCAGGCGTACTTCGGCAAGGACGCCAAGGAGCTCAACCTCCAGCAGTCGATCGCGCTCGTCGCCATCATCAACTCCCCGGGCAACCTCGACCCCGCGCGCGGCGACAAGCAGCGCGCCGACCTGCTCGAGCGCTACCAGTACACGATCAACCAGATGGTCCGCACCGGCAAGATGACCGAGGCGCAGAAGGCCGAGATCTACACGACGCTGCCCGACTTCCCACGCCTCGACAACGAGAGCCGCTTCGGCGGGCCGAAGGGCTACCTGCTCAAGATGGTGCAGGAAGAGTTGGGCGCGGCCGGGTTCAGCGACGCGCTGATCAACGGCGGCGGCCTGCAGATCGTCACGACGGTCGACCTGGCGGCGCAGGAGGCGGCGGTCAAGGCCGCCCAGAACACGGCCACCAAGGCGTCCACGCCGAAGAAGCTCGACCCCCTGACGCTGCACCCGGCCATCGCCTCCCTGGACGTCAAGACCGGCGGCATCATCGCCCTCTACGGGGGTCCCGACTACACGTCCGAGACCGACAGCCGCAACTGGGCCATTACGCCGCGCCCCACGGGTTCGACGTTCAAGCCATGGGCGCTGGTTGCGGGGCTGCGCGACGGCGCGTCGTTGAGCGACACCTTCAACGGCAACCAATTCACGCCCAAAGGCGAAAGCAAGCCGATCACGAACGCCGGCGGCGGCAACTACGGCCCGGTGACGCTGACCAAGGCGACGACCAGCTCGATCAACTCGGCCTACGTCGACCTCGTCCAGCAGATGGCCAACGGGCCCCAGAAGGTGATCAAGGCGGCCGAGGACGCGGGCCTGACCAACCACGGCTGGACGCCGGTGCTGAGCATCCCGCTCGGGTTCGGCGAGGTCTCGCCCTTGGAGGCGGCTCGCGGCCTGGCCACCCTCACCAACGGCGGCAAGCGCACCACCCCGCACATCGTCGCCGAGGTCAAAGACGCCCAGGGCCGCTCGCTCTTCAAACCCGTCGATCGCCAGGACCAGACCATCGAGGCCGACGTCGCCCGCAACGCGGTGGCCGCGCTGACGGACGTCACGCAGTCCGGCACCGGGCGCACCGTCAGCTCGCTCGGCGTCGACGTGGCCGGCAAGACCGGTACCTACTACGTCTCCGAGGCGGACGAGACGCGGGCGTCCTGGTTCATCGGGTCGACGGCGCAGATCTCGACGGCGGTCGTGTTCACGGCCGGGCCGCAGGGCACCGGCAACCTCGACAAGTACGTCAGCGGCTTCTACGGGTCGGGCTTCCCGGCCTCGACGTGGCTGGAGTACATGAAGGTGGCCCAGAAGGGCCTGCCCAAGGTGTCGTTCCCTGACGCGACGCGCACGACGAGCAGCGGCAAGTTCAGCGCCCCGCCCGTGCCCGTCACGCCCACCGCCGCGCCCACCACGGCCGCCCCGTCGGCCGACGACCGATCGCCGGCCCCCACGCCGACCCCCGAGCCCACCCGCACCACGCGCACGCCGACGCCGCAGCCGTCCACCTCGAACCCGGGGCAGACAGTCGGTCCGACGCCGCCGGGGCGCGGCAACGACTGACGGGTCCGCCCGGGCGGCGTCCGGTGGCTCGGCGCGACGCGTGCGCCGTCCGGGCCACCCCGTAACCTAGCGGGCATGGACGCCACGGCCCTCAACCAGGCGCTCGGCGGCCCGGTCGGACGCCGCGCGTTGAGAGACGGCTCGTGGTTCCGGCCCGCCCCCTGGGTGTTCGCGGTGGCCACACTCAACTGGGTGCTGCTGGTGCTGCGCCAGCGTCCGTGCATCACCCAGCCGCAGTACCAGTACCCCCAACTGTGTTACTCCGACATCCAGGCGTTGTGGGGTCCGCGGGGCATCAAGGAGGGGCTCATTCCCTACCTGCAGGTCGACCTGGAGTACCCCGTGCTCACGGGCGGGTTCATCTGGCTGACGCGGGCGGCGTCCGGGCTGCTCCCCGGCGACAAGCCGCTCGTGACGTTCTTCGGTTTGAGCGCGCTGCTCCTGTTCGTGTGCTTCCTGGGGCTCGTCGGGGTGCACCTGCGCCTGGGCGGGGCGACGGGCGCGCTCATGGTGGCGGCGAGTCCGGTGGTGCTGGCGTCGGGGCTGATCAACTGGGACATGCTGCCCGTCCTGCTGACCTCGGCCGCTGTGCTGGCGTGGGCGCAGGGGCGTCCGGGATGGTCGGGGGCGCTGATCGGCCTGGGCGCCGCGGCGAAGCTCTACCCGGTGCTGCTGCTGGTGCCGCTCGGCGTGCTGTGCGCGCGGGCGGGGCGGTGGCGCGCGCTCGGGCTCCTGGCGGCCGGCGCCGTCGGGGCCTACGCGGCGGTCAACCTGCCGGTGTACGTCGTCGCGCCCGCCGGGTGGCTCAACTTCTGGGGCTTCAACGTCGACCGCGGCGCCGACCTCGGGTCGGTGTGGTACGCGCTGTCGCTGCTGGGCTGGGAGGTCCCGCGGCTCTCGCTGGTGGTGGCGCTGCTGCTGATCGGGGGAGGCGCGGCGATCGCCGCACTGCTGATCTGGGCGCCGCGGCGTCCGCGGGTGGCACAGGGGGTGTTCCTGGTCGTGGTGCTGTTCTGCCTCGTCAACAAGGTGTACAGCCCTCAGTACATGCTCTGGTTGCTGCCGCTGCTCGTGCTCGCCCGGCCCGTGTGGCGCGACTGGGCGGTGTTCACCGCCGCGGAGGTGGCCTACTGGTGGGCGGTGTGGCAGTACCTGGGCGACGGCGCCGTGTACGCCGGCGACGGGCAGCCGCGCCTCTACATCGCGGCGATCCTGCTGCGGGTGGGCGTCCAGGTGTGGCTGGCGTCGAACGTGGTGCGCGATGCGCTGCGTCCGGAGTCGGACCCCGTCCGGGTTGGCGGTGTGGACGACCCGCACGGCGGCGTCCTCGATCGCGCCCCGGACGCGGTCTGGGTGCCGCGCCTGCGCGAGCTGCGGGAGGCCGCGTGGCTGCCGTGACGGCGTCCAGGCGGCGGCGGCGTCCGGGGCTGTCGACCGACGACCGGATGCTGGTCGTCCAGGTGTGGCTCGTCACCCGGCTGTCGTTCGCGGTGCTGGCGGTGGCCTTGGCGGTGGGCGGGCGGCGTCCGCTCGACTCGGTGGTGGCGCAGTGGGACGTCGCGCACTTCCTGCTGATCGCGCGCGAGGGCTACGCGGACACCCAGGAGATGGCGTTCTTCCCGGGGCTGCCGTTGTTCCTGCGTGCGGCGTCGTTCGTGGGGCTCTCTCCGGTGCTGGCCGGGTCGGTGCTGGCGCTGGCGTGCTCGCTGGCGGCGGCGTTCGCGCTGCTGCGGCTGGTGGGGCGGTGGGGGGCGGTGGCCTGGCTGCTGGCGCCGACGGCGGTGTTCACGGCCGTCCCGTACACCGAGGCGCCCTTCTGTGCGGCGGCGTTCTGGGCGTGGGAGCGTGCGACCCAGCGCAAGTGGGGGCAGGCGGCCGCGCTGGCCGCGCTCGCGTGCACGCTGCGCGTGTCGGGGCTGTTCCTGATCGGGGCGCTGGCGATCCTGGCGATCACCCAAGAGCGGCGCCGCGGCGAGTCGCTTCTGTTGCGGCTGGGGTGGCTCCTCATGCCCGCCGCGGTGATCGCGGCGTACGTGGTGTTCCTGTACGGGCTGACCGGCTCGTGGACGGCGTGGTTCTCGGCGCAGGCGGCCGGTTGGCAGCGTGGCTTCCACTGGCCGTGGGAGGCGTTGCGCAACCATTGGGACGTGCTGTGGAAGCCCACTCCCGAGCACCCCGAGTGGGTGTGGCTGTTCCGCGGGGAGATGATCAGTTGGATCGTGGGGTTGCTCGTCACCATCGCGTGCCTGGTGCGGCGCCGGATCGCCGAGGCGTCCTGGGTGGGGGTGCAGGTGCTGGCGTTCTCGCTGTCGTACTGGCTGATGAGCGTGAATCGGGCCGTGCTGCTGTGGTTCCCCTTGTGGGGGCTCATCGGAGAGTTCGTCGAGTCGCGGCCGCGGACACGCGGCTGGGTCGTCGCAGGGTGGGTGACGGCGTTCCTGGCGTTCGCGCTGCAACTCGTGTGGGCGTGGCTTTACCTCACGGGCCGTTGGTCGAGCTGACGGGCCCTCACTCCTTGGGGCGGATCATCGCCCGCAGCACCTCGGCCAGCAGGCGCACCCGGACGTCGCCCTCGATGGTGTCCGAGCCGATGAGCGACCCGACGGCCCCGTACTCGTGCACCGCGTGCAGCACGCTGATCGCCTCGGGCGCGCTGATCGACAGCTCGCACCCGTGCAGGGCGACGACCTCCGCGAGCGTGTCGCCGACGGTTTCGACGGCGCGGCGGTGCATGTCGCGGTAGATCGCCGCCAGGGCCGGCTCGCGGGCGGCGTACAGGCGGAGTTCCTGGGAGGCCAGCACCCACGTGCGGTCGGCGCGCTGGGCGTCCACGAACACCTTGAGCGCGCGGGGAATCAGCTCGTCGAGCCCCGACCCGCTCGGCGTCCCGACCGACGCCGTGGCGTCCCGCATGGCGGTGAGGTTGCCTTGGTATTGGTGCTCTAGGACGGCCGCGCACAGGGCGTCCTTGCTGTCGAAGTTGGAGTAGAACGCGCCGCGCGTGAAGCCGGCGAGCTCGCAGATCTCCTCGACGCTCGCCCCGACGACGCCCTTCTCGGCGAACGCCGTCGTGGCCGCGTCGATCAGCCGCTCGCGCGTCGCCGCGCGTCGGGCGCTCACCTCGGTCACAGATCCTCCTGCTGCGGTGCTGGTGGTCGTCGGGGCCGCGGGGGCAGGACGCCGACACTCCATAGATTCGCCCAATCACCACAAGATTCCTGGAGTTCGAGCGAATCGATGGAGTGTCGGCGCCCCTCCCGGCCCCCGGCTTTCGATACACAACCGTATCCCATACACTCGTGCATCGGATACAAGTCCGTATCGAGAGGGGACGCCACCGTGTCGACGTGGATCTATCGCCTGGCCCGCACGTGCTGGCGGGCCCGGCGCCGCGTCGTCGCGGTGTGGCTGATCGCCATCGCCGCGATCGGGGTGCTGGCCGCCACGGTCGGCGGCTCCTTCGACGACGAGTTCCGCATCCCCGGGGCGTCGTCCCAGGTGGCGCTGGACCAGCTGCGCATGACCTTCCCCGAGGCGGCCATGAGCTCGGCGTCCATCGTGGTCCTGGCCCCGTCCGGCGCGAAGGTGACCGACGCGGCCGTCCGCGGCGAGGTCGAGCGGGCGGCGTCCGAGCTCGAGGAGATCGAGTGGGTCGCGCTCGCGCAATTGCCCTACAACGAGTACGTCAAGGGTCTGATCAGCGACGACGAGACGGCGGCGCTGCTGAACGTCCGGGTGGACGGCTACTCGGTGAGCACGTTCACGGACGCTCAGCGCGAGCAACTGCGCGAGGTCGGAACCCGGCTGCAGCAAGCCATCCCCGGCAGTGAGGTGCACGTCGGCGGCGACCTGTTCGCCATGAACATGCCGACGGTGACCCCGGTCGAGGGCATCGGCGTGCTGCTGGCCGTCGTGGTGCTCGTCGTGGTGCTCGGGTCACTGTGGGCCGCGATGATGCCCATCGTCAGCGCGCTGATCGGCGCCGGCACGTCCATCCTGCTCATCCTCGCCGCCGCCGGCATCACGCCGATCAACTCCACGACCATGATCCTGGCTTTGATGCTCGCCCTGGCCGTCGGCATCGACTACTCGCTGTTCGTCGTGTCCCGGCACCGCGACCAGCTGGCCACGGGCATGGAGGTGGAGGAGTCTGCCGCCCGGGCCACCGCCACCGCCGGCTCGGCGGTCGTCTTCGCCGGCCTCACCGTGATCATCGCGTTGGTTGGCCTCGGCGTGGCCGGCATCCCGTTCCTGACCACGATGGGCATCTTCGCCGCGCTCGCAGTGGCGATCGAGGTCGTGTTGTCGCTGACGCTGCTGCCCGCCATGCTCGGCTTCGCCGGCGAGCGGCTGCGCCCGAAGCCCAGCAAGCGCAAGAAGGAGGGGGGCGGCTTCAACGCCTCCACCTGGTGGGTCGGCGTGGTCACCAAGGTGCCGGCGCTGACGATCGCGATTGTCGTCGTGGGGCTGGGTGCGCTGGCGATCCCGGCGCAGCACCTGCAGCTGGCCCTGCCCAACTCCGGACGCAACGAGCCCACCGCCCCCGACCGCATCACGTTCGACGTGATCAGCGACCGGTTCGGCGTCGGCTACAACGGCCCCCTGGTGATCACCGGCACGATCGTCGAGTCCACCGACCCGATGGGCCTCATCGACGAGCTCAAGGCCGATGTCGAGCAGGTGCCCGGGGTCAAGATGGTCGCGATGGCGGTGCCCAATCCCAACGCCGACACCGCCCTGATCCAGGTGATCCCGACCACCGGCCCGGACGACCCCGAGACCACCGAGCTCGTCCACCGCCTGCGGGCGCTGTTCCCGGTCTGGCAGCAAGAGCACGGCGTCAACATGGCCCTGACGGGCTTCACCGCCGTCGCCATCGACGTCTCCGCCCAGCTCGCCGCCGCCCTGCTCCCGTTCGGCATCTTCGTGGTCGGGCTGTCGCTGGTGCTGCTGGCGATCGTGTTCCGCTCGGTGTGGGTGCCCGTGAAGGCCGCGCTGGGCTACCTGCTCAGCGTCGGCGCCGCGTTCGGCCTGACCACGCTGGTGTTCAACCAGGGCATCGGCAACCAGTTCGTGAACCTGCACGACGCCCAGCCGATCATCTCGTTCCTGCCGATCATCCTGATGGGCATCCTGTTCGGCCTCGCCATGGACTACGAGGTGTTCCTCACCTCCCGCATGCGCGAGGAGTACGTCCACGGCAACCACGTCGACCCCACCGAGGCCGGCTTCGTGCACTCCGCGAAGGTCGTCGTCGCCGCCGCGATCATCATGATCGCCGTGTTCGCGTTCTTCATCCCCGAGGGCGGCGGCACGATCAAGCCGATCGCGTTCGGCCTGGCCGTGGGCGTGGCGTTCGATGCGTTCTTCGTCCGGATGACGCTCGGCCCCGCCGTCATGAGCCTGCTCCACGGCCGCGCGTGGTGGCTGCCCAAGCGGCTCGCCCGGCGCCTGCCCCACATGGACGCCGAGGGTGAGGCCCTGGCCCACCAGCTCTCCCTGGCCGACTGGCCGACCCCCGGCGCCACCCAGGCCATCTACGGCGAGGGCCTGGGCGCCGCCACCGAGCGGATCACGCTCTTCGAGGGCGTCGACATGGACGTCCAGCCGGGCCACACCCTGGTCGTCACCGGGGACGCCGCCCCGCGCCGGGCCCTGCTGCTCGCCCTGACCGGACGCCTCGCGCTCACCTCCGGCGAGCTGAAGGTGCTCGGGTTGGTGCTGCCGCAGGAGTCCGGGACGCTTCGCCGCCGCGCCACCTTCGTGGACGCCGCCGACCCGGACGCCGCCCGCGCTCTCACCGACCCGGTCGGCGACCTGGTCGCCGTCGAGGGCGCCGACCACCTCGCCGCCGACGCCCGCGAGGCACTCCTCCACCTGATCCAGCGGGCCGCCCCGGGGCTCACGCTCGTCCTCGGGGCCGCCGACGCCGACCGCGTCCGCGACCTGATCCCCGCTTCCCGCAACCGCGACGAACTGCCTCTCGGAGGTGCGCTGTGACCCCCACCCGCCCGCGCTGGACCACCATCCTCGCGCTGCTCCTCGTCCCGGTGCTGGTCGCCGGCGGCTTCCTGTGGGGCACGTGGAACTCCGACGACCGCCTGCGCACCGTGCAGGCGGCGGTCGTCAACCTGGACGAGATGGTCGAGGTGAACGGCCAGACCATGCCTCTGGGCCGCCAGCTGGCCGCCGAGCTGGTCGACACCGAGCGCGAGCAGAACTTCACGTGGGTGCTCGCCGACGAGCAAAGCGCCCGCGAGGGCCTGGCGTCCGGACGCTACGCCGCCGTCGTCACGATTCCGAAGGAGTTCTCGGCCGCAGCCACCTCCTTCGCCAAGCCGGCGGCGGAGGCCGTCCAGGCCACCATCGACGTGCGCACCTCGCCCGTGACCGGCCTGAACGAGACGGCGCTGGGCCAGTCCATCGCGGCGGCCGCGACGAACGCCCTGAACCGCTTCCTCACCGGGGAGTACCTCAAGAACGTCTACGTCGGGTTCAACGACATGCGCGCCGGCATGGACGAGCTCGCGGACGGCACGCGCCAGCTCGCCGACGGCGCGGTCCAGTTGGCGGACGGGACCGTCCTCTCCGCGGACGGCGCCGGACAACTGGCGGACGGCCTCGGCCAGGCGTCCGCGGGCAGCCCGCAGCTGCGCGACGGGGCCGCGCAGGCGGCGTCCGGCACGAAGCAACTCGCCGACGGCACGCGCCAGCTGGCCGACGGCACGAGCGAGTGGGCCACCGGCGCGGGCACGTACGCCGCCGGGGTCGGCCAGTTCGCGGACGGCGTCCAGACCTACGCAGACGGCGTCGCCACCTACACCGGCGGCATCAACGGCATCGTCACCCCCGTGCGCGACGTGCTCGCCACGCTTCCCGAGTGGGGCGACTGGCTGACCCAGGCCGAGGCCGTCATCGAGGACCTGCCCGAGCGGGCCGCCGCGTGGGAGTCCGAGGTGCAGGCGCTGCTCGACGACGCCCGCGACTTCGTGCGCCGCGTCACGGGGCTGGCCGCGGACGCCACCGCCGTGGACGCCGCCGTGGACGCCGCCGCCTCGCGGGCGGCCACGCTGGCGTCCGGCAAGGGGCCGGCGTGCCCGGCCTCCTTGGCCGACACCCCCGGCGCCTGCGAGGCGTACGCCCAGGGCGTCGCCGCGGCCGGGGCGTCGGTGGCGGACGCGTTGCGTCCGGCGGCCACGAAGGCCGACGCTCTCGCCGACGACAGCGCCGACCTCGCCCAGGTGGGGGAGCGCCTGCTGGCCGCCATCGACCGCCTTTCGGGCCTGGCGTCCCAGATGGTGGAGTGGGCGCCCGTCGTCCAGCAGCAGTTCGCGGCGCTCAAGGCGTCCATCCCCGAGGGGACCCCGCTGACGCAGGCAGACCTGCTGGCGATGCTCGACCAGCTGATCGACGGCGGCAACCAGCTCGCCGACGGCGGCCAGCAGCTCGCCGACGGCGCCGATGCCCTCGCCGGAGGCGCCACGCAACTGGCGTCCGGCGCGACCGGCATCTCGGGCGGCATGACGCAGCTCGCCGACGGCACCGACGAACTGGCGTCCGGGCTGGGCCAGCTCAGCGACGGCGTCGCGCAGTACACCGGCGGCATCGACCAGGCCGCGGCCGGGGCGGGCGAGCTCGCGGACGGCCTCGGCCAGCTCGGCGACGGCGCCCGGCAACTCTCCGACGGCACCGACGAGCTCGCCGACGGCGTGGCCGACGGGCTCGACGACATCCCCACCTACACCGAGGACGAGCGCGAGCGACTGTCCACGGTCGTGGCCGCGCCCGTCTCGACCTCCGGACTGGACGCCCTCGTCCGGCCCGGCCTGGCCTGGGTGAGCCTGCTGCTGATCGTCGCGCTGTGGGCCGGCGCCCTGGCCGCCACCACGGCGCTGGGCAAGGTCCACCCGCGCGCCGCCCTGTCACGCGAGCCCAGCGCCCGGCTTCTGGCCGGCGCCCTGTGGCCGTCGCTGGCCATCGTGGCCGTCCAAGCGCTGGCGCTGACCGGGGCCGGCGCGGCGGCGCTGCGCCTGACGGCGGGGGCCACGGCGTCCCTGGGGGTGGTGCTCGTCATCGCCGGCGTCGCGTTCACCCTGGTCAACCACGCCTTGGGCGCGCTGCTCGGCAACCCCGGACGCCTCCTGGCCCTGGGCATGGCGGTCGTCACGGCCGTCGCCGCGACCACGTTCGCCGCGCCCGCGGCCTTCGCGTCCGTGCGCGCACTCTCGCCGCTGTCGCCGGCCCTGGACGCCGTGCAGGCCGCGGCGTCGGGCAGCAGCGCCACGCTCATGGTGCTCGTGCTGGTCGGGTGGGCGCTGCTCGGACTGGGGGCGTCCGCGTACTCGGTCGTCCGCACGCGGACGGTGGGGGTCGACGCCCTCGTCGGTGGCGCGCGCTAGCCTTCAGCCCATGAGCGGCACCCTGCGGCACACCACCATGGGCCGCGCGGACGCCGCCTGGTTCGCGGCCACCGTGCTGGCCTGCGCGCTGATGGCGCTGCTGCCGCTGGCGCTGGACGGAGGCTTCTACTACTTCGACGACACCGCCGGCGGCGCGTTCGGGCAGTGGTGGGAGCTGGGCCAGCAGCTGCGCCGCGGCCGCTGGCCGATCTTGAGCCTCGACAGCGGGTACGCCGGCAACTACCTCGTCGAGGGTCAATGGGGCCTCTATAGTCCCGTGGTCTGGGTGATCGCGCTGGCCAGCACCACGGCGTCCGACGCAGCGGCGTTCTCGGCGGCGGTCAAGGTGTTCTTCCTCGTCACCGGCGGGGCCGGCGTCTACGCCCTGACCCGCAGCTTCGGTGCCCGCCCCCCGTACGCCCTGCTGGCGGGCATCGCGGCGCCGGTCGCCGGGTTCACGTTCTACCTGGACGCCACCACCTGGGTCACGAACCTGCAGGTGTGGACGTGGTTCGCGTGGTCGTGGTGGGCGCTGCGTCGGCACGCGTACGGGCGGGGGTCGCTGGCGGTCGCGTTCGTGCCCGGCTTCCTGCTGCTGGCGGTCGGGTACGTGCAGGGCACGCTCATGCTCGTCGTGCTCTACGCCGGCCTGCTCGCCGAGCAGGCGCTGGCGCGCCGTCTCGACGCGGCCGTCCGCACCCTGGTCGCCGGGGTCGCGCACGGGCTGGTCGCCGTCACGGTGTTCCTGCCGGGGTTCGCCAGCGCCGGCATCACCGTGCGGGCCAGTTCGGTGGGCAACGACGGCTTCATGACGCTGACTCTGAACGGGCTGGCGGTGTCGGTGGTGCCGCTGGGGCGCCCCGACCTGAGCGGCTGGTGGGGCCGGTACGCGCCCATGCCCTACACGTACGTGGCGTGGTTCCTGCCGCTGGTGGCGCTGGTGCCGGCCGCGACGCTGCGGGCCGTCGCGCGCCGGTTCGTGGCTGCCGGGGTCGTGGCCGGGGCGGCGCTGCTGCTTGCCGTGGGGCCGTCCCAGCTGGGCCCGCTTCGCTTCCCCGTGCGCTCGATGCCGTGGCTGGCCACGGTGCTGATCGTGGTCGCGTGCGTCGCGCTGTCGGCGCTCCACGCCGGGACGCCGCGGCGGCGGTTCCGGCTCGTGGTGACGTCCGCGTGGGTGGTCGTCGCCTACTGGCTGGCGGTGTCGGCTTACACGGCGTCCTGGAAGCAGAACCTCGTGATGATGGCGGCCACGCTGGTGGTGGTCGCGGCGGCGTGGTGGGCGTCCGCGTGGGACGCCGGCGCCCCCGGGTCGGGCTGGCGGCGCTTCGCCGTGCCCGCGTTGCTCGTGGCGATGACGGCCGGCACCTTCGGCGTCCAGGCCCGCACGTTCGTTCCCACCGCGCACTCGTTCTGGGGGGTGGACGGCGTGCCGAGCTCGATCGGCGACCTCTCGGCGCCGCTCGACGGCGCCCGGGGCGAGGTCGCGGTGATCGGCGACCCGCTGGCGCTTGGCGCGGTGGTGTGGCACGAGTCGGGGCTGGGCAACATGTGGTACCTCAAGCCCAACCCGACCCTGAACGTGTACTCCCCGGTCGGGTTCGCGGCGCTGGCGCGCGACCTGTGCATGGACCCCTACTACGGCCGCTCCTGTTATGGCGGCATCGACACCTTGTTCTCGATCGACCCCGACACCGGACGCCGCGTCGTCGACCTGCTCGGGCTCGACACCATCCAGGTGTTGGCCGACCCCGACGACCCGGACGCCAGCGTGGCGGCCCTGCAGGCCCGCTACCCGGTGCCGTCGGGTTGGCGGCTCGCGGACGCCGACGACACCACCTTCACCTGGGTGCGGGAGGACGCGTCGGGGCCGTTCGGCGTCCCGACCTGGGTCACCCCCGGGGTGGAGTTCGACCTGCTGTCCAACACCGACGAGGAGATCCGGCTGCGCGTGACGGCCGTCCCGGACGGCGGGGGACAGGTCGTCCTGAGCCGGCTGGCGTGGCCGGGCTACAGCGCGTCGTCAGGGGCCACGGTCGCGGCCCCGCTGCGCGGCTACCTGTTGCGGCTCGACATCGCCCCGGACGCCGTGGGTCGCGAGATCGTCGTCACGTTCCGCCCGCCCCTGTGGGGAGTCCAGGTGGCGGCCCTGGCGCTGGCCGTCCTGGGGGTGGCCGGCCTCACCGTCGCCGGCGCGGTCCGGCGGCGGCGCGAGCGCACCACCCCGGCGGCCCCAGCCTGAGCCCGAAGGCGCTATGGCACGGCGGAAAGCTACTGAGGTAGCATCGCGGGTAGTACCATGGTCGCATGAGTCAGGTGAAGTTGAGTGTGAGCCTTTCGGAGGGCGACGTGGCCGCCCTCGACAAGTACGCCCACGCCGCCGGCCTCAGGTCACGCTCCGCCGCGATCCAGCAGGCGATCAGGCTGCTCGGCGACCCCGAACTCGAGTCCGACTACCAGGCGGCGTGGGGCGAATGGGAGAGCTCGGGGGACGCCGAGGCGTGGGCGTTCGCCGACGAGGATGGGCTCGCCGATGCTCCGCGGTGAGATCCGACAGGTCGATCTTGAACCCGCCCGTCCAGGCGAGGCGAACAAGCGACGGCCGGCGGTCCTCGTCAGCAACGACAACGCCAACGCCGCCGCAGCCCGATCGGGACGCGGCGTCGTCACCGTCGTGCCCGTGACCAGCAACATCACGCGGGTCTTCGCGTTCCAGGTTCTCCTGCCCGCGGCCGAAACGGGCATCCCTGTGGATTCGAAGGCCCAAGCCGAACAGGTTCGCTCGGTGTCGGTGGAGCGGGTGGGTCCCGTCGTCGGACGCCTCCCCACCCATCTGATGGCCCGCCTCGACGACGCACTCCGCCTTCACCTGCAGCTCTGAGCGCGAGCCAGCGCAGGTGACGCGTCGCGCCGCGGCGCGGGGTCCCTGAGGACGAGCGGGCCTGGAGCCGGGTATGGCCTTGCTGATTCCCGGCCCCGTGCTGGTCCGGCCGTGGCGGGCACGTCGGTGGCTTCTGGGCCAACGGGTGCGCGATCTACGATGAGTCATGACGACCCTGACCCCGCTGCAGTTCGAGCAGGCCGGTGGCACGGAGGACTGGCGGGTCCTCTACGCCGGCGCCGACGCGTGGTTCGACACACGTTCGCACACCGATGGCGCCCAGTTCGTGCGGCGGGTCGCTGAGCTCGCCGAGTCGGCCGGGCACCACCCGGACGTCGACGTACGCGCGGCCGGCGTCCACGTTCGGCTGTTCAGCCACGACGTGGGCCGGCTCACTGAGCGGGATGTCTCCCTCGCTCGCACGATCTCGGCGGTGGCCGCCGACCTCGGCCTGCCAGCCGACCCGGCCGCGGTGCAACGCCTGCAGATCGCCATCGACGCCACGGACGCCGCAGCGCTCGCACCGTTCTGGCAGGCCGCGTTCCGCTTCGAGCGGGTCGCGGAGCTGTTGGTGGATCCGCTGGGCCGTCAGCCGCGGATCTGGTTCCAGGAGATGGACGCCGCCCGGCCGTTGCGTAACCGCTGCCACCTCGACGCCGGCACCCCGTGGGACCTCGTGGCAGCCACGACGGCCGCACTGCAGGCCGCCGGCGGGCGGGTCGCCTATGAGAACGAGTGGTGGCGCACCCTCGCCGACGCCGAGGGCAACGAGGCCGACGTGTTCCCGCTCGCCGCGCAGTACGGGACCTTCGACGACCCCGGCGCCGGCGACTGGCGGGTGATGCTGACCGCGGCCACCCACTACCCGACGGGCTCGTTCCTGCAGGGCGTGCAGCTGGTGGAGTCGGTCGCGGCGCTGGCAGACGGCGCCGGCCTGCCCCTGATGATCGACCTGCGCTACACCGGCGTGACCGTGGACAGCGGCAAGGATCAGCACGAGGCGGCCGGGTTCGCCGACCTGGCCCGGGCCGTCCAGTCCGCGGCGCGCGACCTCGGCCTGGTCGCCGATCCGCACCAGGTGCGGGATCTCCAGATCGGAATCGACGCGCTCGACATCGAGCCGGTCAAGGCGTTCTGGCGGGCCGCCCTCGGCTACGTCGACGACCCCCGTCCGGGCCTGCACGACCTGTACGACCCACGCCGGCTGAACCCGCCGGTGTTCTTCCAGCAGCTGGACGCGCCGCGCGAGCAGCGTAACCGCATCCACCTGGACCTGTTCGTGGCGGCCGACCAGGCGCAAGCCCGCGTGGCGGCCGCGGTTGCGGCCGGCGGCCGGATCGTCCGCGACGCCGATGCCCCCGACTGGTGGACCCTAGCCGACCCCGAGGGCAACGAGCTGGACATCGCCGTCTCGGTCGGACGGGCCGAGCGCGCGGGCGAGGTGTAGCGAGTCCCGCGGGCGCATCACCCCCACGACGTCAGCGTCCGAGGTGGTCCCTTCCTGAGCCTCGGACGCCGGACGCCGGGGCTCACGCGCGGAGGTTGACCTCCAGCACCATGCCGTTGCCGGTCGAGGTCGAGTTGACCGTCACGAACGCCGAGTTGCCGCGGATCGCCAGGCCGTACGGGGCCGGCAGGCCGTCGACCACGGCGGCGTGCGCCGCTCCGCCCGGGGTGACCTTGCGCAGCGACCCGACGGGCGGGCCGAAGAAGTCGCTGTCGTCGAACTGCACCGCGTACAGGGTGTTGCCGCGCCAGGCCAGGCTGGTCACCGTGGTGAGGCCGGTCGCGTACACCGTGCGCTGCCCGTTGCGGGTCACGCGCCAGATCGTCGACGCGCCGGTCGGGAACGGGAAGCCGGTCAGCTGGGAAACGTAGAACGCGCCGTCGGGTCCGACCACGACGTCGGTCGGCACTGCCTCGGGGTTGACCAGGACGCCGGGCGGGGCGAACGGGTTCTGCACGGCCGGACCGTCCGGGAACACCGACACCGTGCTCGCGCCGCGCTTGCCCACCGTGAGCAGGGTGTTGCCGCCGGCGTCCGTGACCGCCCAGTTCTTGGAATCCAGGGCGTCGAACCCGACCGCGTTGCTGTCGGGCGGCACCTTGCCGTCGGGGTTCGTCGCGACTTCCCACGCGTTCAGGTCGGCCGCCAGGGCCAGGTTGCCCAGGCCGATCGGCGTGGACCTCAACACCCCGGTGCGCAGCGTGCCGAAGGCGGAGTAGTCGGCGCCGAGCCCGTCACGCAGGGACGCCGCGCCGCCCATGCCGCCGATCAGCACCGTGATGTTGGCACCACGGACGTCGACGTCCGACGGGCCGACCACCTCGCCGTTGGCGGACATCGCCGGCAGGCCGGTGACGACCCGCCGCTGGCTGGCACCGTTGACCTCGGTGATCGCACCGGTCAGGCCACAGAAGGCCGCGCCCAACTCGGGGTCGACGCCCGGGATCGGGCCGCACGCCTCGCCGCTGCCGGCCTCGGCGACGTAGAGCCGCTGGCCGGGGCGAACGGACAGCTGGCGAGGGTTGTCGAGGCCGGACGCCACGGTGACGGGCCCCGGCGGGGCGGCGAGGGCCGGCTGCGGGACGGCAACCAGACTCAAGCCCAACACCGCCGTCGCGGCCACGGACATCGAACGGATGAGACCAGACATCGGCACTCCTCTGCTAAGGGCGGACGCGGCACGTCCGGGCGTGTGGTGAATTGAGTGTCCTCGCGAACACGGCCGCTCGGCAAGAGCCAACCCGCGCTTCCCTCCTGGATCGGCGGTTCTCGGCGGGCGCCGGTCGGAGGCATCGCGACGACTGCCGAATTACCTGGACCCGCCAGGACGCCCGGCGCCGGCGTGCCGCACCGCGCTCAGGTGATCGCGGCCAGGACGGCCAGGGCCGCCCGGGTGCCGTCCTCCGACTGCATCCGGAGGCTGGCCGCACGCACGCGGTCGGTGTGCTCCATCGCGCCCACGATCGCATCGGCCACGCGCCGGGGGTTCAGGCGGTGGGGATCGACCGGCGGACCCGCCAGCCCGGTTCGACGGAGTTGAGCCGCCCAGAACGGCTGGTCGCCGAGGAACGGCGCGACGATCGACGGCGTGCCCGCGCGCGTGGCGGCATGAACCGTCCCCGCGCCGCCATGGTGCAGGGCGGCGACCGCGCGTGGGAGCACGGCGTCCAGCGGCACCGACGCGGCCACCAGCACGTCGGCCGCGTCGTCGAGACCGGCGGCGTCGAGCCCGCCCCAGCCGGTCACGCACAACAACCGAAGGCCGCGGGCGCGCGCGCCGGCGAGGATCGCCTCGGCGCGCGCGGACGCGTCGCCGCCGGTCATCGACCCGAACCCGGCGCACAAGAACGGCGCGGGGTCCGCGATGAACCGGGCGAGCCGCCCGGACACCTCGCCCTCGGACGACCTGCCGTGCCACTGGCCTGTCAACGTGGTGGCGGCCGGCCAATCCGCCGGGCGCGGCACCAGGGTGGGGCTGAACGCGGCCAGCGTGCCGGCCGGCGCGGGCAGCCTGCCGGTCACCCCGTGCAGTCGCCGTGCCTGGCGGACCTCACCGGCGAACATCGCCCCGGCGAGACCCACCGCGGTGTAGCTCAGGCGGTTCAGCCAGGGACCGAGCGAGCGTCCCCCGAGCCCGGCCGCCGGGAACTCCTTGGTCGGGGTCAGGGTGGGGGTCAGCTCCGCGACCAGCCACGGTATCCCCAGGCGTCCGGCGGCCACCGGCGCGGTCAGGACCTTCGGGTGCGCCACGATCACGTCCGGCTGCCAGTCGATCGCCAGCCGCGCCGCCTCCGCCAACGCCCGCGCCATCGCCGGCCGGATCCGCTCTCGAAACGCCCGCGCCGCCGCGACCGGACTCGGGCTCAGGGCGTCGGCAAGGTCCGCGAAGCTGATCCCCAGCCCGACGGCGTCCACGCCTACGATGTCCACGTCCGTGGACACGGGAAGCGCCACCCGGACCTCGTGGCCGGCCGCCCGCGCCGCCCGTGCCAGCCACAGAAACGGCTCCACGTCGCCGCGGCTGCCCAGCGTCGCCAACAGCATCCTCATCTGCCCGACCTCCGGTCCTCGACCGCGTTGCTGACGCGTCCCGCCCTGTCGGACATCATCGGGGCACGCGGCGAGGGAGTCCAGCGCGGACAGGAGTGGGCCGGGCTCCGAGCCCATGCCGGCCGCCCGGGGTGTCATGATCGGGACATGGCCGACGTGACCCGGAGCCGGGGATCCCTCCCGACGTGAGGCGACGCACCTGGTGGGCGCGCGTGTGGGCCCCGTTCTGGGCGGTGCCCGCGGCCTCGGCGCTGGTCGCGCTGGTGCTCGGGGTCGCGTTGCCGGAGGCGGAACGCTGGCTCCGCCCGTACGTCCTCTGGGTGTTCCCGGGGGGGCCGGACGCCGCCCGCGACGTCCTGACGACGATCGCCTCGGCGATGATCTCCAACTCCGGGGTGGTGTTCTCGATCACGATGGTGGTCCTGCAGCTGGCCAGCAGCCAGTTCACCCCGCGCGTGCTCGGCAGCTTCCTCAGCAGCCGCGTGGTGCAGGCCACGTTCGGGGTGTTCATCGGCACGTTCGTGTTCTCGCTGACGGTGCTGCGTTCGGTCCTGGACCAGACGGACACCGATCCCGGGTTCGTGCCACGGGTGTCGGTGTCGTTCGCGTTCGGGCTGGCGCTCGCGTGCGTAGCCTGCCTGCTGGCGTTCATCCGCCACATCACCGAAATGATCCAGGTGAGCCGCGTCATCTCGCGGGTGGGGAACGAGACGATGGCGCTCGTGGAACGGGTTCTGCCCGGCCAGGACGACCACGGGCACGGCGGTCCGGGTTGGTCTCCGGGCGTGGGTGCGCCCCGCCATGAGGTTCTGCTCGACGACCGTCACGGGCATGTGGACGAGATCGACCTGCACGCGCTGGTGCGGAGCCGAGCGGGCCCAGGGCGTGTTCGTCCTGGAAGCCCCGCTCGGCAGCTTCCGCACCCGCGGCCAACGCGTGGGCGTCCTCTGGGACGGGACGCTCGACGAGAAGGTCGCGGCCGACGTGAACGGCGCGCTCGAACTGACCAACGAGCGCTCCCTCCGGCAAGACATCACGTTCGGATTCCGGCAGCTCATCGACATCGGGGAGCGGGCGCTCTCCCCGGGGATCAACGACCCCACCACCGCCTCCCAGTCCATCGACGAACTGCACCGCATCCTCCGCGAGGTCGTACAGCGCCGCCCGCCGAGCCCGTACCTCACCGCCGCGGACAAAATCGTCCGCGTCGTGGCCCCGCCCTTGTCCGTGACCGACCTCGTCCGCTTCGCCGTCGAGGAACTCGCGCACTACGGGGCGGACTCGCTCCAGATCCCTGTGCGCCTCCAGGCGATGATCGCCGACCTGGAGTCGTGCGCCCTCCCGCAGTACCGGGACGCCATCGCCCGCATCGGCCGAGAGCTGGTCCCGCCGCTCCCTGGGTCGTGAAGGTGCCCGGCAGGGCGTAGGCTGGTCGACGGTGAGCCGGGAAGTCTGGTCGGCGTCCGTTCGCCGACCACAGAAAGGCGTGGCTCGATGCCCCCTTCCAACGTCCCACCGACCCGCCGCACGATCTTCGCGCGCGGCAGCTACCCCGAGCACCTCCGCATCGGCGTCCTGCTGCGGCAGGAGGCGACGGGCGGCATCCTGCTCATGGTCGGTGCGCTGATCGCCCTGGTCTGGGCCAACTCGCCCTTCGCCGACTCCTACTTCGCGCTGCGCGACTTCAAGGTCGGCCCGCCCGCATTGCACCTGGATCTCAGCCTGGGCAAATGGGCGGCGGACGGCCTGCTGGCGATCTTCTTCTTCATGGTCGGCCTCGAACTCAAGCACGAGTTGGTCGCCGGGGACCTTCGCGACCCGCAGCGCGCTCTCGTCCCGGTGGTGGCGGCGTGTGCCGGCGTCGCCGTCCCCGCGTTGGTCTACCTGGCCGTGAACGCGGGCAGCCCGGATACCCTGCGCGGCTGGGCCATCCCCACCGCCACCGACATCGCGTTCGCGGTCGCCGTCCTGGCCATCATCGGGTCGCACCTGCCGAGTGCCCTGAGGGTGTTCCTCCTCACCCTGGCCGTCGTGGACGACCTCATCGCCATCCTGATCATCGCGGTCTTCTACACCGCCCAGATCCACTGGCTGGAACTGGGTTTGTTCTTCGTCCCGGTCCTGGCCTACGCGTTCCTCGTCCAGCGCTGGCCGCGCTGGTTCGCCGAGAAGCGGTGGG
>WBZS01000149.1_pt1 | contig 130375 bp, 116 predicted proteins | sample 5204201 | NCBI WGS metagenome assembly WBZS01 (sample SAMN12344357, study PRJNA552823) | activated sludge metagenome | biome: Activated sludge suspended growth; feature: Nitrification reactor; material: Wastewater; isolation source: activated sludge from nitrification reactor of wastewater... | reverse complement strand
GCGCACCTCGATATCGTAGGTCGGCGAGATGTTGTCGATGACCTTTGTAAACAGGTCAATCTGCTGTGCGATGTCGCGGAACTTGTACTTGGCGATGATGGCAGCGATGACATCGTGGCGGACCTTCCAGCCGTAGATGCCTTCGCGCGGGTTAACGTCATACTCGGTGACGATGCCCACCAGGCCGCCGAGCACCGCATGAATCGCGTCGGCCGAAACACCGAGAATCCGCAGAACCAACTGTCGATGCACATGAATTCCGGCGCACTCCATGGCCGCGACATAGCGATACACGTCGGCATTTGCATCTTCGAGGCCCGCGAACTCCCGCAAGATGATGTCGTCGAACTTCTCCGAAGCAAAGATGTTCTTTAGGCAAACGAACATGTCCGCATGGCAGCGTTCGATGAGACGGCGCCGCCGCTCTCCGCGGGAGAAGCCGCTGAATCCGGACTCAACTAACTGGCGCAACTCGCGATTTGTCTCGACCAATAAAAGAAGCCGGTCGACTTCGGCGTAGTCAAGTTGGGAGAGCAAGACCTCCTGCCCATGCTTGTAGAAGAGCGGCGTCTTGACCCGCGGTGCCCAGTGGTTCTTCGCGGCCACGCAGACGAGCTTGAAGCCGGTGAGCCCTTCCGAAGCCAATTGATCAATGAGGTGATTCAATTCGTACAGATGGCCATGTGCCTCATCGACGAACAGTACGCCTTTCTGCTCCAACGTGGCGAGTCGTTTGGCGACGTTCACCCATTGGGAAGTCTGTAGCGGCAGGTCGACTTTGTGTTCCCAGACTTGATAGCCTTTGCCCTTCAGTCGCAGCATGGCCTGCCGCGCAGCAGTGGTTTTCCCGACGCCGCTCGCACCAAGCAGGGCGACGTGCTGTTTGGTGCCTTCGTCGAGCAGCCTCGCGATATCGCTCACGCAGTTCCGCTCGAAGGTCAGGCCGCTGGCAATGTCAGAGTAGGTGGCCGGCCAACCATTGAATATGGAGCTGGCATGGGCTGACTCAGGTGCCATCTCGTCCTGGACGTCAATGGTGAACGGGCGCAGCGTATTGAAGGCGTCCAGCAAGTTGCCCGTGTCCTTGTAGGCAGATGCAGTGTCCGGCGCCTTCGCGTCCATGCCAGCAATGAAGCTGTCGAGGCTGCCGAACGCAACTTTGAGCCCGCGCAACTCGTAGGTCTTGGCGCGGTTTTCGTTCTGCTCGTAGAGCACCAGGAATATGCGGCCTCCAGCGCCGACCTTCTTGTTGCTGGAAATGACGTCTTCGATCAACTCCCTGAGGTGATGATCATTGAGCGACTGGCCAACAATGACCGCTTGCGATCCAGGGTTGAGGTCGTCTTTCAGGCGTACATAGAGCGCCTCGCGATACTCGCTCGTAGCGTCGTAGTCCGTCTGCGTCAAGATCATATTGTGGGCATACCCGTCCACCGAATCCCTGCTAATGGTGCCGTGCAACTTGAACAGCTTCGTAGCGGTTGGATCACCTTGGGCTTTAAAGTCGAAGTCCGACGAGAAGACCGTCAGAGGCTTTTTCGCACGCTGATAGGCATCCTCAATCAACTCGTCGTAGTTGGTCGTGTAAATGCCTTTCCACGCGTGGTTGGGAAGATTCAGCAAGGCGCCCTTTGCCTTTAGGCCAGAGAACTTCCGGCGAATCAATTTGATGAGGTCGGTGCGGTTGCGCTTGTTCTCAGCCAGCACCGAGATCTCTGACAGGCCAAGGCCATCGACCTCGATTCCGAACTCGGAGCTGATCGCCTCAATAAGCGCGCCGACATTCGGCGCGTTGGAAGGCACAGAAGCCCCTGCGCCAAAAATCAGGATGGTCTTCTCTGACTGGATCTGGTCGATCAGCTCTTGGATGGCAATAGACACGAACGGCCCCCGATAGCCCTCGATGGGCTTGTCATTACATTTTGTATTGGATGGATCAATGGCCGCTATGGGCCGAATCTTCGAACGGCAGTTCCTGGCCGACAGCGGACGACAGGCGTTGCCGGGCACGGACGCAATAGTGCGCCAACGCCGTTTCTACGTTAATTCCGGACGCGACGGCCACCGCTTCAGTCGACCAGCAACAGCGCCGGCTGCTCGACCACCGCGCGCACCGCCTGGATGAAGCCGGCGGCGTCGGCGCCGTCGACCACGCGGTGGTCGAACGACGAGGACAGGTTCATCATCTGCCGCACCACCACTGACCCGGCGCGCACCACCGGGCGCTCGACGATGCGGTTGACGCCGACGATGGCGACCTCGGGCAGGTTGACGATGGGCGTCGACGCAATGCCGCCGAGTGCGCCCAGGCTGGACAGCGTGAGCGTCGAGCCGCTCAACTCGTCGCGCGTGGCGCGGCCGGCGCGGGCGCTGGCGGCCAGCCGCGCGACGCCGGCGGCCATGGCCCACAGGTCCAGCGTTTGTACGTCGCGCAGCACCGGCACCAGCAGGCCGTGCGCGGTCTGCGTCGCGATGCCCAGGTGCAGCGCCGCATAGCGCGTGATGCGGCCGGCCTCGTCGTCAAAGTGGGCGTTGATCTGCGGGAAGTCGCGCAGCGCCAGCACCAGCGCGCGCATCAGCAGCGGCAGCAGCGTGAGCTTGCCGCGCTGGGCGGCAAAGCGCGCGTTCAGCGTGGCGCGCAGCGCCTCGGCGTCGGTGACGTCGAGTTCCTCGACATAGCTGAAGTGCGGCACGCGGCGCTTGGCGTCCTGCATGCGCTGCGCAATGCGCCGGCGCAGGCCGACCACGGCAATCGTCTGCGTGGCGTCGGTGGATGACGCGGTGGGCGCTGGCGGCGCAGGCGTGTGGATGACCGCTTCGGCCGCTGCGGCGGCGGCAGCCACCGGCGAGGCGGCCACCGGCGTCGGCATGGTCGACGGCGCGGCAGACGCTGACAACGCAGCCTCGATGTCGGCATGGGTGACGCGACCGGCCGGGCCGCTGGCGCGCACGCTGGCCAGATCGACGCCCAGGTCGGCGGCGTGGCGGCGCACCGACGGCGACGCAGCGGGCCGCGGCGCGGCGCCGGTCGGCAGCAGCGGCGCTGCGCTGGACGCGGGCGCCGACGGCGACGCCGCTGGCGGCAATGCGCCAGCCACGACCGCCGAAGCGGCCGCAGCCGCCGCCGCAGGCGCGGCCCGCGGGCCGGCGGCGACCGGCGGCACCGCCGCAGCCGGTGGTGCAGCCAAAGGTGCTGGAGAAGCCGCCGGTGGCGGCACCGCCGGCGCAGCGCCCTGCCCGGCCGCCGCGCCGACTTCAATGCGGATCAGCACGCTGCCGACCGCCAGCATCTGCCCGACCGCGCCGCCCAGCGTGTCGACTCGGCCGGACACCGGCGACGGAATCTCGACGCTGGCCTTGTCGGTCATCACGTCGGCCAGCGGCTGGTCTTCGGCGACCGCGTCGCCCGGCTGCACATGCCAATGCACCAGCTCGACCTCGGCAATGCCTTCGCCGACGTCGGGAACCTTGATCACGTGCATCGTCATCTCATGCCCCTTCGGCCGCGCTCATGCTTCAGTGGCCCGGCGCAGCGCGGCGCCGACGCGTTCGGGGCCCGGAAAGTAGGCCCATTCGAGGGCGTGCGGGTACGGCGTGTCCCAGCCGGTGACGCGTTCGATCGGCGCTTCGAGCTGATAGAAGCAATGCTCCTGCACCAGCGCGGCCAGCTCGGCGCCAAAGCCGCTGGTGCGCGTGGCCTCGTGGACGATGACGCAGCGGCCGGTCTTGTTGACCGAGGCCAGCACGGTCGGCAAATCCAGCGGCCAGAGCGTGCGCAGGTCGATGATTTCGGCGTCGATGCCGGTGTCGGCCGCCGCCGCCTGGCTGACGAAGACCATCGTGCCGTAGGCCAGCACGGTCACCGCCTGGCCGGTGCGCACCACCGCGGCGCTGTCCAGCGGCACGCGGTAATGGCCCTCTGGCACCTCGGAGGCCGGGTGCTGCGACCAGCCAACCACCGGCTGGTCGTGACGGCCGTCGAACGGGCCGTTGTACAGCCGCTTGGGCTCCAGAAAGATCACCGGGTCGTCGCATTCGATGGCGGCGATCAGCAGGCCCTTGGCGTCGTAAGGCGTGCTCGGCATCACCGTGCGCAGCCCGCAGACGTGGGTGAACAAGGCCTCGGGGCTCTGGCTGTGCGTCTGCCCGCCGTAGATGCCGCCGCCGCAGGGCATGCGTATGGTCAGCGGGGCGCTGAAGTCGCCCGCCGAGCGGTAGCGTAGCCGCGCCGCCTCGGACACGATCTGGTCCGACGCCGGGTAGAAGTAGTCGGCAAACTGCACCTCGACCACCGGGCGCAGGCCGTAGGCGGCCATGCCGATGGCGCTGCCGACGATGCCGCCTTCGGAAATCGGCGCGTCAAACACCCGCGCGCGGCCGTACTTGGCTTGCAGGCCCTCGGTGCAGCGAAACACGCCACCGAAGTAGCCCACGTCCTGGCCGAAGACGACGACGTTGGGGTCGCGTTCGAGCATCACGTCCATCGCCGAACGCAGCGCCTGGACCATGGTCATGCGCGGCATCGCCTCAGCCCTCCTGCGTGCGGTCGGCCACCGCCGGGCCCGGGCCGCTGGGCGGCTGGCCGGCCGGGTGCTGGCCGGGCAGGTGGTCGTCGTGCGTCTGCTTGCGCGCATAGTGGTTGTCCCACTCGGCGCGGGCCTGGCGCAACTGGCCTTGCAGGTGCGGCGGCATTTCGGCGTAGACGCCTTCAAACATGGTCTCGACCGGCGGCACATGGCGCTCGGCCAGCGCGCCGCCGAATGATTCGGCGGCCTTCAGCGCCGCCGCCACCTCAGCGGTCAGCGCCTGCTGCAGCCGGGTGTGCTCGTCTTCGGACCACGCGCCCTGGGCGATCAGGTGGCGTTTCAATCGTTCGATCGGATCGCCGAGCGGAAAACGCTGCCAGTCGTCGGCCGGGCGGTAGCGGCTGGGGTCGTCGGCGGTGGAATGCGCGCCGGCGCGGTAGCTGACCCACTCGATCAACGTCGGCCCCAGGTTGCGCCGCGCGCGTTCGGCGGCCCAGCGCGAGGCCGACAGCACGGCCAGGAAGTCGTTGCCGTCCACGCGCAGCGCGGCAATGCCGCAGCCCACGCCGCGCGCGGCAAAGGTGGTCGACTCGCCGCCGGCCATGGCCTGGAAGGTCGAGATCGCCCACTGGTTGTTGACCACGTTCAGGATCACCGGCGCGCGGTAGACGTTGGCAAAGGTCAGCGCGGTGTGGAAGTCGGCCTCGGCGGTGGAACCGTCGCCTATCCACGCCGAGGCGATGCGGGTGTCGCCCTTGATCGCCGAGGCCATGGCCCAGCCGACCGCCTGGATGAACTGCGTCGCCAGGTTGCCGCTGATCGAAAAAAACCCGGCGCGCTTGTACGAGTACATCACCGGCAACTGGCGGCCGAGCAGCGGGTCGCGCGAGTTGCTCATCAACTGGCACATCATCTCGACCATCGACACGTCGTCGCGCGCCAGCAGCAGGCCTTGCTGGCGGTAGGTCGGAAAGCACATGTCGCCCGGCGCAATGGCCAGCGCGTGCGCGCAGGCAATCGCCTCCTCGCCCAGGCATTGCATGTAGAAGGAGACCTTTTTCTGCCGCTGGGCGATTTGCATGCGGGCGTCGAAGGCGCGCGTGCGCAGCATGGCGGTCAGCCCGCGCTTGAGCAGCGATAACTCGATGGGCGGCGCCCACGGGCCGACCGCCTGGTGGTCGTCGTCGAGCACGCGGATCAGCGTGTAGGCCAGGTCCACCGTGTCGGCCGCCGCCACCTCCACCGTCGGCCGCCGCACCGAGCCGGCACGGGCCACGCGCAGGAACGAAAAGTCGGTGTCGCAGCCCGGCCGACCGCTGGGCTCGGGAACATGCAGCGACAGCGGCGGGGTGCTCGTGCGCATCGGCTTCGTCTCCCGGCGCCGGGACTGGCGCAACCAAAGGGAAATGCTACGCGCCGACCACCGCTTGCGCGGCGCCACGCGGCCGGTGAAAACCCGCGCGCGGGCGCTGCGCCAGCACGAAACTGCCGATCAACCAAGCAGCGCCAGCGCCTCGGTGTACGGCAGGTTCTGCTGCTCGGCCACCGGCAGGCAGGTCAGCTTGCCGAGCGCGACGTTGAGCCCGGCGCGCAGGTGCGGGTCGTCGTGCAGCGCGGCGCGCCAGCCCTTGTCGGCCAGCGCCAGCGCATGACCGAGCGTGGCATTGCCGAGCGCGAAGGTCGAGGTGCGCGCCACCGCGCCGGGCATGTTGGCGACGCAGTAGTGCAGCACGCCGTCGACGGTATAGGTCGGCTCGTCGTGGGTCGTCGCGTGCGAGGTTTCGAAGCAGCCGCCCTGGTCGATCGCCACGTCGACCACCACCGCGCCGCGCTTCATGCGGGCAACCATCGCCCGTGTCACCAGCTTGGGCGCGGTGGCGCCGGGGATCAGCACGCCGCCAATCACCAGGTCGGCGGCCAGCACCGCTTCTTCAACCGCGTGGGCGGTCGAGAACACGGTGGTGATGCGGTTGCCAAACACCAGGTCGAGCGCGCGCAGCCGGTCGACGTTGCGGTCGATCACCGTCACCTGCGCGCCCAGGCCGACCGCCATTTGCAGTGCGTTGGTGCCGACCACGCCGCCGCCCAGCACGGTCACCCGCGCCGGCGCGACCCCCGGCACGCCGCCGAGCAGGATGCCCATGCCGCCCTTGCTTTTTTCCAGGTGCACCGCGCCGGCCTGCACCGCCATGCGGCCGGCGACCTCGCTCATCGGTGCCAGCAGCGGCAGCCCGCCGCCCGGGCCGGTGACGGTTTCGTAGGCCACGCAGACCGCCCCGCTGGCCAGCAGCGCGGCGGTTTGCTCGGGGTCGGGCGCCAGGTGCAGGTAGGTGTAGAGCAACTGGCCCTCGCGCAGCCGGGCAATCTCCTCGGCCTGCGGCTCCTTGACCTTGACCACCATCTCGCCGCGGGCAAACGCCTCGTCGGCATCGGCGGCAATGCGCGCGCCGGCGTCGCGGTATTGCGCGTCGTCGAGCCCGATCGCCGCGCCGGCGCCGGCCTCGACCCACACGCTGTGGCCGTGCGCGACCAATTCATGCACCGCGGCCGGCGTCAGCCCGACGCGGTACTCGTGGTTCTTGATCTCCTTGGGCACGGCAATGCGCATCGCGGTCTCCTGCAACCGGTGAGTCCCCGGCGGCGCCGGGCGACCGATTGCAATGCAGCGCCGCGCGGCCGGCAAGCGCGGTCAACCCTGCCCGGCCGCGGCCGCGGCCGCAGCCCAGGTCAGGTCAGCTCAGGCCAGGTAGCAGAAGTGCGCGCGCAGCAAGGGGCGGCCGGCGTGGTCGACGCCGGCGCGGTCCAGGTACAGCGCCAGGGCCTGCCCATCGCTGCGCCGCAGCACCCGGGTGGCGCTGTCCAGCGCCGCGCCATCGCCGACAAAGCGCAGCGTGAACTGCTGCAGCGCGGGGTCGGCGCGGTCGGCGTGCACCTGCTGCAGCCGCAGCCGGGTTGCCGGCGCAGCGCCGTAGACCTCGAACGATTCGCCGACACGGCGTTGCCAGTCTGCCAGGCTGCCGTCGTCGGCCGCCCTGTCGGGCCGAACGCCGGCCAGCACCGGCCAGGTGCCGGCGCTCGCCACAACGGCGGCGCCGGCGCGCACGAACTCACGCTTGTTCATGGCAGATCTCCACTGAAGATTGGGCCACGGCGCCATGCCAATGCATGAACTGGTGCACGCCTTCGGGGGGCCCGACGGCGCCAAAACCCAGCCGCTCATACAGCCGCCGCGCGGGGTTGGTCAACTCGACATAAATCGTCAGCGCCTGGCCGGCGCTTTCGGCCTGCGCCATCAACTGGCGCAGACAGCGCCCGCCCAGGCCTTGTCCGCGCCACTCGGGCAGCAGCGCGATGTCCAGCACATGCACCGCCTGCGCGCCGCGGTGCAGCCACAGCCGGCCGGCCGCCTGCCGGCGACCGCCCTCGCCCGCCTCCAGCACCGAATGCTCGGCGTCGGGCCAGTGCGCCTGGTAGTGCAGGGCCTGGGCCTGCGACTGCTGGCGCACAAAGGCGTCGCATTGCGCGGCGGTCCAGCCGGTCAGCGCCAGCTCGTCGGCGCGCGTGCTGGCGTAGACACGCAGCAAGAAGTCGGCGTCGGCCGGCGTCACCGGCCGCAGGGACCAGTCCATGGCCGGGATTCAGGGGCGCGACGGGTAAATGCCTTGCAGCGCGATGCAAAAGTTCAGCACCAGCGCCGGCGGGCGGTTTTCATGCGCCTGCGAGCCGCCGGCGGGGGCCAGCGCGGTGGCCGCCATGGCCACGTTCACACCCGGCGCATGGTAGACCGGCGCGCTGTTGGCGCTGGGCGCCAGCGCCGACGCCGCCGGGCTGGGTCCGGTGGGCGACAACGCGGCCATCAGGCCATGGCTGTGGGCCGGAATTTGTGCCTGGGTCAACGTGACCGCGGCGCTGCCGCCGCTTTCGCCCGCCTCGCGCAGCGACAGCCCCGGGCCCTGGCCGGTGCCGATGGCCACACGGTCGCGCAGGTCGGGCAGCGCGAAGTTGCTGGTGCCGTTGCCGCCGAAGGTGGTGCCGAGCAGCGAAAACAGCGCAGTGTTCTGGGCAATCGGCAGCAACTGGCCGTCGCAGGCGGCCCAGCCGGTGGGGGCGAAGTTGCAGCCAAACATACGAACTTCGCCGACAAACGGGTCTGACATTCGAAGCTCCTCAGGCGGGTGTCGGATAGATACCGAACAGCGCAATGATGTAGTTCAGCGCCACGTAGGGGGCCATGTTGTCGTGCGGCTCGCCGCCGCCCACCGCGGCAATCGCGCCGGCGGCCATCGCCGTGGTCGGCGTGCCGCTGCCGTAGACGTTGACCGCCGTGGCTGCCAGCACGCTGCCCGAGGGGCCGGCGGCCGGTTGCGCCGCCGCGCTGGTCGCGTTCTGGGCATGGCTGTGCGCCGGCATCTCCGGCACGCCCAGCGTCACCTGCTCGCTGCCGCCCGACTGGCCGAGCGCGCGCGGCGTCAGCCCCGGTCCGGCGCCCTGGTGCAAAGGCGCCCGGCCGCGCAGGTCAGGCAGGGCAAACGTGGTCTGCCCGTCGCCGCCATAGGTGGTGCCGAGCAACGTGAACAAGGTGTCGTTGTCCGCGATCGCGATCACCTGACCGTTGCACAGCGCCCAGCCATTGGGCGCGAAATTGCCTGCGAAGAGCCGAATCTCGCCAACATAGGGATCTGCCATGAGGGCCTCCTGGCCTTTGGAATTTCAGTTGCGCGACGGAAAAATGCCGGCCAGCGCGATGACGAAGTTCAGCGCCAGGTACGGCGGCATGTTGTCGTGCGGCTGGCCGCCGCCGCTGCTGGCCACGCTGGCCGGGTTCATTTGCACCGCGCTGGCGCCCGGCGCGCCGTACATCGCCACGCCGGTGCGCGGCTTGGCCGCCGGCAGCGCGTTGGCCGGCAGGTTGGCGTTGGCCAGGTCGCTGCTGGCCTGCATGGCGTGCAGGTGCTGGGGCAGTTGCGCCATCGTCAGCGCCACGCGCTCGGCACCAAGGGCCTGGCCTTGCACGCTCGTGCTGCCGCGGTGCATTGGCGCTCGGCCGCGCAGGTCAGGCAATGCGAAGGTGGTCTGGCCGTTGCCACCGTACTGCGTGCCCAGCAGCGCGAACAGCGCCTGGTTCTGGTTGATTGGCAACAACTGGCCGTCGCACCGCGCCCAGTTCCTGGGCGGAAAACCGAAGCCGAGCACGCTGATCTGCGACAGGTAAGGGGTGGCCATGGCGAAATCTCCTGCTTGGAATGGGGAGCGTTGGGTCAAGCAAAGACGGCCTGGTAGCGCACGCCGGCCGCGTCTGCGGCCACCGGCACCAGGAACAGTTCAAGCTCGGGCAGCCGCGCGTGGATCAGCCGGTAGGTGCGCTGCGGCAGCAACGGTGCCGGCGGGCCGACAAACAGCAGCGAAAACGGCTGGCGGCCATTGAACCCCGGCTGCGGCAAGGCGTGCACCTCGACCAGTTCGGCACTCAGCGGCGCTGGCCCGGCGGCGTCGGCCGCCAGCGCGAAGCGCTCGCCGCGCAGCGGCGCGAAGCGCTCCAGCGACCAGTCGTCCTGCACCGTCATGCGCGGCGGCGCGGCACCAAACGCAGCGCGGCCAGCGCCAGCAGCACCAGCGCGGCGCCGCCCGGCTCGTCGACCGTGCCTGGCGGGGTGAGGGTCCCCGACCGCAAGTCGATGCGGAAGTCGCCATGCAGGTCGCCGCTGCCGACGCCCGGAATCGGCGTGAACAGCAACTCGTCAAGGAAAAACTCGAACCGCCCAGGGGCGGTCAATTGCCCACCCGCGCCGCTGGCGCCGCCCAGCGTGGTGATGGCAGCACCGGCGATAGACGCGCCTTGTATCGCCAGGCCATCGAAGACATAGCGCGCGTGCGCGCCGCCCAGCCCGAGGTACCCGGAGACGATGGCGCCATTGGCCAACTGGGTGCCGGCCGCGACGCGGAGCAAGATGGAGTCACCGGAAAAGGTGATCGAGTCCAGCGGCAGCATGAAGCCGCTGATGTCACCGCTGCCGGCGGGCGTGATGCCGACGTTGAGAGCGGCCACCTGAGTCAGCGCGATCGGCGTTGTGTCGATCACGTCGCCGCTCACCAAGCCGGTGACCAGCCCGCCAGGCGAGAGCAGGCTGACCGTGACCGGGCCGACCAGGCTGGCGCTGGCCGGTTGTGCCCAAAAAACCGACGACAACACCGCGCCCGCGGCCACGACGGAGGTCAACGCTGACCGCGTTTTTGCAAAATTCATGGTCTTCCTTTGATCTATAGCAACTGCAAGCGCAGCAGATCACGAGCGACCGGTCTTGTCACCCCCCGAAGTGAATGTTTGCCGACGTGTCGGGCCGACTTTCGTCCCGGCCGCAGCCGCGGCGGCGTCGACCGAAGCGCGGCATCCAGCCAGCGTCAATTCGACGCCGCCCGTCTTGAGGCAAAACTCAAGACCTGACCCCGGGTATCGCGGCCAGCAGTGGCGCCGGGCTGACCGCCGAGGGCTGCTGGAAGGGGTTGCCCTGGATCAGCACGATGGCCGCGGTGGGCGCGGCGGCGAGCGCGAACAGCAGCACCGAGATGAAGGCGGCGCGCGGCTGTTCGGCGTGGACCACGGCCACCGACAACAGGGTCAGAAAGCCGAGAAAGGCCATGCCCAGCCACTTCAGCGGGTTGACATGGGTCTGGCTCAGCGCGATGCGGCGGTCGCGTTCGTCGCGCAGCGCGCTGGCCTGTTGCAGCAGCAGGCTTTGCACGTTGGCGCCAGCGGCGGCGGTGTCGGGGCTGGCCATCAGCCGCAGCAGTTGGTCGGCGTTCTGACCGACTTGCGCGCTGGACTGGCGCTGCGCCAGCAGCGGCCACTCGGCGGCGGCCGACTGCGCGTAGCGGCGCAGCGCGTCGCGGCTGCGGCCACGCTGCGGCTCGGCCAGCAGGTCGGCCAGCACGTCGATGCGGCGCAGCGCGTCGGCCTCCTTGAACACCGCGTCCATCGCCCGGTCGTGCGCGCTCCAGGTGTCGTTGGCCAGAAAGGCCAGCGTCAGGCCGAACAGCACGCCGATGATGTTGATGAACGGCGGCACCACGCCCTTGAGCGTGGCGATCCACGGCGCCCAGCGCGAGCGCGCCATCAGCCAGCCGATCGCGCCGACCGCGAATGCGGTGCCGGCGACGGCAAAAAAGGCGTAGGCGTAATGGTCGTAGGCGTGCCAGCCGTCGGTCGGGGTCATGGTGGGGTCAGGCGAGGTGCGGCGCGCTGGGCGCAGCCGTCAGTGTCAGGCGCACGGTCAGGCGCAATGTCAGGCGTGATGACGATTTTGCCGGTGCGCTACCGCTGGCCTTGAACGGGAGGCGGGCCCGCGCATCAATCAACGCCCGCCAGCCGCGCCAGCAGTGCCTGCAGCAGCGCCACCGGTGCTGCGCCAGCGGCGCGCGCCTGCGCCAGCGTGTGGGCGTGGCTCAATCGCTCGCTGCTCAGTCCGGCGGCCAGGTTGGTGACCAGCGACAGCGCCAGCACGCGCATTCCCAGCGCGCGCGCCAGGATGGTTTCGGGCACCGTGCTCATGCCAACCGCGCGCGCGCCCAGCAGCGCCAGCATGCGCACCTCGGCCGGGGTTTCGAACTGCGGGCCCTGGCACCAGGCGTAGACGCCCTCGGTCAGCGCCACACCCTGGGCTGCCGCCACCTCGCGTGCCAGCGCGCGCAGCGCCGGGTCGTAGGCGTCGGCCATCGCGACAAACGGGTCGGCCAGGCCCAGGCCGACCAGCGGCGAGCGCTGCGCCAGGTTCAGGTGGTCGGCCAGCAGCATCAGCGCGCCCGGCGGCAGCGCCGCGTCCAGGCTGCCGGCGGCGTTGGTCTGCACCAGCACGCCGCAGCCCAGCGCGTGCAACACCTGCAGCGGCAGCGCCATGTTGTCGGCGCGGCCGTTTTCATAGGCGTGGACGCGGCCGGCCAGCACCGCCACCGCGCAGCCGCCGATATGGCCCAACACCAGCTCGCCGCGGTGGCCGGCGATGCCGGCCGGGGCAAAACCGGCAATCTCGGCATAGGCGATGCGCCGGGCGTCGTCGACCCGATCAACCAGCGCCGACCAGCCAGAGCCGAGCAGCACGGCCACCTGCGGCCGGGCGTTGGGTGCCAGCCGGTGCAGGCTGGCGAGCGCTGCCGCCACGCGGTCGGCGTTCAGTTCGGCCGCCGATGGCGCAGTGGGCGCGCTCATCGCACAGGCGACGACGGGGCGCCGCCCTGGTTTGCCGCCAGCTCGGCGCGGGCCGCATCAGGCGCCGGCGGCGCCGACGGCAAATGCCCGGCGCCAAAGCCCCAGGGCAGCAGTTCACCCAGCGTGCGCGGCTGGCCCGGACCGTGCAGGCCGGCCAGCCACACGGTCGCGGCCGGGTCGGCAAATTCGGCCAGCCGCTGCCGGCAGGCGCCGCAGGGGGTGACCGGGTCGGCGCCCGGCGCCTCGGCGACCACCGCGGCGCCGAGCACGCGCCGGCCGCCGGCACTGACCAGCGCGCCCAGCGCGCTGGCCTCGGCGCACTGGGTCAACGGGTAGGCGGCGTTTTCGACATTGCAGCCGACGTGGATGCGGCCCAGGTCGTCGAGCAGCGCGGCGCCGACCGCAAAGCGCGAATACGGCGCATGGGCGTTGCCGCGCACCGCGCGCGCCGCGGCGAGCAGCGCCGCAACGGTATCGGGCGCCAGCGGGTTGGCGCAGGACGCGGTCAGGTCAGCCACTCAATGCTCCTTCAGGTACGGTTGGCCAAGCGCGCGCGGCGCCACCGCGCGGCCAATGAAACCGGCCAGCAGCACCACCGTCAGCAGGTAGGGCAGCGCCTGCACCGCCTGCACCGGCAACTGGCCGACCAGCGGCAGCGCCACGCCTTCCAGCCTTATCGCCGCCGCGTCCAGAAAGCCAAACAGCAGGCAGGCCAGCAGCGCACGCAGCGGGTGCCAGTGGCCGAAGATCATCGCCGCCAGCGCCATGAAGCCGCGGCCGGCGGTCATTTGCGGCACGAAGGCCGCGTTCTGGCCCAGCACCAGGTAGGCGCCGGCCAGCCCGCACAGCGCGCCGTTGAGCGTCAACGCCAGCCAGCGCAGCCGCGGCACCCAGACGCCGGCGGCGTCGACCATCGCCGGGTTTTCGCCCACCGCGCGCAGGCGCAGCCCGGTGCGGGTGCGAAACAGCGCCCACCACAGCGCCGGCACCAGCGCCAGCGCCAGGTAGACCAGCGCGTTGTGGCCGAGCAGCGCCGCGCCCAGCAGCCGCCCCGGCCCGGGCCAGGCGGCGGCCAGCGCGTCGGCCGCTGTCTGGCCCAGGCCGTGCAGCCGCACCGCGTCAGCCAGCGGCGGCGTCTGCCCGCCCAGGCCAAACCAGGCGCTGGCAAGCACCACGGTCAGGCCGGCGGCGATCAGGTTGATCGCCACCCCGGACACCACCTGGTCGCCGCGGTGCGCAACGCAGGCCAGCCCGTGCAGCCACGACGCCGCCACCGCCACCGCGATGGCCAGCGCCAGTGCGGCGGCGGTCGAGCCGAGTGCAACGCCGGCCGAACCCGCGGCGCAGGCGGCGAGCAGCATCTTGCCTTCCAGGCCGATGTCGATGACCCCGGCGCGCTCGGACACCAGCCCGGCCAATGCACACAGGATGAGCGGCGTGGCCACGCGCAAGGTGGCGCCCAGCAGGCTGCCGAGCAGCGCCAACAGCGCCAGGTGCGACTCAGCCATGCGCGGCCGGCGCGTTGTCGGCGCGCCGCAGTCGATCGAGCAGGTTCGCCAGCGGCGCCGCCAGCACATAGGCCATCGCGCCCGAAAACAGCACGATGAAGCCCTGCAGCAGCACCACCATGTCGCGGGTAAAGCCCTTGACTTCGAACGCCACCTCGGCGCCGCCCTGGAACAGCGCGCCAAACAGCACGCTGGCCAGCACGATGCCCAGCGGGTGGTTGCGGCCCATCAACGCCACCGCGATGCCGGTGAAGCCGGCGCCGGCGACAAAGTCCAGCAGCAGCCGGTTGGCGATGCCGGCGATCTCGTTCATGCCGACCATGCCGGCCAGCGCGCCCGACACGCCCATCGCCAGCAGCACCTGGCGCCGGGGTTCGATGCCGGCATAGGCGGCGGCCGACGCGCTGGCGCCGGTGGCGCGCAGCCGGTAGCCGGCGCGGCTGTGCCACAGGAACAGCCACACGCCGAGCGCCGCCAGCAGCGCCAGCAGCAGGCTCAGGTTGACCGGCGAGGCCGGCCAGTCGACGCCCAGCCAGCCCAGCGCGTCGCGCAGCGACGGCAGCCGCGCCGCGTCGGCAAAGGCCGCGCTTTCGACCGCCATCGACCCCGGCGCCTTCAGGTGGTTGACCAGCAGGTAGACCAGCAGGGTGCTGGCCAGAAAGTTGAACATGATGGTGTTGATCACCACATGGCTGCCGCGCCAGGCCTGCAGCCAGCCCGGAATCAGCGCCCAGGCCATGCCCAGCGCCATGCCGCCGGCCAGCATCAGCGGCAGCAGCGCCCAGCCCGTCAGGTGCGGCCCGGCGGCGATGGCCACCAGCGCACTGCCCAGCCCGCCCATCGTCGCCTGGCCCTCGCCGCCGATGTTGAACAGCCCGCCGTGAAACGCCACCGCCACCGCCAGCCCGGTGAAGATGAAGGTGGTGGCGTAGGCCAGCGTGTAGCCGATGCCGCGCGCCGAGCCGAAGGCGCCGACCAGCAGCGCGCGCAACACCTCGGCCGGCGGCTGGCCGACCGCGGCCACCACCAGCGCCGCGGCCAGCAGCGCGGCCAGCAGGTTCAGCGCCGGCAGCAGCAGCAGGTCAGCCCAGCGCGGCAGCGGCGGCGTCATGCGGCTTGCTCCGCGCCGCTGGCGCTCATCAACAGGCCCAGCCGGGTTTCGCTGCACTCGGCGATCGGCAGCGCGCCGGTGATGCGGCCCTGTGCCATCACCAGCACGCGGTCGGCCAGCGCCAGGATTTCGTCCAGCTCGCTGGAAACCAGCAGCAGCGCGCAGCCGGCGTCGCGCAGCGCGCGCAACTGGGCGTGGATGAACTCGATCGCGCCGATGTCGACGCCGCGCGTTGGCTGTCCGACCAGCAGCACCAGCGGCGCGCGGCCAAGCTCACGCGCCAGCACCAGCTTTTGCTGGTTGCCGCCCGAAAAGCGCCGGCTGGCCAGCGCCGGGTCGGCCGGCCGCACGTCAAAGCGCGCCATCAGCGCGGCACAGGCCTGGTGCACCGCGCGCCGGTCAAGCAACGCGCCGCGGCCGTATTCGGGCCGGTCTTCGTAGCCCAGGATGGCCGACTCGCAGGCGGCAAAGTCCAGCACCAGCGCCCGTGCCTGCCGGTCTTCGGGCACATGCGCCAGGCGCAGCGCGCGGGCGCGCTGCGGGTCCAGCCACGACGGCGGCGTGAACACCTGCCCGGCCAGCCGCAGCCGGCCACATTGCGGTGCGCGCAGACCGGCCAGCACTTCCAGCAGCTCGGACTGGCCGTTGCCCGAAACGCCGGCGACGCCGACGATCTCGCCGCCGTGCAGCGCCAGCGACACCTCGGCCAGCCGGGTGATGCCGGCGCCGTCGACCAGCGTCAGCGCCTCGGCCTGCAGCCGCGCCTCGCCTTCGCCGTCGCCGTCCCCCGCGCCCGCCGCAGGCGCGCCCGCACCGCGCCCGAGCGCCACGTGGCGGCCAACCATCGCCTGCGCCAGCGCCTCGACCGTGGTCTCGGCCGCCGCGCATTCATGCACCACGCGGCCGCCGCGCATCACGGTCACACGGTCGCACAGGCGCAGCACTTCCTTCAACTTGTGGGTGATGACGACGATGGTCGTGCCGTCTCGGCGCAGTGCGTCGAGCACGCCGAACAACTGCTCGGCCTCCTGCGGCGTCAGCACCGCGGTCGGCTCGTCGAGGATCAGGATGCGCGCGCCGCGGTACAGCGCCTTCAGGATTTCCAGCCGCTGGCAGTCACCGACGCCGAGCGCCGACACCGGCGCATCCAGGTCGACCTGCAAGCCGGTACGCGCCATCAACGCCTGCAGCCGGCGCCGGGCGTGCGCCGCCGCCGCTGCCAGCCGAAATGCTGTCTCGGCGCCGAGCATCACGTTGTCCAGCGCGGAAAGCGTCGGCACCAGCATGAAGTGCTGGTGGACCATGCCGATGCCCAGCGCAATCGCCTGCTGCGGGTTGGCAATCGTCACTGGCCGGCCAAAGACTTCAATCCGCCCGGCGTCGGCCGCGTACAGGCCGTAGAGGATGGACATCAGCGTGCTCTTGCCGGCGCCGTTCTCGCCGACCAGCCCATGCACGCTGCCTGGCGCCAGCGTCAGCGCCACGTCGACGTTGGCGCGCACCGCGCCGAAGCGCTTGCAAATGCCGGCCATCCTGACCGCGGGTGGCTGCGTCGCGGGCACGGCCGCAGCGGGCAACGGTACAGGCGTCATGGGCGGGTCATCGGCATGAGGCTTCCCACTGGCCCCGACCACCGCGTTGAAGACGTGCCGGTTCGGGGTGCGCCGGCATGGTAGCTGCCCGCCTCGCGCTGGTAGGTGGCTGGGTCAAGCGCGGCCTGTCCAGTCTTGGTCAGCCGGTCGGCCCGCGCCAGGCCTGTGGCGTTGTCGGCACGACGCATACTGCGTTTTCTTTCCATCCACCCCATCACCGGAGGTTTTCATGGGACTGTTGGACATCCTGAACCAAGTGGTTTCCGGCGGCATGGCCAATGACCAGCACATCGACCAGGTGACCCAGAACGCGCCGCCCGAAGTGCTGGGCGCCGGCATCGCTGAAGCGTTTCGCTCCGACCAGACGCCCGACATTGGCAGCATGGTCGGCCAGCTCTTTGGCAACTCCAACGGCCAGCAGCAGGCCGGCGTGCTGAACCAGATCCTGGCCTCGCTCGGCCCGGCGGCCGCGGCGGCGATCGGCGGCGGCATCCTTGGCAAGGTCATGGCGCCGGGCAGCACGCAGGTGTCGCCGACCGAAGCGTCGCAACTTTCGCCGCAGCAGGTGCAGGAAATCGTCCGCGACGCCAACCAGCAGCAGCCCGGCCTGGCCGACCAGTTGGGCAACTTCTACGCCCAGCACTCGGGCCTGATCAAGACCCTGGGCGGGCTGGCGCTGGCGGTGGCGGCGACCAAGATGAAGGATCACCTCGAAAGACGGTGAGCTTGTCACTGCAATGAAAACGGGCTGTCGCAGCGCTGCGGCAGCCCGTTCGTTTGTCTGGTCGGGGTGAGACGATTCGAACGTCCGACCTACTGCTCCCAAAGCAGTTGCGCTACCAGGCTGCGCTACACCCCGTGAAGAGCCGCGGATTCTAAGGCTCGGGCGCCGAAGCCATCGGCGCTGGTGCGCGTTAAGCCGGCGCCTGCGCCATCACGACGATGCCATCGGCGTCGGCCGCCAGCCATTCGCCGGGCCGTACCGCCACGCCCTGAATGTGCACCGCCACGTCGACCAGACCGGCCGCCTTGCGGTCGGTCGGCAGCGGCAGCGAACCCAGCGCGCGTATGCCGATGGCCTGCGCGGCGAGTTCGGCCACGTCGCGCACGCAGCCGTCGATCACCAGCCCGGCCCAGCCGTTCTTGGCCGCCGCGGCGGCCAGGTTGCCGCCGAGCAGCGCACGCCGCGTTGAGCCGCCGCCGTCGACCACCAGCACGCGACCGTTGCCCGCGGACTCGACCAAGGCCTTGACCGAGGTGTTGTCCTCGTAGCACTTGACAGTCACCACCGTTCCGCTGAAAGACGGCTGGCCGCCGAATTCACGAAACACCGGTGGCAAGACGCGGAAAGCGCCGCTGTTGTCGGATTTGTGCGCATCGCACAGGTCGCAGGTCGAAACACGCATGGTGGGTTAAGGAGCAGGTTGAACGGAAGGTCGGTATCGGTCACCAGTGTCCGCCCAAATCACCGACAGAGGTTCACGCGGACGGGTCTTGCGAATAAATCAACGCGGTATAGGGGCCGATGCTGAGCTTGCCGCTGGCCGGCAACCCGTCGCGGCCCTCGCCTGATGCGTCGATGTCATGGCTTAAGTGGTTGCTGAAGTCTTCGCTGTACACGCCGGCGTCGGAGTTCACGCGCAGGCGCCAGGTGCCGGCAGCGGGCAGTCCGATGTCGTAGTCCTCGCGCGTGGCGTGGGAGAAGTTCATCACCACCACCACATCGTCGCCGGCGCCGTACTGGTCGGCACGCTGAAACGCCACCACATTCATCGCGTCGTTGACGTGAAAGACGTTCAGCACCTGGCCGCACAGGCCGCGGCTGTGGCCTTTGCGGTTCAAACGCAGCTGCACCAGGTCGCGGTACAGGCGCACGATGCCGCGGTAGTCGGCGTTCAAGTCCCAGTCCAAGGGCACGTCGTCGCGAAACCACCCGCCCTGCAAGAACTCCTGGCCCTGGAAGATCATCGGCACACCGGGTGCGGTGAACACCAGCGCGGCGGCAAGCGTCGAGCGTTTCTGCGCGTACCAGCCGGTGGCGTCGTCGGGGTTGATTTCCGCCGGCACGCGGGCCTTGCCGTTGGCCACTTCGTCGTGGCTTTCGCTGTAGACCACGCGGGCGAAGGCGTCGCCGTGGTAGCGGAAGTTCAGCGCGTCGCGCACCGCATCCATCGAACGCTGCGCGTCCTCGGCCACGATCACCACCTCGCGCACCGGGTGGACAAAGTTGGCGTCCCATTGCGACGAGAAGCCGGCACCGCCGGCATCAGGCGGCAGCGTCAGCGCCGCAATGCCGCGCAGGTCTTCAGAAATGGTGATCGCGCCAGGAAAGTGGGCATGCACCTCCTGGTTGATCCACTGCATCAGCGACCAACCCTCGGGAATATCGTCGTCGCCGTTGCCGGCGATCGAGCGCATGTACAGCGTCATGTCAAAGCGCAGGCCGTCGACGTGGTACTCGCGCAGCCAGTGCAAGGCGTTGTCGCGCAAGAACTGGCGCACTTCGCCGCGACCGTAGTCGGGCCGCGTGGCGCCCCACGGGGTTTGCGCGCGGTGGTCGTTGTAGAAGTAAATCCCGCCGCCGTCGTTTTCGGACCAGCCGTCAAAGCGCCACAGGTCCAGGTCGCTCGGCCCGAGGTGGTTGTAGACCACGTCGAGGATCACCGCGATGCCGTTCTTGTGTGCTTCGCGGACAAAGGTCTTGAACGCGTCCGGGCCGCCATAGGCACTCTCGACCGCGAAGATATGCGCCGGGTTGTAACCCCACGAGTAGTCACCGGCGAACTCGGCCGCCGGCATGATTTGCACGCAGTTGATGCCCAGTTTCTTCAGGTGCCCCAGGCGGTTCAGCGCCGTCAAAAAGGTGCCGGGTTTGCCGTCTTCGGTGGTGGCGTACGAGCCGATGTGCATCTCGTAAATCATCAACTCGCTTTTCGGCGGCGCCTGAAAGTCGTCGCCGGCCCAATCGAATTGCCGGTGGTCATGGATCAGACCGACGCCGACCGAATTGGTCACCGCCTGGGCATATGGGTCGATGCGGTCGAACGACTGCTCGCCGTTGACGATGTGGAACTTGTAGCCCTGGCCATGCTGCACGCCGGCAATGTCGGCATACCAGTAGCCAGCGTCGTCGCGCACCATCGGGTGGGCGTCGTCCGACCAGGCGTTGAACTCGCCTTTGACCGACACCGACTCGGCATGCGGCGCCCAGACCCGGAACGCCACGCCGTTGGCGTGCAGGATGGCGCCCATGCCCGGGTGGATGGCCGCGCCAGGCGCGGGTGGCGCTTTGGTCTTGCCGGCCTTGGCCTTGGGCGCGTGCTTGGGTTTGGCGGGTGTTGCGGCTTCGGCGCGGGGCATGGTGGGCTCCTCGAAAGATCAAACGGTTTGCACATCGGGCGGGGGGAACTTCCACCCACCCTCCCTGGCAACGTTTGTATCTTTCGCCCCCGGCTGTCGCTGTAGGACAAGGGCGGCTGCCTGCGTGCGCGGATGCCGCGCAGCAAGCCGCCTATCAACACCCCGCGTCGGGTCAGGCCGCCGCGGCCTCGCGCTTGGCGACCAGGGTCAGGATGTCGTAGCTGGCGACCAGCTCGCCGTCCTGGTTGGTGACCTCGACGTCCCAGGCCACCACGCCCTGGCCGCGGCCTTTTTCGTCCTTCTTGTTGCGGTCAATCTTGCGCTTGCAGGTCAGCCGCGCGCGGATGGTGTCGCCTATGCCCACCGGCTTGACGAAGCGCAGCGTGTCGAGCCCGTAGTTGGCCAGCACCGGCCCTTCGGCGGCCGAGACAAACAGCCCGGCGGCGGCCGACAGCACGAAGTAGCCGTGCGCAATGCGCTTGCCGAACACACTGTCCTTGGCGGCGATTTCGTCGAAGTGCATGTAGAAGTAGTCGCCCGAGATGCCGCCAAAGGCCACCAGGTCGGCCTCCGACACGGTGCGGCGGTGCGTCAGCAGCGATTCGCCGATCTTCAAGTCCTGGAAGTAACGGCGGAACGGATGGACCTCGGTCTCGATGACTTGCGCGCCGCGCACGAACTCGCCGGTCACCGCCGCCAGCATGGTCGGCGAACCCTGCACCGCGCTGCGCTGCAGGTAGTGCTTGACCGCGCGCACGCCGCCCAGCTCTTCGCCGCCGCCGGCGCGCCCCGGGCCGCCGTGCTTCAGGCTGGGCAGCGGCGAGCCGTGGCCGGTCGATTCGGCCGCCGCCTCGCGGTCCAGGATGTGCAGCCGGCCGTGGTGGCGCGCGGCCACCGGAATCGCCCGCGCGGCCACCGCCGGGTCGCGCGTGACCAGCGTACCGACCAGGCTGCCCTCGCCGCGCGCGGCCAGCGCCAGCGCTTCGTCCAGGCCGTCGTAGGCCATCAGCGTGCTGACCGGGCCGAAGGCCTCGACCGCGTGCACGTCGGCGTTGTTCTGCGGGTCGCGCGCCAGCAGCAGCGTCGGCGCGAAGAAGGCGCCGTCGCCGACGCCCTCGCCCAGCGGCTTGAAGCCAACCGCGCCGTCTAGCACCACCTCGGCGCTGCGCTTGAGCTGGGCGACGCGCTCGGCGACGTCCTCGACCTGCGCGTGCGAGGCCAGCGCACCCATGCGCACGCCGTCGACCGCCGGGTCGCCGACGGTGGTCTTGGCCAGCCGCGCCTTCAGCGCCGTGGCCACCGCGTCGATCTGCTGGCGCGGCACGATGGCGCGGCGGATCGCGGTGCATTTCTGGCCGGCCTTGACCGTGATTTCGCGCGCCACCTCCTTGACGAAGAGGTCGAACTCGGGGTCGTCGGGCGTGACCTCGGGCGCCAGGATGGCGCAGTTCAGGCTGTCGGCCTCGGCGTTGAACGGCACGCTGCGGCGGATCAGGTTGGGGTGCACGCGCAGCTTGGCCGCGGTATCGGCCGAGCCGGTGAAGGTGACCACGTCCTGCCCGTCGAGCCGGTCAAGCAGGTCGCCGGTGCCGCCAATCACCAACTGCAGGCTGCCCGGCGGCAGCAGGCCCGACTGGTCGAGCAGCTTGATCAGCGCCTCGGTCAGGTAGCTGGTTGCGCTGGCCGGTTTGCCGATGCACGGCATGCCGGCCAGAAAGGTCGGCGCAAACTTCTCCAGCAGGCCCCAGATCGGGAAGTTGAAGGCGTTGATATGCACCGCCAGCCCGCCGCGCGGCACCAGGATGTGGGTGCCGGCAAACTTGCCGCCCTTGCCCAGCGGCATCGCCGGGCCTTCATGCACCACGTTGCCCGAGGGCAGCTCGTTGCCGCCCATCGAGGCGTAGGCGAACAGCGTGCCGGCGCCGCCTTCGATGTCGATCCAGCTGTCGGCGCGGGTGGCGCCGGTGTGCGCCGACACCGCATACAGCGGCTCCTTGTTGGCCAGGATGTACTTGGCCATGGCCTTCAGGCGCTCGGCACGCTGCTGGAAGTCCATCGCCAGCAGCGCCGGCACGCCGACCTGGCGCGCATGGGCCACCGCCTCGGCAAAGTCAAGCGACTCCGCATGGGTGTGGGCAATGACCCGCCCGTTGACCGCACTGCGCAGCGCCTGCGCCGCCTGTTGGCCGATCCACCGGCCACCGATGAAGCTTTGTAGTTGCATGGTGTGTTGTTGAGGTGTGAGAGGAGAGGCAAGGGGCGCCGGTGTGGGCACCGGCACGAAGAGGCTTACGGCGTGGCGGCGTGGGGGGTATTGACGGCGCCGCAATCGGCAGCGCTGACGGCCACGCTGCCGGCGCTGTCGTCGCCGCTGGCACGGGCATGCGCCGGGTCGACCGCCGACAGTCCGCCGATGAACAGGTCGGCGACGATGGGCGCCATGCGCTCGTGGTCGATCGAGCCGTCGGGCCGCATCCAGGTGAACAGCCAATTGACCATGCCGAACAACAGCATGGTCATCGGCTTGTCGAGCTTGACCTCGCGCAGCGCCGGCCGCACCTCGGCCACCGCCTGGGCCACGCCGGCGACCACCTGGCGCTCGATGTCGGTCACACGCCCGCGGTCCAGGTCGGAGAGAAAGCGCACCTCTTCGGTCAGCACGCGGTGCGCGTGCTGGGCGTCGGCGTACTCGCGCACCAGGCCTTCGATCAGCGCGCGCAAGCGCTGGCCCGACGGCAGCTTCTGCGCCGCGACGTCGTCAACCAGCGCCTGCAGGCGGCCGACATGGCCTTCGGCAATGCTGACCAGCAGCGCGTACTTGTCGCGGTAGTAGTGGTACAGGCCGGCCTTGGAGCAGCCGCAGGCGTCGGCGACCTGGCTCATCGACGTGGCGTGGTAGCCGCGGTGCGCAAACAGCTCGGCGGCCTTGGCCAGGATCAGCTCGCGCTGGTCGTCGTAGCCCGCGGATCGGCCTCGGCCCATGATCAGTGCGGTTGCAGCCGGATGAACGATGAACGCCGTGCGCGGCGCGCCCGGCATGAACCATGAAGCGGTGGCGTCATGGCGAGTTCGCGGGTGGTCGGCGGTGGGTCATCGCGTCGCGCAGGTCGCAGTGGCGTCGTCGCACCGGGTCCGCGCGCTGCCTGTCAACGTTCGTCAAAAGACAGCACCACGCGCTCGGTCAGCGGGTGGGCCTGGCAGCACAGCACGAAGCCGGCGGCGACTTCGGCCTTGTCGAGCGCGAAGTTGCGCTCCATCCGCACCTGGCCCTCCAGCACCTTGGCGCGGCAGGTGCCGCACACGCCCGAGGTGCATGAGAACGGCACCTCCATGCCGGCGGCCGACGCGGCATCAAGAATGCTCGGCTGCTGGCGCTGGAAGTCGAACTCGCGGCGAAAACCGTCGCGCACCATCACCACGCGCGACTTTTCGGCGTCGCCGGGCTGGGCCTGGTGCACGACCGCGCCAACACCCACGGTCGTCGCGCTGCCCGCCGCGGCGGCAGCCGGCGCAATGCCGAAGCGCTCGATGTGCACGCGCTCCTCGGGCACGCCGGCGGCCAGCAGCGCGGCCTCGGCCTCGTCGTTCATCTGGAACGGGCCGCAGATGAAGACGTGGTCTATGCCCTTGGGCGGCAGCACCGAGCCCAGAAACTCGGCCAGCTTGGCGCGGTTCATCAGGCCCATGTTCAGCGGCGCGTCGGTCGGCTCGTCGCTGAACACGTGCTGCAGCACGACGCGGGTCATGTAGCGGTTCTTCAGGTCTTCGAGTTCTTCCTTGAACATCGTCGACTGCAGCGTGCGGTTGGCGTACAGCAGCGTGAAGCGCGACAGCGGCTCGCGCGTCAGCACCGTTTTCATGATCGACAGAATCGGCGTGATGCCGCTGCCGCCGGCAATGCCGACGAAGTGGCGCCTGGCGTTCGCGTCCAGCGGCACGTAAAAGCGGCCCTGCGGCGCCATCACGTCGAGGGTGTCGCCGGGCTTCAACTCGGCGTTGATCCAGTTCGAGAACACGCCGCCCTTGACCTTGCGCACCGCCACGCGCAGGTCGCCATCGTCAACGCCGGCGCAAATCGAGTACGAGCGGCGCAGTTCCTGGCCGTCGACGGTACGGCGCAGCGTCAGGTGCTGGCCCTGGATGAAGCCGAAGACCTCGCGCAGCTCGGTCGGCACGTCAAAGCCGACGACCACCGCCTCCGAGGTGTCGGGCTCGACGGTGCGCACGCGCAACGGGTGGAACAGGACGCTCATGTGATCGGCTCCAGGTCGACCGACAGGCCGCCGGTCGCTACGAAAGTGGTGTGTTTAGATCGGCTTGAAGTGCTCGAACGGTTCGCGGCAGGCCAGGCAGCGGTACAGCGCCTTGCATGCCGTGCTGCCAAAGGCCGACAGCCGCTCGGTGTGCGCGCTGCCGCAGCGCGGGCAGGCCACGGCCTGGGCAGTGCCAGCCGCGGCCGAACGGCGGCCGACGATGCGTATCGGCACCGCGCCGCCCTCGGCCACCGGCCCGGGCGGGGCGATGCCGTAGTCGCGCAGCTTGCGCCGCCCGTCGGCGCTGATCCAGTCGCTGGTCCAGGCCGGCGCGCGCTGCATGGTGATGCGGGTCGGCCCCAGCCCGGCGCCGTCGAGCGCGGCGACCACGCTGCGGGCGATGTCTTCGGTCGCCGGGCAGCCGGAATAGGTCGGCGTCAGCGTCACCTCCAGCCCGTCGTCGTGCGCCTGTACACCGCGCACGATGCCCAGGTCGACCAACGACAAGGCCGGCACTTCGGGGTCGGGCACGTGGTTCAGCACGGCCCACGCGGCGTCCTGCCGCGCGCCGGGTTCGGTGGGTGCGTCGCCGGGTGGCCGCGGCGGCGCGGCGGCGCTGCCCAGCAGCTGCGGCAGGTCAAACAGCGTGCCGGCGGCGCCCGGCAGCGCAGCCATGGCCATCACCACACCCCGCCGGGGTAGCTGCGCTGCAGGCTTTGCATCTCGGCCAGCAAAAAGCCCATGTGCTCGGTGTGTACGCCGCGCTTGCCGGTGCTGCGGAAGCTGCCCAGCGCCGGCGGCTTGAGGCCAGCGTCGTCAAGCACCGCGCCGACCTCGGCCTGCCAGTCGTCGTGCAGTTCGGCCCAGCGCGGGCCCAGACCGCTGGCCTTCGCCGCGTCGTCGACCGCGTCCGATTCAAACAACTCGGGCACGAAGCGCCACAGCTCGTCGAGCGCGGCCTGGCAGCGGCGTTTGGATTCGTCGGTGCCGCCGCCCAGCCGCAGCAGCCAGTCGGCGGCATGTTCCTGGTGGTAGCGCGACTCCTTCAGCGCCTTGCCGGCGATCGCCGCCAGCTCGGCGTCGGACGATGTCCGCAGGCGCTGCCAGAGCAGCTTTTGCAGCGTGGCGACCATCAGGTTGCGCACCACGGTGAGCGCAAAGTCGCCCGGCCGGCTGGGGCCGTTGGGCAACTCGACCAGCGTCGGGTTGAGGTAGTCGCGTTCGTCGCGCAAGAATGCGAGCTGGTCTTCGTCGTGGGCTGCGCCACCGGCGGCGGCTTCCAGTTGGCCGGCGCGCGTGAGCAGCGCACGCGCCTGGCCGACCTGGTCGAGCGCGATGTTGGCCAGCGCGATGTCTTCTTCAAGAATCGGCGCGTGGCCGGTCCATTCGCCCAGCCGCTGGCCGAAGATCAGGCAGGTGTCGCCCAGGCGCAGCAAGTACTGCACCGCCGGGCTGCGGGTGAGTTGGATCGAGGCGGTCATGTCGTTTTTCCGTGGCGGGCGCGGGCGGCGCGTTCGATGCGATCGGTACGGTGCCGGCGATGAACGATGAGCGTCCCGCTGGCGCGGGACATGAACCATGAATAACGCCGAACGTGGCGTGCGGCCGGTCGCGCGGCATGCATGCCGGCGCAGCCGGCGCCTTCATTCATCGTTCATCGTTCATCGTTCATCACATATGGTCCACCGCATCCGGCAGCTTGTAGAAGGTCGGATGGCGGTAGACCTTGTCTTCCATCGGGTCGAAGAAGGCGTCCTTGTCGCCGGGGTCGCTGGCGGTGATCTGGTCGGCGCGCACCACCCAGATGCTGGAGCCTTCCTGGCGCCGGGTGTAGACGTCGCGTGCCATCTGCAGCGCCAGCTTGGCGTCGGGCGCGTGCAGGCTGCCGCAGTGCTTGTGGTCCAGCCCGGCGCGGCTGCGCACAAAGACTTCAAACAGCGGCCACTCGTGTTGCGCGGCGTCGGTGTCGGGGCGGGTGTCGGTGTTCATGCGGCTTCCTTGCGGGTGGCTTGTTTGCGGGCGTAGGCCAGTGCGGCGTCGCGCACCCAGGCGCCCTCTTCCCAGGCTTTGACGCGCATCGCCAGGCGTTCGCGGTTGTTCGGACCGTCGCCGTTGACCACCTGCCAGAACTCGGCCCAGTCGATGGCGCCGTGTTCCCAGTGGCCGGTGTGCGGGTTCCACTTCAGGTCGGGGTCGGGCAGCGTGACGCCGAGCACCTTGGCCTGGTCGACCGTGGCGTCGATGAACTTTTGCCGCAGCGTGTCGTTGGACACCCGCTTGATGCCCCAGCGCATGCCCAGCGCCGAGTTCGGGCTTTGGTCGTCGGGCGGGCCGAACATCATCAGGCACGGCCACCACCAGCGGTTGACCGCGTCCTGGACCATGGCTTTTTGCTCGTCGGTGCCGTTTTGCATCATCACCAGCAGGCTGTCGAAGCCCTGGCGCTGGTGGAAGCTTTCCTCGCGGCAGACGCGGATCATGGCCCGCGCATAGGGCGCGAACGAGCAGCGGCAAATCGGCACCTGGTTCATGATCGCCGCGCCGTCGACCAGCCAGCCGATGGTGCCGACATCGGCCCAGGTCAGCGTCGGGTAGTTGAAGATGCTGCTGTACTTGGCCTTGCCGCTGTGCAGTGCGTCAAGCATCTGGTCGCGGCTGGTGCCCAGCGTCTCGGCCGCGGCGTACAGGTACAGGCCGTGGCCGCCTTCGTCCTGCACCTTGGCCAGCAGAATGGCCTTGCGCTTGAGCGTCGGCGCGCGGCTGATCCAGTTGCCCTCGGGCAGCATGCCGACGATTTCGGAGTGCGCATGCTGGCTGATCTGGCGGATCAGCGTGCGGCGGTAGTTCTCGGGCATCCAGTCCTTGGCCTCGATGAAATCGCCGTCGTCGATCTTGGCGTCAAAGCGGCGCTGCAGCTCGGCGTCTTCGACCGTCTGCAGCGTCGGCCGCTCGTCGCGCGCCGCGGTGTCCATTGACTGGGTGTACATGGCTGGTCCTTGAAGAAAGTTCAGTCGATAGTCAGCACAGCTTAGCCGGGCGAAAAGACGTGCTTGCCGCGCATGCTGTATGAACGCCCGCGGAAGACCGCCAGGCGCTCGCCGTTCTGGTTGGTGACGTCGATGTCGTAGACGCCGGTGCGGCCGGCCTTGGAGACCTCGGCGGCGCGCGCGGTGAGCACGTCATCAAGCCGGCCGGGCGCCAGCAGGTCAATTGAAAACCCAGACGCCACCGTGAGGTGGTTGTACGAATTGCAGGCGTAGGCAAAGGCCGAATCGGCCAGCGTGGCGATCAGCCCGCCGTGGCAGATGGCATGGCCGTTGAGCATGTCGGCGCGCACCGTCATCTCCAGCACCGCGTGACCGGGGGTGACCGAAAGCACCCGTATGCCGAGCGCGTGGCAGGCGGTGTCGGCGGCCCACATGTGCTGGCGCACGCGGTCGGCGGTCTGCTGGGGCGACAGGTGGCTCATGCGCGGTACCGTGTGGGTGGGCGTTCAGGTGGGGGTTGCGGGCGCTGTGCGCAGGCGGGCGGGGCCTGAATTGGCCGTCGAAGGCCTTGTTGGCCGTCGCCTGTTCGTCACTATTATTTTCGACCGACCAGTCGGAATTGTATAAGTCACTGTTTTCTGACGCAAGACAAATCGACCTGGGTAAACCCTTGGATCGACGCGCCCAATCCTTGGCATACGCGCGTGTGCGCTGCGCAGAGAATCGCGCGCCATGCCCGACATCACGTTGATCGAACACAACGACACCCGCCACGGCTTTGAAGCGCCCGCCGGCGTCAGCCTGATGCAGGCGGTGACCGGCGCCGGAGCGCCCGGCCTGGTGGCCGAATGCGGTGGCCGCGCCAGTTGTGCCACCTGCCACGTCTACATCGAGCCGCCGTGGGACAGCCGGCTGCCGGCCGCCGCTGCCGATGAGTTGGCTTGCCTGGACTTCACCGCTGCCGAGCGCCGCAGCACCAGCCGGCTGGCCTGCCAGATCCTGCTCGACGATTCGCTGCACGGCCTGATCGTGCGGCTGCCTGAAGTACAGCGCTGACCGCGCGTTCGGTAGCACGCCCGGGCGACCGCGGGCGACAATCGTCGGCGTGAACCCGACCGAACCCACCCCTTACTCCGGCTCGACCGATGGCGCAGCCGGCGCCCCGGTCACCGACGGCGCAGCCCGCAACGAAGCCGCGGACCAAGCCGCCAGCCCGGCCGACCCAGGCGACGCCGCCGCGCCAAATATTCAGGCGCAGCCGCCAGTGGACGCCGTGGCGCAGGACGCGAATGCGCCAGTTGCGCCGGAAGTGGCACGATCCGCAATGACGCTGGTGCAGTGTGCCGAAGAGCTCAAGGCGCGCTTCCCGGCCTTGTTCAGTGGCCACCCGAAGCCGGTCAAGCTGCGCATCCACGCCGACATTCAACAGCGCGCACCGGGTGTCTTCAGCAAGGCGCTGCTGTCGGCGTTTTTTCGCCGCCTGACCGGCAGCACTGGCTACCTGATTGGGCTGACCCGATCAACCCAGCGCTTTGACCTGGACGGTCAGCCGGCGGGCGAACTGGCCGCCGAACACATTGCCGCCGCGCATGAAGAGCTGGCGCGCCGACGCGCCATCACCAAGGAACGCGAGCAGGCCGCCCGCGCCGCGCAGGCCGCGCGCGTGCGCGCCGAAGAGCAACAGCGACAGCAGCAGTGGGACGAAAGGCGCCAGCGCGCCAGCCTGCTGCGCGACTTTGAACGCACCACGCTGACCGAGGCCAATTTCTGCGCGCTCAAGGGCATGGCCGTCGAGGCCTTGCGCGAACAACTGGCGCAGGCGCGGCGCGAGGCCAGCGAGCACGCCGCGGCACCTGCGTCGGTGGCGCGGGCGCCGCTGCCGCAGGCCCCTCCGGCGCCGGCTGCGCGGCCGCGTCACGCTGACCGACCCGGTAGCCGCGGGCATGGCCCGAACGATGGTCGCAATCGCCGCGACCGCCGGCCGCGCGCGGATGCAGCCGGCAATTTCAAAGCACCAGCCGGTGCGGCGCCCCGCGCCGGTGCGGCAAACCCGGCGCATGGCGGCGCCAAGCCCTTGGGCCCAGAGACGCCGAGTGCGGCGCCAGTGACGCCCGCGCCACCGCCTGATCAGGCGGGCGAATGACGAGGCCGGCTTGAGTTGCCAACAGCCGACGCGGCGCTGAAAACGACAAAGGACCGCGAACGGTCCTTTGTCAAGCCAGGGCGCCGGCGAAAGAACACCGGCGCAAGCGCGATTACTTCAGCGACAGCACCCAGGTCACCAACTGCTTGGCCTCGTCGGCGTTGACCTGCGGATTGGCAGGCATCGGCACCTGGCCCCACGCACCGACGCCACCCTTTTGCACCTTGTCGGCCAGCTTGGCGACCGCGTCCTTCTGGCCGGCATACTTGGCGGCGACTTCCTTGTAGGCCGGGCCGACCAGTTTCTTGTCGATCGCATGGCAGGCCATGCAGTTCTTCTTGGTTGCCAAATCCTGGTTGGCAAACGCCGGCGCCGAAGACAAAGCCACAACCGCCAAGGTCGTGAAGGCGGCGAGGGAACGAACAGTGCTCATGGTGTCCTTTCGAAGGAGCGTGGTCGGAAAATCTGCACCGGCCATCGACCTGTGCTGGGCTACAGTGTTTGACTCAACGAAGTTTATCGTGACGGGTTGACAACGATGCCATTCGTCTTGCTTGGTGTAGTGCTGTGTGGCTTGAAACTGCTCGGGTGGACCATGGTGGCGGGTTGGTCATGGTGGCTGGTGCTGGCGCCCTTTTTGCTGGCCGCGCTGTGGTGGCAGTTTGCCGACACGGTGGGCATTACCCAGCGCGGCGTGATGCAGCGGGAGCAGGCCCGCGCGGCGCGGCGGCGCGAGGAGCAGTACGAAAAGCTTGGCCTGCGCGCCGGGCCGGTGTCGCCCGGCCGCCGCAGCCCCAAGGGCCCGCGCGATTGAAGCCCGCGCTTTATTCAAAGCGGTCCAGCACCGCACCCAGGCTGGCACTCGACGCATTGCGGGCGAACTTGGCCATCACGCCGTGGGTGTAACGCGGCACCGGCTGCCGCCATTGCGCGCGGCGGCGAGCGAGTTCGTCGTCGCCAACATGGAGCTGCAGCAGCAGCCGGTGCGCGTCGATGGTGATGGTGTCGCCCTCGTGGACCAGCGCGATGGTGCCGCCGGCATAGGCTTCCGGCGCGACATGGCCGACCACCATGCCCCAGGTGCCGCCTGAAAACCGACCATCGGTAACCAATCCGACGCTTTCGCCCAGGCCCTGGCCGATCAGCGCGCCGGTCGGCGCCAGCATTTCAGGCATCCCCGGGCCGCCCTTGGGGCCGAGGTAGCGCAGCACCATCACGTCGCCGGCCTTGATTTGTCCGGCCATGATCGCCGCCAGCGCCGACTGCTCGTCTTCGAACACCCGCGCCGGGCCGGTGATCACCGGGTTCTTCAAGCCGGTGATCTTGGCCACGCAGCCTTCGGGCGACAGGTTGCCGCGCAGGATTGCCAGGTGGCCTTCGGCGTACATCGGCTGGCCGATCGGGCGGATCACCTGCTGGCCGGCAGCCGGCACGTCAGGGACATCGGCCAGGTTCTCGGCCACCGTCTTGCCGGTGATGGTCATGCACTGGCCGTGCAGCAGGCCGGCGGCCAGCAGTGTTTTCATCACCTGCGGAATGCCGCCGGCGCGGTGCAGGTCGATCGCCAGGTACTGGCCGCTGGGTTTCAGGTCGCACAGCACCGGCACCTTGCGCCGCACGCGCTCGAAGTCGTCGATGGTCCATTCGACGCCCGCCGCATGGGCAATGGCCAGGAAGTGCAGCACCGCGTTGGTCGAGCCGCCGATGGCCATCACCACCGCCACCGCGTTCTCGATCGCTTCGCGGGTGACGATGTCGCGCGGCTTCAGGTCGGCCTTGACCGCCGCCACCAGCGCCGCGGCAGCGCGCTCGACCATGGCGACGATTTCGTCCTCGACGTTGGCCATCGTTGACGCATACGGCAGGCTCATGCCCAGCGCCTCGAACGCCGACGACATGGTGTTGGCGGTGTACATGCCGCCGCACGAGCCGTTGCCGGGAATCGCCCGGCGCTCGATCTGGCAGAAGTCTTCCTCGCTCATCTTGCCGGCGGAAAACTGACCCACCGCCTCGAACACGCTGACGATGTTCAAGTCCTGCCCCTTGTAGCGTCCGGGCAGGATGGTGCCGCCGTAGATGTAGATCGCCGGCACGTTGGCGCGCAGCATGCCCATCATGCCGCCGGGCATGTTCTTGTCGCAGCCGCCGATGACCATCACGCCGTCCAGCCACTGGCCGCCGACGCAGGTTTCGACGCAATCGGCGATCACCTCGCGCGACACCAGGCTGTACTTCATGCCCTCGGTGCCCATCGCCATGCCGTCGGAAATCGTCGGCGTGCCAAAGATCTGCGGGTTGGCGCCGGCGGACTTCAGTGCCGCCACGCCGGCGTCGGCCAGCCGCTGCAGGCCCGAGTTGCACGGCGTGATCGTCGAGTGCCCGTTGGCGACGCCGATCATCGGCTTGCCGAAGTCGCCTTCGGTGTAGCCCATCGCGTAATACATCGAGCGGTTGGGCGCACGCGCCACGCCTTCGGTGATGTGCTTGGAACGGCGGTTCGAACTCATGGTGCTGCTCTGTTTCTGTAAATAAAGGCAATTCTGGACACGCCCTCAGCCGCGCGCGCCGCGTTCGGCCAGGGCCTCTGGCAACGCTGCGGCTGCCCGCGCTGCCGGGCCAACCGGCGGCTCCGCCACAGTGCGCTAGAACCTTGCAGCCACGGTGTGCGGCCACCGTGTCGTGAACGTGAAGGCAATGCCCTCAAACCGGGCTGGAGGCTGCGCAGGATTGTGCATTCCCGCCTACGCATTGCCGCGCGGCAGCGCGACGCAGTTACCACGCCGCGCCACCACCTGCCGATTGGCCGCGCGGCGTGCGGCGACAATCGCCGGTTGTTGGTCGCGTCAGCCCTGCATGCTGTCGCTGCACGCTGGCCACTTCGGTCGACCGTTGGAGAGTCCATCCGATGCTCGTGCATCCCCAGTTCAACCCGGTGGCGCTGGCGCTGGGTCCGCTGCAAATCCATTGGTATGGGCTGACCTATCTGGTCGCCTTCGGCTTGTTCGTCTGGCTGGCCAACCTGCGCGCCAAGCAGCCGAGCTTTGCCTACGCCGGCTGGACCGCGCGCGACGTCGAGGACCTGCTGTTCTGGGGCGTTCTGGGCGTGGTCATCGGCGGCCGCCTGGGCTATGTGCTGTTCTACAAGCCGGGTTACTACCTGGCGCATCCGCTCGAAGTGTTTGCAGTGTGGAAAGGCGGCATGGCCTTTCATGGCGGCATGCTTGGCGTGATCGTGGCGCTGATGGCCTACGCCTTGCGGCGTGGCCGGCGCTGGCTGGAGGTGACCGACCTGGTCGCCCCTTGCGTGCCGACCGGGCTGGCCAGCGGCCGCATCGGCAACTTCATCAATGGCGAGCTGTGGGGTCGGCCGGCCGACGCCTCGCTGCCGTGGGCGATGGTGTTTCCGCAGTCTGACAGCGCGGTGCCGCGCCACCCTTCGCAGCTTTACCAGTTTGCGCTCGAAGGGCTGCTGCTGTTTGTCCTGCTGTGGCTGTACGCGCGGCGGCCGCGTGCCACCGGGCAGGTGTCGGGCATGTTCCTGATCGGCTACGGCGTGCTGCGCTTCATCGCCGAATATTTTCGCGAGCCCGATGCCTTCCTCGGCCTGCAGGCGCTGGGGCTGTCGCGCGGCCAGTGGCTGTGCGTGCCGATGGTCGCCGTCGGCGTGCTGCTGTGGCTGTGGGCCACCAGCCGTGGCGCCCGTCCCGGCAATCGTTGAGCGGCGTCGTGCGGCAGATCTTCTTCGACACCGAGACCACCGGCCTGCGGCCCGAGGCCGGCGACCGCATCGTCGAGATCGGCTGTGTCGAGATGGTCAACCGGCGGCTGACCGGCCAGCACCGCCACTTCTACCTCAACCCCGAGCGCCCAGGCAGCGCCGAGGCGTTTGCCATCCACGGCCTGAGCGACGAGTTCCTGGCCGGGCAGCCGACCTTTGCCGTGGTCGCCGACGAGTTGCTGGCCTTTATTGCCGGCGCCGAACTGGTGATCCACAACGCGGCGTTTGACGTCGCCTTCGTCAATGCCGAATTGAAGCGGCTGGCGCGCGCGCCGCTGCACACCGTGGTGGCCGCAATCACCGACACCTTGCTGATGGCGCGCGACGCCTACCCCGGCAAGGCGAATTCGCTCGACGCCTTGTGCCGCCGGCTGGAGGTCGACAACAGCCGGCGCACGCTGCACGGTGCGCTGCTGGACGCCGAATTGCTGGCCGAGGTCTATATCCGCATGACGCGTGGCCAGGGCAGCCTGGTGATAGGCGGCGATGACGCGGCCAACGCCGCCGGCGCGGCGCTGCTGCGCATCGACTTGTCGCGCTTTGCGCTGCCGGTGCTGTCGCCTTCGCCAGCCGAGCTGGCCGAGCACGAGCAACTGCTGGCCGACCTGGACAAAGCCAGCGGCGGCAAGACGCTGTGGCGGCAGTTTGCGGCGGCGTGACCTTTTGGCTATGGCAAAATGCGCGGTTCGCAAGTGGCCGCTTGGCCATTGACCAAGAAGGGTTTCCTGGCGCGCATAGTGCGGCCGAGACATCCGGGCGGTTAGCTCAGGGGTAGAGCGCGTCGTTCACACCGACGAGGTCGCAGGTTCGAAACCTGCACCGCCCACCACCACCTCCCCGCACAAAACAACGGCGCCAATCGGCGCCGTTTTGCATGGGGTGTGGCGAGCGTTACAGCATGCCCAGCGCGCGTGGCAGCCAGATCGACAGCGGCGGCCAGTAGGTGACGACGACCAGGAACACCAGCATCGTCAACAGCCACGGCCAGGTGGCGACGGTCAACTCGGTGATTCCCATCTTGGTGATGCCCGAGGCCACGTACAGGTTCAGCCCGACCGGTGGATGGCACATGCCGACTTCCATGTTGACCACCATCAGGATGCCGAAGTGCACCGGGTTGATGCCCAGCTTCATGGCGATCGGAAACAGGATGGGCGCCAGGATCAGCACGATAGACGACGGCTCCATGAAGTTGCCGGCGGCCAGCAGCAGGACGTTGGCGATCAGCAGGAAGCCGATCAGCCCGACGCCGGTGCCGATCATCGCGTCGGCCATGCGCTGCGGGATGTTTTCGTGCGTCATCAAAAACGAGAACAGCACCGCGTTGGTGATGATGTACAGCAGCATCGCGCTCATGTTGGCCGACGACAGCAACACGCGCGGCATGTCCGAAAGGCGCAAGTCCTTGTAGATGAACACCGCGGTGATGAAGGCCCACACCGCGCTCATTGCCGCGGCCTCGGTCGGCGTGAACAGGCCGGTGTAGATGCCGCCCATCACGATGACGATCAGCAGCAGCCCCCAGACCGATTCACGGAACGCGCGCCAGCGGTCGGCCCAACTGGCCTTGGGCTGGCGTGGGTAGTTGTTGCTGCGCGCGCGGTACCAGGTGGTAAAGCCGAGCATGAAGGCCAGCACCAGGCCAGGGATGACGCCGGCCATGAACAGCGCGCCGACCGAGGTGTTGGTCGACACCGAATACATCACCATCACGATCGACGGCGGAATCAGGATGCCCAGCGCGCCCGAGGTGGTGATGACGCCGGCGCCGAAACGGTTGGGAAAGCCGGCCTTGACCATCGCCGGCATCAGGATCGAGCCAATCGCCACCACGGTGGCCGGGCTGGAGCCCGAGACCGCGGCAAACAGCGCGCAGGCCAGCACGCCGCCCAGCCCCAGCCCGCCATACCAGTGGCCGACCATCGAGGTGGCGAAGCGGATCATGCGTTTGGCCACCCCGCCGTGGGTCAGGAAGTTGCCGGCCAGGATGAAGAACGGGATGGCCATGATCTCGAACTTCTCGATGCCGGTGAACAGCTTCAGCGCCACCGACTCGATCGGCACTTCGGTCATGAAGAACAGGAACGACAGCACGGTCAGGCCGAGTGAAATCGAGATCGGCATGCCGGTGAGCATCAGCACCACCAGCAGCGCAAAGATGATGAGGGTGTTCATGGCCGCTTGTCCTTGTTGGCGTTGTTCTTGCCGTTGTCCTTGTCGCCGAACCCGGAGTTCAGCGCGCCAGGCATGGTGCTGCGGCGTTCAGGGATTCCCGGCGGCGGGCCCATTTCGCGCAGACGCCGCTCGCGCCCGCCGGGGATGTCCAGCGGGTGCAGGTCGTCGGCCATGCGGTAGATCTTGTCTTCCTCGCCCGGCGTGCGCGGGTCAACCCCTTCTTCAAGGCCGTCGACGTGGCCGTGGTCGTGGTGCGGCAACTCGCCGGTGCGAATGAAGCTCCAGGTGACCTGCAGAAAGCGAAAGCACATCAGGCTGGAGCCCAGCGGTATCGCCGAATAGACGATCCAGGTCGGCCATTCCAGGTCGGGTGTGGTCGGGCCTTCGGGCAAATCGGTGGCCAGACCGAACAGTTTGAAGATCGCCTGGTGCGCGCCGTTCTCCCAGACGAAAGTGGCGCCAAGCGTGGCGACGATGCCGGTGAACAGCGCGCCGGCCAGCAGGCCAAAGACGATGAAGCGCGCGCGGTGCCGCGCGCGCAGCCGGTTGATGACGACATCGACGCCGACGTGGATGCCGGTGCGCACGCCATAGGCGGCGCCGAACTTGGCCATCCAGACGAACATGATGATGCACAGCTCCTGTGCCCAACTGAAGTTCAGCTTGAGCAAGGCGTCCTGCACCCCCGGGATCGGCAGTCCGGTCAGGTAGCGATGCACCACCGCCGCAAAAATGATCAAAGTGGCCGCACCGATCAGGAAGGTGATGATCCATTCCTCCAGGTGGTCGAGCATGCGCAGCATCGCGTTTGTCCTGCAAAAGGGTCAGGAAAGCGCCGGCCCGAACCAGGCCGGCGCGGGGGTCTTGAAGCCGGTCAGAGCTTGGCCGGGTCGAAGCCGGTGGCCTTGTAGACCGCCTCGATCGTTTCCTTGCCGATGCGCGACTCCATCTCCTTGTGCACCTTGACCAGCGCCTTCTTCAGCGCCAGGCGTTCGGCCGGCGTCGGCACGTGCACCTCGGTCTTGCCGGAGGCCTTGACCTTGGCCAGCGCGGTGTCGTTTTCTTCCTGGGCGATCTTGTTGGCGTAGGCGGTGGCGTCCTTCATTGCCTGCTCAAGCTGGCCGCGCACATCGGCGGGCAGGCCGTCCCAGAACTTCTTGTTGACGATCACCGCATAGCCCAGGTAGCCGTGGTCGGTGACCGTCAAATGCTTTTGCACCTCGTGCATCTTCTGCGTGTAGAGGTTGCTCAGCGGGTTTTCGGTGCCGTCGACGACGCCGGTCTGCAGCGCCTGGTAGACCTCGGAGAAGGCCATCACTTGCGGCATCGCGCCAAGCGCGCGGATTTCCGCTTCGAGCACCTTGCTCGACTGGATGCGCAGCTTCAGGCCGCGGTAGTCTTCCGGCGCGTACAGCTTGCGGTTGGCGCTGAACGACTTGAAGCCGTTGTCCCAGAACGCCAGCCCCTTGACGCCCTTGGCCTCCAGCTTGCTCAACAGCATCTGGCCGGCCGGGCCCTGGGTCACGGCGTGCAGTTCCTTGGTGTCGTCAAAGATGTAGGGCAGATCGAAGACTTCGAACTCGCGCACCCCCAGCGGACCGAACTTGGCCAGCGACGGCGCCAGCATCTGCACCGCGCCGATCTGCAGCGCCTCGATCTCTTCCTTGTCCTTGTACAGCGTGCTGTTGGCGTAGACCTCGACCTTGACCTTGCCCTTGGTCAGTTCGGCGGCGCGCTTGGCAAACATCTCGGCGGCCTTGCCTTTGGGCGTGTCTTGCGCCACGACGTGGCTGAACTTGATCACGACAGGTGCCTGCGCGGCGGCAAACAGCGAAAAAGTGCTGCACGCCAGGGCGACGAACAGATGGCGACGATTCATAGCGGGGGCTCCAGGGGGATAGGTTTAGGCGGGCCACCCAACGCAGCCGCCCGCCGGCGCGAGCATGCGCAGATTCGCCGTCGCCGTGCAGTGTGGAAAACCTGCAACCAGGCAACTATCCTGGGGCACGTCTTGATTTACGACAAGTCGCGGCGCACAGGCGCGGCGGCATCGCGGGCGATTGCGGTGATTGGCCCCGGCCGGGCGTCGTGGTGTCGGCCAGCAATCAGCGCGGCGCTGGCTGGCGCATCAATGCCACGCCTTTGACCTGCGCCACCAGCGCGTCGCCCGGCGCCAGTGCCAGCGCGTCGGCGCTCTTGCGGGTGATGCGCGACAGCAGCCAGCCGCCTTCGCTGTTGGCGGCCGCGCCCGGCGCACTGGCGCATTCCAGCCCGGGCGCCACGCTTTGGCCATCGCCGCACAAGGCCAGCCGCAGCAGCACAGTGTTGCCGCGGTCGGCGCTCAGGCTGTGCAGCCGTGCCGGCAGCAGGTTGAGCACGCTGGTGAGCCGCGGCATGTGCCGGCTGACGCTGACGTCGCGCGCCAGCACGCGCACGCGCAGCGCGCTGCCCGGCGGCGCGTCAACCTGGCCCAGCCACAGCCGTGCGCCGCCGGGCAGCGCCAGCCGGGTCAGGCCGTGGTCGCGGTCGTGGCCGTCGACCTGGGCGTCGAACACGCTGCCGGCGTCGTCGCGCTGCGCCAGCGGGCCGTCGGCGCGGGCGAACAAGGTGCCGACCGGCCCGGCGTCGACCACCCGCCCGTCGTCCATCAGCACCAGGTGCTGGGCGAGCTGAGCCACTTCATCGAGCGCATGGGTGACGTAGACCACCGGCAGCGCACGCGCCGCCGCCAGCCGTTCCAGGTAGGGCAGCACGTCGGCCTTGCGCGCGGCGTCGAGCGCGGCCAGCGGCTCGTCAAGCAGCAACAGCCGCGGCGCAGCGGCCAGCGCGCGGGCGATCGCCACACGCTGGCGCTCGCCGCCCGACAGCGCCTGCGGCCGGCGCTCAAGCAGCGGCTGCAGGCCGAGCAAGGCCACCGCCGCCTGCAACGCTGCCATCTCGGCACCGGCGCGCTGGCGGCCGTAGTCGAGGTTGCCGCGCACCGACAGGTGTGCAAACAGCGCCGCGTCCTGGGTCACATAGCCCAGGCCGCGGCGGTGCGTGGGCAGCCAGCGGCGTTGGGCGTCGTCCTGCCAGGACTGGCCGTCGACCCGCACCCAGCCGGCGGCGCGGTCCAGCCCGGCCAGTGCGCGCAGCACGCTGGTCTTGCCGCAGCCGGACGGCCCGAACAGCACGCTGACGCCGGGCGTCGGCAATTGCAGCTCGACGTCCAGCGTGAAGCCGGCGCGCGGCAGGCGCAGGCGTGCCTCGATCATCGTCCGCTCCCACCGCGATGCCCGGCCACGCCGCCACTGCGCCCGACGCCCCGCGGCTGGATGGCGTAGAGCAGCGCCAACACCAGCAGCGCAAAACAAACCAGGCCGATCGCCAGCCGGTGCGCGTCGGCCCATTCACCGGCCTCGACGTGCTCGAACACCGCCACCGACAGCACACGGGTACGGCCGGGGATGTTGCCGCCGATCATCAGCACGACGCCGAACTCGCCCACGGTGTGGGCAAAGCCGAGCACCGCGGCGGTCAATACGCCGCGCCGCGCCAGCGGCAGCGCGACGCTGAAAAAGCGGTCCAGCGGCCCGGCGCGCAGCGTTGCCGCGGCCTCCAGCGCGGCCTCGGGCACCGACTCGAAGGCCTGCAGCAGCGGCTGGACGACAAAGGGCAGCGAATAAACCATCGACGCCACGACCAGGCCGCCAAAGGTGAACGGCAGCCGGCCCAGGCCCAGCGCCTCGGTCCAGCGGCCGACCGCGCCGTGCGGCCCGGTCAGCAGCAGCAGGTAAAAGCCCAGCACGGTCGGCGGCAGCACCAGCGGCAGCGTGACCAGCGCGGTGACCAGCGGCTTTAGCGGCGAGCGCGTGCGCGCCAGCCACCAGGCCAGCGGCGTGCCGACCAGCAGCAGCAGCAGCGTGGTCAGCGCGGCCAGCGCGGCGGTCAGCCGCAGCGCGGCGACATCGGCCGGACTCAGCAACGCGGCCACCGCGGCACCCTCACGGCATGGGCCTCACGGCATGGGCCTCACGGCAGCGCGTAGCCGTGCGCGGCGATCAATGCGCGCGCCGCCGGCGTCTTCAGGTAAGCCAGCAGTGCGCGCGCGGCCGGCTGCGCCGCACCGGCGTTGAGCAACACCGCGTCCTGGCGAATCGGCGCGTACAGCGACTCGGGCACCCGCCACCACGACCCGCGCCTGGGCATCGGCGCGCCTGCCGACGCAGCGCCCGCCGGCGCGGTGGGCGCGCGGTCAATCAACTGCGACCAGGCGACAAAGCCCAGCTCGGCATTGCCGCTGGCGACGAACTGGTAGGCCTGGGCGATCGATTCGCCCTGCACCAGCGTGGTCGCCAGCCGCTGGTCGAGCCCGCGCGCGCGCAGCACCTGCAGCGCCGCCGCGCCATACGGCGCCAGCCTGGGGTTGGCGATCGCCAGATGGGCAAAGCGGCCGCTGCCCAGCACCGCGCCGTCGGCGTCGACCAGGCCCGGCTGCGCGCTCCACAACGCCAGCCGACCCAGCGCGTAGGTGAAGGCGCTGCCGGGCACCGCGTGGCCTTCGTTGACCAGCCGCTGCGGCGTGGCCTGGTCGGCGGCCAGCAGCACCGCGTACGGCGCGCCGCCGGCGGCGATCTGGCTGTAGAACTTGCCGCTGGCGCCGGCCGACGCGGTGACTTGGTGGCCGCTGGCGGCGCGAAAGCCGCGCGCCAGCTCGGCCAACGTGGCGGCAAAGTTGGCGGCCACTGCCACCAGCACCTCGTCGGCGCGCGCTGGTGCCATGGCCAGCGCCAGCGCGGCCGCAGCGGCCAGCGCCGCGGCCGCGCGCCGCCGGCCTGGCCGCGCCGGGCGATCGCAGCGCCGCGCCGGCATCAGCCCAGGTGCATCGCGAAAAAGCGCAGCGTGCGGTCCCACGCCGCCTGCGCCCAGGCGGCGTCGTACTGGGTGAAGGGGTAGCGCCGCGGTCCTTGCGCGGTTTCATTGGCAAAGGCGTGGTGCGCCAGGTAGCGGTGCGCCTCCAGCCGGACGCCGGCCTCGCGCAGCCTGGCCTCCAGCGCCTCGGCACCGGCGATCGGGAAGGGGTCGTCCTGGGTCGCCCAATGCGCCATCAGCGGGGCCTTGATCCTGGCCGCGTCGACATATTCGAGCGGCGGGTAGCCGTACCAGGTGACGCCGGCATCGGCCTCGGGCGCCATGGTCATCGCCAGCACGGTCAGCGCGCCGCCCATGCAGTAGCCGGTGACGCCGGCCTTGCCGCGGCCGATGTTCAGCCCCTTGAGGTATTGCAGCGCGCCGCGCAAGTCCTGCGCCGCGGCGTCGCCGAAGTTCAGGCCACTCATCAGGTGGTGCGCCTCCTCGGCCTCGACGGTGGACTTGCCGCGGTACAGGTCAGGCACCAGCGCGGTGAAGCCGGCCTGCGCAAAGCGTTCGGCGACGCCGCGGATCTGGTCGTTCAGGCCCCACCATTCCTGGATCACCAGAACCGCGCCGACGGCATTGACGCCATCGGCCTGGTAGCCCGATACGGTCTGGCCGTCGGGGCGCTTGAATTCGACTGTCTTGCCCATGGTCATCTCCTGGGGGTTGCGGTTAGAACGTGCCGCGGCGTCAGGGCGCTCGCCCCGCACGCAGCGCGGCGCTGCCATCACGGATCAGGTGGCCGGCGATCGACAGCAGCGGCGGAATCGGCGGCAGCGCGTCGGCCGCAAACCACTGCGCGTCGGCGATCTCGTCGGCCTGCATGACGATCTCGCCACCGACCCAGCGCGCGCTGTAGGCCACCATCAGGCTGTGCGGAAAAGGCCAGCTCTGGCTGCCGTAGTAGCGCAGGTCGGCCACCCGCACGCCGACTTCCTCGGCCACCTCGCGGTGCAGGCAGTCTTCGAGCGATTCGCCCGGCTCGACAAAGCCGGCCAGCGCGCTGTACATGCCGCTTTTCAATTGCGCCGAGCGCGCCAGCAGCAGTTCGCCCGGCCGCCAGACCAGCGCCATCATCGCCGGGCTCAAGCGCGGGTAGGCGGTGTGGCCGCAGGCCGGGCAGCGCCGCGCACGCTCGTGCGCCAGCGCCACGGTCGGCGTGCCGCAGACGCCGCAATAGCGGTGCGTGCGGTCCCATTCCAGCACCTGCGCGGCGCGGCCGGCCAGCGCGGCCAGCGGGGCGGCCAGCGTGGCCAGCGCGGCACGCAGCGGCAGTGCCGACCAGCCCGGCGGCGGCTCGGCCAGCGCCAGCGCCCAGCAGTCGGCATCGGCCAGCCGGCCCAGGTAGTGGCGCTGTTCGGCGGCGCCGAACAGCGCGTGCCGCGTCAGGCCATCGGCCAGCGCCGGCAGGGCCGGCTCGGCCGACGCCACCGCGCCGGGCCCATCGGCCGGCAGCAGCAGGCGTCCGCCGGCGAAGGCAAAACACCAGGCCTGGGCCGAGGGCTGTTCAGGCGCGCGCGCCGCAGGGGCGAAGACCATCGCTCATGCCGAGGCCTGGACCGCCTGCTCGATGGCCAGCGCGGCGCCCGACAGCGCGGCCAGCGTGTCGGTGATCACCGGGGTCGGGATGGCTTTCAGGTAGGCGTCGAAGCGGCCTTTGGCCTCGAAGCGGCTGCGAAAGTCGGACGCGAAGAAGCGCTCGCCCAACCGCGGCACGATGCCGCCGCCGATGTACACGCCGCCGCGCGCGCCCAGCGTCAGCGCGGCGTTGCCGCACACGCCGCCGAGCATGGCGCAAAAACGGTCCAGCGCGTGGCTGGCCAGTGCGTCGCTGCCGTCGATGCCGCCATTGACGATGGCCGCGGTGTCGGCCGCCGGCGCCGGCAAGCCCATCACCTCGCCCAGCGCGCTGTACAGCAGCGGCAAGCCCATGCGCTCGTCGCCACGCACAAAACCGCCGGCCAGCAGCCGTTCGGCCGAGACATGCGGGTAACGCCGCCACACGCATTGCAGCAGCGCGCACTCCAGCGCATCGGCCGCCGCCAGCGAGACGTGGCCGCCCTCGCCCGGCAGCGCCACCCAGCGGCCACCGCTGTGCATCACCGCGCCCACGCCCAGCCCGGTGCCGGGGCCGACCACCGCCAGCGTGCCCGGCTCGCCCGGCCGCGGCGCCGGGCCGACGCCGCAGCGCCACTGCGTCGGGCCGAGTACCGGCAGCGACATCGCCAGCGCTTCAAAGTCGTTCAGCACCAAAAAGCCGTCCAGCCCGAGCGCGGCCTGCACCGCGCGGCGTGAAAACGACCAGTGGCTGTTGGTGAAGCTGATGTGGTCGCCGCCGACCGGCGTGGCCACCGCCATCGCCGCCCAGCGTGGCCGCGGCAGCGCGGCGCCAGCGGGCGACGGCAACTGCGCCAGATAGGCCTCGGCGGCCTCGGCCGGGCCGGCGTAATCGGCCGCCGGCAACTGCCGGACCTGCTCGGCGACCGCACCAGGGTGGCGCTGGATACCGAAGCGGGCATTGGTGCCACCTACATCGGCAAGCAAACGCGGATAGGAAGAGTTCATCGGGGGCTGCCAGTCGGTGATGCGCTGGTGCGAGTGTAGGCAACCGTGCCGGTCGCTCGGGCCATCACCGTCGAACCCCACCGTGATGCGGCCGGCGTGACAAATCGAACTCCAGTCAATCTGCATCAACTGAACGGCGTGGTCCGCCGGGTGGTGTATGCCCGGCCCGGCTCAAGCCGGCCGGCCAGGAACCGAAAGCCCTTTGACGCCGCGACCCATGCGATGGCGACGCGGCCTTGAGATCCGTCAATTGCCTCCCACCCGACTGCCATGAACAGCGCACAACAACACCACATTGAAGTCAGCACGGCGCCGAGTTCCACCCGACTTCCCGGCGAGTTCTTTCGTTACCACGGCTTCTGGGCGCCCGGCGTGCGGCTGTTCCGGGTGCAGCCGTTTTCGGTCAAGGCGCTGCTGATCACGCTGGCCTTCGTGGTGCCACTGCTCAGCCTGCTGGTACTGCAGATGCGCTGGCAGTACCTGCAGGCAATGCAGGAGCGCATGACCGCCACCCAGGGCCATGTCGAGGTGGCGCACGGTGTGGTCGCCTGGGCCCATGCGCAAGAGGCCGCCGGCACGCTGACGCGACCGCAGGCGCAGGCGCTGGCCAAGCAAATGCTCGGCCGCCTGCGCTACGGCGCCAGCGAGTATTTCTGGATCAACGACATGCAGCCGCGCATGGTCATGCACCCGATCAAGCCGGCACTGGACGGCCAGGATGTGTCGGGCATGAAGGATCCGAACGGCTTTGCGTTGTTCGCCGCCTTTGTCGACACCGTGCGCAAGCAAGGCAAGGGCTTCATCGAGTACCAGTGGCCCAAGCCCGGTCACGACCAGCCGCAGGACAAGGTGTCCTACGTCATCGGCTTCGAACCCTGGGGCTGGGTGGTCGGATCGGGCCTGTACACCAGCGACGTGCAGGAGGCGATACGCAAACAGGTGATCCAGGCCGCGGTCAGTGTTGCCGCCTGCCTGGCGCTGGCCGGCTACCTGTTCAGCAGCTTTTACCGCGTGGTCGACGGTGGCCTGAAGGAAACCCGCCGCCACCTGCGCGAAATGACCGCCGGCAACCTGACCACCTCGCCGCAGCCCTGGGGCCATGACGAGGCGGCGCAGCTGATGTTCGACCTGCGCGCAATGCAGGATTCGCTGCGCGGCGTGGTCGGCCAGGTCCAGCGCAGCAGCCAGCAAATGCTGGCCGCGAGCGGCGAGATTGCCAGCGGCGCACAGGACTTGTCGATGCGCACCGAACGCACGGCGGCCAACCTGGAGCAGTCGGCGGCGTCGATGGAGGAGTTGTCGTCCAACGTCGGCAGCACCGCCGAGCACACCGCCGAGGCCGCCGATGTGGCCCGGCGCAGTGCCGAGATTGCGGCCGAAGGGGGCCGCGCGATGCGCGAGGTGGTCGACACCATGGACGGCATCCGCCAGTCGTCGGCGCGCATCGGCGAAATCATCGGCACCATCGACGGCATCGCCTTTCAGACCAACATCCTGGCGCTGAACGCGGCGGTCGAGGCCGCGCGCGCCGGCGAGCAGGGCCGCGGCTTCGCGGTGGTGGCCTCCGAAGTGCGCTCGCTGGCACAGCGCAGCGCCGACGCGGCGCGCGAGATCAAGGCCCTGATAAGCAGCAGCGTGCAGCAGGTCGAGGGCGGCACCGCCACGGTGCGCCGTGCCGGCGGCACGATCGAGGAACTGGTCAGCTCGTCACAGCGCGTGAACGAGTTGCTGGCCGGCATCGCCCAAAGCGTGCGCGAGCAAAACGCCGGGCTGTCCCAGATCGGCCAGTCGGTGCATGACCTGGACCGCGTGACACAGCAAAACGCCGCGCTGGTCGAGCAGACCGCGGCGTCGGCCGGCGCGATGAACGACCAGGCAAGGCGCCTGAGCGCCGAGGTGGCGCACTTTGTTCTGCCCCAGCCGACATCGGCCAGCCATGCGGGCGCCGGCGCAATGGATGTCGCCGACTTCGACTTTGAAGCCGCCGCCCAGGCACACCGGCAGTGGAAGACCACGCTGCGCGAAGCCATCACCCGGCGCGACAAGGTCGACGCCGACACCTTGTGCCGCGATGACCGTTGCCCGCTGGGCAAGTGGCTGCACGGTGCCGGCGGCCAGCGCTGGGGCAGCCGGCCGATGTTCGTGCAATTGCTCAACCGCCACGCCGACTTTCACCGCCACGCCGGCGAGGCGGCGCGAAAAATCAACGCCGGCAACTACGACGAGGCCGGGCGCTTGATCAGTTCGGGATCGGCGTTTTCCGAGCTTTCAATCGAGGTGGCGACGCTGCTGAATCAGGCGGCAAGAGGCCTGTAGCCCGCCCACCGGTCGGTCCGCCGGCGCGGCGCGCGCCTACCACGCCACCTCGCGGTCCGGGGTGGCGCCGATCTTGTGGATCGACAGGTCGGCGCCCTCGTATTCCTCTTCCTGCGACAGGCGCAGCCCGACCACCGCCTTCAGCACGCGGTAGACCGCAAAGCCGCCCAGCACCGCCCAGGCCACGCCCAGCAGCGTTCCGGCCAACTGGGCCAGCAAGCTCACCCCGCCCAGCCCGCCGAACGCCGCCTGGCCAAAGATGCCGCAGGCCAACCCGCCCCACGCGCCGCACAGGCCGTGCAGCGGCCACACGCCCAGCACGTCGTCGATCTTCCAGCGGTTTTGCGTCAGCGTAAAAAGCTGCACGAACACCGCGCCGGCAATGCCGCCGGTCAGCAATGCGCCGATCGGGTGCATCACGTCGGAGCCGGCACACACCGCGACCAGCCCAGCCAGCGGGCCGTTGTAGGCAAAGCCGGGGTCGTTCTTGCCCATCAGCACCGCCACCAGGGTGCCGCCAGCCATCGCCATCAGCGAGTTGACCGCCACCAGGCCGGAGATCTTGTCGATGGTCTGCGCGCTCATCACGTTGAAGCCGAACCAGCCCACGGTCAGAATCCAGGCCCCCAGCGCCAGAAACGGAATCGACGACGGCGGGTGCGCGCTCATCGCGCCGTCCTTGCGGTAGCGGTTGCTGCGCGCGCCGAGCAACAGCACCGCCATCAGCGCGATCCAGCCGCCCACCGCGTGCACCACCACGCTGCCGGCAAAGTCATGAAATTCGGCGCCGGTGGCGGCCTTCAGCCAGGCCTGGATGCCGAAACGCTGGTTCCAGGCAATGCCTTCAAACAGCGGATACACCAGCCCGACCAGCACCGCGGTGGCCATCAACTGCGGGCCGAAACGCGCCCGCTCGGCAATGCCGCCCGAAACGATGGCTGGAATTGCCGCGGCAAAGGTCAGCAGGAAGAAGAACTTGACCAGCTCGAAGCCGTTCTTGTCGGCCAGCACCGCGGCGCCGGTGAAAAAACCCACGCCATAGGCCACGCCGTAGCCGACGAAGAAATAGGCGATGGTGCTGACCGCAAAGTCGACCAGGATCTTGACCAGCGCATTGACCTGGTTTTTCTTTCGCACCGTGCCCAGTTCGAGGAAGGCAAAGCCCGAATGCATGGCCAACACCATGATCGCGCCCAACAAAATGAACAGCGCATCGGTGCCCTGCTTGACCTGGTTCATGGGGTGATTCGTCCGATCGGTGGGAAGTGCCGCGCCAGCCCGCTGCCGCGCTGCCCACCCGGTCTGCAAGAGCTGTGCCGAGGCCGCGCGCCGGCGCGGTGCATGGCGCACCGTCGCGGCGCGTGCGTGCGCCCGCGCACTCGAGTGATGCGCCCCAGCCCAGGAATGCACAGCTTTGGTGCGCCGCTGCACCAGCGACGGGACGGCGCTGCCGGTACGGCGGCGCGCCGCCGCTCAATCGATCTCGTTGTCGGCGCTGCGGTGGTCGCGGTCGATGCGGTCCATCGCCAAGGCGTAGGCCCAGACGATCACGCAAAACAGCAGCAGCGCGCCTTGCGACGCGGCCCAGAAGCCGAACGGCCAACCGAAAAAGTCAAAGCGCAGAGCCGGCGCCCACAACACCAGCCCGAGCGTGACCGCCAGCCACAGCGCCAAAAGCGCTGCGCTCAGGCGCACCGTGCGTTGCCAGTAGGTGGCAGCGGGCGTCATGGGTCGGGCGGCGGTCGGCAAAAGCTGTCGGTTGCCGATCATGCCGCAGCGGCAGGCCGACCGCGGGCAAGCGCGGCAGGCAGGGGTTGCCAGCAGGCAGAATCCGCCGTTTGCACACGCCACCCGCGCCCACCCCATGGACACCGAACAAATCAACGCCATCGGCACGCTGCTTGCTGATCTGAGCACGCGTACCCAGCAACTTCGGGGGTATCTTTGACTACGACCGCAAGTCGCTGCGGCTGAACGAAGTCAACGCCGCACTGGAAAACCCGACGGTCTGGAACGAGCCCAAGCGGGCGCAGGAACTGGGCAAGGAAAAAAAGCAACTCGACGAGGTGGTGCAAACCATAGACCACCTGGCTGGCAACCTGGCCGACAACAGCGAGCTGTACGAGTTGTCTAAGTCCGATGGCGACGTCGACGGCCTGCGCGCCATTGAAGCCGACGCGCAAAAACTGCAGGTGCTGGTCGAGCAGCTTGAGTTCCGGCGCATGTTCAGCAACCCGGCCGACCCGAACAACTGCTTCATTGACATCCAGGCCGGCGCCGGCGGCACCGAAGCCTGCGACTGGGCCGGCATGCTGCTGCGCCAGTACCTGAAGTACAGCGAGCGCAAGGGCTTCAAGGCCACCGTCGAAGACGAGACGCCGGGCGATGTGGCCGGCATCAAGAGCGCGACGATCAAGGTCGAGGGCGAATACGCCTTCGGCCACCTGCGCAGCGAGAGCGGCGTGCATCGGCTGGTGCGCAAGAGCCCGTTTGATTCAGCCGGTGGCCGCCACACCTCGTTCGCCAGCCTGTTCGTCTACCCCGAGATCGACGACTCGATCGACATCGACATCAACCCCGCCGACGTGCGCACCGACACCTTCCGCGCCAGCGGTGCCGGCGGCCAGCACATCAACAAGACCGACTCGGCGGTGCGGCTGACGCACCTGCCCACCGGCATCGTCGTGCAGTGCCAGGACAGCCGCAGCCAGCACAGCAACCGCGACGTCGCCTGGCGCCGCCTGCGCTCGCGGCTGTACGACTTCGAGATGAAAAAGCGCATGGAAGAGCAGCAACGCCTCGAAGACACCAAGACCGACGTCGGCTGGGGACACCAGATAAGAAGCTATGTGCTGGACCAAAGCCGGATCAAGGACTTGCGCACCAACGTCGAGATCAGCAACACGCAAAAGGTGCTCGACGGTGACCTCGATGCCTTCATCGCGGCCAGTCTGAAGCAGGGGCTGTGAGCGGCTTATGTTTCTGAGGTCAGCCCATATCCGGCACTACAAGAGCCTGGACGACGTGGATCTGCGTTTCGCCGCGCCGATCACGGTGCTGGTCGGGCCGAATGCGGTCGGCAAGAGCAACGTCGTGGATGCACTGCGATTTCTGCGCGATGCGGTGGCAGTCGACCTTGAGCACGCCATTTCGAGCCGCGGCGGCATCGGCCGGGTTCGCCAGTACTCTCGAACCAAACCGTTTGCCGTGAACTTCCGGTTGGAGTTGGACCTGGATCCGTTGGGTACGGCAGGCAGCGCAGCGGCGAACTACGAGCTCTCGATTCAGTCGCATCAGGCCGGCAACTATTCGGTGTCCAGTGAACGCGCGTCCTGGCTGGTCGCTTCTCGGGCCGCCGAGGTTGGGCCTGAGCAGCGTGCGTTCCGGCGCGGGGACGACGATGTCCTGGTCGATCCGGTCAGCGGTCATTCCTGGCGCGTCGCGCCCGATCAGTTGGTGCTTGGACCGCAGCGTTTTGGCGTCAATGACGGTGCGCCGATCGCGCGCTTCATCAAGGGCTGGCAGTTTTCTGCGCTGTACCCGAACATGCTCAGGCAGCCCGCGTCACCCGACAAAGACAAGGAACTGAGCGAAGACGGGCGCAACTGGGCCTCGGTCATCAAGGCATTGAAGCGCACACCTCGGGGCCGTGTTGGGCTGCACCGGCTGTTCGAGGCGATGCGCAGCGTGATCCCCGATTTTGAAGACGTGTCGGTGATGACCGCCGGCAGCTATCTGGTGCCACGCTTTCGATTTCGCAGCAGCAATTCGGAGACGATCGATTTCGACCCACCGCAACTGTCGGACGGCACCCTGCGCATTTTCGGCATGCTGCTGGCGTTGTATCAGACACCTGCGCCGCCGCTGTTGGTGATTGAGGAGCCCGAACAGACCGTCCATCCCGGGGTCTTGGGCGTGCTTGCCGATGCATTCCGCGAAGCCGGCGAGCAGACGCAGATTGTCATTACCACCCACAGCCCGCATTTCATGGACCATTTCAGGCCGGAAGAAGTCCGCGTCGTGACACTCAAGGATGGTGCGACCCACGTCGCGCCGATCCGCAAGGCGCAGGTGGAGGCGGTCAATCGGCGCCTGATGTCGTTGCAGGACTTCATGCTGGCCGAAGGCCTGCAGCCCGAAGAGGCATGAAGCGCTTGCTCCCCATCGTCGAGGGCGACGGCGACCTCGCGGCAGTGCCCGAATTGGCGCGCCGGGTGCTCGCCGAACACGAACTTCATGACGTCAGCATTTGCCGGCCGCACAAGCGGGGTGACTTGCCCAAAGTCTTGAGCCGGTTCGAGGACTTTTTCAATACGGCGTTGCTTGAGGAGGCGCGCATTCTGTGGGTGCTGGACTACGACTGCGACCAATGCAATGACCAAAGCCGCGACGTGGCGCGATTGATCGAACGTGCGCGAAGCCTGGATGCCAGGCAGCCAATCGAATTCGTATTCATGGTGCAGGAGTTTGAAACCCTGTTCCTGGCCGACCCGCAGACCACCCGCCTGGTGTTCGACGACATCCCGGCGGACCTTGAGTTTCCGCGCGATCCAGAGCGAATTCGGGATGCCAAGGGTTGGTTGTCAAAGGCCCGGCCGAAGGGCAGTGCCTACAAGCCGACACAGCACCAGCAGCGCCTGACATCTCGACTTGACATCGCCCACCTGCGTCGCAGCAGCCCTTCCTTTCAAAGATTCGAAAATGCCTTGCTTTCCCTGGTGCGCCTATGACTGAGTCAGCCCGCAATGGCGTGAAGCCGATCCACGCCCTGCTCTACGACCTCGACGGCACGCTGATCGACAGCATGCCGCTGCATGCGCGCAGTTGGGCGCTTTGGCATGCCGAAGTCGGGCTGCCCTACGACGAATCGACCTTTTTTGCCGGCACCGCCGGGCGCAGCGGGCAGGAGATCCTGCGCGACCTGCTGCCCGGGCGCAGCGATTCGGACATCGAAGCACTGACGCTGCTGAAGGAAACGCTGTACCGCGACCTGGCGGCCACCGAGCTGCAGGCGGTGCCGGGCGCGCTGGCGCTGCTGCAGCGTGCCGCCGCGCATGGGCTCAAGCAGGCGGTGTGCACCGCGGCGCCTGACGCCAACGTCGAGGTGGCCTACGCCCGCTTTGCAATGCAGCAGTGGATTGCCACCACGGTCAACCCGGAACAGGGTTTTCGCGGCAAGCCGCACCCCGACCTGTTTGTCGAAGCGGCGCGGCGGCTGGGCGTCGCGCCCGGGCACTGCGTGGTCTTCGAGGACGCGCCGCTGGGCGTCGAGGCCGCGCGCCGCGCCGGCATGCGCGCGGTGGCGCTGACCACCACCATGCCGGCCGAGGCCTTTGCCGACTTTGACAACCTGATCACCGCGGTGCCCGATTTCACCGCCCTGCCCTGGTCGACGCTCAGCCCGCCGCCCGGCGCGGATTGACCACCCCACGCCGCAGCCCCCACACCCACACCCATCCGCACGAGACAAGCACCATGCGCGAAGCCGCTGTCGCCGTTACCCGCCGCGAAGACTACCGCGCGCCGGCCTACTGGATACGCACGGTCGAGCTGACCTTCGACCTCGACCCGGCCAAGACCATCGTCGCCAGCCGGCTGCGCATCGAGCGCAACCCGGACGCCGAGCCGGGCCAGCCGCTGCGCCTGGACGGCGCCGACCTGACCCTGCTGCGCTGCCTGGCCGACGGCGAGAGCGTGGCCTTTCGCCACGACGACGGCGCGCTGGTGATCGACAACCCGCCCGACCAGCCTGCCTTCACGCTGGAAATCCGCAACACCTGCGCGCCGGAGAAAAACCTGGCGCTTTCGGGGCTGTTTGTCAGCGCCGGTGGGCTGTTCACGCAGTGCGAGGCCGAGGGCTTTCGCCGCATCACCTACTTTCTGGACCGGCCCGACATAATGGCCGACTTCAGCGTCACGCTGCGCGCCGACAAGAAGCGTTTTCCGGTGCTGCTGTCCAACGGCAACCTGGTCGAGCAGGGTGACCTGGACGGTGGCCGGCACTTTGCCAAGTGGCACGACCCGTTCCGCAAGCCGAGCTATCTGTTCGCGCTGGTGGCCGCCGACTTGGTCTGCCGCGAGCAGCGCATCCGTTCGCGCGCCGGCAAGGAGCAACTGCTGCAGGTCTACGTGCGGCGCGGCGACCTGGACAAGACCGAGCACGCGATGGCCTCGCTGGTGGCCTCGGTGGTCTGGGACGAGGCGCGTTTCGGGCTGCCGCTGGACCTGGACCGCTTCATGGTGGTGGCGGTCAGCGACTTCAACGCCGGGGCGATGGAGAACAAGGGCCTGAACATCTTCAACACCAAGTACGTGCTGGCCAGCGCGGCGACCGCCACCGACGACGACTTCGCGGCAGTGGAAAGCGTGATCGGCCACGAGTACTTCCACAACTGGACCGGCAACCGCATCACCTGCCGCGACTGGTTCCAGCTCTCGCTGAAAGAAGGCCTGACCGTCTACCGCGACCAGGAGTTCTCGATGGACATGGCCGGCAGCGCTTCGGCGCGGGCGGTCAAGCGCATTGCCGACGTCAACAGCCTGCGCGAGCTGCAGTTCCCCGAAGACGCCGGCCCGATGGCGCACCCGGTGCGGCCCGACGCCTACCAGGAGATCAACAACTTCTACACCGCCACGGTCTACGACAAGGGCGCCGAGGTGGTGCGGATGATGGCCACGCTGGTCGGCCGCGCGGGTTTCCGCCGAGGCATGGACTTGTACTTCCAGCGCCACGACGGCCAGGCGGTGACTTGCGACGACTTTGCCCAGGCCATTGCCGATGCCAACCCCGGCAGCGCGCTCACCGAGCGGCTGGAGGCCTTCAAGCGCTGGTACGCCCAGGCCGGCACGCCCAGGCTCACCGCGCGCGGCGCCTATGACGCCGACGCCCGCACCTTCACGCTGACCCTGTCGCAGCAATGCAAGCCCTCGCCCGACCAGAGCGACAAGCTGCCGTTCGTGATTCCGGTGGCCATGGGTTTGCTCGGCCCCGACGGCCAGACGCTGCCGCTGCAGTTGGACGGCGAGCCGGGGCCGAGCGGCACCGACCGCGTGCTGGTGCTCGACCAGGCCGAGCAGGCGTTTTGCTTTGTCGGCGTCGCGGTGCCGCCGGTGGCCTCGCTGCTGCGCGGTTTTTCAGCGCCGGTCGAGCTGGACGACGGGCTGGACGCCGCCGCGCTGCGGCTGCTGCTGGCGCACGACAGCGACGCCTTCAACCGCTGGGAGGCCAGCCAGCGGCTGATGGTCGATGCGCTGCTGGCGGCGATGCCGGGCGACGCCGACCTGCCGCCGCTGTCGGACGCCCACGTGCAGGCGCTGCGCGCGGTGCTGCGCGACCCGGCGCTGGACGCGGCGTTCAAGAACCTGGTGCTGTCGCCGCCGGCCGAGTCCTACATCGCCGAATGCTGCGCGACGGTCAACCCGCAGCGCATCCACCGCCTGTGCGACAACCTGCTCGGGCAACTCGCCGAGCGCCTGCACGACGATTGGCTGTGGGCCTGGGACAGCCACCAGGTGCGCGAGGCCTGGCGCCCCGACGCCGAACAATCCGGCCGGCGCGCGCTGGCCAACAACGCGCTGCACGCGCTGGTGCGCCACGCGGTGGCGCACGCCGACCCGGTGTGGCCGGGCCGCGCCTACCAGCGCGTGAAGGACGCCACGCAGATGACCGACCGCCTGGCGGCGCTGACCGCGCTGCTCGACGGCCGCTCGGCGCTGGCGCCCGCGGCGCTGGCGCGCTTTCATCGCGACGCCGCTGGCGACGAGTTGGTGCTCGACAAGTGGTTCGCCGCGCAGGCCGCGGTCAACGAGGCGCTGGACCAGCCCGGCAGCGTGCTGGCGCAGGCCAAGGTGTTGCTGCAGCACCCCGACTTCTCGCTGAAAAACCCCAACCGCATGCGCAGCCTGCTGACCACGCTGTTCCGCGACAACCCGGCCGCCTTCCACCAGGCCGACGGCAGCGGCTATGCGCTGTGGGCCGAAATCGTCGGCACGCTGGACGCCTTCAACCCACAGGTCGCCGCCCGCCTGGCGCGCATGCTCGACCGCTGGAGCCAACTGGCCGAGCCGTGGCGCGGCGCGGCGCGCGCGGCGATTGCCACCGTGGCCGCACGGGCCGACCTGAGCAAGGGCACGCGCGAGGTGGTCGACAAGGCGCTGCAGGCGCCGTAGCACCGGCCCACCGCTCGGCCGCCGCTGCGGGCGGCCGCGGCGGTCGGAGGCTGCGACGGCCGGCTGGCGCGACGCGTTGGTGGCCACTACATTGGCCGCATCGGTGGTGCGTGCCACGCGCACCGCCCAACCCAGCGCAGGAGGCCGCGTCATGAAAACCCAGGTCGGCATCATCGGCGGCGGGCCGTCCGGTCTGCTGCTGTCGCAACTGCTGCACCTGCAGGGCATCGACAGTGTGGTGCTGGAGCGGCAAAGCCGCGAGTACGTGCTTGGCCGCATCCGCGCCGGGGTGCTGGAACACGGCTTTGCCAAGCTGATGCGCGAGGCGCGCTGCGGCGAGCGCATGGACCGCGAGGGCGAGATTCACCATGGCTTTTTCATCGCCCACGACGGCATCAGGCAGCGCATCGACCTGCACGCGCTGACCGGCGGCAATTCGGTCATCGTCTACGGCCAGACCGAGTTGACGCGCGACCTCTACGCCGCGCGCGACGCCGCCGGCGGCCAGGTGATCCACAACGCCGAGGACGTCAAGCCGCACGCCATCGACAGCCGCCAGCCCTACCTGACCTACCGCCGCGGCGACGACATCGTGCGCGTCGACTGCGACTTCATCATCGGCTGCGACGGTTTCCACGGCGTCAGCCGCAAGGCCATCCCGAAGGACAAGCTGACCGAGTTCGAGCGCGTCTACCCCTTTGGCTGGCTGGGCGTGCTGTCGCGCACCCGGCCGGTCTCGCCCGAGCTGATCTACGCCACCCACCCGCGCGGCTTTGCGCTGTGTTCGCTGCGCTCGCAGGTGCTGTCGCGCTACTACATCCAGGTGCCGCTGGCCGACTCGGTCGAGCAGTGGAGCGACGAGCTGTTCTGGGACGAATTGAAGCGCCGGCTGCCGGACGACGTCGCCGCGCAGCTCATGACCGGCGCGTCTATCGAGAAAAGCATCGCCCCGCTGCGCTCCTACGTCTGCGAGCCGATGCGCTGGGGCAGCCTGTTCCTGGCCGGTGATGCGGCGCACATCGTGCCGCCGACCGGCGCGCGTGGGCTGAACAGCGCCGCCTCGGACGTCTACTACCTGTACCACGCGCTGGTCGACCACTACCACCACGGCGACGACCGCGGCCTGGACGAGTACTCGGCCAAGGCGCTGGCGCGGGTCTGGAAGGGCCAGCGCTTTTCATGGTGGATGACCACGCTGCTGCACCGCTTTCCCGACAGCAGCGCCTTCGAGCGCCGGCTGCAGGACACCGACCTGGCCTACCTGTTCTCGTCGCGCCAGGCGCAGGCCTCGCTGGCCGAGAACTATGTCGGGTTGCCGTTTTGAGGCAGCGCGCCTGACGGCCTGGACTGGTCCGCAGGCCACAGTCCGATGCGAGCCATGATCCGCTGCGCCAGGTCCTTGAAATCCGCATAGGCCTGGGTCACCGCATGGGCGTGTGAGCCGATGGCGCCGTCGGCCGAGCGCAGAAAGAAGATCGGCTTGCGCGCTTCCTGTGCCAGTGGCATCAAGCTGTTGTAGTTCTTCAGCATGGCCAGGCACAAGGGGTCGCTGGACACCGAAGGCAGCTCTTGCGTCGGCTGGTCGAGCACGCTGCGTCTGAATTCTTCCGGAATCTGGCCGAGCCAACGCGTATAGGCCTGCACCGGGCGCGTCAGGCGCACGCCATGGCGCATCGCGACATAGCCCAAGGCCACCATGTCGCCGGCCGGCAGGGGGAAGGCGGGGCACATCCAGTCGTCGCGCCGTCGTACCCAGCCGGCGCGCCAATCGCGCAAGGTCGGGCCAAGGTTGCGCAGCCCTTGCAAAGAGAGTAGGTCCGCGCCCAATGGCACCACGACATGGTTGCTGGCCAGCAGCGCCGCACGGTTGATCGCACCAAGGTTCGGGCCCACATCGAACACGATGAGGTCGGCAGCAAAGCGCAGCGCCGAATCCTGCGCGCTGCGCCAGAACGCGGTCAGGATGCGAAACGACCGCGCCTTGTTCTTGTCGTCGAGCGCGTCGGTCCAAGCTACCGACAACTCGTCCTCGAAGCTGGACAACGCCAGGTCGCCCGGAATCAGCGCCAGCCGCGGGTCCAGCCGCTGGAAATTGACCGGCGCGAAGTCGCCGACGTCGAGCAGCGGCTTCACGCTGCGAAAAATGGTCGATACCCCGGCGCCATCGGCCCACAGCCCGACCAGTTGTTCCTCGTCCAGCAAGGCGGCGGTCAGGTTGGCCTGCGGATCGAAGTCGACCAGCAGCACGCGCAGGCCCAACTCCGCAAACATCCAGCCCAAGTGGTAGACCAGCGAGGTCGTGCCAACCCCGCCCTTGTTGTTGAAAAAGGTCAGCACCGGAACCGTCATGCCGAGCGCCGCACGGTGACCAGCACATGGGTGCTGCCGAGTTGAAACTCAGGCGCCGGATTGCCGTTGTCGGCCAACAGCCGGCGCGCGGTGGCGATGCCGACGCCAAAGCGCTGGACGTAGCCGAGCACCTTCATCGCCTCGGCCAGGTGCGGATTGCGGTAGTCGGTGATGCCCGGCTGGCCGAAGTTTGTCGCGTTGACGATGCCATAGGGGCCGCCCGCGTTGACGATCTCGATACGGTCGGCAAACCAGGTGACCCGCACGGGAGCGTTCGTGCCCTCGTAACTACGGTGCATCAGCGCATTTCTGACCAGTTGCTGGAGCGCGGCCAGCGGGTAGTCGACACGCCGTTGTTCGGTGCTCGCCGAGCGCAGGTCGACCGCGGTGAACATATGTGCCTTCAGTTTCTCGTCGAGGCGCCCAAGCAGCTCAGTCAAGCGGCCGTCGATGGCCGACGCGTCGATGATTGGCGCATCCAGTTCGGTGCCGTCAACGCGAAGAAACTGCACGTAGGCGCATGGAATCAGGTCACGCGTGCGTGTGCCGAGGACCAATGAGCCAAGCACCGTCGGTACCGGTTCGTCGACCGACTTGACCATGCGACACGAACTGAGCCGCTCTTCATAGCTGCGCTGGTTGGCCTCAAGCACGTCCGCCGAGAACGCCCCTGCGAGGTATTCCGATTCAAAGGCGGTTCGGCTCAGGTCGGCGAGGGTCGCGAACGAAACCGGCTGCAGGTCAAACGGAAGGTCGCGGTGCCGGCGCCGCTCGTTGAGGATGCGTTCATCCTGCGCACTGGCGATGTCGCGTCGCGGGCCGGTGCGGACATAGGTGCGCCCTTTGTAGCGCACCGGGGGCGCATCCGCAGGCAGCACCGTGATGACCGCCACCTCGAGGCCACGCAGCACGCGCTTTTCCACCGCCATGGTGGGAATGGGTTGGATGTTGCCGTCGCTGCGCAGGCTGGCCAGGTTGAGAAGCAATTCGTCGGTGATAGTCAAGCCAGTCGGCGTGCCGTCGTCCCTGACGCCAATGAAGGCCACACCCGGCCGGCCGTGGCCAGGAAGGTCGTTGGCAAACGCGCACACCGCCTGCCGCAGCTTCTCAGGGGAATCGCCGCCGAAACTCTCCTTGCGCTCGGCGCGATCGGACTCGATATCGGCCAGCATGGCCAGCAGCGCCGCGTCGGAAAGGGTGAGCGTCGTATTCATGGCTGCGCGCAGCGGGTCAGGCTACACCGCGGCACCCGCGCGGTGCCAGCCTTGTGCCTAAACGTCCGCCAGCACCCGCACATGCGCGACCACGCTGCGCGCCAGCGCCGACAGCGCGTAGCCGCCTTCGAGCACCGACACCACGCGGCCGTTGCAATGGCGCTGGGCGAAGTCGTAGAGCCGGCGGGTGATCCACTCGTAGTCGGCCTCGACCAGACCGAGCTGGCCCATGTCGTCCTCGCGGTGGGCGTCGAAGCCGGCGCTGATGAACAGCATCTGCGGCTTGAACTCTTCCATCCGCGGCATCCACATCACGTCGACCAGCTCGCGGATTTCCATGCCGCGGGTGTACGGCGGCACCGGCACGTTGACCATGTTGGTGCCCTTGGGCACCGCGCCGTTGTTCGGGTACAGCGGGTGCTGGAAAAAGCTGACCATCAGCATGCGCTCGTCGCCGGCGATGATGTCTTCGGTGCCGTTGCCGTGGTGGACGTCGAAGTCGATGATCGCCACGCGCTCGACGCCCAGCACGTCCAGCGCATGGCGCGCGCCGATGGCGACGTTGTTGAAGAAGCAAAAGCCCATGGTCTCGTCGCGCGTGGCGTGGTGGCCGGGCGGGCGGACGGCGCAAAACGCGGTCTTGACCTCGCCGCGGAACACCGCCTCGGTGGCCGCCACCGCGGCACCGGCCGAGCGCAGCGCGGCCTGCCAGGTGCCCGGGCAGGCCAGCGTGTCGGGGTCGAGGTAGCGCGAATGGCCGCTGTCCTGCACGTGTTCGAGGAAGTCCTTCAACTGCGTCACGTAATGCGCGGTGTGCGCGCGCTCGATCTGCTCCAGCGTGGCCAGCGGCGCCTCGCGGTGGTCAAGCGCCAGGTCGAGGCCTGAGATCAGCAATTGGTCGGCAATGGCATCCAGCCGCTGCGGGCATTCGGGGTGGCCGGGGCCCATGTCATGCAGCCGGCAATCGGCGTGGGTATACAACGCGGTGGACAAGCGACAGGTCTCCTGCAAGGCGCCGTGGGGGCGAATTCCGTTATCGTCAGCCGCATGCTTGATTCCATGCTGGCGCAGCGTCTGGCGCGACTTGCAGACCAGATTAGCACGGTGATTGTCGGCAAACGCGCACAGATCGACGATTGTCTGGCCTGCCTGCTTGCCGGCGGCCATCTGCTGATCGAGGATGTTCCCGGAGTCGGAAAAACCACGCTGGCGCATGCACTGGCCATTTCTCTCGGCCTGCGCTTTGCCCGCGTGCAGTTCACCGCCGACCTGATGCCCACCGACCTGGTGGGTGTCAGCGTGTTCGAGCGCAGCAGCGAGTCGTTCGTGTTCCACCCCGGGCCGGTTTTCACCCAGGTGCTGCTGGCCGACGAGATCAACCGCGCCGGGCCGAAGACGCAAAGTGCGCTGCTCGAAGCGATGGAAGAACACCAGGCCACGGTGGACAACCAGACGCGCGCGCTGCCCGAGCCGTTTTTCGTCATCGCCACGCAAAACCCGAACGACCAGCTCGGCACCTACGCGCTGCCGGAGAGCCAGCTCGACCGCTTTTTGATGTGCATCACGCTCGGCTACCCCGACCGCGCCAGCGAGCGCGCGCTGCTGGCCGGCGCCGACCGCCGCGACGTGCTGCGCGGGCTGGGCGCGCTGATGACGCCGGCCGAGCTGCACGGCGCGCAGCAGGCGGTGGGCGCGGTGCATGCGTCCGACGCGCTGCTGGACTACCTGCAGGCGCTGCTGGCGGCCAGCCGCTCGGGGCAGTGGTTCGTCGACGGCCTGAGCCCGCGCGCCGGCATCGCCATCCTGCGTGCGGCGCGCGCGCATGCGCTGCTGGCGCAGCGCGACTACGTCTCGCCCGACGACCTGCAGGCCATCCTGCCGCAGACCGCCGCGCACCGCCTGGTGCCGGTGGCCGGCGCCGGCCGCGGCCGCGTCGAACAGGTGCGGGCGATGGTCGACGCGGTCGGCCTGCCCTGAACCGGCCTGGCCGGCGATCTTTGGCAGCGCCCGCGCAGCCATGCCCCCGCCCCACACGCCCACGGCGCAGCCCGCAACCGGCGCAGGCGGCACCACCCCGCCGGTGCGCCACGGCCTGCGCGCGGCGTGGCGCCAGCGCGTCCAACGCTGGTTCGAGCAGCGCCTGCCGCGCAGCGACCGCTGGACGCTGACCCAGCGCACGATCTACATCGTGCCGACCAAGGCCGGCTGGGGCTTTGCGCTGACCTTGGTGGTGATGCTGCTGGCGTCGATCAACTACCAGCTCAACCTGGGCTATGCGCTGACCTTTTTGCTCGGCGGCGCGGCGCTGGTGTCGCTGCAGCAAACCCACGCCAACCTGCGCCGGCTGACGCTGCACCTGAAGCCGCCGCAGCCGGTGTTTGCCGGCAGCTCGGCGGCGCTGGACATCGTGCTCGACAACCCCGGCGCCGCGCGCCACGGCATCGGCCTGGGGCTGTACGCGCGCGGCGGCGCCGGGCTGGCCTGGGTCGACGTGCCGGCGCTGGGCAGCGCCGCGGCGCAGTTGCGCGTGGTCTCGCCCACGCGCGGCCGGCACCCGGTGCCGACGCTGCTGGTGCGCACGCAGTTTCCGCTCGGCCTGTTCCGCGCCTGGACGGTGTGGGCGCCGGCGGCGACGCTGCTGGTCTACCCGGCTCCTGAGCAGCCGGCACCGCCCTTTCCGGCCGCCGCCGCTGCCAGCGCCGGCGGCGAATTGGCGCTGCGCAGCGCCGGCGGCAGCGAATTCGACGGCGTGCGCGCCTGGCGGCGCGGCGACAGCCAGCGCCAGGTGGTGTGGAAAAAAGTCGCCCGCAGCGGCGAGCTGGTCAGCCGCGACAGCAGCGCCGCGGTCGCCCAGTCGTTGCATTTCGACTACGCGCAGGCCGGCCGCGCCGGCGCTGTCGACGCCGAGGCCCGGCTGCGCCGGCTGTGCGCCTGGGTGCTGGCCGCCGAGCAGCGCAGCCAGCCATTCGGCTTGCGCCTGCCCGGCGTTGAGCTGGGCGTGGCCGGCGGCGCGGCGCAAACCAGCGCCGCGCTGACCGCGCTGGCGCTGTGGCGCGGGTAAAGCGGCCCCGGACCGCGCGGCAGCGCCCGGTTTTCGGCCCACTGCCCGCCGCTTATTGAGGCTTTGGCGGCGCGGTCGGCAGACAGACTCGCCGCCCAACGACGACCGCAGGTCGGCCCGCTCAGGTCCGGCGGGCTGGCGCGCCACGCGCGGCGGACGTCCGTCGACCTCAACGGAGCCTTCCCCCAATGCATGTCGCCCAGTTGCGCCGCCGCGCGCGCCTTTGTCGCCCCTGCCCTGCCCGGTCCCACGCATCAGGGCTGATCGCCCCGGCGCTGGCGCTCGCGGTGTTCGGTGCCCAGGCCCAGACGGTTGCGCCACCCGACGCCGGCGCGCTGCAGCGGCAAGCCGAGCTGGAGCGCCGTGCCGCGGCGGGCACGCCCGGCCTGGCCGGCGCCGCCGCGCGCGTGCAGCCGCCGGCGCCGCAGCCGGGGGCGCCGACGGTCACGCTGCGGCGCATTGCGCTGCGCGGCGCCACGCTGCTCAGCGACGACGCGCTGCAGGCCGCGCTGGCGCCGTGGCGCGGCCGGCCGCTGGACTTTGCCGGGCTGCGCAGCGCCGCCGACGCGGTGATGCAGGCCTACATGGACGCCGGCCGGCTGGCGCGCGCCAGCATCGGGCGCCAGGACGTGAGCGACGGCGTGCTGACCATCGACGTCACCGAGGCGCGCTTCGGTCAGGTGCGCGCCGAGGGCGCCGACGGCGACGGCTGGGTCGGCCGGCTGCAGGCGGCGCGCATCGTCGCGCTGGCCCAGTCGGCGCAGCCGACCGGCACGCTGTTTGACCAGGCGGCGCTCGACCGCCGCCTGCTGCTGCTCGACGACTGGCCCGGCGTGTCGGTGCAAGGCCGGCTGGCACCGGGCGCCAACGACGGCGAGACCGACCTGGTGCTCTCGCTCAGCCCGGAACCGACGCTGGCGACCACGGTCGCTGCCGACAACGCCGGCTCGCGCGCGGTCGGCGCGCAACGCGTTCACCTGCAGGCGCAACTGGCCAGCCCGCTGCGGTTGGGTGACGCGGCCCAGCTCGGCGCCAGCATCGGCGAAGGCAGCCAAAGCCTGCGCCTGGCCTGGCAGGCGCCGGTGCCGCTGCCCGGTGCCGCACTCGGCTGGCGCATGGGGCTGCACGGCTCGTGGCTGATCTACAAGGTGGTGGCGCCGGAGATGAAGGCCCTCGATGCCAAGGGCAGCTCGACCGCCTGGGGCCTGGACGCCCAGTGGGCGCTGCTGCGCAGCCGGCGCGCCAACGCGCAACTGGCGCTGGGCCACGAGTGGCGGCAGTTCGACAACCGCGCCGGCGGCGTCACCGTCTCGCGGCACCGCCTGAACATCGCCACGCTGGCGCTGGCCGGGCAACGCCAGGACGAGTGGCTGGCCGGCGGCACCAGCAGCGGCAGTGTCAACCTGGGCCTGGGCCGGGTCGACCTGGCCGGCGCCCCCGAGCAGGCCGCCGACGCCGCCGGCGTGCGCACCGGCGGCGGCTTTCAGCGCCTGCAGCTTCAGCTTGGCCGCAAGCAGGCGCTGGACGACCGCACCCTGCTGCTGGCCAACTTCAGCGCGCAGTGGGCCAGCCGCAACCTCGATTCGTCCGAACGCATGACGCTTGGCGGGCTGCAGGGCGTGCGCGCCTACCCCACCGGCGAGGGCAGCGGCAGCGAGGGCGCGTTGTTGAATGTCGAGCTGCGCCGCCGGCTGACATCGACCTGGAGCGTCTCGACGTTCGTCGACCACGGCCAGACCACGCTGTTCAAGACGCCGACCGCGGCCAACGGCTCACCGCTGCTGGCGGGGCGCAACCGCTACAGCCTGTCCGGCGCCGGCATCGGCGTGGAGTGGGAAAGCGAGCGCGGCCCGGTCGTCAAGGCCGCCTGGGCGCATGCGCTGGGCAGCCACCCGGCGGCCACCCCCGACGGCCGCAACCAGGACGGCAGCAGCGGACGCCAGCGCCTGTGGCTGGCCGCCAGCGTCGACCTCTGACCGCGCCGCGCCTGCCGCGCCGTGCGGCCCGGCCGCCGGTGCGCGACTTCCGGGCCTGCGGTTTGTGCGCACCGCGATTCAAGCGCCCGGCCATTGATCTGCCTGACGCTGCGCCGCCGTCACGCGCCGCAGCCCACCCCCCGAACACTTCGCAGCGAGAACCGACATGCATGCCCACGCCAGCCTGAACCGCATCCACCGCCTGGTCTGGAACGCCCTGCGCGGCGCCTGGGTGGCGGTGGCCGAGACCGCCCGCGGCCGCGGCAAGGCCGGCGCGCCGCGCCGCGGCCGCCGCCGGCTGCCCGGCGCCGCGGCGTTGGCCGTGCTGGGCGCCGCCGCCACCCTCGGCGGCCTGCCGCTGCGCGCCGCGGCGCAGGCCGCTGCGGCGTTGTCGGCCCGGCCGCAGCCGGCACCCACCCAGTTGCCCAGCGGCGGCCAGGTGCTGGCCGGCCAGGCCCGCGTGCTGGCGCCGCTGGGCAACAGCCTGACCGTGCAGCAGGACAGCGCGCGCGCGGTGCTGCAGTGGTCGGCGTTTGACCTCGGCCGCGACGCCAGCGTGCGTTTTGCCCAGCCCGGCGCCGACAGCGTGACGCTGAACCAGATCGGCGGCAGCGCGCCGAGCCTGATCTTTGGCCGCATCAGCGCGCCCGGGCAGGTGTTTCTGTCCAACCCGCAGGGCATCTGGTTTGGCCGCGACGCGCAGGTCGACGTCGGCGGCCTGCTGGCCACCACGCACCGCCTGGCCAGCGACGACTTCATGGCCGGCCGCGTGCGGCTGGCGCGCGCCGGCAGCGCCGGCGCGGTGGTCAACGATGGCGCGCTGACCGCCCAGGGACTGGGCGGCTACATCGCCTTGCTGGCGCCCGAGGTGCGCAACCAGGGCGTGGTGCTGGCGCGCGCGGGCAGCGTGGCGCTGGCCGCCGGCGAACAAATCACGCTCGAATTCGGCGCCGCCGAAGGCCCCGGCGGCCGGCTGGCCCGGCTGACCACCACGCCGTCGGCGATTGCCAGCCTGGTCGAGTCGGGCAACGCGGTGCACGCGCCCGACGGCGTGATCGTGCTCTCGGCGGTGGGCGCGCAGCGCCTGGCCGCCGGCGTGGTGCGCACCAGCGGCACGCTGGACGCCAGCAGCCTGGTCGCGCGCGGCGGGCGCATCGTGCTTGAAGGCGACGACATCACCGTCGCCGCCGGCAGCCAGCTCAATGCCCGCGGCGCCAGCGGCGGCGGCAGCGTCCACATCGGCGGCCTCTGGCAAGGCAGCGGCACGTTGCGCTCGGCCACCACGGTAATGCTCGAAGCCGGCGCCAGCGTCGACGCCAGCGCCACGGTCGAAGGCCGCGGCGGCGAGGTGGTGCTGTGGAGCGACGTGCAGCGGCCCGACACGCTGACCCGCGTTGACGGCGCCTTGCGTGCCGAAGGTGGCGCACAGGGCGGTGACGGCGGCCGCATCGAAACCTCGGGCCACCGCGTCACGGTGGGCAGCGGGCTGCGCGTCTCGGCGCTGGCGCCGCGCGGCAAGACCGGCCAGTGGCTGATCGACCCGGCCGAGTACGTGATCGCCCCCAGCGGCGGCGACATGAAGGGCTCCGACCTGTCGAACGCGCTGACCACGGCCGACGTGGCCATCGTGCAGCCCAGCAGCGGCGGCCCGCCGACCGACATCGTCGTCAACGACACCGTCAGCGTCGCCAACTTCCGCACGCTGACGCTGCGCTCGACCGCCGGCGCGGTGCGCGGCAGCGGCAACCTGTTTCTCAATTCCGACAGCGTCCTGGTCGTCGACAACGCCACCGAAGGCACGCTCAGCGGCGACATCGGCGACCCCAACCCCTACAACGTCACCGCGGCCTTCAAGGGCAGCCTGACCAAGCAGGGCGCGGGCACGCTGACCCTGTCCGGCAACACGCGGCTGGCTGGCGACTTACGCATAGACGGCGGCATGCTGGTGTTCGCCAGGAGCAACTTCCTGGCGCCGGCCAGCCATGTGGTGGCCAGCAACGGCGGCCAGCTCGGCCTGCGTGGTGGAATCTTCGTGCAGGACGGTCAGGTCCAGGCACCGGTGGTCAACCTCGATGGTGCCAACACGCTGACCAACAGCGCCGTGACCACGCCCAGCCTGACCGTGTTGAGCGGCAGCCTGGGTCTGAGCGGCGGCACGCTGGCCAACACCGGCAGCCAGACCCTGCAGGTCGACACGGCCGACGGCGCCAGCGCCAACATCACCGCCCTGATCACCACCACCGGCGCCGGGTTGACCAAGACCGGCCTGGGCACCCTGACGCTGGGCCCACCAAGCGCCTTCGCCAACAGCTTTGACGGCACCGTGACCGTCGACCAGGGCCAACTGGCGCTGAATTCAAGCTCGGCGCTGGGCAACGCCGCGCTGACCGTGCGCGGCAGCGTGGCCCAGGTCATGCAGGCGTTCACAACCATCAGCTCTTCCGGTGCCTTGAACCTGGACGGCGGCACGCTGGTGGCCAATGGCAACACGATGACGTTTTCCAACGTGCAAAGCCTGCGCGGCACGCTGGACAGCGGCGCCAGCGTCGGCAGCCAGATCAACCTGGGCAACGGCAGCGGCAGCATCGCCTACGGCCAGTTGACGGTACAGGGGGCGGGCACGGTGTCGCTGGCCGGCGGTTCCGACGCCAGCATAGCCAAGCAAGGCAGCGGCAGCCTGAGACTCAAGGGCGCCTTCGCGCAGTCGACGCTGGCCGCCGCCGCGGGTTCGGTGGCCATCGACAGCGGCGGCGAATTCACCGGCCCGATCGCGCTCGATGCCGCCAGCCAGCTCATCGTTAGCCGCCCCGGCGAAATCACCTTGAACGGCTTGAGCGGCGCCGGCAGTCTGGTGGTGAGCGATGGCACGGTGACCATAGACGGCGCCAACACACGCAGCGGGCCGACCGTTGTCGGCAGCACGTTGAATCTGACCAACCGCACGACCGACGTGGTCGGCGACATTGACCTGCGCGGCACCTTGACCATTGACACGCCCAGCGGGCAGTCGGTGGGCCTGACCGGCGCGGTCAGCGGCGACGGCACGCTCAAGAAAACCGGCACCGGCACGCTGGTGTTGAGCCAGCCACGTCCCATCGGTGCAACCAGCGTGCTGGCCGGCGTGCTCGACGTGCGGCTGGGCAGTGCGCTGGGCGGGGGGGCGACCACGGTGGCCGACGGCGCCGCGCTGAAGCTGACCGACCCCGGCGAGGTGTTGGCCTACATCACGCTCAACGGCGCCGCGCCCGCCGGCCAGGCCAAGCTGAGCAGCAGCGGCAGCACCAACTTGCAACGCCGGCTCCTGGCCAGCGACAACACCGCGGTCACCGTGCGCGCCGAATCCGGCAGCCTGACGCTGGCCGGTGGCGTGGCTGCCGATGCGTTGACGCTTGACGGCGCGGGGGCCATCGATGCCAGCGGCAGCGTCAGCGTCAACAGCCTGGACTACCGCGGCACCGGCAGTCTCACGCTGTCGGCGTACAACGCAATGAGCGGCGCGGTCAACATCGCCTCCGGCACGGTCGTCGCGCGTCACGCGGGGGCACTGGGCGCGGGGCCGGTGGTCGCCAGCGTCGCCGACGGCGCGGCGGTGGTGCTGGAAAACTCGGGCACGCTGTACCGCCCGCTGGCCATCACCGGTGACGGCGGCGGCAGCGGCGGCGCGGTGCGTTCCGCGGTCGGCAGCAACGGCGCGGCGATCACGCTGGCGGCTGCGGCAGGCATAGGCGCCGCGGACGGCGCGACACTGACCGTCAACGCCCTGCAAACCGCCGGCATGGCGCTGACGGTGGCCGGCGCTGGCACCACCGTGGGCTCTTCCAGCGGCGGCGGCACGCTGCGCAAGATCGGCAGCGGCAGCTTGCGCCTGGTCGGCAACAACCAATTTGGCGCTGGACCCATCCTGGTCGACGCCGGGACGCTGGAATTCTCGGGCGGCCTGAACACCGCCACCGAGCCGGTGCTGGTGGCCAACGGGGCGACGCTGGCGCTCAGCGGGAACGCGCAGTTGCAGCGCCCGCTGACGCTCAACGGCCGCGGCGTTGGCGACCAGGGCGCGCTGCGCGCGCTCAGCGGCAGCCCGGTGGTCGGCAGCCCGGTCACGCTGGCCTCGGCATCGCGCATCCAGAGCGACGCCACCATGCTGCGGCTGGACGTTGGCAGCGCAGACGCGGTCCTCAGCCAGGGCTTTGACATCAACTTCGGCGGCCCCGGTGACACCACCGTCGCCAGCCGCCTGGCGTTGAACAACGCCGACCTGATCAAGGACGGCACCGGGCGGCTTTATCTGCTGGCCGACAACACCTACGCCGGCACCACCCGCATCAACGCCGGCGCGCTGCAATTGGGCAATGGCGGCAGCACCGGGGCGGTGACCGGGCCGGTGGTGGTGCAAGGCGAGCTGGCCTTCAACCACAACGCGCCGATGGACTTGATGTCCGACGTCAGCGGCAGCGGCAAGCTGCGCCAGCTTGGCACCGGGGCGGTCAACCTGGTCGGCACGGTGGCGTCGACCGTGACGCAGGAAGTGGTGGGCAGCGCGCCCGCCTTCACCCACCTGGTCGGCCCCGACACCCCGGCGATGACGCCGGCGCAGATTGCCGCGCTGTCGCCGGCCGAGATCGCCACCATCCGGCCGACCAACATCACCCGGCTGACCACCGACCAGTTGCGGGCGCTGGGCAGCGCGCAGTGGCAGGCCTTGCTGCCGGCGCAGATCACGGCCTTCAGCGCCGCGCAGTTCACCGCGGCCGGCAGCGCGTTTCTGGCGCTGACCCCGCTGCAGTGCGAAGCCTTTACCGCGGCCCAGGTGCTGGCGCTGCCGGCCACCACCAAGGCGGCGATGAGCCAGGCCCAGCTCGGTGGCCTGGCGTTGACCACCTCGCTGCCGCCCAGCGCGGCACCGGTGAGCGCATCGGCGCTGGCGGCGATGACGCCCGAACAAGTCGGCGCACTGACCAGCGCCACCCTGACCTACCTGACGAGCTGGCAGGCGTCGCAACTGACCGCGGCGCAACTGGCCGCGCTGAGCCCAGCGCAGGTCGCGATGATCCGGTCGGGCGCCTCGGGCCTGCCGCTGGCGCTGCTCAGCGACACCCAGCGTGCGGCGCTGAGCAGCGCCCAGATCGGCGCGCTGCGCGCCGACCAGCTTGCCGCGCTGACGCCGGCGCAGGTGGCGGCGTGGACCCCGGTGCAGCTTGGCGCGCTGAACATGGCATCGACCATGCTCAGCGCCGCGCAACTGGCCGCGTTGTCGACCGCGCAACTGGCGGCCATTGCGCCGATTGATACCGCCACACTCGCCGCGATGGACGCCAGCGCCGTCGCCGCGCTGCCGCTGGCCCAATGGCGGCAGATGACGACCGCGCAACTGGCCGCGCTGACACCCGCGCAACTGGCCTCCGTGCCGACCAATTCCCTGACATCGTTGAGCGTTGCCCAGTTTCAGGCGCTGCTGCCTTCGCAGATCGCCGTATTGGACGGACCGACGCTGAACGCCCTGTTGGACCGGCTCACGCCGGCACAGGTCCCAGGCATCGCGACATCGATGTTGAGCGGCCTGGTCTCCTCGATGTCGGCAGTCCAGGCCGACGCGATGACGCCCGCGCAACGCAGCGCGCTGGGGGCGATGGCGAACCTCCTCACGCCGGTCAGCAACGCCCAGTTGAGCACCATGCAAGGCTCGGCATTCAACGCCTACAAGCTCGACAGCCTGACCAGCGCGCAGTGGGCGCAGTTGAGCGCGGCGCAGGTGGCGACCTTGAACGCAAGCTTTCTGCGCGCGCTGGACGCCACGAGCTGGACCGACATGGGCCCGGCCGTCATTGCTGCGCTGGGCGCCAAGGTCGCGAGCATTGCCGCGCCGGTGCTGGCCAGCCTGCCGCCCGCGGTGCTGGCCAACTTCAGCGGCAGCGCCATTTACGCCCTGGGCGCCACGCAGTTGGCGGCGCTGAACAACACACAAATCGCCGCGCTGACGCCGACCCAGGTCGGTAGCCTGGGTGCGCTGTCGCTGTCGCGCCTGACCGTCAGCCAACTCGGCGCGCTGACCACCACGCAGCGCGCGGTGCTGGTGGCGGCGCAAAAGGTGTTGCTCAACGCCGAGCAACTGGCGGCAATTGGTGAAGCCGCCCAGCCGCCGAACTCAACGCCCAGCCCGACCCCGACCAGCCTGGCGGGCGTGACGCCTTCGGCGCTGGCCCAATGGTCGACCGCGCAATTGGCGGCGCTGACGCCGCAGGCGATTGCATTGATGACCGCCGATCAACTGGCGGCGCTCAGCCCGGCCCAGATCGCCGCGCTGACCAGCCAGCAAATCGCCGCGCTGGCGCCGTTGACCGTGGCCGCACTGTCCGCCACCCAGCTTGCGGCGCTGTCTGTCGGCCAGGTGGCGGCCCTCACCGCCGCCGAGGTGTCGGCGCTGACGCCGCAGGCGCTGGCGCAGATGAGCGCGGTGCAACTGGGTGCGTTCTCCACCACCCAGGTTGCCGCACTGACCGCGCCGCAAATCGCCGCGTTGGCGCCGCAAACGGTGGCCGCGCTGTCGGCGGCGCAGCTTGCGGCACTGTCGACCAGCCAGGTGGCCGCGTTCACCGCCGCCGGGGTGGCGGCGCTTTCGCCACAGGCGCTGGCGCAAATGAGCGCGGCGCAACTGGGCGCGCTCTCCACCACGCAGCTTGCCGCGTTGTCCACGCAGCAAATCCCCGCGTTGGCGCCGCAGGCGTTGGCCGGATTGCCGGCCGCGACGCTGGGCACGCTGTCGACCGCCCAGGTCGGCGCGCTGACCTCCAGCCAGTTGGCGGCGCTGTCAACCACACAACTGGCCGCGCTGGGTCAAACGCCGGCGCCAGTCACCCCCACCGACCTGACCCAGCTCAGCGCGGCCCAGGTCGCCGCGCTGACGCCGCAGCAAATCGGCGCGCTGACCACGCAAACCGTGGCGCAGATGAGCGCCGCGCAACTGGCCGCGCTGAGCACCACGCAAATGGCCGCGCTGACCGCGCCGCAGGTCGCCGCGCTGGCGCCACAGACCGTGGCCGCGCTGTCGGCGGCGCAGCTCGGCGCGCTGTCGACCGGCCAGGTAGCTGCCTTTACCGCCGCCGGGGTGGCGGCGCTGTCGCCACAGGCGCTGGCGCAGATGAGCGCCGCGCAACTGGGTGCGCTCTCCACCTCGCAGCTTGCTGCGCTGACCGCGCCGCAAGTCGCCGCGCTGGCGCCGCAGACCGTGGCCGCGCTGTCGGCCACCCAGCTTGGCGCGCTGTCGACCAGCCAGGTGGCCGCGTTCACCGCCGCCGGGGTAGCGGCACTTTCGCTGCAGGCGCTGGCGCAGATGAGCGCCGCGCAACTGGCGGCATTCTCATCCACCCAACTCGCCGCGCTGACCGCGCAGCAAATCCCCGCGCTGGCGCCGCAGGCGTTGGCCGGCCTGCCGGCGGCGACGCTGGGCACGCTGTCGACCGCCCAGGTCGGCGCGCTGACCTCCAGCCAGTTGGCGGCGCTGTCGACCACACAACTGGCCGCGCTGGGTCAAACGCCGGCGCCAGTCACCCCCACCGACCTGACCCAGCTCAGCCCGGCCCAGGTCGCCGCGCTGACGCCGCAGCAAATCGGCGCGCTGACCACGCAAACCGTGGCGCAGATGAGCGCCGCGCAACTGGCCGCGCTGAGCACCACGCAAATGGCCGCGCTGACCGCGCCGCAGGTCGCCGCGCTGGCGCCACAGACCGTGGCCGCGCTGTCGGCGGCGCAGCTCGGCGCGCTGTCGACCAGCCAGGTGGCCGCCTTCACCGCCGCCGGGGTGGCGGCGCTGTCGCCGCAGGCGCTGGAACAGTTGAGCGCGGCGCAACTGGGCGCGCTTTCCATCACCCAGCTCGCCGCGCTGTCGACGCAACAAATCCCCGCGCTGGCGCCGCAGGCGTTGGCCGGATTGCCGCTGGCAACGCTGGGCACGCTGTCGGCCGCCCAGGTCGGCGCGCTGACCTCCAGCCAGTTGGCGGCGCTGTCGACCGCACAGCGGGCCGCGCTTGGACAGGCCCCGAGCAACCCGACCGACCCGACCCAGCTCAGCCCGACCGAAGTGGCGGCATTGACGCCGCAACAGGTCGCCGCACTGGCGCCGCAGGCGCTGACGCAGATGTCGGGCGCGCAACTGGCCGCCCTCGGCACCGCGCAGGTGGCCGCGCTGGCGCCGGCACAGGCGGCGGCGCTGACACCGCAACAGCTGTCGTCGCTGGCGCCGCAGCAAGTGGGCGCGCTGGCGCCGCAAGCGGTGGCGGCATTGGCAACCCAGGCGGTGGCCGCGCTGCCGGCGCAAACGGTGGCCGCGCTGCCGGCGCAGGCGGTGGCCGCCCTGCCGCCGCAGGCGATCGCCGCGTTGGCGCCGCAGGCGGTGCCGGCTCTGTCGGCCGGGCAACTGGCCGCGCTCGGCACGGCGCAGGTGGCCGCGCTGACGCCGCAACAATCGGCCGCACTGCTGCCGACGCAAATCAGCACGCTGGCGCCGCAGCAGGTCAGCGCGATCGCCGCGCCCGCGCTGGCCGGGTTGACGCCCGAGGCAGTGGCGGCACTGCAACCGCCGCAGGCCGCGGCGCTGCTGGCCGGGCAGTGGCGCGCTTTGGGCGCCGCACAGCTTGCCGCGGTGGGCGACGCCGCGCTGGCGGCGATAGGCGCCGAGCAGGCGCAGGCGCTGGCGCCGGCGCAGGTGGCCGCCGCGCTGCGGCTGGCGCCGACCGAACCGGCTGCGGCGCAGGGACCGGGCGTGGGCTGGAACGGCCAGGCGCGTGCCGGCAGCACGGTCAGCGTCAGCGTCGACGGCTATCCGGTCGGGCAGACGGTGGCCGGCGCCGACGGCCGCTGGTCGGTGGCGCTGCCGGCCGCGCTGGCGCCGGGCGTCCACCCGCTGAGCTACTCGGCCGAGTCCGGCGCGCTGCACAGCGGCAGCGTCGCCGCGCCGTGGTCGGCCGCGGTGCTGCCGTCGCTGGACGCGGTGCAAGCCAGCGCCCGCGTCGCCACGGTGCCGGCGGCTGGCGCCGCGCCGTGGGCCGTCGCCGCGGCGACGACAGCGATGGCAGCCGACGCATCGGCGGCAACCGGTGGTCTGGCCGCCGCGGCAGCGGCCGCGACCGCACCGGCCGCGGCGTCAACCGGCACCCAGTCGGGCGCGCAGCGCGCGGCGGCGCAACGCCAGCTTGCTGCCGCCGGCGCGGCTGGGGCCAGCGCGGGCGGCGCCAGCGGCGGCCAACCGGTGGCCATCGTGCACGTCGCGGCGACGCTGGTCGGCGGTATCGACCGCTCGGTGACCAGCCCGGCGCAGATTCAAGGCCTGAGGCTCGCGCCCAGCGTCGCCTCGGCAGCGCCAACCCCGGCCGCCGCACGCACGGTGGCCGCGGCCGGCGACCTTGCGGCGTCAGCCGGCGGCCTGGCCGCCACCGCCGTTACCGCTGCCACACCCGGCGCCGCAGTGACCGACAGCGGCGCCGCGGGCGCCACGTCGGTGGCCAGCAGCAATGGCGTCAGCGTGCGCCAGACCGCGCTGCCCGAGCCGGCCGGCGGCGACGCCGCGGCGTCCGGTGCGGCCCGCGCGGCGCGTCCGGGCGAGGTGATCGTCGAGCTGCTGCCCGGCCTGGCGCAAAGCAGCCAGGCCTTGACCGTGGCCTTGCCGCCGCCGCTGGCGCAGGCCTTGCGGCTGGACCGCGCGCCGAAGATAGAAACCGTCGAGGGCGGCCCGCTGCCGAACTGGATCCGCTACCAGCCGGCCAACCAGAGCTTCTTGCTCAGCAGCGTGCCGGCCGGCGCGCTGCCGCTGGCCATCAAGGTGCAAACCAGCAACCAGTTGACGCGGGTCGTGGTCAGGGAGAGCGGCGTGCAATAACCGCCGCGACATCGACCACCTCGCCGTCCTCCTTGGTGAACGGCGCGGTCAGCGGCCGCGGCAACAGCTCAAGCACCGCCTCGGACGGCCGGCACAGCCGACTGCCGAGCGGGCTGACCACCACCGGCCGGTTCATCAGGATCGGGTGCTCGACGATGAAGTCGATCAACTGGTCGTCGGTCCATTTCGGGTCGTCGAGCTGCAGCGCGTCATACGGCGTGCCCTTGCGACGCAGCAGCGCGCGCACCGGAATCGCCATCGCCGCCAGCAAGGCCACCAGCGTGGCGCGGTCGGGCGGCGTTTTCAGGTACTCCACCACCGTCGGCTCGGCACCGCTGGCGCGAATCATCGCCAGCACATTGCGCGAGGTGCCGCAGGCCGGGTTGTGGTAGATGGTGATGTCGGTCATCGGTAGTACCTCGGTTGGCCTGGCCTGCGGACGGGGGATGCTGGCAGCGAATTCACGCCAGAAAGGTTTCCCTGAAGTCCTGTAGTCCAAGAATGGCGATGTCTCTATAAGGGTGCATGCACAACAGGTGCGGATCGCTGGAAACGATCGCCTGTGCCGCGGCGGATAACGCCAGTTCAAGGAAAATATTGTCCTTGGGATCGGCGCAATCGGTCACGCGGGTGGTGATTGCCACAAGCTGGGTGCACTTATTGTGTTGCTCAAACCACGCCCGCCTTTCTGCCGCTGCGCGCCACGCATCAAACCTGGGGCGCGCAAGAACGGTTCTAAGCTCTTCACGGGTGGCGAGCGAGGCCACCAATTCGTGGCGCTGAAGGGCCGCCAGATAAACCAGCGCAGGTTGCCGGTCCGGGTACAGGCAGGCGGAAATCAGTATGCCGGTGTCAAATACGACCCTCATGCCTTGCGAAGTTCATGAACCAGGTCATTGATGTCTTCGGCTGACAAATCAGGGGCGTTCGGGTTGACCGGCGCCATGTTGCCCATGAAATCGGTCATCGCTTGCGCCTGATACAAACGCAAGGCAATTTCGGCAACCTTATACGGAAGAATCATCAGCGTGGGTTCACCGTATTGGGTGACCGCCACCGGCTCACCGCTCTTGACTATATTGGCGATGGCACCGAAGCGGTTTTGCACTTCCACCGAAGGCAGGGTTTTCATGATTACGATTGTCTATGTTAGCTAACAATGACATGTTAGATAGTTCTACCGGGAAGTCAAGCGGATGCCTCGCCGGGCGCCGTGGCCGCGCTGATCGTCGCCAGGCAGCGTGGCCATTGGCCGCGCCAGCCGCCGCTCAGGGCGGCAAGCCATAGGGGTTGGGCGCGGCCGCGCGGGCGCGTACCGCGCCGAGGATGCCGCGCATCAGCGCCAGCGGGGTCGGCGGGCAGCCGGGGACGCGGGCGTCGACCGGGATGACGTTGTCGACCGCGCCGCAGACCGCGTAGCCGTCGCCAAAGATGCCGCCGCTGCAGCCGCAGTCGCCAACCGCCAGCACCAGCCGGGGTTCGGGCGTGGCGTCGTAGGTGCGGCGCAGCGCCTCGGCCATGTGGCGCGAGACCGGGCCGGTGACCAGCAGCATGTCGGCGTGGCGCGGGCTGGCGACGAACCTGATGCCCAGGCCTTCCAGGTTGTAGTAGGGGTTGTTCAGCGCGTGGATTTCCAGCTCGCAGCCGTTGCACGAGCCGGCGTCAACCTGGCGGATGGTCAGCGCCTGGCCCAGGATGGCCAGCAGGTCGTCGTGGATACGGCGCAGCGCGCCGTCGTCGTCGGCCGGCGGTGGCGGCGGCTCGGTGACGATGCCGGTGCGGGCAATGCGTTTGAGGACGTTCCACATCTACAGGTCGTGCCCCGAGTAGCTGAGGTTGAAGGACTTGTTGATCAGCGGGAAGTCGGCCACGATGTTGCCGATCACCGCGTGTTCAAGCAGTGGCCAGTTCTGCCACGACGGGTCGTGCGCGTGGCAGCGCAGGATGCGGCCGTCGGCGCCGGTGTTCAGCGCCACCAGCACCTCGCCGCGCCAGCCCTCGACCCAGCCCGCGCCGCGCGCCGCCACGCCCGGCGGCTGCGGCGGGCTGCACACCGCGCCGCCCGGCAGCGCGGCGCTGAGGGCGCGGATCAGCCGCAGCGATTCGGCCAACTCCTCGAAGCGCACCAGCACCCGCGCGGCAACATCGCCCTCGCGGTGCGTGGCCATTGCGAAGTTGAGCCCGCGGTACGGCGCCCAGTCGTGGTCGCTGCGCAGATCAAACGCCTGGCCGCTGGCGCGCCCGGCCATTCCGGCCAGGCCAAGCTGCGCGGCCAGCGCCGGCGCGACCACGCCGGTGGTCATGAAGCGGTCCTGCAGCCCGGCGTGCTCGTCGTACAGCGTGCGCAGCGCGTCGACCTCGCGTTCGATGCGGTCGCACTGCTGGCGCATCTGCGCCAGCGCCGCCGGCGCCGGGTCGACCGCGACGCCGCCGGGCAGCACCGCGTCCATCAGCAGGCGGTGGCCGAAGACCTGCTGCGACAGGCGCTGCCAGTCCTCACGCAGGCGTGAAAACTGCGCCAGGCCGACAGCCAGCGCGGCGTCGTTGCCCAGCGCGCCCAGGTCGCCCAGGTGGTTGGCGACGCGCTCGCGTTCGAGCAACAGCGCGCGCAGCCAGGCGGCGCGCTCGGGTACGCGGCATTGCCAGGCCGATTCCAGCGCCATGCAGTAGGCCCAGGCGTAGGCCACCGTGCTGTCGCCCGAAATGCGGCCGGCCAGCCGGTGCGCGTCCAGCGGTGCCAGTTGGGTGAAGCGCTGCTCGACGCCCTTGTGCACATAACCCAGGTATTGTTCGAGGCGCAGCACCTTTTCGCCGACCACCGAGAAGCGGAAGTGCCCCGGCTCGATGATGCCGGCGTGCACCGGGCCGACCGCGATCTCGTGCACGCCCTCGCCCTCGACGCGGACAAAGCGGTAATCGGCCGGCAGCGTGGCGCGCGCGTCGCGGTCGGGCGCCGCGCCGGGCAGCGGCCGGGCGCCGGGTTGCAGCGGCGGCGCGTCCAGTGGCCACAGGCCGTGGTCCAGCCAGGGCCGGGCGTCGATGTCGTCCTCGGTGCCGGTGGCGGCGACCACGCCGCTCAAGTCCTTGGCCGCGCGTTGCATGCGCGTGGCGCAGGCAAAGATCGGCGTCAGGTCGGGGTAGTGCCGCGCGGCGTCCAGCGGCAACTCCAGCCACATCAGCCCTTCGTAGGCGGCCAGCGCCGCGCTGACCGAGGCGCCCTGGTCGCCGGCCGCGCCCTCGCCCAGCGTGCCCCACAGCGCCACCAGCCGGCCGCCCCGCTCGGCCACCGCCTGGGCCACGTCGGACCAGCCGGCGTGGTCGACCAGCGCATGGCGCATCGGCAGCGGTGCCGGCAGCGGGCGCAGGTCAAGCTCGGGCAGGTCGGTGGTCATCGCGGCGAATCTCTTGCGTAGTTCTTAGCGCACCAGCATCGCCGCCGCCTGGTGGTACCAGGTGTCCAGGTAGGGCGGCACATACAGCCCCAGCATCAGCCCCAGCGCCAGGTGGGTGAACACCGGCAGCAGCGCCGGCGGGTGGGCCAGCGGCTTGACGTTGGTTTCACCAAACACCATAGGCTGCACGCGGCTGAACACCGACGCAAAGGCCACGCCCAGCGCCAGCATCAGAAGCGGCGTGGCCCAGGGCTGCTGGCGCATCGCACTGGTGACGATCAGGAATTCGCTGGCGAAGACGCCGAACGGCGGCATGCCCAGAATCGCCAGCGCGCCCAGCATCAAGCCCCAGGCCACCGTCGGGCTGACCTTGATCAGCCCGCGGATGTTCTCCATCACCTGCGTGCCGGCCTTTTGCGTGGCGTGGCCGACGGCAAAGAAGATCGCCGACTTGACCAGCGAATGCACCGTCATGTGCAGCAGCGCGGCGTAGGTGGCGATCGCCCCGCCCATGCCGAAGGCGAAAGTCATCAGCCCCATGTGCTCGATCGACGAGTACGCAAACATGCGCTTGACGTCTTTTTGCCGGATCAGGAAAAACACCGCCGCCACCACCGACAGCAGGCCAAAGCCCATCATCAGCCGCCCCGACAGCACATTGCTGTGCAGCGCGCCGTCGGTCAGCACCTTGCAGCGCAGCACCGCGTACAGCGCCACGTTCAGCAGCAGCCCGGACAGCACCGCCGAGACCGGCGTCGGGCCTTCGGCGTGGGCATCGGGCAGCCAGTTGTGCACCGGCACCAGGCCGACCTTGGTGCCGTAGCCGATGAACAGGAAGGCAAACGCCAGCGTGATGATGTCGGGGTCAAGCTGGCCCTTGACCGCGTCCAGGCTGGTCCACAGCAGCCCGGCGCCGCCGCTGCCGGTAACGCGCTCGGCCGCCATGTACAGCAGCACGGTGCCGAACAGCGCCTGCGCAATGCCCACGCCGCAGAGGATGAAGTACTTCCACGCTGCCTCCAGGCTGGCCGCGGTGCGGTAGACGCTGACCAGCAGCACGGTGGTCAACGTGGCGGCTTCCATCGCCACCCACAGCAGGCCCAGGTTGTTGGTGGTCAGCGCCAGCAGCATGGTGAAGCTGAACAGCTGGTACATGCTGTGGTACAGCCGCAGCCGGGGCGGCGTCATCTTGCCGTGGTCACGCTCCACACGCATGTAGGGCCGCGAGAAGATCGCCGTGGTCAGCCCGACAAAGGCGGTCAGCGTGACCAGAAAGACGTTCAGCGCGTCGATGTAGAAGGCGCGCTCCCAAAGCAGCGTCGGGCCCTGGCTGACGATGTGCGAGGTCAGCGCGCAGGCGGCGGCAAAGGTGCCGAAGCTGAAGCCGACGTTGACGTCGCGCGCCCGGTCGCGGTGGCCGACCAGCGCCAGCACCAGGCCGCCGAGCAGCGGACAGCCGAGCAGGCAGGCCAGCGCGTAGGTTTCGAAGTCGGCCACGCTCACTCGTCCTTGAGCTGTTCGAGGTGGCGGATGTCCAGGCTGTCGAACTGCTCGCGGATCTGGAACATGAACACGCCGAGGATCAGCACGCCGACCAGCACGTCCAGCGCAATGCCCAGCTCGACCACCATCGGCATGCCGTAGGTGGCCGAGGTGGCGGCGAAGAACAGGCCGTTTTCCATCGCCAGAAAGCCGATCACCTGCGGCACCGCCTTGGCGCGGGTGATCATCATCAAAAACGACAGCAGCACGCAGGCCAGCGCAATGCCCAGCGTGCCACCGGCCAGCGCCGACGACAGGTGGGCGATAGGAATCGCCAGGTTGAAGGCGAAGATGACGACGATGATGCCGATCAGCATCGTGGTCGGGATGTTGATCAGCGTCTCGACGTCCCAGCGTATGCCCAGCCGGCTGACCACGCGGTGCAGCAGCCAGGGAATCAGCAGCACCTTGAGCAGCAAGGTCAGCGCCGCCGACAGGTACAGGTGGTGCTGGTCGGTGACGTAGGCCACCGCGGCGGTGGCCAGCACCAGCGTGGCGCCCTGCAGCGTGAACAAATGGATCAGCGACAGCATGCGGCGCTGCGAAATCATCGCAAAGGCCAGCATCAGCAGCACCGCGCCGAGCAGGTTGACGAATTGGCCGAGCAGCGCGGTCACGGCATCACCCGCCCGTTGAGCAGCAGGTGCACCAGCATGCCGATCACCGCCAGCAGGAAGGCGGTGGCCAGGAACTCGGGCACGCGGAAGATGCGCATCTTGGCCGACACGCTTTCCAGCACCGCCATCAGGCAGCCGCCGATGGCCAGCTTGAGCACCAGCACCGGCAACGCCAGCAGCATGGCCAGCGGCGCGTGCGCCTCGGCCACGCCCCACGGGAAAAACAGCGCCAGGCCGATGCACGAGTAGGCAAACAGCTTCAGGCTGGCGGCCCATTCGATCAGCGCCAGGTGGCGGCCGGAGTATTCAAGGATCAGCGCCTCGTGGATCATGGTCAGCTCGAGGTGCGTGGCCGGGTTGTCAATCGGCACGCGCGCGTTCTCGGCCAGCGAAACCATCGTGAACGCCACGCCGGCAAAGGCCAGCGCCGGGTAGATCGCCAGCTCACGGTGGGCCAGCGTCTCGACGATGGTCACCAGCGAGGTCGACCTGGAGATCAGCGAGGCCGAGAACAACACCATCAGCAGCGCCGGCTCGGCCAGGAAACCGACCAGCATTTCGCGCCGCGCGCCCAGCGTGCCGAAGGCGGTGCCGGCGTCCATCGCCGCCAGCGACATGAACACCCGCGCCAGCGCGAACAGCCCGACCAGCGCCACCGCGTCGGCGGCCGGCGCCAGCGGCAGGTCGGTCGACACCGTCGGGATGATGGCGCAGGCCAGCACCATGCAGCCGAACATCACATACGGCGCGGTGCGCAGCATGCGCGAGGCACTGTCGGCAACCATCGACTCCTTGTTGAACAGCTTGTGCAGCATGCGGTAGGGCTGCAGCAGGCTGGGCGCCGAGCGGTTGGTCAGCCAGGCCCGCCATTGGTTGATCCAGCCGGTGAGCAGCGGCGCCAGCGCGATCGCCAGCACCACCTCCAGCAGTTGCGAGAGCACGCCGGTCAGGTTCATCGCGTGGCCCTCCGGCTCACCGCATCACCACCAGCAGCGTCGCCGCCAGCGTGACAAAGCTGTAGAGCAGGTAGACCGCGATGCGGCCCTGCTGCAGCAGGCTGAACAGCCGCGCCACCGCGTTGCAGGCGTCCATCACCGGCACGTACACCCAGCGCCAGAAGTGGTCTTCGACCGACATGTGGTAGGTCGGGTGGGTATCGAACGGCGTCGGCAGGTGCCGGCGCATGACGAAGAAAGGCTCGAAGATTTGCCGGATCGGCTGGCCAAAGCCTTCGGCGCTGTCCTGCATGCGCGCATTGCCCCACGGGAAGCCGCAGGCCCACGGCGGGCCACGCCGCATGCGGCCGTGGTACAGCGCGCGCACCATCAGGTAGGCCAGCGCAAAGCAGCCGAGGATGCCGAGCAGGAAGATCGCCGGCCCGTAGCTGGCCTGCTCCAGCCGGTTTGGCGCCAGCAGCCAGCCGCTGGCCGCAACGCGTTCGCCCAGGCCGGCACCGACCAGGCGCTGCGTCACCGGGTCAATCAACTGGATGAACTGCGTTGGCAGCAGCCCCAGCGCCAGGCAGCCCAGCGCCAGCCAAAGCATGCCCACGCGCTCCCAGCGCCCGGCGTCGTGCGCGTGCGCCAGCTTGTCCTCGCGCGGCAGGCCGAGAAAGATGACGCCGAAGAACTTGACCATGGTGTAGCCGGCCAGCGCCGAGACCAGCGCGATCACCGCCGCCACCGCCGGGATCAGCATGGTCAGCAACGGCATAGGCAGCCCGGGCGCGAACAAAAAGCTTTGCAGCAGCAGCCACTCGGAGACAAAACCGCCCAGCGGCGGCAACCCGGCGCTGGCCAGCACGCCGATCAGCGACAGCCAGCCGACCCACGGCATGGTGCGGATCAGCCCGCCCAGCTTGCCCAGGCTGCGCTCGTCGGTGGCGTGCAACACGCTGCCGGTGCCCAGGAACAGCAGGCTCTTGAAGCCGGAATGGCTGGCGACGTGGTACAGCGAGGCGGTCAGCGCCAGCGCGGCCATCGGCTGCATTGAAAAGCCGGCAAAGACCAACGTCAGGCCCAGGCCGACGAACAACAGCCCCATGTTCTCGATCGACGAGTAGGCCAGCAGCCGCTTCATGTCCGACTGCACCGAAGCGAAGACGACGCCAAACAGCGCGGTCGCCAGCCCCAGCGACAGCAGCACCGCGCCCCACCACCACAGGCGCACGTGCAGCAGGTCCAGCGCGACGCGCAGCAGGCCGTAGATGGCGCAGTTGAGCATCACGCCGCTCATCAGCGCCGACACCGGCGACGGCGCCGCCGGGTGCGCCTCGGGCAGCCAGACGTGCAGCGGCAGGATGCCGGCCTTGGCGCCAAAGCCCAGCACCGCGAGCAGAAAGCCCACCGAGCCCCAGAACGGCGACAGCGTCTGCGCGCGCATGTTGGCAAAGGTGTAGTCGCCGGTGTTGGCCTGCAGCACGCCAAAGCACAGCAGCACCGCGATGGCGCCGATGTGGGCCATGGTGATGTACAGCCCGCCGGCCCGGCGCACCTCGGCAATGCGGTGGTTGGCGGTGACCAGGAAGTACGACGACATCGCCATCGTCTCCCACATCACCATGAAGGCGTAGGCATCGTCGGCCAGCAAAACGCCGACCATGCTGGCCAGAAACACGTGGTAGGCCAGGCACAGCAGCCCCGGCGGCGTGCCCTCGCCCTTGCGAAAGTAGCCGGCGGCGAACACCGAGACGCCGGCCGAGGTGGCGCCCAGCACCATCAGAAAGTACGCCGAAAGCACGTCCACGCGCAGGTGAAACGGCAGTTCGGGCAGGCCGATCGGCAGCACGACCACCTCGGCCGGGCTGTGCAGCGCCCACAGCGCGACGCCAAACAGCGCCAGGCTGACCGCCCCGCCGGCCGGAAACAGCACCCGCGCCACCAGCATCAGCCGGCGCAGCGCAAACACGCCGGCCAGGCCGATCAGCAGCCAGGCGGCCATCACCAGCAGCAGCGCGTCTATCGCCAGCAGTGGGGCGGGTGCGGTCGGCATGGTGGACATCAGCGCCGCCGCGCGCCTTTGGCGGTTGACTTGCGCGCAACGCCGGCGCGCGCTGCCGCGGTGCGCGCTGCCGGGCGCAGCGGTTTGGGCGGCGCGGCCGCGGGCACCGCAGTGGCCGCGGCGTCAGCGCCTTCGGCGCCGCCATCGGCCCAACGCACACCGTGCGCGGCCAGGTAGTCGCGCACCAGTTGCCGCACCACCTGCGAGGCGGTGCGGTCCTGTTGCAGACACAGCCGCTCGAACGCCGCCTTCTTTTGCGGGTCGATCAACAGCGTCAGGCGGGCGGTTTTGCGTTCCATGCCTTGGGCCGGTGCGGAGCCGGCGGCGGCCGAATCGTTGGCCGACCGTGGCCCGTGATGCGGGCAGCGCGTATGGTACGCGCAAGCACATGGCATGCGCATGCCGCACCCATGCGCGCGGCGCTGAGCCGGCATCGGATGAAATACGGCCATGCCGACTGCCCACCGCCCCCGCCGCGCCGCCTGCGCACCGCGGCGCCGCTGACCCATGCCGCCAGCCGTGCGCACCATGCCAGGCGTCGCCGAGCGCCTGCGCGCACTGCGCCCGGCGCGCTGGCCGCGCGACACCCGCGACACGCTGTTTCAGTTGGCGGTGATCGGCTGGACCGTGCTGCCGCACCTGCGCCAGTTGCCGCTGTGGTGCGGCGCGCTGACCGCCGCGGTGCTGGTCTGGCGCGCCTGGCTGGCGCTGTCCGGGCGCGCGTTGCCGGGGCGCTGGACGCTGATCGCGGTGCTGGCGCTGGCCATCGCGCTGACCGCGTGGAGCGAGCGCAGCCTGCTTGGCCGCGACGCCGGGCTGACCATGCTGGTCGTGCTGATGGGCCTGAAGACGCTGGAGCTGCGCGCCCGGCGCGACGCGATGGTGGTGTTTTTCCTCGGCTTTTTTCTGGTGCTGACGCAGTGCCTGCACAGCCAGTCGCTGGCCACCGCACTGGCCATGGTGGTGTCGGCCTGGGGCCTGCTGACCGCACTGGTGCTGTCCAACATGCCGGTCGGCCGGCCGCGCATCGCCCACGCCGCGGCGCTGGCGGCGCGTTCGGCGCTGCTCGGTCTGCCGCTGATGGCGGCGCTGTTCTTGCTGTTTCCGCGCATCGGCCCGATGTGGGGCCTGCCGCAGGACGCGGTCGGCCGCACCGGGCTGTCGGGCACGCTGCGCCTGGGCGGCGTGGCCAGCGTGGCCAATGACGACAGCATCGCCTTTCGCATCCGCTTTGACGGCGAGGCTCCGCCGCCGTCGGCGCTGTACTTCCGCGGCCCGGTGCTGTCGCGCTTTGACGGGCTGGAATGGCAGCAGGCCTATGGCACGCGGCTGCAGCCCTCGCCGGCGGCGCGCGCGGCGCTGGCCACCAGCCTGCGCACCGCCGGCGCGCCGGTCGGCTACGAAGTCTTGTTCGAGCCGATACGGCTGCCGTTGCTGCCGCTGCTGGAGGCCACGCCCGACCTGCCAGGCGCCGCGCCGGTGCTGGCCGAGGGCCAGGCCTGGCTGGGCGCCGACTTGCTGTGGCACAGCGACCGCCTGTTGGCCGAGCGGCTGCGCCTGCGCGGCCAGGCCTGGCCGCGCTGGACGCTGGACGCCAGCGCGCCGCCCGGCCAATGGGCGGCGCTGCGTCTGCTGCCGCCGGGCTACAACCCGCGCATGGTGGGCTGGGCGGTCGCGCTGCGGGCCCAGCTTGGCGCGGTCGACGCGCGCACCCTGGCCAACGCGGTGCTGGCGCACATCCGCCAGCAGCGCTTTGTCTACACGCTGCAGCCCGGCAGCTATGGCCGCGACGCGGTCGACGAGTTCTGGTTCGACCGCCAGCAAGGCTTTTGCGAGCACTACGCGGTGGCTTTTGTGGTGGCAATGCGGGCGATGGCGGTGCCGGCGCGGCTGGTCACCGGCTACCAGGGCGCCGAGCCGCCCGACGAGGACGGTTTTCGCGTCGTGCGCCAAAGCCATGCCCACGCCTGGGCCGAGTACTGGCAGCCCGGCGACGGCTGGCTGCGCGCCGACCCGACCGCCGCCGCCACCCCCGAGCGCGTGCGCAGCAGCCGCGCGCTGCCGGTGGCGCCGGGGCTGGTCGGCAACGCGCTGCGCACCATGAACCCGGCGCTGGCCGAGCGGTTGCGCCGCGCCTGGGAGCTGGCCGACAGCCGCTGGACGCAGTGGGTGATGGGCTGGTCGTCGCAGCGCCAGTTGGACTTGCTGCGCACGCTGGGCGTTGGCGCGCCCGACTGGACCGACCTGCTGCGCGCGCTGGTCGGCGTGCTGGCCACCGGCGCCTTGGCGCTGGCGCTGTGGGCCTGGCACGACCGCCGCCGCCAGGACCCGTGGCAGCGGCTATACGGCCGCGTCTGCGCCGCGCTGCGCGCCACCGGCATCGCCGCGCAACCCAGCGACGGCCCGCGCACGCTGGCCGAGCGCGTGCGCGCGCGCCACGGCGAGCGCGGCACGGCGCTGGCGCAGGTGCTCGAAGACCTCGACCGCAGCCGCTATGGCCGCCAGTCGCAGCGCCTGCCGCCACGCGGCTGGTGGGCCCGTTTGTCCGCCGAGGCTGGCCTTCTGGTGCGCGGCGAACGATGAGCAGGACGCGCGTGTCCTGAGCCAGCACGCCCAGGGTATTCCCGCGCTGAAAGTTTCTTGTCGGCGGGGCTGAAAAGCATCCGCTTGCCGCCTGGCGCGGTGGCGCCGACCATGCAGGCTGACCGGCGCTGGGGCTGCGTGGCGATGCTGCGCGGAATTCGCGTTGGCGCAGTTTGACAACGCGAGGAGACAAGAAATGGCGTGGCAACAGGTGTACGACCCGGTGGGCAGCATGGCGCTGTCGACGCTGCTGGGGGCGGTGCCGGTGGTGGTGATGCTGGTTGGGTTGGGCTTTCTGCACATGAAGGCCCACCTCGCCGCGGCGGCCGGGCTGCTGGCGGCGCTGGTGATCGCCGTCTTCGTCTACCAGATGCCGGCCAGCATGGCCGGCAACGCGGCGCTGCTGGGCGGGCTGACCGGGCTGTTGCCTATCGGCTGGATCGTGCTGAACATCATCTTCCTGCACCAGTTGACCGAGCAAAACGGCAGCTTCAAGGTGCTGCAGGACTCGATCGCCGGCATCACCGAAGACCGGCGCCTGCAACTGCTGCTGATCGCCTTTGCCTTTGGCGCCTTCTTCGAGGGCGCGGCCGGCTTTGGCACGCCTGTGGCGGTGACCGCGGCGATCCTGATCGGGCTGGGCTTCTCGCCGCTGGCTGCGTCGGGCCTGAGCCTGATCGCCAACACCGCGCCGGTGGCCTATGGCGCGCTCGGCACGCCGGTGATCACGCTGGCCAAGGTGCACGGCTACGACGTGATGGCGGTGTCGGCGATGATCGGCCGGCAACTGCCGTTTTTCTCGCTGCTGGTGCCGTTCTGGCTGATCTGGGCCTTTGCCGGCCGCAAGGCGATGTGGCAGATCTGGCCGGCGATCCTGGTCACCGGCGCCAGCTTTGCCGCCGCGCAGTTCTACGTTTCGAACTACATCGGGCCGGAGCTGGTCGATGTGATCGCCGCGGTGGTGTCGATGGCCTGCCTGGTGGCCTTCCTCAGGGTCTGGCACCCGAAGACGATCTGGACCTCGGTGTCGCTCAAAGGCCATGAAACCGACGGTGGCGAAGGCCATGTCGCCAAGGTGCCGACCAGGCACCCGCGCGCCGACGTCATCCGCGCCTGGATGCCATGGGCCATCCTGACCGTGTCGGTGTTCATCTGGGGCCTGCCCGAGGTGAAGAAGTTCTGGAACGGCGTCTTCGCGCCGGCGTTCCCGATCAACGGGCTGCACCTGCTGGTCGAGAAGATGCCGCCGGTGGTGCCCAAGCCGACCAAGGAGGCCGCGGTCTACACCTTCGGTCTGCTGTCGGCCACCGGCACCGGCATCTTCATTGCCGCCATCCTCAGCGGACTGGCGATGAAGACCCCGCTGACCACACTGGTGTCGACCTTTGTGCGCACGCTGTGGCTGGTGCGCTGGTCGCTGCTGACCATCGTGCTGATGCTGGCGCTGGGCACGCTGACGCGCTACTCGGGCACCGACACCACGCTGGGCCTGGCGTTTGCCAACACCGGCGTGCTGTACCCCTTCTTCGGCACCCTGATGGGCTGGCTGGGCGTGGCGCTGACCGGCTCGGACACGGCCAGCAACGTGCTCTTCGGCGGCATGCAAAAGGTGGCCGCCGAGCAACTCGGCCTGTCGCCCAACCTGATGGGCGCGGCCAACTCCGCAGGCGGCGTGATGGGCAAGATGATCGACGCACAGTCCATCGTCGTCGCCTCGACCGCCACGCGCTGGTTCAACCACGAGGGCGACATCCTGCGCTACGTCTTCTTCCACTCGATCGCGCTGGCCTGCCTGGTCGGCATTCTGGTCACCCTGCAGGCCTATGTGCCGCCGTTCACGCAGATGGTGGTGCGTTGAGGGGCGATTCATCGGCGTGTCCAAACGCGGCCACCAGCCAGTCGATGAAGGCGGTGGCCTCGTGACGCGTGCGCACCTCGTCGGCAACCACCAGCCAGTAGGTGCTGGGCGAGGCCACGCTCAGGCCGAACAGCGGCTGCAGCCGGCCGTCGCCGGTCCAGCGCTCGGCCACGCGCAGCGTGCACGCGGCCACGCCCAGGCCGCTGGCGGCGGCTTCGAGCAGGATGCCGAGGTCGGTGAACAGCATGCCGCGGGTCGGTTCGGGCCAGTCCAGCCCGGCGGCGGCAAACCACGGCCGCCAGGCCAGCAGCGGGCTGCGCAGCAGCTCGGCGCGTGCCAGGTCGGCCGGCGTCGGCATGGGGTGGCGAGCCAGATAGCCCGGCGCGGCCAGTGCGGCCACGCGGTCATCGAACAGCCGGGACGACGGCCGGTCGTCAAACCTTCCGGCGCCGAAGCGGATGTCGACATCGTGCCGATCATGGCGCTCCTGCAGCGGCGCGACGATGTCGACCTCGATTTCGATCTCGGGAAACTGGCGGTAGAACTCGGGCAACCGAGGGATCAGCAGGTTGCGCGCAAAGGTCGGCGGCGAGCCGACGCGCAGCCGCAGCACCGCCGGCGCCTGGCGCACGCTGAGCAGCGACAGCTTGTCAAACGCCTCGCGCACATTGGCCAGCGCGCGCTGGCCGGCCTCGGTCAGTCTGACGCCGGTGGGCGAGCGGTCAAACAGCGGCGCGCCGATTTGCGCCTCCAGCAGCCTTATGCGGTGGCTGACCGCGCTGGGCGTGATGCACAGCTCGCCGGCGGCCTGCGCAAAGCCACCCAGGCGCGCGGCGGCCTCGAATGCCGCCAGGGCATGCACGGGAGGCAAACGTTGCACGCGGGCCATAGGCGTCGAAGCAGCAGTCGACAAAGCTGATGATTGTCACCCTGCGTCCGCGCCGCAGTCACTCCGCATTCACCCCGCACACGGCCTGGCCGCCGCGCGTGCGAAGCTTGCCAACCCTCGGCCGCCCATCCACCGTCCCTTGAATGAGCCCCACCGCATGAGCCTGACCCCCCCTGCCCCGACCGAGGCGCCGCAACGGCCGCGTTCGGTGTACCTGTTTGCGACCTGCGTGGTCGACCTGATGGCGCCGCAAACCGGCATCGACGCGATCGAGCTGATCCGCGCCGCCGGCATCGCGGTGCAATTCCCGCCCGACCAGGGCTGCTGCGGCCAGCCGGCGCACTCCAGCGGCTACACCGAAGAAGCGCGCCGCGTCGCGCGCGCCCAGCTCGGGCTGTTTCCCGAGCCGTGGCCTATCGTCGTGCCGTCGGGCTCGTGCGCCGACATGCTGGTCCACGACTGGCCCGAACTGTTTGCCGACGACCCCGCGCTGCTGCGCCAGGCGCAGGACATCGCACGCCGGGTGGTCGAATGGACAGCCTTTGCGCGCGACGTGCTCGGCCTGGCCGACGCCGGTGCCACCGCGCCGCGGGCGCGCCAGACCGCGCCGGTCAAGGTCGCACTGCACACCTCGTGCGCCGCCCGGCGCGGGCTGGGCACGCACCGGCCGAGCGAGGCGCTGCTGCGCGCGCTGCCCGGGGTCGAACTGGTGCAGCAGGCCCGGGTGGCCGAATGCTGCGGCTTTGGCGGCACTTTTGCTGCGCGCCACCCGGCGATTTCGGGCGCGATGGTCAGCGACAAGCTGGATTCGATACGCGACAGCGGCGCCGAGGTGCTGGTCAGCGCCGACTGTGGCTGCCTGCTGAACATGCACCACGCCGCTGAAAAGCGCCGTGCCGCCGGCGAACGCCTGCCGCGCTGCGTGCACCTGGCCAGCTTTGTGCGCGAGCGCCTGGGCGCGGCCGATGCGGCGCAGCAGGTCACCGACTGACATGGGACCCACGATGAGCAGCTCCACCGCATCGGCCGCCGCGCGCGAATCCATCCTGTCGGCGCTGCGCGCCGCGGCACCGCGCCAGGCGCCGCCGCCGCCGGACTTGTCGGCCTACCACCGTGGCCCCTTCGCCCGCGGCCCGGACGCAGCCAGTGCAAGCGGCGCCGCGGCCGGCCTGGTCGAGGCGTTTGAAAAGGCCGCCCGCGGCTGGCGCGCCGACGTGCTGCACGCGCGGGCCGGCGACTGGCCGCAGGCGGTGCGCGCCGCGCTCCAGGCGCGCGGCTGCCGTCGCATTGCCATCGGCGCGGCCAGTGCGCTGCAGCCGGCGCTGGACCAGGCGCTGGACGGACTGGCGGTGACGCGCTTTGACCAAGCCATCGAGCACTGGAAGCGCGAGTTGTTCGACGCCATCGACGCCGGCGTCACCGCCTGCGCCGCCGCCGCCGCCGACACCGGCTCGCTGGTGCTGCGCACCGACGCGGGCGAGCCGCGCACGCTGTCGCTGGTGCCGCCGGTGCATGTCGCGGTGCTGCGCGCCAGCCAGTTGCACGCCAGCCTGGCCGCGGCGATGGCCGCGCTGCAGCCGGCCGCCGACATGCCGACCAACCTGCTGCTGATCAGCGGCCCGTCCAAGACCGCCGACATCCAGCAGGTGCTGGCCTACGGCGCGCACGGACCGAAGGAACTGGTCATCGTGCTGGTGGCTGACGAATGAACGATGACGCAATGAACGATGACCGTTCCGCGCATGGCGCGGAACATGAACGATGAACAAGGCACGGACTGCCTGCAGCGCGCGGACTGCGCAGGCGGTGAATCCTTCATCGTTCATGTCCCGCGCAGCGGGGCGCTTCATCGTTCATCCGCACGCCACCGACATCCAAACACCGATTCACACGCCATGACCGCCACCGCACCGCTGCACTTTGTTGACCCGCGCCGCTTCAAGGCCAACACCCAGGAGGCGGTCGACGACCCGCACCTGCGGCGCAGTTTTCGCAGCGCGATGGACTTTTTGCAGACGCGCCGCGCCAGCCACTTCGGCACCACCGGCGCGCTGGGCGGTCCGGCGGTGGACGACTTCGAGGCCTTGCGCGGCGTTGGCGAAGCGGTGCGGCAGTACAGCCTGGCGCGCCTACCTGACCTGTTGCAGCAGTTGGAAGCCTCGCTCACCGCGCGCGGCGTGCAGGTGCACTGGGCGGCCAACGCCGAGCAGGCCAACGCGATTTTTCTTGACCTGGCGCGCGCCCATGCGGCCACCGGCATGATCAAGGGCAAGTCGATGGTCAGCGAGGAGATCGAGCTGAACCACCGCATGGCCGAGTACGGCATCGCCTGCCTGGAGTCGGACATGGGCGAGTACATCGTCCAGATGGCCGGCGAGCGGCCCAGCCACATCATCATGCCGGCGATCCACAAGACCAAGCAGCAGATCGCCGAACTGTTCGCCAAGCAGATACCCGACACGCCCTACACCGAAGACGTCGACGAACTGATCGCCATCGGCCGCCGCGTGTTGCGCAGCGAATTCCGCGACGCCAAGGTCGGCGTCTCGGGCGTCAACTTCATGGTCGCCGAGACCGGCTCGCTGGTGCTGGTCGAAAACGAAGGCAACGGCCGCATGTGCACCACCGTGCCCGAGGTGCACATCGCGATCACCGGCATTGAAAAGGTGGTGGAAAAACTAGACCACGTCTGGCCGCTGTACAGCCTGCTGACGCGCTCGGCCACCGGCCAGGCGGTCAGCACCTACCTGAACATCATCACCGGCCCGCGGCGCGCCGGCGAGTTCGACGGTCCGACGCAGGTCCACCTGATCCTGCTCGACAACGGCCGCAGCCAGGCCTACCGCGACGAAGACTTCCGCCCGACGCTGCAATGCATACGCTGCGGCGCGTGCATGAACCACTGCCCGGTCTACGCCCGCATCGGCGGGCTGGCCTACGGCACCACCTACCCGGGGCCGATAGGCTCGATCATCAGCCCGCACCTGCTGGGGCTGGAATCGACGCAAGACCTGCCCACCGCCAGCAGCCTGTGCGGCGCCTGCGCCGAGGTCTGCCCGGTCGGCATCCCGATTCCCGACCTGCTGATGCAGTTGCGCCGCGCCGCCCACCACCACAGTGCCCCCGGCCACGCCGCACTGGCCGGCCAGGCCAGCGCCCGCGACTGGCGCGAAGCCCTCGCCTGGCGCCTGTGGGCCTGGGCCAACGAACACCCGGCGCTGTACCGCCGCGCGGTCGCCCTAGGCCGCAAGCTGCGCGCCATCACCCCCAACTGGCAAGCCGGCTGGACCGCGCACCGCACGCCGCTGAAGCTGGCCAAGCGGGGGTTGCGGGACAGGTTGTCGGGCAATCAAGGCTGAAGACGGCAAGCCCGGCGCCGGCGTCGGGCCGTGGTTTGCGCTGCCCGTCGCGACGCGCGCCGGACCATCGGGCCACGGCCTGCCAACGGCCGGCGCCACCCCGCGCGCCGCTCCGACGCGGAACGCGGCCAGCCGTTGCGCAGACCTGGCTGCGTTGGTCGACCGCCAGCGTGTCGGCTTCCAGCACTTCAATGCCGGAGGGGACAACACTGCTACCGTCCGCTTGCGTCGATCCTGTTGCAGCCGACAACGCACGCCCGCGCGCCAGCCGTCGTTGTATATGCATCCGGTGGGTATGCGCGCCAGGTCCACGCAATCGTGGCGGGCGCCTGCACCAGCGTGGCGCGCGCGCACTGCTGTACGCGCTGCCGCTCATTGCCAGCGCAAGTCCACCAGCTATGGCTCGCGAAGTGCCTGATCGACCGTCGACAGCATCAGACACAAGGTCATGGGCTTGATGGGCGACTCGATGAAGCCGCGCGAGAGGTGGAAGCGCCGGGCCTGTTCCGAAATGGCATGCACAAGCAGCGCGGTGACGCCAGCGATGTCGGCAGCCTGGACCGCGCGGCGGATGGCGTCGTTGAGCAACGCAGTGCCGATGCCCATCTGGTGGTGGTCCTTCTGGATGGCCAGGCGGCCGAGGACGAGCACCGGAATCGGGTCGGGCCGGTTGCGCTTCATGGTCGACGGCGCCTCGGCGTGGCCGATGGCGCCAGCGGCCAGGCAGTAGTAGCCGATCACGGTGTCGCCTTCGCACACGACATAGGTGCGGGACGAACCGTTGGCCTGGTTCTTGGCCGCACGGCGTTTCAGCCAGTCGTCCAGCGTGGGCTCGCCGCTGTCGAAGCCAGCGAACTGGTGTTGATTGGCCAGCGGTTGCGGCGCCGAAAGCATCGGCACCGTCACTTCACACGGCCGCCGGTGGCCTTCGCCGGGACAGCCGCTGTGTCCCAGGGCGTGCGGGCGCTGAGGGTGCGGCGCAGTCGGTCGGTGGGCGCGGGTGGCTGGTCGAGCATTGCCTGGAAGGCGGCAAAGCGCTTGGCATCGAGCGCGAAATAGGTCTGGTCGAGCAACACGTCCTCGGCCTGCCTGCAGGCGGCTTCAAGCATGAAGTCCGAGCGGCTGCGACCCAGGCGATCGGCGGCCTGGTCGATCAGGTCGCGCTGACCGGCCTTGGCGCGGATGCTGATCGTGACGGGATCCTGGGCATGGGCCATGAGCTGCCTGTCGCGTATTGCCGTTGTAGCGTCAGTACTGTATGTCAATTGTCCATACCTTGATATCTGGCTGAACGGCTGCGCGCGCGCCTCATGCTGCGCAAAGGGATCGTTCCGTTGACGCCGACCAGGCCCCGAGAGCCCGTCCTTCGCTGGCCTTGGTCGCCCATGCGCTCGCGCTGTCCCCTCAACGCACGCTCAACGTCATCCGCCGCCACCCCGGCGCTGCCCAGGCGCCGAACGCGGCCAGCCGCTGTGGCGAACTGGCCGACTTGTCGACCGCCAGCGTGTCGGCGTCCAGCACTTCAAAGCGGCGGGTCAGTGCGCCGTCGACCTTGGCTTCGCGGGCCAGCAGCAGGCGGCGCTTGGCGGCTGGTACCCAGCCGGCGAATTCGACATAGCCCAGGCCGGGTTCGGCGGCCGCCGGCGGCAGGACGTCGACGGTCCAGCCGTCGGCGCTGGCGCGGAACAGCCACAGCTCGGTCCAGGCTTCCAGTGGCTGCACCGCCAGCGCCAGCGCGCGGCCGTCGGCGCTGGGCTGGGCCGACGCCAGCCAGACCGTGCCATAGGTGCAGCGCTGCGCGCGCGGCGCGTGCTGCGCGCTGCCGCGGCTGTCGACCAGGTGCACGCAGGTCTGGCCGGGCTCGCCAGCGGCCAGCGCCACCTGCAGCCGGCCTGGTGCCGACACGGGCGGCGTTGCCGCCGGTGCCGCGGCCGCCGACGACGCCAATCCCGCCGACGCCGACGCCAACGGCAGCGCGGGCGCCGGCAGCGCGGCCCAGCGCACCGCGCCGACGCGGATCGCCGCTTCCTGGGCGTCGGCCTGTTCGTCGTCGCCGAGTTCGGCCTTGTTCACCGCCGCCAGCTCGTCCAGCGCGCGTTGCGCCGCCGGCTGCGCCGTCACGCCGCGGCGGCTGTCGCCGAAGGCAATCGCGGCCCACACGCCGGCGCGGCGCAGGCGCAGGCGGTTCCTGGTCGGCTCGTCCAGCGCGGCGGCGTCGGCGCTGCTGAAGCTGTCGAGCACGCCGGCGCGCCAGCGGTCGTTGTCCAGCCGCTGGCTGGGCTTGAGGTCCGGGTCGACGCAGTCGTGGCGGGTCAGCGCCAGTGCGGCGCGGGCGCGCTGCTCGGCGCTGCCGTTTTGCGCCAGCACGCGCCTGAAGGCCTCGCCGTCGTAGCACAGCCGCACCTGGCCCTGATGGTTGTCGAGGCTGACGAACTTGACGCCATAGGCGGCCACCGCATCCAGCGCCGCCGAGGTGGCGGCCGAGGTGGCCACCGAATTGGCCACCGAAGAGGCCACCGACGTGGCCGTCGCGCCGGCGCCTGGCCTGGCACCGGCGCGCCGCGCCAGCCGTTCGGCCAGCACGCCCAGCGCGTCAAACGGTTCGGCGTTGATCGCCTCGGCCGGCGCCGCCTTCAGGTAGGCCGCGGCGTAGGCGATGCCCAGGCTTTCGGCGCCCGGCGTGTCACGCAAGAAACGCAGCACGGCCAGCAACTGCGGCGCGTCGGCCGGGCTGCTGCCGATGCGGCGCACCTGGCTGGCGCGCACGTAGCCGGCGCGCTCGCGGCGGTGGTCGTAGACCTGCCAGTGGTCCAGCCGCTGGCCGCGCAGTTCCAGCAGGTCGCCGGCGGTCAGTTGCGCATGTACCGCGGCGTGGGCCGACGGCGCGGCACGCAGCGCGGTCTGGTCCTGGGCGACGATGGCCAGCGCGGCCAGGGCCGCGGCGGCGGCGGTGGCGGCGGCCATCACTGCGCCCCGTTTTCGGCAGCGCCTTCGGCGGCGGCTTCGGCGTGCTGCTGCGGCTCGGGCAGGCGGCCGACCAGGCCCGAGGCGATGAAGCGGCCGTCGGTGCCGGGCGGGGCGATGATGACCTGCACCTTGTCCGACAGCTTGTCGGCGACCGTTTTCTGGATCAGCAGCGGGTGGCGCGACAGCAGCGCGCCTTCGCGCGCCATCTGCTCGCTGTTGACCTTGCCGACGCGGTCCAGCCGGTAGGCCTCGGCGTCGGCCAGCTTTTGCCGCGACTCGGCCTCGGCCACCGCCTCGATCTTGCGTGCCGCGCCGCTGGCCTCGGCCTGCTTGATGCGCGCGCCCTTCTCGGCCTCGGCCTCCAGTTGGCGCTGCTCGATCTGCTTTTGCTTGAACGGCAGCACGTGGCGCATGGCCTCTTCCTGCGCCTTGGCGGCGATCACCTGTTCACTGGCCGCGGCGGCGGCGGCGGTTTCGCGGCGCGCCTTCTCGGCCTGCGCCTCCAGCTCGCTTTGCCGCACCTGCTTTTCCTTCAGCTCCAGCGTGAAGCGCATTTTTTCGGCCGCCAGTTCCTCGGCCAGCAGGCCGTCCATGCCGTGGCGGTAGTCGGCCGGCAGGTCGACCTGGCCAATCTGCAGGCCTTTGAAGACGATGCCGTCGGCGGCCAGCCGGGGCTTTAGCTCGGCCTCGATCGCCTGCTGGATCTCGACCCGCTTGGTCGAGAAGATTTCGCGCACCGTGTAGCGGGCAAAGGTCTTGTAGCTGACCGCGGCCAGCGCCGGCTCGACCACCTCGCGCTCCAGGTCGGCCGGCAGGTGGCGGGTGATGTGCACCAGCCGCGCCGGGTCGACCGCGTAGCGCAGCGTCAGGTCAACGCCCAGCGACAGCCCTTCCACCGACTGGTAGGGCGCCGCGCCGCCAGCCTTGGCGCCGGCCAGCGGGCGCAGCACGCGGTCGCGCAGCGAGAACGCGCGCCAGGCGTGCAGGCCGGGCAGGCGCAGCGCCGGGCCTTCGCCGAGCACGGTCAGCTCGCCGGTCAACTGGTTGCCGCGCACCGCCACCGTGCCGGCGCCGACCTGCTCAAGCAGCGGGTGCCGCACCAGCGCCCAGGCGCCGGCGGCAACGACGCCAAGCGCCAGCAGCGCGCGGCGGTGGCTGTGCAGCGCGCCGCGCGTGGCGCGCAGGCCGCGGACCAGGGCTTGGGCGCCGTGGCCCAAGCCGGCGCCGATGGCGCGGGCGATCGGGGACAGGGCGGCGGGGTTGGCAGTCATCGTGGTCTCCAGTGGGTGGTGGTGGTTGACACGGTTGATTCTTCGAATCCGGCCCGGCGCATGAAAGCCGGCCGTGCCGCGTCTTCGCTCCGCGCGCGGAAGAAAGCTTCACGCCGCGGCGGTGAGCGCGCTGGAACAATCGGCGCCATGCCGCCCACCGTTGCCGTGATCGAGGACGACCTGCCCACCAGCAACCAGCTCAGGGGCTGGATAGAAGCCGCGCGGCCGGGCGTCGCGGTACACCAGTGGTTCAGCCGCGACGAGGCCGAGGCGGCGCTTTCGCGCCAGCGCTACGACGCGGTGGTGCTGGACATCGAACTCGGCCGCGAGCGCAACGCCGGCGTGGCGCTGATCAACGCCATCAATAAGCGCGGCGCGACGCCGGTGCTGGTGGTCTCGGGCATGCCGGCCGAGCTGTACCGCGGCGTGATGAAGGCGCTCGACGCCTGGGACTACCTGCAGAAGTCGCACTTTTCCGAGGCCGATTTCGTCGAGACCTTTCTCGACATCCTGCGCAGCGCGCCGGCCGGCCCGGCAGCCGCGCCGGCGGCCTGCGAGCTGTCGCTCGACCCGCTGAAGCAATCGGCACCGCTGTGGCGCGGCCGCAAGCTCAACCTGCCGCTGACCGCGCAGCGCGTGCTGGCGCTGCTGTACGAGCGCCGCGGCGACGTGGTCGGCTACGACGACCTCTACCAGGTGATCAAGAGCGGCCGCAACCGCGACAACGTGCGCAAGCACGTCAGCGCCATCCGCGAAGCCTTCCGCGAAGTCGACCCCGGCTTTGACGGCATAGAAAACGTGCCGATGCGCGGCTTTCGCTTTGTGCCGACCCGGTCATGAGACCAAGGGCCGCAGGCCGGTGGATGCCGTAGTGAACCCCAGGGTTCATTCCCGCCCAGGGGGTACGGAGGTGCCTGGTTGACCGCCTGGCGGCTGCCCACCGGCGTGCGGCTGCGTGTGCCGCTGCGGCTGCGGGTGCTGTTTCGCGGCGTCTTCGCGCTGCTGGCGCTGGCGCTGCTGGCGCTGGCGCTGTCGGTGCTGCGCGACGAAAAGCAGCGCAGCCACCGTGTCTACGCCGAGGGCCTGGCCAGGAACCAGGCGCAGATCGCCGCCCGCCTGCGCCACCCGACCGGCCAGTTGGCGCTGCTCAACCCCGACGCCGCCGACCGCCCGGCGCAGCCGCTGCGCCCGCTGGTGCTGCCGTACCGCGCGCTCGATTTCAGTGACCGGCTGAAGGCGCGCCAGGCGGTGGAGATGGCCGGCTGCGCGCTGCAATACCCCGACGGCGCCACGCTGTGCGCGGCGGTCGGCAACAGCCCCTACGGCGGCGCCTTTGTCTACCTGGTGGCCAGCCTGGCCGCGGGCGAGCTGCTGCCGCACGCCAGCGGCGACCTGGCGCTGGACGGCGTACACCGCGCCATCGTCGACCTGGCCTGGCGCGACACCCGCCAGCGCTGGACCGCGCCCTACGAGCTGGACGGCCGCGGCAACGGCCGGCTGACCGGCTACGTCGGCGACGCGCCGCTGGCCTTTGGCGCGCGCCCGGTGCGCGACTTTGAAGGCTGGCTGTGGCAGGAAGGCCGCTGCCTGGACGAGCGTGCCCAGTGGCCGGGCTGCGCACGGCGCAGCTTTTTGTCGCTGCGCCTGCCGGTGGACGTGTTTGGCGACGCGCTGCGCCAGCCCAACCCGGTGTGGCCGCCGCCCGACCTGGCGCGCCTGGCACTGCGGCTGCGCCTGCTTGGCCCCGGCGACGCCGCGCCGCTGTTCGACAGCGACCAGCACGGCGCCACGCTGCCGTTTTCAATGCAGGCGCTGCGCACCCTGCTGCTGCCCGGCGAGCGGCTGACCGTGCAGCGCGCCGGCGTGCGCGAGCCGCTGTTCACGCTGACCGGCGCGGTCGCCACCGACGAGCCGATCGCGCCGTGGATCGCGCAACTGATACGCCGCCTGCCGGTCGACGGCTACGACACGCCGCTAAAGGCGCACGAGGCCATAGACACCGCGCTCGGCCGTTTCGAGTTGACGCTCAGCGGCGACCTGCGCTCGGTCAACCAGGCGCTGGCCGCGGTGGCCACGCGGCTGGCCTGGACCGTCGGCGCGATGCTGCTGGCGGTCGGCGCCACCTGGGCGGTGATCGAGTTGTTCGTGATCCGCCGCATCACGCTGCTGACGCGGCGCGCCGCGGCGCTGTCGCGCGGCGTGCGCGGCGACGGCAGCGGCCCGGCGCTGCACACGCTGGACCTGTCCGACCTGCGCGGCGGCGACGAGCTGGCGGTGCTGGCGCAGGGCCTGAAAGACCTGCTGCAACGCGTCAACGACGACGTGCAGCGCGAGCAAATCCGCGTCCGGCAGGAGCAGGACATGTGGCACGCGGTGGGCCACGAAATCATGTCGCCGCTGCAGTCGCTGCTGGCCTTGCACGGCGGTGCCGGCGACCCCGCCGCGCGCTACCTGCAGCGCATGCAGCAGGCGGTGCGCGTGCTGTACGGTCAGGCCTCGCCGCGCGAGGCCTTTGCCGCCACCACGCTGAGCCGGGTGCCGCTCGACTTAGACGCCTTCCTGGCCCAGGTGGCGGCCAACGCCGGCTGGATAGGCATTGCCGACGTCCACTACACGCCGCGCGGCAGCGCGCTGATGGTCTACGCCGACGAACACTCGCTCGAAGACGTCGTCACCCACGTGCTGCGCAACGCCCAGCGCCACCGCACCGCTGGCAGCCCGATCACGCTGGCGCTGGCGGTCGACGGCGGCCAGGCCTGCGTCACGCTGCACAACCACGGCCAGCCGATAGACGCTGGCCTGCTGGAGCGCATCTTTGACTACGGCGTGTCGGGCCCGGCGCCCACCGACGGCGCCGAAGCCGCTGACGCCGCCACACCCGCCGCACCCGCCGACGCCACCCGCCGCGGCCAGGGCCTCTTCGTCGCCCGCACCTACATGGCCAAGATGGGCGGCACCATCCGCGCCGCCAACGTCGCCGACGGCGTGCGCGTCAGCCTGCTGCTGCCGCTGGCCTGAGCGGCAGCGGCGCCGCCGCGCCCAGGGTTTGACGTACCGCAGCCCGACGCCGCGCGCCGGCCGGTGCTTCCGACGCGCGCAGTACGCTATGCGCTGTCCTTTCACGCCCCCTTTTTCCGATGACCTCCCTGTTCGACCCCCTCCAAGTCGGCGACATCGCGCTGGCCAACCGCATCGTGATGGCACCGCTGACGCGCAACCGCGCCACCGGCAGCGTGCCCAACGACTTGATGCGCGACTACTACGCGCAGCGCGCCGACCCGGCCACCGGCGCCGGGCTGATCGTCACCGAGGCCAGCCCGATCGGCCCGCTGGCCCACGGCTACCTCGACACGCCGGGCATTTACAGCGCCGAACACGTCGCCGGCTGGCGCCGGGTGACTGACGCGGTACACGCCCGCGGCGGGCGCATCGTGGTGCAGCTGTGGCACGTCGGCCGCATCTCCAACACCAGCCTGCTCGGCGGCGCGCAGCCGGTGTCGTCGACCGCGCGCCAGGCCAACAGCAAGACCTATATCGAAGGCGGCTTCGCGCCGGTCAGCGCGCCGCGCGCGCTGCGCGAAGACGAACTGCCCGGCATCGTCGCGCAATACGGCCACGCCGCGCGCTGCGCCGCCGATGCCGGCTTCGACGGCGTTGAAATCCACAGCGCCAACGGCTACCTGATCGAGCAATTCCTGCGCGACAGCATCAACGACCGCAGCGACGGCTACGGCGGCCCGATCGCCCACCGCATTCGCCTGCTGGTCGAGGTGGCGCAGGCGGTGACCGCGGCCATCGGCGCCGGCCGAACCGGGCTGCGGCTGTCACCGATCACACCGGCCAACGACGCCGCGCAGGACAGCAACGCGCAGGCGCTGTACGGCGCCGCGGTGGCCGCGCTGGCGCCGCTGAAGCTGGCCTACCTGCACGTCGTCGAAGGCCAGACCGGCGGCGCGCGCGACCTGTCGCACCTGGGCGTGGCACCGTTCGATTACGCCGCGCTGCGCCGCGCCTTTGGCGGCGCGTGGATGGTCAACAACGGCTACACCCGGCAAATGGCGCTCGACGCGGTGGCCAGCGGCGCCGCCGACCTGGTGGCCTTCGGCCGCCCCTTCATCGCCAACCCCGACCTCGGCGCGCGCCTGCGCCGCGACGCGGCGCTGAACGCGCTGGACACCACCACGCTGTACGGCGGCGGGGTGGCGGGCTATACCGACTATCCGGTGCTGGACGCGGCGGCGCTGGGGTAACGCAAGGCGCTGTGGGCAGAGGCGGCGCGGCGGCCTTGGTCGCCGCGCCGCTGGCGCCGACAAGCGACCCCGTTTCTGCCTTCCAGACCTGCGCAAGGCAGGTGTCAAGGGCCGGGACTGGCCACCGATTGCCACTGCCAAGCGTCCTGTCCTGCCCGCGCCGGCGCGCTGTGTCAGGCCGCGCGCCGCAGTGGGTTGACGTTGGTCATGGCGGGCTCGGCGCGCGCCAGCCGCGGCGCGTTTTGTGCGCGGGCCATCGGCACCAGCAGCGTCAGCGTGGCGCCGAGCAGGCCCAGCCCGGCCAGCACGTAGAAGATCGCGTCGAGCTTCAGGCCGGCGCCGATCATCGCGCTGCCCAGCATCGGGCCGCCGATGCCGCCCAGCCGGCCGAAGCCGGCGCACCAGGCCACGCCGGCGGCGCGGACGTTGGTGCGGTAGTAGTTGGCGACGAAGCCGTAGATCAAGGTCTGCGTGCCGCTGGTGCCCAGGCCGACCACCGCCACGATGGCCAGCAACGCGGCCAGCGGGAAGCCCAGCGTCAGCAGCACCAGCGCGGTGGCGCCGGTGGCAAAGCAGGCCGCCACCACCGGCTTGGGGCCGAAGCGGTCGGCGGCGCGCGACGCCGCCAGCGCGCCGAACAGCGAGCCGCCGTTGAGCACCGCCAGGAACGACAGCGAGCCCTTGGCGTTGAAGCCGGCGCGCAGCATGATTTCGGGCAGCCAGGTGTTGAGCGAGTAGACCAGCATCAGCCCGGTGGCGCTCATCAGGCCAAGCACCACCGTGGGCAGCAGGTAGTGAGCGCTGAACAGCCCGGCAAAGCCGACCTTGCCGGCGGCCGCGGCGGTGGCGGCGGTGGCCGGGGTGGAGGCGGCGCTGGCGGCGCGAGCCGGCACCGGCTGCGCCACGGCATGCGGCTCGGGCAGCGCGACGCCGGTGCGCTCGGACAGCCGGCGCGCCTCGTCCAGGCGGCCGCGCGAGGCCAGCCAGGCCACCGACTCGGGCATCTTGAAGTAGGCCAGCGGCAGCAGCGTGACGATGGGCAGCGCGCCAATCCAGAACAGGCCGCGCCAGCCGATGTGCTGCATCAGCGCCATGGCCAGCAGCGCGGCCAGCAGGCTGCCCAGCGGAATGCCGCCGTTGGTGATGGCGTTGATCAGGTTCTTGCGGTTCAGCGGCGCGTACTCGGCGACCAGCGCCGCGGTGGTGGCCAGCAGCGAGCCTATGCCCAGGCCGGTGGCAAAACGCAGCCAGCCGAAGGCGGTGGTCGAGGTGGCGCTGGCGGTCAGCGCCATGCCGACCGAAAACCAGGCGTAGGACGCCAGCATCACCTTGCGGCGGCCGACCAGGTCGCCGACCGCGCCGGCCAGCAGCGCGCCGACCATCACGCCGACCAGCGCATAACTGCCCAGAAGCCCGGCGATTGCCGGCGTGACGTGGCCGATGTGCGCCGGGTCGCGCAAAAAGGTCGACACCACCGCGCCGTAGACCACCAGGTCGTAGCCGTCAAAGATCAGCCCCAGCGTGGCCAGCACCACGATCCAGGTCACGGTGCGCAGGCGCCGCGCCTCGGCGGTCTGCGGGTGCCGGGCGTCGTCCGCCGGCAGCTTGTTCGGGTTCATGGCTTGTCTCCGTCTTTTCGTGGTTTATTCAGCGGCGCCGACATGCAGCACGATGTCGCCCACGCCGTCGATGTGGCCGTCCAGGCGGTCACCGGGCTGCAGCGCGCCGACGCCTTCGGGCGTGCCGGTGAAGATCAGGTCGCCGGGCTGCAGGTGATAGAACTGCGACAGGTCGGCGATCAGCTCGGGGATGCTCCAGATCAGCTTGTCGATGTCCGAGCCCTGCCGCGGCTGGCCGTTGACCGTCAGCCACAGCGCGCCGCGCGCCAGCACCTGGCCGGGCATGGGCACGACCTCGGCGACCACCGACGATTGCTCGACGTCCTTGCCCAAATCCCAGGGCCGGCCTTTTTCCCGGGCGACGAGCTGCAGGTCGCGCCGCGTCATGTCCAGGCCGCAGGCGTAGCCGTAGATCAGCGCCGCGGCGTCCGACGGCTGGACGCGGAAACCCGGCCGGCCGATGGCCACCACCAGCTCCATCTCGTGGTGGTAGTTGCTGGTCTCGGGCGGGTAGGCCACCGTGGCGCCCGATTCGACCAGCGTCGACGGCGACTTGGTGAAGTAAAACGGCCGCTCGCTGCCCTTGTCGACCGGGCGGCCCATTTCGACCGCGTGCGCGTGGTAGTTGCGGCCGACAAAGAACAGGCGGTTGACCGGCAGGCGTTGCGCGCTGCCGCGCACCGGCAGCGAATACACCGGCGGCGGCGACCAGAGGTAGGTGGGTGTCATGGTGGGTGGTCTCGGGGTTTGGACGTTGATTTGGGGGGAAGCTCAGGCGCGGACTTCAAAGACGCCCAGCTTCTGGTGCAGCGGTGTTTCGTCGGCGATGAACAGAAAGGCGCTCTGGCTGCTTGACGCGTTGGCCAGCGTGACCGCGGTGTAGCCGGGGGCGCAGCAGGTGTCGGCCTCGGCCAGGTGGAAGTGCTGGTCGTCGACCTGCACCGTGGCGCCGCCTTCGATCAGGTGGAACACCGTCGCCGGGCTGCGCGACGGCAAGGTCAGCGTCTGGCCCGGGCGCAGCATCAGCGCGTAAAAGCCAAGGATGTTCTCGGCGTGGCCGCCGGTCTCGGGGTTGGCGTAGGTGACTTGCACCGCGTCGCCCGCCGGCAGCTCGGCGGCCAGCGATACAAGCGCCGCGCGGGCATCGGCCCAGGGGTAGCGCAGCATCGGGTAGGCCCGGCGCGAGCGTTCAAACACCGGCGTCGGCAGCACGCCGCCGCGGGCGTAGGCGCGTTCACCGTGCTGCGGCCGCACGGCCTGGCGCGCGCCGTCGACGTGGTAGCTGGCCTCCATGTAGTAGACCAGCGGCAGGTCGAGCACGTCGAGCCAGACCACCGGTTCGCTGCCGTCGTGGCCATGCTCGTGCCACAGGCCGGTGGGCGTCAGGATCAGGTCACCGCGCACCATCGGGCACTTTTCGCCGTCGACCGTGCTCCACGCGCCTTCGCCTTCGACCACCATGCGCACCGCGTTCGGCGTGTGCCGGTGCGCCGGTGCCCATTCGCCGGGCAGCAGCAGTTGCATGCCCAGGTACATGGCGGCACTGGCCTGCATCTTTTCCAGCCCATGCCCGGGGTTGGCCAGCACCAGCACGCGGCGCTCGGCTTTTTCGATCGGTGTCAGCTCGCCGGCCTTGAGCAGCAGCGGGCGCAGCGCTTCGTAGGACCAGTGGATGGCGCGGGTGCGAGGCTGCGGCTTGCCCGGCGGCAGCACCGCACGCAGGCTGGGCCACAGCGGCACCAGGTTGTGCCGGGTCAGCGCCTCGCGGTAGTCGGCCGGCAGGTCTTCGAGTCGTCCCAATTCGTTCATCGCGGGCTCCAGGGTTTCAAGCGGCCAGGCAGGTGTCGACCTTCCAGCCGTACAGCCACTCCATCGCGTCATAAAAGCGCTCGGGCGTGCGGCCCTGCCACAAGTCGTTGCGCACCAGGCGTTCAACGCCCTTGGCGTGGAAGATGCGGCCCATCTCGCGCGCCGACAGCACGATGCGCGCGGTGCGCGCCACGCGCGAGCGCTGGTAGTGGTTGAAGGCGGCGGCAAAGTCGTTGTCGTGGACGCGCAGCGCCTCGCCCAGCGTCACCGCGTCTTCAAGCGCCATGCAGGCGCCTTGCGCCAGGTACTGCAGCGTCGGGTGGGCGGCGTCGCCCAACAGCGTGGTGCGCTGGCCGGGGCCGAAGGTCCATTGCTCGATCGGCTCGCGGTCGGCGGTAGCCCAGCGCTTCCAGTCCTTGGGCAGGTCGATGAGCTGGCGCGCCTTGGCGCAAATGCCGTCGAAGTAGCTTTGCACCTCGTCGCGGCTGCCTTCGCGCACGCTCCACTCCTCCTTTTCGCGGCTGTGGAAGGTGACGACCACGTTGTATTGCTCGCCGCCGCGCAGCGGGTAGTGCACCAGGTGGCAGTTCGGGCCGACCCAGATGCTGGCGGCATTCCATTGCAGGTTGGCCGGGAAGTCTTTTTTGTCGACCACCGCGCGGTAGACCACGTGGCCCGACACCCGCGCCTCGTCGCCGACGTACTGGCGCCGCACCGCCGACTTCACGCCGTCGGCGCCGATCAGCGCGCAGCCGCGGTGGCTGCCGCCGCGGGTGTCGTGTACGGTGACGCTGTGCGCGTCCTGGTCGACGCGCTGCACGGTGGTCGAGGTCAGCACCTGGATGCGGTCGGAGGCCTGCGCGCCCTCCAGCAGCGAGCGGTGCACATCGGCGCGGTGGATCACCGCATAGGGGTTGCCAAAGCGCTGGCGGAAGGCTTCGCCGGTGGGAATGCGGCCGACCAGTGATTCGTCCAGCGCGTCGTGCATCACCATCTCGTCGGTGTAGACGGCGCGGCTGCGCGCGGTCGGGCCTATGCCCAGCGCGTCAAACGCCGCAAAGGCGTTCGGGCCAAGCTGGATGCCGGCGCCGATTTCACCGAGTTGCGGCGACTGCTCGAGCACCTTGACCGACAGGCCACGGCGGGTCAGCGCCAACGCGGCGGCCAGGCCACCGATCCCGCCACCGGCCACCAGCACCGGAAGGCCTGACTGTGAAGCGTTCATGGGTTGTCTCCTTTGGTTGTGTGCTGATCATCAGTACACTGAGCATAAGTGTAGTGATAAGATGCCATGCAGTTCCTAGTGAAAACCCTGGTCGTGCGAAGAACATGCCCGCCGAGCCCGCTGCCCCCAACGAACCCGACGCCTTGCCGGGCTACTACATCCGGCGCCTGCACCAGATTGCGGTGGCCATCTTTTTGCAGGAGACCGAGGCCCACGGCCTGACGCCGGTGCAGTTCGCTGCGCTGAGCAAGGTCGGCCAGACGCCGGGGCTCGATCAGCGCACGCTGGCCGGATCAATCGGGCTGGACACCTCGACCATCGCCGGCGTCGTCGACCGACTGCAAGCGCGCGGCCTGATGCAGCGCAGCGCCTCGGCACAAGACCGCCGCGTTCGCCTGCTGACGCTGAGCGATGAAGGTCAGGCGCTGCTCAGCGCGATCGAGCCCGACATGCGCCGCGCCCAGCAGCGCATTCTTGAACCGCTGCCGGCCGCCGAACGCGCGCAGTTCATGCGCATGCTGCGGCAACTGGTCGACGCCAACAACGAGCTGAGCCGGGCGCCGAGCGAGGCGTGAGGCGGTCAGCGGCGGCGCGTTGCGGTCATCATCACCAGCCAATTGCCGGTCGAGCACTGGCACGGCTGGATTGGTGACGCGACCATCGCCGACGCCATACTCGACCGCTCGTTGCGCAACAATTCCGCGCAGCGCGCCTTAACTTTGAAGATAGGACGCACAGGAAACACCGCCCATGGGAACCGACAGTCTCACGATCCGCCGGCTCGCGCCTGAGCTGAAGGACGACTTCCTTCAGTACTTCGAGGGTGCAGCATTTGCCGACAACCCGAAGTGGAACTCCTGCTACTGCCAGTTCCTGTACGTCAATCACTCAGTCGTCAACTGGAGCACTCGCACCGCTAAAGACAATCGCGTCGCGGCCTGCGATCGAATCGCCTGCAAGCGCATGCAAGGCCTGCTCGCCTACCGCAATGGGCAAGTGGTCGGCTGGTGCAACGCCGCTCCAAGACTGCTGCTCGATTCGTTCGGCGATGAGCCGGTTCCCGATGCCGAGCACCTTGGTCAGATCGCTTGCTTCGTGGTTGCACGTGAGCATAGGCGAACCGGTGTGGCCCGCGCGCTCCTGGAAGACGCTTGCGCCATGTTGCGGGAGCAAGGTATTCGGGTAGCCGAAGCCAATCCATCGCGCGACGCAACGTCCGATGCCGAGAACCACTTCGGTCCGCTCTCGCTTTACTTGTCCTCGGGATTCACGGTCGTCAAGGAGCAGGAAGATGGGCTGGTCGTGGTACGTCGTTCACTCGTGTAGACAAAGTGCCGAGGTGCCGTTTAATAGAAACATTAGGCTACTCAGAACCCGTGCTACAACATCACTCTGGGCTTATTTGTCTTCACGTTCTACGAAACGAGTCTGATGATCATTCGATCATTCACTGAAGCGAGCAGTCGTTCTCGGCGTGTTCGATAGCGGCGTCCATTTGATTGCGGCGAGGCCTCTCAAGAAACCTCTTCCAAGTGACAGCTTGGCAATGGGCTTTTCAGGCCAATTGTTGAATTGGATTGATGGGGACCATCTGCATGCCGAGCTTGGTCCGCACCGCCTAGAATCCGCCCCCATCCCGTCGGAGTCACATCATGTCCGCCCTCCTCGACGAACTATCCAAGAAAGCCAAGGAACTTGCCGCGGAAGAGCGTGCGCAACTCGCGCAGGAGTTGCTGGAGTCGGTCGCGCAAGAGGCTGACCCCGAAGTCCAGGCGGCATGGGAGAGCGAGATTTCCACCCGTGTTGCCAAGTATGAGCGAGGCGAGGCCAAGCTCATTCCCGCAGACGAAGTTTTCGAATCGGCGCGTCGCCTGACACAGTGAAGTCGGTACGGTTCCTCGAGGAGGCTCTCAACGAGTTCCTCGAACAGGTCGCGTTTTACGAGGAACGGGAGAAGGGGCTCGGTGAGCGGTTCCGCCTTGCGGTGCAAGCTGCAACCACGCTCGCGGCCTCTCATCCCAAGCTCGGTTCGCCATGGAAGCTCGGCACGCGCAGAGTGTTTCCGAAGGGTTTCAAGTTTTCGGTCGTTTACCGGGTAGAGCCAGAGGAACTCGTCATCTTCGCTGTCGCGCACTTTAGGGCAACGCTGAATAAGTCCCCGCGAGTGCGCGCGCCCCGGATCGGGATGCGCAGAAAGGCGCAAAGCGCAGCCATACCCGTAGGTATGGCGAGCATTTGCAACGCCGCTGCGCGCCCGAGCCCGGGGATGCGCGCGCCGCGAGGGACTTGTTCAGCGTTGCCTTAGTCGGAGGCCTTCATATTGGCGGCGCAGAAAGTGATGCCGCTTTCAGTCAGCCGCGAGAAGATCAGTTTCTACTCGTCATCGGCCAGCGACACCTGGTGGGGGCCATCGACGCATCCTTGATCTGCATCGTCACCGAATAGCCCTTGGCCGGGTAGATCGGCAATCGGATGCCCAGCGGCGCGGCCAGCAGCGGGCTCAGGCTGCCTATCGCCAGCACGTGGCATCGCCGCGCACGCGCTGGAAGCGCCCTTCGGCGTCGGAGGCTTTTACGTGGTCGATCTGTTCGATCTGGCCGCCGGCCTCGCGCAACGTGGTCACCGTGTGGCTCATCAGGAACTGCACGCCGTCGCCGCGCGGCCACGCGCCGCGCCGCAGGGTCTTCACCCGCGCCGCGACTTGGCCATGAACAGCTCGCGCAGGTTGACCTCGCGCGGCCCGTGCAGCAGCTCGGCCACGTCGCCGGCCTGCAGGCTGCCGGGTTCAATCACCGCCAGGTAGCTGCCGCACCAGCCGCTTTGCATCATCAGTTTGGACGCCTGGTTGAAGCCCATCGCGGCGTCGAACTTGTAGCAGGGGCGGCGCGGCTCGCTGACCGCCAATAGGCAGTTCGGCAACCGCAGCCGGTCGCCGATCCACAGCCCGGCTTCGTCGATGCCCGACAGCGTCAGGTTCTCGCCCAGGCTGCCGGGCGGCAGCGGCTCGTCGAACAGCGACACGCCGGCCTGCGCGCGCACCGTCTGCCAGAACGCATAGTGTTCGCGCGGGTAGGCGTAGACCGCCTTGGTGAGGCCGCCGTGCACCGTGTGGTCGGCCTGCTCGTCGCCCGCCAGCCCCAGCGTGTGGACCGCCACCGGGCCGTCGACCGGACGCTTGCCGATCGCGGTCAGCACCCGCCGGCCGTTGATCAGCCGCGGCTCGGCACGGGCGACGTTGACGCTTTCGATGCGGATCACGGGCGTCGGCCGCTTCAACGCTGAGTCAGCGCAGAGATAAATTCCTCGTGCGAAACCTCTGCTTGGCGCAGCAGCCCGGCGAGGGTGCCTACCTTGACCTCGGCGTGCAAAGGAACGACGCACCCCTGGGCGCCGCGGCGCGCAACCACATGACTTCCCGACTGGCGAACCCTCTCGAACCCTAGCTTCTGCAATGCCTTGAGCACCTCGGCGCCAGAGATGCGCGGCAGCTTAGGCATGCGCAAGCACAGAGAAAGTTGTCACCAGCGGGCGGCCATGCGAGGACAAAGGGAACTCACTCAGATACAGCGCCGTGGCCTCACTCAGGTTGGCAATGGCTTCTTCCACCGTTTCCCCTTGGGTCGTCGTGCCGGTTTCCGGGTTGAGTGCCACGTAGCCGCCTTCTTCGGCGGGCGTGAGAACGGCAGTGAGTTCCATCGCTGACCTTTGGCGGAATGGTGTCTGTCCGGGATTGTGCAGCGCGCCGGCCGAGAATCGCCGCCATGCCCGACGCCACCGACCGCAACGCCCCGCCCGCCGCGCCCGCCGCCTTGCCCACCCCGGCGCGCTTGCGTGCGTTGGTCGACCGCCTGGGCCACGGCCTGCTGGAGCGCGACGCCGCGGTGCGGCTGGCGCTGCTGGCGGCGTTGGCCGGCGAGCATTTGCTGCTGCTGGGGCCGCCGGGCACCGCCAAAAGCGCGCTGGCGCGGCGGCTGCACCGGGCGTTTGACGGCGCGCGCTACTTCGAGCGGCTGTTGACGCGCTTTTCAACGCCCGAGGAGCTGTTCGGCCCGCTGTCGCTGAAGGCGCTTGAGGATGACCGTTATGAGCGCCTGGTCGACGGCTGGCTGCCGACCGCCGGAATTGCCTTTCTGGACGAGGTGTTCAAGGCCAATTCGGCGATCCTGAACGCGCTGCTGACGCTGCTCAACGAGCGCGCCTTCGACAACGGCACGCAGCGGCTGGCGGTGCCGCTGGTGTGCGTCATCGGCGCCAGCAACGAGCCGCCGGCCGACGAGTCGCTGCTGGCCTTCCACGACCGCTTTTTGCTGCGCGTGCCGGTGGCGCCGGTCAGTGACGCGGCGTTCGGCGCGCTGCTGGCCTTGGACGATGCGGTCGACGCTGAGCTTGACAGCCCCGCGGCGAACAGCCACGCCGCGCCAGCGCCCATCCGCGCCGACGAACGCGCCGCGCTCGACCAGGCCGCGGCGCAGGTGCGGCTGGGCGACGACGCGCTGGCGGCGTTTGCCGCGCTGCGCGCCCAGGCCGCCGCGCTGGCGCACCCGGTGTCCGACCGGCGCTGGCGGCAGCTTGTCGCGCTGCTGCGCCGCGCGGTGGCATGCGAGGGCCGTGCCGAAATCGACGCGATTGACCTGTGGCTGGCGCCCTACGTGGTGGCGCCCGACGCCGCGGCGGTGCCGGGCTGGCAGCAGTGGGTCGACCACACGCTGGCCGGGGTGCTGCCGCAGCCGCTGACCTGGCTGGGCCACGCGGTGACGGCGTTCGAAAAGCAGGCCCAGATCGAGCAGCGCCTGCCGGCCGACGAATCCGGCGCGGCCGACGACAGCGCCGGCAAGCTGGCGCTGGCACGCGCCTTCGCGGCCGGCGCGGACGGCGGCGCCGACGCCGACGCGCCGCCGGCGGACGCTGGCGCCAACGCCGCGATGCCGCGGCTGACCTCGGAGCGGCTGGCCGAGCGGCTGCGCCGGCGCTTCAGCCCGCGGCATGTGGCGGCGCGGCTGGCGCAGGTCGACGAGGTGGCGGCGCACGCCGCGTCGGCGCAGGCCACGGTGCAGGTGGAGCGCGACGACTTGCAGCGCCGCGTCGCCGACCGGCTGTGGCTGCCGCCCGAGCTGTCGGCGCGCTGGCTGGCGCAGCACGACGACACGCTGGCCCGGCTGCACGCGCTGGCCGGGCGGCTGGCGGCGGCGCGCGCGGTATTTGCCGCGCTGCCGCAGGACGACACGCTGCCCGACCACCTGCCGCCGCCGGTTGCACTCGACGCCGCCGCGGCCGCAGCGCCCTGACCGTGGCCGCGCCGCCCGCCCCGCTCGACGCCCCGTTCGACCGCCTGCACGCGCTGCCGCGCAGCCTGTGGCTGCCGGCGCTGGTCAGCGCGGTCGGTGGCGCTGGCCAGCGGCTGGACGACAGCCGGCGCTGGCACGCCGCGCTGGCCGCCGGCACGCTGCCGCCTTTGACGGCCGACTTTGGCGCCGCCGACGCCTGCGGCGCGCTGCGCGACGACGTCGCCCGCCTTGGCCTGCCGGCGCTGTGTGGCGGCGCGCCGGCGCTCGCCGACCAGGTGCTGCGCACGCTGCTGTGGCACTTCGACCGGCTGATCGACCTGCAGCCGCGGTGCACGCGCGCCGAGGCCATTGCGCAAATCAGCGCCGAATTCAGCGCCGCCTGGCAGCAGCAGCGCGGCGACTGGGACGCGGTGCAACGCCTGTTGCACGGGCTGGGCGACCTGGGCCACCTGCGTTGGGACCAGTTGCGCGGACGGTTGACGCGCCGCGAGTGGCACGAGGCACAGCGCATCAGCGACAAGCTGCAAGCCCTGCCCGAGCTGGTGGCGTTGATCCGCCGCCTGGGCCGCCGCCAGCCCGGCGCCGCGCCGCCGGTGGCCGCGCCGCAGGCCGCCGAGCGCGCGCAGCCGCCGGTCACCGGCGTGCGCGTGGTGCAAACGCTGCTGCCCGACGCGCCCGGCGAGCTGCGCGGCATTCGCCACTCCGACCGCATCGCGCAAATGCTGGGCAGCGAGGCGGCGATGCTGCTGCACCCGGTGCTGCACAAGCTGTGGCGCGCGCGCCGCGCCGAAGCGCGGCTGCTGACCTACGACAGCCAGGCCGTGCTGCGCGACCTGCGCGCCGACCCGCACGCGCCGCCGCGCCACGCCGCGCCGCCGGCGCCGCCGCAACCGCGCGAGCGCGGGCCGATCATCGTCTGCCTGGACACCTCGGGATCGATGCGCGGCGCGCCCGAAACCCTGGCCAAGGCGGTGGCGCTGCAGGCGCTGCGCACCGCGCACGCCGAACGCCGCGGCTGCCGGCTGATCGCCTTCGGCGGCGCCGACGAAATCATCGAACGCGAGCTGGGGCTGGACGCCGATGGGCTGGACGCGCTGCTGGCGCTGATCGGCCAGTCGTTTGACGGCGGCACCGATTTGCAGCTGCCGCTGGACCGCGCGCTGGCCTGCGTGCAGCGCGCTGACTGGTCCAGCGCCGACCTGCTGCTGGTCAGCGACGGCGAGTTCGGCTGCACCCCGGCCACCTTGGCGCGGCTGGACGACGCCCGCGCGCGCTGCGGCCTGCGCGTGCAAGGCGTGCTGGTCGGCGACCGCGAAACGCTGGGCCTGCTGGAGGTCTGCGACGACATCCACTGGCTGCGCGACTGGCGCGCCCACGGCGACGGCCCGCGCCCGCCGGGCGGCTTCTCGCCGGTGCACAGCCGCAGCCTGACCGCGCTGTACTTTCCCGGCGCGCTGTCGGCACGCGCGGCGCGGCACGTCAGGCGTTGACCGTGCCGGGGCCGACGGCGGCGGCTGGGCGCCGGCTTCTGATCGGGCACAACAAACCCGCCAACTGACACCTCGGCCGCCGCCGCGCCGTGCCTAAACCGGCGCATCGGTGGCGCAGAATTGGCAGATGGTTGCCGATAAGTACCGGGCTGCAGCCGACCTCAGCGACGCCGACTCCCAAGTCGATCCCGTAGCCGACGTCATCATCATCGGTGCCGGCATGGCCGGCGCATCGCTGGCCTGGGCGCTGGCGCCGCGGTTGCGCGTGCTGCTGCTGGAACGCGAAGACCAGCCCGGCTACCACGCCACCGGCCGCTCGGCGGCGCTGTTCATGCCCGGCTACGGCAACCGCCAGGTGCGCGCGCTAACCCGCGCCAGCGAGGCCTTTTACCGCCATCCGCCGCCGGGCTTTGCCGACCACCCGCTGCTGGCGCCGCGCGGCGCGCTGATGGTCGCCAGCCACGGCCAGGCCGAGCGCCTGGACGCCCACGCCGAGATGCTGTGGGCCACCGAGCCACGGGCGCAGCGGCTGGATGCGGCCGAGTGTGTCGCGCACTGCCCGGTGCTGCGCGGCGAGCGGCTGCTGGGCGGCGTGTGGGAGCCGGCCGACGACCTCGACGTACACGCCATCCACCAGGGCTTTTTGCGCGGCATGCGCCGGTCTGGCGGCCGGCTGGTCTGCGAGGCCAACGTGCAGGCCTTGGCGCGCGAAGGCGGTGTCTGGCAGGTGCGCACCGCCAGCCGCGGCGACAGCCGCACCTGGCGTGCGCCGCGGGTGGTCAACGCCGCCGGCGCCTGGGCCGACCAGATCGGCGCACTGGCCGGCGCGCGCGCCATCGGGCTGCAGCCACTGCGGCGCTCGGCGCTGGTGTTTGCCGGTCCCGATGACCAGGCTTTCGGCCACTGGCCGTTGGTGCACGGCGCGGCCGAGGACTGGTATTTCAAGCCCGACGCCGGCCGCCTGCTCGGCTCGCCGGCCAATGCCGACCCGGTGCCGCCACACGATGTGCAGGCCGAGGAAATCGACATCGCATTGGCCATCCACCGCATCAGCGAAATCACCACGCTGAACATCCGCCGGCCGCAGCGCACCTGGGCCGGGCTGCGCTCGTTCGTCGCCGACGGCGGCCTGGTCGGCGGCTACGACGCCCAGGCCCGCGGCTTCTTCTGGCTCGCCGGCCAAGGCGGCTACGGCATCCAGACCGCACCGGCAATGGCCCAGGCCTGCGCCGCGCTGCTGCTCGACGAGCCGCTGCCGGCACCCCTGCGCGCGCAAGGCCTGAGCGCCGAGGAACTGGCGCCACTTCGCCTGCACGCGGTCGACCACCACTTCTGACTACGAAATCCGGGGTCAGGTCTTGCCTTTTGCCAGCAAAAGGCAAGACATGACCCCGGATTCTGACTAACAAGGATTAGTCGCAGTACGGATTTGCACCCCATTTCCGCCTATTGCTGATGCGCGATTGCACCGAAAGTGGGCGCGTTCCCAGTTCGTGGGCCTGCGCGCCCCGCCGGTTGTCGCGAGCACCTTCTGCATCATCCAAACCTAACCTGAAAAATCATGCTGAATTTGCAGAACATGAAGATTGGTGCCCGCCTGTCATTGGGCTTTGGTGTCGTGTTGGCTTTGCTGGTGCTGCTGTTGGGCTTTTCACTCAGGCAGATGTCGGTCATCAGCGACAAGTTGCACGAGATTGCGGTCATCAACAACGACGAAACCGCGCTGGTTTCTGATATGCGCAATGCACTCAACCGCACGCGCATCGCCATCCGCGACCTGGCACTGCTGACCGACGCCGCCGAGATGAAGGTGGTGCATGAGGACATGCAGAAAAACCTCGCCGCCTACAACGACGCCGAGGCCAAGCTGGGCAAGATGTTCTCGTCGCTGCCCGAAACCACCGACAAGGAAAAGGCCTTGTTCACCACCATCCAGGAGGCCAAGGCCAAGGGCATGCCCGGCATCATGAAGACCGCTGAACTGGGCCTGGCGAACAAAGGCGAAGAAGCCACCAAGCTGCTGATGACCGAGGTTCGCGCCGCCAACGGGCCATGGGTTGCCGCATTGACCGAGCTGACGGCGTTTGAAGACAAGCTCAACGCCAGCACCGCCGCCGATGCCGAAAAGGCCTACAGCCAGGCGCGCATGCTGATGCTGGTGCTGGGTGCGCTGGCGCTGGCGGTGGGTGTCGGCGCCGCACTGGCAATTTCACGCTCGATCACCCAGCCTATCGGGCAGGCGCTGCAGGCCGCCAAGACGGTGGCCGCGGGCGACTTGTCGACCAGCCTCGCCAGCACCGCCCAGGACGAGACCGGCCAGTTGCTGGCTGCGCTGGGCGAGATGAGCGCCAACCTGCGCAGGATCGTCACCGAGGTGCGGCTTAGCACCGACAGCATCGTCACCGGAAGCGACGAAATCGCCTCCGGCAACGCCGACTTGAGCCGCCGCACCGAGGCCCAGGCCGCCAGCCTGGAGCAGACCGCCTCGTCGATGGAGGAACTGACCTCCACCGTCAAGCAAAACTCCGACAGCGCGCGCGCCGCGACGCAACTGGCCGGCAGTGCCAGCGCCGCGGCGGCGGCCGGCGGCCAGGTGGTCGGCCAGGTCATAGGCACGATTCAACACATTGCGCACAGCAGCAAGAAGATCGCCGACATCATCGGCGTGATCGACGGCATCGCCTTCCAGACCAACATCCTGGCGCTGAACGCGGCGGTGGAAGCCGCACGCGCCGGCGAGCAGGGACGCGGCTTCGCGGTGGTGGCCGGCGAGGTGCGCACGCTGGCCCAACGCTCGGCCGACGCGGCCAAGGAAATCAAGGGCTTGATCACCGAAAGCGTGACCGCGGTCGACAAGGGCACGCAACTGGTCGACCAGGCCGGCACCAGCATGGCCGACATCGTCACCCAGGTCAAACGCGTGAACGACCTGATTACCGAAATTTCCTCGGCCAGCGTCGAGCAAACCAGCGGCATCGCCCAGGTCGGCACCGCGGTGACCCAGCTCGATCAAGTGACGCAGCAAAACGCCGCACTGGTCGAGCAGGCCTCGGCCGCGTCAGTCAGCCTGCGCCAGCAGGCGACGCGGCTAAATGAGCTGGTCGGCGTGTTCAAGGTCTGACGGCGGCCGGCTTGTTACCCGGGTTGCCGACGGGATGCCGGTGGCGCGCCTGGGCGCCTACCGTTGCTGGCCATGTCGGCTCACTGCTCGGGACGATGCAAGGCCGCAGGGGAAGGTGCGACGCACTTGACCAACTGCAGCACAGGCATCCCCGGTTCCCACAACGTGGGGTAGACCTCCTGCGGCGTGTATCCGATGCGGACGTAAAAGGCACGGGTCTGCGCGTAGGCCTTGCTTGGGTGTGAATCGGCAAGCGTCTTGACATGCAGAAACGTCGCGCCGCGCGCGCCAAGCCAGCGCTCGACATGCGCATGTAGCCGCCTGCCAATGCCGCAGCCGCGACGCTCGGCCAGCACCGCCATGCAATGCACTTCCCACACCGCGGGGAAATGCTGGCGCACGGTCACAAAGCCCACCGACCGCGCCGACTCGAGCGCATGAAAGGTTGGGTAGCGATCGGCGTCCGCCACGTACTCAACAAGTGCTTCCTCAATGCCGAACCATTGCGGCAGGCTGCGCAGGATGCGTTCGCAGTCTGCGCCGGAGTTCGGTTGCGGGCCGATGAGTTCCATGGCAATTGCGTATATGCAGCCGAGAATCTAACCCGATACCAATGGTGCGGTCAGGCGACCTTGATTTCCTGCAACAGGTCGGGGTGGCGATCCAGCAGTCTGAGCAGCTTGACCAACGCCAACGGTGGCTTGGTCTTGCCGGTCTCATAGCGCGAGAACGCGTTGACGCCACCGCCGAACAGCTCGGCGGCCTGACGTTGGTCGAGGTCAAGCTTCTTGCGTACCCGGGCGATGTAGCCAGGATCGACAAAGGCGGCGTTGACCTGGCGCTGAAACTGCCCGACCAGCGCGCTGTAGCGATCACCATGCGCGCGGTTGAAGACCACCTCGCCACACGCCGGACAGAAGTCGCCGGTCACCGCCGCAAAGGTCGTGGATTCGCCCTTGTAGGTGTAGCTCAGGTCGCGGGTGTCGTGCACGAGTTCGGCCGCGCCGCAGCTTGGGCATTTCATGGTCACAGCTCCTTGAAGGACACGATCAGCAGGTCATCGATGACGGTCAGCTTCAGGTACACCGCCGCGCCGCTGGCGGTTCTGCCGCGATAGACGTCCTGCCAAATTCGATGGTCGGCATGTGTGGTCATGCTTTTGTGAAAGTCTGCTCGCGTGAGGGCCAATACCACCGAGCACATGCCGGCCAGATCGTGGATGCCAAGCGAGCGCGCACCGACATAGGCCGTCGCCGTGGCCATGACCTTGCCGGCCTCAACCAAGGCCTTGACATGGTCCAGCTTGCAGTGCGGGCGCTTCTTCTCCACCGCACAGAATATAACCTAGTAGCTAAATTAACCAATCAGGTTATTTGATCTCGGCAAAGCGCCATCGACGCAGCCATACGCGCCGATTGCGCGCAGCCACCGCATCACCCGCCCAGCCCATCGCGCCGCCCCACCAGCCGCCCCGACTCCAACAGCAAGCTGCGGCCGCAGCGCGCGGCCAGCGTGGCGTCGTGGGTGACCATCACGAACGCGGTGCCCTGGCTGTGCGCCAGTTCCAGCATCAGGTCGAACACGCCGTGGGCGGTGCCGCGGTCGAGGTTGCCGGTGGGCTCGTCGGCCAGCACGCAGGCCGGGCCGGTGACCAGCGCGCGCGCGATCGCCACGCGCTGGCGTTCGCCGCCCGACAACTGCGCCGGGTGGTGCAGCACGCGCTCGGCCAGCCCCACCCGGGCCAGCATCTCGCGCGCGCGGTGCTGCGCCTGGTCGACCGGCTGGCGGCGGATGCGCAGCGGCATGGCGACGTTGTCCAGCGCGGTGAATTCGGGCAGCAGGTGGTGGAACTGGTAGACAAAACCCAGGTGCCGGTTGCGCCAGGCGCCGGCCTCGGCGGGCGACAACCCGGCCAGCGCGCGGCCCATCAGCGTGACGCTGCCGGCGCTGGGCAGGTCCAGCCCGCCCAGCAGGTGCAGCAGCGTGCTCTTGCCCGAGCCCGAGGCGCCGACCATCGCCAGCGTGTCGCCGGCGTGGACGCTCAAGTCCACGCCCTGCAGCACACTGACGTCCAGCCCACCTTCGGTAAAGCGCTTGCACAGGCCTTGCGCCTGCAGCACCACGCCGCCGGGCGCGGCGTCGGCGGCGCTTGATGGGGGACTTGGCGCGACGGTCGCCGCCGCCTTTGGCGCCTCGTGCGGACGCTCACTCATAGCGCAGCGCCTCGGCCGGGTTGATGCGGCTGGCGCGCCAGCTCGGGTACAACGTGGCGACGAAGGCCAGCAGCAACGAGGTGATCGCGATCGGCCAGATGTCGGCCCAGCGCGGGTCACTCGGCATGCGGCTGATCAGGTAGATGCTGCTGGGCAAAAAGGCCACGCCAAGCAGCCGCTCGACCGCCGGCACGATGGTCGAGATGTTGAACGCCACCAGCAGCCCCAGCCCGACGCCGACCGCGGTGCCCATGACCCCGGCCGCTGCGCCCTGCACGACGAAGATGCCCATCACCGAGCGCGGCGTGGCGCCCAGCGTGCGCAGGATGGCGATGTCGGCGCGCTTGTCGGTCACCGTCATCACCAGGGTGCTGACCAGGTTGAACGCGGCCACCGCGACGATCAGCGTCAGGATGATCGCCATCATGCGTTTTTCGACCTGTACCGCGTCAAACCAGTTGCGGTTGCTGCGCGTCCAGTCGCTGACCCGCACGTCGGCCGGCAGGCTGGCCGCCAGCTCGCGTGCCACGCCGCGTGCCTGTTGCAGGTCGGCCAGCTTGAGCTGCACGCCGGTCGGGCCGTCCAGCCGGTACAGCCGCTCGGCATCCTGCAGGTGGATCAGCGCCAGCCCACTGTCGTACTCGAAGTGCCCGGCCGAAAACGTGCCGGCAACGGTAAAGCTGCGAAAGCGCGGCAGCGTGCCGGCCGGCGTCACCTGGCCGCCGGGGGTGACCAGGGTCACCGAGTCGCCCACCTGCACGCGCAGCGCACGCGCCAGCTCGACGCCGAGCACGATTTGCCAGGCCCCGGGCTGCAGCCGCGCCAGCGTGGTGTCGCGCAACTGCGCGGCCAGCGGCGTGACCTGCGCCTCCTCGGCCGGCAGGATGCCGCGGATGACCGCGCCGCGCATGTCCTCGCCGCGCGCCACCAGCGACTGCATCGCCACATAGGGCGCCGCGGCGCGCACCGCCGGGTGGCGCCGCGCCTGCGCCGCCAGCGCCTGCCAGTCGGCCAGCGCGCCGCCTTGCGCGTCGCTCAGCTCGACATGGGCGACGACGCTGAGCATGCGGTCGGTGACCTCCTTTTGAAAGCCATTCATCACGCTGAGCACGATGATCAGCGCCGCCACGCCCAGCGCGATGCCCAGCATCGACACACCGCTGATGAAGGAGATGAAAGCGTTGCGTCGCCCGGCGCGGCCGGCGCGGGTGTAGCGCCAGCCGATCTGCCATTCGTATGGCAGCGTGTTCATGAAGCCCATGGGGCGGCGATGCTACCCGCGGCGCCGGCGCGGGCCGCCCGCGGCGGCGGGCCGGGGGCGCTCACCGACAATCGGCCGCCATGCACCTGCTGCTTCCGTTCGCCGCCGCGCGCTCGCCTGCAGCGGCACAGGCCATTGCGCAGCTTAAGTTGCCGACGCTGCAGCGGCTGCTGGCGCGCTGGGGCGCCGATCCGGCGGGCCTGGTCGGTGCTGCCGATGCCGGCCCCGACCCTGAAACTATGTTGTCGATGCCGCACGAGCGCGCGTTGGCCGCCGCGCTGGGCTGGCCGGCGGCGGCCGACGGCCTGCTGCCGCTGGCCGCGCACGCCGCGCGCGCCGACGGCTTGTCGCCCACGCCCGGCAGCGGCTGGGCGCTGCTGACGCCGACCCACTGGCGCGCCGGCGCCGACCAGGTGACGCTGGTCGGCCCGGCCGAGCTGGCGCTGCCTGACGACCACGCGCGCACGCTGTGCGACGCGCTGCGGCCGGTCTTCGCCGACATCGGCCTGGACTTGCAGTGGGGCGCGGCCAGCCGCTGGTACCTGGTCGGCGACACGCTGGCCACGCTGCCCACCGCGTCGCTGGACCGCGTGGTCGGCGGCGCGGTCGACCGCTGGCTGAACCGGCTGCCGGCCGGCCGCGCACTGCGCAGCCGGCAGGCCGAGGCGCAAATGCTGCTGCACGACCACCCGCTGAACGCCGCGCGCGAGGACGCCGGGCTGCTGCCGGTCAACAGCGTGTGGATCAGCGGCACCGGCGCCGCGCCGCCGGCGCCGCTGTCGTCGACGCCCGCCGCCGCGGCTGCCGCAACGGTGCAGGTCGACCAGCGGCTGCGCGACACCGCGCTGGCCGACGACTGGCCGGCGTGGCTCGCCGCCTGGCAAGCGATTGACGCCGGCCCGTTGGCCGCGCTGCTGGCCGCCGAGCACGTTCCCGGCTGCGCGCTGACGCTGTGCGGCGAACGCCACGCGCTGCGCCTGGCGCCGCGCCGCCGCACGCTGGCGCAGCGCTGGTTCGGCGGCCGCGCCACGCCGTTGGCTGCGCTGCTGGAGGCGCTGTGAGCGCCGGGGGCCGGACCGGCCGCGGGGTGCCGCCGTGAGCGACGGCGCTGTCCTGCCGTCGACCCAGCGCGACGCCCACCCGCGCAGCGTCTTCGCGCTGGAACAAGCCGGCGTGCACCCGCTGCTGGCGCGGCTGTATGCGGCGCGCGGCGTGCGCGCGCCGGCCGAGTTGGACCCGGCGCTGCAACACCTGCTGCCGCCCGCCGGCCTGCTCGGCTGCGCCGACGCGGCGCGGCTGCTGGCCGACGCGCTGGCCGCGCGGCGCCGAATCTGCGTCGTCGCCGACTACGACTGCGACGGCGCCACCGCCTGCGCGGTGGCGCTGCGCGGGCTGAAGCTGCTCGGCGCTGTGCCGGCGCAGCTCGGCTTTGTGGTGCCCGACCGCGCGCGCGACGGCTATGGGCTGACGCCGGCCATCGTCGACCAGGCCGCGGCGCGCGGCGCGCAGCTGCTGGTGACGGTGGACAACGGCATCGCCAGCAGCGCCGGCGTGGCGCACGCGCGGGCGCTGGGCATGCAGGTGCTGGTCACCGACCACCACCTGCCGGCGCGGAACCCCCAGGGCCACGCCGAGCTGCCGCTGGCCGACGCCATCGTCAACCCCAACCAGCCGGGTTGCGGCTTTGCCAGCAAGGCGCTGGCCGGCGTCGGCGTGATGTTCTACGTGCTGCTGGCGCTGCGTGCCGAGCTGCGCGCGCGCGGCGCGTTCAGCAGCGCCGCGCAGCCGCGGCTTGACACGCTGCTCGACCTGGTGGCGCTGGGCACGGTGGCCGACGTGGTGCGGCTGGACGACAACAACCGCCGGCTGGTCGCGCAAGGGCTGGCGCGGGTGCGCGCCGGGCGCATGCAGCCGGGCCTGGCGGCGCTGTTCGCGGTCGCCGGGCGCGAGCCGCGGCGTGCGATGGCGTTTGACTTTGGCTTTGCGCTCGGCCCGCGCATCAACGCCGCCGGCCGGCTGGCCGACATGACGCTGGGCATCGAATGCCTGCTGACCGACGACCCGGCGCAGGCGCAGGCGCTGGCGGCGACGCTGGACGACATCAACCGCCGCCGGCGCGAGGTCGAGGCCGGCATGCGCGAGCAGGCCGACCGGCTGCTCGAGCAGCACCTGGACGCGCAGGCGCAGTCGCGCGCGCCGGCGCTGGTGCTGTTCGACCCCGATTTCCACGAAGGCGTGGTCGGCATCGTCGCCGGCCGCGTCAAGGACGCGCTGCACCGGCCGACCTTTGTGCTGGCGCGCGGCCAGGACGGCTTGCTCAAGGGCTCGGGCCGCTCGATCGCCGGCTTTCACCTGCGCGACGCGCTCGACCTGGTCAGCAAGCGCCAGCCCGGGTTGCTGCGCCGCTTTGGCGGCCACGCCATGGCCGCCGGCTGCACGCTGGCCGAGGCCGACCTGGCGGCGTTCGGCGCTGTCTTCACCCAGGTCGCGGCTGAACTGCTGGACGGCCACGCCCTGCAGCGCCGGGTGGTCACCGACGGTCCGCTGGCGGTGCAGTGGTTCAACCCCGACACCGTGGCGCAGTTGGAGGCGCAGGTCTGGGGCCCGGGCTTCGAGGCGCCGCTGTTTGCCGACGAGGTGGAAGTGCTGCAGCAGCGGCTGGTCGCCGACAAGCACCTGAAACTGCGGCTGCGCCACGCCGGCCAGCCGCGCGAGGCAATCTGGTTTCACCGCACCGAGCCGCTGCCGGCGCGCGCCCGGCTGGCTTACCACGTTTCGGTGGACGAATTCCAGGGCCGCCAGCGGGTTCAGATGGTGATTTCTGCCCAAATCGAGTGAATTTATTGCACTGCAACAAATTTTTGTTGCGCCGCAGCATTTCAATTTGAAATGGCGCGACCGAGAATCACGTCGTGACCTCGATCAATGCCGACCTGCATAGCCACAGCCGGGTGTCCGATGGCACGCTGGCACCGGCCGAGCTGGCGCGCCGCGCGCACGACAACGGCGTGGCGCTGTGGGCACTGACCGACCACGACGAGCTCGACGGTCTGGAAGAAGCCGCGCTGGCCGCCAATAGGTTGGGCCTGCGCTTCGTGCCCGGCATCGAGATCTCGGTCAGCTTCTGCGACGAAACCATACACATCGTTGGCCTGGGCATTGACCCGCGCAACGCCGCGCTGCGTGCCGGCATCGCGCGCACCCGCGGTGGCCGCACCGCGCGCGCCAAACAAATGGCCGACAGCCTGGAGCGCGCCGGCCTCAAAGGCGCCTTCAACGGTGCGCTGGCCTATGCCAGCAACCCCGACATGATCGCCCGCACCCACTTTGCGCGCTGGCTGGTCGAGACCGGCGTGTGCAGCGACACCGGCAGCGTCTTCCGCCGCTTTCTGACCGATGGCAAGCCCGGCTTTGTGCACCACCGCTGGGCCAACCTGCGCGACGCGGTGCGCTGGATCACCGGCGCCGGCGGCGTCGCGGTGATCGCCCACCCGGGGCGTTACGCACGCTTGAGCGCGGTCGAGGAATACGCGCTGTTCTCCGAGTTCAAGCTGCAGGGCGGCGCCGGCGTCGAGGTGCTGACCGGCAGCCACAGCCCGGCCGCGGTCCACAAATACGCCGCGATGGCGACCGAGTTCGGCCTTTGCGCATCGCGCGGCAGCGACTTCCATTCGCCCGGCGAAAGCCGCGTTGACCTCGGCCGCCTGCCCGACCTGCCGTCGACGCTGCGGCCGGTGTGGACGCTGCTGCCGCAAGCCGCCGAACTGCTGCGCGAAGCGGCCTGCACGCACTGACCCACCGCGCCGCCTGCCTCCGGCTCAAGGTGGCCGCAGCGAGCGGGCCAGGTAGTCGACAAACACGCGCACCCGCGTCGAATGCTGGCGCTGCTGCGGGTAGACCGCAAAGATGTCGGCGTCGGGCGTTTCGTAGTTCGCCAGCACCTGCACCAGGCGCCCGCTTTGCAGATGGTGCTCGATGTCCCACTGCGCGCGCATCACGATGCCGTGGCCGTCGAGCGCCCAGTTCACCGCAATTTCGCCGTCGTTGGTGACCAGGTTGCCGTGCACGCGGATCGCGTCGCTGCGCCGGCCGGCGCCATGGCCGCTGGAGAGTTTCCAAACCCCGTGTGAATCGTCGCCCTGGCGGATGCCGATGCAGTTGTGCCGGCTCAGTTCGGCCGGTGACTTCGGCAGCCCGCGGCGCGCCAAATACGCCGGCGCGGCGCACAGCAGCCGCTTGTTGGCCGCAATGCGCCGCGCCACCACCCGGGCGTCCGGCGGCTCGCCAAAGCGTATGCACAGGTCGAAGGCGTCGTCGGCCAGCAGCGGCGGGTCCACCGACAGTTGCAACTGCACCTCAACCCCGGGGTGCTCACGCACGAAGTGCGAAATGATCGTCGCCACATGGCGGCGGCCAAAGCCCAGGGTCGCATTGACGCGCAGCAAGCCCTTGGGTTCGACCTTGGCGCTGCCCAGGCGTTGCTGCAAGTCGTCGATTTCGGCCAGGAAGCGGCGCGCGTACTCCAGGTAGATCTCGCCTTCGGGCGTCAAGCCCATGCGTCGCGTCGTGCGGTGTACCAGCGTGACGCCGAGCCGCGCCTCCATCAACCCCAGATGCTTGCTGACCGCCGACGTCGTCAGCCCCAGCTCGCGTGCCGCCGCACTCAGGCTGCCGCAGCCCGCCAGCGTGGAAAAAAAGCCCAGATCAGCGGGTTGAATGTCGCCGGCCATCGGCCTGGATTGTTGAATTCGAGTTGATCAAGGTTTGAATTCAGGATCGCCCGCGGCGCGCGCATTGATCCTACATTGACCTCGCCATCCCCTCCCTGCTGGCTGCCGAACCGCACCGCCAGCCTCGGGCGCAGGGCCGTAGCCGACGAGGAGACAACGTGGACGCGGGACTCAGCCAACCCAGGACTTGGACCTCGTCGCCACTCGGTCAGGTCGTGCTGGGCGCGCTGCGGGCCCGCGAGGCCAGCGTGCTGCTGGCACTGCTGTTGGTCAGTGCCGCGATCGCGGCGGCCACGCCGTACTTCCTGACCACCGACAACCTGATGGGCGTGTTCCGGTCGTTCTCGCTCACTGCCATCATGTCCATCGGCATGGTGATGGTCATCGTCACCGGCGGCATCGATTTGTCGGTCGGCTCGGTCATGGGACTGGCCGGCCTGGTAACCGCACTGGCGTTCCAGAACGGCCTGCCGGCCGCCGTGTGCGTGGCCAGCGGGCTGGGTGTCGGGCTGCTGTTCGGGCTGACCAACGGCTTGCTGGTCACGGTGGGCAGGCTGCCACCGTTCATCGCCACGCTGGGCACCCTGAGCATAGGCCGCGGCCTGATGTACATCGTGACCCGCGGCGTGCCGGTCACACCGCCAACGCCCGAAGCCTTCAACGCCATCGGCCAGGGCTATATCGGCCATGTGCCGGCGCCGGTCATCCTGATGGTGGTGCTGGCCGCGGCCTTCTCGGTGTTGATGGCCTTCACCACCTTCGGCCGCCACGTCTACGCCACCGGCGGCAACGAGCAGGCGGCCTGGCTCAGCGGCGTCAACACCGCGCGCATCAAGCTCATCGTCTACACCTTGTCGGGCGTGATCTCGGCACTGGCCGGCGTGGTGGCGTTCTCGCGCTACCTGTCGGCCGAACCGGCCTCGGGCTTCGGCGCCGAACTCGACGTCATCGCCGCGGCTGCCATCGGCGGGGCCAGCCTGTCCGGCGGCGTCGGCAGTGTGCTGGGCGCGGTCATCGGCGCGGCGCTGACCGGAATCATCGCCAACGGCGTGGTGCTGATGAACATCAACACCTACGCCCAACAGGCAATCACCGGCGCCGTCATCCTGATAGCCGTCAGCATCGACGTTTGGCGCCAGGCCGGCAAGGAGCGTTGACCGCGTGCTTTGAATCGAGAAGTCCTCAAACCACCTCTGCCTGAAGAGGTGCCCCCCACCGTGTTCCAAGGAGTTGCGTCATGAAAGCTGTTCATTCCCTGTTCAAGGCCGTCGCACTGGCCATTCCGCTGTCGCTGGCACTGGCGGCTGGCGCGGGTGCCAAGGATGCCAAGGACATCAGGATTGCGGTCATTCCGAAGGTGGCCGTGCCCTTCTTCGACGACTGCAACAACGGCGCCAAGGCCGCGGCCGACAAGCTCGGCGTGCAATACCAGTGGGTGGTGCCGCAAAACACCCAGGGCTCGACGCAGGTGCGCATCCTCGAAGACCTGATTGCCAAGAAGGTCGACGGCATCGCGATTTCGGTCAACGAGCCGAAGTCGGTCGAGGCAGTGATCAAGAAGGCGGTGGCCAGCGGCATCAGGGTGCTGACCTTCGACTCCGACTCACCGAACAGCGGGCGCTCGATGTACATCGGCACCATCAACACCGCGGCCGGTGAAACCATGGGCGAGTCGATGGCCAAGGCGGTCGGCGGCGCGGGCGATGTCGCCATCCTCACCGGCCAACTGGCGGCGGTGAACCTGAATGAGCGCATCAACGGCATCAAGAAGTCGCTGGCCAAGTACCCCGGCATCAAGCTGGTGGCGGTCGAAGGCACCGAAGACGACCTGGCCCGCGCGGTCTCCACCACCGAGTCGATCTTCCGCGCCCACCCGGGGCTCAAGGGCATCTTTGGTGTCAGCCAGGTCGGTGGCCCGGCGGTGTCCAAGGTGATGGCGACCAAGGAGTTCGGCAGCAAGAAGGGCGCGGTCAAGGTGTTTGCCTTCGACGACCTGCCCGACACGGTCAAGGGCGTCAAGGAAGGTTATATCCAGGGCATCATGGTGCAGCGCCCGGTGACGATGGGCCGGCAGTCGGTCGAGCACCTCGTCGCACAGATCAACGGCACCGAAAAGTCCCCGAAAGACCTGGACACCGGTGTCAACGTGGTCACCAGCCAGAACCTGGACTCCTACACCAAGTAGTCGTCCACAGCAGGGGCCGCGGGCACTGGCCGCCGGCAGTCTGCCGACGGCTGGCCGCCCGAGGGCCAACCGGGATCAGCAGCGTGCCCTACCTCGAAGTCAGGAACGTCTCCAAGACCTTCGGCGGCGCGAAAGCGCTCGACCGGGTCAGCCTGCATGTGGACCGCGGCGAGGTGTTGGCGATTGCCGGCGAGAACGGCGCCGGCAAGAGCACGCTGATGAAGATCATGACCGGCGTGTACCAGCCCGACAAGGGCGGCGAGGTCTGGATAGACGGCGTGCATGCGCCGCGCCTGAACGGCACGGCGCACGCCCGCGCGCTGGGCGTGTGCATCATCTACCAGGAGCTGTCGGTGGTCGACAACCTGTCGGTCGCCGAGAACATCTTCCTGAGCAAGGAAATCGCCAACCGCTTCGGCTGGCTGGACAAGCGCGCCATGCACGCCGCCACGCGCAAGCTGATGGCCGCGCTGGACATGCAGCTCGACCCGGCCACGCCGGTCGGGCGCCTGAGCGTGGGGCAAAAGCAGATGGTGGAGATTGCCAAGGCGATTTCCAACCAGTCGCGCATCGTGATCATGGACGAGCCCACCGCCTCGTTGAGCCAGCACGAAGCCACGGTGTTGAAAGACACCATCCGCAAGCTGCGGGCCGACGGCATCGGCATCATCTACATCACCCACCGGCTCGAAGAGATCTTTGACCTGGCCGACCGGGTCGCCGTGCTGCGCGACGGGCGCTGCGTGGACACGCTGCCGGTGGCGCAGATCGACCGCGCCCGGCTCGTGCGCATGATGGTCGACCGCGAGCAGGACGAGCTGTACGGCGACTACCAGTGCCACGCCACCGACCGCGTGGCGCTGCAGGCGCAGGGCTTGACGCTGCACGGCCGCGGCAGCCACGCGGCGCGGGTCAGGGACATCAGCTTTCGTGTCCACGAGGGCGAGATCCTGGGCTTTTTCGGGCTGGTCGGCGCCGGCCGCACCGAACTGATGGAGACCATCTTCGGCCTGCGTCCGGGCAGCGGCACGCTGGCGCTGGGCGGCAGCGCGGTGGCCATCGACAGCCCGCGCACCGCGATGCGCCACGGCCTGGGCTTTGTCACCGAAGACCGCAAGTCCGGCGGCCTGGTGCTGGGCATGAATGTGCGCGAGAACTTCAGCCTCACGCACCTGGCGGGCTACGCGCGGCTGGGCTTCGTCAACCGCTATGTCGAAGCCGAGGGCTGCCGCCGTTTTGTCCGGCGCCTGGGCATCAAGACACCGTCGACCGAGCACAAGACCGTCAATTTAAGCGGCGGCAACCAGCAAAAGGTGGTCATCGCCAAGTGGGTCGCCCGCTCGCCCAAGGTGTTGATCGTCGATGAACCCACGCGCGGCATCGACATTGCCGCCAAGGCCGACGTGCACCGCCTGCTGCAGGAATTGGCGGCGCAGGGCATGGCGATCATCGTCGTCTCGTCCGACCTGCCCGAGGTGTTGGCGGTCAGCGACCGCATTGTGGTGATGCGCGAAGGCGTCGTCACCGCCGAACTCTCGCGCGGCCAGGCCAACCAGCACACGGTGATGGAAGCCGCCGCCGCATGAACCCTTTCCACTGCATCCATTCACACCGAGGCACACCATGAAGACCGTCGTCGTCGTCCACACCGGACCGGCCACCGTACAACCCATCAAGCAGCAGTTCCAGGCCATCTTGCCCGAGGTTCGCGTCGTCAACATCATGGACGACAGCCTGCTCAACGACGTGATGGCCGCCGGCCACATGACCGACGCGGTCAGTGGGCGCCTGGCCGCCTACCTGAAGATGGGCGAGGAAATGGGCGCGTCGGCACTGCTCAACGCCTGTTCGTCGGTCGGCGAGGCGGCCAGCGCGGCGCGCTCGATGCTGTCGATTCCGATGGTCAAGATCGACGAGGTGATGGCCGAGCAGGCGGTGGCCAGCGGGCCGCGCATCGGCGTGGTGGCCACCGTGCGCACCACGCTGGAGCCGACGGTTCGCCTGATCCGCGCCAAGGCCGCCGCCGCCGGCCGCGCGGTCCAGATCACCGAGGCGCTGGCCGAAGGCGCTTTCCAGGCCTTGCTTGACGGCCAGTCCGAACGCCATGACGAGATCGTCACGCGCGCCATTCGTAGCGTGGCCGACCATGTCGACGTCATCGTGCTGGCCCAGGCGTCGATGGCACGCCTGGTGCCGGCACTGTCGGACATGCCGGTGGCGGTGCTGTCGTCGCCGCGCTCCGGCGTCGAAGCCGTGCGTGCCGCGTTGAACGGCGCCTGATTCCCCGGCACACCAAGCCACACCAAGGCACCACACGCTTTTCGTTATTCCTCCAGGAGAATTGCCATGGGCAAGAACATCATCGTCACCGGCGGCAGCGGCATGGCCGGCAAGTGGGTCGTCAAGGATTTGCTCGAACACGGGCACCGCGTGCTCAACCTCGACCGCGTGCCGCTGGCCGACTCGCCGGCGCGCACCTTGATCACCGACCTGACCGATTCCGGCCAGGTGTTCAATGCGCTGTGCAGCACCACGGTGAAGCACGAGTTCAGCGAGTCGATCAAGCCCGAGCCGATCGACGCGATCATCCACTTCGCGGCCATCCCGCGCATCATGACGCACCCCGACAACGAGGTCTTCCGCATCAACGTGATGAGCACCTACAACGTGCTCGACGCGGCCAGCAAGTACGGCATCCGCAAGGTGATCGTGGCGTCGAGCGAGACGACTTATGGCATCGTCTTCGCGCACCACTACCGCATGCCGGTGTATCTGCCGCTCGACGAGGACTACCCGGTCGACCCGATGGACAGCTACGCGATGTCCAAGGTCATCAACGAGGCCACCGCCAAGGCCTTTCATGCGCGCACCGGCGCCGACATTTACTGCCTGCGCATCGGCAATGTGATCGATCCGGTCGACTACGCCAAATTCCCCGGCTACTTCAAAGACCCCGGTTTTCGCCGCCGCATCACCTGGAGCTACATCGACGCGCGCGACCTGGCCACCGCCGCGCGCCTGGCCGCCGACACCGACGGCCTGGGCTTCACGGTGATGAACGTCGCCGCCGACGATGTATCGTCCGACCTCCCGACGGCCGAGTTGCTCAAGCGCTACTACCCCGACGTGCCGCTGAAAAAGCCGCTGGGTGAATTCGAAACCCTGCTCAGCAACGCCAGGATCAAGCGGCTGCTGAACTTCAAACCCCAGTTTGACTGGCGCAGCCAGGTCAAGTAGCCACGCGCCGCGCAGGCCACGCCTGCGCCAAGTGTTGGACCGGCTGCCACCGGCGCACCGACAAAAGCGGCGGGTTCAACCAAGGACAGCCATGCGCATGCACCGCATTGCCGTGATCGCCGGTGACGGCATCGGGCCCGAAGTCATAGCCGCCGGAGTGCAGGTGCTGCAGCAGTGCGCCGCGGCCGACGCCGGCTTCGGCTGCGAGTTGGTGGCCTTTGACTGGAACTCCGATCAGTACCTGCGCCGCGGCCACTACATACCGCCCGACGGGCTGCAAACGCTGCGTGGGTTCGACGCGATTCTGTTCGGTGCGGTAGGCAGCCAGCGCGTCGAAGACCATGTCTCGCTGTGGGGGCTGCGCCTGCCGATCGCGCAGGCCTTCGACCAGTACGCCAACGTGCGCCCGGCGCGCGTGCTGCCCGGCGTGCACAGCCCGTTGGTCAACGGCGCGGCGATCGACTGGGTCATCGTGCGCGAGAACTCCGAGGGCGAGTACGCCGGCCACGGCGGCCGCGCACACCGTGGGCTGCCGATCGAGGTCGGCACCGAAACGGCGGTCTTCACCCGCGCCGGTGTCGAGCGCATCCACCGCTTCGCCTTTGAGCTGGCGCGCCAACGCCCGCGTCGGCAGCTGACGCTGGTCACCAAGTCCAACGCCCAGCGCTTCGGCATGGTGTTGTGGGACGAGGTTTTTTTCGAGGTGGCGCGTGAGTTTCCCGACGTGCGGACCGACCGCGAACTGGTCGACGCGGCCACCGCGCGCATGGTGCTGCGCCCGGCGTCGCTGGATGTGCTGGTGGCCACCAACCTGCACGCCGACATCCTGTCCGACCTGGCCGCCGCGTTGAGCGGCAGCCTGGGCCTGGGGGCGACCGCAAACCTGAACCCCACGCGGCAGTTTCCGTCGATGTTCGAGCCAATTCACGGCTCGGCCTTTGACATCACCGGCCGCGGCATCGCCAACCCGATCGGCGCTTTCTGGACCGTGGCGCTGATGCTCGAACACCTGCACGAGGCCGCGGCGTCGCAGCGCCTGATGCGGGCCATCGAAACCGTCACCGCCGCCGGCGTGTTCACGCCCGACCTGGGCGGTCGGGCCACCACGCGCGAGGTGACCGCCGCGGTTTGCGCCGCGCTGGCGGGCCCAGACCGCGCCAGCCTGCCCGCGGCGCCGAGCGGGGACGCCAGGTGAACGGCACCCCCGTGGGCGGCAGCCAACCGGGCGCCGCTGCGCCGCTGCGCGCCCGCCTGGCGACCAACCTGCTGTTTCTGCTCAACGGCCTGGCCTTCGCCACCTGGGGCGTGCATGTGCCCACCTTCAAGCAGCAGCACGGGCTGAACGAAGGCGAAGTGGCGCTGGCAATGCTGGCCGCCGGTGTCGGTGCGCTGGTGGCGGTGCTGTACGCCGGGGCCTGGGTCGGGCGCTGGGGCGCGCGCGCGGTGTGCGGCGCCGCCGGCGTGTTGACCGGGGCCTCGATCGGCGCGGTGTTGTGGATGCCCAGCCTGGGCGCGGGCATCGCCACGCTGTTTGTCTTTGGGCTGTGCAACAGCCTGTTCGATGTGGCGATGAACGCGCACGCGGCCGAGGTCGAAACCGCCTACGGCCGACCCATCATGTCAAGCTGCCACGGCTTTTTCAGCCTGGGCGGCCTGGCCGGCGCCGCACTCGGCAGCGCGATGGCCTTGTGGCAGGTGGCGCCGACGCGGCACACCACGGGGGCGGCCATCGCCGTCGGCCTGCTCGCGCTGGCCGCCTTGCCGGCCATGCTGCCCGATCGCGACGCCAGCCAGGACGCGCCGGCACATGGCTTTGTGCGGCCGCGCGGTGTGATTGCGCTGCTCGGCGCGATGGCCGCGTTCGGCCTGGTCGCCGAAGGCGCGATGTACGACTGGAGCGTGCTCTACCTGCGCGAGTCGCTGGGCTCGCCGCAGGCGCTGGCCGCGCTGGCCTACGCCTCTTTCTCGCTGGCCATGGCCGCCGGCCGCTTTGCCGGCGACCGGGTGCGGGCACGCGTGGGCGCCAGCCGGCTGCTGCGCGGCAGCGGTGTGCTGGCCGCGGTGGCGCTGCTGCTGGTCTTGCTGGTCGGCCGCGCGGAACTGGCCTTGCCCGGCTTCGCGCTGGTCGGCCTGGGCATTGCCAATGTCGTGCCGGTGTTGTTTGCCAGCGCCGCGGCGGTTCCGGGGGTCACGCCGGCGCACGCCATCGCCGGCGTCGCCAGCCTGGGCTACCTGGGCTTTCTGGGCGGCCCGCCGTTGATCGGCGCGGTGGCGCAGGCCACCCGTTTGCCGCCGGCGCTGGGGTTGGTGGCCTTGTTCGCGCTGGCGTTGGCGGTACTGGCGCGGCCCGGCCTGCCCTCGCCCTGGGCCGCACCGACCCAGGCCGACAACGCGTCGAATGCGCGGGCGCTGCCCGCGTCCCGCCCATCCAGCACCTGAGGCGACATGAGCACCACCGCCTTGCTCGGCTGCATTGCCGACGACTTCACCGGCGCCACCGACCTGGCCAACAACCTGGTGCGCAGCGGCATGCGCACGGTGCAGACCATCGGCGTGCCCGATGCGGCGCTGGACGCACCGGCCGATGCACTGGTCGTGGCACTTAAGTCGCGCACGGTCGCCGCAGACGACGCGGTGGCGCAATCGCTGGCCGCGCTGCAGTGGCTGCGCCAGCGCGGCGCGCGTCAGATCTATTTCAAGTACTGCTCGACCTTCGACTCCACCGCGCACGGCAACATCGGCCCGGTGTGCGATGCCTTGCTCGACGCGCTGCACGGCCGCGACCAGGGCTTCACCATCGCCTGCCCGGCGTTCCCGGAAAACCAGCGCACGGTGTTCAAGGGCCACTTGTTCGTCGGCGACCAATTGCTCAGCGACAGCGGCATGCGCCACCACCCGCTGACGCCGATGACCGACGCCAACCTGGTGCGGGTGCTGCAGGCTCAGACGCGGCGCCGGGTCGGCCTGGTGGCGCAGGACGTGGTGGCGCAGGGCGCCGCGGCGATTCGCAGCCGGTTTGCCGCGCTGGCCGCCGACGGCGTGGGCATTGCGGTGGTCGATGCCATCGGCAACCAGGACTTGCTGCACATCGGCCAGGCACTGGCGCGGATGCCGCTGGTCACCGCCGCGTCGGGCATTGCCATCGGCCTGCCGCAGAACTGGCGCGCCAGCGGTGAACTGGCCGCCACAGCATCACCCGATGCCTTGCCGCGCGCCAGCGGGCTGCGCGCGGTGCTGGCCGGCAGTTGCTCGCAGGCCACGCTGGCGCAGGTGGCGCACTTTCGTGGCAGCGGGGCGCCGGTCTGGACGCTCGACCCACTGGCGCTGGCGCAAGGGGTCGACCAGGTCGCGCAGGCGCTGGACTGGGCGGCGCAACACCTGGCCGACGCGCCGGTGCTGATCCATGCCTCGGCCGCGCCGGACGCGGTGCAGGCGGTGCAGGCGCGGCTGGGCGCGGCGCGTGCCGGCGAACTGGTCGAGCGCGCGCTGGCGCGGATAGCCACGGGCCTGGTCGAGCGCGGCGTGCGCCAGCTCATCGTTGCCGGCGGTGAAACCTCCGGCGCGGTGGTGCAGGCGCTGGGTGTGCAGCAAATGGCCATCGGGCCGCAAATCGACCCCGGCGTGCCGTGGACCGCCGCGCGCGCCCGCTCCTGCGGCGGCGTGCTGCTGCATCTGGCGCTGAAGTCCGGCAACTTCGGCAGCCAGCACTTCTTCACCAAGGCCTTCGACGCCTTCAACGCCTTCAACGACCAGGCACCTGCCCCATGACCGCCCAACTGCGCGAACAAATCTGCCGCACCGCGGCCTCGCTGCATGCGCGTGGCTATGTGCATGCCACCGCCGGCAACATCAGCGCGCGCACCGCCGGCGGCTTTTTGATCTCGCCGACCGACGCCTGCCTGGGCGAGCTTGACCCGGCGCGGCTGGCCGAAGTCGACAGCGACGGCGTGCAGGTCGGCGGCGACCCGGCATCGAAGACGCTGGCGCTGCACCGGCGCATCTACGCCGCCGACCCCGGCGCGCGCTGCATCATCCATACCCATTCGACGCACCTGGTGGCGCTGACCCTGGCCGGTGCCGGCGGTGCCGACGATTTGTTGCCGCCGATCACGCCGTACTTCGTGATGAAGGTCGGCCATGTGCCGCTGATTCCCTACCACCGCCCGGGTGACCCGGCGGTCGGCGATGCGGTGGCCAGCCGCATCACCCAGATGCGCGCCGCCGGCACGCCAATACGCGCGGTGATGCTCGAACGCCTGGGGCCGATGGCCTGGCACGGCTCACCCGGCGCCGCCAGCGCGGTGCTGGAAGAGCTGGAAGAAACTGCGCGCCTGTACTGGCTGGCCCGGCCCGCCCCGCTGCGTCCGGCGCAGATCGACGAGTTGTGCCGGCACTTCGGTGCCCGCTGGTGAAACACCCATCCAG
>WBZS01000148.1_pt1 | contig 130435 bp, 110 predicted proteins | sample 5204201 | NCBI WGS metagenome assembly WBZS01 (sample SAMN12344357, study PRJNA552823) | activated sludge metagenome | biome: Activated sludge suspended growth; feature: Nitrification reactor; material: Wastewater; isolation source: activated sludge from nitrification reactor of wastewater... | reverse complement strand
CCCCCAGCGTGTCCACCGCGGCCGTGTCGCTGCCCAACAGCGCCCTGCGGACCCAGTCCTACAGCACCGACCTCTCGACCGCCCGCACCCCGGTCGCCGCCGTCGACACCCAACTCACCCTCACCGCGGCCATGAACGGCACCGCCGTCGCCGCCGCCAACAAGGCCACCGCCGAGAAGGCCGCCGCCGACGCCCTCGCGAAGGCTGCCGCCGAGAAGGCCGCCGCCGACGCCGCTGCCGCCCAGAAGGCCGCCGACGCCGCCGCTGCAGCGAAGAAGGCCTCCGCCGCCAGCACCGCCAAGACCACCAGCACCACCAAGACGACCACCACGGCGTCCTCGAGCTCCTCGTCCACGTCCTCCAGCTCGTCGTCCTCGACGTCCGGACTGGACCTGCGCCGCGCCTCGATGTGGGATGACATCGCCGGCTGCGAGTCGACCGGCAACTGGTCCATCAACACCGGCAACGGCTTCTACGGCGGCCTGCAGTTCACCAACTCCACCTGGAAGATGTACGGCGGTGGCGCCTTCGCCTCCCGCGCCGACCTCGCCAGCCGCAGCGAGCAGATCACCATCGCCAACAAGGTCTACGACCAGGCAGGCGGCGCCTCCCGCGACTGGGCCTGCGCCCGGATCCTCGGCATCAGCTGACCCGCGACCGACACCGGCGCCTCCGCCTCCCCCCACCGAGGGACGCGGAGGCGCCGGCACAACGTCAGGAGTGGTAGGCGTCGCGGCGGTGGACGACCGAGACGACCTCGATGACGAGGCGCTGGTCGATGATCCGGTAGATCACCCGGTACTCGCCCCGACGGGCCGCGAACAGCGGCGCGAGCGGTGGGCGTAGCGGCTTGCCGACCCTCCGGGGATCCTGCCGGAGTGGTCCGACGATGAACTCGAAGGCCGCAGTCGCCACCTTCTCGGGGAGGTCGCGCTCGAGGGCACGCCGAGCCGAGCGGGTGAAGACGACCTCATAGGGGCCGGTCATCGCCGCTACTCCTCGCGGGCGGCCAGGGCGGCTCGAACCTCGTCGGCGGTGAAGACCTCTCCGGCCTCGAGTTCGGCGAGCCCACTGCGGATGGCAGCGATCTCGTCGGGGTCGCTGAGGATGTCGAGCGTCTCGAGCAGGGAGTCGTAGTCGTCAGCGCCGAGCAGCACCGCGACCCGGTCGCCGTTGCGGGTCACCTCGAACCGCTCGTGGGTCGTGAACGCGGACTCCACCAGCTTCGACAGGTTCGCGCGGGCCTCCGCCAGCGACAGAGTGGTCATGTACAGAATTCTAGCGCAATATGGCGACCCTCGACAGGATCGACCGCCCACGCGACGCCCGCCCGCCCGACCGCCCGAAACACCCGTCCCACCCAGGAGCCCGTACCATCGTCGCCGTGTTCGAGGACCCCCCCAAGCCGCCCATCGGCGCCGCCACCCGTGCGACCCTCGCCCGGGCCCAGCGCCTGCTCGACGACGGCGCCTGGGCCGGGCGCCTGATCCAGGACGCCCGCCGCGAGGTCGTCGCCCGCCACCGGGAGTGGGCCGCCCCGCAGATCCGGGAGCGACTCGGCGCGATCGGGGTCGACCGACTCCGGGACGCCACCGCCGGCCGCCTCCGCCTCGCCGGCCTGCCGGAGGCCGGGTTCGCCACCGTCCTCGACGTGCTGGACGCCGCGCCCTCCCGTCTGGAGGCCGTTCCCGGCATCGGCCCCACCACCTCGACCGCCGTGCGGGGGGCGGCGCTGCAGCTGGCGGACGCCGTGGCCGAGAGCGTCCAGGTGCGCCTGGAACACGACCCGGAGAACCGGGACACCACGCCGCTGGTGCGGGCGGTCCATCGGCTGTCGTTGCTGCTCCCCCTGGCCCGGCCGTTGCGGGCCCTCACCGAGCAGGTGGTGCCGGCCCTGCGCGCCGACGTGCCGGGAGCGCTGGCCGCCACCACCTGGTTCCGCTGGCTGGTCGCGGGCGGCGAGGGCCGGCGCGCGGCGTCCGTGGCGTTCCGGCGCGCCGACCAGGCGGTCGCGTGGGCGTCCGAGAACCGGGTCGACGACCGCATCGCGGCCCTGCGTGCCGTGGCCGAGCCGCCCCCGGAGGCGGCGGAGGCCTGGGCCTTCTTCGCCGCCGACCCGGCGTCCTTCTACAGCCTCCTGGCGGAGACCGTGGGCGTCCGGCTCGACGTGGCGGCCGTCGCGGGCTACCTGCCCGCCGACATCGTCGCCCGCATCGAGGCGCAGCGGCTGGACGACACGTTCGCGGACGTCCGGCTGCGCGGGTACCAGAGTTTCGGCGCCCGGTTCGCGCTGGTGCAGCGGCGCGTCATCCTGGGCGACGAGATGGGGCTGGGCAAGACCGTCCAGGCGCTGGTGGGCCTCGCCCACCTGCGGGCCGCCGGCGCCACGCACTTCCTGGTCGTGTGCCCGGCGTCGGTGCTGGTCAACTGGCTGCGGGAGACCCGCCGGCACACCCGGCTGGACGAGTACCGGCTGCACGGCCCCGACCGGGCGGCGGCCCTCGCCGACTGGCTCGAGCGCGGCGGCGTGGGCGTCACCACGTTCGACACCGCCGCCACCCTCGACCTGCCCGAGGGGCTGCGTCTCGACGCCCTGGTCGTGGACGAGGCCCACTTCGTGAAGAACCCCGAGACGCGGCGGGCCCGGGTGGTGGCCGAGTTGGGCGCGCGGGCGGGCCACGTCTGGTTCCTGACGGGGACCCCCATGGAGAACCGCGTGGCCGAGTTCGGCAGCCTGGTCGCCACCCTCGCCCCGGCGGTCGCGCTCGATGTCGACGCCCTCGACGGCCTGGCGGGCGCCGCCCGCTTCCGGGCCGCGGTGGCGCCCGTGTACCTGCGGCGCAACGCGGCCGACGTCCTGAGCGAACTGCCGCCCCTCGAACAGGCGGACGAGTGGTGCGAGTTCGTCGGCGCGGACGGGACGGCCTACGCCGAGGCCGTCCAGATCGGCAACTTCTCGGCGATGCGCCGGGCGGGGTTCGCCTCGACGGATCCGCGCGAGGCGGCGAAGGTCGAGCGCCTGCTCGAACTCGTGGCCGAGGCCCGCCGCAACGGACGCAAGGTGGTGGTCTTCAGCTATTTCCTCAGCGTGCTGGCGACCGCGGCCGAGGCCCTGCGGGCGTCCGGGGTGGCACCGGACGCCCTGGGTCCGCTCACCGGCGCGACGCCGGCCGCGGACCGGCAGCGGCTCGTCGACGACCTGACGGCCGCGGACGGCCCCGGGGTCCTGGTGGCCCAGATCCAGGCGGGCGGCGTCGGCCTGAACCTGCAGGCGGCGTCCGTGGTCGTCCTGTGCGAACCGCAGGTGAAGCCCACCCTGGAGGCCCAAGCCGTGGCCCGCACCCACCGCCTGGGCCAACTGCACAGCGTGCAGGTGCACCGCCTGCTCACCGAGGATTCGGTGGACGAGCGCCTGCTCGAGATCCTCCAGCACAAGGAGCGACTCTTCGACACCTTCGCCCGTGACTCGGCGTTGGCGGACACCACCCCCGCCGCGGTCGACGTCAGCGAGGTGGCGCTCGCACGGCAGGTGATCGCGGCCGAGCAGGCGCGCCTGCAGCCCGCCGGGCCCGGGACGATTTCGTCACCCGGCCGCCGAGGTGTCAGGCTGGGTTAATGCTCCGGTCCTCCCACGCCACCCCGCGGGCGGTGGAGACGCACGCCTGGGGGGACACCGCCTGGCCCCTGGGCGCCCACGTCGACCCCGTCTCGGGCGTCACGACGTTCGCCGTGCACGCCCCCGTCGCCACCCGGGTCGTGCTCGAGGTCTACGCCGCGGCCATCGGGTCGGACGCCGTCGCGGAGTTCCCCATGTCCCGCAGCCGCGACGGGGTGTGGTCGGCGGCGCTCACCGGGGCCGGCCACGGCACCCTCTACGCCTTCCGCTGCTGGGGGCCCAACTGGCCCCACAGCCCCCGCTGGACCCGCGGCGGCTCGGCCGCCGGTTTCCTCGGCGACGTGGACGGCGAGGGCAACCGCTTCAACCCCAACAAGGTCCTGTTCGACCCGTACGCCCGGGAGATCACGCACACGACGCTGTCGCGCCGGGTCCGGGCGGCGGGGGCGTCCCAGACGGTGTTCAGCACCGGCCCGATGCCGTACGCCGGACGCCCCGCCCGCCAGGCCGACACGGGGCGGTTCGCGCCCAAGGGCATCGTGATCGTGGACGAGACCCCGACGGGACGGCGCCCCGCGGCGTCCGCCCGGAACAACCCGGCCATCTACGAGGCCCACATCAAGAACCTGACGCTGCACCCCTCCGCCTCCCGGTTGGCGGACCTGCTGGGCGGCACCCCGGGGTTCGCCGACGTGGCCAACGTGCCCGCCGACCTGCGCGGCACGTACGCCGGGGCGGCCTTCATGGCCCCCTACCTGCGCGGTCTCGGCGTGACGGCCATCGAGTTGCTGCCCGTGCACGAGACCGACACGGACCACCAGGGCGACCAGGCGGGCACCACGAACCACTGGGGCTACCAGACCGTGGGCTTCTTCGCCCCGAACCGCGACTACGCCCACGACCGCAGCCCCGGCGGCCCGACGCGCGAGTTCAAGGAGATGGTGCGGTCGTTCCACGAGGCCGGGCTCGAGGTGCTCCTCGACGTCGTCTACAACCACACCGGCGAGGGCGGCCACTGGTACGACGACCTCAACACGACGGGTTTCACCACCCTGGGTGGCTTCGGCACGGCCGAGTACTACGTGCTGACGCCCGACCATCACCTCGTCGACGGGGCGACCGGCACCTCGAACCAACTGAACTTCTCGTCGTGGGCGTGCCGGCAGTTGGTGCTGGACTCCCTCGCGTACTGGAACGGCGTCATGGGCGTGGACGGCTTCCGGTTCGACCTGGCCCCCGTGCTGGGCCGGCGGCCCAACCATGCCCGCCGCGACGACTGGGGCCGGCAGCGCCGGTTCTTCAGCGACCACCCGCTGCTGACCTCGGTGCGCAACCTGTCCGTGCTGGAGGGCTTCGAGATCATCGCCGAACCGTGGGATCTGTGGGGGGACGAGGTCGGCCACTTCCCGGCCGGGTGGCTCGAATGGAACAACGGCTTCCGGGACGCGGCCCGGCGCTTCCTCAAGGGCGACGGCAACACCGCCGACTTCATGCACCAACTCGACGGCGAGAGCCTGCGGCACGGCTGGCACGGGCAACCGAAGGCGATCAACTTCATCGACGCCCATGACGGTTTCACCATGATGGACCTGGTGTCGTTCACCACGAAGCACAACCTGCAGCCCTACCCGTTCGGCCCTTCCGACGGCGGCTCGGACGACAACCTGTCGTGGGACTCGGGCCTCGATCACGCCCTGCGGCGCACCCGGTGGCGGAACGCGTGGCTCACGGTGTTCCTGGCCCGCGGGATCCCGATGGTGGTGTCCGGCGACGAGTACGGCCGCACCCAGAACGGCAACAACAACCCCTGGGACCTCAACAACGTCGCCCTGTGGAACAACTGGGAGCAGGCGGCGTCCAACACCCCCACCCGCGTCGCCGTCGACCCGGCCCGCCCCGGGCCGGCCGGCCCCAGCTACTACGACGTGGTCGGCCAGACGGACGCCCCGCCCGGGATCAACCCGCTGCTGACGTTCGCCCGCTACGTGGCGCACCTCCAACGCCAGGACGCCGGCCTGCGGCAGACCCCGTGGGGCGGCCTCCAGGGGTCGTCGGGGGTGCCCTACCGGTTCCTGCGCCCCGACCTGGAGGCTCCGCCCGCCGATGGCGACCGGGCCCTCCAGGTCGCCATCGAGGGGGCCCACAGCGGCGGCGGCGACTACCTGCTGCTCATCAACATGTGGATCGACCCGGTGCCCTTCACCGTGCCCGACTTCCGGTTCTCGGGGACGCCCCACCGCCGCTGGGTGCGCCTGGTCGACACCGCCGGCTGGGCGGAGAGCGTCGGCAATTGCTGGCCGGCCGAGCAGGCCCAGGTCGTCGGGGCCGACGGCTACACGGTCGGGCCGTGGTCGTGCGTCCTGTTGCAGGCCGTCGAGGGACGCGTGCCGCGCCGCCGCGCCCGCCTCCGGGCGCGCCTGAGGTGACCCCGCGGACGGCCCGCCCGGGCTGGAGTCGCGGCGCGGCCGCCGCGGTCGCCGGCCTGGGGTTGCTGGCGGTGGCGGCGCTCGCCGGGCGGGCGATCCTGACCGAGCCGGCGCCGCGGCCGACGCCGACGCGGGCCGCGGCGTCCGTCGCCTTCCCCAGCGCCGAACCGTCCTTCGACGTGCAACTGCCCCTCACCACGACCGAGGTGGCCGCCGGCCGGCGGGTCAGCATCGAGGGCTCCGGGCCGCGCCAGATCGCCTACCGGGTCGCGGACGGCCACCCCGTCGTCGCTCGCCTCGACTGCCGGCTGTGCCACGGCACGCTGGTCTACCTGAGCGGCGGCCGTCCGGAGCCCCTGGCCGCCGGCCGGGCCCCCTGGGTGGGCGAACATCTGCTCAACACCGACCCGGCCGACCGGCGCACCTTGCTGCGCGTGGACGCCGCGGGCGCCTGGACCCTCAGCCTGGTCAGCGCCGCCGACCTGTCCCCGGCGCGCCTCCCCGCGTCCGGCAGCGGTCCCCGCGTCCTGCTCGTGGACGCCCCGGGCTCGGCCGTCGAGGTGACCGCCACCGGCGAGGAGGCCGGCCCGCTGCGGGTCACGGTCCTGCCCCCAGCGGACGCCGCGGGTGCGGCCCCCGGTGTGCCCCCCGCCGTGGCCACCGGACAGTCGTTGACGCTGGCCGTGCCGCGTCCGGCGCTGGTCGCCGTCGAGGGAGCCGGCCCCTGGACGCTGGTGGGGCTCCCCTGACGGCCCCGGGACGGACAGGATGGACCCCATGACCACCCGCACCCTGCTGCTCATCCGGCACGCCGAGGCCGGCCGCGCCCCGTTCGGCGGCACCGACCGGGACCGCCCGCTCACCGACCACGGCCGCGCGCAGGCGTCCGCCCTGGGCCGCCTCATCGCCGACGGCACCCTGCCCGAGCCGGCGGTCGTGTTCACCTCGATCGCGACGCGCGCCCGGCAGACCTGGGACGCGGCCGCCGAGGCGGCCGGGCTCGCCGTCCCGACGTTCGCCGAGCAGGTGCTGTACGGCGCCGACCTCGACGAGTTGGTGGCCCTGGTCCGCGAGGTGAGCGACGCGGTGCCGGCCCTGGCCCTGGTCGGGCACGCCCCCGAGATCCCGGCGCTCGCCCGGCACGTCCCCGACGCCCGCCCCCGGCCCGTCGACCCCCTGTGGGGCTGGCCCCCGGGGGGCATCGGCGTCCTGGAGTGGGCGGGCGGGTGGGGTGCCTTCCCGGACGCCGCGCGCCTGGTCCTCGCCCTGGCCGTCGAACCCGACTGACCGCGCCGAGCGCCGGGGACGACCCGCCCGGCAACCGGTGGGGTCGGTTCCCGCGGTGTCGGAGCGATGTGCCACGGTTGTCCCCGGAAGGGAGTCACCATGAGCGTCCCGCGCACGGGTCCGATCATCACACTGTTCGAGGCCTACGGGGCGGGGGCGGCCGACGTCGGCCCGCGCCTGGCGCAGCGCCTCGGCGTCCCGTTCGTGGGGCAACGGTGGTCCTCGGAAGACCTGGCGGCGCACGAGGCCCGGCAGAAGAAGTCGCCGTTCGACTGGCTGTCCGGCGGCCTCGGCCCGGTGGGGCTGGACGCCGGCCTGGCCGGGCTGGGCGCGAACCGCGCCGACGACGTCCGGACCAACGTGCGGTTCGTGCTGGAGGCCACCGCGCAGGGGGCGGTGATCCTGGGGCGGAACGCGACCGTGATCCTGGGCGACGACCCGCGGGCGTTCCACGTCAAGCTCGACGGCGACGTCGAGGCCCGCGTCGCGCGGGCGGCGCAGGCCACGGGGGCCGGCCGCGACGAGGCGGCCCGCCGGCAGGTCCGGGAGGACCGGATGCGGGCCGAGTTGTCGCTCGTGACCCACAACTGGGATCCCCGGCACGACGACCGGTTCGACCTCGTCGTCAACACCACCCGGCTGGGCGACGACCTGGCCGTCGAGATCATCCTGGCGGCGTTCGCCCTGGCCCGGCCGGAGGCGGCCCGATGAGCGCCCCGGTGACGCGGCGACACTGGCTCGTCGTGGCGGGCGCGTCCTGCCTGATGGTGTTCGGCTCGGCCATCTTCCTCAGCGCCGGGTTCGTGAACCCGGCGATCGCGGCCGACTTCGAGGTCGGCATCGGCCAGGTCACCCTCTACAACTCGATCATGATGCTGGGCGGCGCCGTGTCGACGATCGCCATCGCGCCCCCGCTCCTGGCCCGGCTGGGCACCCGGGTCACGCTGCTCGGGTCGGGCGCCGTGATGGTGGCGGGGCTCGTGGGGGTCTCGCTCGCGCCGTCGTTGCCGGTGCTGTACGCGCTGGCGGTCGTCATCGGCCTCACCTTCTCGGTGTGCACGAGCCTGTCGGCGACGCTCCTGGTCAACACGTGGTTCGAGGCCCGCCGCGGCACGATGCTCGGCATCGTGTTCTCGATCTCGGGGCTGGGCGGCATCCTGCTCGGCCTGCTGATGCCGACGATCGTCTCGACCACCGGCTGGCGGGGGGCCTTCCTGTTCCTGGCCGGGTTCGGCGTGCTCGCCGTGCTGCTGCCCGGGTTGCTGCTGATCCGGTCGCGCCCCGAGGACGTCGGCCTGCAGGCCGCGGGCGCCGAGCCGCTCGACCCGGCGGACGCCGACGCCGCGGCCACCGTGAGCGTGCCCGGCGTCCCCCGGGAGCGGGCGCTGCGCAGCCCGCAACTGGCCGCGCTGGTCGTCGCCCTGGTTCTCTACCACATGGTCCAGGCCATCCAGCAGCACACGATGCCGCTCTACTCCGAGCGGGGGGTGGACGCCGTGGCCGCCGGTTCGCTGGTGTCGCTGATGAGCCTCTGCGTGGTCGGCGCGACCCTGGCCATCGGCGCGGTGGCCGACCGGTTCGGCGTCCTGAGCGCGGTCTGGCTGGCGGGCGTCGCGCAGGCGGTCGCGCTGAGCGTGTTGTGGCTGGCCCAGGGGTACCTGCCGCTGGCCGTCGGCACGGCGGCGCTCTCGCTCAGCACGGCCGTGGCCGGCGTCTGCCTGCCGCTCATCGTGATGCTGGCGTTCGGCCCCCGCGACTTCGCCGGCATCCTGAGCCCGATCATGGCCGCCATCCCGGTGGGGCTGGCGGTGGGGACGCCGCTGTGGGGCCTGATCAAGGACGCCACCGGCAGCTACGGCCCGGCGTTGATCGGCGGCGTCGTCGCCACCGGAGTGTCCCTCGCCTGCTTCACCTGGGCGATCCGCTCGGCGCCGGCGTTCCGCGCCCGGGTCGAGAAGGACCTGGCCCAGACCTACGCGCTGGAGGCGTCCCACGGGGGCTGACCGGGGTCACCCATCAGCCGACGGCGTCCCGGGCGGCGACGAACGCTGCGACGCACGCCCGGACGTCGTCGGTGGTGTGCGCCGCCGACAACTGGACACGGATCCGCGCCTTGCCGCGCGGCACCACGGGGAAGCTGAAGGCGATCACGTACACCCCGTCGGCCAGCATCCGGTCGGCGATGCGGGTGGCGCGGCGGGCGCCGTCGTCGCCGGGGAACATGATGGGCGTGATCGGGTGCGGCCCGATCACGCTGGGCGGGTTCACCTCGAAGCCCGCCTCCGTCATGAGCGCCCGGAACAGCGCCGTGTGGGCGAAGAGCCGCGCGCGGGCGTCCGTGGTCGTCGCGGCGATGTCGAGGGCGACGAGCGAGCCGGCCACGACCATGGGCGCGACCGAGTTGCTGAACAGGTAGGGCCGGGCGCGCTGCCGCAGCAGGTCGACGATCTCCTGATGCGCCGCGACATATCCCCCGGACGCCCCGCCGAGCGCCTTGCCGAGCGTGCCGGTGACGAGGTCGACCCGGTCGCGGACGCCGAACAGCTCGGGGGTCCCGGCGCCGGTGGCCCCCACGAACCCGACGGCGTGGCTGTCGTCGACCAGGACGAGCGCGCCGTGGGCGTCCGCGAGCTCGCAGATGCGGTCGAGGGGGGCGTAGGTGCCGTCCATGGAGAAGACGCCGTCGGTGACGATGACCTTCCGCCGCGCGCCGGACGCCGCGGCCAGTTGATCGGCGAGGTCGGCCATGTCGGCGTTGCGGTAGCGGTAGCGGGCGGCCTTGCACAGCCGGATGCCGTCGATGAGCGAGGCGTGGTTCAACTCGTCGGAGATGATGGCGTCCTCGGCGTCGAACAGCGCCTCGAAGACCCCGCCGTTGGCGTCGAAGCACGACGAGAACAGGATCGCGTCGTCGGTGCCCAGGTAGTCGGCGAGCCGGCGTTCCAATTGCCGGTGCTGGGTCTGGGTGCCGCAGATGAACCGCACGGACGCCATCCCGAAACCCCACCGGTCGAGGGCGTCCCGGGCGGCGGCCACCACGCGCGGGTCGTCGGCGAGCCCCAGGTAGTTGTTGGCGCAGAAGTTGACGGACGCCCCCGCGGCGGTGGCGATGCGGGCGTCCTGCGGGGTGGTCAGGGCGCGTTCGTGCTTGCGGAGCCCGGCCTCCTCGATCTCGCGCAGGGTGGCGGCGTACTGCTCGCGTGCGGCTCCGTACATGCTCAGCTCCAATTGAGAAGGACCTTGCCGCACCGGCCCGACCGGGCGGTGTCGAACGCCGCGGACCAATCCTCGGCGGCGAACCGGTGGGTGATGACCGACCGCACCCGCTCCTTGAACAGCGGCGAACTGTGCAGCATGGCGTTCATCAGGTACCAGGTCTCGAACATCTCGCGGCCGTAGATGCCCTTGATGGTGATCATGTGGGTGATGACCCGGCCCCAGTCGATGGCGTAGGGGCCGTGCGGCAGCCCGAGCATGGCGATCTTGCCGCCGTGGTTCAGGTTCTCCAGCATCTCGGCGACCGCACTCGGTGCCCCCGACATCTCCAGGCCGATGTCGAACCCCTCGACCATGCCGAGTTGCCGTTGGGCGTCCGCGATGCGGGTGGTGCGGCTGTCGACGACGACGTCGGCACCTGCGGCGCGCGCCAGGGCGAGGCGGTCGGGGCTGAGGTCGGTCACCACGACGTGCTTGGCGCCGGCGTGCTGGGCGATCGCGGCGGCGAGGCAGCCGATCGGGCCGGCACCGGTGATGAGGACGTCCTCGCCGACCATCGGCCACTGCAGCGCCGTGTGGGTGGCGTTGCCGAGCGGGTCGAAGATGGCGCCCAGGTCGGCGTCGATGTCGTCGGGATGCTTCCACACGTTCTCGACGGGAATCACGACGTAGTCGGCGAAGCAGCCGTCCCGGTTGACGCCGAGCCCGACCGTCCGGATGCACTGGTGGCGGCGTCCGGCCCGGCAGTTGCGGCAGTAGCCGCAGACGATGTGGCCCTCGCCGGAGACGTGGTCGCCGGGCTTGAGTTCCTTCACCTCGTCGCCGACCGCGACGATCTCGCCGTAGAACTCGTGGCCGATCGTCTGCGGCAGGTGCATCTGGGCGGCGGCCCACTCGTCCCATTCCTGCAGGTGCAGGTCGGTGCCGCACAGGCCCGCCCGCAGCACCCGGATCTTCACCTCCCAGTCGCCGCAGACCGGTTCGGGACGGTCGATCAGTTCCAGGCCGGGGCCGGGCCGCACCTTCGCCAACGCTCGCACGGGTTCATCGTGCCTCCTGCGCCGCCGGCCCGCACCGGCTAACTCCTCAGTTGCGGGCGTCCTGGCGCGGGGCCTCGCCCGGCGCCATCATGGGCGGCATGGACGAGGCCCTGATCCGCCAGCCGCCCCGGCTGAACCCGCTGCTCCGGCTCGGGATCGCCGTGTCCGAGCGCGTCACCGGACGCCGCATGCTGCCCGCCCGCCTGCTGGCCTGGTACCCGAAGGCCGCCGTGGGCGCCGGCGTCCTGGAGTCGCTGGTGGCCCACGACGAGCCGTCGCCGCGGCTGCTCACGCTGGTGCGGGTGACCGCGTCGCTGACCGCCCAGTGCCCGTTCTGCGTCGACATGAACAGTTTCGGGTCGGCCGCCGCCGGGGTGCCGGACGCCGACCTGGCCGACCTGCAGCGTTGGCTGGGGGGCCTGGACGCCGCCCCGCCGGCCGGCTGGGACGAGCGCGAACGCACGGCGGTCGCCTACGCGCGGGCCATCTCGTCGACCCCGCTGGCGTTCCCGCCCGAGCTGACCGCCGCGGTGACCCGGCTGTTCACCGAGCGGGAGGTGGTGACCCTGGCGACGACGGCCGCCCAGGTGAACTTCTGGGCCCGGACGATCCAGGCGCTGGGCATCCCCCCGGCCGGGTTCTGCACCGTTCCGCCGGCCGCCTAACCTGGACGCCGTGCCCGACGTCTCCGCCCTCGCCGCCCTGCTGGCCGGACGCCGTTGGCTCGCCCTGACGGGCGCCGGGATCAGCACCGACTCGGGCATCCCCGACTATCGCGGCCGCGACGCCGGCCCGTACCGGCCGATCCTCTTCGGCGACTTCGTGCGGGACGCCCGCCAGCGGCAGCGGTACTGGGCGCGGTCGATGCAGGGCTGGCGCAGCTTCGGGGTGGCCCAGCCGAATGCGGGCCACGCCGCCCTCGCCCACCTCGGCGTCCCGGTCGTCACCCAGAACGTGGACGGCCTGCACCAGGCCGCCGGCAGCCGCGGCGTCCTCGATCTGCACGGACGCATCGACCGGGTCGTCTGCCTCGGCTGCGGGGCCCTCAGCCACCGGGCGGCGCTCCAGGCCCGGCTGGAGGCGGAGAACCCGGCCGTCACGGGCGCGATCCCCGCCGGCACCGCCGAGATCCGGCCCGACGGCGACGCGGTCGTCGACGACTGGCAGGACTTCGTCGTCGTGCCCTGCGACCGCTGCGGCGGCGTCCTCAAGCCGGACGTCGTCATGTTCGGCGAGTCGGTGCCGCCCGCCCGGGTCGCGGACGCCTACGCGCTCGTGGACGCCGCGGAGGCCCTCGTCGTGGCCGGCTCGTCGCTGACCGTGATGTCGGGCCTGCGCTTCGTGCGGCACGCCGCCCGGCGCGGCACCCCGGTCGCCATCGTCAACCGGGGCGCCACGCGGGCCGACGACCTCGCCGCCCTGAGGCTGGACGCCGGAACGTCCGAGACCCTGGCCGCCCTCGCTCCTTGACCCGGATGGGCAGGGTCACCGTGGTGCCGGTCTTGTCCGCGACCAGCGTGATGACGTGGTCGGCGCTCTTCATGCCCGGCCAAGCCCTGTCCGCTCCACTTTCGGGTGTCCGCTCCCCCTGCAACGGGAGCCGAAGGAGGAAACCGGAGCGAACGGGCGAACCCGGGGTTCCCCCGGCCCCCCTCAGATCAGAGCCAGGCGCGGTGGTACTGCGGCGGGGACAGGACCCCACCGCGCCCCCGGGCGGCGGCCAGCGCGGCGGGCAGGGAGGGGTTCCGCAGCGACTCCCGGCCCAGCAGCACCGCGTCGGCGTCCCCAGCGGCGACGAGGGCGGCCGCGTGGTCGGCGTCCGTGATCAGCCCGACGGCCGCGGTCGGGACGCCCTCGGCGCGCAACCGCCGCGCGAACGGCACCTGGTAGCCGGGCCCCAACTCGATGGGGGCGGGCAGCAGTCCGCCGGACGACACGTCGATCAGGTCCACCCCCCGGGACCGCAGTTCGCCGGCCAGGACGGCGGATTGCTCGACGTCCCAGCCGCCGGGCAGCCAGTCGGTCGCGGACAGCCGCACGAACAGCGGCCGATCCTCGGGCCAGATGGCCCGCACCGCCTCCGTCACCTCGAGCAGCAGCCGCAGCCGGTTCTCCAGCGACCCGCCGTAGCGGTCGGTGCGCTCGTTGCTCAACGGCGACAGGAACTGGTGCAGCAGGTAGCCGTGGGCGGCGTGCAGTTCGACGACGTCCACGTCCGCCTCGGCCGCCCGCACGGCCGCCTCGGCGAAGCGCCGCACGATCGCCGCCACCTCGTCGGCGGTGAGCGCGTGCGGGGCCGGCAGCCCCGGGAACGCCACCGCGGACGGCCCGACCGTCGCCCAGCCGCCCGCCTCGGGCGGCACCGCCCCGCCGCGCGACCCGGGCAGGGCCGGCCACGTCGACGCCTTGCGGCCGGCGTGCGCCAGTTGGACGCCGAAGGCGCCGCCCAGCCGGTGGGCCAGCGCCGCGACGCGGGACCAGGCCGCGCCCTGGGCGTCCGACCAGAGACCGACGTCGTTCGGGCTGATGCGGCCCTCGGGGACGACCGCCGTCGCCTCGGAGATCACGAGCCCGTAGCCGCCCGCGACGCGGGCGGCGTAGTGGGCGAGGTGGAAGTCGGTGGGCAGCCCGTCGGCGGCGGCGGCGGAATACATGCACATCGCCGGCACCCACAGCCGGTTGCGGAAGGTGCGGCCCCGAAGGGTGAACGGGTCGAGGAGGTCGGTCACGGGGCGAGTCTGCCAACTGGAGTGGGATACTCCCAAGCGTGCTGGCCAGGAAGGGTTCGACGCCCCGCCGGGAACTCCGCTCGCCCCGGCTCCAGGCGGTCCGGGCCCGCCTGCGCCGGGTGCGGGTCCCCCGCGGCCTGCCGGAGGCGGTCGGTGCGGCGCTGGTGGCCCTGATGGTCGTCGGCTCGCGGGAGCGGTTCGCGGACGACCGGGCCGGCCTGGTGCTCGAGTTGCTGATGATCCTGTGCGCGGGGGCCGTCGGGCTGTGGCCGGTGCAGGCGAGCATTGCGGCGGTGCTGGCCCTGACGGCCCTGCTCGCGCTGCCGCTGGAGCTGAAGCGCCCCACGATGATCGTGATGACCCTGGTGATCGGCTCGTTGGTCGCCCGCGGGTTCCGCCCGTTGGCGGCCGGGATCGCCGCCTGGTGGCTGCTGGTCACGTTCCTGTTCGAGACGACCCCGCCCCGGCCGTGGCCGCTCGTGCTCGCCAACATGACGTTCTGGGCGGTGACGGCGGCCATCGCCTGGACGTTCGGCGAGGCCGTCCTCCGGCTGCAGACCGTGCAGGAGCGCAACCTGGTCGACCGGACGTCGGCCCTGCAGGCGCAGCGCCGCGCGATCGCCCGCGACCTGCACGACACGGTCGCCTACGCGACCACCTCGATCATCCTGCGTGCCGAGCAGGCGAAACTCCGCGGCGTCCCCGACCCGGAGCTGACCGCCGACCTCGACCACATCATCGCCGCGGGCCGCAACGCGATGCGCGACCTGCGCGGCATGATGGAGACTCTGCGCCGCAACGAACCCCAACTCGCCGACCCCCAGGCCCCGTGGCGCATCTCGTCCCTCGACGACGTGCTGGCCTCCCGGTTGGCGGAGTTGCGCGCGCACGGCTTCACTGTCACCAGCCACGTGGACGCCGACCTGACCGTCCTGCCCGAGTCGGTCCGCGAGACGCTGGCCAAGGTCGTCGTGGAGGCCACGGGCAACATGCTGCGGCACGGCGACCCCAGCGGACCGGCGAGCCTGCTGATCGAGGCCAGCGGCGCGGAGGTCGAGGCGGTCTTCCTGAACAAGGCCGCACCGGCCCGCTCGGCGCGGGCCGACACCCCCCAGTTGGGCCTGGTCGGGGCCCGCGAACGGGTCGAGGCGCTCGGCGGGGAACTCGAGGTGGCGAGCGAGAGCCCGACCTGGGTGATGCGGGCCCGGATCCCGCTGGAGGCCTGAATGACGAGTCCCCCCAGCGACCGGCCGATCCGCGTCATCGTCGTCGACGACGACGGCATCGTGCGCGCCGCCCTGGTCGCCTTCGCGCAGGCGTCCCCCGACCTGGAGGTCGTCGGCAACTACGAGAACGGCGCCGAGGCGATCGCCGCGGTGGACGCCGACCCGGTGGACGTGGTGCTGATGGACATCCGGATGCCGGTGATGGACGGCATCACCGCCGCCGAACGCATCCGCCAGGGCCACCCACAGACGCGGGTGCTGCTGCTCACCTCGTTCGACGAGGACAACTACATGATGCAGGCGCTCGCGGCGGGGGCGTCCGGCTTCCTGCTGAAGGACGCCTCGCCCCGCGCCGTCGTCGACGCGGTCCGGGCCGTCCACCAGGGCACCACGGTCCTCTCCCCCGACCCCCTGGGCCGCCTCCTCCGCGGTCGCCCCGCGCGCTCCGAGGGCCGGCCGAAGCCGCCGCCGCACGTCGACCTGAGCGCGCGCGAGTTGGAGATCCTGGGCCTGCTCTGCCAGGCGCTGAGCAACGCCGAGATCGCGGAGCACCTGGTCGTGAGCGAGTCGACGGTCAAGTCGCACGTGTCGTCGATCATGAGCAAACTGCTGGTCGGGTCGCGCCTCAAGGCCGTCGTCCGGGCCTACGAGTGGGGCCTCGTGGAGCGCTCCCGCTGAGGGCGCGAGGGGGCTCGCAGGGGGAGGCGGACGCCCGTGGAGGGGGGCCCTTCTCCGCTACGATCAGAGGACGTCATGGTGTGGGAGGCTCGATGAGGAAAGTCCAGAAGTTCGTCGTGGCGGCGGCGACGGCCGCCCTCCTGAGCGCCGGCGTCGGCGCCGCCCCCGCGCAGGCCGCCAAGCCCGGCGGCGCGGTCACCCCGCAGGCCTCCAGCATCTGCATGATCTTCCACTGGTGGCCCTTCGGTTGCTGACCCTTGGGGGTCGTCGGGTAGCCTGAACCAGAAACCTACGGAAGCGTAGGTTTCTGATTCCGAAGGGTGCCCGCATGCTCACGTCCGTTCTGTCCCGGGTGGCGACGGCGCTGACCTATCCGCTCGCGCCCGAGGACTTCCTCACCGTGGTCGACCGCCGGCACTCCACGCGGCAACGGCGCGGCGTCGTCACGGGCGTCGAGCACCACGGCGCCGACGTGGCGACGATCCGGTTCCGCCCCGGCCGCGGCTGGCTGCCGCCCCGGGCCGGCCAGTGGCTCCGGGTCGGGGTCGAGATCGACGGCGTCCGGCACTGGCGGCCGTTCTCGCTGTCGTCGGCCGAGGGCGAACGGCCGGCCATCACGGTGGGGGCGGTCGGCCTGGTCTCGGGGGCGCTCGTGCGGGCCACCCGGCCCGGCGACCCCCTCTACCTCGATCAGCCGCAGGGCGACTTCGTGCTGCCCGCGGCCCCGGGCCCGCTGCTCTTCCTCGGCGCCGGCACCGGCCTCACCCCGCTGCGGTCGATGCTCGTGTCGCTGCTGGCCCGCGACCCGGACGCCGACGTCACGCTGCTGCACCTGGCCCGCACCCGCGCCGACGCGCTCTTCGCCGACGAACTGGACGCCCTCGCCGCGGCCCACCCCCGGTTCCGGCTGCTCCGGCGCCTGAGCGGCACCGACGGCCGGCTCGACCTGACCGCGCCCAGCGCCCTGGACGCCCTCGTGCCCGACTGGCGCGCCCGCGCCGCGTACGCCTGCGGCCCCGAGGGTGTCGTGGCGGACGCCGAGCAGGCGTGGGCGGGGGCGTCCGGCCTCACCGTGGAGCGCTTCACGCCGCCCCGGCGCGTGCCCGCCGGGACCGCCGGCGGCCGGGTGACGTTCGCGCGCTCCGCCCGCGTGGTGGACGCCGCGGGCGCGCGCCCGCTGCTGGAGGCCGGCGAAGAGGCGGGCGTCCGGCTCGACAGCGGCTGCCGCATGGGCATCTGCCGCACCTGCCTGACGCGGCTCGACGACGGCCAGGTGCGCGATCTCGGCACCGGCCAGGTGCACGGCGAACCCGGCGACCTGATCCGGCTCTGCGTCTCGGCGGCCGCCGGCGACGTGCGACTCGACGCCTGAACGACGAGGAACCGACCATGACGATGACCCTGACCACCACCGCCCCCACCACCGGACGCCCCCACCCCGGCGCCCACCTGACGACGGCCCAACTGGACGAGTTGGCCCGCGAGGTCGACGCGATCCGCGCCGAGGTCACCGGCGGCCTGGGGGCGTCCGACGCCCGCTACATCCGCGACATCATCGCCCTGCAGCGCACGCTGGAGGCGTCCGGTCGCGCCCTGCTGCTGGCCGGCCGGGCGTCGGCCGCCTGGGTGGCCGGGGTGGGCATGCTCAGCGTGGCGAAGATCCTGGAGAACATGGAGATCGGCCACAACGTCATCCACGGCCAGTGGGATTGGCTGCGCGACCCGGACCTGCACTCCACGACCTGGGAGTGGGACAACGTCGCCCCCGCACGGGCCTGGAAGCACACGCACAACGACCTGCACCACACGTGGACGAACGTCGTCGGGCGCGACGACGACGTCGGCTACAACCTGCTGCGCGTCACCGACCGGCAGCCCTGGACGCCGCGGGCGCTGGCGAACCTGCCGCTCAACCTGCTGCTGGCCCCGTTCTTCGAGTGGGGGATCGCGATCTACGGCCTCGAACTCGTCGACTACCGCGAGGGCCGCAAGTCGAAGGCTGCGTTGCGCCGCGACCTGGCCGAGTTCGCCAAGAAGGCCGGCCGCCAGGGCGCCAAGGACTACGTCGCCACCCCGCTGCTGGCCCAGGCGTTGTCGCGTTCGGGGCTGGCCGCGCTCACGGGCACCTTCGCCGCGAACGTGGTCCGCAACCTGTGGACGCACGCGGTGATCTTCTGCGGCCACTTCCCGGACGGCATCGAGACGTTCCCCGAGGAGTCGGTGGCGCGCGAGAGCCGCGGGCAGTGGTGCGTGCGCCAACTCACCGGCTCGGGCAACATCGAGGGCGGCCGGCTGCTGCACGTCCTGACGGGCCACCTCAGCTTCCAGATCGAGCACCACCTGTTCCCCGACCTGCCGTCGAACCACTACCCGGCGATCGCGCCGCGCGTGAAGGCGCTGTGCGCGAAGTACGGCCTGCCGTACACGTCGGGCCCGCTGCTGCGGCAGGTGGCGCAGACCTGGCGGTCCATCGGCCGGCTGAGCCTGCCGGACGCCGTGCGGGACGCGTGGCCGAACCTCCGTGCCGGACGCCGCCGCGCGGCCCGCGCCCGGCGGGCCGCTGTCGCCGTCTGACAATCGGGGAGTTAGCCCAGATGATGGGCGTTTTAGCCCGAACTACGGCGCTTGCTGGCCGGGCGCCTTAGACTCGTGGGGACCCGACGCGCTTCATAGGAGAAGGCGGTACACGAGCATGACCACGGAGACCAAGAAGGTAAACCGGATCGCGGTCCGGTTCTCGGGCGATTCCGGCGACGGCATGCAGCTGACCGGTGAGCGGTTCACCGCGGACACTGCACTGTTCGGAAACGACCTGGCGACCCTCCCCAACTACCCCTCCGAGATCCGGGCCCCCCAGGGCACCGTCCTCGGCGTGAGCAACTTCCAGCTTCAGTTCGGCGATCACGACATCTACACCCCGGGCGACAACCCCGACGTGCTGGTGGCGATGAACCCGGCCGCCCTCAAGGCGAACGGCAAGGAGGTCCGGCCCGGCGGCCACATCATCGTGGACGCCGACACGTTCACCCCGCGCGCCCTGGAGAAGCTGGGCTGGACGTCGAACCCCCTCGAGGACGGCACGTTCGGCGACTACCACATCCACCAGGTGCCGCTCACGAGCATGACCGTGGGCGCGCTCGCCGAGTTCGACATGTCCAAGAAGGACAAGGAACGCTCGAAGAACATGTTCGCGTTGGGCCTGCTGTCCTGGATGTTCAGCCACTCGCTCGACAACACGCGCACCTTCCTCAAGACCAAGTTCGCCAAGAAGCCGGCCATCATGCAGGCCAACCTGGCCGCGCTCGAAGCCGGCTGGACGTACGGCGAGAACACCGAGATCTTCGGCGTCCGCTACGAGGTGGCCAAGGCTCCGATGGAGCCGGGCGTCTACCGCAACATCACCGGCAACACGGCGACGGCGTACGGCCTGGTCGTGGCCGCCCATCAGGCGGGTCTGCAACTCGTGCTGGGCTCGTACCCGATCACGCCGGCGACCGACATCCTGCACGCCCTGTCGGGCCTCAAGCGCTACGGCGTCATGACCCTGCAGATGGAGGACGAGATCGCCGGCATCGGGGCCGCGGTGGGGGCGTCCTTCGCCGGCAAACTGGGCGTGACGACCACGTCCGGCCCGGGCATGTGCCTCAAGAGCGAGTTCATGGGCCTGGCGGTCATGACCGAGTTGCCGCTCGTCATCGTGGACGTCCAGCGGGGCGGGCCCTCGACGGGCCTGCCGACGAAGACCGAGCAGGCCGACCTGCTGCAGGCGCTGTACGGCCGGCACGGCGAGTCGCCGCTGGGCGTGATCGCGGCCCAGTCCCCCGCCGACTGCCTGAAGGCGGCCTACGAGGCGTGCGCGATGGCCGTCAAGTTCCGGCACCCGGTGATCCTGCTGACGGACGGCTACCTGGGCAACGGCTCCGAGCCGCTGCTCATCCCGGCCCTGACCGACTTCCCGACCATCGAGCCGAACTTCGCCACCAAGCCCAACGCCGTGAACGCCAAGGGCGAGCCGGCCTTCCACCCGTACCGCCGCGACCCCGAGACCCTCGCCCGGCCGTGGGCGGCCCCCGGGACGCCCGGGCTGCAGCACCGGCTCGGCGGCCTGGAGAAGGCGGACGGCTCCGGCAGCATCTCGCACGACCCGGCCAACCACGACCGGATGACCCGGCTGCGCGCCGAGAAGGTCAACCGCATGGTGATGGACGTGCCCGACCTGGAGGTGGTCGACCCCGACGGGGACGCCGACCTGCTCATCCTGGCGTGGGGTTCGTCGTACGGCCCGGTCACGGCGGCCTGCCGCAACCTGCGGCAGCAGGGCGTCAAGGTGGCGCAGGCGCACCTGCGCTGGCTGAGCCCCCTGCCGAAGAACACGGGTGAGGTGCTGCGTGCCTACAAGCGGGTCGTGGTGCCCGAGATGAACCTGGGCCAGTTGGCGAAGGTGCTGCGGGCCGAGTTCCTGGTGGACGTCGTGTCGGTCACGTCGGTGCGGGGCCTGCCCTTCGCCGTCCCCGAGATCATGCATCTCATCAACGCCCACGTCGACGAACTCAACCTCGAGCACGAGGTCAGCGAGGAGGACGAGAAGTGACCACCACCGAGTACAACGACCTCACCGAACTCACCGGGACGGCGTTCGTCCCCCGCGTCGCCAAGGACCGGGTGCTGGCCCGCAAGGAGTTCGTCTCCGACCAGGAGGTGCGCTGGTGCCCGGGCTGCGGCGACTACGCGATCCTGGCCGCCTTCCAGTCCTTCCTGCCCGAGTTGGGGATCGCCCCCGAGAACATCGTGGTGGTGTCGGGCATCGGCTGCTCGTCCCGGTTCCCGTACTACGTCGAGAGCTACGGCATGCACTCGATCCACGGGCGCGCCCCGTCGATCGCCACCGGCATCGCCGCGTCCCGGGAGGACCTGTCGGTGTGGGTGATGACCGGGGACGGCGACGCGCTGGCCATCGGCGGCAACCACTTCATCCACGCGCTGCGCCGCAACGTGAACCTCAACATCGTCATGTTCAACAATGAGATCTACGGCCTGACCAAGGGGCAGTACTCCCCGACGTCCCCGGTCGGCACGGTCTCGAAGTCGTCCCCGTTCGGCTCGGTCGACCACCCGTTCAACCCGATCCGGCTCGCCCTCGGCGCGGACGCCACCTTCGTGGCCCGCACGACGGCGTCCGATCGGCAACACCTGACCGCGACCTTGCGGCGGGCGGCGCTGCATCGCGGGGGGTCGTTCGTCGAGGTGCTGCAGAACTGCGTCATCTTCAACGACGGCACGTTCGACGACCTCAAGGGCGAGGACCACCTGCTGCGCATGGAGGCGGGCCAGCCGCTGATCTCGGGCGACCGGTGCATCGTGCGCGATCCCGTGCGCGGCCTGGTCGTGGTGCCGACGTCGGCGGTCGACCCGGCCACGATCGTCAAGCACGACCCGGCCCACGCCAACCCGGGCGTGGGGTTCGCGCTGGCGTCCATCGAAGGGGCCGACAGCCACGACCTGGTGCCGATCGGCGTCTTCCGGGACATCGTGCAGCCGAGCTACGACGACGCGGTGCGCGAGCAGATCCGCACCTACTCGGAGGCGGCGGGCGGGGAGGCCACGGACGCCGACATCGCCACGCTGCTGGCGGGCCGGAACACCTGGACGGTCAGCCCGTAACGGCTCTCAGACCGTCACGGTGCGGCGGGCTCGGCGCGGACGCGTCCGGGCCCGCCGCCTGCGTCCCCAGGCGGCGGCGAGCACGCGCAGCGGCGACTGCCGGCTGAACAGCAGCAGGCCCGCGAAGACGGCGGCGGCCGCGGCCGGCACGACGAGCCGGGCGTAGTAGGCGGCCCAGGCCAGGGGGCCCCACGGCGTCCACTGCCCGGAGGCCGGCCCCACCTGTCGCCCCACCATCACGGGGGGCTGCCAGTTGTAGGCGCCCCAGGCGACGCCCGCGAGGACGCCGAACGTGGCGACCACCGACGGGCCGTAGGCGGGCGTCCCGCCGCCGAGGCGCCGCATCGCCCAGCCGAAGAACAGATGGGCGACGGCGATCGCGGCAGCGCCGGCCGCCACGACCCACGGCGGCAACAGGCGTCCGGTGTCGAAGGCCCACTCGCTGTTCATCAGGATGCGCCGCGGGATCGACAGCAGGCCCATCGTGGGGATCACCGTGATCGCCCACGCAGCCACCACGGCGACGTGCGCCAGGGCCGCGAGCAGCAGGTCGACGACGAGACCGGCCGACCACGGCCGGCCGCTCGGGACGGTGTCGGGCACGGCGCGGGCAGGTGTCGTCATGGCGCCCATGCTAGCCGTCGCCCGTTGGGTCGCCGCCGGGGGGCGTCCGGGTCTCTCGATTCCCCAGCGGTGGCGGGCGGGCCGGACCAGAATGAGAGGGTGTTGGGAAGCCCGGACGAGTACGAAGGCCAGTCGTACTACGACAAGGTCGGCGGAGCGGAGACGTTCGCCCAACTGATCCACCTCTTCTTCGAAGGGGTCCGTTCGGATCCAGAACTGTTGGCGATGTACTCCCACGACCTCGAGGGCGCGGAGGTGCGCCTGCGGCTGTTCTTCGAGCAGTACTGGGGCGGGCCGCTCACCTACTCGCAGACCCGCGGCGCCCCGCGGCTGAAGATGCGGCACATGCCGTACAAGGTCACCCCGCGCATGCGCGACCGGTGGTTGCAGCACATGCACCACGCGATCACCGTCGTCGGGTTGGCGCCCGAGGAGGAGTTCTGGATGCGCGACTACGTGGAGCGCGCCGCCGACTTCCTCGTCAACGCCGACGACTGAGCCGGGCTCACCCGGGCTGCGAACCGTCGGCGATGGGCGCGGTCGTCGTGGTGGACGCCGTGGGCTCGGCCGGGGTCTGGGTGGCGGCCGGGGTGGGCGCCGGGGTGGGCGCGGCGACGGGCGCTGTGGTCGGCGCGATCGTTGGGGAGTCCGTCGGGCTGGGGCTCGGGGTGGGCGTGCGCTCGGCGTTCAGGGACGAGGCGTCCGCTGCCGGCACGGTCGCGGCCGGTTTCGTGATGCCCTCGACGGTGCTCGTGTAGCCGCCGTCGACGCTGCGGCCGGAGGCCGCCTCCAGCGCGGTGACCACGCCGAACGTCGAGCCGAACGTCAGCAGCGCCGTGATGGCGGCGCCCCCGATCGCGACCCCCAGGGGCACGCGGCGCCGGCGGCGGGTCGTGACCTCCACGGCCGCCAGCACCTCGGTCGCGGGGGCGTCGCTCGAGGACTCGGTGCTCGGCGACCGGCGGGCCGCCACGACCTTGAGGCCCTGGTGGGTGCGCTGCAGGCCGAAGGTGAGGAACGGGGAGATCAGGCCGAAGACGAGGGAGGTGAACGCGGCGCCGATCAGCGTCCCCTGGACCCCCAGGCGGGACGCGAGCACGGCCACGATGACGGAGGTCACCGTGCCGGCCAGCAGTGCGGGCACCTTGATCTCGACCTTGGCGGCCGGTTGGGCGGCGGACTCCAGCGTGGACACATTTTTAGCAGACATGACTAAATAAGTGTACGTCACCGTTCGCCCCCAGCCAACCCGGGGGCGGGGCGTCCGGGGCGGGGCGTCCGGGCCGGGGCGGGGCGCCCGGCTGGCGTCCGGGGCGGGCCCTGGCCAGACTGGGGGCAGCGACGAAAGGACACCCGACATGGAGCACCGCTACCTCGGCAACTCCGGGCTGAAGGTCTCGGAGATCATCTACGGCAACTGGCTCACCCACGGCTCGCAGGTCGAGGACGACCAGGCGACCAAGTGCGTGCAGGCGGCCCTGGAGTGCGGCATCACGACGTTCGACACCGCCGACGTGTACGCCAACACCGCGGCCGAGACGGTGCTGGGCAAGGCGCTCAAAGGCGAGCGGCGCGAGTCGCTGGAGATCCTGACCAAGGTCTACTGGCCGACCGGGCCGCAGGGCCACAACGACTGCGGGCTGTCCCGCAAGCACATCCGGGAGTCGATCGACGGCTCCCTGAGGCGGCTGCGCACCGACTACGTGGACGTCTACCAGGCCCACCGCTACGACGTCGAGACCCCCTTGTGGGAGACCATGCTGGCGTTCGCCGACGTCGTGCGCTCCGGCAAGGCCCTCTACATCGGGGTGTCGGAGTGGACGGCCGACCAGATCCGCGAGGGCCACCGGCTGGCCACCGAGATGGGCGTCCAGCTGATCTCCAGCCAGCCCCAGTACTCGGCCCTGTGGCGGGTCGTCGAGGCCGAGGTCATCCCGACCAGCCAGCAGTTGGGCGTGAGCCAGATCGTCTGGTCGCCGATGGCCCAGGGCGTCCTGACCGGCAAGTACCTGCCCGGGCAGCCGGCGCCCAAGGGGTCGCGGGCCACCGACACCAAGGGCGGCGCCACCATGATCAAGCGCTGGATGCGCGACGACCTGCTCGAACGCGTGCAGGGGCTGCGGCCCGTCGCCGACGAGTTGGGCCTGACGATGGGCCAACTGGCCGTCGCCTGGGTGCTGCAGCACCCGAACGTCGCCGGCGCGATCGTGGGCGCGACGCGGCCGGCGCAGGTGCGCGAGAACGTCGGCGCCACCGGCGTCCGCATCCCCCCGGAGCTGATGCAGCGCATCGACGACGTCCTCGGCGACGTCGTCGAGCGGGATCCGCGCAAGACCTGGGAGAACGCCCCGAAGCAGCGTCCCTGCTGATCGGGCGTTGTGAATTGAAATACCGGACGCCCCCGCCGCGGCACTCGCTGCCGCGCGGGGGTGCCGGAGCACCGGGTGCGTCGGGTTTACTGCGGCAGGTACCACCACCTCGATGAGGAGTCCCATGCAGAATCCCCGCATCGCCCGACGGCTGGCCACGCTCGCCGCGGCGGGCGCCCTCGCCCTCGGCGCCGTGGCGGCCACGCCCGTCCACGCCCTCGACCCGAACACGGACGGCGCCGTCGTGGCCGGCCAGGACACGGGCAGCGCCATCGTCCAACTGAGCGCCGCCCCGCTCGCCACGTCGACGGCCGTCGACAAGCAGCGCAACGGCAAGGTCGACCTCGCCGGGGCCAAGACGAAGTCCGTCGCGGCCCAGTTGGTGGCGCAACGCAACGCGTTCCGGCAGTGGCTCAAGTCCAACGCGCCGAAGGCGAAGATCACCGGCGAGTTCGACTTCGCGCTCAACGCGGTCTCCGTCAAGCTCAACGGGACGCCGCTGGCCACGCTCGCCGCCGCGCCCGGCGTGACCGCCGCGCAGTACGAGAAGGTGTACACGCCGCAGGCCGTCGCGGACCCCGACCTGGCGATCATCAACGCCGTGCAGGCGTGGAAGGCGTCCGGCTTCTCGGTGAGCGACTCCGACCCGAAGGACTGGGCGGGCTACGGCGTCAAGGTGGGCGTGATCGACACCGGCATCGACGCCACCCACCCGTGCTTCGACGACACCGGGTTCCCGAAGACCACCCAACTCGGCGACACCCGCTACACCAACAACAAGGTGATCGCCGCCCGGGTGTTCAACAACCGGATCCAGCAGAACAAGGTGACCCCGGAAGCCGTCCAGGAGCACGGCACCCACGTCGCCGGCACCATCGGCTGCAACCTGCTCACGCCCGCCGCGGTCGACGGCGTGACCATCCCGTACGACCCCAGCGGGGTCGCCCCCGGCGTCCAGTTGGGCAACTACAACGTGTTCCCCGCCCAGATCGAGAGCGCCCGGTCGGCGGACATCTTCCAGGCGATGCAGGCGGCTGCTCAGGATGGCATGGACGTCCTCAACATGTCGCTCGGCGGCGGCGCCAAGGGCACCAACGACCTGGAGAGCCAGGCCGTCAACAACCTGGACAGGGCCGGCATCGTCGTCGCGGTCGCCAACGGCAACGACGGCCCCGGCTACTTCACCGCCGGCTCGCCCGGCACCGCCGAGCGCGCACTGACCGCGGGCGCGGCGTCCGTCGGGCACTTCGTCGGCCTCACCATCACCGGCGAGGGGGTGTCCGCCACCGCCGCCACCGGCGACTTCGGCGTCCCCGAGGCCGCGGTCACCGCCCCGCTGAAGATCGTCACGGACGCCGGCGCCCTGACCAAGGGCTGCGCGGCCTTCGAGACTGACGCCTACAAGGATGCGATCGCGGTCATCTCGCGGGGCTCCTGCACCTTCAGCAACAAGGCCTTCAACGCCGAGAAGGCCGGGGCGAAAGCCGTCATCGTCGTCAACAACGTCGCCGGCGACCCCTCCTCGATGGCCGCCGACCCGTCCTACCCGACCACCATCCCGGCCGTCATGGTGGGGCTGGGCGACAAGCAGCAACTGGTCGAGAACGACGGCACGAGCGTCACGATCGACCCGGCCCTGTCCTACTTCCGGCACCCCGAGAACGACAACATCCTGGCCGGCTTCTCGTCCTGGGGCCCGACCACGGTCGACCTGCAGATCAAGCCCGACGTCGTGGCGCCCGGCGTGAACGTGCTGTCGTCGATCCCGCTGTCCTACTGCAAGGACGAGACGGTCGGTTGCTGGGCCTTCTTCAACGGAACGTCGATGGCGACCCCGCACCTGGCCGGCATGGCGGCGGTCGTGCGCGACGTCCACCCGACATGGGCGGCGTGGCAGATCCGCTCGGCGATCGTCAACACCGCCGTGCAGGACGGCGTCCTGGACACGGCGACCGGCACCACGCCCGAGACCGACGTGATGAAGGTCGGCTCCGGCCTGGCCGATCTGGAGGCGTCCGTGGCCGCCATCGTGGCGCTGGACCGCCCGAGCGTGTCGTTCGGCGCCGTACCGAAGGGCAGCGCCGCCGGCAGAACCCAGCAGGTCACGGTCACCAACCTGACCGACGCCTCGAAGGAGCTGGCCGTCAGCGTCGGCGAGCAGCAGGGCCCGGGCAGGTTCACCGTCGACCGCTCGTCGGTCACCCTGCCCGCGAACGGCTCGGCGACGCTCACCATCACCTACGCCCACCCGGCGGGGACGAAGTCCGGTTCCTTCAGCCAGGCGCACCTGCACCTCGGCGACGCCGCCCACGCGGCGCTGTGGGCCATGGCCAAGTAGGTCACCAACGAAGGCCCCGCCCCGGTTCATCCGGGGCGGGGCCTTCGCCGTCCCCGGGCCCGTACCGTGGTGCCATGCCGCTCCACCTGCAGCGCCAGCGCGAGATCATGGAGATCCTCACCCGCAACGGGTTCGGGATCCTGGTGACGGCGTCCGGGCTGGCGAACCGGCTGCTGAGCCGCCGTATCGTCCACGCCCTCACCCCGGTCGAGTACCGCGTCGACGAGGCGCTGCGCTCCCCCGCGATCGTCCGGCGCACCCTCGAGGAACTGGGGCCCACCTTCATCAAGCTCGGGCAGATCCTGTCGACGCGCGCCGACCTGGTGCCGCCCGCCTTCCAGGTCGAGTTGGCCAAGCTGCGCACCGCCGTGCCGCCCGAGCCGTTCGCCGGCGTCCGGGCGACGGTCGAGGCCGAACTCGGCGCGCCCCTGCCCGAGCTGTTCGCCACGTTCGCCGAGCAGCCGCTGGGCAGCGCGTCCATCGGGCAGACGCACGCGGCCACCCTGCCGGACGGGCGGCCCGTCGTCGTCAAGGTGATGCGCACCGGCGTGGAGCAGGCGCTGCGCACCGACATCGAGATCCTGCGCGGCCTGGCCGCCCAGGTGCAGCGGCGGTGGGCGCAGGCCCGCAACCTCGACCTGCTCGGCTTCGTCGACGAATTCGACCGCCAGATCGCCGGCGAACTCGACTACGCCCGCGAGGGCCACAACGCCGAACGCATCGGCGCCAACTTCGCCCACCGGCCCGGGCTGCGCGTCCCCGCCATCCACTGGGAGGCGTCCACCGGCCGGGTGCTCACCATGGAGCGGCTCGACGGCGTCGCGATCGACGACGTCGCCGCCCTGGACGCCGCCGGCATCGACCGGGTCGCGCTCGGCAAGCGGGCCGCCACCTTCATCCTCGACATGGTGCTCATCGACGGTTTCTTCCACGGCGACCCCCACCCCGGCAACCTGCTGGTGGCCCCCGACGGCGAGATCCAGCTGCTCGACTACGGCATGGTCGGGTCGCTGTCCGAGAGCCACCGCCGCCAACTGGTGGCGCTGGTCGCCGCGTTCGCCGCCCGGGACGCCGTGCACCTCGCCGACGCCGTGCTCGAACTGGCCCCGCCGATGGGCCGCGTCGACCGGCCCACCCTCGACCGGGCCCTCAACCACCTCATCGCCGAGTACGCCGACAAGACGCTCGCCGAGGTGCCGATCGTGCCGGTCTTCAACCAGTTGCTGGAGATCCTGCGCACCCAGCGCCTCAAGCCCCCGCCGGAACTGTCGATGGTCGTCAAGATGCTGACCATGGTGGACGGCCTCGGCCGCGTCCTCGACCCCGGTTTCGACATGCTGGGCCTGCTGCGCCCCTACGGGGTCAAGTTGCTGCGGCAGCGCATCGAGCCGGACGCCCTCCTGCGGTCCCTGTTCTCGGTCGCGTCCGAGGCCTCCGCGCTCGGCGTGGAACTCCCCGAGCAGGTACGCCGGCTGCTGCGCCGCTACGAGACCGAAGGCGTCCACCTGACCGCCGACGAGCGGTCGCTGGAGCCGGTCCTGCGCCACCTGGACGCCCTCGGCGACCGCCTGGTCGCCGGCATGCTGCTGGCGTCCCTGATCAACGCCGTCGGCGTCCTGGGCGCCACCGACCACCGGTGGCTCGCCCAGGCGCGGGGGCCCCTGCTCATCGCGGGGTCGACGGCCGCCGTGGGACTCTCAGCCTTCCTGCTGGATTCCCTGCGCCGACGACGCTGAGGACGCCGCACCACACCGTGAAGGCCACCAGCGCGACGTTGCGGGCGGCGAGCACGTAGACGGGCAGTGCGCGGTCGCCCGCGAGCAGGTCGTCGTAGAGCACCGGGTACACCAGCGCGGTCAGCCCGACCAGCACCGCGACGCCCGCGAACGTGAGGGTCGCCCGGGCCGGGCCCGCGGCGTCCGCCGGATGGCGCCAGGCGTGCCCCAGCAGGGCGGACGCCGGGGCGGCCAGCCAGAGCACGTACTGCGGGCTGAGCGCCGACGAGGTCGCCATGAACGCGGCCACGGCGAACAGCGCGAGGTGCGCTGCGGCGTCCGGCGGGCCCCCGACCCGGAACCACCGCACCAGCAGCACGCCGAAGACCACGAGGGCGCCGAGGGCCGCCCCGCTCGTCCCCGCCAGCAGGGCGTCGGTGCCGGGGCCCGTGATCTCGTAGGCGTTGAAGGGGCTCCAGATCACCGCGAAGGCCGGGTCGTCGAGCCGCTCCAGCATCGGGCCGGTCGCCGCCACGGACTCGATCTGCAGCCCGCGATCGCGTTGGAAGCCCAGCGGCGACCAGAGGCGTCCCCACCCGGCGGCGACGACGCTGGCCGCGACCAGGACGCCCCCCGTCCCGCCGAACGCGAGCAGGGCCCGCCGGCGCGACCGGGCGGCCCCCACGGCCGGTCCGGCCAGCAGCGCGGGCCAGGCCTTCACCCCCGTCGCGACGGCGACCAGCACGGCGGACGCCGTCCCGCGGCCCTCCAGCATGAACAGGACGGCCGCGCCGACCAGCGCTGCCACCACGAGGTCCAGCCGGAGCAGGGCCAGCGGGCCCAGCACGGTCGCCAGCAGGATCCAGGCCACCACCCCGACGGGGCTGGTGCGGACCGCCAGCAACAGCACGAACGCGGCGTCCACCGCGACCACCAGCGCGAGGAACCCCAGCCGGTACGCGGCGTGATCCTGGGCGCCCAGCCACCAGGGCAGCATGAGCAGCATCGCGGCCGGCGTGGGGTATTCGGGGGCGAGGACGGCGAGGCCACCACCGGACGCCGCCCGCTCGGCCTGGAGGAAGTAGTAGTAGGTGTCCGAGTAGGCGTCGGGGCGCACCACGTGGGTCACCAGGGCCACCCCTTTGGCGAGCGCCCACAGCAGCAGCGCCGGCCCGGCCGTGGCGGCCGCCCGGGCCGCCCCACGCGGCGCGTCTCTCATGGATTCACCCATCCCCGGCGGTTCCGACTGGCACGATGGCAACAAGCAGCCACACGGTGCCTGCTGTGCAGGGGCACCCTAGTTTGTTCCAGAAAGCGGACGGCGATCGACACCGTCCGATCCCTATCCAGGAGGACCTCAATGACGACGCAGTCCGCTTCGACTGCCGAGCCGCAGGCCGCGGCCGTCCGCCCGTTCGGCTGGCGCGACAAGATCGGCTACGCCGCCGGTGACCTCGCCAACGACATGACCTTCATGATCCAGGCGTTCTTCTTCACCGTCTACTTCACCAAGGTGATGGGCATCGACCCCGTCCACATCGGCCTCCTGCTGCTGGGCGCCCGCATCCTCGACGCCTTCACCGACATCGGCATGGGCCGCATCGTCGACACGATGAAGCCCGCGAAGGACGGCAAGTTCAAGCCGTGGATCCGCCGCATCGCGATCCCCGTGGCCCTGTCCTCGGCGCTCATGTTCCAGAGCTGGTTCGCGCAGGCCGACTACGGCGTCCGCCTGGCCTGGATGGTCGGCTTCTACTTCCTGTGGGGCTCGATCTTCTACACCGCGATCAACATCCCCTACGGCTCGATGGCCTCCGTCATCTCCGCCAAGGCCGAAGAGCGCGCCGAACTGTCCGTGTGGCGTTCGACCGGCGCGCAGGTCGCCTTCCTCGGCGTCTCGACCCTCCTGCCCCTGGTCGTCTTCCAGGGCAAGAACGTCAACGCCATGGGCTTCAGCCTCTCCGCCGTCGTCATGGGCGTCCTCGCCATCTTCTTCTACGGCGTCCTCTACTTCAACGTCGAGGAGCGCATCCAGGTGGCCCCGAAGCCCAAGGGCGAGGGCCAGTCCTTCGGCGACCTGGTCAAGTCGCTGTTCACCAACCGCGCCCTGCTCGCCATCGTCCTCGCCGCCCTGCTGCTGCTGCTCGGCAACCTGCTCAACGGCGCGGTGGCGTCCTTCGTCTGGCTCGACTTCTACGGCAACGGCCAGCTCCAGTCCGTGTCCAGCCTGATCGCCACGCTGCCCGCGTTCCTGCTGATCCCGGTCGCCGGCGCCCTCACCAAGCGGTTCGGCAAGACCGAACTCGGCATCACCGGCACCCTGATCTACGTGGGCGTCATGCTGGCGCTCTTCCTCATCAAGCCGGCCAGCCCGTGGGTCTACATCGTGATGTTCGCCATCGCCAGCTTCGGCCTCGCGATCTTCAACTTCCTGATCTGGGCGTTCATCATCGACGTCATCGACTACCAGGAGGTGCGGACCAACTCGCGCGACGACGCCACCGTCTACGCCGTGTACTCCTGGGCCCGCAAGCTCGGCCAGGCGGCCGCCGGCGGCCTGTCCGGCTTCGCCCTGGGCGCCATCGGCTACCAGACCTCCAAGGCCGGCCAGAACGTCACCCAGTCGCAGGCCACGCTCGACGGCATCTGGCTGCTGGCGACCCTGGCCCCGGCGCTGTTCGTCGCCGGCACGGCCGCGGCCCTGATCTTCATCTACCCGCTGAAGAAGAAGCAGGTCGCCGAGAACACGGCCATCCTGCAGGAGCGCCGCGCGCTGAGGGCCTGACCTTCACGCACACCGCGAACCAACAGCGGGGGCGGACCGATCGGTCCGCCCCCGCTGTCGTGTCCCGGCTCAGTGCCTCCCGGCCGTCAGTACCCGATCGACGTCAGGTACGCCCGGCTGTCTGCGATGCAGTCGAACGGGTCGCGCCCGTACGTCATGTCCTGCTCGATGAAGAAGAACTCCGCGCCGGCCGCCTCCGACGCCGGCAGCAACTCCGGCCAGTTCATGTTGCCCTGGCCCACCTCGGCGAACTCGGCGATGTTCACGAACATGTCGTAGCCCTCCATCACCTTGCCCTCGGCGAAGAGCTCGAGCGCCTTCGGGTTGAGCGCCCCCACGCGGAAGTCCTTGACGTGGATCAGCTTGCACGCCCCCGCGTACTGCTTGAGCATGTCGAGCGGGGCCATGCCGCCGCGCTGCACCCAGTGCAGGTCCACCTCGAAGAACAGGCCCGGCGCCACGCGGCGCACGATGTCGAACATGCGCTCGCCACCGAACTTGGCCAGGTCGACGTGGTGGTTGTGGTAGCAGAGCGTGATGCCCTCGGCGGCGAGCCGCTCGGCGGCGGGCTGGCACTCGGCCGCCCACCCCTCGCAGGCCTCCTTCGACACCATGGCCGTGAACGGCATCATGCCGATGCGGGCGAACCGGCAGCCGAGCCGATGGGCGTCGGCGACGATCTTGTCGAAGTGCTCCTCGAGGTTGTCGCCGGTGGACATCGGGCCGGGCTTCAGCGCGACCGAGACCGCGCCGACCTCGATGCCGAGTTCCTGGACGCCGCGCTCCAGGGCGGCCACGTTGGCCTCGTCCATCGGGATCTGCGAGATCTCGACGGCGTGCAGGTCCATCTCGGCCAGGCGCTGCAGCACGGGCCACATGCCCTGCTCGGCGACCTGATCCTTGAGCATCATCATCTGGACACCCAGAACGGCCATGGTCAGCTCCTCGTCTCGAACTTGCCCTCGGCGGCGATGCGCTCGTTGAGCAGCGCCAGGTAGGTGTCGGCGTCGAAGTTCTCCAACGAGACCTCCTGGCCCGTCCAGCTGGACAGGTGGATGGCGTTGGCGAGCCGGACGCCGTGCATGCCGTCGGCGCCGGGGGCGAGCGGCGCGGCGTCCTGCAGGATCTGGGCGGCGAAGTTCTCCATGACGTCGCAGTGCTGCGCGCCCCAGACGCTGCCGTAGTCCTTGGTCTCGGTCGACATCATCGTCGAGGTGTCGAGTTGGCCCATGAACAGCTTGCCGACCTCCTCCATCGACATCTCCTTGCTCAGCACCTGCTCGGGCTCGGAGAGCCGGGTGATCGTCACGGTCTTGGAGTTGTCGACGACGACCTTGCCCTTGTCGCACAGGATCTCGAGGCGGTCGGTGCCCATCATGTCGTGGGTGCAGGTGATGAAGGTGCCGGTGGCGCCGCCGCCGAAGGTGACGAGGGCGTTGACCTCGTCCTCGACCGCGATGTCGCGGCGGAAGCCGTACTGGCACTTGGCGAACACGCTCGTCGGGATGCCGCAGATCCACTGCCACAGGTCGAGTTGGTGGGGGGCCTGGTTGACCAGGACGCCGCCGCCCTCGCCGCCCCACGTGGCGCGCCACGCGGACTGGTTGTAGTAGCCCTGCGGACGCCACCAGGTGGTGATGATCCAGGACGTGTGGCGCAGCGCGCCGAGCTCACCGGAGGCGAGCAGCTCCTTGAGGTCCTTGTAGAGCGGGTTGGTGCGCTGGTTGAAGAACACGCCGAACTTGAGCTCGGGCTTGGTGGCGGCGAAGTCGATGACCTCCTGCGCCTGCTTGGTGTACACGCCGACCGGCTTCTCCAGCAGGGTGTGCATGCCGTGGTCGAGGGCGTAGATGCCCATCTCGGGGTGCAGGTAGTGCGGAACGGTCGTGACGACGGCGTCCACGTCGCCGGAGGCGATCATCTCCTGGTAGTCGGCGTAGAACGGGACGCCGTAGTCGTCCGCCTTCGCCTTCTTCTCGGGCAGGATGTCGCAGATCGCGCCGATCACCATGTTGGGCACCCGGCCGTCGTTCAGGAAGTTGGCGTACATGCCGCCTTCCGCGCCGAGGCCGATGATGCCGAGGCGCACCTTCTTGTCGCTCATGTGTTGTCTCCTTCGTGTGGGAAATCCGACCGGGCGCTACAGCCCGGAAACCTGATACGTCTTCTTGAGGAGGGCCAGGGACTTCAGCGCCTCGGCCGGGGTGATCCAGAACGGCTCCGGATCGGCCAGCTTGGCGAAGAAGTCCCGGATCAGCAGCTCGTGCGACACGCCCCAGTAGGAGCGGCCGCCCGACGGCACCGCCCGCTCCGCCCAGTGGTCGACGCGTCCGTCGCGCCACGCGACCGTGAGGCCGTTGCGCAACGTCACGTAGGCGTTCTCGCAATCGAGTTCGATCTCGACGGGCCGGTGCTGGGGTGCGGTCAGCGTGGCGAAGAACGACGTCTGGACGCCGTTGGCGTGCGTCAGCAGCATCTCGGCCGTGTCCTCGACGTCGATGACGGCGCCGAACTTGTTGGTGGCCACGTGCCCGTGGATGTCGGTGACGTCGCCCAGGAACCACTGCACCAGGTCGAGCGTGTGGATCGCCTGGTTGATCAGCAGGCCGCCGCCCGAGTGCTCCTGGCTGCCGCGCCACGGCTTGGTCACGTAGTAGTCGGCGGTCCGCGTCCACACCACGGACGCGTACGCGCCGCGCACCGCGCCGAGCTCGCCCGAGTCCAGCAGCCGCCGCAGTTCCTGCGAGCTGACGTTGTAGCGGTTCTGGAAGCAGATGCCCACCTTCGGGGCGCCGGGCGGGAGCGCCGCGACGGCGTCCACGAGCCGCTGCCCCTCGGCCAGGGTGTGCGCCAGCGGCTTCTCCTGAATGACATGGACGCCGCGGGCCATGGCCGCCAGGGTCGCATCGACGTGCTGGTCGTGCGGCGTGGTGACGTGGACGACGTCCGGACCGACGGCGTCCACCAACTCATCGATCGTGGCGAACGCCGGGACACCCGCCTCGGCCGTGGCCGCCTCGCGCCGCGCGGGGTCGGTGTCGACGACGCCGACCAGTTCGGCGCCCTCGATGGCGTTCAGCGCCTCGTGGTGGATGACGGCGACGTCGCCCCAGCCGATGATCGCGGCCCTCACTGCCATGCGATCCCCTGCTCCCGGAGGAGGCCGGTGAGGGCCGTGTGGGCCTTGGTCCACAGCTCGGGGCCGCAGAGGCCGCCGAAGGCGTCGAAGTCGCCGAGGTGCGGCTCCAGGGAGAAGAAGCCCTCGTAGCCGTCGGCGCGCAGCGCGGCGATCAGCTCGCGGAACTGACCGTCGCCCTCGCCGGAGGGCAGGACCTTGTTGAGGCCGTCGACGACGACGGTGGCCGAGGCGTCCTTGCAGTGGATGTAGTCGGTGAAGGGGCGCACGAGGGGGTAGGCCTCGTCGACCGGCTTGACGCCGCACTGGACGTAGTTGGCCGGGTCGAAGATCGCCCGGTAGTTCGGGGAGTCGATCGTGGTCATGAGGTCGACGACGCGCTCGGGGATGTCGCCGAAGATGTCCTTCTCGTTCTCGTGCAGCATCGTGACGCCGCCGGCCTCGGCCAGGTCGACCATGGCCCGGGTGCGGGCCATGACCTCGTCGCGGAAGGGCGTCGGATCCTCGCCCTCGGGCACGAAGAAGCTGAACATGCGGATGTAGGGGGCCCCCAGGAACTTGGCGACCTCGACCCCGTGGCGGGCGCGCTCCAGGTGCGCCTCGAAGGGGTCCGTGATCTGGATCTTGCCCAGGTCGGAGCCGACCGAGGACACGCCGATGCCGGCGGCGTCCAACATGGACTTGGCCTGCTGCAACTGCTCGTCGGTCAGGTCGAGCACCTTGGTGCCCCAGGCGCTGCGCAACTCGACGTTCTTGACGCCCAGTTGCTGCAGCAGTGCGATCTGCTCGCCGAGATCACGGCTGATCTCGTCCGCGAAGCCCGTCAGTGTCCATGCCATGTCGGCTGCTCCTCTACGTCGGGTGACGGTGAAGGGGCGCCCCGCGAGGCGAGGGCTCCCGCACGATGCCCCCACGGTAGCCGCGGGGGCCGACGTCCGGGGCTTCCTTGCCACCCGCGCCAGCGGCGTCCCGGGTCGACCCGCGGCCGGCGGGGCTGCCGAATTGTCGGACGGTGCTGGCAGGGTGGTGCTCACCATGGACGCCGCCCCGCTCGACCGCTTCTCGCCCGCCACCGCCGCCTGGTTCCGGACGAGCTTCGCGGCGCCCACCCCCGTCCAGGTGGGGGCGTGGGCGGCCATCGCCGCCGGCCGGCACACCCTGGTCGTCGCCCCGACCGGCTCGGGCAAGACGCTGGCCGCGTTCCTGTGGTCGATCGACCGGCTCGCGGCCGACCCCACGCCGCCGGACGCCCTGCGGCGCTGCCGCGTCGTCTACGTGTCGCCGCTCAAGGCGCTGGCCGTCGACGTCGAGCGCAACCTGCGCTCGCCGCTCGTCGGGGTGGGGCACGCCGCCGCCCGGCTCGGGCTGCCCCGCCCCGAGATCACGGTGGCGGTGCGCTCCGGGGACACCCCGGCCGACGAGCGCCGTCGCTTCGCGAAGGCGCCCGCCGACATCCTGATCACCACGCCCGAGTCGCTGTTCCTGCTGCTCACGTCGTCGGCGCGGGAGGCGCTGCGCGGGGTCGAGACGGTGATCGTCGACGAGATCCACGCGGTGGCCGGCACCAAACGCGGGGCGCACCTGGCGCTGAGCCTCGACCGCCTGGACGCCCTGCTGCCGGCCCCCGCGCAGCGGGTGGGCCTGTCGGCCACGGTGCGGCCGGTGGACGAGGTGGCCCGCTTCCTGGCCGGCGGCCGGCCCACCGACATCGTCGCGCCCCCCGCCGACAAGCGGTGGCAACTCGAGGTCGTCGTGCCGGTACCCGACCTGGGCGCGCTGGGCACGACCACCGGCGACCTCAGCGGGCCGGCCGCCGGCGACCCGCGGCGCACCTCGATCTGGCCGCACGTCGAGGAGCGCATCGTCGACCTCGTCGCCGCCCACCGCTCGACGCTGGTGTTCGCCAACTCGCGGCGCCTGGCCGAGCGGCTCACCGGACGCCTCAACGAGATCGCCGAGGAGCGGGCGGGCGCGGCCCCGGGGGGCGCGGCCCGGCTGCCCGCGGCGGTGATGGGCCAGGCCGGACAGTCGGCGGGGGCGGCGCCGGTGCTCGCCCGGGCCCACCACGGCTCGGTCTCGCACGAGCAGCGCCGCGCCACGGAGGACGACCTGAAGGCCGGACGCCTGCCCGCCGTCGTCGCCACCTCGTCGCTCGAACTGGGCATCGACATGGGGGCGGTCGACCTGGTGATCCAGGTCGAGGCGCCGCCGTCGGTGGCGTCGGGCCTGCAGCGGGTGGGCCGGGCGGGCCACCAGGTGGGGGCGGTGTCGCACGGGGTGTTCTTCCCGAAGTTCCGCGGCGACCTGGTGGCGTCCGCCGTCATCGTCGAACGCATGCGCGCCGGCGCCATCGAGCAACTGCGGGTGCCCAGCAACCCGCTGGACGTGCTCGCCCAGCAGATCGTGGCGATGGTGGCCCTCGACGACTGGGCGGTCGACGACCTGGCTGCGCTGGTCCGGCGCTCGGCGCCGTTCGCCGGGCTGACCCGCGGCGTCCTGGAATCGGTGCTCGACATGCTGGCCGGGCGGTACCCGTCGGAGGACTTCGCCGAGTTGCGGCCGCGCCTGGTGTGGGACCGGCTGACCGGCGTGCTCACCGGACGCCGCGGCGCCCAGCGCATCGCCGTCACCTCGGGCGGCACGATCCCCGACCGGGGGCTGTTCGGCGTGTTCCTGGCCGGCGAGGGCCCCGGGCGCCGCGTCGGCGAGCTGGACGAAGAGATGGTCTACGAGTCGCGGGTCGGCGACGTCATCACCCTCGGCACGTCGACGTGGCAGATCGAAGCCATCACCCACGACCAGGTGCTCGTCACCCCCGCGCCCGGCCGGCCGGGCCGGCTGCCCTTCTGGAAGGGCGACACCCTGGGCCGCCCCTACGAACTCGGGCAGGCCGTGGGGGCGTTCCTGCGCGACCTGGGCGCCACCACCCCGGACGCCGCGGCCGCGCGCCTGCGGGCGGCGGGACTCGACGCGTGGGCGTCCGACAACCTGCTGGCCTACCTGGCCGAGCAGCGCCAGGCCACCGGGCAGCTGCCGACCGACCGGCAACTCGTCGTCGAGCGGTTCACGGACGAACTGGGCGACTGGCGGATCGTGCTGCACTCGCCGTTCGGCGCCGGGGTGCACGCGCCGTGGGCGCTGGCCATCGGGGCGCGGCTGCGGGAGCGCTACGGGGTCGACGTGCAGGCGATGCACGCCGACGACGGCATCGTGCTGCGCCTGCCCGACCTGGGCGGCGACGAGTTCGGCGCCGACCTGCTGGAGCAGCTGCTGCTCGATCCGGACGAGGTCGCCCCGCTCGTCACCGAGCAGGTGGGCGGGTCGGCGCTGTTCGCGTCGCGGTTCCGCGAATGCGCCGGGCGGGCGCTGCTGCTGCCGAAACGGCGCCCCGACAAGCGGCAGGCCCTGTGGCAGCAGCGGCAGCGGTCGGCGCAGCTGCTGCAGGTCGCGTCGCGGTACCCGGCGTTCCCGATCGTGCTCGAGGCGGTGCGCGAGTGTGTGCAGGACGTCTTCGACGTGCCGGGGCTGGTCGAGCTGATGCGGCGCGTCCAGAAGCGCGAGGTGACGGTGCTGGAGGTGGCGACGCCGGCCCCCAGCCCGTTCGCGGCGTCCCTGCTGTTCGGGTACGTAGCGCAATTCCTCTACGAGGGGGACGCCCCCCTGGCCGAGAAGCGGGCGGCGGCGCTGTCGCTGGATCCGGATCTGCTCGCCGAACTGCTCGGCGGCGCCGAGGGGCTGGCGCTGCGCGACCTGCTCGACCCGGCCGCCCTGCGCCGCACCGAGGACGAACTGCAGCACCTCGTCGAGGGTCGCAAGGCGCGGGACGCCGACGAGGTCACCGACCTGCTGCGCGTGCTCGGGCCGCTGACGACGGCCGAGGTGGCGGCCCGCTCCCGGGGCGACTCGGGCGCGGCGGCGCCCGTGGCGGACTGGCTTGCCGGGCTCGAGGCGTCCGGTCGGGTGTTCCGGGCGCGGTTCGGGCCGGGGGGGTTCTGGGTGGGCATCGACGACGCCGGACGCCTCCGCGACGCCCTCGGCGTCCCCCTGCCCCCCGGGGTGCCGGACGCCTTCGCGGCGCCGACCGCCGACCCGCTGGGCGACCTGTTCGTGCGCTACGCCCGCACGCACGCCCCCTTCACGGTGGACGAGGTGGCCGTGCGGTACGGGCTGGGGCGGGCGGTCGTGGCCGCCGGCTACCGGCGGCTGGTCGCCGAGGGCCGCGTCGTCGAGGGCGAGTTCACCCCCGACACCGCCGAGCGGGCCCGGTTCGCCGGCGAGCGGGAACTGTGCGACCCCGGCGTCCTGCGGACGATCCGGCGGCGGTCGGTCGCGGCGCTGCGGGCCGAGGTGGAGCCGGTGCCCCAGGCCGACTACGGGCGGTTCCTGCCGGCCTGGCAAGGGGTGGGGGGGCAGCTTCGGGGCGCCGAGGGCGTCCTGCGGGCCGTCGAGCAACTGGCGGGGGCGGTGCTGCCGGCGTCGGCGGTGGAGTCGGTGATCCTGCCGGCGCGGGTGCGCGACTACGCGCCCGCGCAGTTGGACGAGCTGTGCGCGGCCGGCGAGGTGGTGTGGCGGGGGCACGGCTCGCTGGCCGGGCGCGACGGCTGGGTGTCGCTCTACCCGGCCGACCTGGCCGAGCTCGCGGCGTCCACGGGGCAACCGGAGGGCGACCTGCAGGTGGCCGTCCTGGCGGCGCTGGGGGCGGGCGGGGCGTCCTTCTTCGATGCCCTGGTGGCGGGGTGCGCGACGGCGGTTGGCGCGCCCGGGTCCGGCGCGGCGTCCGACGCGGCGGTGGCCGAGGCGCTGTGGGAACTCGTCTGGAAGGGGCTGGTCACGAACGACACGGTCGGTCCGCTGCGGGCGCGGCTGGGCGCGGGCGCGACGACGCACCGGGTGCGCGCCCCCGCGCCGCGCGGCCGGTACGCCCGGGTGCGGCTGGCCGTCCCCCGGCGGGCGGCGCCGCCCGACGTCGCCGGACGCTGGTCGCGGCTGCCGGCGTCCGGGCTGCCGGTGACACAGCGGCAGCTGCTGCTGGCCGAGGTGCTGCTGGACCGGTACGGCGTCCTCACCCGCGGCCCGGTGCAGGCCGAAGAGGTCGAGGGCGGGTTCGCCGGCGTCTACAAGGTGCTGAGCGCGGCCGAGGACGCCGGCCGGGTGCGCCGCGGGTACTTCGTCGAGGGGCTCGGGGCGGCGCAGTTCGCCTCGGTGGGGGCGATCGACCGGCTGCGGGCGGCCGCCCCGCAGGCCCCGGTGGTGCTGGCGGCGGGCGACCCGGCGAACCCCTACGGCGCCGCGCTGCCCTGGCCCCCGGTCGCCGGGGACCACCGGCCCGCCCGCAAGGCCGGCGCCCTCGTCGTGCTGGCCGACGGCGAGCCCGTGCTGTACCTCGAACGGGGCGGGCACACGGCCCTGACGTGGGGGGCAGGGGCGGGGGCGGAGGCGTCCGAGGGGCGGTTCGCGGCGGCCGCGCAAGCGTTGGCGGGGCTGATCCACGGGGGGCGGCTGGCGGCGCTCACGATCGAGAAGGTCGACGGCGGGCCTGCGCTCGGCGGCGAGCACCCGCTGGTGGCCGCCCTGCTGGACGCGGGGTTCCGGATGACCCCCAAGGGGCTGCGCCTGCGGCGGTAGGGGCTGCGCCGGCGGTCGGGGTGGGGTGGGCGGCGGTCGGGGTTGGGGGGGCGGCGGTCGGGGTTGGGTGGGCGGCGGTCGGGGTTGGGTGGGCGGCGGTCGGGGTTGGGTGGGCGGCGGTCGGGGTTTGGGTGGGCGGCGGTGGGCTGCCAAGCTGGCGCCATGCCCGAAGGCGACACCGTCTGGCGCACCGCGCACCGCCTGAACCAGGTGTTCGCCGGCGCGCCCCTCACCGAGTGCGACCTGCGCTGGCCGGGCCTCTCGACGATCGACTTCAGCGGCGACACCACGGCCGAGGTCGTGCCGCGCGGCAAGCACCTGCTGCACCGCCTCGCCGGCGGCTGGACCATCCACAGCCACCTGCGCATGGAGGGCTCGTGGCGCATCGAGAAGACGGACGCCGCGCCGCCCCGCGCCGAAACGGTCCGGGCCGTGCTGGCGACGGAGGCGTACCGGGCGGTCGGCCGCAGCCTCGGCGAACTGGACGTGGTGCGCACCGCGGACGAGCGCACGCTCGTGGGGCACCTGGGTCCCGACCTGCTGGGCCCCGACTGGGACCTTGAGCGGGCGGTCGTCAACCTGCGCGCCTCGGACGCCCCCCTCGCGGCAGCGCTGCTCGACCAGACGCGGGTGGCCGGGCTGGGCACGATGTGGACCGCCGAGGCGCTGTTCGTCCAGGGCCTCGACCCGTTCGCCCCGGCCGCCGGCAGCGACCCGGAGGTGCTGGCGGCCCTGCTCGACCGGGCGCGCCGACTGCTGCGGGCGAGTTGCTCCTCGGCGGTGCCGACCAGCACCGGCTCGACGCGCCCCGGCCATTCGACGTACGTCCACGGGCGCCGCCACCGGCCCTGCCGGCGGTGCGGCACGCTCATCCGCATGGAGTTCGTCGGCCCGCCCACCCAACAGCGCACGTTGTACTTCTGCCCGCGCTGCCAGGCGGCCCGCTAGGCGGTCGCTCCCCTTCCCGCCATCCGCTCCCCTTCCCGCCATCCGCTCCCCTTCCCGCCGGCCGCTCCCCTTCCCACCATCCGCTCCCCCTGCAACCGGAGCGAACACCAGAAACCGGAGCCGATCCCCCTGGCCGCCCCCTACAAGCGGAGCGGACACAAGAAACCGGAGCCGATCCCCCTGGCCGCCCCCTGCAACCGGAGCGAACAGCAGAGAGCGGAGCCGACCCAGCCCGCGAGACCCGGCCGCCACCCAAGACCCCCGAGTCGTCCAGGACAGGACGCCCGTGGGCAACGACAACGCCCCCACCCACGCGCCGATCCGCTCCCCTTCCCACCATCCGCTCCCCCTGCAACCGGAGCGAACACCAGAAACCGGAGCCGATCCCCCTGGCCGCCCCCCGGAACCGGAGCAAACGCCAGAAGGCGGAGCCGGTCGGCGAGGGCGACGGCGACGGGGGCGGGGTCGGCGACGGGGGCGGGGTCGGCGACGGGGGCGGGGTCGGCGACGGGGGCGGGGGCGTCAGCACTCAGAACCACGACGCTGCCAGCGCGCACTCAGCATCGTCCCGGGGGCCGGCCCACGCTCAGCGACCCCCGACGCCCGCCTTTGACCGGGTAACCGCAGTGTCCGACACCCTGAGGCGCGCCGTTAGCCGAGCGTGTCGTAGACGCCCTGCGCGAACGCGGCCAGGTCGGCCGTCGGCAGGCCGCCCACGACGCGCAGGTTGCCGCCCTCCAGGGGCAGGTAGCAGGCCGTCATGGTCGTCCCGGCGAGCGTGCCGCACGTGGCGCCGCCCACCGTGGACGCCCCGGTGAGGGCGTGGGCCAGGGCGTCGTCGGTGAGCGGCACCGGGGTCAGCGTGACCACCAGGTCGCCGGTCACGGCCGGGTTCGCGTAGAAGCCGGACGCCGCCCCGCCGGCCACCTGCCGGCGCGCCAGCGTCCAGCCGGCCACCTTGGGGGGCAGCGTCTGCCCGGTGGCCTTCTTGGTTCCGGTGAGCGTCTGCGTCGCGGCCGGGGCGGACGGCGCCGCCGCGGACGCCGACGGCGTCCCCTGGTCGCCCGCGGGAACCGCGCAGCCGGCCGGCAGCAGCAAGAGCAGCGCCAACCCGCCCGCCACCGCCGCGCGCCCCACCGCCGCGCGCCGCGCCACCATCGCGCGCCCCACCGCCGTCACCGCGTCCCCCCACCCGAAGCGAACCCACCCGCAGCGAACCGGGACGCCACGGCGTCCACCTGGCGCGGCGTGGCGCCGCAGCGGCGCAGCAGGCCCGCGACGTCCGTCGTCTCGAGGAACGACCGCAGCGCGTCGACGCGCGGGGCCAGCCAGGCGTCCCAGTCGGCGCCCACCAGGTACGGCTCGCGCGGGTGGTGGTGCCGGCGGTGGAACTCGTTGATGCCCGTGGCCGCCCGCACCCAGCCGGCGACGATGGCGTCGTCGGGCACGCCGGCGGCGCGCTGACCGAGTCCGATGACCAGGCCCGTCCGGTCACGGCCGGCGGAGCAATGGACGACCACCCCGCCCGGGGCCTCGGCCACCGCCAGCACGGCGGCCGCCACCCGGTCACCGAAGACGTCCACGTAAAGACCGTAGTGTTCCGGGGAATCCAGGTACGGGCGCAGCGGCTCGAACGCAGGGGCGTCCGGGTCCTCGGTGGGCGTCCGGACGACACGGACGCCCAGCCCGGCCGGGTCGACGCGCGGGTCGTCCGGTCGGGGCGCCAGTTCCCGGTCCGAGCGCAGGTCGACGACGGTCCGGACGCCGGCGCGCCGGGCCGCCGCCCAACCGTCCTCGGTCAGCCATTCGCGGCGGGCCATCCGGAACAGGCCCCCGGTCACCTGCCACGCGTTGACGGCGCCGTCCCAGTCCACTCGCATGAGGGCCCACCCTAGACCCGGCGACCCGGCCCCAGGGGGCAACGTTACCCGTGGGGGTGACACGGCGACCCGTGGAGGGTGCACACTTCCTCCATGGCGAGGATCACCGAGGGGACCCCCGGCGAACAGGCCGAGGTGTGGATCCAGGACCGCGGTTCGTCGACCCCCCGCCTGCGGGGTCGCATCGAGATCGAGGACCTGAGCGATGTGCTGACGTGCATCTCGGCCCGGTCGGGTGCGAACGGGCCGAACAATCCGGTGACCCAGTACATCCTGGCGCAGGCCGCCCAATACTTGGCCGAGCGGCTGATCGAGGACGCGAACCCGGTCCGGGACGGCGGCGAGTCCGTGCCGCGGACGCTGTCGGGGGCGCTCGGCCACCAGCCGTTCATCGAGTCGGTGCTCAACATGAGCCAGCACCAGATGCTGCGCCGCTGGCCGTTGGCCACCGACTGGTACCAGGACGTCATCAACTACGTGATGCGCCCGTCGCGGTTCACGAAGGCGACCGACGAGGTCGCGCGGCGCTTCGACCAGTGGACCAGCGGACGCCTCGGGGAGTTCGTGCGGCAGTTCTCCGACACCGTGTTCGTGCTGGACGGCGACCCGCAGGTGCTGCGGGTGGCGGAGGCCCTGCAGTCGCTCTGGCCCGACTACCCGCCGGTCAAGCAGGCCACCCTGACCTACCACCAGCAGATCCAGACGATGTGGGTACCCCTGTACGCGGAGGGGATGCGCCGCTACGGCCTCAAGCTGCGTCCCGAGTTCACCATGGCCGAGTTGGGGTGGGCGGTCAACGCGCTCCAGACCCGCGAGACCTGGGAGCGGCTGGCCGGCCTGGAGACGACCGCCAGGAGCGGCCTCGACGGCCGGCCCTGGTCGATCACCGCCCGCGCCGGCGTCATGGTGCTGGCGGGCGTCATGGTCGGCGAGGACGGCACCGTGTACACCCCGACCCAGCTGATCGACTTGCTGCCGGTCGCGCAGCGCTGACGCGCCGCCCCGATCGGACGCCGCGGGTGCGGCCCGACCCGTACCCCGTCACTGCCCGGCGATGCCCTTGCGCGCCAGCAGCGGGCCGATCTCGGGTTCCCGGCCGCGGAAGGCGCGCCAACTGTCCATCGGGTCGACGGAGCCGCCGGGGGCGAGCACGGTGCGGCGGAAGTGGTCGCCGTTCGCGCGCGTGGCCCCGCCGTTCTCGTCGAACCAGGCCACCGCGTCGGCGTCCATGACCTCGGCCCACACGTACGAGTAGTAGGCGGCCGCGTAGCCGTGGCCCCAGATGTGCTGGAAGTACTGCGAGCGGTAGCGCGGCGGGATCAGGTCGTAGGTCAGCCCCGCCGCCTCGAGGGCGCGCCGCTCGAACTCCTCGACGTCGGCCCCGGACACGGGCAGGTCGGCGAGCGGCGTCGTGTGCCACGCCTGGTCGAGCACCATCGCCGACCAGGTCTCCAGGTTGTGGAAGCCCTGGTTGAAGGTGTCGGCGGCCCGGAGGCGGTCGGCCAGGTCGGCCGGGATGACGGCGTCCGGCTCCCAGGCCCAGTGCTCGTTGACCTGCGACGGGAATTCGACGAAGTCGCGGGGCGTGGCCGTGCCCGACTTGGACGGATACCGCGACGAGGCCAGCAGCCCGTGCAGGGCGTGCCCGAACTCGTGGAACATCGTGATGACGCCGTCCCAGTCGAGGGTGGTCGTGCCGGCGGGGACGTTGCAGTTGTTGGTGGCGACCGGGCGGTGCCCGAGCAGCCCCGACTGCCGGACGACGCTGTTCATCCAGGCGCCGCCCTGCTTGGTGGGGCGGGCCCAGAAGTCCATGACGAACAGGCCGATCGGCGTCCCGTCGGCCTCGCGCACCTCGTACACCTCGGCGTCGGCGGTGTGGCCGCGCAGGTCGGGCCGCCGCTCGAACGTGATGCCGTAGAGCCGGTGCGCGGCGTCGTGGACGGCGGCCAGCACCTTGTCGACCCCGAGGTGCGGCGCCAGGGCGGCCGGGTCGAGGTCGAACCGCTCGCGCCGGATCGTCTCGGCGACGAACGACCAGTCCCAGGGGGCGAAGGTCTCGCCGGGGTACAGCTCGGCGAAGCGGGCGGCCAGCTCGTCGGCGTCCCGCCGGGCCTGGGCGAGCGCGGCGGGCGCGAGGCGTCCGAGCATGGACGCGACCGCGTCGGTCGTCTTCGCGCACTGCCGTTCGACGACGAGCGCGGCGTGGTGCGGATAGCCCAGCAGCACCGCCCGCTCGGCGCGCAGCCGGGCCAGTTCGACGATGATGGCGCGGGTGTCGGCGGGCTCGGCGGCCCCCTGCGAGTCGGCGCCGAGGCCCCGGGTGACGGACGCCTCGAAGATCCGGCGCCGCAGGGCGCGGTCGGTCAGCTTGGCCAGCAGCGGGTGCTGGGAGGTGTTGACGAGGTCGATCCGGAACGTGCCGTCCGGCTGGCGCAGGGACGCCACCTCCTCCGCCGACAGCCCGTCGAGGTGGGCCTCGTCGGTCACCGTGACGGCGCCCGCGTTGCGGGCCGCCAGGTTGGCCTGCTCGAACTGGGTGCCGACCTCGGCGAGGCGCGTGTTGAGGGCGCGCAGCCGCTCCTGGTCGGCGTCCGGGAGCGCGACGCCGTTGCGGACGAACGCGGCCAGCAGGTCGTCCAGCAGCCAGCGCTGCTCCGCGTCCAGGGCGATCTGCCCGGACGCCGCCCGCTCGGCCAGCGCCCGCAGCCGGTCGTAGGAGGCCCGGTTCAGGAAGATCGCGTCCGAATGCCGCGCCAGCTTCGGGGCGAACTCGGCCTCGATCGCGTCCAGCGCGTCGTTGGTGTCGACCGCCTTGGTGACGAAGAAGGCCGTCAGGGCCCGATCGAGCAGCCGGCCGGACGCCTCCCAGGCGTCGAGCACGTTCTCGACCGTCGCCGGCTCGGGGTTCGCCGCGATCGCCTCCAACTCGGCCAGCGACTCGGCCATGCCGGCCTCGAACGCGGGCGGATAGTGGGCGGGCTCGAGGGCGGCGAAGTCGGGCAGCGCGAAGGGCAGGGCCGAATCGTGCGCCAGCGGATGGGCGGCGTCCAGAGTCATGGGCGCCATCCTGCCAGCTACACCAAAGCCTTCACCGCCTGCAGGGAGACGGTCAGCGCCGCGTAGGTGCCGGTCGGCACCGACCCCTTGTCGTGCAGCCGATTGACCGTCGCGGAGAAGGTCGCCACCTCCTGCGCGGCCCTCTGCCCGGCGACGATCCGGGCGGACGCCTTCGCCCAGTCCGCCTGCAGGGTCCGCTTGGCGGCCGTGGCGGCGTCGTCGGCCGGGGACCAGGCGTCCAGGGTCGTGGTGACGCCGCTCACGGCACCCTGGAGGGCGGCCTGGCCGGCCGACGGCAGGCTGGGCAGGGCGATCGTCGGCAGGGTGATGCTCGGCAGGGTGATGCTCGGCAGCTGCGGCGCGGGCCGGGTGGTCGTCGTGGTCTTCGCGGTCGGCGTCCGGGTCGGGGACGCCGTCGGCGCGGCCCCGCTCTGGGGCAGCAGCGCGGCCAGCCGGCTCCCCGCCAGCGAGACACCCCACACGACCAGCAGCCCCACCATGGCCAGCAGCAGCCAGCGCACCCCGCGGCCCAACCACCGCGGACGCCGCCCGGGGTGCGGCCCGACGCCGGGATCGGCCGAGGCGTCGCTGAGGCGCGCCGACGACGGCGCGCGCCCGGAGCCGGGCGGCAGCACCGCCGTCGCCGGCGGCAGCACCGCCGTCGCCGGCGGCAGCACCGCCGTCGCGGGCGGCAGCACCGCGGTCGCGGGCGGCAGCACCGCCGTCCCGGCCGGCAAGACGGCCGTGACGGGGGGCATAACCGTGGTGACAGGCGGCAGGACCGCCGTGCCGGGGGGCGCCGTGGGCATCGTGGTCAACGTGGCGAGGGTGCCGGCGACCGCGGTCGCGGAGGGCCGGGCGGACGGGTCCTTGGCGAGCATGGCCGCGACCAGGGCGTCCAGTGCCTCGGGCACCTCGGGGCGCACCTGCCGCAGCCGCGGCGGCGGCGCGCTCACCTGCTGCTGGGCGATCGCCACCGAGTGGGGACCGCTGAACGGGGGGCGTCCGGCGATCATGGCGAACAGCAGGCAGCCCAACGAGTACACGTCGGACGCCGACCCGGCGCGTCCGGCCTGGGCCTGCTCGGGGGACATGTAGGCCGCGGTGCCGAGCACGTCTCCGGTGGCCTGCTCGGCGGCGGTCTCGGCCGTGAGCCGGGCGATGCCGAAGTCGAGCACCTTGACCTGGCCGCGGCGGGTCACCATCACGTTGCCGGGCTTGATGTCGCGGTGGACGATGCCGATGAGGTGCGTGGCCTCCAGCGCGCGGGCGACCTCGCCGCCGATGCGGACGGCCTCGGCCACCGGCAGCCGCCCGCCGTCGTGCAGTGTCGCGGCCAGGGAGCGGCCGTCGAGCAACTCCATCACCAGGTAGGCGAGGTCGCCGTCGGTGCCGCCGTCGTAGGTGGTGACGATGGCCGGATGGTTCAACTGCGCCGTCGCGACCACCTCGCGCTCGAACCGCCCGGCGGTGACGGGACCGGTGGCCTGCGTCAGGTCGACCACCTTGACGGCCACCTCGCGGCGGAGGCGCTCGTCGGTGGCGCGCCAGACCTGACCCATCGATCCGGCGCCGATCAGGTGGCGCAGGCGGTACCGCCCCGCGATCAAGGCCCCGGCGTGCATACCCCCGAGTGTACGAGCCGCCGTCAGCCGCCCTGCGTGAGCACCCCCGCGATCGCGTCGAGGGCGACGGCCAGGTCGGCGTCCGACACCCCGCCGAAGCCGAAGACCAGGCCGCGCCGGGACGCCCCGCCCGCCCAGTAGCCGGACAGCGCCGACACCAGGACGCCGCGGCCCGCAAGCGCGGCCAGGACGGCCGCCTCGTCGCGCTCGTGCTCGACGACGACGTGCAGGCCGCCGTCCATGGGGTGCACCCGGACGCCGGGGAGCCCCCGCAGGGCCCGCACCACCTGGGCGCGGCGGCGGCGGTAGAGGTGCCGCATGCGCTGGGTGTGCCGGGTGAGCGCGCCGGAGTCCAGGTAGTGGGCGAGCGCCCGCTGCGTGACCAGGCTCACCGGCTGGCCCAGTTGGGCGCGGACCGCCTCGACGGCCGCCAGCAGCGGCGGCGGCACCACCACGAACCCGACGGCCACCGCCGGGGTCAGCGTCTTGGCGAAGGTGCCCAGCAGGGCGACGCCGCCGCGGTGGTCGAGCGAGGTGAGGGCGGGCAGCGGCGCCGACGTGTACCGCAACTCGGAGTCGTAGTCGTCCTCGACGACCAGGACGCCGTGGGCGGCGGCCCAGTCGAGCAGGTGCAGCCGCCGGTCGACGGGCAGGGAGCCGCCGAGGGGGTACTGGTGGCTGGGGGTGACGATGACCAGATCCGGTGCGGCGGCCGGCAACGCGGCGGTGACCAGGCCCTCGGCGTCCACCGGCAACGGCACGGGCCGCACGCCGAACGCCGCCAGCACCCGCCGCAGGGAGGGGTAGCCGGGCTCCTCGACGCCGACGGTGCGGGCGCCGGTGGCCATGAGCAGCAGGGCGAGCCCCTCGCGGACGCCCGCGGTCACGACGATCTCCGCGGGGTCGCGCACCACCGCCCGCATGCGGCGCAGGTGGTCGGCCAGGGCGGCCCGCAGCGGCGGCCAGCCGAGGGGGGGCATGGGCACGTCGACGGGGGCGTCCGCGGCGCGGCGCCAGGCGGCCCGCCACTGCGGCCCGACGATCCCGGTCTGGGTGGGCTGCCCGGGGCGCAGGTCGATCGGGGGACCGCCCGCCCGCTCGGCGGCGAGGGCGGACGGGTCGGGAGGGTCGGAGGGGTCGGAGACGGGGGCGGCGGAGGCGGGACGTGGGCGTCCGGGCCGGCGGGGATGGACCTCGTGGAGGCGGGGGTTGACCCGGGTGGAGCGTCCGGCGGCGGCCTCGAACCAGCCCTCGGCGGCCAGTTGGTCGTAGGCGGTGACGATCGTGCCGCGGGCGACGCCGAGGTGGGCGGCGAGCGCCCGGGTGCTGGGCAGTTCGTCGCCCGGGGCGAGGACGCCGTCGGCGAGCAGCGTCCGCAGGTGCGCGACGACCTGGTCGGGGAGGGGCGCGGCGGCGTCCCGGTCGATGCTCAGCGGCAACGTGACCGCGCGGGCCGTCCTCATGCGTCCTCCCGGTGGCGGCTGACTGGTCCAAGGATAGTGCCCCGTTTCCGGACCTCGCTTCGGACCAGTAATGCCGTGACACTGGATCCTCGTGACCATCACCACTGCGACCACCGGCACGCCCCTCGTCAAGCGGGGCCTGGCCGACATGCTGAAGGGCGGCGTCATCATGGACGTCGTCACCCCCGACCAGGCGCGCATCGCCGAGGACGCCGGCGCCGTCGCCGTCATGGCGCTCGAACGGGTGCCCGCCGACATCCGCGCCCAGGGCGGCGTCGCCCGCATGAGCGACCCCGACCTGATCGCCGGCATCATCGAGACGGTCTCGATCCCGGTGATGGCGAAGGCCCGCATCGGGCACTTCGTCGAGGCGCAGGTGCTCGAGTACCTCAAGGTCGACTACATCGACGAGTCGGAGGTGCTCTCCCCCGCCGACTACGTGAATCACATCGACAAGCACGCGTTCACGGTGCCGTTCGTGTGCGGCGCGACCAACCTGGGCGAGGCGCTGCGGCGCATCACCGAGGGCGCGGCGATGATCCGGTCGAAGGGCGAGGCGGGCACCGGCGACGTGTCGGAGGCCACCAAGCACATTCGGACGATCCGCCGCGAGATCGCCCAGCTGCGCGCCACCTTCTTGTCCGACCCCGAGGAGCTCTACGTCGCGGCCAAGAACCTGCAGGCTCCTTACGAGCTGGTGCGCGAGGTCGCCGAGACGGGCGAACTGCCGGTCGTGCTGTTCGTCGCGGGCGGGGTCGCCACCCCCGCGGACGCCGCGATGATGATGCAGCTCGGCGCGGACGGCGTCTTCGTGGGATCGGGCATCTTCAAGTCCGGCAACCCGGCGGCCCGGGCGGCGGCGATCGTCAAGGCCACGGCGGCGTTCAACGACCCGGCGGTCATCGCCGAAGCGTCCCGCGGGCTGGGCGAGGCGATGGTCGGCATCAACGTGGCCGACGTGCCCGCCCCCCACCGCCTCGCGGAGCGCGGCTGGTGAGCCCCGCCGGGCGCGCGGCGTCCAAGGGCACGATCTGGACGCCCGACGCCCTCCCGGCCTCGGGGCCGTCGGGGCGGGACCGGGCGGCAGGGCCGGCAGGGCCGGGGGCGCCGCGGGTCGGCGTCCTGGCGTTGCAGGGCGGGGTCCGCGAGCACGCGGAGGTGCTGCTCGGCCTGGGGGCGTCCGTGGCCTACCTGCGGCGTCCGGAGGACCTGGTCGGGCCGGACGGGCTGCGCGTGGACGCCCTCGTGCTGCCCGGCGGCGAGTCGTCCACGATCGACCGGCTGCTGCGGATGTTCGGGCTGTTCGAGCCGCTGCGGGACGCCGTGGCCGCCGGCCTGCCGACGCTCGGGACGTGCGCGGGGCTGGTGCTGCTGGCCCGCACCGTGCTGGACCCGGCGCCGGGGCAGCGATCGCTGGGCGTGCTCGACGTGGACGTGCGCCGCAACGCGTTCGGGTCGCAGGTGGACTCGGCGGAAGTGGCGCTCGACACGACGCTCGGCCCGGCGCGGGTGGCGTTCATCCGGGCGCCGCGCGTCGAGCGGGTCGGGGCCGGCGTCGAGGTGGTCGCGCGCCGCGACGGCGGGATCGTGGGCGTCCGGCAAGGGGCGATGCTGGGGGTGGCGTTCCATCCGGAGCTGACGGGCGAGCCGCTGTTCCACGCGGCGCTGCTGCGGGCGGGGGGCGGTAGAGTGCCCGCGTGAGCGGTCCCGCTGAGAAGCCCCTCAAGAGCACGGTCACCCCGGTCGCGCGCCGAGGTGAAGATGTGCTGCGCGAGTCCGGTCCGTGGACGGGCACCGTGCAGAAACTCCTCGCCCACCTGCGGGACGCCGGCGTGACGTGGTGCCCCGAGCCGCGCGGCTGGCACGACGACGGCCGCGAGACGGTGTCGTACCTCAAGGGCAAGGTGCCGACGTATCCGCTGCCGGAATGGGTGTACGAGGAGGAGGCGCTCGTCACCGCCGCCCGCTGGCTACGGCAGTTGCACGACCTCACCACCGAGTTCGACCGCCCCGAATACGTGTGGCGGGCCGCGCGGCACCAGCCCGCCGAGGTCATCTGTCACAACGACTTCGCCCCCTACAACATGGTCTTCAAGGACCATCAGCTGATCGGCGTCATCGACTGGGACTTCGCCTCCCCCGGCCCCCGCCTGTGGGACCTGGCCTACCTCGCCTACCGCATGGTCCCCCTCGTCGGCCCCTACAACCCGGACGCGCCGAAGACCTCCAAAGACCTGATGGCCCGGCTGCGCCTGCTGCGCGACACGTACGGCTCGGATGCCTCGACCACCGACCTGCTGCACACCGTGGTGGCGCGCCTCGACGAGCTGGCCACGTTCACCCGCGGCCAGGCGAAGCGCACGAAGAGCGCCGAGTTCGCCGAGCAGGCCGCCGCGTACGAGTCGGACGCCGAGTTCCTGCGCACCCTCATCCTGCCCCAGCCCCCGGCGGGGGCGGCGAAAGCCTGAGCCTGGACTCCAGCCCGCCGGCGCGGAGGACCCCTCCGCGTTCGTCCACGACCTCGGCGACGGGCTCGCCTCTGGATATTCCCCGGACAATGTGAATCTCGAGCCGATTTGAACGTTCCAATTCACAGTATTCGTGGAATATCCATGATCGGAGCCGGAAGGGGTCGCCCTGCGCCGACGGTCGAGCGCGCGCCCGCAGCGTGTGGCCGCCTCCGGGTCGGGGCGTCCGCGCTCCCTCAGCCCTTCCGGGCCCATCTCAGCGACCCGAACGAACCGGACAGCCGCTCCATCAACCCGGGCAGCCCGCCCAGGTCCAACCGCTGCAGTTCCGCCTCGGCCCCCGCCGGGTCGAGCGTGCCCGCGTTGACGCGCTTCACCACGTCGAGGCCCTCGGCCAGCTTCGGCGGCAGGTCCTTGACGCCATAGCCCTGCCGGGCGTAGCCGTCCCGCACCCCCTCCAGCGTGTGCACCGCCTTGCCGGCCTGCGTGTAGGCATCCACCGTGTTCCCCTCGTGGTAGGCCTCGGCGACCTTCGTCTCGTAGGTCTTCCCGAGGCCGTCCGGATCCAGCAGGGTGCCGCGGCCGTCCTCGACCATCTGGACGCGCGGCTCGACCTGCACCTGCTCCCACGTGCCGTCCGCGTTCCGGACCCGCAGTTGGTCGGCCATGTCGACGGACGCCTCCGCGTGGTACTGGTCGGTGGCCAACTGCTGGTGGTCCTTCGCCCACGTGGCCGCCCCCCGCGGATCCGTCGGCCCGCCCGTCTCCTCGGCGAAGATCCGCTGGGACGCCTCCGTCCACAACTCCTTCTTGATCTCGATGAACACCCTGCGCGGCGGCTGCACGCTGTCGTCGAGATGGGTGTACCCGACCCGGTAGTCGCGGTCGACGCCGCTCTTGGTGCCGAAGAACTCCACCTCGACCGTGCGGCCCGGCACCTGGGGGAACGTCTCCGGGTGCGCCGCCATCCACTCCTTCAGCCGGGCGTCGTGCGCGTCGTAGATCCGCTGCCGCTGGTCGGTGTACGACCGCCACTCGTCCGGATGGTTCCTCTTCAGCGACCGCATCGCGTCCGGGTCCCGCAGGATCTCCAGCACCGTCCCCCGGTCGAGCGGCCTCCCCGCCGCCCCCCTCGCCCGGATCTCCGCCGCCATCCCCTCGGCGCGGCTCCGCGGCGTCCCCGGCCTCTTCGGTGCGGACGCCTCGGCGTCCGGCTTCGCCCCCGGCTTCTTCGCCCCCGGCTTCTTCGCCACCCCCGGCGGCTCGTCCGGTGGCGGCGTCTGCGGCAGCGTGCCGGCGCCCTTGCGGAGGAAGTGGATGAGCGCCTGGTCGCGCAGCATCCGCACCGTGGCGAGGGCCGCCTCGGTGATGCGATGCTCCGGGTCGAGGTACCACTCCTTGCCGAACGTGTAGGCGATGAACACGGCCCACACCTTGGCCCGGCTCGCCCCCGACATCTTCTCCAGGAAGTCGGGGTCGGTGAACTGGCCCTCGGCCACCGACACCGCGAGCACGACCTGCTCCCGGCCCCAGTCCTCCAGGCTCTTCCCGTCCAGGTAGGCCGTGATGGCCGACACCAGCACCGGCTTGAGCAGCCCGACCGCGATGCCTGCCGCCGTGCCCGTGATGCGTCCGCTCACGACCGAGAACGCGATGTCGCCGCACCAGGACGCCCAGTCGAGGACGCCCTCGGCCTGCTCGTAGGTCCACGCCGTCGTCAGGTAGTCGGCCGCCTCGGCGCGCAGGGCGTTCTCCGACAGCGACCAGATCCGGCGGCGCAACTCGTGCAGCGCCTCCGCGCCGACCTTCGGCCCCCGCTCGTACACCAGCGCCCGCAACTGGGCCTGCCGGTCGCGCGGCGCGTAGGCGTCGATGATCCGGAGGCACTCGGCCTGCTCCTCCTGCCACACGGCCGAGAACGGCGACATGTCCACGCCGTCCAGCACCAGCGGCAACGCCCGCGCGAACGCCGCGTCGTCGGGGCCGGCGGCCGCGGCGTCCAGGATGGCGGGCAGCGGGTCGCCCGACGTGGGCAGCCGGCGGCCCAGGACCAGCCGGTACGTCGCCGCGGGCCGGTTGCCGGGCCGCAGGCCGGTGAACTCGACCGCGAACTCCGGGAACCCCAGCGCCGTCCGCCCCGGCGACGGGTCGGCGCCCCCCGGCGTCCACTCCACGCTCGCCGAGCGGCCCTCGTCCAGGACCACCCGCCCGGACGCCTCCCGCACGTACACGCGGGCGTCCACCAGGGTCGGCTGGCCGGCGCCCGAGGCGTCCACATGCAGGACGCCGTCGGCGCCGGCGCCGATCGGCTCGAGGAACAGCCCCTCCCGCACGACGACGACGCGCAGGTGCCGCGCCAGGGGGTCCCAGCCGTCGGCCGCCGCCGTGACCACCAGGGTGGACGCCTCCTCGGCGACCCCCGGGTCGGGCAGGCGGGCGGCGTCCTCGACCACCCGCACCAGGGCCGTCGACGCCGTCTGCGGCCGCACCTCGAACCGGGCCACCGGGCGGTCGCCGTCGCGCCAGTGGGCGGCGAACGTCCACGGCCCGGGGCCGGGCTCGGCGACCCAGGCGAGCACGTCCGTGGCGGCGCCGCTGCCGACCGCAGCCTCCAGGGTGTCGGGCCGCAGGTCGAGCACCGGCGGCCGCTCCACCGGGATCGTCACCGCCCCCACCAGCCATCCCGCCCCCAGGGCCGCGCGGGCGGTGACGGTCACGGCGTCCGGTGGGGTCAGGGTGCGGGTCGGGTCGGGGCTCGACAGCGCGACCGGCAACTCCTTGCCGCCCGGCACGTCCCGCGGCTGTCCGGTGTCGAGCCAGCCGCCGGCCGGCGGCGGGTCGAACGCGATCGACGCCCGCACCGGTTCCAGGTCGGCGGACGCCCCCGGCGGCAGCCGCAGCTCCGCCCGCACCAGGATCGCCCGGCCGCCCTGCGGCCGCAGCGTCGCGCCGGCCGGCACCGTGACCACCGCCAACTCGGCCGGCGGCTGCACGGCGAGCGGCACGGTGGCGGTCGTCCCGCCCTCGGCGGTCGCGGCACTCACCCCCACGGACGCCCGCGGCGCCACCGGGCCGACCTGCCGCAGGCGCACCCGCAGCGGAGCGGCCCCGACCAGGGCGGACGCCTCGACGCCCGGGGGCGGCTGCAGCGTCACCTGGGCGGCGGCCAGCTCCACCCGGCCCGAGCCGAGCACCGTCCACACCTGGACGACCAGGTCCGCCGGGCCCCCCGTCAGGTCGAGCCGGGCGGCCGACAGGTCGAGGACGTGCCCGACCGGCCGGTCCGGATCCACGGTCTCCTTGCGGCCCGCCCGCCCGGCGGCGGCGCCCGCCAGCGCCGCGGCGGCCGCCAGCACGGCCGCCGCCCCCGCGGCCACCGTCACCCAGGGCAGCGGCTGCGCCGGCGGCGTCCCGGGACCGGCGGCGCAGCCGTCCCAGTCGAACGTCATGCCCTGCAGCGTGGCCGTGCCGCGGCGGAACAACTCGGACGCCACGGCCTCCGCGTCCGCGTCCGGGGTGGCGGACACCCCCGCGCTCCAGTAGGTGACGCTCGCGGTCACGCCCACCGCCACCGCCGAGTCGCCGAGGTCGACCAGGTAGGCGGACTCCTCGGTGGAGGTCATCTTGATCCCCACCGACCCGGTGGAGGTCTGCTGGTACACCCAGCGGCGCTCCGTGTACGAGACGTAGAAGGCGCTCCGGCCGCCGAGCGTCGTCGTGCCGCTGCCCCGGATGACGGTCTGATCGGACGCCACCACCCCGACCTCGTCGAGGAACCCCTGCAGCGTCGTGATGCGCTCCTGGGACGGGCCGTACGCGGCCTGCTCGAACCCCACCCGGCCTGCGTGCTCGCGGTAGGTGCCGCGCGGGCCGGCGGTGTCGCTCCCGCTGGACGCCCACGTGCGCGCGTACCCGTCGGCCGTGGGCCCGTCGACCTCCTCCGTCCAACCGGCGGGCGGGGACGCCGTCACGCAGATCGGCTCCCACGCCGCCGCCGCCGGGGCCACCGCCAGCCAGGGCAGGACGGCCAGCGCCCCGGCCGCCAGCACGCGCCGAATCCTTCGCCTCCTCATGGCTTCCTCCGGAGGGCGAGGGTGGCGGTCCGGGCGGCGACGGCCAGTGAGGAGGCCATCGTGACCACCTGCGGCAGCAGGGTCGCCGGGTCCGCGCCCCCGTCGGCCGCGGCCAGCAGGGTCAAGCCGACCGAACCCACCCCGACCAGGGCGGCGACCGCCCCGGCCAACCCGGCGAGGGTGCGCACCGGCCCGCCCCGGGAGCCCGCCGCGATGCCCAGCCCCGACGTGACCAGGCCGACGAGCGCCCGCGGCCAGGCGGCCTGCAGCGCCGCGGGCCCGGCGAGCGCGGCGACCACGAGATCGAGCGCGGTCGTGACGACCAGCGCCCATGCCGGACGCCGCAGCGACGTCCGCACGGCCGTCGACGCCGCCGACACCCCGGCCCTGCCCAGGAAGGCCCCGACGTCAGGGGCCTGGCCCGCGAGCACCGTCTGCCAGGGCAGCGCGCCCGCGAGGCCTCCCACGATTCCGGACGCCGCGGCCGCGGCCGGGGCCGGGGCTGGGGCCGGGGGGACCCGTCGCGGTGGAGCCGCCGCGCGGTCGCCGGGGGCGAGGGTGCCACGCGGGCGTCCGCAACTGCCGCAGAAGGCGGCCCCCTCGGCGAACGGCCGTCCGCAGTGGCCGCAGAACGGGGCGGGCGTGGCCATCGTCAGCCCTGGACGCGGACGCGCTGCGGGCCGAGCACCGACGCGAACAGGCGGGCCGCCGCCAGCCCGGTGCTGTTGTAGAGCCGGAACCGGAACTCCTGCCCGTTGTCCATCGTGAGGACCAGGCCGTCGAGGTCGGCGTCCAGGGCGATCGTCGCCCCGGCGACGCCGGCCAGCGGCAGCGACCAGTTGCCGCGGTCCTCGGCCAGGAGGACGTCCGGGGTGGACTCCCAGAAGAACCGGAACACCGGGGCGGCGAAGTCGTAGCCGTCGATCAGCGCGCGCAGCGGGACGCCGGTGCCGCGGGCGAGGTCGTCGAGGCGCTCCGACTCGGCCACCCACGCGTCGTTGCTCTCGGGGGTCTCAGCGAGGCAGAGCACCCGGGTCGAGGTGACGACGAGGTTGACCATCGGCGTCCGGGGGCGGCCGAACAGGCCCGTCTCGCCGCTGACCCACTCGGCGGGCAGGTGCCCCAGGGTCCGCTCTGGGCCGGGCGGCGGGCCGATCAGCGCTCCCGGCAGGGTCACGGACGGCGCGGGAGCCGCGGGGGTCACGGGGGGCGCGGGCGCAGCCGCGGGCGCCGCGGGGGGCAGGGACGCTGCGGGGGCCACGGGGGCGACCGGGCCGGGAGCCACGGGAGCGGGGGCGCCGCAGCGCTGACAGAACCGGTCCCCCACCGGGATCGCGAAGCCGCACCGTTGACACTCGCTGACGCCAGCCATGCCCTCATCTTCATACGACGCGCGGGCCTCCGGGCCCCCCGCGCGAATCTCGCGGCCCGCGCCGCCCGGCGCGTAGGCTCGGCGTCCGTGCAGCTACTCGGGGGGAATCGCGGCGACGTCCCGCGGGAGATCTGGGTGCTGGTGGCGGCCGCGTTCGTGGTGGCCCTCGGCTACGGGCTGATCTCGCCGATCCTGCCGCAGTTCGCCCAGTCGTTCGGCGTCGGCCTGGGCGCGGCGTCCGCGATCGTGAGCGCGTTCGCCCTCATGAGGATGGTGTTCGCCCCCGCCGGCGGCGCCCTGGTCAACCGGTTCGGCGAGCGGTCCATCTACCTCACCGGCCTGGTGGTCGTGGCCGCCTCGACCGCGGCCTGCGCCTTCGCCCCGTCCTACGAGATCTTGCTCGTCGTGCGGGGGCTGGGCGGCGTCGGGTCGACCATGTTCACGATCTCGGCGATGGGGCTGATCGTCCGTGTGGCCCCCGTCGCCATGCGCGGCCGGGTGTCGGCGCTGTACGGGGCCGCCTTCCTGTCGGGCAACATCGCCGGCCCCCTGCTCGGCACGGCCCTGTCGTTCCTCGGCTACCGCACCCCGTTCCTCATCTACGCGGTGGCGCTGCTGCTCGCCGCGACCGTCGTGGCCGTCAACCTGGCCGCGGTCCAGCCGGACGCCGCCGGCAGCGGTTCCGGCTCCTCCGCCGGCTCCTCCGCCGGCTCCGGCGTCCGCGACCCCCGGCCGACGCTCAGCCTGCGCGAGGCCCTGCGCCTGCCCGCCTACCGGGCGCTGCTGGCCGCCCAGTTCGCCAACGGCTGGAGCAACTTCGGCGTCCGGATCGCCCTCCTCCCCCTCCTCGCCGCCGCCGTCCCCACCCTCGGCGCCCCCCTCGCCGGCCTCGGCCTCACCGCCTACGCCCTCGGCAACTTCCTGATGCTGCAGGTCTCGGGACGCCTCGTGGACGCCCGCGGTCGCCGCGGCGTCGTCCTCGCCGGGCTCACGCTCGGCGGCCTCGCCAGCCTGCCGTTCGGCCTGCTGACCGAGCCGCTGCCGTTCCTGGCGCTCGCCGCAGTCGCCGGCAGCGCCGCCGCCCTCATCCAACCCGGGCAGCAGGCCGCGTTCGCCGACATCCTCGGCCGCGACCGCTCCGGCGGCCAGGCCCTGGCCACCTACTCGATGGCCGGCGACCTCGGCGGGTTCCTCGGCCCCATCGCCACCGGCCTCCTCGCGGACGCCGTCGGCTTCGGCTGGGCGTTCGCCCTCAGCGGGCTGGTCCTACTCGTCGCCTCGCTGCCCTGGTGGTTCGCCGCCGACACCTTGCAGCGGCGCGCCGACTGAGCCGCCGAGCAGCACGCCGCCGACCGGGACGCCGCCGCAGCCCGCGGCGTCCGGGCTACCCTCGGAGCCGAACCTGAGGAGGATCCCCATGCCGCAGCTGCGCTCCCGCACCACCACCCATGGCCGCAACATGGCCGGCGCCCGCGCGCTGTGGCGCGCGACCGGCCTCGTCGAGTCGGACTTCGGCAAGCCGATCATCGCGATCGCCAACAGCTTCACGCAGTTCGTGCCGGGCCACGTCCACCTCAAGGACCTCGGCCAACTCGTCGCCGAGGCCATCCGCGAGGCGGGCGGGGTCGGGCGCGAGTTCAACACCATCGCCGTGGACGACGGCATCGCGATGGGCCACGCCGGCATGCTCTACTCGCTCCCCAGCCGCGAGATCATCGCCGACTCGGTCGAGTACATGGTGAACGCCCACACCGCCGACGCCCTGGTGTGCATCTCGAACTGCGACAAGATCACCCCCGGCATGATGCTGGCGGCGCTGCGGCTCAACATCCCGACCGTGTTCGTCTCCGGCGGCCCCATGGAGGCCGGCACGGCCGTCGTCGACCCCGCCAAGGGCACCGTCCAGACCCGTCTCGACCTCATCGACGCCATGGTCAACGCCGTCGACGCCAGCTACAGCGACGAGCAGATCACCACGATCGAACGCTCCGCGTGCCCCACCTGCGGCTCGTGCTCCGGCATGTTCACGGCCAACTCGATGAACTGCCTCACCGAGGTGCTCGGCCTGTCGCTGCCGGGGAACGGGTCGACGCTCGCCACGGCGTCCGCCCGGAAGGGGCTGTTCGAAGAGGCCGGACGCCTCGCGGTCGCGCTGGCCAAGCGGTACTACGAGGGCGATGACGAGTCGGTGCTGCCGCGCTCGATCGCCACGAAGGCCGCGTTCACCAACGCGATGACCGTCGATGTGGCGATGGGCGGGTCCACGAACACGGTGCTGCACCTGCTGGCCGCGGCGGACGAGGCGGGCGTCGACTTCGACTCCGACGACATCGATGCGATCTCGCGGCGGGTGCCGTGCATCTGCAAGGTGGCGCCGAACACGCACAACTACTACATGGAGGACGTGCACCGGGCGGGGGGCATCCCGGCGATCATGGGCGAGCTCGACCGCGGCGGGCTGCTCGACCGGTCGGTGCACGCCGTGCACGCCGACTCGCTCGACGACTGGCTGGGCACCTGGGACCTGCGCTCCGGCACGACGTCGCCGGCCGCCGTCGAGCTGTGGCACGCGGCGCCCGGGGGCGTCCGGACGACCGAGGCGTTCTCGACCGCCAACCGCTGGGAGACCCTCGACACCGACGCCGCCGACGGGTGCATCCGGTCGGTCGAGCACGCCTACACGGCCGACGGCGGGCTGGCGATCCTGAAGGGCAGCATCGCCCCCGACGGCGCCATCGTGAAGACCGCCGGGGTGCCCGAGCACCAGTGGGTGTTCCGCGGCCCCGCCAAGGTGGCCGAGAGCCAGGAGGAGGCCGTCGAGATGATCCTCGGCGGCAAGATCGTGGCCGGGGACTGCGTGGTGGTGCGCTATGAGGGCCCCAAGGGCGGACCCGGCATGCAGGAAATGCTGTACCCCACCTCGTACCTCAAGGGCGTCGGGCTCGGCCCGCAGTGCGCGCTGATCACCGACGGCCGGTTCTCGGGCGGGTCGTCCGGGCTGTCGCTGGGGCACATCTCCCCCGAGGCCGCGTCGGGCGGCGCCATCGGGCTGATCGAGGACGGCGACATCATCGCCATCTCGATCCCGGAGCGGCGCATCGACGTCGAGGTGTCCGACGAGGTGCTCGCCGAGCGCCGGGCCCGCCAGGACGCCCTGGGCTGGAAGCCGCGCAACCGGGTGCGGGAGGTCAGCAACTCGCTCAAGATCTACGCGTCGCTGGCCCAGTCCGCCGACAAGGGCGCCGCGCGCCGGCGACTCGACTGACGAGCCGCCCCTGAGGGCCTGAGCGGGGCGCCGAACAGCTGGTCTCGGCGCCCCATCATGGATATCCCACGGACAATGGGCATCTCGACCTGATTTGAACGTTCCACTTCACAGTATTCGTGGAATATCCATGATGGCGGCCGAAGACACCCTGTGGACGGTGACCGGAACGGGCTCCGGCTGCCTATTCCTGAGGGGCGTGGACGAACAAGTGGCGGTCGAGCTGGCGCACGGCGGCGGGCTCATCGTGGTCGGCAGGCACTCCCCGCTTCGGGGCCGGGTCGAGGGCGCCGTCCGCCGCGGACAGGTGGAGCGGGTGCTCCCCGGCATCTACGCCGCGACGGGCAGCGTCGACTGCGGTCTGCGCTGCCGCGCCCTCCAACTGGCTGACGGTGACGCGGTGATCATGGGCGAGGCCGCCGCCTGGCTGCTGGGCCTGCCTGACGCGAAGGAGCCTCAGCGCGTCACCGCCCTGTCCACGACCCTGCGCCTCGACACGCCGCGCTTCCGCACCCTGGAGCGGCGCGTGGATCCTGAACTCGTCGGGATCGCCCGCGGGCTACGGGTGACGTGTCCTGCGCTCACCGCCCTCGACCTGGCCGCGACGCAGGGGGGCCGCCCCCTGGACGCCGCCCTCCGCTCGGGGATCCCGCTCCCGACGCTGTGGGCGATCTTCCGCTCGCTGCCCCATCGGCCGGGCAACGCGACCCTCCGGCGGCTGCTGACCGAATCCCGGGACGAGCCCTGGTCCGAGGCCGAACGGTCGGCCCATCTCCTCCTTCATCGCGCCCGGCTCTCGGGGTGGAAGACCAACCACCCGGTTCAGGTCTCGCTGGGCCGGGTCCACGTCGACATCGGCTTCCCGCACCTGCGCATGGCGCTCGAGATCGACGGCTTCGAGTTCCACTGCAGCCGTGCCCAGTTCGAACGAGACCGGGCGCGCGACGTGGCGCTCTTCCTCGCCGGCTGGGGCGTGCACCGGTTCACCGCCGACCACGTGTTCTCCCGACCCGACGCCTTCCTCGAGGAGGTCCGCGGCTTGCTCGCCGCGCGCGAGCGCCTGCTGGGCCGGGCCGCCTGACCCGGCGCGCCGGCTACCGGGCCTGCCTCCGCAGCACCGCGAATGTGCCGCCGTTGGCCGCCACGAAGAACAGCGCCAGCACCCCCAGGCCGCCCAGCCACACGGGCAGGGACGCCTCCCAGAGCGGATCGGTGTCCTCGACCGTGCCGCAGTCGACGACCGACCGGCGCACCTCCGGCTCCCGCGGCGTCGGGGCCGGCAACCCCCGGGCGCGGGCCGAGTCGGCGGCTTCGGTGTTGGCCTTGTCGGTGGCCTCCCGGGCCTGCCGGTTGACCTCCTCGTCCTCCTTCGCCTTGGCCAGCACCTGCTGCCGGCAGACGACGTTGACGTTGAAGTCCAGCGACGAGGCGCCCACCGCGTAGCCCCACCGCGACGGCACCAGCCACGACGCCTGGTTCACCCCCGGCCCCGTCACGCTGAACACGCCGCCGCACAGCACCAGTTGCAGCATCAGCACGACGACCATCAGGGGCATCACCTGCTCGGACGTCGACACCACCGCGGACAGCAGCAACCCCACCGACGCCGACACCCACGCCACGGCGAACACCATGATGGTCAACTCGACGATGAGCGGCGCGAACAGGCCCTGGGCCGGGTGCGGGTTCACGGCCAGCGCGACCGCCACCAGCAGCACCGACTGGATCAGGCTCACCACCCCGAGCAGCAGCACCTTCGACGCCAGATACGCCCCGGGCCGGACGCCGATGCCCGCCTCCCGCAGATAGATGGGCCGCTCCCCCACCAGTTGCCGCACGGCCGGCACGATCCCCATCAGCACGGCGCCGAACACGAGGACGACCAGCAGGATCCGCGGGTCGCCGACCCGCTTCATCTCGGACGCCGGGCTCAGCCCGTCCGGGGCACCCACCGCCAGGGTCACCAGGGCCATCACCACCGGAAGCACGGCGGTGAACACCAGCAGCGACCGGTCGGCGACCAGCAGGCGGGCCTGCCGACTGAGCAGGGTCGCCGTCTGCGGCAGCAACCGCTTCCGCGGGGCCCCGGACGCTTGGGCCAGCGCCGCCGGGTGGGGCTGCAGGTAGGGGAAGGGGCGCTGCGCCAGCGGCGTCCCGGCGAAGGCCGCCTGGGCGGCGTCCGGCGCCCGCGCGATCAACTCGTAGATGCTGGCGAAGCTGCGGTCGCCCCGCAGCGGGCCGGCGAAGAAGTCCTGCAGGCCGGCCGGCGGGCCGAAGTACGCCACCTTGCCGCCGGGCGCCAGCAGCAGCACGTTGTCGGCCTTGTCGAGGTTCGCGGTCGAGTGGGTGATGACGACGATCGTGCGGCCCTGCGGGCTCTGGGGGCTGCCGTGGGCGAGGTCGCGCAGCAACTCCATGACCTCGCGGTCGAGGTTGGGGTCGAGGCCCGAGGTGGGCTCGTCGAGGAACAGCAGGTCGGGCCGGGTGAGCAGTTCCATCGCGGTGCTCACCCGCTTGCGCTGCCCCCCGGACATCTGCCGGATCTTCGTGTCGGCGTGCGCCGTGAGGCCGAGTTCCTTGATGGTCCAGTCGACGGCGGCCGCCTGCTCCTGGGGCGTGGTGTCGTCCGGGAACCGCAGCCGGGCCGCGTAGGTGAGCGCCTGCCGGGCGGTGAGTTCGGTGTGGACGACGTCGTCCTGCGGCACCATGCCCACCCGGTGGGCGAGCGAGTCGGCGAACACCGCCATGTCGAGGCCGGTGAACAGCACCTGCCCCTCGTCGGGCCGCAACGCCCCGGTCATCGACTTCAGCATCGTCGACTTGCCGGCCCCCGACGGCCCGATCACCGCCAGCAGCGACCGCGGCGGCACGTGGAAGGTGACCCGGTCGAGCAGGCGTTTGCGCTTGTCGGCCCCCTTATCCCGCTCGGCGCGGTTGGTCGGCACGGTGAACGTCACCGCCGACACGCTCAGCGCCGGCGGCGCCGGCCGGGGCCCGGGGGTCGCCCCCGCCCCCGAAGGCCCCGCCCCCACGGGCCCCGCCGCGCCCGCCTGCGCGATGCGCTGCAACCCGTCGCGGGTGACGCGCAGGAACATCTTCCCGACCGTCACCACGTCGCCGAGGGCGACCTCCTGGGCGCGCACCCGGACGCCGTTGACGAACGTGCCGTTGGTCGAATTCAGGTCCTCGACCCGCCACCGGCCCGCGCCGAGCCGGCTGAGGCGCGCGTGCAACACGCTGACCAGCGGGTCGTGCACGACGATCGCGTTGCCCGGCCCGCGCCCGATCGTGAGCACGTCGTTCTTCGGCACGAACCCGCGCGTGGTCGTGCGCGCGCCCTCGGCGTCCGGCCCCTGCCCCCGGACCACCGTCAGGGCCGACAGGTTGACGGTCAGCCCGTCGGCCGGGTCGAGGCCGTCGCCGTGGTCCATCGGGGTGGGGACCGACGGCACCGGCGGCCGTCCCGCCTCGTGGACGCCGACGCGCAGCCCGTCCGCGGGCGTCCCGAGCACCAGGGCCATGCCGGGGAGCAGCGGAAAGGGCCGGTCGGACGCCACCCGCGACCCGTTGACGAACGTGCCGTTGAGGGTGCCGAGATCGCGCCCCCACCAGCGGCCACCGTCGAAGCTCACCTGCAGGTGCTGCCGCGACACGGTCGGGGCGCTCACGGTCACCGTGGCCTCGGGGGCCCGCCCGATCACGAGGGGGCGGGTCGGTTCGGCGACGACCCGGCGCCCTTCGACCTCGAGCACGATCATGTCCGGCATGTCCGGCCACCTTCCTGGGGTGTGGGCGCGCGCATCCGGCGTCATGCTACAAAGCGGGCGCCCGGCCGCCGGCGCCCGTCCACCGGGTCAGGCGAACAGCGGCAGGTTCGCCACCACCAGGGCGACGGTGAAGACGCTCGCCAGGGTGGTCAGGGCCACGGTCGAGGCGACGGCCTCGGCGTCCGCGTCGTACTCCATGGCGATCATCAGCACGTTCACGGCGGTCGGCATCGCGCAGGCCAGCACCAGGCTCTGCAGGGGCAGCCCCGCGAGGCCGACGAGCCGCCCGACGCCCCAGGCCACGAAGGGCAGCACCAGCACGCGCAGGACCGTCGCGGTCAGCACCGGACGCGTGAGGTGCCACGACGTCATCCGCCCCAACTGGATCCCCAGGCTGAGCAGCACCAGCGGCACCGCTCCGGCGCCCACGATGTCGACGGCGGACACGATCGCGGCCGGCGGGGTCAGGTGCGTCGCCCGCAGGGCGCCCGCCACCACCACGGCCCAGATCGTCGGCAGCCGCACGATCGCGAGCAGCGCGCCCCGCGGCCCGCCGTGGGCGCCCAGGGCCGCCGGCCCCACCGTCCACATGACGATGAGCGAGAAGATGAAGATCAGCACGGCGGCGTCCAGGCCCGGCTGCCCGAGGGCCAGCAGGGCGATGGGCAGCCCGAAGTTGCCGTTGTTCCCGATCACGGCGCACGCGATCACGCTGCCCCGGGACGCCCGCGGCGACCCCAACCCGGCCAGCCACGCCAGGACGCCGATGGCCACGCTGGCCAGCGCATACGCGAGCCCGAGGTGGGCGATGTCGCCCAGGGGGGCGGTCGTCTTGATCAGCGACGAGAACGCCAGGGCCGGCACCAACCCGTACAGCTGCACCTTGTTGAGGCTCGCCGCGTCGAGGGGGAATTTGCGGCCCAGCACCGCCCCGAGCGCGGCCACCAGCACCACGGGCAGGATGACATCGGTCAGAGCGCTCAACACCCGACCGAGGCTACGCCGTTCGTCCGGACCGCCGCGCGGGTCTAGACTGTCCCCCGGCCCGGCCCCGGGACGATGACGCCGGGCGCAGAAGGAGCCTCTTTAATGAATCCCCAGCCCCCCGCCGCCCAGCCGTTCGGCCCCCAGGCGGACCTGATCTCGACCGGCCAATTCGACCTGCCCACCGCCCTCGCCCTGTTCGAGTTGGCGGACGGCCTGCGTCCGCTGGGCCGCAGCGAGGTCACCTGCGACGTGCTCCAGGGCGCGGTCCTGTCGAGCCTGTTCTTCGAACCCTCGACCCGTACCCGGCTGTCGTTCGAGTCGGCCTGGGCGCGCCTCGGCGGCACGATCCTCACCACGACGGGGTTCACGTTCTCGTCGATGGCGAAGGGCGAGAGCATCCACGACACGGCGCGCGTGATCTCGGGGTACTCCGACGTCATCGTCATGCGCCACCCCGACAAGGGCTCGGTCGCCGAACTGGCGAACGCCTCGCTGGTGCCGGTGGTCAACGGCGGCGACGGGGCGGGCGAGCACCCGACCCAGGCGCTGCTGGACGTCTACACCCTGATCCGCGAGCTGGGCGATCGCGGCCGCACCGTCGAAGGCGCCACCGTCGCCATCATCGGCGACCTGCGCTACGGCCGCACGGTGCACTCCCTGATCGACCTGCTGCGGCTCTGGAAGGGCGTCCGGTTCCGCCTCTACTCGCCGTCGTCGCTCGAACTGCCCCGCGAGTTCTTCGACCGGGACGACGCCCACCGCCTGCTCGTGTGCGAGTCCGTCCAGGACGCCCTCAAGGGCGCGGACGCCGTGTACGCCACCCGCGTGCAGCGGGAACGCATCACCGACGAGAAGGTCGCCCAGTCCATCGAGGCGTCCGTGCTGCTCGACAAGCGCATGGTGCAGGAGTGGGCGTCCGACGACCTGATCATCATGCACCCGCTGCCCCGCGACTCCCGGCCCGGCAGCTTCGACCTCATGCCCGACGTCGACGACCTGCCCGGCCTGGCGATCTTCCACCAGACCGACAACGGCCTCGTCGTGCGCATGGCGATCTTCTGCACCATCCTGGGCCTCGACCTGGCGACGGTGCTGGCGCACACCAAGCGGCCCGTCTGGAACTCGGGCAAGCCCCTCGAACGGCCGGGACTGCACGCGGAGGGCCACCGCTCCAAGCATTGGTGACCACGAAGATCGAGGCTATGGTCACGTGGGAGCAAGCAAGGTACAGGCAGAGCGGCCCAGTCCCGAGGGGAGACCCCATTCGTGCAGTCTTCAAGGGTGCGCGTCGCGTGCGGCGTCGTTGGGTTGTCGCTGATGATGGCCTCGTCTGCGACAACGCCTGCCCAGGCGGTCACGCAGTACACGGGCGGCAGTACAAGCTGCCCGCCAGGGCAGAGCGTGTGGCTGTGGGGTGAACCCGCCAGCCACTTGAAGGACACCATCAAGGGTTACGCACCCACCTCGACGCTGGTCATGAGCACGTATGACTACTCCATCAACCACAATACGAAGCGTCAATCGACCTCCTGGAGGATCTACTTCGCGAATGGTGTCGATGCGGCAACCAGCCACGGCTACTGCGCCCCGGCGAACGCTCAATTCGTATGACGCAAGCGCTTGGAGGGGTGGAACGCCTCTGGAAGATCTACCAGCTGTGTCGCATATTGGGCCTGCCCGCGAGGTGGATCGAAACGGGGATCGAATTCGAGCCCGGAATCACCGGTGACGACTTGGCGCTCTATGAGGAGTTGGAGCGGATCGTGGATGCACGATTCCCACGACCCGTCGACCGCTAACGCCAGTAGATCGGGCCACCTCGAGGCTCGGGACAACGCCAGAACTGCCGTCGAGCGGAGAGCGCTGGTGCCCCCCGGCGGGGCGCCCGGGTCAGGCCCGCGGCGTCCCGTCGAGGTTGGTGACGATGATCGGCTTCTTCTTCGCGATGAGGTAGAGCGCGATGGCGCCGACCATGATCAGCAGGCCGAGCGCCATGTGCACGTACATGAGGGCCCCGAGCGACTCGCCCTCGCGCGGGGCGAACAGCAGGCCCAGCAGCAACTGGACGACCCCGGCCACCGCCAGGCCCCCCGCGTGCCCGACGAGGCCGGGCTTGTGGCTGAGGCGTCCCCACACGACGGCCGGGAACACCGTGACCGCCGCAGCGGCCACGTACAGGAAACCGAGCCCCTCGTGCGCGCGCACCAGGATCTCGTTGTCGAGCGCCATCATCGTCACCGCCACGACGGTCTGCAGCGTGGCGATGACCGCGGCGATGGCGGAGAAGACCCGGAGGCGCTTCTGGGACGAGGTTTCTTCGAGCGTCGTGATCGGCACGCCCCCAACTTAGCCGCTCGGCTGAGCCGCTACGGCGCCAGCCGCTCGCGCACCCAGCGGCCGTCCACCAACCGGTAGCGCAGCCGGTCGTGCAGCCGGGAGCGGCGTCCCTGCCAGAACTCCCAGTAGTCGGGCACGAGCCGGTAGCCGCCCCAGTGGTCGGGCCGGGGCGGGTTCAGCCCGAAGCGCACCCCGGCCTTCGCGGCGTTGGCCAGCAGCACGGCGCGCGACGCGATGACCTCCGACTGGGGGGACGCCCACGCGCCGATCCGGCTGTCGAGCGGACGCACCGCGTAGTAGGCGTCCGACTCGGCCGCCGGCACCTTCTCGACGAGCCCCTCGACCCGCACCACCCGCTCGTGCTCCACCCAGTGGAACTGCACCGCGGCCTGCGGGTGCGCCGCCAACTCGCGTCCCTTGCGGGAGGCGTAATTCGTGTAGAAGACCAGCCCCCGGTGGTCGACGTCCTTCACGAGCACGACCCGCGTCGACGGCCGCCCGTCCGGGCCGACGGTCGCCACCGTCATGGCGTTCGGCTCCGGCAGGTCGGCCCTGATCGCCTCGGCGAACCAGCGCTCGAACTGCTGCAGGGGCTCGGACGCCGCCCGCTCCTCGTCCAACTCGTCGTGGTCGTAGTGCTTGCGCATGCCCCGCAGGTCCATGGCAGCAGACTACGGCGGCCGCACCCCCGCCAACCGCTGTCGCCCCCGGCCCGCCGCGGCCAGGATGGGGGCATGCCGAAGTTCGTCCAACGCACCCTCGACGCACTGCAGGACTCCTCCCCGTTCGAGTCGCTGCGCGCCACCCCGCCCACCTGGGCCGAGCGGCTCGCCGCCGGCCGGGCGCTGCGCGCCGAGGTGACCCCGCAGACGCTCGGCCGCTGGTCGGCGTCCGACCGCGTGGCCGACCCGATCGAGTTGATCAAGGCCAACAACGTCGGCCGCGTCGACGACCTCATCGGCGTGCGGACCGCCCGGATGGCGTCCTCCCCCTACGGCTTCCTGCGCGGCTCGGCGGTGCTGATGGCGTCCGACTCGGCGCAACTGCCCAGCACCGGGATCCAGCCCGTCATCTGCGGGGACGCCCATCTCGGCAACTTCGGCTTCTACCGCTCCCCCGAGGGCGAGCAGGTCATCGACCTCAACGACTTCGACGAGGCCCACCCGGGCGCCTGGGAGTGGGACCTGCGGCGACTCACGGCGTCCGTGCACGTCGCGGGCCGCGACAACCACCACACCGAGGACGCCTGCGGTGCGGCCGTGCGGCAGTGCGTCCTCGCCTACCGCAACGAGATGAACCGCCTGGCCCACGAACCGCTGTTCCGGCGCTCGTTCAACCGGATGGACGTCACGCGGCTCGACGAGCACGTCACCGACGAGGTGCTCCGCGACGAGATCACCCGGGCGCTGAAGTCGGCGCGGAAGCGCACTTCCGACCGGGTGCTGCCCCGGTTCACCGCCGACAGCGGTGCGGGCCGCCAGATCGTCGAGGAGCCGCCGCTGCTGACCCGCCTGCCCGCGGGCGAGTTCGAGGCGGTCGCCGAGGCGATCGACGGCTACCTGCCGACCCTGCAGCCGCACTGGCGGCGCATCCTGGGCGGCTACCGGCTGGTGGACATCGCCCACAAGGTGGTCGGCGTCGGCTCGGTGGGGCTGCGCGCCTACGTCGCGCTCATCGAGGGGTCCTCCCCCGAGGACGTCCTGTTCCTGCAGTTGAAGCAGGCGCGCCGCTCGGTGCTGGCCAAACACGTGCACGGGTCGCGGGCGCTGCACAGCCACCAGGGCAAGCGGGTGGTCGAGTACCAGCAGGCGCTGCAGACCGTGTCCGACCCGTTGCTCGGTTGGACGACCGTGCAGACCCCCACGGACGCCCACGCCGTCAACTGGGACGGCGACGTCATCTCCCGCGACTTCTACGTCCGGCTGTTCCGGAACATGAAGGGCGCGGTCCCGCTCAGCGGCCTGACCGCGCAGGCGCTCTCCGACTACTCCGGCATCCTGGGGCATCTGCTGGCCAAGGGCCACGCCCGCACGTCGGGGGCGTCCATGATCGCCGGCTACCTCGGGTCGGGCACGGCGGCGGCCGAGGCGTTCGCCGCCTACGCCCGGCGCTACGCCGACCAGACCGAGGCCGACCACGCCGCCTGGCTGAAGGCGATCAAGGCCGGCCTGCTGCCGTACGACGAGCGCGAGGCCGCCACCTTCCGGCCCTGAGCAGCCCGAACGCGCCCGCTCAGAGCAACTCCGGACGCCGCTCCGGCGCGCCCTCGACGTGCTGCGCCAGGAACGCGCGGACCGTGTCGTACCAGACCAGCGCGTGGTTGGGGGTGAGCACCCAGTGGTTCTCGTCGGGGAAGTACAGGAACCGGTGCGGCAGGTCCTCGGGCGGCCCGTCGAAGCCCGAGACCAGCGCCCACCACAGCGCGAGCCCCTCCCCGATCGGCACGCGGTAGTCCTTGTCGCCGTGGACGACGAGCAGCGGCGTCCGGATGTGCGCGGCATGCCGGTGCGGCGAGTGCGCGACCCGCATCGCGGGCGACATCTCGACGTCCCAGTACCAGGGGGCGTCCGTGGTCGTGCCGAAGGTCTCCAGGTTCCACAGCGACGCGTGCGTCACGATCGCCCGGAACCGGTCGGTGTGCCCCGCCACCCAGTTCGCCATGTAGCCGCCGAACGACCCGCCCATCGCGGCGGTCCGGGTCTCGTCGACGTCGGGGCGGGCGGCGACGGCGTCCGTCAGGGCCATCAGGTCGGTGAACGGCTCGGCGCCCCAGCGCCCCCACCCACGCTGGATGTACTCCTGCCCGTAGCCCGTCGACAGCGCCGGGTCGGGCAGCAGCACCGCGTAGCCCTGGGACGCCAGCAGCCAGGGGCACCAGCGCCACGACCAGGCGTTCCACGACCCGAGCGGCCCACCGTGGATCCACAGCGCGAGCTTCGCGGGGGCGTCCGCCGAGGCGCCCTCGGGCAGCACCAGCCACCCCGGCACCCGGACGCCGTCGCTCGCGACCGTCTCCACCCGCTCCACGCGGCCGGGCAGCGCGGGGTAGCTCACCGGGGACGGCAGCGCGGTCACGGTGCCGGACGCCGGGTCGATCCGCACGATCGAGCCGGGGTCGGTGTACGAACTGCGCAACGCGTACAGGACGCCGTCCGGCCCGACCTGCACGTTCGAGAACGCGCCGTCGGCGGTGAGCCGGCGCACGTCCCCGGACGCCGCGTCCACGGCCCACACGGGGGCGTCGCCGTCGTCGTCGGCCGTCACGAAGATCGTGGCCCCGTCGCGGGACCAGCCGGCGACCGCCGGCCAGCGGTCCCAGGCGCGGGTGAGGTCGCGGCGCTCGCCCGAGGCGGCGTCCACGACGCACAGCCACACCTGCGGCGCCCGCTCCGGCGTCGGCAGCGTGGACGCCACGGCCGCCACATGCCGGCCGTCCGGCGACACGACCGCCCCGGCCACCTCGACCTCGGCGGCGTCCACGACGAGGCGCTCGCCGGAGGTCACGTCCCACACCGCGAGCGTCTCGCGGACGAACCCGCCCCGCTCGACGAGCGACCACCCGGACGCCGCGACCCGCCCGTCGTCGCTCGCCGTGAACGGCCCGGCCAGCGCGGCCCCCACGTCGCCGGACAGCGGCCGCACCTCGGTCAGCGTCGCGTCGCCCTCGCGGTCGCCCACGGACGCCGCCAGCAGCCGGGTGCGCTCGGCGCCCAGGTCGTGGTCCCAGAACCGCACCGGGACGCCGCCGTGCAGGATCGCCGCCACCTTGGCCTTGCCGCGCGCCTCCCGCTTGGCGGCGTCGGCGGCCTCGTCGGCCGTGCCGGGGTGCGCGGGCACCGCCAGCAGCACGGTGTCGGCGGCGCGGGCCGCCACCACGCCCTCCCAGCCGCCGTCGCGGCGGGCGATCACGTAGGCCTCCCCGCCGTCCGCGGGCAGACACCACAGCGCCTTCGTCGTCTCCTTCACCGGGTCTTCGCCCTCGGCGGGCACGGTGCGCTTGCCGGTGAACAGCAGCGACCCGTCCCGCAGGAACGCCGTCGCGGCCTCCCCGTCCACGCCGCGAGTGAGCCGCCGCGCGGGCGTCCGGCCCTCGGGGTCGACGCGCCACAGCGAGGTGACGTAGGCGTTCTTCGCGGCGTTCGGGCCCGAGACGGACGCCACCAGCTGCGACCCGTCGGGGGCCAGGGCGAGCCCGGTGATCCGGGGCAGCGCGACGTAGGCGCGCAGGTCGTCCCACGGCGAGCCCAGCGGGGCGGCCTCGGCCGGGGTCGGGTGGGAGAGGTCGGCGGTGCGGGCGTCGGCGGCCTCGTCCGGAGCGTCGGCGGCGTCGAGGGGCATCTGATCGGTGGCGGAGCGGTGGTCGGTCACCCGCCCAATCCACCACGCGCCGGGCCCGCGGACAACCGTCCCGGCGTCTTCACTTGTCACACCCTCAACGCTCGCGGGCGACCGCCCGGCTCGTGGCCCGGTCGAGGCCACCGAAGGTGTAGGCGGCGGCGCACGCGCCCTCGGGCGACACCATGCAGGTGCCGACCGGGGTGACCGGGGTGCAGGCGGTGCCGAACACGCGGCACTGCCGCGGCTTGATCCGCCCCGTCAGCACCGACCCGCACTGGCACGCCGGCGGATCCGGCACCTGCAGGCCGGGCACCGCGAACCGGCGCTCGGCATCCCAGGGGGCGAAGGCGTCCGCGATCGCCAGCCCCGAGCGGGGGATCCAGCCGAGGCCGCGCCACTCGAAGGTCTCGCGGGGGGTGAACACCCGCTCGATCAGGGCCAGCGCCGCGCGGTTGCCCTCGGGCCGCACGACCCGGGCGTACTGGTTCTCGACGGACGCCTCCCCGCGCGCCACCCGCCCCGACACGAACTGGTCCAGCAGCAGCGCGACTGCCTGGAGCACGTCGAGGGGCTCGAAGCCCGCCACCACGACGGGCAGGCCGAACTCGCGCGGCAGGAACTCGAACGCCCTGGTCCCCACGATCGCCGCCACGTGGCCGGGGCCGATGAAGGCGTCCACGCGGGTCTCGCCGCCGTTCACGAGGGCGCGCAGCGGCGCCTCGATGGTGACGTGGTTGCTGAACACGCTGAAGTTCGCCACGCCCTCGGCCCGGGCGCGGTCCAGGGTCACCGCCGTCGAGGGGGCGGTGGTCTCGAAGCCGAGGGCGACGAAGACGACCTCCCGGTCGGGGTGGGCGCGCGCGAGGGCGAGGGCGTCCAGCGGCGAGTAGACGAACCGCACGTCGGCGCCGGCCGCGCGGGCGTCCAGCAGCGACCCGTGCGACCCGGGCACCCGCATCAGGTCGCCGAAGGTCGCGAGGATCACCCCCGGCTGCCGGGCGAGCCACAGGGCGTCGTCGACCCGCCCCAGCGGGATGACGCACACCGGGCAGCCCGGCCCGTGGATGAACTCGACGCTCTCGGGCAGCAGGTTCTCCAGGCCGTGGCGGTGGATCGTGTGGGTGTGCCCGCCGCAGACCTCCATGACGGCGAGCGGACGCCCGAGGCGTCCGGCCTGCTCGTGGATGCGCGCCAGCAGGGCCTTCGCCGCGACCGGGTCGCGGAACTCGCCGACGTACCTCATGCCTCGGCGAGCCCCCGGAGCGACTCCAGGGTGGCGGCCGCCTCGGCGGCGTCGATGCGGGCCAGCGCGAACCCGACGTGGACGAGCACCCAATCCCCGACGGCCAGCGGCTCGTCGAGCAGCAGGTCGGTCGAGATCGTCCGCTCGACCCCCTCGACGGACACCCGGGCGAGCGGCACGGCGGCGTCCGGGAGGGCGATCACCTCGGCGGGAACCCCCAGGCACATGCGGACCCCTCCTTCCCGGCGGACGCCGCGATCGTACCTCCGGCCGCCCTGGCTATCATCGCGCCCGTGCCTCCCGACCGCCGTGCCCGCTTCACCGACGAGCGGGTCACCCTCGCGCACGGGGCGGGCGGTAAGGCGTCCGCGGCGCTGGTCGAGCAGGTGTTCGTCGCCGGCTACGGCAACGACGTGCTCGCCGCGATGACGGACGCCGCGGTCGTCGGCCTCGCCGATTTGGCCGACCTGGCGGGCGCGCCGGCCGGCGACCGGCTGGCGTTCTCGACGGACTCGTACGTCGTCGACCCCCTGGAGTTCCCCGGCGGCTCGATCGGCGACCTCGCCGTCAACGGCACCGTCAACGACCTCGCCATGATGGGCGCCCGGCCCGCGCTCCTGTCGGCGGCGTTCGTGCTCGAGGAGGGCCTCGAGATCGCCGTGCTGCGGCGCGTCGTCGCCGCGATGAGGGACGCCGCGGGTGCGGCCGGCGTCCGGATCGTCACCGGCGACACCAAGGTGGTGCCGCGCGGCGCCGCCCACCGGCTCTACGTCACCACGGCCGGGGTGGGCGTGATCCCGGCGGGCCGGACGCTCGCCGCGGCGTCCGTGCGGCCCGGGGACCGGGTCGTGGTGTCCGGGGCGATCGCCGACCACGGCATGGCGGTGCTGCTCGCCCGCGGCGACCTCGCCCTCGACGCCCCGATCCGCAGCGACACCCGGGCGGTGACCGGCCTGGTGGAGGCCCTGCTGGCCGCCGCCCCGGCGGCGCGCTGGCTGCGGGACGCCACCCGCGGCGGGCTCGGCACCGTCCTGGTCGAACTGGCGCGCGCCACCGGCCTGGGCGTCGTCATCGACGAGGACGCCGTGCGCGTCCACCCGATGACCCGCGGCGCCTGCGACCTGCTCGGCATCGACCCGCTCCACGTCGCCAACGAGGGCACCTTCGCAGCCGTGGTCCCCGCCGCCGAGGCGGACGCCGCCGTGGCCGCCCTGCGCGCGCTGCCGGGCGGCGAGGAGGCGGGCGTGGCCGGCCGGATCGTGGCGGAGCCCGCGGCGTCCGTCGTGTTGGTGACGGCCTTCGGCGGCACCCGGATGGTCGACATGCTGGTCGGCGACCCGCTGCCCCGGATCTGCTGAGCCCCTGGCGCGCGCACCCTCAGCGGACGCCGAGGCGGCCCGCCCACGCCTGGCCGAGGCTGAGCCCGCCGTCGTTGGGCGGCACCGTGCGGTGCGTCAGCAGCGCGAGCCCGCGGTCGGCCAGCAGGCGCGTGAGGTGCCCGGTGAAGAGGGTGTTGAGGGCGACCCCGCCCGTCACCCCGACGACGGCGGTCCCCGCGCGGGCCGCCTCGTCCGCCAGGACGCCGGCGATGACGCCCGCCAGCCCCGCGTGGAACCGCCAGGCCCGCTCCCCGACGCTGCCGGGGCCCGCCAGGCCGGCGAAAACGGCGCGCAGGTCCGCGGACACGTCGTCCGGGTCGGGCCGGCGCGCCGCGGCCCAGGCCGTCGCGGCGGCCTGCAGGTGCAGCGGCCCCTGCGCCTCGTAGGACGCCTCGGCGCACAGCCCGAGCAGCGCGGCGGCGGCGTCGAAGAGGCGTCCGACCGACGACGTGGGCACCACGCCGACCCCCGAGACGAGCTGTGACGCGACCAGGCGCCGCTCGGCGGCCGCGGCGGCGGGCGCGGCGTCCGGCAGGTCGAGGCCCCACCCGTGCGCGAGCCCGGCCGCGCTGCGCCACGGGTGCCGGATCGCCCGATCGCCGCCCACCAGGGGAAACGTCGGCAGGTGCCAGACCCGCTCATAGCCGGGCCGGGTCGCGTCGAGCAGCAGCACCTCGCCGCCCCAGATCGTGTCGTCGGTGCCGTAGCCGGTGCCGTCGAGGGCGGCGACGACCGCGGGCCCGGCGATCCCGTGTTCGACGAGCAGCGCCAGGGCGTGGGCGTGGTGGTGCTGCACGGCGACCACCTCGACGCCGCGGGCGTCGGCGAACCGCTCGGCCCAGGCGGTCGTCGCGTACCCGGGGTGCAGGTCGCAGGCGACGACGTCGGGCGCGACCCGCAGCAGGGCGGTCAGCTGGGCCACGGACGCCTCGAACGCCCGCTGCGCCGCGAGCGACCCCAGGTCGCCCAAGTGAGCGGACATGAACGCCCACTCCCCGGTGGCCAGGGCGAACGTGTTCTTCATTTCCCCGCCGACGGCGAGCACGGACGGCCCCTCGCCCGGCAGCGCCACCGGCAGCGGCGCGTACCCGCGCGAGCGCCGGGCGGGGACGGTGACCGACGGCGTCCCGACCGCGGCGCCGGCGACGAAGACGGAGTCCTCGACCGGAACGTGAATGGCCCGGTCGTGCAGCAGCAGCGCGTCGGCGAGCCCGCCCAGCCGGGCGGCGGCGTCCTCGTCGGTGAAGCACAGCGGCTCCTCGGACAGGTTGCCCGACGTCGCCACGAGCGCCATCCCGGACTCCAGCAGCAGCCAGTGCAGCGGCGCGTAGGGCAGCAGGACGCCCACGGTGTCCAGCCCGGGGCCCACCTCGGGGGCCAGGTCGTAGCCGGCGGCCCGGGGGGCGATCACGATGGGCCGCGCCGGGGACGCCAGCAGTTCGGCCTGGTCGTCGGTCAGCAGCGCGATGCGCCGGGCGGCGTCCAGGTCGGCGACCATGACCGCGAACGGCTTGCCGGTGCGCCGCTTGCGCTCGCGGAGCCGCGCGACGGCGTCCGGGCTGCGGGCGTCGCACATCAGGTGGAACCCGCCCACCCCCTTCACCGCCAGCACCTGGCCGGCGCGCAGCCGGGCCAGCGCGTCGGCGAGCGCGGCGTCCTGGGCGGCGCGGCGGTCCACGCCGGCGTCCGGCGGGGCGACGGGGACGCCGGCCGGGGCGACCCACAGGCGCGGCCCGCAGTCGTAACAGCTGATCGGCTGGGCGTGGAAGCGGCGGTCGGCGGGGTCGGTGTACTCGGCGCGGCAGGCCGGGCACAGCTCGAACGCCCGCATGGTCGTGGCGGGGCGGTCGTAGGGCAGGTCCTCGATGATCGTGAGCCGCGGGCCGCAATGGGTGCAGGTGGTGAACGCGTAGCGGTGGCGCCGGTTGTCGGGGTCGGCCATGTCGGCGAGGCAGTCGGCGCACGTGGCGACGTCGGGCGGGATGAGCGTCCGGGCGCCGGGCAGGTGGCGGCTCGGCACGATGCGGAACCCGCCCTCGCCGGCGACCGTCGGCCGGTCGGCCACCGAGGTCGAGAGCACCCGGGCCAGCGGCGGCAGGGTGGCGAGCAGGTCGACCCAGAACGCGTCGAGCGCTGCGGCGTCCCCCTGCGCCTCGACGAACACCCCCCGGTCGTCGTTGCCGACCAGGCCCGTCACCAGGTGGCGGGCGGCGACGACGGCGACGTGCGGCCGGAACCCGACGCCCTGCACCACCCCGCGCACCAGGTAGCCCCTCCGGATCACGCGCGTACTGTAACCTCCGCCGCAGGGGCGCCGGTTCCGCCGCCGGGCGCCGCGGACGAGGGGCCATGCACGAGTTGGCGTTGTCGCAGCAGGTCGCGCGCCTGGTGACGCGGGCCGCCGCCGGACGCCGCGTGGCCGCCGTCCACGTCGAGGTGGGCCACCTGCGCCAGGTCGTCCCCGAGGCCCTCGAGCACGCCTGGACCGCCACCGTCAACCGGACGCCGCTGGCGGCGGCCCGGCTCGTGGTCACCCCCGTGCCCGCCGTCGTGCGGTGCGCGGACTGCCACGCCGAGACCGTGCTCGCCGGCGTCCCGCGCTTCGACTGCGGCGCCTGCGGCTCGCCGGCGACCCGGGTCGTGCGGGGCGAGGAGTTCCGCCTGACCGCGATCGACGTCGACGACGACCCCGCCACCGCAGGAGGATGACGATGGGACGCTTCCACCGCCACGACGACCACGACCACGGGGACCACCCCGGCCACGACCACGGGGACCACTCCGGCTACGCCACGGGCCGCCGGCGGATCGAGATCCTGGAGGACATCTTCGCCGAGAACGACCACCTGGCCGCCCATAACCGGGCGGCGTTCGACGCGGCGGGCGTCCGGGCCATCAACCTGATGAGCTCCCCCGGGGCCGGCAAGACCACCCTGCTGCAGCGCACCCTGGCCGCCCTCCAGGGACGCCTCCGCGTCGGCGTCGTCGAGGGCGACATCGAGACCGACCTCGACGCCGAGCGGCTCGCGGGGCTCGGCGCCCAGGTGGCACTGCTCAACACCGGCGCCGGGTTCGGCGGCGAGTGCCACCTGGACGCCCCCATGGTCGCCCGCGCCCTGGCCGACCTCGACCTCACCACCCTCGACCTGGTGCTCATCGAGAACGTCGGCAACCTGGTGTGCCCGGCCGAATTCGACGTCGGCGAGCACCGTAGGGCGATGGTGTTCTCGATCACCGAGGGCGAGGACAAGCCGCTGAAGTATCCGGTCATGTTCCGGGCCGTCGAGGCGGTCGCCGTCAACAAGATCGACCTGGCCCCCTACCTCGACTTCGACCGCGCCCTGTTCCTGCGCAACCTGCGCCAGGTGAACCCGACGGTGACCGTCTTCGAGTTGTCCGCCCGCACCGGGGAGGGCGTCGCCGCCTGGGTCGACTGGGTCGCCGGGCCGGACGCAGCCGTCGGCCCGGCCGATCAGGGGCTGGGGTCGTGACTCGTGTGAGCGTCGACGTCCCAGTCCACCCAGGCGATTTCGACCTCGCCCCCGCGCAGCAGGTGCCCGGTCGGGGCGCCGCACACCGGGCAGGCCAGTTCGACGAACGTGTCGAGGGGCCGCTCGGCCGCGCACGCCGCGCACCACACGGCGGCGCCGACCTCCTCGACGCTCAACGTCGCCTGCGCCAGCGGCGTCCCGGCGACGACGAGCGGCCACGAGCCCAGCAGCGCCTCCGGGACCGCGCCGCTCAGGGCCCCCACCCGCAGCGCCACTTCGGTGACCCGGGTGGCGCCGGCCTCGTCCGCGGCGCGCTGTACGGCGCGGGCGACCGAGCGCAGCAGGCCGAATTCGTGCACGCCGCCATCCTGGCAGGCGCCCGATGAGGATCGCCCTCGACGAGATCGTCGCCCCCCTCGGCGCCCGGATCGTCGTCGAGGTCGACGAGGACGGCCGCGCCCTGGAGGCCTGGTTCGACCTCGTCGGACTGCCCCGCGTCGACAGCCTGCTCGTCGGCCGGCCGGTGGCGGGCGCCCCCGGCGTCGTCGAGCGGCTCTGCGGCCTCTGCCCGGCCGCGCACCACCTCGCGGGCGTCCGGGCCCTGGACGCCCTCGGCGGGTTCGGCCCGCTCACCCCCGAGGCGGACGCCCTGCGCCGCCTGCTGCACGTCGGCTCGATCCTGCAGGCCCACGCCCCGCGGTTGGCCGCCGTCGATCGGGACGCCGCCGTCCTGCTGCGCCGGGCCGGCAAGGCCGCCGCGGTCGCCGCCGGCTCCCCCGGACACTTCCCCACGACCGCGGTGCCCGGCGGCGTCCGCACCGGGGTGGACGCCGCGGCGCTCGCCGCGCTCGGCGCCCTGCTGCCGGACGCGGTGGCCGCGGCCCGGGCGGTCGCCGAGGCCCTGGTCGGCGCCGCGGGGCCGGCCGCCGAGGACTTCACCGGCCCCGACGTCGCCCTCGTGGACGCCGCGGGCGCCCCCGACCTGCTCGGCGAGCGGCTGACTGCCCGGGCCGCCGACGGGACGGTCCTGATCGCGGCCGCCCGCCCGCAGGAGTGGCCCGGCCTGGTCGCCGAGCAGCGGCCCGGCTCGTCCGCCCCCCGGCCCTACCTCACCGCCCTCGGCCCCGGCGCCGGGTTCTACCGGGTCGGCCCCGTGGCGCAGTTGCGCGTCGGCGTCCCCTCGACGCCGCAGGCGGCCGACCTGCGCGAGCGGTGGCTGGCCGCCGACGGCGGGTCGGGCTCGGCACGGGCCGTCGTCGCCCTGCACGCCGCCGAGGCCGCCGAGGACCTGGCGTCCCGGCTCGCCACGCTCGACCCGCTCCCCCCCGATCCCCCGAGCCCGGACGTGCCCGTCGCCCGGGTGGGCACGGGCTGGGTCGACGGCCCGCGCGGGCTGCTGGTGCACTCGTACACGTGCGACGCCGACGGCGTCCTGACCTCCGCGCGCATCACGACCCCGACCGCCCAGAACGAGCCCTGGCTCGCGCGCCTGCTGACGGCCGCGGCGTCCGCCCCCGCCGGCGAGCGCCCGGCCCGCCTCGAGGCGTCCGTGCGCGCCGCCGACCCCTGCCTGCCCGTGTCGTCCGCCCCGGAGGGGGCCATGGGGCTGACCGTCGAGATCGTCAGGCGGCATGATGGCCACGAGGAGGAGCGCTGATGTGCGTCGGGGTGCCGTCGAGGATCCTGGCGATCGCGCCCGGGCCGCTGCCGATGGCCCGCCTCGACGTGGCCGGCCGCGCGCTGGACGCCTGCCTCGCCTACGTGCCCGAGGCCCGGGTCGGCGACTACGTGCTGGTCCAGAGCGGGTTCGCGGTGGCCCTGCTGTCCCCCGAGGAGGCCGCCGAATCGCTGGCCACCTGGGCCGAATTGGGGATCAGCGCCGAGTAGTGGCGGACCGAATGGGCCGCGAGGCTCGCTGTGGAGTGGATCCGGGTTGGTCTGCCCACCCGGATCCACTCCACTGTGGTCCGCCTCGCGACCACGATCGCGTCACCGCCACGCGGAGCCGAGGGAGCCCACCCCTCTGAACGGGTCCCCTCCGCTCCCGACAGGGCCACAATGGCCCCGTGACCGATCTCGATCTGCTGGGTGGCAAGGGCGCCAACCTCGTCCGGCTGCGCGACGCCGGCTTCCCCGTACCCGCGTTCGTGGTGCTGGGCACGGATGAGTACCGCGCGTTCGTCGCCGCGCACGGCCTGGACGCCGTGATCGCCGACGCGCTGGCCCTGCCGGCGGCCGCGGCGTCCGAGCGGATCCGGGCGGCGTTCCGGCGTCCGCTGCCCGCCGACCAGCGGGCCCGCCTGACGGACGCCGTCGCGCCCCTGCTCGACCGGCCCGTCGCCGTGCGCAGTTCCGCCACCGCCGAGGACCTGCCCGAGGCGTCCTTCGCCGGCCAGCAGGACACCTTCCTCGACGTGCTGGGGCTCGACGCCGTCCTCGACGCCGTCGTCGAGTGCTGGTCGAGCCTCTGGACCGAGCGCGCCCTCACCTACCGCGCCCGCAACGCCGTCGACCACGGCACCGTCGCGCTGGCGGTCGTGGTGCAAGAGATGGTGGCCGCCGAGGCGTCCGGGGTCATGTTCACCGCCGACCCGCTCACCGGGCACCGCGGGCGTACCGTCGTCGACGCCGTGTTCGGCCTCGGCGAACAACTCGTCTCCGGCCAGGTCACCCCCGATCATTTCGAGGTCGAGACGGCCACCGGACGCCTCCTCGAGCGTCGGCTCGGGGGCGAGCGCTCCCCCTTGTCGGACGCCCACCTGACGGCCCTCGCCGACCTCGGCCGCCGGGTCGCCGACCGGTTCGGCGGCCCCCAGGACCTGGAGTGGACGCGCGTCGGCGACGCCCTACACCTCGTGCAGACCCGGCCGATCACCTCGCTGTACCCCCTACCCGAAGGCTTCCCCGACGACGCGCTGTGGCTCAGCTTCGGCGCCTTCCAGGGCATGCTCGAGCCGCTCCACCCGCTCGGCCAGGACGCCGTGCGCATGCTGGCCGCCGGCGGCGCGTCCTTGTTCGGCGCCCGCCTCGACTACCGCACGCTGCCGTTCCTGGGCGTGGCCGGCGAGCGCCTCTGGGTCCGGGCCGACCTCATGCTGCGCAACGGCCTCGGCCACCGGGTGATCCCGGCGATCATGAACGGCGTCGACCCGAACGCCGCCACCCTGATCCGGCGGTTCGTCCAGGAGGACGCCTACGCGGTCGTCCCCGGTTCGTCGCGGGGCACCGCCCGCGGCCTGGCCCGCACCCTCGGCCCCCTCCTGCCCCGGTTCCGCGGCACGCTGTTCGCCCCCGATGAGACCCGCCGCACGCTCGACCGCGACGTCGAGGAGGTGCTCGCCACCCTCGGCGCCCGCCTGGACGCCGCCGCGCGCGTCGCGCGCCCCGACCTGCGCCTCGCGGCCCGCCTGCGCGCCCTGGAGGACGGCGCCCCGCACGCGTTCCGCACCCTGCTGCCCGACTTCTTCCCGATCATCGGCCCCTCGGTGGCGATGACCCAGCGGCTGCGCACCCTGGCCGCCCGGACGGGCCTGCCCGACGCGGACGCCCTCGCTTTGACCACCATGCGCGCCCTGCCGGGCAACGTGACCACCGAGATGGACCTCGCCCTGTGGGCCGTCGCCCAGGCGATCCGGGCGGACGCCCCCGCCGCCGCCCTCGCGGGCACCGACCCGGCCGAGCTCGCGGCGTCCTATCTGGACGGCACGTTGCCGCTCGTCGCGCAGGACGCGGTCGCCGGATTCCTGGCCCGCTACGGCATGCGCGGGGTCTCCGAGATCGACCTGGGCGCCCCCCGCTGGCGCGACCAGCCCGAGGCAGTGTTCCGCACGCTGGCCTCCTACGTCGCGATCGACCCCGAGGACGGCCCCGACGTCGCCTACGACCGTGGGGCCCACGCCGCCGCGGACGCGGTTGACCGGCTGGCCGCGGCGTCCACCCCCGGCCGGGCCCGGCAGATCCGGTTCCTGGCGAGCCGGATCCGGGCGCTGTTCGGGGCGCGCGAGACCCCGAAGTTCACGCTGATCCGCCTGTTCGGGCTGCTGCGCACCGGCCTGGACGCCTCCGGTCGCGACCTCGTCGAGGCCGGCGTGCTGGACGCCCCCGACGACCTCTACTTCCTGCACGCCGATGAGTTGCGGGGGGCCTTCGGACGCCGCGACCTGCGTCCGCTGGTGGCCGAGCGCCGGGGCCTCCGCGAGCGGGAACGCCGCCGCACGCGGGTGCCGGTGCTGCTGGTCGGCGACGGGCGCACGTTCTTCGACGCGGGCACGGGCGACTCGGACGCCGACCTGGCCGGCCTGGGGGTGTCGCCGGGGGTGGTCGAGGGCGTCGCCCGCGTGGTGCACGACCCGGCGACCTCCGCGCTGCGGCCCGGCGAGATCCTCGTGTGCCGGGGCACCGACCCGGCCTGGACGCCGCTGTTCCTGACGGCGTCCGGCCTGGTCACCGAGGTGGGCGGCCTCATGACGCACGGCTCGGTCGTGGCCCGCGAGTACGGCCTGCCGGCCGTCGTCGGCGTCCCCGAGGCGACCCTGCTGTTGGCCGACTCGCCGCGCATCCGCCTCGACGGCTCGGCCGGCACCCTCACCTTCCTCGACCGTCCGAGCTCTCAAGTAGGCTCGGCCTAGCACCCCGTCGACGAAGGAGAAGGACATGACGATCAAGGACATCGGCCCCGAGCCGCAGTCGTTCGACCTCGAGACCGCCACCGTCGAGAACGACGTCTACCGCGACGTCGCCTGGACGGGCCGATACCTGCAGCTGACGCTCATGTCGATCCCGGTGGGGGAGGACATCGGTCTCGAGGTGCACCCCGAGACCGACCAGTTCCTCCGCCTGGACGCCGGCCGCGGCCTCGTCCAGATGGGCCCGGCGAAAGACCTGCTCGACTTCGAGCAGGAGGTCGAGGACGGCTGGTGCATCCTGGTGCCCGCCGGGCGCTGGCACAACGTGACCAACATCGGCGACGAGCCCATGCGCCTCTACGCGATCTACGCGCCGGTCCACCACGCGGCCGACAAGGTGCACGCGACGGCCGAAGACGCCGAGGCCGACGAAGAGGCCGGCACCGACGAGCCCCCGTCCTGGACGGTGCAGCCCGAGCAGCGCGCCAGCGACGGCCACGCCTGAGCCCGCGCCGGTGGGCCCTCACCCGCGGCGGTCGAGGGCCCTCCGGGGGGCGGCGGCGGCCTCGGCGTCCGAGAGGCCGAGCGCGTTGCGCGCCTGAGACCAGGCCGGGGCGAACTCCGGGCCGGTGACGGTCACACCGGCGGTCCGCTCGGCGGCGTCCAGCGGGAAGCGCGTGAGGGCCACCTCGAACGGCAGGGCGCCCTCGTCCGCGGCGAATTCGGCGATCACGTCCCGCACCAGCGTCAGCAGGTCGGTACCGGGGCGCAGTGGCTGCACGACGTGGGCGCCGTAGCGGGTCATGTCGAGCAGCAGGCCGCCGGCCGGGGCGTCCACCAACACGGTGCGCCCGTCGACGCGGCCGTCGCGGCTGAGGACGAGCAGCAGCAGGTCGGACGCCGACGTGAGCATCGTGCCCACGTCGCCCGCGAAGCCGTGCACGAGCAGGCGGTCCTCGTCGGCGTCCGCCAGGTCGCGCACCAGCAGGGACGCCACCCCGGCCCGCACCGCACCGGGGTCGGCGAGCAGGCCGGCCACGCCGATGGCCTCCAGGGCCCGGAGCCCCTGCGGGGTCGGGTTGAGGTCCACCAGCGCGACCAGCTCGTAGTCGGTCAGCCCGGTCTGGGTCCCCTCGTCCGTCACGCGATCACCACGAGCAGGTCGCCGCCCTCGACGGCCTGGCTCGGCGCGATGGCCAGGCGCGCCACGGTGCCGGTGACCGGCGACGTGATGGAGGCCTCCATCTTCATGGCCTCGATGGTGGCGACCGGCTGGCCCTCGCCCACCCGCTGCCCGGCCGCGACGGTCAGGGTCACCACGCCGGCGAACGGCGCCGCGACCTGGCCGCGCTTGGCGGGGTCGGCCTTCTCGGCGGCCACCACGGTCGACTTCACCGCGTGGTCGCGCACCATGACCTGCCGCATCTGGCCGTTGATCGTGGCCAGCACGGGCCGCATGCCGTGGTCGTCGGCCTCGCCGATGGCGAGCAGGCTCATCAGCAGCGTCTTGCCGCGCTCGATCGGCACCTCGTGCTCGACGCCCAACTCGAGCCCGTGCAGGAACTGCCGCGTGGTCAGCACCGACAGGTCGGAGAACTCCTCGGTGGCCTCCTCGAAGTCCCGCGTCGGGCCGGGGAACAGCAGCCGGTTGAGGGTGCGCCGCGGGGCGGCGTCGAGCGCCGCGGCGTCCGCCTCGGACAACTCGGTGACGACCGGCTTGGTGCGGCGTCCGGCGAGCGCCTTGGTGCGGAACGGCTCCGGCCAGCCGCCGGCGGGCGTGCCCAGGTCGCCGTTGAGAAAGCCGATCACCGAGTCGGGGATGTCGAACCGGCCCGGGTCGGCCTCGAACGCCGCCGGGTCGATGTTCTGCCCCACGAGGGCGAGCGCGAGGTCGCCGACCACCTTCGACGACGGCGTCACCTTGACGATGTTGCCGAGCATCTTGTTGGCGGCCGCGTACATGTTCTCGATGTCCTCGAAGCGGTCGCCGAGGCCGAGCGCGATGGCCTGCTGGCGCAGGTTCGACAGCTGCCCGCCGGGGATCTCGTGGTGGTACACCCGGCCCGTCGGCCCGGGCAGCCCCGACTCGAACGGCCCGTAGAGCAGCCGCACCGCCTCGAAGTAGGGCTCCAGGGCGGTCGCGGCGTCCAGCGACAGTCCCGTCTCGCGTTCGGTGCCGTCGGTGGCGGCGATGAGCGCCGACATCGACACCTGCGAGGTGGTGCCCGCCCACGCAGCGGAGGCGACGTCCACGGCGTCCACGCCCGCGTCGATCGCCGCGAGCAGGGTGCCGAGTTGACCGCCGGCGGTGTCGTGGGTGTGCAGGTGGACCGGCAGGTCGAAGTTGCGCCGCAGTTCGGTCACGAGCCGGGACGCCGCGGGTGCGCGCAGCAGCCCCGCCATGTCCTTGATCGCCAGGATGTGGGCCCCGGCCTTGACGAGTTCCTCGGCCATGGCGAGGTAGTAGTCGAGGGTGTAGAGCTTCTCGACCGGAGACAACATGTTGCCCGTGTAGCAGAGGGCGGCCTCGGCGACCGCGTGGTCGGTCTCCAGGACCGCCTCGATCGCCGGCCGGATCTGGTCGACGTTGTTGAGCGCGTCGAAGATGCGGAAGATGTCGATGCCGGTCTCGGCGGCCTCGTGGACGAACGTCCTCGTGACGGCCAGCGGATACGGGGTGTAGCCGACCGTGTTGCGGCCCCGCAGCAGCATCTGCAGCGGGATGTTCGGCATCGCCTCGTGCAGGGTCGCCAGGCGCGCCCACGGGTCCTCCTTGAGGAACCGCAGCGCCACGTCGTAGGTGGCGCCGCCCCACGCCTCCGAGCTGAACAACTCGGGCAGCAGGCCGGCGATGTGCGGGGCCACGTTCATCAGGTCGCGGGTGCGCACCCGGGTGGCGAGCAGCGACTGGTGGGCGTCCCGGAAGGTGGTGTCGGTGACGGCCACGGCGGTCTGGGCGCGCAGCGCCGCGGCGAACCCCTGCGGGCCCAGCTCGAGCAGCCGCTGCCGGGAGCCGGCCGGCGGGGACGCCGCGAGGCGGGCGGGCAGCGGGGGCAGCTTCTCGCGGGCCACGATCGGCGTCCGCGGCTCGCCGTGCGGCTTGTTGACGGAGACGCCGGCCAGGTAGGTGAGCAGCTTCGTCGCCCGGTCGGCGCTCGGGTGCGGGTGCAGCAGGTCGGGCCGCTCGTCGATGAACGACGTGGTGACCCGGCCCGCCCGGAAGTCGGGGTCGGCCAGCACGCCCCGCAGGAAGCCGATGTTGGTGTTGACGCCGCGCACCCGGAACTCGCTCAGGGCCCGCTCGGCGCGGCGCACCGCCGTCGCCAGGTCGCGGCCCCGGCAGGTGAGCTTCACCATCATCGAGTCGAAGTGGGCGCCGACCTGGGCGCCCGCGAACACCGTGCCGCCGTCGAGCCGGATGCCGGCGCCGCCCGGCGAGCGGTACACCTGGATGTGTCCGGTGTCGGGCCGGAAGCCGTTCGAGGGGTCCTCGGTCGTGATGCGGCACTGCAGGGCCGCGCCGCGGATGTGGATGTCCTCCTGCCGCAGCCCCAGGTCGGCGAGCGTCTCGCCCGCGGCGATCCGCAATTGCGAGCTGACCAGGTCGACGTCCGTGATCTCCTCGGTGACGGTGTGCTCCACCTGGATGCGGGGGTTCATCTCCATGAACGTGAATCGGCCGTCCGACCCGACCAGGAACTCGACGGTGCCGGCGTTCACGTAGCCGATGTGCCGGGCGAACCGGACGGCCGCCGCACAGATCTCGTCCCGCAGCGCCGGGTCGAGGTTGGGGGCCGGCGCCAACTCGACGACCTTCTGGTGGCGGCGCTGCACCGAGCAGTCGCGCTCGTAGAGGTGGAGGACCTCGCCGGTGGCGTCCGCCAGGATCTGCACCTCGATGTGGCGCGGCGAGGGCACCGCCTGCTCGAGGTACAGGTTGGGATCGCCGAAAGCGGCGTCCGCCTCACGCTGCGCCTCGGCGATGGCCGCGGGCAGGGCGTCCGGGGTGTCGACCCGGCGCATGCCGCGTCCGCCGCCGCCGGAGACCGCCTTGACGAACACCGGGAAGCCGATCCGCTCGGCCGCCTCGATCAGGGTGGCCGGGTCGGCCGAGGGCTCCGAGCCCTGCAGCGTCGGCAGGCCCGCCTCGCGGGCGGCGGCGATGGCGGCGGCCTTGTTGCCGGTCAGATCCAGCACCCGCTGCGACGGCCCGACGAACGTGATGCCCTCCTCGGCGCAGCGCCGGGCGAGGGTGGGGTTCTCCGACAGGAAGCCGTAGCCGGGGTACACGGCGTCCGCCCCGGCCTGCTTGGCCGCCCGGATGATGCCCTCGATGTCGAGGTAGGCGCGCACCGGATGCCCGACCGTGCCGATCTGGTAGCTCTCGTCCGCCTTGAGGCGATACTCGCTGAGCCGGTCCTCGTACGGGAAGACCGCGACGGTGGTGATGCCGAGCTCGGTGGCGGCGCGGAACGCGCGAACGGCGATCTCGCCTCGGTTCGCGACCAGGACCTTGGTGAACATGCGCGGATCCCTCCCAGGAAAAGTGCTCGCCCCAATGTACGGGGGCGGCCCGTGCCGCCACCATCGGGAGACCCCGGAATACCGCGCCGACGGGTCAGGCCGCCAACTCCCGGGCCGACAACTCCACCACGCGGCTCGCCCGCGCGGCCACCTGCGGATCGTGGGTGACGAGGACGAACGCCGCCTTCGGCAGCACCCCGAACAGCACATCGAGGATCTCGTCCCGCAGCCGGGCGTCCAGAGCCCCCGTCGGCTCGTCGGCCAGGACCAAGTCCGGCTTCGCCACGAGGGCCCGGGCGATCGCGACCCGCTGACGTTCGCCGCCGGACAGCTCACCCGGCCGATGCTCCAACCGATGCCCGATGCCGACCTTGCGCAAGCAGGCGCGGGCGGCCTCCAGTGCCTCGGGGCCATTTTCACCGCGCAACCGCAGTGGGAAGGCCACGTTCTCCTCGGCCGTGAGCTGGGGGAACAGGCGGAAGTCCTGGTAGACGTGCGCGACGTGTCGCAGCCGCAGCGCGGCGCGCCGGCCGACCGACAGGCGGCCCAGGTCCTGGCCGGCCAGGATCACCTGACCCGCGTCCGGCTGGGCCACCCCGGACGCCAGCGCGAGCACCGTGGACTTGCCGCTCCCGGACTCGCCGAGCAGCGCCACGCGCTCACCCGCCGCGATCCGAAGATCGAAGCCCTGCAGGACTGGGATCCGCCGACGACCTCGGCGGTAGGCGAAGGTGACGTCGTCCATCGTGAGGATCATGGGTGGGCTCCTTGGCTCAGTGACGCGGTTCGGGCGCGGGGTTGACGGGGATGAGTCGGACGCCGCGGGCCACCAGCCACGCGGCGAGGGTGAGGACGGCCACCGCAGCCCACACCTGGGGAAAGCTGACGTGGAAGCCGGTCCACTCGCTGATGAAGGCACGAGCGGTCAGCGTCGCGAGGCTTCCGGCCAGCAGAGCGACGCCGATGAGGACGCCGGTGGCGAAAGCCCGGCCTTGGCGCGGACCGCAACCGAGGTCGACGACGAGCGACACGTGCGGGCCGAGCGTCCCCCTGACGTCGGACGCCACGCGGGACACGCCCGCCAGCCAGAGCGCCAACCCGATCGCCAGCACGACGAGGACGAACGGCCCCAGCGCGATCTCGTCGGACAGGGTCGTCCACACGTGCCGCCACTTGGGCGAGGCATCGGCGAGGGGGGCGCCGCCCGACCCGATGTAGGAGGTGGTCGTCACCCGTTGGTCGCTGAAGGCGGCGGCGCAGCACGCAGCCACGGCCGACGAGGGCACGACCACCACGCCGCCGTTCCCGTAGTCGCCCTTCTGGTGATAGGGCGCGAGGACTCCCGTGACCCGCAGCGCGACCACCGACTCGTCGGCGTCGTGGACCAACTCGACCAGGTCACCGGCCGAGGCGCGCAGCCTCACGGCGGTGGCCTCGTCGATGAGGACGCCCGCGGGGTCGAGCGTCCCCGCGCGCAGCAGGGGCGCGTAGAGGCGTCCCGCGTCGGTGGCGGCGCCGGCGTCGTAGACCTGGACGGTGGTGGCGTCCCGCGTGTGGTCGATCGGCCCCGCCTCTGCGGCGAACGACCGCACGCTGAACCCGGGCACCGTCGTGATGACGAGCGCACCGGCACGGGCACCGGGCGCCTGCTGCTCGTAGTCGAGCCCCGCCGACCACACCGCGCGGTCGAAGCTGAGGCGGCCGGCGTACAGGACCGCGAACGCCGCCAGAGCACCGATCGCGACGAGCAGGGCAGCGTCCCGGGCGAGCGAGGCGGGCCGCAGGTGACGGGCCAGGGTGGCCCAGACGGTGAGGGTCTTCTGCATGGTGATCATCCGAACTGCCGCAGGATGCGGGCGTACCAAGGCCAACTGAGGAGGGTGTGGAGCGCCAGGGGACCGACCACGGCCGCGACCAGCACGCCGACCAGGCCGACGGGGAACGTGGGGGCGAGGGCGCCGAGCCAGTACGGGATGGTTCCGAGGGCGGCGCCGCACAGGGCCGCGGAGGCGGTCGTGCCCAGGGCGATGAGGCGCCAGGCTCTCAGGAGTGCGGGCGCGTCGCCGCCGAGCATGTGCACCGGCGCCAGCACGGCGGCGAGCGCGCGGCGGAAGACGTCGGTCTCCCGAAGCGCGAAAGCGAGCCCGCCCAGGACGGCCAGCGCCGCGATGACCCGAACCAGACCGAGGGACGCCGCCGAGCGGTCCGCCGCGGCGTCGCCCAGCTCGGGCCGGCCCGCGACGATGGGGGGCGCCTTGGCGTCGAGGAGGCCGCTCACCTCGGGGCTCACCAGGGCAGACGAGAGGACGTCCGGGGCCGCCGTGCTGAACAGGGTGGAGTACATCCCGGCTCCCTGCTCGGCGGCGAGCAGCGCCCGCGCGGACGCGCGGCCGCCGAAGGGCCCTGCGGGGCGCGTGGCATACAGTCCACGCACCGTCAGCACGAGGGGCGGCCGGCCCTCCCCCACGAAGACCGTGACGAGGTCGCCCGGGCCGACGCCCAACTCTCGGGCGGCGTCGCCGGTGAGATCGAGCCATTGATCGCCCGCCACCTCCCGGTACGCGTACCGGGTGCTCTCGGGGAAGGTCGTCCGGGTCTGGTCGCACTCGGGGGCGAGCCCCAGCAGATCCACCGGGCCGGCCGTCCGGGCACCGTGACTCACGCCGGTGACCCAGCGCACGACCAGGCAGCCGGACCCGGGCAGCGCCGCCGCCACCCGCGCGGCAGCCGCCGCGGGGACCAGCAGTTGGGCCTCCGTGGAGAAGGACGCCCTGCCGTAGGCGGCGGCGTCCAACTCGCGCTGGACCGGGTAGGCCAGGCCGAGCGAGGTGGCCAGGCTCACCCCCGCCAGGACGGCGAGGAAGAGCCTGACCAGGTGCCCGCCGAGCAGGGGTCGCAACAGGGCGACGTTACCCATCTCGGATCCTCTCGGGTGGTTGCCCGCCTCAACGGACGGCGACGTAGTCGATCGAGTTGACGTCGATGCTGTGGCCCGTGCCGGTGCCGCCATGGACGTAGCCGGTGGCGTTGCGGGTGTCGGTCTGGCCCGCGCCCTTGAGGTAGACCGTCTTCGAGCCCCAGAAGTCGCTCTGACCCCGCACGACCCACGCGGACTTGCCCATGTAGGCGTCGTACGCGTACGAGTACGTCCAGCTGTTCATGTTCGCATTGGCGCTGAGCAGCGTGGGCCGAGAGAAGGGGGCGTACGGGAACGTCAGCATGTAGTGGCCGGTCACCGGGATCGGGATCCCGAGGAAGTGGGCCGAGTAGACCAGGTTCTCAGTGGCGGTCACCGAGTTCCCCAACGAGGGGTAGTGCGTGCTCACGCTGGACTGGGACGTGATTCCCCAGTTGCTGTCTCCGCCGACGGAGATGCCGGAGGCGTGCGCCGGCGCTGCGAGAGCGACCGTGGACGCCATGAGAGCCGCCGCCGCGAAGGCCGATCGACGTTTGATGGACATAGTTCTCCTCCTTGAAAGGGGTGGTGAAGGCACGGATGCGCGCTTCCATCCACAACCCTGATCGAGGCCAAGCGCCGACGACAGCGTCGAGTCGGTCAGGACGCGCGCCGACCGGCTCGCCCCGCCCGCCCGCATTGTCCGAACCGGTCAACCCGTGACCCGATCGGTGCACACCGGGCACAGCGGCCGGCGAGCCGGCCGGCCGGGCCTTAGCGTGTCGCCATCCACTCCCGGAAAGGCTCGCCACCATGACCACCCTCACCAAGCTCGCCGCCGCCACCCTCATCCTCACGCTGGCCGGCCCCCTGACTGCGCCCGCCGCCCAGGCCGCGCCCTCGGCGTCCCTGAGCACGGGTGTCGGCGCGCAACCGCAGGCGTTGTGCAACTGGCTCCCCTGGTTCCCCGGCTGCCCGCGCCTCTGAGCGGCGGCTAGGCTGCCCCGCATCCATCTCACGGAGGGCCCATGCACCCACCCGGATCCACGCACCAACGCGGCGAACCGCTGCGCTGGGAAGGCGTGATCGGCGGCAATGCCGCACCGGTGGTGGCGGGTGGCCTCCTGGCCGTCGCCACCCTCGCCACCTTCCCCACCCTGCCGCCATCGCCCCTCGGGCTGGCGCTCGCCCTGGTGTTGTGCGCCCTCACTGCGGTGTCCGGACGGTGGCCGATGCTGGTCGGGGTGGGTATCTGCGCCCTCCTCACCGCAGGGGTCTTCCTGCCGGAGGGACTGCCGCTGTCGTCCCTGGGCTTCCTGGTGCCGGTGGCGGTCGCCGGAACCCAGGGGCTGATCCCGCTCCGGCGGTTGCTCAGCCTGTGGGGGCTGCTGGCGTTGGGAGCCGACGTGCTCCTCCGATCGGACGCCCTGGGCCAGCCCGGCCTGATCCCCGGGGTGGCGTCGACGCTGGTGTTCTACACGGTCCTGGTGCTGGCCGCCTGGCTGGTCGGCGACGCCCTGCGCCTCGAACAACGCCGGCGTCTGGACTCTCAACGCGCCGCCCTGTCGCACGTCCGCCGCGACATCGCCCAAGACCTGCACGACACCGTCGCCTACTCCTTGTCGGTCATCGCGATCCGGGCCGACCAGGCCCGGCTCAAGGGCACCACGACCGTGGACGACCTCACCTTCATCGCCGCCAACAGCCGGCAGGCCATCGCCGACCTACGCGGCATGATGACGATGCTGCGTCGGGACGCGAAAGGCACGCAGGAGACCCCGACCTGGCTCGTCGAGGGGCTGTCCGACGTGCTCGACCGCAAGAGCGCCGAACTGCGCGAGGCTGGGTTCGACGTCACGGCGACCCTCGAGGGAGACCTCGCGCTGCTGCCACGCTCGATCACCGAGACCCTCGGCAAGGTCCTCCACGAGGCGCTCTCCAACGTCCGTCAGCACGCGATGCCCCGCTCGGCCTGCGCCGTCCTCCTGACGGTCGGGGCGTCCGAAGTGGAGTTGGCGGTGCTCAGCGAGGTCGCCGAGAACGCCCGTGCCCGCCCCGACCGGCTGGGCATCCTGGGCATGCGCGAGCGAGTCGAGGGCCTGGGCGGCACCTTCGAGGCCGGCCGGTTCGGGCGCCACTGGGCCGTCCGCGCCGCGATCCCCCTAACCCCGTGACCCCGACCCGAGGAGCACCCATGGACGCCGACGAACTCGTGGTGGCGCTGGCCGACGACGATCTCTTCGTCCGGACGGCGCTGGGCGGCTATCTGTCCGCCGCCCCCGGCCTCCGCCTGGCCGGCCTGTGCGAGAACGGCGAGGACGCGGTGCAGTTCGTCGCGCGGGAGCGGATCGACGTCTTCCTCATGGATATCAAGATGCCCGTGCTGGACGGTGTCAGCGCCACCCGCGGCGTCCTGCGGCAGTCGCCGCGCACCAAGGTACTGATGCTGACGTCCTTCGACGACGAGGCCTCGGTCAAGGCCGCGCTGGCCGCCGGGGCCGCCGGCTACCTGCTGAAGAGCAGCAGCCCGGAGGCGCTGATCGATGCGGTCCGCGCCGTGCACAGCGGCAACTCGGTGATCTCACCCGACCAACTGCGCCTCCTCGCCAAGCAGACGGACGCGCCAGACACCCCACACGCCCGGCTCACCGACAGCGAGTTGCGCGTCGTCCGGCTTCTGTGCAAGGGGTGGAGCAACCCGCGCATCGCGTCCGAGCTCTACCTCTCGGAGTCGACGGTGAAGCTGCGGCTGGCCTCCATCGGGACGAAGCTGGGCACCACGACCCGCGTCGCCACCGCCCTGCGCGCCATGCAGCTCGGGTTGGGCGAGGGCTGATCGGGAGCGATAGCGTGCCCCGCGTGCTCTGGACGCCCGACGGACCCGACCTCGTCATCGAGGGCGACAACGCCGCGGTGCTGCCCCAACTGCCCGACGGCGCGTTCCAGGTGATCTACCTCGACCCGCCGTTCAACACCGGCCGCACCCAGTCCCGGACGCCGTTGCGCACGACCCGCGCCGCACCGGGGGCGTCCGGGTCGCGGATCGGTTTCCAGGGCCGCGCCTACGACGTCGTCAGGGGCACGGTGACGTCCTACGACGACGCGTTCGCCGACTACTGGGCGTTCCTCGAGCCGCGACTGGAGCAGGCGTGGCGGCTGCTGGCGGCGTCCGGGACGCTGTACCTGCACCTCGACTACCGCGAGGTGCACTACGCGAAGGTGCTGCTGGACGCGCTGTTCGGGCGCGACTGCTTCCTCAACGAGATCGTGTGGGCGTACGACTACGGCGCCCGCACCACCAAGAAGTGGCCGGCGAAGCACGACACGATCCTCGTCTACGTCAAGGACCCGGCCGGCTACCACTTCGACTCGGCCGAGGTCGACCGGGAGCCCTACATGGCCCCCGGCCTGGTCACCCCCGAGAAGGTGGCCCGCGGCAAGCTGCCCACCGACGTGTGGTGGCACACCATCGTGTCCCCCACCGGGCGCGAGAAGACCGGCTACCCCACCCAGAAACCCCTCGGCATCCTCCGCCGGATCGTCGCCGCGTCCAGCCGCCCCGGCGACTGGGTGCTCGACTTCTTCGCCGGTTCCGGCACGACGGGCGCCGCGGCGTCCGCGTTGGGGCGGCGGTTCGTGCTGGTCGACAGCAACCCCGAGGCGATCGCGACCATGCGCCGCCGATTCGCGGACGCCGCCGCCCCCGTCACGTTCGTGCCCTCAACCGCGAAACCGCTCTAGATTATTGGTCAGTTTGACTCTTAGAGTGTCTGCGACCTTTCGGAACGGAGCCACCATGAGCACCGACGACACGCCGGCCACGGACGCCACCGGCCCCCTCACCCGGGCCGAACGCCTCGACCGGATCCCGTTCAACCGGCAGCACGGCAAACTGCTCGTCGGCTCCGGCGTCGGGTGGGCCCTCGACGCGATGGACGTGGGCCTCATCTCGTTCGTGATGGCCGCGCTGGCCGTCCAATGGCAACTCGACCGGGGCACCCTGTCGGTCATCGGCTCGATCGGCTTCGTCGGCATGGCGCTCGGCGCGAGCCTCGGCGGCCTGCTCGCCGACCGGATCGGCCGCCGCAACGTGTTCGCCGTCACCCTGCTCATCTATGGCATCGCGACCGGGGCGTCCGCCCTCGTCGGCAGCGTCGCCGCCCTGATGGCGCTGCGCTTCGTGGTGGGCCTGGGCCTCGGCGCCGAACTGCCGGTGGCGTCCACGCTGGTCAGCGAGTTCGCGCCCCGGCACATCCGCGGCCGGATGGTGGTCGCCCTGGAGGCCTTCTGGGCCGTCGGCTGGATCCTGGCGGCCCTCATCGGCTACTTCCTCATCCCGACCAGCCCGGACGGCTGGCGCTGGGCGCTGGCGGTCGGCATCGTGCCGACCGTGTACGCCCTGGTCGTGCGCTTCGGCATCCCGGAGAGCGTGCGGTTCCTGGAGCACAAGAACCGGGACGCCGAGGCCGAGGCGTCCGTGCGCACGTTCGAGGCGGCGTCCGGCATCGCGCCGGTGCCGACGCGGGAGTGGACGCCGGATCCCCAGGTCGAGGGCGACGGGATCTGGTCCCCCACCTATCGCCGGCGGACCGCCGCGCTCTGGATCGTGTGGTTCTGCATCAACCTCAGCTACTACGGGGCGTTCATCTGGATGCCCACCCTGCTCACCGGCACGCTCAAGGACCTGTCGAAGTCGTTCCAGTACACCCTGATCATCACGCTGGCGCAGCTGCCGGGCTACGGCGCCGCCGCCTGGCTGATCGAGGTGTGGGGACGCCGCGCCACCCTCGCGGTGTTCCTCACCGGGTCGGCGATCGCCGCCGGCCTCTTCGGGTTCGCCACCACCCCGGAGACGATCATCGCCGCCGGGTGCGCCCTGTCGTTCTTCAACCTGGGCGCCTGGGGCGCCCTGTACGCCATCGGCCCCGAGTTGTACCCGACGGGCCTGCGCGGCGCGGGCACCGGGGCGGCGGCCGCCTTCGGCCGGGTCGCGTCGATCATCGCGCCGCTCGCGGTGCCGCCGCTGCTGGGGGTCGGCGGGCTGCCCGTCGTGTTCGGGGTGTTCGCGGCCGCGTTCCTGATCGGCGCGGGGGCCACCCTGTTCCTGCCCGAGCAGCGGGGCCGCGCGCTCGACGCGTGACCCCGCCGGTCAGACCAGCCGCTTGTCGGTGACCTTGAACAGCCGGAAGGCGTTGGCGCCGCTGCCCGGCACGAGCACGTAGGTGACCTCGGCCATGTGCAGCACCCGGTTCTCCCGGAACGGCACGATCACCTGCACGACGGCCCCGCCGCCGGCAGCCGGCTGGAAGGAGTAGAGGTTGCCCGACAGGTACTCCATGTTGGACGCCGTCGGCGCCACCAACTTCTGCCGGATGCTCGCCGCCGAGGACGCCGTCGTATCGCTGTAGTAGTAGCCCGGGTCGGTCCACCAGTTGACGATGTCGGCCGCCGGCATGGACTTCGACTTCTCGGCCTGGGCGTAGCGGGTGAGGAAGTCGTAGGCCGACGTGCAGGCGTCCGTCTGCTGTGGCGCGACCCGCTGGCACTCCTGCGCCGGCGTGTCGGGCCGGCCGGGGCCGGCGATCACCGACGAGCCGGAGAAGGCCACCGGCTTGGTGTAGCAGTCCGTGCCCTGCCCGCCCGCCTTGCGGCCCCAGGCGGGGCAGACGCTCTCACCGGTGGCCCGGTCGGCCAGGAGCCCCTCGCCGACCACCCAGTGGCCGGGCCCCATCCCGGCCGTGGCGTCGGAGTCGACGACCACCAGCGTGCGGCCGCCCTTGGCCGCCATGGCGTCGGCGAACACCCGCGCCTGGTTGGCGGTGAACCACTTCTTGTTCAGGGAGTCCAGCACCGTGAAGAAGCCGGACGCCCCACCCGCCGGCTGAGCCTGCGAGGTGGTGGCCGGCGCGGGGGCCGGAGCCGGGGCGATGGCGGGGGTGGTCACCGGCGTCGTGGCGGCCGACGTGGTCGCGGTGGTCGGCTTGACGACCGTCGCCGTCGACCCGGGCGTCCCGCCCAGCAGTCGGGGCACGAGCAGCACCCCGCCGGCCGTCAGCGCCGCCACGGTGACGAGCACCCCCGCGATCAGGGGAGCCTTCGACTTCGCCCGGGCCGGCTCCCCGGCGTACGGGGCCGGATACTGGCCGGCCCCGTACGGGTCGGGGTAGCCGGGCGCGGCGGCGTAGCCCTGCGGGGCGTATCCCTGGGGCGCGTACCCCTGGGGCGCGTACCCCTGCGCGGGATGGTCCGCCCCGGGATATCCCGCCTCGGGATAACCCGGCGCCACGGGCGCCTGTGGGCCCGTCGGCGGCGTGGCGGGGGCGCTGCGATACAGGCTGGCGGGATCGTCCCAGGGCGCCGGCTCGTCCCAGGGCGAGACGCCCGCGCTCAGCACCGTCGCGTCCGGCTCGGCCGGGAGGGGTCGCTCGGCGGTCCAGCCGACGGCCGTGGCGTCCGAGGTCGAGCCCTCGGGCGGCAGCGGGGCCACCAGGGTCGCGTCGGACGCCAGCGCGAACCCGCAGACCGGGCAGGTGCTCTCGTCGGTCTGGGTGTTGCACATCGGACAGGTCGCCATCATTTCCCCCCACCACGCGAGCTGTGTCCCGTGAGCCTACCGTCGCGGCCATCGCCCCCCGCGGGCGTCTCTCGCCTTGTCCAGAAGGTGTCCGGCGTCCGGGCGCCGGTGGGACCATGGGCGCCGGAAGGGAGTCCCATGACCGAGCCATCGCCGCCCGCCGGCGTCCCCGCGGCCGCGCCGGCGCTCGCTCCCCTGCCCGCGCCCTGGCGCCGGCAGGCCGAGCATCACGGGGACACCTACCTCGACAACCTCGCCACCCAGGTCGCCCACCGCCGCGACCTGGCCACGTTGCCCTGGCTGTTCGGGGCCTGGACGGTCGCCTTCGCCGCAGCCGCACCCACGCTGTTCGGCGGGCACCCGGCGGCCTGGTTCGCGGTGGCGCTGTCGGCCGTGCTCGCCGTCGCCGGCGCACGGGGGGCGTCCATCGTGCGCCGCCGGTGGCTGCGCGACGGACCGCCGCTCGAGTACGCCACCCCGTGGCAGCGCGGCGGCTTCTCGAACCGGGCTGCGGCCCGCTCGCTCGGCTGGATCGCCGTGGTGCTCACGGCGACCACCCTGTTCGTCGCCTGGGGCGGCAGCGGCGCCGCGACGATCCTGCCGCAGGCCGTGGCCCTCGCCGCCGCCGTCTTCCTGTTCGCCGGCACCCTGCTGCTGCCCGGGGTGCTGTTCCGCCGGCGCCGCTACGCGCTCCTGCAGGACGCCGTGGCGCACGCCCCCCAGGTGGTCACCCGCTTGCAGGCCGGCCTGGACGCCTCGGCGCGCGCCGGCGCCACGGCGGCGTCCGGTCGGGCCCTGCCGTTCGCCCCGCCGGGCTTCCCGGTCGAGTGCCTGGGCCTGCGTCAGCCGGCGACGCCCGCCGGTTCGTAGGCGCAGAACGGCTCCTCGGCGAGGTGGTCGCCGGTCAGGGCATAGGCCCGGGCGCGCGACCCGCCGCAGGCGTCCCGGTAGCCGCACACCCCGCACTTGCCCTTGAGCAGGGTGCGGTCGCGCAACTCCCGGAAGACGGGGGCGGTGCGGTAGACCTCGATGAGGTCCGTCTCGCGGATGTTGCCGGCCTTCACCGGCAGGAACCCCGACGGGTAGATGTCGCCGGTGTGCGAGATGAAGACGAAGCCGTCGCCGTCGTTGACGTTGCGGGCCCGGCCGATGCCGTCGCGCTGGCTGTAGTGCATGCCGCGGGTCATCACCTCGGTGACGTCCTCGTCGGCGCCCGCTGCGATCTCGGCGCGCTTGCGCTGCATCACGACCCGGCTGTACTGGGGGGCGGCGGTGGCCTTGATGTCGAACGGCGCGGTCTTCGACAGGTCGTAGAGCCGGTGGAAGACCGCCTCGAACTCCTCCGCCGACGCCACGTCCTCCGGCTTGGCCCGGCCCATGGGCACCAGGAAGAACACCTCCCAGAACACGACCCCCAGCGTGGTCATCAGCGCGGTCATGGCGTCCAGGTCGTCGAGGTTCCCCTTCCGGATCACCGTGTTGACCTGCGTGGACAGCCCCACCTCCTGCGCCTGCCGCAGGATGCGCAGGCCGTGGTCGAAGCTGCCCGCCACCTGCCGGAACTCGTCGTGGATCGCGGCGTTCGAGCCGTCCAGCGACACGGCCAGGCGGGTCAACCCGACGTCCTTGAGTTGGGCGAGCAGGTCCGGCGTCGCGAGGGGCGTCGTCGCGGGGGTGATCCCCATCCGCAGGCCCAGCCGCGCGCCGTGACCGACGAGTTCGACGATGTCGGGCCGCTTGAAGCAGTCGCCGCCGCTGAACACGAACACGATGGGCCCGAACTCGCGCAGCCGGTCCATCAGCGCCTTCGCCTCGGCGGTCGTCAGCTCCCCGGGATCGCGTTCGGGCTGCGCGCACGCCCGGCAGTGCCGACAGGCCAGGTCGCAGGCCTGGGTGGTCTCCCAGATCGCGATGAAGGGGGCCGAGTCGAAGTCGAGGTGGCGCCGGGCCGCCCCCTGGGGGTGCCCTCCTGGGTGCCCGGGGCGTCCGCTCGGATGAGTCATCCGGCCAACCTACCGCCCGGAGCCCGCAGCCCGACGCACGCTCAGCAGGCCAGGTCGGCCTCCGCGGCCACCGGGCCGGAGTTGCGGCACAGCGCGAGCCCGCGGTCGGCGAGCCCGTCCCTCATCGCGGTGAGCGCGGCCGCGTCGAACCCCGCGTACTGCAGGTGCAGCAACACCGTGTCCCCCGCCTTCGCGTGGGTCACCACGTCCTCGACGAGGTCGGCGCGCGACCGCCCCGTCCAGTCGAGGGTGTCGAAGGTCCACGTCCACAGCCGCATCCCGCGCTCGGCGTGCGCGTCCAGCACGGTCCAATTCCAGGACCCGTACGGGGGGCGTCCGTACCCGCCCTGCACCGCGGGCGCCGCGAGTTCCGCCAGGACGCCCGCGCGCGGCAGGGCGTCCAGATGGACGTGGCTGGCGGAGTGGCCGTACACGAGGTGGCCGTGGGCGCGCGCGAACCGGGCGTCGAACGTCCCGCGCGTCACGCACTCGCCGTACGGGAACAGCACGAGCCGGATGCCCGCCCGTTCGGCGCCGAGCAGCGTCTTCTCGAAGGACGCCCGCGACGCCGGGCAGTCGTCGAACGTCAACACCACGTGGACGCCGTCGCCCGGCCCCCGCTCCACCGAGTACGGGACGCCCTCCCCCGCCAGCGCCGCCCAGGTGTCGGGCGTGACCCGGCCGGTGATGGCGACCCGCTGCCGGGACGCCTGGAACCGGCGCACCGCCGCCCGGGTGTCGTCGTCGAAGCGCCCGCTCGGCGCGAGGTCATAGCCGGCGTCGGCCAGCAGCGCCTGCAGCGCCTGCACGCAGCCCCCCTCGTCGCCGGCCTGCAACGCCGGGCGGTCGGCCCGGCAGCCGGCGACGCCGGGCCCCGGGGCCGCGGTCGCCGGGGCCGCCCCGGTCAGGCCGCCCAGCGTCAGGGCCACGGCGGCCAGGGCCGCCACCATCGGCAGTGGGCGCCTCACGCGCACTCCCCCGCGTACGTGAGCAGCCGGTCGGTGCTCGGCGGGACGACCTGGATGTGATCGACGCGACCCTCGAACAGCGGAAACAGCAGCACGCCTCCCCTTTCCTCCACCGCGGGGATCACGGGGCCGAACCGCTCGTTGAGCGGCCCGCCCCGGCCCCCGAGGTTCTCGAAGTGCGCCAGGTCGCGGGGGACCAGCCGCAGCCGGTCGCCGTACGCGCGTTCCAACCGGGCGCGGGTGTCCCCCGCCCGGACGCCGGTCTCGGTCGCGTACGCCGTGCTGCCGACGACGACCGTGCGCAGGCCGCCGTCCGTCCATTCGACGGCCACGCCCGGGAAGGCCCGCAGGAAGGCGTCCGTGCGCGGGTCGACGCAGACCCGCGGCGGGGCCGCGAGGATCCGGGCCGCCGTCCCCTCCGCGACCGTCATGCCGACGCGCGCCGGGCCGACGCCTGCCGCGGTGATCGTCGTCGCCGCGGCGAACGTCGGCCGGGGCCGCAGCACCGCCTCGGCCGCCGGCGGCGCCGACGCGCTCGCGGGGGCGTCCGGGGCCGTGGTGGGAGGGGTGGTCGCGGGCGACGGCGACACGCAGCCGGCGAGCAGCAGCAGGACGCCGAGGGCCCCGCCCAGGCGGGGGATCACGCCTCCCCCAGGTACTCCTCGAGGGTGAGGCCGGGACGCGCGGCGAAATCGGCGGCCACCGCCTTGCCCACGTACCGCAGGTGCCACGGCTCCCACGCGATGCCGGTGATCGGCTCACCCACCTCCGGGTACCGCACGATCAGGCCGAACTCGGTGGCGTGCGCCGCCACCCAGGCGGCCTCGGGCAGTTCCTTGAAGGCGTATCCCCGCACCCCCGCCGCGTTCGTCACGTCGACGGCCAGCCCGGTCTGGTGCTCGCTCGCGCCCGGCGGGGCGAAGTAGCGGTTGGCGGTCACGGAGTCGTACTGGGCCAGCGCGTTGTTGTAGGTGGCCTTCTGGTCCGCGTAGCTGCGGTAGCCGCTGCGCACCTTGAGCGTGTAGCCGTCCTTCTTGGCGGCCGCGAACAGGCCCGTGAGGGCCGCGCGCAACTCGGGTGACAGCCCGTTCGCGTCGGAGTCCGCCCACGGCGGCACGTACGACGCCGCCAGCGGATGCTTCCGGTTGACCAGGGCGATGCCGCGCACCGCGTAGGGCGTCGTCACCGCGGCCGCCGTCGTGCCCACCCCGGACGCCGCGGGTGCGGTCGCCGGCCCGGTTGTGGGCCCCGTCGTCGGGGCGGTCGCAGGAGATTTCGTCACCCCGCTCGTGACCGGGGCGCCGGTGGCGGCGGGGACGGCCGACGGCGTCCCGAGCGCGGACGCCCCGACCGACGGGGCCGCGACCGGGGGCGTCCCGATGGATGTCGGCGCCGCCGAACCCGACGTTTCGAGCGGCACTCGGGCCACCGGCGCGATGACGGCGCAGCCGGTCAGGGCCGCAGCGCATCCGGCGGCCAACAGAAGTTTCCCCCACACGCGGGCCAGCCTACCGGCCCCGGGGTGGGCGGCCGGCAGCACGGACCCCGCTGAGCGGGCCGCCCCTTGACGGCGCGGGGTCGGCCTTCCCATGATGAAATTTGAACGAATCTCTCAGCGAAAGCAGACGGAGCGGACCGGTGACCACCGACCACAGCAAGCCCACCCTTGTGAGCCTGGCGCGGGAACTGGGGGTTTCCCGGCAGACGGTCTCGAACGTGATCAACGCGCCCGACCTGGTGAAGGCCGAGACCCGCGTCCGCGTCCAGGCGGCCATCGAGCGGTCGGGGTACCGGCCGTCCGCGCTGGGCCGGGCGCTGCGCACCAACCGGTCGATGAATCTGGCGCTGCGGATCCACACCTCCGAGGACGACATCAACGGCAGCGTCATGGACCGCTTCCTGCACACCCTGGCGGACGCCGCGCGCGCGGCCTCCTACCGGGTGACCATCTTCACCGCGTCGGACGACGCGGCCGAGGTGGCGGAGTTGGAGTCCCTGCGGGCGGTGAACGCGGTCGACGGCTGCATCCTGACCGACACCGCCGAGGGCGACGAGCGCCCCGCCCGACTGGCCGAGCTCGGCTGCCCGTTCGTCGCGTTCGGACGCCCCTGGGGCCGCCTGCCCGGCGAGCACGCCTGGGTCGACGTGGACTGCGCCGCCGGCACCCGCGACGCCACCCTCGCCCTGCGGGCCCGCGGCCACGAGCGGATCGGTTTCCTCGGCTGGGGTCCCGGCCTGGGCACCGGCCCCGACCGCCGGCTGGGCTGGCGCGAGGCGGTCGACGGCCTGATCGCCGACCCGGAGCAGTTGGCGGTCGAGACCGACGACGGCGTCCCCCAGGGGGAACGGGCCGCCGAGGAGTTGCGCCGGCGCGGGGCCACCGCCGTGGTGTGTGCGAGCGACTCCCTGGCGCTGGGGGCGTTCGGGGTGTTCGCCCGGCCCGGCGAACCCTTCGTGCCGGTGGTGGGCTTCGACGACACGCCGGTCACCCGCGCCCTCGGCATCTCGTCGGTCGCCCAGCCCGTCGACGAGGCGGCCCGGTTCTGCGTGTCCACGCTGGTGGGGATGCTCCGCGGCGAGGCGGAGCCCGCGGCGTCCCAACGGCTGTTGGCCCCCCGGCTGCACCTGCGCGGGCGCGCCGGCTAGCGACGCGCCCGGCGGGTCACTTCAGGACGGCCGCGATGGCCTTGCTGACGTAGGCGACGTTGCGGTCGTTGAGGGCGGCCACGCAGATGCGGCCGGCGTCCGTGCCGTAGACGTGGTGCTGCTCGCGCAGGGCGACCATCTGGTCCCGGGTCAGGCCGGAGTAGCTGAACATGCCGACCTGCTCGGCGATGAAGCCCATGTCGTCGATGCCCTCGGCGCGCAGGCCGGCGACCAGCGCCTGCCGCATCTGCTTGATCCGGTCGCGCATGCCCCCGAGCTCGGCGACCCACTGGGCCCGCAACTCCGGGTCGCGCAGCACGGTCTCGACGAGGGCCGCGCCGTGGGTGGGCGGGTTCGAGTAGTTCGTGCGGACCACGATCTTCAGCTGCGACAGGACGCGCGTGGCCTCGGCTGCGTCCGCGCAGACGACCGACAGGGCGCCCACCCGCTCGCCGTACAGCGAGAACGACTTGCTGAACGACGTGGAGCACAGGAAGGGGAGCCCGGCCTCGGCGAACGCGCGCACGACGGCGCCGTCCTCCTCCAGCGACTTCGAGAAGCCCTGGTAGGCCATGTCGAGGAAGGGCGTCAGCCCGCCGGCCCGGACGACCTCGATGACCTGGGCCCACTGCCCGGGGTCGAGGTCGTAGCCGGTGGGGTTGTGGCAGCAGGCGTGCAGCAGGACGACGGTGCCGGGCGCGGCGGCCCGCAGGTCGGCGATCAGGCCGGCGAAGTCGATGCCCCGGGCGGCCGGGTCGTAATAGCGGTACTCGCCGACCTCGAAGCCGGCGCGGGTGAAGAGCGCCCGATGGTTCTCCCAGCTGGGGCTGGAGATGAGCACACGCTCGGCCCCCGTGACCTGCCGCAGGAAGTCGGCGCCGATCTTGAGGGCGCCGGTGCCGCCCAGGGCCTGCGCGGTGATGGTGCGGCCGAGCGCCTCGGCGCCCGCCCCGAACACCAACTCCTTGACGTCGTCGTTGTACAGCTTGAGCCCGTCGATCGGCAGGTAGCCGCGCGGCTTCGGGTCGGCCGAGAGGCGGGCCTCGGCGGCGCGCACGGCCTCCAGGAGCGGCAGCTTGCCCGAGGCGTCCTGGTAGACCCCGACACCCAGGTTGACCTTGCCGGGATCGGTGTCGGCGTTGAACTTCTCGGTGAGGCCGAGGATCGGGTCGGCGGGTGCGGCTTCGACGGCGGCGAACAGCGACATGGGGCAACCTTCCAGCGGACGGCACGACGGGGCGGTCGCATCCTACCGACGGACGCCGCCGCGCGGCCCGGCCCCCCCAGAACGAGACACCCCGTCGCGCACCTCCGGTGGCCGGGGGGCGAACTAGGCTCTCGGCCATGACACTCTCGCGCCGCCACCTCTTCGCGGTGACCGGGGGCGCGCTGGCCGTGGCCGGCCTCAGCGCCTGCTCCCCCACCCCCGGCGCGCAGCCGTCGTCGCCGTCGGCCACCTCGGCGGCGCCCTCCTCACCCGGGGCCTCCTGGGGGGCGTCCCCCAGCACGGGCCCGGCGAAGCCCGCGCTCGCGGTCTGGCACCGGCCCACCGGCGAGCCGGGGGCGGAGGCCGCGCTGGTCCGCTGGGCCGCCGACTACCCGGACGCCGCGGTGACGGTGTCCGCCCCGGCCGACTACGAGGCCGCGACGCGCGCCGCGCTCGCCGGGTCGTCGGGGCCCGACGTGTTCGAGTGGTCCGGGGGCCCGACCCTGGAGATGATCCGCGGCGGACAGGTCGCCGACCTTACCGGCGTCGTGGGCGCCGCCCGCGCCGCGTTCGAGCCGGGCGTCCTGGACCGCCTCACCTTCGACGGCAAGCTGTGGGCCGTCCCGCAGCGGGCCGACGTGGAGCTGTTCTACTACCGCAAGTCCTGGCTGGCGAAGGCCGGCCTCCAGCCGCCGACGACGCTCGCCGAACTGGTCACCGCCACCAACGCGCTCGCCGCTCCGGGCCGCGGCGGCCTGTACGCGGGCGCCGACGGCGGCCTCGCGGCCCTCGGCGGGCTGCTGATCTGGTCCGCGGGCCTCGACCAGGTCACCCCGGACGGTCGGGCCGCCGCCTTCAACGAGGCCGACCTGCACGCCGCGGTGGCCGCCTATCGCGCGCTGCTCGCGTCCCCCGGCCTGCTGCGCACCGCCTCGACCGACTGGCGCGACGCCACCCCGTTCATCGAGAACGAGTGCGCCCTGCAGTGGGGCGGCCTGTGGGACCTGCCGCGGGTGCTGGCGGCCCACGCCGGCGACGTCGGCGTCCTGCCGTTCCCGGCCGCCGGGGCCGGCGGCCGGCAGGTCGTGCCCGTCACCGCCTCCTGCGTCTCGGTGAGCACGCGGGCCGCCGACCGGGCCGCCGCCGAGGCGTACGTGCGCGCGCTCTGGGTCGACGACACCGCGAAACAACTCGAGTACGCCACGGCCCACGGCTGCCACCTGCCGGCCAAGCCGGGGCTGTTCGGCCAGGCGTCCCGGCTCGCCACCGGGCCGGGGGCGGACGCGACCCGGTTCACCGTCGAGTTCGGCCGCAGCGACAGCATCTACTGGACGCCCGCGTGCGAGGCCGCCTTCGCCACCGCGCTCAGCGACGTCGCGAAGGACGGGAAGAACGTCGCCGCCGCGTTCGCCGCCGCGGCGGCCCGCGTGACGGCCGAGTTGCTCCGCTGAACTCCTCCGCCGGGCGCCGCCGACGCACGCGACCCAGCGCGGACCGCACCGGCGGCGTCCGGCCTGGAATCAGGGGGTGACGACGATCTTGCCGAGTTGCGCCCCGGCGGCGAGCGCGGCGAAGCCGGCGTGGATCTGGGCCAGCGGCAGCACCCGGTCCACGACGCTCGCGGGCAGCGGCCCCGCCTGCTCGACGAAGCGCACGAGGGCCCGCAACTCCCCCACCGTGCACGCCGTGGAGCCGACGACGCGCAGTTGCTGGAAGAACACCCGGTGCAGTTCGGGGTCGGGGGCGCCGCCGGTGGTGGCCCCGCACGTGACGACGGTGCCGCCGGGGCGCAGGCAGCGCAGCGAGTGGGCCCAGGTGGCCTCGCCGACGGTGTCGACGACCACGTCGACGCGCTCCGGGAGCCGGGCCCCCGGCTCCACCGCCCGCGCGCCGAACGATGCGGCGTAGGCGCGCTTCTCGGGGGTCCGGGCGGTCGCGTAGACCGTCGCGCCCGCCTGCGAGGCGAGCCAGATCGCCGCGGCGGAGACGCCGCCCGAGCCGCCCTGCACCAGCACCCGGTCCCCGGGGCGGACGCCGGCGCGCGTGAACAGCATGCGGAACGCCGTACCCCAGGTGATCGGCAGGCAGGCGGCCACGGCGTCCGGGATGCCGTCGGGCAGCGGCACGAGGTTGCGCTCGGGCAGCGCGATGTACTCGGCGAACGTGCCGGGGTGCCGCTCGGAGAGGATGGCCCGCCCCGGGTCGAGGGTCTCGTCGCCGCCGCCGGCGTCCGGGTCGCCGATGACGCCGTGCAGCAGGACGCGGCGGCCGTCCTCGGTCTCGGCGACCCCCTCGCAGCCCAGGATCATCGGGAGCCGGTCGGCCGGGTGGCCGACGCCGCGCAGCGTCCACAGGTCGTGCGGGGTGAGGGCGGCGGCGCGCACACGCACGAGGCGCCAGCCCGCCGGCACCTGCGGCATCGGCTCGTCGCGCACCACCAGGCAGGGGATCGGATCGGTCGCGGACTGGGCGACGGCCACGGCTGCGCGCATGGGGGCTCTCCCTTCGACGGTCGGACGCCGCGGGTGGGCGTCCGTCGTCACGCTACCCCGCCCGCCGGACGGCCGGGGAGCGACGGTTGTCGGTGTCGTCTGGTAGGCATGCCGCATGGATGACACCCCCGCCATCGACGTCCGCGACTTCGCGATGCAGTTCGGCCCCCGCCGGGTGCTCGACGGGCTCACGTTCCAGGTGCGGCGCGGCGAGACGTTCGGGTTGCTGGGCTCGAACGGCTCCGGCAAGACGACGACGCTGCGCGCCCTGCTCGGCATCTACCCCCCGACGGCCGGCACGTTGCTCGTCGAGGGGCGCCGCTACGACCCCGCCGTCCACACCCGGCTGGCCTACCTGCCTGAGGAGCGGGGCCTCTACAAGAAAGAGAAGGTCATCGACGTGATGACCTACTTCGGCCAATTGAAGGGGCTCCCCCGGGCCGAGGCGGTGGCCTGGTCGCTGGGGTTCCTGCACCGCGTCGACCTGCTGCCCCAGGCCCGGCTGCGCGTCGACAAGCTGTCCAGCGGCCAGCAGCAGAAGGTGCAGTTGGGGGTGACGGTGATGGGCGACCCGGCGATCCTCATCCTCGACGAGCCCACCAAGGGCTTCGACCCGGTCAACCGGCGGCTGCTGCTCGACATCGTCGAAGAGCGCAAGCAGGCCGGCGCGACGGTCGTCATGGTCACCCACCAGATGGAAGAGGTGGAACGGCTCTGCGACCGCATCCTGCTGCTGAAGGACGGCCGCGCCGAGGCCTACGGCACGGTCGGCGAGGTGCAGGACGCGTATGGCGGCCCCATGATCCGCCTCACGTTCGCCGGCGATCTGCCCGCGTCGCCGGACTACCGGGTCGAGACCCTCGAGACCAACTACGCGGAGTTGTCCCTGACCCCGGACGCCGACGCGCAACGCGTCCTGCGGCACCTGCTGGACGCCGGCGTGAGCGTCCGGTCGTTCGAGACCGGGCGCACGTCGATGGAACAGGTGTTCCTGCGCATCTACGGCGCCGACCCGACCGTGGAGGCCTGAGATGACCCGGCGCCGCCCCGCCCTGCACAACCTCCGCACCGTCGTCGACTTCGAAGTGCGCCGGCTCCTGAAACGGCGCTCCTTCTGGGTGATGACGCTGGCCGTGCCGGTGCTCCTGGTGCTGCTGATGACGCTCATCACCCTGAGCAACACCCGGGCCCTCGGGGGGGGCATCTCGACGGGCGCACCGCCGACGTCGTTCACCTACACGGACGCCTCGGGCCTCATCGACCCGGCGATCGCGGCCGCCGCGGGCGGCACGCCGACCACGGACGCCGCGGGCGCGCGTCAGGCGGTGGTCCAGGGGCGGGCCGACCTGTTCATCGCCTACCCGGCCGACCCCGGGCGGCAGCCGGTCGAGGTGGTCGCCCGGGACGCGGGGCTGACCGGGGGGCCCGACTACGCCGGCGTCGCCCGCACGGTCCTGGGAAAGTCCGTCCGGGCCCAGGTGGGGGACGACCGCATCGCGCTCGTCCTGGTCGGGGGCGGCGACGTGCGGGTCACCACCTACCGCGACGGCGAGGCGACGGCCGGCTGGGCCGGCGTCGTGCTGCCCGGCCTGTTCGCCGTGCTGTTCTACCTGGCCATCGCCATGTTGGGCAACCAGATGCTGAACATCACGGTGGAAGAGAAAGAGAACCGGGTCACCGAGATGATCCTGACCACGATCCACCCGACGACCCTGATCGTCGGCAAGCTGATCGGGCTGCTGATCATCGGCGTGGTCCAGGTGCTCGTGCTGGCCGGGCCGGCGCTCGCCCTGCCGACGTTCTTCCCGGCCGGGGGCGGGTTCTCCCCCGCCGAGTTCCCCTCGACCACCGAACTCCTCACCGCGATCGACCCCGCGCAACTGGCCCTCGGCGCGGCGCTGTTCGTCGGCTCCTTCCTCATGTTCACCGGTTTGCTGGTGTCGATCGGGGCCGTCATGCCGACGGCGAAAGAGGCCGGCGCGGCCTTCAGCGCCGTCGTCCTGGTGCTGTTCCTGCCCCTGTACGCCTTCGGGTTGGTGCTCGCGGAGCCCCACGGGCTGGTCGCCCAGGGGCTCACGTTCTTCCCCCTCACGGCCCCGATCGCGGCGATGCTGCGCAACGCGATCGGCGCTCTCGCCCCCTGGGAGGCGGCGGTCGCCCTCGGGGTGATCTACGGCTGCGCCGCGCTGTTCCTGGCCCTCGGCGTCCGACTGTTCCGGACGGGCTCGATCAGCTACGACCAGCGGCTCGACCTACGGAAGATTTTGCGGTCGAAACAGAGCTGAGCCACCAAAGCGGCCGCCGGGGCCGCTCAGGTCGGATATTCTCAGGCAACTCGACCGTCCGTCCGAGAAGGAGTCCGCATGGGCGACTACGTCGTCTCCCCCCGCCAGCAGCAGGCGATCGACCAGGTCGACGCCTACAGCGCGCACAACTACTCGCCGCTGCCCGTGGTGATCGCCACCGCCGACGGGGCCCGGGTGCGCGACCTCGACGGCCGCGAGTACATCGACTGCCTGGCGGCCTACTCCGCGGTGAACTTCGGCCACCAGAACGCCGAGTTGCTCAAGGCCGCCGAGCGGCAACTGCACACGCTCACGCTCACCTCGCGCGCCTTCTACTCCGAGCCGTTCGGGCCCTTCGTCCAGGCGCTCGCCGAACTGTGCGGCAAGGACATGGTGCTGCCCATGAACTCCGGCGCCGAGGCGGTGGAGACGGCGATCAAGACGGCCCGCAAGTGGGCGTACGAGAGCAAGGGCGTCCCGGAGGGCCGGGCGACGATCGTCGTGATGGAGGGCAACTTCCACGGCCGCACGACGACGATCGTGTCGTTCTCCGACGATCCCGACGCGCGCAAGAGCTTCGCACCGTTCACCCCCGGGTTCCGCTCGGTGCCCTTCGGGGACGCCGCCGCCCTCGAGGCCGCGATCGACGACGACACCGCCGCCGTCCTGCTGGAGCCCATCCAGGGCGAGGCGGGCGTGGTCCTGCCGCCGGCGGGGTTCCTGCGGCAGGTGCGGGAGATCACCCGGCGGCGGAACGTCCTGATGATCGCCGACGAGATCCAGTCCGGCCTGGGCCGGGCCGGCGAGACCTTCGCCTGCGACCGCGAGGGCATCGTGCCGGACGTGTACGTGCTGGGCAAGGCCCTGGGGGGCGGCATCATGCCCCTGTCGGCGGTGGTCGCCGACCGCGACGTCCTCGGCCTCATCCGGCCGGGGCAGCACGGGTCGACGTTCGGCGGCAATCCGCTGGCCTGCGCCATCGGGTCCGAGGTCATCCGGATCCTGCGGACCGGCACCATGCAGGAGGCGTCCCGGCGCCAGGGCGCCCGGCTGGCGGCCGCCCTCGAGCCGCTGGTCGCCGCGGGGCACCTGACCGCCGTGCGCCAGGCAGGCCTGTGGCTCGGCCTCGACGTGCACCCCTCGCTGGGTACGGCGCGGGACCTCTGCTACCGACTGCTCGACAAGGGGATCCTCGCGAAGGACACCCACACGAAGACCATCCGCCTCGCGCCGCCGCTGGTCATCACCGACGCCGAACTGGACGAGGTCATCGCCCACACGCTGGCCGCCTTCGAAGGGGCCGCCGCCGATCGTGCGTGACGCACCCGGGAGGGGCCTACGGTGGGCTCCATGGGCGAGTTGCACGCGGAGATCGTCGAGGCCGCGGCCCTGACCGCGGCGCAGCGCGACGCGATGTTCGCGCTCATGGAGCGCGTCTACTGCGGCATGCGCCGCGAGGCGTTCGAGGCCGACCTCGCCGGCAAGGACGAGGCCATCGTGCTGCGCTCGAACGCCGGCGAACTGGTGGGCTTCAGCACCCAGCGCACGATGGGCGTGCCCGTCGGGGACGCCACGGTGCGCGGGGTGTTCTCCGGAGACACGGTGATCCACCCCGACCATTGGGGCAGCCCCGCGCTGCTGCAGGCCTTCGCGCGGCGCTACGTCGTCGAGCGGCCCGACCCGTTCTGGTGGTTCCTGGTGAGCAAGGGGCACCGCACCTACCGGTTCCTCACCACCTTCTTCACGACGTTCTGGCCCGACCGCCGCACTCCCACCCCGCCGGCGGCCCAAGCGATCATGGACGCCTACGCGACGGCCCTCTACCCCGACGACTACGACGCGGCCCGCGGCGTCCTGGCCTATCGGACGCCCAAGGATCGGCTGCGCCCCGGGGTCGCCGGCGTCACCGAACGCGACCTGAGGAACCCCGACGTCGCCTTCTTCGTGGACCGGAACCCCGGGCACGGCCTCGGCCACGACCTCGTCTGCCTCTGCGACCTGGCCCCGGCGAACCTCAAGCCCCGGATGCGTCCGGTCCTGCTGGGAACGCCGTGCGCCTGACCCGCGCCGCGAACGCCGCCGTCGCCGCGGCGTCCGCCCCGGAGCACGCCCGGTTGGTCGCGCTGGCGTCCGGGGACGCCGCCGACCTGCGGCGCGTGCAGGCGCGGCTGCTCGGACGCCTCCTCGCCCGCAACGCCGGCTGCGAGGTCGGGCGCGCCCACGGGTTCGGGAGGCTCCGCGGGGTGGGCGACTTCCGCCGGGCGGTCCCGCTGTCCACCTGGGACGACCTGGCGGACGCCGTCGCGCGCATCGCGGGGGGCGCCGACGGCGTCCTGACCGCGGAGCGGGTGCGGCTGCTGGAGCCCTCCTCCGGGTCGACCGCCCCCACCAAACTGGTGCCCTACACCGCGGGGCTGCGCGCCGACTTCGCGCGCGGCCTCCGGCCGTGGTTGCACGACCTCGACCGGTCGTTCCCCGGGGTGCGCGCCGGCCGCGCCTACTGGTCGGTCACCCCGGCGGCCACCGGACCGGCGCCCGCCGCGGCGGTCCCGGTCGGCTTCGACGACGACGCGGACTACCTCGGCCCGCTCACGAAACGCCTGATGGGCGCGGTGTTCGCGGTCCCCGGCGACGTGGCCCGGGCGGCGAGCATCGACGCGTTCCGCGTGCGCACCCTCGCCGCCCTGCTGGCCGCCGACGACCTCGCCCTGGTCTCCGTGTGGAACCCCACCTTCCTCACCCTGCTGCTCGACTGGGCCACCGAGCACGCCGGCGACCTGCTGCCGCTGCTGCCCGCCCCCCGCCGCGCCCTCGGCCCGGCGGTGCGCGCGGGCGACTGGGCGGCCGTCTGGCCCCGGCTCGCAGTGGTCTCGTGCTGGGCGGATGCCCGGGCCGCACCCGCGGCGTCCGACCTGGCGGAACGCCTGCCCCAGGCGCACCTGCAGCCCAAGGGGCTGCTGGCCACCGAGTGCTTCGTCTCGGTGCCGCTCGAGCGGGCGGGCGGGGCCGTGCTGAGCGCGCGCTCGCACTTCTTCGAGTTCGAACCGGCGGACGCCGACGGCACCGTCCTCGCCCACGAACTGGAGGACGGCCGCCGCTACGCCGTCGTCGTCACCACGTCGGGGGGCCTCTACCGCTACCGACTCGGCGACCTCGTCGACGTCGTCGGGCACTGGGGGGCGCTGCCGGTGCTGCGCTTCGCCGGCCGCGCCGACCGGGTGAGCGACCTGGTGGGCGAGAAGCTCTCGGAGGCTTTCGTCGCTTCCGCGCTGGCCGCGGTGGGGGCGTCCGGTTTCGCGGTGCTGACCCCCGACGGACGCCGCGGCTACGCCCTGGCCACCGACGCCCCCCGCCCGGGGATGGCCGAGGCCCTGGACGCCGCCCTGCGCGCCAACTTCCACTACGACTACGCCCGGCGCCTCGGCCAACTCGACCCCGTGCGCGTCGTCGACGCGGGCCCGGACGCCGCGGCGCGCCACCTCGCCGGCGCCGTGGCCGCCGGTCGCCGCCTCGGCGACGTCAAGGTGCCTGCGCTGGAGGTCGACCCGACCTGGTGGCCGCGACTCTCGGCCGGGGGCGGGGGCGGAGCGTAGGCTCGGGGGCATCCCAGGGGAGGATGCCATGAAGATCGCGTTCCTCGCACCGGCCGGCGCCATGCACCGGCACCACGGCAGCTTCGGTCTGGGCATCCACTACGCACCGCTGACGCTCACCACCCTGGCCGCCCTGGTGCCGCCCGACCTGGGCGCCGAGGTCGTGATCCACGACGAGACCGCCCACCCGATCCCCCTCGACTGCGACGCCGACCTGATCTGCATCACCGCCATCACCGGCACCTCGTCTCGGGCCTACGCCTTCGCCGACTACTTCCGGGCCCTCGGCCGGACGGTCGTGCTCGGCGGCGTCCACCCGACGATGCTGCCCGACGAGGCGGCCCGGCACGCGGACGCCGTGGTCACCGGCTTCGCCGAGCAGACGTTCCCGCAACTGCTGCGCGACTACGCCGCCGGCGCCCTGAAGCCGCGGTACCGGCAGAACGCCGACTACACGATCGCCGGCAAGCCGTGGCCGCGGCGCGACCTGCTCGACAAGCGCCGCTACATCACGACCAACACGGTCGAGGTGGTCCGGGGCTGCGCGCTGGGCTGCACGTTCTGCGCCTACCCGACGGCGTTCGGCTCGGCGGTCCACAAGCGTCCGGTCGCCGAGGCGATCGCCGAGATCGAGGCGCTGCCGGGCCGCTACGTGGTGATCCCCGACATCAACCTGCTCGCCGGGCGCGAGTGGACCACGGCGTTCTTCACGGCGCTCGCGCCCCTGAAGAAGCAGTGGTTCGGGCTGGCGACGTCCGCCATCGGGTCCGACGACGAGCTGATCCGGCTGTTCCAGCGGTCCGGTTGCCAGGGCCTGCTCATCGGCTTCGAGTCGATCAACGCCGAGTCGCAGGAGTTCGTCCACAAACGGGTCAACAAGGTCGGCGGCTACCCCGAGCTGATGCGCAAGCTGCACGACGCCGGCATCGTGGTGCAGGGCTGCTTCGCGTTCGGCGGCGACGACGAGGACGCCTCGGTGTTCGAGCGCACCGTCGAGATGATCGCCGAGACCCAGATCGACCTGCCCCGCTACTCGATCCTGACGCCCTTCCCGAACACCGCCCTGTACCGGCAACTCGAGGCCGAGGGCCGCATCGTCGAGCGGGACTGGGCCATGTACGACGTCGAGCACGTCGTGTTCAAGCCGGCGAAGATGACGGAGGACGAGTTGTACGCCGGCATCACGTGGGCCTGGGACCAGACCTACACGCTCCCGGCGATCGCCAAGCGGCTCGCCCCCTACGACCGGGCGCTGCTGCCGTCACTGGTGACGAACCTGTTCGGCTACCGCGGGTACGCCAAGAAGTTCCACCAGTTCCCGCGGTCGCGGATGGTCGACAACACCGACGTCCCCCGCGTCGACCGGTGAAGATCACCTTCATCGTCCCGGCGATCGGCAAGAAGCCCGGGCGGCGCTACATCGGCACCTGGAAGATGGAGCCGCTCACCATCGCCGCCCTGCAGGCCCTCACCCCGCCCGACGTCGAGACCGAACTGTTCGACGACCGCCTCGAATTGGTCGACACCGACACCCCCACCGACCTCGTCGCGATCCCGGTCGAGACCTACACGGCGCGCCGCGCCTACGACCTCGCGGCGCGGTTCCGCGCCCGCGGCGTCCGGGTGGCGATGGGCGGCTACCACGCGACCCTCGCGCCCGACGAGGTCGCGGAGCACGCCGACGCCGTCGTCGTCGGCAACGCCGAGGGGGTGTGGTCCACGCTCGTGGCCGACGCCCGGGCCGGACGCCTCAGGCGCCGCTACGCCGGCGAGCCCTGCGCCGCCCCACCCGCCCCCGACAAGCGGATCTTCGCCGGCAAGAAGTACCTGCCGGTCGGCCTCGTCGAGACCGGACGCGGCTGCCGGCACGTGTGCGAGTTCTGTGCGATCGCCGGCTTCTACGGCCACCGCTACTACCCGCGCCCCGTCGCGGACATCGCCCACGACCTGGCGTCCTCGCCGCACCGTTACCACTTCCTCGTCGACGACAACCTGATGGCCGACCGGGAGCACCTCGGCGCCCTCGCCGACCGGATCGCCCCGCTCGGCGTCAAGTGGGCCGGGCAGGGCACCCTCGACCTCGCCCGCGACCCGGCGCTGCTGGCGCGGCTGAAGCGGTCGGGCTGCGAGTTGATCCTGATCGGGTTCGAGTCGCTCGAGGACGCCTCCCTGCGCCAGATGCGCAAGCCCTGGACCGCCGCCCTCGGGGAGCGCACCGCGTTGGTGCGCCGGATCCACGACGCGGGCATCGGCATCTACGCCACGTTCGTGTTCGGCTACGACGGCGACACCCCGGACACCTTCGAGCGGACGCTGGAGTTCGCCGAGGAGGCCCGGTTCTTCACCGCCGCCTTCAACCACCTGCTGCCCTTCCCCGGCACCCCGCTGTACGACCGGCTCGCCGCCGAGGGGCGGCTGCTCCACGACAAGTGGTGGCTCGCCGACGGCTACTCGTACGGGCAGGTCGCGTTCCGGCCCGCCACGATGAGCGCCGACGAGGTGGCCAGCCGGTGCCGGGACGCCCGCACCCGGTTCTCGGCGCCGGGCAACCTGACCCGCCGGGGGCTGGCGTCCATGCGGCGCAGCAACCCCCGCGAGTGGCCGCTGTTCTGGGCCATGAACACCCGACTCGGCGAGGAGGTCGACGAGAAGATGAACGTCCCCCTGGCAGGCCACCTCGACGAGTGGCCCAAGTGAGGCCGCGATGAGCGAACAGACGAGGGGCCCCGAGCGGGCCGACGACCCGTTCGATGTCGAACAGTCCGCCGTGGAACAGTCGGTGGACGAGCGGGTGCAGGGCCCGAGGCCCGCGCCGGCGGAGGGGCGGTGGGGCGTCCGGCTCGCCGAGGACGCCGACGCCGCGGACCTGCTCCGGCTGTACGAGTGCGACGCCTCCGCGGGCGAGGTGGCGGTGCTCACGACCCGGCGGCCCCACCCGCTCAACTCGCTGCGCACGGAGGGCGACCGGGTGGTGTTCCCCGTCGTGACCGACAACGAGACCGGGCGGATCATCGGGGGTGGGGCCTGCGTGGTGCGGCGGGCGCCGGTCGGCGGGCAGGCCCGCACGGTCTGCTACCTGACCGGGTTGAAGCTGCTGCCCGAGTACCGCCGCCAGGTGCCCCTGTTCGGCCGCGTGTACGGGTACGCCCGGGAGCTGACCCCCGACGTCGAGCTGTATTACACGACGATCATGGCCGACAATCTCGCGGCCCAACGGCTGCTCGCCGGACGCCGCCGGCGCGGCATGCCCGAGTACCGGCCGGCCGGCGACTACACGACCTGGTGCTTCCGGACGCCGTCCCGCCGGCACCTGCTGCGCGGGCTCAGCCTGCACCTCGGCTCGGCGTCCGACCTGGTCAGCAGCGGGTTCGACCTGGAGCCGACGCGCCCGCTGGCCCCGGAAGTGTGGGCGCTGCGCGACCGGGGCGGCGCGGTCGTGGCCTCCGCGGGCGTCTGGGACCAGCGGGCGCACCGCCAGTACATCGTCACCGGGTACTCCGGACGCCCCGACCAGCTGCGCCGGCTGCCGACCGGGCTGCTGGGCTACCCGCGGCTCCCCCGTCCAGGCGCCGTCGCCGCGCAGGCGGCCGTCACCCAACTGTGGGTGCGCGACTGGGACCCGGACCTGGCCGAGATGTTCCTGCGCGCCCTGTCCCACGCGCAGCGCGACCTGGATTACCTCGTCTGGGGCACTCACACCAGCCACCCGCTCGCCGGCCCGCTCGAATCGCTGCGGGCCGTCCGGTTGCACAGCCTCCTCTACACGGTGCACTTCGACGACGACTGCCGGGGGCTCTCCGGGGGGCCCGTCGCGCTCGACGTCGCCCTGCTGTGACCCGTCCGCAGCGCAGTGCAGTCGATTCGGGGGGGTAGACGCCCCCGGATCTACTGCACTCCGCGCTGTCGGCCGCTGATTAGAGTGGGAACGAACCCGAGAGGACGAGGCCATGGCGATCCTCACCCTGCCGGTGGACCAGCGGATCATCGACATCGACTCGCAGCGGTTCGCCTCCGTCGAGAAGGCCCTCGTCGAGTTGATCACCAACAGCGACGACAGCTACACCCACCTCGAACAGGGCCCCGCGGAGGTGTCCGGCCGCATCGTGATCCGCTACGAGCGGCACGATCGCGGCGCGGTCCTCGCGGTGACCGACGAGGCGGAGGGCCTCAGCATCGACCGGCTCCGCGCCGTACTGACCTACGGCGGTGCCCACAGCCAACTGGCGTCCGGCGGCACCACGGGGCGCGGCTTCTTCGGCCGCGGCCTCAAGCAGGCCGTCTTCGGGCTGGGCCACGGCTGGATCGAGACGATCCGTGATTCCCGGCTGAGCCGCGTCGACCTCTACCGGGACGAGTCGGGCAGCTACGTCTACGACGATCACGACACCGACCGCGCGGCGGCGTCCGGGGACTGGGCGCGGCTGGGGCTGCCGCCCGGCGGCCACGGCACCCGGGTGACGGTCGTCGTCGACAACCCGCAGGTGACGCTGCCCCTGCACCGGTCGTTGGTGACGGCGCTGAGCGGCAACTTCTACCTGCGCGACATCCTGCAGCGGCGTCGCCTCGAGCTCGTCAACGGCAACCTGCCGCGCCGCCGCGAGGTGGCCACCGCGCTCCGCCACGAGGAGCCGCCCGCCCAGACGCTGCTCGGCCCCGGCCTCGTCGGCTCGTTCGTCGCCGACGGGCAGCGCCACGACTTCGACCTGACGCTGCGGAAGGCGTCCGCGGACCTGATCCTGCGCGGCGACGAGCGCGACAGCGGCCTGCTGGTGGTCTCGGGGACGGCCGTCCTGGACTGCCAGTGGTTCCGCTTCGAGGGGCAGTTGGGCACCGAGTACCTGTTCGGCCGCGTCGACTGCCCGGCCCTGATCGCCCTGCTCGCGGCCGGCCGCGGCATCATCAGCGACGAGCGGGAGGGGCTCAACCTCAAGGAGCCCGCGGTCGCGGCCTTCGCCGAGGCGGTGAGCGACCTGATCGCCCCGGTGGTCGAGAGCGAACGGTTGCGGCTCAGCCACGTCGACCACGCGTCGATGTCGCGGCGCACCGACGCGCTGCTGCAGCAGGTGCTGCACCGCATGAACCAGGTGGCGCTCGACGACCTGGGCATCGTGCTGCCCCCCGGCCCCGGCACCGGCTCGTACGGGCCCTACCCCACCGGCCGGCCCGCGCTGCTGCGGTTCTCGACCCCCTTCTACTACCGGCCGGTCGGCCACGACTTCCACGTGACCCTGCTCGTCGACCGGGCGCGCCTGCTCGACGAGACCCTGCTGCAGGTCGAGCCGGACCTGCCGGCGTCCGTCACCCTCGACCCGGACCTCGTCCAGTTCCCCGCCGGCGACCTGCCCGCCGACGGCCGGTTCGTCTGGACCGTCCGCGGCGCCGCCGCGGGGGCGTCCGGACGCCTGCGCGTCACCGCCGGCCCCGCGACCGCCGCCTGCGAGATCGTCATCGCCGAGCACGCGGTGCGCCACCCGCAGCACGCGGACGGTCACCCGGAGCGCCCCGGACGCCCCCACGTCCCCTGGGACCAGGACAACGCCACCGACCTGTTCGCCGGCTTCGAGTTGCGCAACCTCGACAACGACATCGACCGGGCCGTCTACGTCCCCGCCGAGCGGCTCATCGTCGTCAACACCGAAGCGCCGACCGTGCGGCTCTACGTCGACGGCCAGGGCCACTTCCGGGACAGCGCGCGCCTGCTGCTGGCCGAACTGTTCCTCGACGTCATCGCCGGCGAACTCGCGCACCGCTACGTCGACCGCACGCTGGCCAAGGGACAGGGGGACGCCTACGAGCAGGCGAAGCACACGTTCGTCCGCCGGTACGGCCTGGAGATCCACCGGATCCTGATGGGCCAGTGAAGCCTCTGGGCTCGCCGGGTCGTTGCGCGTAGGGTCGCGCCCATGACGGTTGCACCTTCTGGAACGTTCACCCTGGCCGGCGAGTTGCCGGTGACCCGGCTCGGCTTCGGGGCCATGCGCATCACCGGCCCCGGCGTGTGGGGTCCGCCCGCCGACCACGACGAGGCCATCGCCGTGCTGCGCCGCGCCGTCGACCTGGGCGTCGACCTCATCGACACCGCGGACTCGTACGGCCCGTTCGTCTCCGAGGACCTGATCTTCGAGGCCCTGCACGACGGCACCGGCTACGGCGGCGTCCAGATCGCCACCAAGGGGGGCTTCACCCGGCACGGCCCCAACAAGTGGGCGCAGGTCGGGCGACCGGAGTACCTACGGCAGTGCGTGTTGCTGTCGCTGCGCCGCCTCGGGCTCGAGCAACTCCCCTTGTGGCAACTGCACCGCATCGACCCTCAGGTGCCGGCCGACGAGCAGTTCGGCGCCCTGGCGGAGTTCGTCGACGAGGGCCTCGTGCGCCTGGTGGGGCTCTCCCAGGTGGGGGTCGCGGAGATCAAGGCCGCCCAGGCCGCCGGACTCGTCGTGGCCAGCGTCCAGAACCGCTACAACCTGGTCGACCGCTCCAGCGAGGACGTGCTCGAGTTCTGCGAGGCCGAGGGCATCGGCTTCATGCCGTGGGCTCCGATGGACGCCGGCCGGCTCGCCCAGCCCGGCGACGCCCTGGACGCCGTCCTGCAAGCCCACCCGGAGGCGACGGCGTCCCAGGTGGCGCTGGCCTGGCTGCTGCGGCGCTCCCCCGTCATGCTGCCGATCCCCGGCACCGGCAAGGTCGCCCACCTGGAGGCCAATTGCGCGGCGGCCCAGGTGGCGCTGACCGACGCCGACGTCGAGGCGCTGACCGGCGCCTGAGGCGTCCAAGGGGGAACTACAGCCGTGTGGTTCATCCCCAAGGTTTCCCACAGCTGTGGATAACGATGTTCATGATCAGTGGCACTGAGACAACGCACGCACTGAGGACAAGGAGCCCCCATGGACCGTCCCCCCGCCGACCGGCACCCCGCCGACCGGCACGACCGCATCCGGGTCGAGGGTGCGCGCGAGAACAACCTGAAGAACGTGAGCCTGGAACTGCCCAAGCGGCGGCTCACGGTGTTCACGGGGGTCTCCGGGTCGGGCAAGAGTTCGCTCGTGTTCGCCACGATCGCCGCCGAGTCCCAACGGATGATCAACGAGACCTACAGCGCCTTCCTCCAGGGCTTCATGCCGTCGCCGGGGCGACCCGACGTGGACGTCCTGGACGGCCTGACGACCGCGATCATCGTGGACCAGGAGCGGCTCGGCGCGAACGTCCGGTCGACCGTCGGCACCGTGACGGACGCCAACGCGCTGCTCCGCGTCCTGTTCAGCAAGCTCGGTCAGCCGCACGCCGGCTCGCCGCAGGCGTACTCGTTCAACGTCCCGTCGGTGACCGGGTCGGGGATGATCAAGGTCGAGAAGGCCGGCCACACCCAGCGGGAGGCCCGCACCTACACCCTGGTGGGCGGCATGTGCCCGCGCTGCGAGGGCAAGGGCACCGTCAACGACATCGACCTCACCCAGTTGTACGACCCGGCCCGGTCGCTCGCCGGGGGCGCCCTGACCATTCCCGGGTACTCCCCCGACGGCTGGTACGTCCGGATCTTCTCCGGCTCCGGCTTCTTCGACCCGGACAAGCCCCTCAAGGACTACAGCCGGCGCGAACTCGACGACCTGCTCTACAAGGCCCCCACCAAGATCAAGGTCGACAACATCAACATGACCTACGAGGGTCTGGTGCCGAAGATCCAGAAGTCGTTCCTGGCCAAGGACCCGGAGGCGATGCAGCCGCACGTGCGGGCCTTCGTCGAACGGGCCGTGACGTTCACCACCTGCCCCGACTGCCACGGCACCCGGTTGGCCGAGGCGGCCCGCTCCTCGAAGATCCGCGGCCTCAGCATCGCGGACGCCTGCGCCCTGCAGATCACCGACCTGGCCGACTGGCTGCGCGGCCTCGACGAGCCGACCGTCGCTCCCCTGCTGGCCACCCTGCAACACCTCTTCGACTCGTTCGTCTCCATCGGCCTGGGCTACCTGTCACTCGACCGCGCCTCCGGCACCCTGTCCGGGGGCGAGGCGCAGCGCATCAAGATGATCCGCCACCTGGGGTCGTCCCTCACCGACGTCACCTACGTGTTCGACGAGCCGACCATCGGGCTGCACCCCCACGACATCCGCCGCATGAACGACCTGCTGCTCTCCCTGCGCGACAAGGGCAACACGGTGCTCGTGGTCGAGCACAAGCCGGAGACCATCGCCATCGCCGACCACGTCGTCGACCTGGGCCCGGGCGCGGGGGCGGCCGGCGGCGCCATCGTGTTCGAGGGCAGCGTGGCGGGACTGCGGGCGTCCGACACCCTCACCGGACGCCACTTCGACTTCCGCGCCCGCCTCAAGAGCACCGTCCGGACGCCGCGGGGCACCCTGCCGATCCGCGGCGCGACCGCCAACAACCTGAAGGACGTGGACGTCGACGTCCCCCTGGGCGTCCTCGTCGTCGTGACCGGGGTCGCCGGCTCGGGCAAGACGTCCCTGATCCACGCGTCGCTGCCGCCGGACGCCGGCGCGGTCGTCATCGACCAGTCGGCCATCAAGGGCTCGCGGCGCAGCAACCCCGCCACCTACACGGGGCTGCTCGACCACCTGCGGCGCACCTTCGCGAAGGTCACCGGGGCCAAGGCGGCCCTCTTCAGCGCGAATTCCGAGGGCGCCTGCCCGGCGTGCAACGGGGCGGGCGTCGTCTACACCGAGCTCGGCTTCATGGACACCGTGGCCACCCCCTGCGTCGAGTGCGGCGGCAAGCGGTTCCAGGCGTCCGTGCTGGAGTACAAGCTGGCCGGCCGGGACATCGCCGAGGTGCTGGCCATGCCGGTCAGCGAGGCGCTCGAGTTCGTCAGCAGCGGAGAAGCCCGGACGCCCGCGGCGCAGGCCATCCTGCGGCGACTCGTGGACGTCGGCCTCGGATACCTGAGCCTCGGCCAGCCCCTCACCACACTGTCGGGCGGCGAGCGCCAGCGCCTCAAGCTGGCGGGCCGCATGGCCGAGAAGGGGGGCCTCTACGTGCTCGACGAGCCCACCAGCGGCCTGCACCTCGCGGACGTCGACCAACTGCTCGCCCTCCTCGACCGCCTGGTCGACGGCGGGACGTCCGTGATCGTGATCGAGCATCACCAGGCCGTCATGGCCCACGCGGACTGGATCATCGATCTCGGCCCGGGCGCCGGCCACGACGGCGGCCGCGTGGTCTTCGAGGGCCCGCCGGCCGAACTGGTCGCTCAGCGGTCCACGCTGACCGGGCAGCACCTGGCCGAGTACGTGGGGGAACCCACCCAGCCCTGACAACCCGAGCGACCCAGTCGCCAGGAGCGCGAGCGACGACTTTTCACGTGAAACAGGCGGGATGGCGACGAGGCGAGATATCCCCATGTCGACACTGCTGAGGGCGGTCGGCCGGACGCTCGTGCGCTAGCCGGCGGGCAACAGGTGAGCGGTGAGCACCTCCAGGAAGAACGTCGCGCACTGATCGTCGGTCCAGCCGCGTGCGGTGAGGGTGCGGTGGGCGTCCGGGCTGAACAGGACACCCACGGCCTCGGCTGCGCGGTCGAGGTCGAGACCGGGGCGCAGGCCGGGGGTCTTGCCCGCGACCACGGCGAGGACGTGCCGGTAGCTCTCGAGTTGCCGTTCCAACGAGGCGCGGATCAACTCGGCGGCGTCCGGGTCCCCCGCGGCCCCGAAGACGGCCGGCATCAGGGGGCCGACCCTCCTGAGGATCTCGGCCCCCGCGTCCACGAACACGGCGAGCGCCTCGTGAGCGGTGGGCGCCTCCAGCATCGTCGTCCACCACGCGTGCCAGGGCATCAGATCGGCCACGTCCGGGTGGGGCGGCGGTTCCCGCCAGAGGTCGAAGCCCACGATGGCCGCTCCCAGGGCTTCGCCCAGCAGGGTCGCCTTGGTGCCGAACGTGTAGTAGATCGTGGGGGTCGCCACCTCGGCCCGTTCCGCGACAGCGGCCATCGTGGTGCCCAGGTAGCCGACCTCGCAGAACAGGTCGTAGGCGGACTTGACCATGCGCCGGCGGGTGGCCAGAGCGCGTTCGGCGCGGGTCGGCTTGGGGGCACTTCCGGCGTGTCGGCCCACAGCAGCCCCTTGTCTTCGACGCAACTCCGTTTATAGTAGCACTATAGCGCTCGCTATATGACGACTATAGTTGAAGAACGGTCATGAAGATCCTGTTCGCTTCGGTCCCTGCCGACGGCCACTTCGTCCCGCTGACCGGCCTCGCCGTGCACCTCGCCCACCGGGGCCACGACGTGCGGTGGTACGCCGGCCCCACCTACGCCCCCAAGGCGGAGCGCCTGGGCATCCCGACCTTCGGCTACCACCACGCCACCGAGGTCACCGGCCAGAACTTCAACGAGCTCTACCCGGAGCGCGCCCGCCTACGGGGTCCGAAGTTGATCGCCTTCGACGTCGAGCACATGTTCATCGCGAACGTCCACCGGTACTTCGACGACATCGTCGCCCTCCGCGAAGAGTTCTCCTTCGACGTCATGATCGTCGACGGCGCCTTCTACGCCGCCCACCTGGTCGCCGCCGACCTCGGCGTGTCGGTCTACGCCCGGGGCCTGCCCGCGGTCCTGCCGGACGCCGACAGCCCGCCGGCCTTCTTCGGTCTGAAGCCGGCTCGCAGCCCCCTGGATCGGCTGGTGCACGGTGTGGTGCGCCGGATGGTGACGGCCACGAGCAAACCGGCCGTCGCCGCCTACAACAGGGTGCTGGCCGACCACGGCATCCCCCCGATCGGCCCCGACGGGTTCCCGCAGGAGCCCGTGATCGCCATGGCCACCCGCATCTGGATGGACAGCACGCCGGGCATGGAGTTCCCGGGCTACCGCCCGCCGGCGTCCGCTCGCTGGGTCGGGTATCTGGAACCTGCCCGGAGAGGCGGCGTTGAGATCGAACTTCCGGACGCCGTGACGCACCCTGGCCGTACGGTCGTCGTCGTGTCCCAAGGCACGCTCGACAACACCGACCCGGGCAAGTTGATCGTCCCGACGCTCGAGGCTCTGCGGGACGAGGGCCACACGATCGTGGTCACCACCGGCGGGAGCCACACCGCCGAACTGCGGGCCCGTTATGGGTCACCGTCCGTTGTGGTCGCGGACTTCATCCCCTACGAGACGCTCTTCCCGTACGCCGACGTGTTCGTGTCCAACGGCGGCTACGGCAGCGGCATCGCCGCGCTCAGCCACGGCGTCCCGGTCGTCACCGCCGGCCTCCGTGAGGGCAAGAACGACAACAACGTCCGACTCGCGATCAACCACCTCGCGGTCGACCTCCACACGGAGACCCCCAGCCGGGCCCGGGTTCGCGCCGGGGTCCGTCGAGCCCTCACCGACCCCACCATCCGCGCCGCGGTGGCCGGGATCCAGATCGAGCTGGCCGGCTACAACGCCCTCGACCTGATCACCCAGGACCTCGAGAGGGACGCCGCTCGTCGCGCCGGCACGGAAACCGAGTCACCAGCCGAGCGTCGCCCGGTGAGCTGAGGCTGCGCGGCCGAGGGGAACCACCTCGCTGGCCGCCCAGGTTTCACGTGAAACAGGCTTCACTGTGAACATCGCAGGCGGCTAGCGATAAACCGACAAATGCCCCCGCGCGGCGTCCCGCCACGCCGGGGAGGGGCCCAGATGGGGCGCCGCGCCTCACCCCAGACCCACAGGACCTCCGCCTCTCGGGGAGGAGGCGCAGGAAGAGGGCCCCGATGGCGGGCCGCTCCGCAGATCAGGCGCTGGGCGGCGGGTCGGCGTCCTACTGGGAAACGCAACCCCACACGGACCGGCGCCGCCTCACGGGCGGTGGGGCTGTCGGCGGTTAGGCTGACCGAGTTCCCTTCCCCGAGGACAGGTGTTGATCTTGTCGAGTACCACTGCCCGCCGCGTCGCCTTCGACGTGGACGAATTCGCCGCCGCCGCCCCCCTGGCCCCGGACGACCTCCGCATCGATGTTTCACGTGAAACGGCGACGACACTCCCCCGGCCGGCCACCACCCGGACCATGGTCATCGCGAACCAGAAGGGCGGCGTCGGTAAGACGACCACCGCGGTCAACGTGGCGGCCGGCCTGGCCCTGGGCGGGCTGAAGGTGCTGGTCGTCGACATGGACCCCCAGGGCAACGCCACCACGGCCCTGGGGATCGAGCACCCCGAGGGCATGGCCGGGACGTACGAGGCGATCGTCGACGGCGTCCCTTTGCAGGACGTGATGCAGCCCTGCCCGGACATCGAGGGCCTCTGGGTGGTGCCGGCCACGATCGACCTCGCTGGGGCCGAGATCGGCCTGGTGGCCGCCGTTTCACGTGAAACGAAGCTCCGGACGGCGTTGCGCACGTTCCTGACCGACTACTACGTCGACTACATCCTCCTCGATTGCCCGCCGTCGCTGGGGCTCCTGACGTTGAACGCCTTGGTGGCCGCGCAGGAGATCCTGATCCCGATCCAGTGCGAGTACTACGCGCTGGAGGGTGTCACCCAACTGCTGCGCACCATCGACCTCGTGAAGGGCCGGCTCAACGACGGCCTGACGTTGAGCACCGTGCTGCTCACGATGTACGACGCGCGGACGAACCTGTCCTCCCAGGTGGCCGAGCAGGTGCGGTCCCACTTCACGACCCAGACGCTCGACGTCGCCATCCCGCGGTCGGTGCGCGTCGCCGAGGCGCCCAGTTACGGGCAGACGGTGCTCAGTTACCACCTGGCTTCCGCGGGAGCCCAGGCCTACAAGCAGGCCGCGCAGGAGATCGCGACGCGCGGCGTCCGACAGGAGGAGCGATGACGGCACCGAAGCGCACCGGAGGGCTCGGCCGCGGACTGGGGGACTTGATCCGCCCGACCGGGCTGGACGCCGACCAAGGAACGCCCGAGGGGGAGGCCCACGCCCCGGTGGCGGTGGCGGCCCCGGACGGCTCCTACTTCGCGGAACTGGACGTGCACGACATCCGTCCCAACCCGAAGCAGCCGCGCAGCGTCTTCGACGAGGACGATCTGGCCGAACTGGTCGACTCGATCCAGGAGGTCGGTCTGCTGCAGCCCATCGTCGTCCGCCCCCTGACGGACGAGCCCGTGGGCTTCGAATTGGTGATGGGGGAGCGCCGCCTCCGCGCGGCCCGCCAGGCCGGATTGGGCACGATCCCCGCCATCGTGCGCAAGACCGAGGCCGCGGACCTGCTGCGGGACGCCCTCCTGGAGAACCTGCACCGCGCCAACCTCAACCCACTCGAGGAGGCGGCCGCCTACCAGCAGATGCTGGAGGACTTCGGCTGCACCCAAGAGGAGTTGTCCCTGCGGGTCAAGCGCTCCCGTCCGCAGATCTCGAACACGATTCGGCTGCTCAAGCTGCCGGCGCCCGTGCAGCGACGGGTCGCCGCGGGCGTCCTCTCGGCGGGGCATGCCCGGGCGCTCCTGCAGTTGCCGGACGCCGTCGAGCAGGAACGCCTCGCCCAACGGATCGTCGCCGAGGGGCTCAGCGTGCGCGCGGTGGAGGAGATCGTGGCCCTGCGCCAGGGCGTGCGGCGTCCGGCCCGCGTGGCGGTTCCTCGGATGCCGTCGCCGCGGGCCGTCACCCTGAGCCAGCAACTCACCGACGTGCTGGACACCCGGGTGAACGTCGCCATCGGCCGCAACAAGGGCAAGATCACGATCGAGTTCGCCGGCCCCGACGACCTCGACCGGATCCTCACGGTGATGCGCGGGGGAATCGACCCGTCCCTAGAGACGTAAGTCGACAAATCACCTCATCGACCGGAACGCGCGGTCAGGCGGGCGGTCAGGCCGCCAGCGCGCCGGCCCGCACCTGGGCGATCCGGGCGCGCACGTCCTTGGTGGCGGCGTGCTCGGCGACGAACGACAGGAACGGCACGGTGCCCGCCAGCGCGATGACCAGCAACCGCTGCCACGGCCACTGGGCGCGGCGGTAGAGGTTGTAGGCGCTGATCAGCAGCACCGGGTAGAGCCAGCCGTGGAGGATGCCCACGTACATGACGGGCGCGCCGTTGCCCCAGATGTACTTCAGCGGCATGGCGATGCCCACCAGCACCACCAGGAAGACGCCCACCACCCAGGCCATCACCCGGTAGAAGAGCAGCGCCTTCTCGACGCCGGGGATCTCCTCGGGCTCGAACTCGGGCTCGGTGTGGGGGAGTAGCGCGCTCATGCCCTCAGTCGTCCTCTCCTCGGGAGCCGCGGTCTGCGGCGTGCCTCACCGGCGCCACGGTAGCGGCCGCGGCCAAGGCGTCCTCGTCGAGCCGCCGCCGCTCGCGCTCGCCGGCGTCCACCGCCAGTTTGATGCTCATGCCGAGGGCGAACGCCGCGAACAGCCACCACTGCAGGGCGTAGGAGCCGTTCATGAAGCTCTTCTCGCCCTTCGGCAAGGTGACGGACGCCTGCGCGAGGCCCTGGGCGCGGGCATGCTCGGCGTCCAAGGTGACGAAGCCGGGGGTGATCCCGGGCCACTTCTGCGCGAGCAGCGGCATGCGCACGGAGCCCAACTCGCCGGAACCGTCGTCGGCCTCGACGTCGCCCTCACCCGGCAGGAACAGGCCGGTCTCGCTGCGCTGCCCCGTCGGGGCCGCGGGGACGCCGCCGGTGTCGCCGACGGTGCCCCGCACGATGGGCAGCACGCGGCCGTCCGCGACCTGGAACGCGGTCAGCACCCGCCACGTACCGTCGTCGCCCGGGATCAACAGTTCCTGCGCCGGCAGATAGGCGCCCGAGACGGTGACCGGCTTGCCGTACACGTCGCCGACCGTGCCGTCGGCGTTGATGTGGTCGAGCAGCGCCACGGGGGCCTCCTCGGCCCGCTGCCGGACGCCCGCGGCCCCGGAGTCCACAGAGCGCTGCATCTGCCACACGCCCAGCGTCGCCATGACCACCGCGCACACCAGACCGAAGCCGATGAAGAGCGCCTGCCGCACCCGTACGCCCACGCGTCCCCTCCTTGCCGGACCGCCCACTTCCGGCCCCCGTCTATAGTCCCATTGTTGCGCCGGTGCTCCGAAGGAGGTTCCGATGCGGTCGCTCGTGACCGTCGGCCCGCACGACCTGGCCGGGCTCGTCTGCCCCTGGTGCGGCGCGGTCCCCGAGCGGGGCGACCGCGGGTTCCTGATCGCCCGCGAGGGGCGTCCGATCGGGGCCGTGGTGCTGGCCGCCGCCGACCGCGACCGGGATCTCTGCCCGCCCGGGGCGTCCGTCATCGAACGACTCTGGGTCGCGCCCACCGACGTGGGGGAGCATGTCGGCACCCAACTGATCCAGCGCGCCTGCGCGCTCCTCGTCGGCGAACGCGCGCGCTGCCTGGTCGCCTACGGCACCCGGGGACGCCCCGACTGCGCCCACCTGCCCGCCGGGTTCCTGGACGCCGTGGGCTTCCGTGAACATGTGGGCGGCGTCCAGTGGCGCATCGAACTGCGACGCACCGTGGCGGTGCCGCCGTTGATCCGGGACGCCGCGGGTGCGGCCGTCCGGCTGGTGCGGGGGAGCGGGCGGCCCCTGCCGGCGAACCGCGTCGACGAGTCCTGACGCGCGGGGCACTTGGACGATCGGGGCCGGACGCACGGACGCCCGCCGGGCGGGCCGGCGGGCGTCCAGGGGTCAGGGGCTGCTACTTGCGGGTCGCGATCGGGGCGTAGGGGCGCTCCACCTCGCCGACGTAGATCTGCCGCGGGCGGCCGATCTTGGTGGCCGGGTCGGTGATCATCTCGCGGTACTGGGCGATCCAGCCGGGGAGCCGGCCGATGGCGAACAGGACGGTGAACATGTCCGTCGGGAAGCCCATCGCGCGGTAGATCAGGCCCGTGTAGAAGTCGACGTTCGGGTACAGCTTGCGGGACACGAAGTAGTCGTCGGTCAGGGCGACCTCTTCGAGCTCCAGGGCGATGTCGAGCAGCTTGTCGCCGCCCTCGCGCTTGCGCAGGATCGCGTCGGCGTGCTTCTTGATGATGGCGGCGCGCGGGTCGTAGTTCTTGTAGACCCGGTGCCCGAAGCCCATCAGGCGCTCGTTCGAGTTCTTGTCCTTGACGCGGTTCACGTACTCCTTGACGGAGATGCCTCGGGCGGCGATGTCGTCCAGCATCTCGAGGACGGCCTGGTTCGCGCCGCCGTGCAGCGGGCCGAACAGGGCGTTGATGCCGGAGGAGATCGACTGGTACATGTCGGTGCGGGCCGACCCGACGAGGCGGACCGTGGAGGTGGAGCAGTTCTGCTCGTGGTCGGCGTGCAGGATCAGCAGCACGTCGAGGGCCTTCGTGATCTCGTCGTCGAACTCGTACGGCCGGGTCACCGCGCCGAACGACATGCGCAGGAAGTTCTCGACGTACGACAACGAGTAGTCGGGGAAGAGCGTCGGCTGGCCGATGGAGTTCTTGTACGCGTAGGCCGCCAGCGTCGGCATCTTCGCCATGAGGCGCCGGCTCGCGGCGTCCAACTTGTCCTCGGTGAAGCCGACCGTGTCCTGGGAGAACAGACCCAGCGCCGTGACGGCCGCCGACAGCACGGGCATGGGGTGCGACCGGCGCGGGAAGATGCGGAACATCTCGCGGATGCGCTCGTCGGGGACCATGTGGTGGCTGATCTCGTCGCTGAAGTCGGTCAGCTGCGCCGGCGTGGGCAGCTCGCCGTACAGGACCAGGTAGGCCGTCTCCATGAAGGTCGACTTCTCGGCGAGCTGCTCGATCGGGTACCCACGGTACCGCAGGATGCCCTTGTCGCCATCGATGAAGGTGATGGCCGACTTGCACACGGCGGTGTTGGCGAACCCGATGTCGAAGGTGGTGTCACCCGTCGCGGCCATGAGCTTGCCGATGTCGAAACCGTTGTTTCCCTGCGTCGCGGGGACGAAGGGCAGGTCGAGGGACTTGTCCCCGTGGGTGAGGGTAGCGGGGGTCGTCATTGGTACTCCTCCTCGTTGGTCGTGCCTGTCAGCCTCACAGTACCCTCGGGCGGTTTGCTGGGCAGGGTCCGCGATCTGTTGGGGGAACGCGCTGGTGCTGACGAAGATAGCGCACTCCTGTCCATCTCGAGATTCTTTACGTGAAGATTGTAGTTGACACTTCAACCACCTTGCTCTAGTGTTGGAGCTGCTTCAGCTTTCAACCAAACTTCGACCAGGAGGACACCATGTCCGTCAAGGATCTCAAGGGCACCTTCGTGCTCGACCCCGCTCACACGAGCATCGCCTTCGTCGCCCGGCACGCCATGGTCACCAAGGTGCGCGGCCAGTTCGGCCAGTTCACCGGTGAGGCCACCGTCGACGGCGCCAACCCGGCCGCGTCCACCCTCAACGTCGTGATGGACGTCGCCTCGGTGAGCACCGGCAACGGCGACCGCGACGCCCACCTCACCTCCCCCGACTTCTTCGACGTGGCCGTGTACCCGACGATCACCTTCGTGGGCACCGGCTTCGCGGTGGTCGACGACCAGACAGTGAACGTGACCGGCGACCTCACGATCAAGGACGTGACCCGTCCGGTGACGATCCCCTTCGAGTACTCGGGCGAGGCCAAGGATCCCTTCGGCAACATCCGCGTGGGCTTCGAGGGCCGCACCGACGTCAGCCGCAAGGACTTCGGCCTCACCTGGAACGCCGTCCTCGAGACCGGCGGCGTCCTGGTCAGCGACAAGATCGTGCTCGACTTCGACGTCTCGGCGATCAAGCAGGCCTGATCCGGCTCGGACGCCTCGGCGTCCGTCTGCGTCTGCGTGACTCAGCCCCCGGCCCTGGGCCGGGGGCTTCGCTGTCGTCCGTAGACGAGGGGAAACGCCCCGAGTACAGCCCCGACCAGCCGCTCCGTGCCGAGGCTTCGCTGTCGTCCGTAGACGAGGGGAAACGCCCCGAGTACAGCCCCGACCAGCCGCTCCGTGCCGAGGCTTCGCTGTCGTCCGTAGACGAGGGGAAACGCCGCTGGACGGATGAGACGTCGCCGCTACAGCCTGATCGTCACCACCGACCCATCCGCCGGCACCGAGCCCGCGGTCACGTAGGCGTAGCCGCCGCGCACCGCGGCGCCGTACGGGGACTCGAGGCCCCCGGCGACGACCGCGTGCGCGGACGCCCCCCGGCCGGACCCGCACCGGCCTGCCTGGCCTGCGGGCGCGCCAGACGATGGACCGCCGGTCGCCAACGCGTCGGCGTCCAGGCTGCCGCCGGACCCGAACGCCCGCCATGTGACGTTCTTCGGGCCGGACGCCCACGGCGTCGCGCAAGCGCCCTCAATGCCGCGTCGCCGACCCTCGCCCCCGATCTCCGGGGCTGGTGGTGGTCATTCGAGTGCCGGCCGGTGGAAGCGTTGGTGTCGTTGGGGGGTGCGGGAGGGGTCGACGCGGGTGGGGGGGAGGATTTCGGGAATCCCGTCGGGGGCGATGTGGAGTTCCCAGCGGTGGCCGGGGGGTGTGGTGTGTGATGGTTCGACGAGGTTGTGGTGGTGGGGGCAGACGAGGGCGGTGTGGGCGAGGTCGGTGGGGCCGCCGTCCC